>Ga0207713_1000017_pt1 | contig 394495 bp, 350 predicted proteins | sample KBSS64metaG_FD_184404 | JGI IMG/M metagenome (GOLD analysis project Ga0207713, IMG submission 184404) | Switchgrass rhizosphere microbial communities from Kellogg Biological Station, Michigan, USA - KBS S6-4 metaG (SPAdes) (version 2) | ecosystem: Host-associated > Plants > Roots > Rhizosphere...
AGAACGGTAGTGATTGCAGCGGTCAGAGTAGTTTTACCATGGTCAACGTGGCCGATAGTACCGACGTTGACGTGCGGTTTTGTACGTTCAAATTTTTCTTTAGACACGGCTATATTCCTTACTATAGCGCTCTCCCCTTCAGGAGAGAGCACGGGATTTTGGTTTTAACCCTACGGCTTATTTACCACGGGCTTCAATTACGGCCTGAGCAACGTTGTTCGGCGCGTCATCATACTTCAGGAACTCCATGGAGTAAGAAGCACGACCTTTGGTCAGAGAACGCAGCTGAGTTGCATATCCGAACATTTCAGACAGCGGAACTTCAGCGTGAATCACAACGCCAGTAACGTTGGATTCTTGACCACGCAGCATACCACGACGACGGCTAAGGTCACCGATGACGTCACCAGTGTTCTCTTCCGGAGTTTCTACTTCAACCTTCATGATCGGCTCAAGCAGAACTGGTTTCGCTTTCTTAAAGCCATCTTTGAAGGCAATAGAAGCGGCCAGTTTAAACGCCAGTTCAGAGGAGTCAACGTCATGGTAAGAACCGAAGTGCAGACGCACGCCGAGATCAACTACCGGGTAACCTGCCAGCGGACCAGCTTTCAGCTGTTCCTGGATGCCTTTATCAACGGCCGGGATGTATTCGCCAGGAATTACACCACCTTTGATGTCGTTGATGAACTCGTATCCTTTCGGATTTGAGCCCGGCTCCAGCGGGTACATGTCGATAACAACATGACCATACTGACCGCGACCACCAGACTGCTTGGCATGTTTACCTTCGATATCGGTAACTTTCGCACGAATCGCTTCGCGGTAAGCAACCTGAGGTTTACCGACGTTCGCTTCAACGTTGAATTCACGCTTCATACGGTCAACGATGATGTCGAGGTGCAGCTCACCCATACCGGCGATAATGGTCTGGTTAGATTCTTCGTCAGTCCATACGCGGAATGACGGGTCTTCTTTCGCCAGACGACCCAGAGCCAGACCCATTTTTTCCTGGTCAGCTTTGGTTTTCGGTTCAACAGCGATGGAGATTACCGGCTCAGGGAATTCCATACGCTCCAGAATGATCGGGTGATCCGGGTTACACAGGGTGTCACCAGTAGTCACGTCTTTCAGACCGATAGCAGCAGCGATGTCGCCCGCGCGAACTTCTTTGATCTCTTCACGTTTGTTAGCGTGCATCTGTACGATACGACCGAAACGCTCACGTGCAGATTTCACGGAGTTCAGGATGGTATCACCAGAGTTAACCACACCGGAGTAAACGCGGAAGAAGGTCAGGTTACCCACGAACGGGTCGGTAGCGATTTTAAATGCCAGAGCAGCAAACGGCTCTTCATCGCTAGCGTGACGCTCAGCCGGGGTATCTTTACCGTCGTCCAGAATACCGTTGATCGCAGGTACATCAACCGGGGATGGCAGGTAATCAATTACCGCATCCAGCATCGCCTGAACACCTTTGTTCTTGAACGCAGAACCACAGGTTACCAGGATGATTTCGTTGTTCAGAACACGCTGACGCAGAGCTTTTTTGATCTCTTCTTCAGTCAGTTCTTCACCACCCAGGTATTTCTCCATCAGCTCTTCTGAAGCTTCTGCAGCGGACTCGATCAGGTTCTGGTGCCATTCTTCAGCCAGATCCTGCATGTCAGCCGGGATATCTTCATAGGTGAAGGTTACGCCTGCGTCTTCTTCGTTCCAGTTGATGGCTTTCATTTTCACCAGGTCAACAACACCGGTGAAACCTTCTTCAGCACCAATTGCCAGCTGCAGCGGAACCGGGTTCGCGCCCAGACGGGTTTTGATCTGACCAACAACTTTCAGGAAGTTCGCACCCATGCGGTCCATTTTGTTAACGAACGCAATGCGCGGAACTTTATATTTGTTTGCCTGACGCCATACGGTTTCAGACTGCGGCTGAACACCACCAACTGCGCAGTAAACCATTACCGCACCATCAAGCACACGCATGGAACGTTCTACTTCGATAGTGAAGTCAACGTGCCCCGGGGTGTCGATGATGTTAACGCGATGCGGTTCATACTGCTTAGCCATACCAGACCAGAATGCAGTAGTCGCTGCGGAGGTGATAGTGATACCACGCTCCTGCTCCTGCTCCATCCAGTCCATGGTTGCTGCGCCGTCATGAACTTCACCGATTTTGTGGTTTACACCGGTGTAGAACAGAATACGTTCGGTAGTAGTGGTTTTACCGGCGTCGATGTGCGCACTGATACCGATGTTACGGTAGCGTGCGATGGGTGTTGTACGAGCCATTTGATTCCTCGTTTATTTCTTTAGGCGTTCAGTTAAGTTATCCAGCACGGGCGACTTACCTGAAGCGCCCGCCTGGTGACTATGACTCCGAAGGGATTACCAACGGTAGTGAGCGAACGCCTTGTTGGCTTCTGCCATGCGGTGAACGTCTTCACGTTTCTTAACTGCAGTACCTTTGTTGTCTGCAGCGTCAGAAAGTTCGTTCGCCAGACGCAGAGCCATGGATTTATCACCACGTTTACGAGCAGCTTCTACGATCCAACGCATTGCCAGGGCATTACGACGAACCGGACGGACTTCAACTGGAACCTGGTAAGTAGAACCACCTACGCGGCGGGACTTAACTTCGACGGTCGGACGGACGTTGTCCAGAGCGACTTCGAAAGCTTCCAGTTCATTTTTACCAGAGCGCTGAGCCAGGGTCTCCAGCGCGCTGTATACGATAGCTTCTGCAGTAGATTTTTTACCATCTACCATCAGGATGTTTACAAATTTTGCCAGCAGTTCTGATCCGAACTTAGGATCTGGAAGGATTTTACGCTGACCAATGACGCGACGACGTGGCATGGAAATACTCCGTTGTTAATTCAGGATTGTCCAAAACTCAAAGAGTTTAGTTTGACATTAATATAAAACGTTTGGCCTTACTTAACGGAGAACCATTAAGCCTTAGGACGCTTCACGCCATACTTGGAGCGAGCTTGCTTACGGTCTTTAACGCCGGAGCAGTCAAGCGCACCACGAACGGTGTGGTAACGAACACCCGGAAGGTCTTTAACACGACCGCCACGGATCAGGATCACGGAGTGTTCCTGCAGGTTGTGACCTTCACCGCCGATGTAGGAGGTGACTTCGAAACCGTTAGTCAGACGAACACGGCAAACTTTACGCAGTGCGGAGTTCGGTTTTTTAGGAGTGGTAGTATATACGCGAGTACATACGCCACGTTTCTGCGGGCAGGCTTCCAGTGCAGGCACGTTGCTCTTTGCAACTTTGCGTGCGCGTGGTTTGCGTACCAGCTGGTTAATTGTTGCCATTAAATAGCTCCTGGTTTTAGCTTTTGCTTCGTAAACACGTAATAAATCGCCTCATATAATATGAGGACGCAGAATTTTAGGGCGGTGCCGAAAAGGTGTCAAGAAATATACAACGATCCCGCCATTACCAGGACAACTGTCCAGGATGTTTGACCGACATTCTGACGAAATCAGTATAGCCAACCCTGACGACACTGTCCGCAATTTGACCAGCCAGCCCGCGGGCATCGATATCGTCTTGCAGAGCATGAATGGTTATGGGGGCAGAGCGCAGGATTTCAAGGAAAGGTCCGCCGGCGATGGCCGCAATCACGCCATCAGAAAGCAGCAGGAGATCGTCGCCATCCTTTACCAGGCGTAGCATCGCGCGGAGATCGGTGTGCCACGGGGACGAGCTGAGTGTGTGGAGCATTCGGGCCTCAGAAACGTAAAATCACGTTGAAATCATCGAGTCGGGCGCGCAGCACTTCGGGCTCAAGCCACTCGGCATCCACCACCCACGCCGTCCCGGCATTCAGGCCGCGTTCGCGGGCAGACGCTGCACATATCCAGCACGCGTCAATATCGTACAGCGGCAAGAGTTTAAAGGTCGCGATGTAATCGCGGGCAAGTACCGCCGACGGTTGTTGCCCGGGCAGCAGCTGAAAGACGCCGTCGCCGACAAAGAATACGCCGATCTCATCGCTCAGCGCGGAGGTCGCCAGCAGCGCATCCAGACCTTCCCGACCCGAAGCAGAACCATGCGGGGCAGAAGAAAAAACAAAAGCAACGCGTTTCATCAGAACTGCACCATCCGATCGCAGGTTAATGAGGCTTCCGCCAGCTCGCCCAGGCCGCTCAGCGTAAATCCGGGCTGCAGATTATGACCCGGTAACCCCAGCTGCTGAGCTTCTTGTTCATCGGTGACACCGCGACGCAGGGCTGCCGCCACGCAGATGTGCAGCGCGACAGCATGATCGTCATGCAGCCGCTGCCACGCGCGTACCAGATCAAATTCATCGCTGGCGGGCGCCGTCAGCTGGTTTGCGTTGTAGACACCTTCACGATAGAAGAAGACACAGACCAGATCATGACCCTCTTGCAAAACGGCCTGGGCAAACTGCCAGGCGCTGCTGGCCTGCTGCGTACCGTAGGCTGGCCCCGTTACCGTAATGGCAAAACGCATTACTTATCCAGCCCCTGGAAATCGCCGCTCTTGAACTGACGAATATAGAGATAGACAGTATGTTTGGAAATATTCAGCCGATCGGCAACCTGGTTGATGGCATCTTTGATATCAAAGATCCCTTTCTCGTAGAGATTCAGGACAATCTGGCGATTTTTAGCATTGTTGGAAACATTACGATCGGCATTCACTTCTTCGATAGTGAACTCAAGAGTTTGAGCGACCAAATCATCGACGGACGAGGCAAAGTTAACCTGAGAGTTCACCTCCGGCGTTTCCGGCGGAATAAAGGTGCTCATTATCTGTGAGAACGGCACATCAAGGTTCATGTTGATGCACAGCAGACCGATGACCCGATGCTCACGGTTGCGAATGGCGATCGTGACGGACTTCATCAGGACTCCGCTCTTAGCCCGCGTAAAGTAGCACTTGGATACGCTGCTATCGGCCCCCGTCATATCATGCAGCATGCGCAGCGCAAGATCGGTTATCGGCGAGCCGATTTGGCGCCCGGTATGCTCACCGTTGGCGATGCGGATGGCGGAGCATTTCAGATCCTGTAAAGAATGCAGCACGATCTCACAATGGGAACCAATGAGCATCGCTAACCCGTCCACAACCGCTTCATAGGATTTGAGGATATCGAAGTCGGTCTGGTCGAAAGGACGTTGATCCAGCAGGTCAAGCTCACTGGTTTCGTTGGTTAAAAGCGACCTGGACATGAAAAAAAGCACTCCTTTTCAGGAGCCTGTCATTTTTTACACAAAACCGTTCAAGGTGCGCTGAGGGGTGCACGTCCGAGACATTCGTCACAACGAATTTGACCAGCCGTAAGCTGGCGAGGTAAGAGGCAAACATGTCTCTTATCACGTCTCAGGGCTGACTCCAGTGCGTAACCGGAATAAGCGGATGCAGCCAATGCAGAGGCAGCTTGAAAGATGAGGTGTAGCTTGTCAGGGCAGGCTCATCATCATTATTAAGCTAACTAAAGTAATACAGCGCTTGAGGCACTTTCCAGTTTTAATTATATCTGCCCCAAATAAAAAAGCCGCCGCCTTTAACGGCGGCGGCTTAGACCAGATTACTTCTTCGCGTCTGCGCTTTGTGCGTCAGCTTTGGCATCCGCCGCCGCTTCAGGCTTGGCATCGGCTTTCGGTGCCGGTTTGATATCCAGCAGTTCTACGTCGAAGACCAGCGTGGAGTTAGCCGGAATACCCGGGACGCCAGTTTTGCCGTAAGCCAGATCCGGTGGGATGACCAGCTTGATTTTGCCGCCTTTCTTGATATTTTTCAGGCCTTCGGTCCAGCCCGGGATAACGCCGTCCAGACGGAAGGAGAGCGGCTCACCGCGGGTGTAGGAGTTATCGAACTCTTTACCGTCAATCAGCGTACCTTTGTAGTTCACGACAACAGTGTCACTGTCTTTCGGTGCGTCGCCGGTCCCTTCTTTCTCAACTTTGTACAGCAGGCCAGATTTAGAGGTTTTTACGCCCTTCTCTTTTGCGAAGGTGTCGCGATAGGCTTTGCCTTTAGCATCGTTTTCAGTCGCGTCTTTTTCCATTTTCTGCTGAGCAGCAGTTTTTACGCGGGTTTCGAAGGTTTGCAGAGTCTGCTCGATTTCTTGATCGGACAGTTTGCTTTTATTCGCAAACGCATCCTGAACACCGGCGATCAGCTGATCTTTATCCAGCTTGATACCCAGTTTTTCTTGTTCTTTCAGGGAGTTTTCCATGTAACGTCCCAGTGAAGCACCCAGCGCATAAGCAGATTTTTGATCGTCATTTTTAAATGCCGCTTTGCTATCCGTTGCAGGTGCCGTCTTCGCGGCAGTATCAGCCGCAAAGGTCAGCGGTGCATTCAGGGCGACAGCCATCGTGGTCGCCAGCAGCGTTACTTTAAACAGTGATTTCATCCATTTCTCCAGGGCCGGGGCATCTCACCCCAGGGTTATCGTAAAAAGCAAAAAAGGTACTATAGAACGTTGCAGAGCAAATCTACATACAGACCTTCCTGAATATCGCCAGTTTTGAGACTATTTTTGTATAAATAAGTTTCCTGTCTTACGCGAGGTTGCTGCGCGAAGGGTGAAAGTTGAGTAGAATCCGCTCGCGAGATAAGACAGAAGAGGTTACTCATGCACGACAGTACACTGGAGACTCGCCTGGCGGAGCTGGAAAGCCGGCTGGCGTTTCAGGAAATCACCATTGAAGACCTCAACAAGACCGTCACCGCCCATGAGATCGAAATGGCGAAGATGCGTGAACATATGCGCTTGATGGTTGAAAAACTGAAAGCGACCCAATCATCGCACATCGCATCACAGGCAGAAGAAACGCCCCCGCCACATTATTGAGGCGTAAAAAAAGCGGGTTTCCCCGCTTGACTATCTCCGGCAGCACTATGTCTACCGGATTGAATACCCTAAGAATGTCGAGTCGCAGAATGGCGGCAGGCTTGAGAACTCCCGGCAGCATAGAGAACGATGTCACCGGGGTTTGAAAGCCAGGCCAACGCGCCTGCGGCCTGAAAGACGATGGGTATTAGTGGCAACCGCAGCCGCCGTTACCACAACCACCTTTGCCATGTTCATGACCGTGGTCGTGATCGTGGCCGTGGCCACCGCAGCAACCTTCATGATCGTGGTCATGATCGTGGCCGTGGGCACCGTGCACGTGACCGTGCTCCAGCTCTTCTGCAGTCGCTTCGCGAATCGCAACAACTTCAACGTTGAACTTCAGATTCTGGCCAGCCAGCATGTGGTTACCATCAACCACGACGTGCTCGTCGTCCACTTCGGTGATTTCAACCGGCACTGGACCCTGGTCGGTTTCCGCCAGGAAACGCATGCCAACCTGCAGTTCATCAACGCCCATGAAGACGTCTTTAGGAACACGCTGAACCAAATTTTCGTCGTACTGGCCGTACGCATCGTTCGCGCCGACTTCTACGTCAAATTTGTCGCCCACTTCATGGCCATCCAGCGCATTTTCCAGGCCGGAAATCAGGGAGCCGTGACCATGCAGGTAGTCCAGCGGCGCGCTTACCGGAGACTCATCAACCAACACACCGTCTTCTGTACGTACCTGATAGGCCAGGCTGACCACCAGGTCTTTTGCTACTTTCATGATATCTCCTGAGCATGGGAAGAATAGTGGCGCAGATTGTAGCGGAATTCTGCAGCCGTGTACCCTCTAGCTTAAAAAAAGGCGACAGATAACGCTAGTCCGGATGAAAAATGCCAATCACTTGTTCATCTTTACGGACGTGCTCCTGCGCCTCTTTATCCGCCTCACGCATCTGGTGGCCACACTTAACACACTCAACAATATCGACATTATTCTCACGCCACATTGCCAGAGAATCCTGCGCCTGACACGCCGGACATTTTGCGCCGGCAATAAAACGTTTACGCACTGCCATCATTATTTGACCCTTATTCAAACTCATCCCAACCGTCAAGCTGCCTGCTCTCTTTCTGCATCTCGCGCTGGAAAATCTCTTCCAGCTCCCGGCGAGCCTCCCGCACGCGTGATATCTGCAGCGTATCAGTATTCACGGGCATTAACTCACGCAGCATTCGCATATCCAGACGACGGAAGTGCAGCTGCGCGCGCTGCGCCTGATGCGGGTGCATGCCCAGGGTAATCAATGCTTTGCGCCCCAACTCCAGCGCGCTGGAAAACGTTTCACGCGAGAACTGCTTCACGCCGGCCTGCAGCAATTCATGCGCCTCAACACGCCCCCGGGCGCGCGCCAGAATATTCAGATGCGGAAAGTGTTGCTGACACATCTCCACCAGCTTCATGGTATCTTCCGGCTCGTTGCAAGTGATAACAATCGACTGCGCATCCTCCGCCCCCGCCGAGCGCAGCAGCTCCAGCTGCGTCGCATCGCCAAAATAGACTTTATAGCCATATTTACGCATCAGGTTAACCGCACTGATATCGCGCTCCAGCACGGTAATCCGCATTTTATTGGCCATCAGCAAACGACCAATAACCTGCCCGAAGCGGCCAAAGCCGACAATAATCACCTGCGGTTTATCGTCCTCAACCCACGGCGCTTCATCCTCTTCTTCCGGTTGGTTAAAGCGCCGGGAGAGAATTTGATCGATAAGCGTCATCAACAGCGGCGTTGTCATCATCGATAGCGTGACCGTGACCAGCAGCAGCGCCATCTGATCGTTTTCGAACAGTCGCAGCGAGGCCGGCAGTGAGAACAGCACAAACGCAAACTCGCCCCCCTGGCTCAGCACTCCCGCAAACTGCATCCGTTCCGAGCTACGCACCCCGTATACCCGCGCCAGGCCGTACAACACGAAACTTTTTACCGCCACCAGCACGGCAACGCTTGCCGCCACCCACAGTAAGTGGGTATAGAGCACGCCCAGATTCAATGCCATGCCGACGGAAATAAAGAACAACCCAAGCAAGAGCCCTTTAAACGGCTCGATGGCGATCTCCAGCTCATGGCGATACTCGCTTTCAGCCAGCAGAACGCCGGCGATAAAAGTACCGAGCGCCATAGACAGACCGAGCGCATCCATAAACAGGGCCGAACCCAGTACCAGCAGCAGCGTTGCGGCGGTAAATACTTCTCGCACCCCGGAGCCGGCGATAAACCGAAAAACAGGTCGCAGCAGAAAACGGCCGCCAATAAGCATCCCGGCGAAGGCCAGAACCTTCAGCCCGACGGTCACCCAGTTAAGATGGTCATCACCGGAACCGGCCAGCAGCGGTACCAGAGCCAGCGCGGGGATCACCGCCAGATCCTGAAACAGCAGCACCGAAAACCCCAGCTGTCCGGACTCGCTGCGACTCATTCCTTTCTCACGCATCAACTGCAGCGCCATTGCCGTAGACGACATCGCCAGACCAATACCGCCGACCACCGCCGCCTGCCAGGAAAACCCGGTCACAATGAGTAATCCGCCAAGAATACCCGCGCTGAGCACAACCTGCGCCGCCCCGACGCCAAAAATGGAGCTGCGCAGGCGCCAGAGCTTAGACGGATTCAACTCCAGCCCGATGATGAACATCAGGAACACGACGCCCAGTTCGGAGAAGTGCAAAATCTCATCAACATCGCTAATAAAACCCAGCCCCCAGGGGCCAATCGCAATGCCGGCCAGCAGATAGCCTAATACCGCGCCGATGCCGAGCCGGGCGGCCAACGGCACCGCCACCACGGCAGAAAACAGAAACAGGACTCCCGCTAAAAGCAGATCAGCGCCCTCCATTTATGCCTCCTGCCGCGATGGGATTAGCCAGCCAGTCGCGATAAGCACGCGCGTGATTTTTCAGATCGGCAGGCGATTGTCGGCGAGCCCAGTAGACAATAATCGGGCTCATCCAGTGCATCCGGCACATGCCGGCAGTCAGTTCAAATGGGCGCAGGATGTCGTTCATGGGATAGCGATTGGCATCGCGTCGGTAGGCGCTCTCGGGCTCACCGGTGGTAATCACGCTACGCCAGTACTTTCCCGCAAGCTGGTTCCCTCCGGCGCCGCTGGCAAAGCCGCGGGTCAGCACTCTGTCCAGCCACTCCTTCAGCAATGCCGGGCAGCTCCACGTATAGAGCGGATGCTGGAAAACAATCACCTCATGCTGGCGCAACAGCTCCTGCTCGTGGGTAATATCGATAAAAAAATCTGGGTAGTGTGCATAGAGATCGTGCACGGTGACATTTGGCAACTGTAAAGCCGGTTCAAGTAAAACCCGGTTGGCCACGGAATCCTGGGATTCTGGGTGGGCATACAGCAGCAAAACCTTCGCTGTCTGAGACATCATTCCCCTCCCGAACGTCTTCTGGTGGCCTGCACAACGGCTGCGTCCCGACGCAACCAGAATGACTTTGTGTATCGTCTTCGTTTTGGGCTACCATTGCGGCCCGGTGGAGCAATTTGCTACCACATTACATTATCATAATGACAAACTAACATAGTCAGAACATACGGCGCCTTATGATTGTTTTCTCCTCGTTACAAATTCGTCGCGGCGTACGGGTCCTCCTGGACAACGCCACCGCCACCATCAATCCTGGCCAGAAGGTCGGCCTGGTGGGCAAAAACGGCTGCGGCAAATCCACGCTGCTGTCGCTTTTGAAAAACGAGATTAGCGCCGACGGCGGCAGTATGACCTTTCCGGGTAACTGGCAGCTGGCGTGGGTTAATCAGGAAACCCCTGCGCTGCCGCAGCCAGCCATTGATTATGTTATTGATGGCGATCGCGAATATCGCCAGCTCGAAGCCGATTTAAAACTGGCCAACGAGCGCAATGACGGCCACGCCATCGCGACGGTGCACGGCAAACTGGATGCCATCGATGCCTGGACCATCCGTTCGCGCGCCGCCAGTCTGCTGCACGGGCTGGGATTCAGTAATGAGCAGCTTGAAAGCCCGGTCAGCGACTTTTCCGGCGGTTGGCGTATGCGCCTGAACCTCGCGCAGGCGCTGATTTGTCGTTCCGATCTGCTGCTGCTCGATGAACCGACTAACCACCTCGATCTCGATGCAGTCATCTGGCTGGAAAAATGGCTGAAAGGCTACACCGGCACGCTGATTCTGATTTCTCACGATCGTGACTTCCTGGATCCGATCGTCGATAAAATTATTCATATCGAACAGCAAACGATGTTCGAATACACCGGCAACTACAGCTCGTTTGAAGTGCAGCGCGCAACCCGCCTGTCACAGCAGCAGTCGATGTATGAAAGCCAGCAGCTGCGCGTCGCCCATCTGCAAAGCTATATCGACCGCTTTCGCGCCAAGGCCACCAAGGCCAAGCAGGCCCAGAGCCGCATTAAAATGCTGGAACGCATGGAGCTTATCGCACCGGCTCACGTCGATAACCCGTTCCACTTTAGTTTCCGCGCGCCGGAAAGCCTGCCAAACCCGCTGCTGAAAATGGAAAAAGTCAGCGCCGGCTACGGCGAACGGGTGATTCTGGACTCTATCAAACTAAACCTGGTGCCCGGTTCACGCATTGGCCTGTTAGGGCGAAACGGCGCCGGCAAGTCGACGCTGATCAAGCTGCTGGCCGGCGAACTCCAGCCGCTGCATGGCGAGATTGGCCTCGCTAAAGGCATTAAGCTCGGCTACTTCGCTCAGCATCAGCTGGAGTTTCTGCGCGCTGACGAATCCCCGTTACAGCATCTGGCACGCCTGGCGCCTCAGGAGACAGAGCAGAAACTGCGCGACTATCTCGGCGGATTTGGTTTCCAGAGCGATAAGGTCAACGAAGAGACGCAGCGTTTCTCCGGTGGTGAAAAAGCCCGCCTGGTGCTGGCGTTGATCGTCTGGCAGCGACCTAACCTTCTGCTGCTCGATGAACCGACGAACCACCTCGATCTCGATATGCGTCAGGCCTTGACCGAAGCGCTGATTGATTTCGAAGGCGCGTTGGTGGTGGTCTCGCACGATCGCCACCTGATCCGTTCCACCACCGACGATCTCTATCTGGTGCATGACGGTAAAGTCGAGCAGTTCGATGGCGACCTGGAAGATTATCAGCAGTGGCTCAGCGACTCGCAGAAACAGGAGAGCTCGTCGTCTGACGTTGCGAAAGAGAGCGGTAACAGCGCACAGGCCCGCAAAGACCAGAAACGTCGGGAAGCGGAATTACGGACGCTCACTCAGCCGCTGCGTAAAGAGATTAGCCGCCTCGAAAAAGAGATGGATAAGCTCAACGCGCAGCTCGCCCAGGCGGAAGAGAAGCTCGGCGACAGCGGGCTGTATGATGCCTCCCGCAAAGCAGAGCTGACCAGCTGTCTGCAGCAACAGGCCAGTGCCAAATCCGGTCTCGAAGAGTGTGAAATGGCCTGGCTGGATGCACAAGAGCAGCTGGAACAGATGCTACAGGAAGGTTAAAACGGGTTATGATAGGGCAGGGAGTATAAACGCAGTGGCGCTGAGTTATGGGAACGCGCCGTTATATGCCCCTGCTATAAACCGCAACACTCATCTGCGAAGAGGCATTGCCATGGTAAAAAAAACGCTTATCTCCCTCTCACTGCTTTGTGCCCTGACCCACTCCGCTTTTGCCGCCTACAGCGCGAGCGAATTGAAAAACAAAGAAAACGTCATCGCTTTTTATAATAAAGCGTTGAACGATAAAGACTTTGATGCCGCAAAAACCTACCTCGGAAACGAGTATATCCAGCATAATCCTGGTGCGAAGGATGGGCCCGAAGGCTTTCGTCAATTCATCGCCTTTCTGAAAGAGAAATTCCCCGACTCTCACAGCGAGATTAAACGCGTGATTGTCGACGGCGACTATGTCGTTCTGCACGTTGCGTCCACCGGCCGCGAGCCGGGCGTCACCCGGGCGATTATCGATATTTTCCGCCTCGATGCGCAGAACAAGATCGTTGAGCACTGGGATGTTATTCAGACGGTTCCGGAAAAAACCGCCAGCGGCAACAGCATGTTTTAAGCCAGCCCCACAGCCATTCGCTCCTGGCGGTGGCTGTTTCCCCTTCCAGCCTTCCCGGGCAGCGTGCCATCTTTATCCCGCAAGAGCAGTCCTCATCCGGCTTCAATTTCGTGTAACCTATAGCACAGGCCGCAAGACCACATATTGGATAACCTGCGCACTTCATGCGCGGTATACTGTTTTATAAGATGATTAACTGCTCTGGTGCTATGGTTGAAATCACCCCCACAGAAATGACGCCCCCCGAAAACGACTCGCGTGAGTTTCACCCTATGCGCGGCGTGGGCAATCGTCATCTGCAGACCATGCTGCCGCGCCTGATTCGCCGTAAGCTGGGATTCACGCCGCACTGGCAGCGACTTGAGCTCCCGGACGGTGATTTTGTCGATCTGGCGTGGAGCGAAGACCCCGCCGGGGCGCAACACAAACCGCGACTGGTGGTGTTCCACGGGCTGGAGGGTAGCCTGCACAGCCCCTATGCTCATGGCCTTATCCATGCAGCCATGCAGCGCGGCTGGCTGGGCGTGGTGATGCATTTCCGCGGCTGTAGCGGCGAACCCAACCGCAATAACCGCATCTATCATTCGGGTGAAACCGAAGATGGCCGCTGGTTCCTGCACTGGCTACAACGCGAATGGGGTGCGGTGCCGACCGCTGCCGTCGGCTATTCGCTGGGCGGGAATATGCTGGGCTGCCTGCTGGCCGAAGAAGGCGATAATGTCCCGCTTGATGCCGCGGTTATTGTCTCAGCCCCGTTCATGCTCGAAGCCTGCAGCTATCATATGGACAAGGGCTTTTCCCGGGTCTATCAGCGTTATCTGCTCAATCTGTTAAAGGCCAACGCCGCGCGTAAGCTGAAAGCCTATCCCGGCTCGCTACCGGTTGATCTCCGCCAGCTCAAAGGTATGCGCCGCATCCGCGAGTTTGACGATATGATCACCGCCAGGATTCACGGATTCGCCGATGCGCTGGACTACTATCGCCAGTGCAGCGCCATGCCGCGCCTCAGCGACATTACGAAACCGACGCTGATCATTCATGCGAAGGACGATCCTTTTATGGACCACCACTCCATTCCGCCGCAAGAGCAGCTCCCGGTAAACGTCGAGTATCAGCTGACCGAAAATGGCGGACACGTCGGATTCGTCGGCGGCACGCTGCGCAAACCGGAAATGTGGCTGGAAAAGCGTATCCCGGACTGGTTAACCCGTTGGTTGGGAGCACAAAAATGATTATTCCCTGGCACGATCTGGATCCCGAAACGCTGGATAACCTGATCGAAAGCTTTGTGTTGCGTGAAGGCACCGATTATGGTGAACATGAACGCTCGCTGGCGGATAAAGTCGCCGACGTCAAACAGCAATTGAAAAGCGGAGAAGCCGTGCTGGTGTGGTCAGAACTGCACGAGACGGTCAACATCATGCCCCGCAAGCAGTTTCACGGCTAAGGCGGCGCCACACATCGTTTAATCTGGGAGTTGTTATGTCTGCCAAACATCCGGTGATTGCCGTCACGGGCTCCAGCGGCGCGGGAACCACGACCACCAGCCTCGCCTTTCGTAAAATTTTCGCCCAGCTAAATCTGCGTGCCGCGGAGGTAGAAGGCGACAGCTTCCATCGCTATACCCGCCCGGAAATGGACATGGCGATCCGCAAAGCGCGCGATCAGGGGAAACACATCAGCTACTTCGGCCCGGAAGCCAACGACTTCGGCCTGCTGGAAAACACCTTCCTTGAGTACGGGCGTAACGGTAGCGGCCAGTCGCGCAAGTATTTGCATACCTATGATGAGGCGGTGCCGTGGAATCAGGTACCGGGCACATTCACACCGTGGCAACCGCTACCGGAACCGACCGATGTCCTGTTTTATGAAGGGCTGCACGGCGGGGTTGTCACGCCGCAGTATAACGTCGCGCAGAATGTCGACCTGCTGGTTGGCGTGGTGCCTATCGTCAACCTGGAATGGATTCAGAAGCTCATCCGCGATACCAGTGAACGAGGTCACTCCCGTGAAGCGGTGATGGATTCCGTGGTCCGTTCAATGGAAGACTATATCAACTTCATCACACCGCAGTTTTCGCGCACCCATATCAACTTCCAGCGCGTCCCCACTGTCGACACCTCCAACCCGTTTGCGGCGAAGGGCATTCCGTCATTGGATGAAAGCTTTGTGGTGATCCACTTCCGCAACCTACCGGATATCGATTTTCCCTGGCTGCTGGCGATGCTACAGGGCTCGTTTATCTCGCATATCAATACGCTGGTGGTGCCTGGCGGGAAAATGGGGCTGGCGATGGAGCTCATCATGACGCCGCTGGTGGAGCGCTTGATGGAAGGTAAAGCAATTTAAATTCGCGGCCGGCGCTACGCTTGCGCCGGCCTGCAAGACGGTGTCAACCCGGTAAGCATCGCGCCACCGGGTATCTGGCATTACGCCTCTACCACCTCAAACGAGTGGGTGATGTTCACCGCTTTTTGCAGCATCAGCGCCACCGAGCAGTATTTCTCCGCCGACAGATCCACCGCACGGGAGACGGCCGCATCTTTCAGCTCCTTGCCGGTGACAATAAAATGCATGTTGATATGGGTAAACAGACGCGGCGCCTCTTCCCGACGTTCAGACGTCAGCTTGACTTCACAGTTAGTCACGTTGTGACGACCTTTCTGCAAAATAGACACGACATCGATCGCGCTGCATCCGCCCGCCGCCATCAGCACCATCTCCATTGGGCTTGGCGCTTTATCTCCGGAGTTGCCGTCCATCAGAATCTGGTGACCTGACGCCGACTCTCCGATGAAGGTTAACCCTTCAACCCATTTCACACGAGCTTGCATAAAATTTAACTCCAAGGTTGCAATTTTCCTGACAGATTACGCGTACATAACAATTCTCGCAACGGAAGGCGACCTGCATCATGCTGAAGCGAGACACCAGGAGACATGCGGCAAAAGCTATGCTAAAACAGTCGGGATGCTACAGTATTACATTGATGTACTGCATGTATGCAGAGGAGTTCACATTACAGGCTGAAGAAAAATCACCAGCCCGTTTCCCAGGCATAGGGAAACAATACGATTGCATGCCCGGATGCCGTGTAGTGTCGGCACCCGGAGATAGCTTATAACAGAGGATAACCGCGCATGGTGCTTGGCAAACCGCAAACAGACCCTACCCTCGAATGGTTCTTGTCTCATTGCCACATTCATAAGTACCCATCTAAAAGCACGCTGATCCACCAGGGTGAAAAAGCAGAAACGTTGTACTACATCGTCAAAGGCTCTGTGGCTGTGCTCATCAAGGATGAAGAAGGTAAAGAGATGATCCTCTCTTACCTCAACCAGGGCGATTTCATCGGTGAATTAGGCTTGTTTGAAGAAGGCCAGGAGCGTAGCGCCTGGGTACGTGCGAAAACCGCATGTGAAGTGGCCGAAATCTCCTACAAAAAATTCCGTCAGCTCATTCAGGTTAACCCGGATATCCTGATGCGCTTGTCGTCGCAGATGGCTCGCCGTCTGCAGGTGACCTCAGAAAAAGTGGGTAACCTTGCCTTCCTCGACGTCACCGGGCGCATCGCTCAGACGCTGTTGAACCTGGCAAAACAGCCGGATGCGATGACCCACCCTGATGGTATGCAAATTAAAATTACCCGTCAGGAAATTGGTCAGATCGTTGGCTGTTCCCGCGAAACCGTTGGCCGTATCCTGAAGATGCTGGAAGATCAGAACCTGATCTCCGCACACGGTAAAACTATCGTCGTATACGGTACGCGTTAAGTCGATAAAACGGCGTATTGCTTGCGCAATACGCCGTTTTTGTTTTCCCTCTATGTGGCGCAGGCTGATTTATCACCCGGAAGTCAACTATGCACTGCGGCAAACGCTGGTGTTGTGTTTGCCTGTCGCAATCGGCCTCCTCCTCGGTCATTTACAGCAAGGTCTGCTGTTCTCGCTGGTGCCCGCCTGCTGTAACGTCGCCGGTCTGGATACGCCGCACAAACGTTTTTTTAAACGCTTGATTATTGGCGGTTCGCTGTTCGCCGGCTGTAGTCTGGTCGTCCAGCTTCTACTTCAGCAGGCGATCCCGCTACCTTTGATTCTCAGCGGCCTGGCGCTGCTGCTCGGCGTAACGGCGGAGATCAGCTCTCTGCACGCCAGGCTTCTGCCCGCTTCGTTGATTGCCGCGATCTTTACCCTGAGCCTTGCCGGAAACATGCCCGTCTGGGAGCCACTGCTGATCTACGCCCTCGGGACGCTGTGGTACGGTCTGTTTAACTGGTTCTGGTTTTGGCTATGGCGCGAGCAGCCGCTGCGCGAATCGCTGAGCCTGCTCTATCGCGAGCTTGCTAACTACTGCGAAGCCAAATACAGCCTGCTGACCCAGCATATCGATCCCACCACTTCACTGCCGCCGCTGCTCACGCGCCAGCAGAAGGTGGTGGACCTGATCACCCAATGCTACCAGCAGATGCATATGCTGGCGGCGAACCAGCGCAATGACCACAAGCGCCTGCTGCGGGCGTTTCAGATGGCGCTGGATTTGCAGGAACATATCTCCGTCAGCCTGCACCAACCCGAAGAAGTACAAAAACTGGTAGAGCGCAGCCATGCCGAGGCGGTGATCCGCTGGAACGCGCAAACCGTTGCCGCTCGCCTGCGGGTGCTGGCCGATGACATCCTGTACCACCGCTATCCGCAGCGCTTTAACATGGATAAGCAGATCGGCGCGCTGGAGAAAATTGCCTGGCAGCATCCGGACAACCCGGTAGGGCAGTTCTGCGCCTGGCACTTCAGCCGAATAGCCCGGGTGCTGCGTACCCAGCGCCCGCTGTACGCTCGCAACCTGATGGCGGATAAAGAGCGCCGTCTGCCGCTGCTGCCCGCGCTAAAAAACTATCTCTCGTTAAAATCACCGGCGTTACGTAACGCTGCGCGTATCTGCGTGATGTTAACGGCCGCAAGCCTGATGGGAAGTGCCCTGAACCTTCCCAAGCCTTACTGGATCCTGATGACGGTGCTTTTTGTAACCCAAAACGGCTACGGCGCGACGCGGGTACGTATCGTCCATCGGGCGGCAGGTACGCTTGCCGGTCTGGCCATCGCCGGACTGGCGTTGCACTTCCATGTCCCGGAGGGTTATACGCTCTCCGCGATGCTGCTCGTCACGCTGCTGAGCTACCTGATTATCCGCAAGCATTATGGCTGGGCGATGGTTGGCTTTACCGTGACGGCGGTGTATACCCTGCAGCTTCTGACGCTCAACGGCGAGCAGTATATTGTCGCCAGGCTTATCGATACGCTTATCGGCTGCCTTATCGCCTTTGGCGGCATGGTCTGGCTATGGCCGCAATGGCAAAGCGGGCTACTGCGTAAGAACGCTCACGACGCGCTGGAAGCCGATCAGGAAGCGATCAGGCTGATTCTTAGCGACGATCATCAGGCTCCGGCGCTGGCCTATCGCCGGATGCGCGTCAATCAGGCGCATAACTCGCTGTATAACTCGCTGAATCAGGCCATGCAGGAACCCGGTTTTAACACACACTATCTTGACGACATGAAACTGTGGGTCACCCACAGCCAGTTTATTGTTGAGCATATCAACGCGATGACCACCCTGGCCCGCGAGCATACGATGCTGACGCCGGAGCTGGCCCGACGCTATCTGGAATCTTGTGAGATTGCGCTCCAGCGTTGCCAGCAGCGGCTGGATTCCGATGGTCCCGGCAGCGCTGGCGATGTCAATATTATGGAGTCGCAGGATGTGGAGGTGAGCCGGGGGCCGTTAAGTACGATGGAGCAACATCTGCAGCGGATCCTCGACCATCTGAACACCATGCACACCATCTCCTCGGTGGCATGGCGTCAGCGCCCGCATCACGGCATCTGGCTACGCGCGATTAAGCGTTAAGAACCTGCTTTACCGCCTGGGCAAAGCGGGCCATGCCTTCGGCAATATCCTGCTCGTCGATGACCAGCGAAGGGACAAAGCGCATCACATCCGGCCCGGCATTCAGCACCATCACGCCGGCATCTGCCGCGGCATAGAGAAAATCACGAGCCCGGCCCTTATACTGCGGCTTAAGCTCCGCGCCAATCAACAGCCCCATACCGCGGATGTCGCTGAACAGGTCAAACTGCGCGTCAATTTGCTGGAGATGCTGCACAAACAGCTCGCGCTTCGCCTTCACGCCCTCCAGCACCTCCGGGGTATTAATCAGGTCAAATGCCGCCCCGGCCACGGCGCAGGCCAGCGGGTTACCGCCGTAGGTCGAACCGTGGGAACCGGCGTGGAATGCGCTGGCAATATCGTTGGTGGTCAGTACGGCGCTGATCGGGAAGCCACCGCCCAGCGCTTTGGCGCTGGTAAGAATGTCCGGCGTCACGCCATAGTGCATATATGCAAACAGCGAACCGGTACGCCCCATGCCGCACTGAACTTCATCAAATACCAGCAGCGCCTGATGCTCATCGCAGAGTTCGCGCAGTCCTTTCAGGAACGCCGGCGTCGCCGCCATCACGCCGCCTTCTCCTTGAATCGGCTCCACAACCACCGCGCAGGTATGATCGTCCATAACGGCCTTAACCGCATGCAGATCGTTAAACGGCACGTGGATAATGTCCGCCGGTTTCGGGCCGAAGCCATCAGAATATTTTGGCTGCCCGCCCACCGATACCGTGAACAGCGAACGGCCGTGGAAGGCATTATGGAAGGCGATGATTTTGGTCTTATACGGGCTGTGACGGGTAATGGTGTAGTGGCGCGCCAGCTTGAACGCCGTTTCGTTCGCTTCGGTGCCGGAGTTCATGAACACCACGCGTTCGGCGAAGGTGGCCTCCACCAGCTTACGACCCAGACGCAGCGCCGGCTCGTTGGTAAAGACATTGCTGGTATGCCACAAGGTTTCGCCCTGCTCATGCAGCGCCGCGACCAGAGCCGGATGACAATGACCTAACGCCGTCACCGCAATCCCGCCCGCGAAATCAACGTACTCTTTGCCCTGCTGATCCCATACGCGGCTACCTTTACCTTTGACCGGGATGAATTCTGCCGGTGCATAAATCGGCAGAATAACTTCATCGAATGTGGCGCGGGTAATTACCGGTTGCTCAGTTGCCATGTCATGCCATCCTTCTTCGTTATGCGGTCATTATTGTGATAATCTAATCACAAAATATGCATAAAAAATCAGTCAATGGCAACTACAAATCATCGATTGAGGAAGTTTGCCAGCAGTTGATGTCCCTGCTCGCTGAGAATACTTTCCGGGTGGAACTGTACCCCTTCGAGATCCCACTCCCGATGGCGAATCGCCATAATCTCTCCGCTTTCACTGCGGGCCGTCACCTCAAAGCATTCGGGAAGCGTCGCGGGATCAATCAGCAGAGAGTGGTAGCGAGTAACGGTCAGCGGATTATTCAGCCCCTGAAAGACCCCCTGCCCGTTATGATAGATGGGAGAAGTTTTGCCGTGCATCACTTTCGCCGCTCGCACGATAGTGGCCCCAAAGACCTGGGCGATGGCCTGATGGCCAAGACAAACGCCCAGCAGCGGAACCTGACCGGCATAACGAGCAATCACCGCCAGCGAAATGCCTGACTCATTTGGCGTACAGGGCCCGGGAGAGATCACGATTTTCTCCGGCATCAACGCCGCGATCTCCTCAAGCGTCAGCTCATCATTGCGCCTGACCAGCACTTCCGCCCCCAGTTCACAGAAGTACTGGTACAAGTTCCAGGTGAAAGAATCATAGTTGTCGATAAGCAGGATCATAGCGGCTCCGGAAAGAATAAAACCGGGCTATTCTACTCAGATTCTCACGCTTCGCTTACCACTTTGCGAAAGATCCGCTCAAGGGGTTCGGGATCGCCCATCGCCCCCAGCTGGTTAGCCTGGCTCCAGCTATCGGGGTCGATATCCCGCCAGTCGAGCACAAACCCGGCGTGAAGAGCCAACTGTTCAAAGAAAATTCGCTGAACCAGGCCGCTACCGACGCGAAACGGGTGCAGGACGTTGATTTCCCCGTAGTACCAACTCAGACGCGTGACGAACGTCGCGCGGCTGATTCCGCTGAGGTAGCCCTCTTCCTCCAGCGCCCGCATCAGCGCATTGCCCTCTTTCTCAATCCACGCAAAATGGCAGAAAGGAGTATCCCCCTGATAGATATCGACTTCTCTGAATTGCCCCGCCCAGTCGAAGATATCCTGATAGAGCTGATGATGAATGAAACAGAGGTAGGGTAGCCCGCGGCCGCGCGGTCCCAGCGGCAGCGTCGCCGCACGCAGGGAGGTGATTTCCCAGGCCGTTTGCTCCAGCCGCTGCGCCTGACGAATACCGAGACGGTTACGCATCACATTGAGCGCAGGGTAGAGGTAAGGGTCGCGATCGTCGCCATATTTACTGCTCATGGCGCCTCCTGATCTCGGCAAGACGCGCCAGCGCTTGCTCGGCAGTCAGCGTCACCAGCGGGATCGCTGCCCCCTCCAGGCGACGGCTGGCCTGAAAATTCACATTGCGGGTCTGTTCCCAGAGCTGGGCTTTTTGCTTATCGGTGAGTGAACGCATGGTCGCCTCCCTTATCGTCCCCTGTTTGCCACAAGTATAAGCAGCAATTTCAGGTTACGCAGAGAGGCCGACGAGGCGCGGGCAATGTTACCCGCGCACAGAAAGGCTTACGGCAGGACTTTTGCTGAGAGGATAACGACAGGTTTGGACGGTACATTCTGGTACGGTCCGACGTTGTGCGTCTGAACCTGGGAAATCTTATCCGCCACGTCCATGCCTTTCACCACTTTGCCGAAGACCGCATAGCCAAAATCACGCTGCCCGTGGTCAAGGAAGGCGTTGTCCGCAATGTTAATGAAGAACTGGCTGGTAGCGCTGTCCTGATCGGCGGTACGCGCCATTGCGATAGTACCGCGGGTATTGCGCAGACCGTTATCGGCTTCGTTTTTAATCGGCGGGTTCGGCTGCTTCTGCTGCATCTGTTCGTTAAAGCCGCCGCCCTGCACCATGAAGCCCGGAATCACGCGATGGAAGGTCGTATTGTTATAGAAGCCGCTGTTCACATACTTCAGGAAGTTATCCACGGAAATCGGTGCTTTCTGGCTATTTAACTCCAGCTCAATATTGCCCGCAGACGTCGTCAGCAGTACATGAGGATCGCCCTTCGCTGCCATTGCCGGAGAGAAAGCTGAAATGGCGAAAACGGCAACCACCGCCGCCAGAGTTGATTTGAGCATGGGAATTCCTTAACGGAGCAGAATAAAAAGCAAGTGCTTTGATTCTAAAGAGCCTTTGCATCCTGGGCCAGCCTTTTACCTAATTTTACGTAGCTGAAATAGTTGTTACGGCGCACGCATTGACCAGCGCGATAAATAAAGGCGATCCAAATCACACTAATCCATGCAAAAAGCATTTCATTGCATAATAAACGTTTGCTTACATCACTCGAATGAATAAAATCTGTCCGCCCTGGCGCAGTCAATGCGCTTTACATTTCTATTCACAGGCCAGTCATGACTAACAGCAATCGTATCAAGCTCACATGGATCAGCTTCTTTTCCTACGCCCTCACCGGCGCGCTGGTGATCGTCACCGGAATGGTGATGGGAAATATCGCCGATTATTTCCATTTGCCCGTCTCCAGTATGAGCAACACCTTTACTTTCCTCAACGCCGGTATCCTGATCTCTATCTTCCTGAACGCCTGGCTGATGGAAATTGTGCCGCTGAAAACCCAGCTGCGTTTTGGCTTCATTCTGATGGTCCTGGCCGTTGCCGGGCTGATGTTTAGCCACAGCCTGGCTCTGTTCTCCGCGTCCATGTTCGTTCTGGGGCTGGTCAGCGGGATCACCATGTCGATCGGGACCTTCCTGATCACCCACATGTATGAAGGCCGCCAGCGTGGCGCGCGTTTGCTGTTTACCGACTCCTTCTTCAGCATGGCGGGGATGATCTTCCCGATGGTCGCCGCATTCCTGTTGGCCCGCAGTATCGAGTGGTACTGGGTTTATGCCTGCATTGGGCTGGTCTACGTTGCCATTTTTATTCTGACCTTCGGCTGTGAGTTCCCGGTTCTTGGCAAAAAAGCACAGCAGGATAACCAGCCGGTCGTGAAAGAAAAATGGGGCATCGGCGTGCTGTTCCTCGCAATTGCGGCGCTGTGCTACATCCTCGGTCAGCTGGGCTTTATCTCCTGGGTACCGGAGTATGCCAAGACCCTGGGCATGAGCCTGGCCGATGGCGGTAAGCTGGTGAGTGATTTCTGGATGTCGTACATGATTGGTATGTGGTCGTTCAGCTTCATCCTGCGCTTCTTCGACCTGCAGCGCATCCTGACCGTACTGGCTGGTCTCGCCACCGTGCTGATGTACCTGTTTATCAACGGTTCACCGGAGCATATGCCGTGGTTTATTCTGACCCTCGGCTTCTTCTCCAGCGCGATTTACACCTCGCTTATTACGCTGGGTTCGCTACAAACCAAAGTCGCGTCGCCGAAACTGGTGAACTTTGTACTTACCTGCGGCACCATCGGCACAATGCTGACCTTCGTGGTGACTGGTCCGATTGTGGCTGCCAGCGGCCCGCTGGCAGCGCTGCACACCGCTAACGGCCTCTACGCCGTGGTCTTTGTGATGTGCTTAATCCTTGGCTTCGTCTCCCGCCACCGCCAGCACAACGCGGCTGCGGCCTCCCACTAAGCCTTTGTTGGCCCCTTTGCGTCAGTGAAGGGGCTGTTTCGACTAAAGAACAGCTCCTCTCCTCCTCTGTCGGTCTGGATCCAGGTCTGCGCCAGTTGCGTTGTGGCAATCACCCGTCCCTGACGAATCGACCAGCGAACCGGTACCTGACAGCGAACCGCTTCAAAGCCATTCTCCGCCGGCAGAATAACCAGATTCGCGGGATAGCCCGGCACAATACCGTAATCGTGCAGACCAAAGGTGCGGGCGCTGTTGTCGGTAATCAGCTTCAGCCCATCGTTGATCTGCTGATAGCCCATCAGTTGACAGACATGTAACCCCATATGCAGCACCTGCAGCATATTGCCGGTGCCCAGCGGGTACCACGGGTCGAAAACATCATCGTGACCGAAACAAACGTTAATACCCGCCGCCATCAGCTCCTTCACCCGGGTGATGCCACGGCGCTTTGGATAATCGTCAAAACGCCCCTGGAGATGAATATTGACCAGCGGGTTAGCAACAAAGTTGATTCCCGAGAGCTTTAGTAACCGAAACAACCGCGAAGTATAGGCGCCGTTATAGGAGTGCATCGCGGTGGTATGGCTGGCCGTAACCCGTGGGCCAATGCCCTCTTTCAACGCCAGAGCCGCCACCGTTTCGACAAACCGCGACTGCTCGTCGTCAATTTCATCGCAGTGAATATCCAGCGGGCGTTGATACTGCTGCGCCAGACGGAACGCGATATGCAGCGATTCCACGCCATACTCGCGGGTAAACTCAAAGTGCGGAATGGCGCCGACCACATCGGCCCCGAGCCGCAGGGCCTCCTCCAGCAAGGCCTCACCATTGGGGTAGGATAAGATCCCCTCCTGGGGGAAGGCGACTATCTGCAAATCTACCCATGGCGCTACCTCCTGTTTCACCTCCAGCATCGCCTTTAATGCCGTCAACGTCGGGTCAGACACGTCAACGTGCGTGCGGACAAACTGAATCCCGTTGGCGATTTGCCATTTCAGCGTCTTCCACGCCCGGGCCTTCACATCTTCGTGACTCAATAGCGCCTTACGTTCTGCCCAGCGCTCAATCCCCTCAAACAGCGTCCCGGACTGGTTCCAGTTTGGCTCGCCGGCAGTTTGGGTGGTATCGAGATGAATATGCGGTTCAATAAATGGCGGGATCGCGAGCCCACCGCGGGCATTGAGCACTTCATAACTTTCGCTGCGCGCATCGCCCATCGGGGTGATATCGCCAAAACAGCCTTTATCTATCGCGATCTGCCATAGCCCTTCGCGATCGGGCAAACGTACGTTCTCAATCAACCAAAGCGGAACTGCTGTCATCTTGATGACTCCCGTGAATATGCCGTTTTTTCGCCCAACCCATAAACATTCCCCCGCATCCATTTTGTACACAAAAGCAACAACAAGGAAAAGCCTGAGTTTTCCATAACTTATAAAAATCCAGGAAAATCATAAGCATACCCATTAAGTGGTAGGCGCGGGCGATCTTGATTTGTATCAATAAGTGTACTGGCTGAATCGTTAAGGTAGGCGGTAATAGAAAAGAAATCGAGGCAAAAATGAGCAAAGTCAGAATCGCTATTATCGGTAACGGCATGGTTGGCCATCGCTTTATCGAAGAGCTTCTTGATAAGGCGCCTGCCGGACAGTTCGACATTACCGTGTTCTGTGAAGAACCCCGTATCGCTTACGACCGCGTCCACCTGTCGTCTTACTTCTCCCATCACACCGCCGAAGAGCTCTCGCTGGTCCGTGAAGGTTTTTACGAGAAACATGGCGTTAAAGTCCTGATCGGTGAACGCGCTATTACCATTAACCGCCAGGAGAAAGTGATTCACTCCAGCGCGGGACGCACCGTATTTTACGACAAGCTGGTGATGGCGACGGGTTCCTATCCGTGGATCCCGCCAATCAAAGGCGCGGACACTCAGGACTGCTTTGTGTACCGCACCATTGAAGATCTGAACGCGATTGAATCCTGCGCGCGTCGCAGCAAACGCGGCGCCGTCGTCGGCGGCGGCCTGCTGGGCCTCGAAGCCGCCGGCGCGCTGAAAAACCTCGGCGTGGAAACCCACGTCATCGAATTTGCCCCCATGCTGATGGCCGAACAGCTGGATAATATGGGCGGCGAGCAGCTGAAGCGTAAAATCGAAAGTATGGGCGTGAAGGTCCATACCAGCAAAAACACCAAAGAGATTGTCCAGCAGGGCAGCGAGGCCAGAAAAACCATGCAGTTCGCCGATGGCAGCGAGCTGCAGGTTGATTTTATCGTCTTCTCAACCGGTATTCGTCCACGCGATAAGCTGGCGACCCAATGCGGTCTGGCCGTGGCGCAGCGTGGCGGTATCGTGGTCAATGACACCTGCCAGACCTCCGATCCGGATATCTATGCTATCGGCGAATGCGCCAGCTGGAACAACCGCGTCTACGGTCTGGTGGCGCCGGGTTATAAAATGGCCCAGGTGACCGTCGACCATCTCCTCGGCAACGACAACCGCTTTATCGGGGCCGATCTCAGCGCCAAACTGAAGCTGCTTGGCGTTGACGTGGGCGGCATCGGCGATGCGCATGGCCGCACGCCTGGCGCCCGCAGCTACGTCTATCTTGATGAAAGCAAAGAAGTCTATAAACGACTGATCGTCAGCGAAGACAATAAAACCCTGCTTGGCGCGGTGCTGGTCGGAGACACCAGCGATTACGGCAATCTGCTGCAGCTGGTGCTCAACGGTATTGAACTGCCGGAAAACCCGGACTCGCTGATTCTGCCGGCACACGCCGGCAGCGGTAAGCCGTCAATCGGCGTCGATAAACTGCCGGACAGCGCGCAAATCTGCTCCTGCTTCGACGTGACTAAAGGGATGCTGATTTCCGCCATCAACAAAGGCTGCCATACCGTCGCCGCGCTGAAAGCAGAAACCAAAGCCGGTACCGGCTGCGGCGGCTGTATTCCGCTGGTGACCCAGGTGCTGAACGCGGAGCTGGCGAAACAGGGGATCGAAGTGAACCACAATCTGTGCGAACACTTTGCCTACTCCCGCCAGGAGCTGTTCCACCTGATTCGCGTAGAAGGGATTAAAACCTTCGAAGAGCTGCTGGCGAAACACGGAAAAGGCTACGGCTGCGAAGTGTGTAAGCCGACCGTTGGCTCTCTGTTGGCCTCCTGCTGGAATGAGTACATTCTCAAGCCTCAGCATACGCCGCTGCAGGATACGAACGATAACTTCCTCGCCAATATCCAGAAAGACGGGACCTATTCGGTTATCCCGCGCTCCGCCGGCGGCGAAATTACGCCGGAAGGTCTGGTGGCCGTAGGGCGCATCGCGCGCGAATATAATCTCTACACCAAAATCACCGGTTCCCAGCGTATCGGCCTGTTCGGCGCGCAAAAAGACGACCTGCCTGAAATCTGGCGTCAGCTGATTGAAGCGGGCTTCGAAACCGGCCACGCGTATGCCAAAGCGCTGCGTATGGCGAAAACCTGCGTCGGCAGCACCTGGTGCCGCTACGGCGTCGGCGACAGCGTGGGCTTCGGCGTCGAGCTGGAAAATCGCTACAAAGGCATCCGTACGCCGCATAAAATGAAGTTTGGCGTCTCCGGCTGTACCCGTGAATGTGCGGAGGCGCAGGGTAAGGATGTGGGGATTATCGCCACCGAGAAGGGCTGGAATTTATATGTCTGCGGCAACGGCGGGATGAAGCCGCGTCACGCCGACCTGCTGGCTGCCGATCTCGACCGCGAAACGCTGCTCAGCTATCTCGATCGCTTTATGATGTTCTATATCCGTACCGCCGATAAGCTGACGCGTACCGCGCCGTGGTTAGACAACATGGAAGGCGGCATCGACTACCTGCGTAGCGTCATTATCGACGACAAGCTGGGCCTGAACGCCCACCTGGAAGAAGAGCTGGCGCGTCTGCGTGCCGCTGTCGCCTGTGAGTGGACCGAGACGGTCAACAATCCGGCGGCACAAACCCGCTTCAAACACTTTATCAACAGCAACCAGCGCGACCCGAATGTCCAGGTCGTACCGGAACGCGAGCAGCACCGTCCGGCGACGCCGTATGAGCGTATCCCGGTCACTCTGGTGGAGGAGAACGCATGAGCCAGTGGGTAAACATCTGCAAGATTGACGATATTCTGCCTGCAACCGGCGTCTGTGCGCTGCTGGGCCAGCAGCAGGTCGCCCTGTTCCGGCCTTACCATGACGATCGGGTCTATGCGATCAGCAATATCGACCCGTTCTTCAATGCCAGCGTGCTGTCGCGAGGCATCATTGCCGAGCATGAGGGTGAGCTGTGGGTCGCCAGCCCATTGAAGAAACAGCGCTTCCGTCTGCGCGACGGCCTGTGCATGGAAGATGCAAGCCACTCCATTGCGCATTTCGATGCGCGCGTGAAAGACGGCAACGTTCAGCTGAAGGCATGATGCCCTGAGGTTCCCGCCGCGCTCCGGCGGGAACCATATTTTCTTCTTATGCCAACTAAGCGGTAGGCGCCCGAAAAATCGTATATTGTGCCAACCCTCTGCTGCTATGCTACGACCGCTTATCCCTCTCCCACTGCTTGCTGCGAGGATGTTCCGTGGATCACTTACCTATTTTTTGTCAGCTGCGCGGCCGCGACTGCTTACTGGTCGGCGGCGGTGATGTTGCCGAACGCAAGGCGCGCCTGCTGCTCGATGCCGGCGCCAGAGTCACGGTCAACGCGCTGGGGTTCTCGCCGCAGTTCCATGTGTGGGCCGATTCACAGATGCTGACCCTGGTGCAAGCGCCGTTCACCCCGGAGCTTCTCGACACCTGCTGGCTGGCCATCGCCGCCACCGACGATGAGGATGTCAATCAGCAGGTCAGCGACGCGGCAGAGGCACGGCGGATATTCTGTAACGTGGTCGATGCGCCGCAGCAGGCCAGCTTTATTATGCCGTCGATCATTGACCGCTCGCCGCTGATGGTCGCGGTCTCCTCTGGCGGTACCTCACCGGTGCTGGCGCGGCTGCTGCGGGAAAAGCTGGAGTCGATTCTGCCGCTCCACTTAGGCCAGCTGGCCCACTATGCCGGCCAGTTGCGGTCGCGGGTGAAAAAACAGTTTGCGACGGTCGGCGAACGTCGACGTTTCTGGGAAAAGCTGTTCATCAACGACCGTCTGGCGCAATCGCTGGCCAATGAAGACCGCCAGGCCGTTGCCGATACTACCGAGCAACTGTTAACAGAGCCGCTGGATCACCGTGGCGAAGTGGTGTTGGTCGGCGCCGGTCCCGGCGATGCCGGGCTGCTGACTCTCAAAGGGCTCCAGCAGATCCAGCAGGCGGACGTCGTGGTGTATGACCGCCTGGTCTCTGACGACATTATGAATCTGGTACGTCGCGACGCCGATCGGATTTTCGTCGGTAAACGCGCGGGCTATCACTGCGTGCCGCAGGAAGAGATTAACCAGATCCTGCTGCGCGAGGCGCAGAACGGACGTCGCGTGGTGCGCCTGAAAGGTGGCGATCCCTTTATTTTTGGCCGCGGCGGTGAAGAGCTGGAAACCCTGTGCAACGCCGGGATCCCCTTCTCGGTGGTACCAGGAATTACCGCGGCTTCAGGCTGTTCCGCCTATTCAGGTATCCCGTTAACCCATCGCGATTTCGCCCAGGGCGTCCGCCTGATCACCGGCCATCTGAAGACAGGCGGCGAGCTGGATTGGGAAAACCTGGCGGTAGAGAAGCAGACGCTGGTGTTTTATATGGGGCTGAACCAGGCCTCTGCTATCCGGGAGAACCTGATTGCTCACGGCATGGCGGCGGATATGCCCGCGGCTATCGTTGAGAACGGCACGGCGGTCAGCCAAAGAGTCGTCGCCGGCACCTTAGATCGGCTGGATGTTCTGGCGCAGCAGATGGCCAGCCCGGCGCTGATTATCGTGGGCCGCGTGGTCAGCCTGCGCGACAAGCTGAACTGGTTCTCCCATCACTGATACTGACGTTTCGGGTTCGGCTCGCGGACCCCGAGAAACTGACCGGCAAACGTCGCATATGCTGAAAATACAAAAGGGCGGGATTGACCCGCCCTTTTCTGTTTCTCGCCCGGCTATCGCTTACGGCTTAGCCACAAAACCAATGGCTTCATAGACCGCTTTCAGCGTTTGCGACGCGCGAGCGCTGGCTTTTTCCGCCCCGTCTCTCATCACCTGATTGAGGAACGCTTCGTCGTTACGGAAGCGGTTATAGCGCTCCTGCAGTTCCAGCAGCATACCGGACACCGCATCAGCCACTTCGCCTTTCAGGTGACCATACATTTTGCCTTCGAAATGTTGCTCCAGCTGCGGAATACTCTGCCCGGTGACGCCCGAGAGGATATCCAGCAGGTTGGAAACACCGGCTTTATTCTGCTGGTCATAGCGAACAACAGGCGGCTCGTCACCGTCGGTCATTGCACGCTTAATCTTCTTCACCACCGATTTCGGGTCTTCCAGCAGGCCGATCACGTTATTGCGGTTGTCGTCTGACTTGGACATTTTCTTTGTCGGTTCAAGCAGGGACATCACGCGAGCGCCGGAGGCAGGAATAAACGGCTCAGGCACTTTAAACACCTCGCCGTAAAGGGCGTTGAAGCGCTGCGCGATATCGCGGCTCAGCTCCAGGTGCTGTTTCTGATCTTCGCCAACCGGAACCTGGTTGGTCTGATACAGCAGAATGTCCGCCGCCATCAGCACCGGATAGTCAAACAGACCGGCGTTAATGTTTTCCGAATAGCGCGCGGATTTGTCTTTGAACTGGGTCATACGGCTCAGTTCACCGAAATAGGTGTAGCAGTTCAGCGCCCAGCCCAGCTGCGCGTGCTCCGGCACGTGCGACTGAACGAAGATGGTGCTTTTCTCCGGGTCGATACCGCATGCCAGGTAAAGCGCCAGAGTATCCAGCGTCGCTTTACGCAGTTTCTCAGGATCCTGACGCGCGGTAATGGCATGCAAATCTACGATGCAGTAGATGCAGTGATAATCATCCTGCATGCTCACCCATTGACGCAGCGCACCCATATAGTTGCCAATGGTCAATTCACCTGAGGGCTGTGCGCCACTAAAAACGATGGGCTTAGTCATTTTTCAATTCCTGAGTTTCACTATACGGTAGCCCAAGAGCGGGCAAGAGTTCATTAAACTGGTCAAAGATATAGTCCGGTTCGCTGAGCGCGATCGACTCGCCGTAGTTATACCCGTAGGTCAGCCCGATGGAGCGGTAGCCCGCGGCTTTAGCCGCCTGGATATCATTACGCGAATCACCAACGAACAGCAGCTCAGCAGGCGCCAGGCCCAGCTTCTGCGCCACAAGCAGCAGGGGATCCGGATGGGGTTTTTTATTCTTCACATCATCGCCGCCGATGACGACCGTAAAATACTTCGCGATATCCAACGCGTCCAGAATTGGCGCAACGAACGGCGTCGGCTTGTTGGTCACCAGCGCCAGCGGCAGGCCTTTCGCATGCAGTGCGCCAAGCGTATCAGCCACCGCCGGGAACAGAAAACTGCCTTCTTCCGCCGCTTCAGCATAGTAGCGATCGAACAGCTTACGCAGCACCATCAGCTGCTCTGCCTGTGGAATATCGTCATGATCGACGGAGGGTTTCCCCATCGCAGCACGCTGGGTTGCGCGTTCCTGACGCGCCCAGCTCAGGGCCCGCTCCATCAGAACATCCGCACCGTTGCCGATCCAGGTTACGACGCGCGCCTCGCCGGCCATCGGTAGCTCCAGCGCATAGAGCGCGCTATCAACCGCCGCCGTCAAACCCGGCGCGCTATCGACCAGCGTGCCGTCAAGGTCAAAGGCGACACCGCGAACAGAGTGTAATTTATCCATGACTAACCTTTGCTAATTCACTACGCATTTGATCGATAACCTCCTTGTAGTCCGGACGATCGAAAATCGCCGAACCGGCAACAAACATATCCGCGCCTGCCGCCGCAATATCCGCAATATTACTGACCTTCACGCCGCCGTCGACTTCCAGACGAATATCATAACCCGACGCATCGATGCGCTGACGCACTTCGCGCAGTTTATCCAGAGTCTGGGGGATGAAGGACTGACCGCCGAACCCCGGGTTAACGGACATCAGCAGGATAACGTCCAGCTTATCCATCACATAATCAAGGTAGCTCAGCGGCGTGGCCGGGTTAAACACCAGGCCGGCTTTACAGCCATGTTCTTTGATCAGCTGCAGGCTGCGATCGACGTGCTCAGAGGCTTCCGGGTGGAAGGTGATGATGCTGGCGCCCGCCGCGGCGAAATCAGGAATGATGCGGTCGACCGGTTTCACCATCAGGTGCACGTCGATCGGGGCGGTGATGCCATAGTTGCGTAGTGCTTTCAACACCATAGGGCCGATGGTCAGATTCGGCACGTAGTGGTTGTCCATCACGTCAAAGTGCACAACGTCCGCACCTGCAGCCAGCGCTTTGGCGGTATCCTCGCCCAGGCGGGCAAAATCAGCCGACAGAATCGAAGGGGCAATCAAATACTGCTTCATCCGCATCTCCTTGAAATTATTTAGTCTTGGGCGGACGGTAAAGAGCCAGAAGCTCGTCCACCTTCTTTCGTGTACCACCGTTGCTGCTGATACTGCGTCGAACTTTGACGACATGCAGTTTAGCCTGACGATACCATTCGCGCGTGAGCGCCGTATCGTGGTTGGAAATCAGAACCGGAACCCGCTGCTCCAGCAGGTTCTCCGCCAGCTGCGCCAGATGGGCCTGCTGCTCGGCGTTAAAGCTGTTCGTATGATAGGCCGTAAAATTGGCGGTAGACGATAACGGCGCATACGGCGGATCGCAATAGACCACCGAAGAACCGTCCGCGCGCGCCATACTGTCGGCATACGACTCACAGTAGAAGTACGCATTCTGCGCCTTCTGGGCAAAATGATACAGCTCAGCTTCCGGGAAGTAGGGCTTCTTATAACGGCCGAACGGTACGTTAAATTCGCCGCGCAGATTATAGCGACACAGGCCATTGTAGCCATGGCGATTCAGATACAGGAACAGCACCGCACGACGCAGCGGATCCTGACTTTGGTTGAATTCAGTACGGAACTGATAGTACTGCTCTGCCGCGTTATTCTCGGGCGTAAACATTTCACGCGCCGCCGCAACGTACTCATCCGTCCGCAATTTAACGATGTTGTAAAGACCGATCAGGTCGCTGTTGATGTCCGCCAGAATATAACGAGAAAAGTCGGTATTAAGAAATACCGACCCTGCGCCAACAAAGGGCTCAATCAGACAATCGCCTTGCGGCAAGTGTTTCTTTATATCGTCAAGCAGGGGGTATTTACCCCCTGCCCATTTCAGAAAAGCGCGATTCTTTTTCATGCTGCCTAACTAATTACCACATTCTCCGGCTGTGGAGAAAGCTCCGACAGCACCCTGCGCTTAAGACTACACCGCACTTACTTCAGATCGGCCTGAACCTGATGCAGCGGTTTCGCCCACGGGTTTTTCGCCTGCACATCCGCTGGCAGAGTGGCTACAGCACGCTTCGCTTCATCTTTCGAAGCGTAGATACCGCTGACCAGTACATACCATGGCTGACCGTTACGCGTGGTCTCGTAGACGACATATTTATCCAGCTTCTCTTTCTTCGCCCAGCTATTCAGGTTGTTGTAGTTGGAGGAGCTGCTGAGTTGCAGAGTGTAGTTACCCGACGGCGCCGCTTTCATCGAGCTGACATCACCCGCAGTTTTACCCCCGGCAGTTGCAGCCGGAGCCGCCGTCGCCGCAGCGGTAGCCGCTGGTGCGGTCGCGGTTGTCGTTGTCGTTGTCGTGGTCGTCGGAGCCGGCTTCGTCGTCTGTGCGGTGGCAACAGGTTTGCTCGGCTGAGCGACAGGCGCTTTCACCGGCGCAGCCGCAGCGGTGCTTTCAACACGCTTCGGCTGAACAGGTTTCGCTTCAACCGGCGCTTTCGCCACTGGTTTCGGCTCAATCACCGTATGCTTACGCTCTACCGGACGCGGAGCGGCGGCAGTCTGACGTTCAGTTGTTGCCTGACGCGGGGCGGCGCCATTACGGACAGGAGCAACGGTCGCCGGTTCAGTCGGCAGCGTAGAGTTCGCTACGGCGCTGTCAATCTGGCCCTGCTGCTGAGTCAAGGCATTATTCAGGTCGCCCTGCACCTCAACACGCTGCTGTCCCTGCGGCTCAGCGCTAGTCTGGCCCTGAGTCGGATTAGAGGCGATCGGCGGCAGAGAAACATCCTGCTGCGGGTTGTTTGCCGTGGTCTGGTCCTGAGCGACAGGCTGGCCATTGCCAGACTGTCCATTGTCAGACTGATCGCCTGACAGGTTAATGCTCTTTTCGCCTGACGCGGTTTGTTCACTGGAAGAGGATGGCGATTTCAGTGCAGAGCCAATGCCAACGATCAGCAGCAGCAGCACGAGAATCCCCACCCCCATCATAATATACTGGCGGGAGGCTGGCTTCGCGGGCGCTTTCTTACGCTTGCGCGGACGACGCTCAACCTGCTGCTCTTCCGACTCTTCGTCTTCTTCAGACTCTACGTCCGCTTCATACTCTTCTTCATCGCGCTCACGGCGTGCTTTGCTGGCGCGCGTCGGACGGCTGTCGTCCGCATCAAGATCGACATCATCAAAATTGATCTGCGGATCGCTATCGCGCTCGGAAGATTGACGGGAACGACCAGTACGACGATCGCTGCGATCGGCTTTCAGATCATCTTCTGGTTTTAATTCATCCATTTAACACCCCACTAAAAGGCTTATGCTCACGACTATTGCATGTCACCTGAAATGATAACGCCGCGCGGACGCGGCTAGACCTTCTTATTGTTGCGCTAGCTGAGTATCAGCAATCGCGCCAAGAACAACATCATGCGACACTCCGCCGCGAACTTCGCTTTTCCCTATTGCCAGCGGTAGCACCAGCCGCATTTCGCCTGCCAGCACCTTTTTATCACGCATCATGTGGGGCAGATACGCCTGCGCAGTCATCTCCTGCGGCCCACGTACCGGCAAGCCCGCACGCTGCAGCAGCGTCACGATACGCTGTGTATCCTGTGCGCTGAACTGCCCTAATCGCTCGGACGTATGCGCAGCCATCACCATACCGGCAGCAACGGCTTCACCGTGTAGCCAGTTACCGTAGCCCATTTCGGCTTCGATAGCATGACCAAAAGTATGTCCAAGATTGAGTAAAGCACGTAACCCGGTTTCGCGCTCGTCGGCCGCAACAACTTCGGCTTTCAGCTCACAGCAACGACGAATACAGTACGCCATCGCCTTCTCATCAAGCGCCATCAGCGCATCGATATTGCTTTCCAGCCAGCTGAAGAATTCACCGTCGAGAATAATGCCGTATTTGATCACTTCGGCCAGTCCGGAAGAGAGTTCACGGGCCGGCAACGTCTTAAGACAGTTGAGATCGACGACCACGGAAACCGGCTGCCAGAAGGCACCAATCATGTTTTTACCAAGAGGGTGATTGACGGCCGTCTTGCCACCGACCGAAGAGTCCACCTGCGACAGCAGGGTGGTTGGAACCTGGATAAAACGCACGCCGCGCTGATAGCTAGCCGCGGCAAAGCCGGTTAAATCACCGACCACGCCGCCGCCGAGCGCCACCAGAGTGGTATCACGGCCGTGCGGTTTTTGCAGTAAAGCGGTAAAGACCGAGTCCATCACCGTCAGGCTTTTGTACTGCTCGCCGTCGGGTAGAATGACGCTATCTACGTTAACCCCCGCCTGCTCCAGTACAGAGCGAACGTTATCCAGATAAAGCGGCGCCAGCGTTTCATTGGTGACCAGCATAACCTGGTCGCCTGATTTCAGTGGCTGGAAGGAAGCTGGATCGTTAAACAAACCAGCCGCGATGGTAATCGGGTAACTACGTTCCCCGAGGGTTACAGTAAGCCTCTCCATAACGCGACGTCCACCTCAGTTGCTTTTTACTCTGACGCTCTTTATTAAGCCAGAATCAATTGCTTTCCAGCATATGAATAATCTGGTTTGCCACTACTTTTGCGCTCTGATCGTCGGTACGGATAGTGACGTCAGCAATCTCTTCATACAGTGGGTTGCGTTCGTCGGCCAACGCTTCAAGAACTTCGCGAGGCGGCGCTTCAACTTGTAAGAGAGGACGCTTTTTATCGCGCTGCGTACGGGCAAGCTGCTTTTCGATCGTTGTTTCCAGGTACACCACCACGCCGCGGGCGGAGAGACGGTTACGCGTTTCACGGGATTTCACAGAGCCGCCGCCAGTCGCCAGCACAATTCCCTGTTTTTCCGTCAACTCATTGATGATCTTTTCTTCACGGTCGCGGAAGCCGTCTTCACCTTCGACATCGAAAACCCAGCCCACATCTGCGCCAGTGCGTTTCTCAATCTCTTGATCAGAATCGTAAAATTCCATATTGAGCTGTTGGGCTAACTGGCGCCCAATAGTGCTTTTGCCGGCACCCATAGGCCCAACCAGAAAGATATTGCGTTTCTCTGCCATTTTTTCGGTACTACTAAGACTATTCGTTAATGGTAAACCCGCTTCGCGAATACCCAGCGCAGCAGGACATGAACTGAAACCTCATATGCAATAGAGCGAGAGTCAGACTAAAAATTATCTCAATACTCAGGCAGGTTTGGCAACTGAATATACTCGTCATTATTCAAACTACCTCGCCGTCGGCTGCACTCATCCGCCTCCAGGTGCATAGTTATCTATGTTTCTGGGGGTAAACCAGCTTACCGCCTCGACGCATCCTGAATGATCTTGTGGATAAATCACCGGACAAAAAGGGAGGATTGATGCCGAACCCGACTCTCAAATCGGTACCCCTTGTATGCTAAATCCGTCCTCACGTCAAACACCTGAAACGTGTTTAGCAAGAAAAACCGCTTAATGCACTGCCAGAATTCGTGGGGTAATGAAGACAACCAGTTCACGCCGTTCGTTATCTTTGCCGTCGCGACGAAACAGCTGGCCGAGCAGCGGAATGTCGCCCAGTAGCGGAATACTGTCGCGGGCAGATTTCTTTTTTTGCGAAAAGATTCCGCCCAGAGCCAGCGTTTCGCCGCTTTTCACTTCAACCTGGGTCTCAATTTCCTGTTTATCGATAGCCAACGCTTCGCCATTTTCCTGCTTCAGAACCTGACCTGGCGTATTCTCCGTAATGCGTAGTTTCAGGCGCACACGATTCTGTTGCAGAACCGTTGGCGTGACCTCCATTCCCAGTACCGCCTCTTTGAACTCAATCGATGTTGCACCGCTTTCCCCGCGCGAGACCTGATAGGGAATTTCACTCCCCTGCTTAATGCTGGCAGACTGCATATGAGAAGCCAGCAAGCGCGGGCTGGCGATGATTTCCACCTGCTGTTTTTGCTCCAGCGCCGAAAGCTCCAGCTCCAGCAAGCGCCCGCTCAGGCGGCCGATATTAAACCCCACGCGATTGCTGGCATTGTTCAGCGCCTGATGGCTGCTTAAGGTCGTCAGCTTACCGGAACCCGGCATGCTGCTGGCTTCGGCCATGCTCCATTTCACCCCCAGTTCACGCAGGCTGGTTTCGCTCATCGAGACAATATGCGCCGCCAGCTCGACCTGACCGACCGGCAGATCCATCTCCTGGGCCCACGCGGTCAATGCCGACAGATGCGCGGCATCGTCGTGAATGAACAGTCGATTGGTGCGTTTATCCACCGTCAGGCTACCCCGGGCGCTGAGCAATTTATCCCCGGACTTCGCCAGCTCGCTCGCATCAGCATGCTGCAGCATCACGCTATGCCTTTGCAAAGGCAGGTTCTGCAATTGCTTCGCGCGCGCCGCCTCTTGTTGCGCCTGCCGCGCATTTTGCCAGACCAGCGTATGCACATGCAGTACCGTGCCCTGTTGGTTATACATCAGCCCGGCGCTATCAATCACCGCGCGCAATGCCTGCTGCCAGGGAACGTTCTTCAGATGAAGCGACACCGTACCGCTGACGTCAGGCGCCACAACCAGATTTTTTTGCTGCATCTCGGCCAGCGTTTGCAGTACCTGGGCAACCGGCACATCGTCCACCACCAGCGACACGAGTTTCTCATTTTTTGCCGTCGCTATTGCTGGCAACAGCAGAAACAGCAGGCTTATCCATCGCATCATATTTTGTTCCTTTTTCCCGCAGCCATTCCCAATACGCAGGTTCGCATCCAGGCCCTGTTGTTATTGCAACTCGCTCCGCCGTCAGCAAATGGATTCGCCAGCCTCCCGGCAAAGCGTTCTCTTTTCGCACCCGGCGCCATTGGTTACGATGATCCAGTAAATAACCCACCCAATAGTGCCGATGACCGACCGCGCCGCCATAGCGCCATTGCGCCAGCTGTGCCGTCTGGCAGCGATCCTCCGGAGGCAGAAACGGATCGCGATCGCCGGCCAGCAAGGATAGCGGCAGCGGAAGCAGCCACAGAAAACGCCAACCCTTACCCCACATCTTCGGCCTCCAGCTGTAGCGTCATCAGGAGCGTCTTTTTTTCCGGACGCAGTGAAAAGCCCGTTACACGCATTCCGCACTCCGCCAGCCAGGAAAACAGCGGCGGGACCGCCTGCCAGCGGACCTCCAGCAGCAGCTCGCCGCCGCGCCCCGACGGGCGCCAGCTCACCAGCATGGCGCCTGATACCGGCAGCGTAATCGGGGAGAACAGCGCACGCTTTTGTTCATCCGGGAAGGCATTTTGCAAGGTAGTCTGCAGCGGTATTAACCGAAGCCACTGCTGGCGCAGATGGAGATGTCCGTCGGTTTCTGCCGGTGGAGGCGAAGCTGAGAGCCGGGAAAAAATCACCGCGATCAGCCCCAGAACAATCGGCAGCGCGAGCCGCCCACCGCGCAGAGAAAAAAATGCCGTCATTCCACGTTCAATGAGTGCCTGCATCAGCGTGCTCTCCGCTCAGGGAAAAGCGAAACTGCCAGCGCCCCTGCTCACCGCGGCGCGTTTCATCGGCTCTGGCCGGTTTGAATCCGGCAACCGCGCTCAGCGCTTTTTCCAGCCCCGCCACGGCCTTAAGATTCAGCGCCAGACCGCTCAACATCAAGGTATCGCGCTGATACTCCAGCCGGGTTAACCAGGCCTGCTCCGGTAGCTGCGCGGCGATTGCCCATAACCGGGACTGCCAGGCCTCGGTTAATGCCCTTTTTTGCTGTCTCAGGCGCAGCCGCTGTCCTTGCTGCTGTCGCTCCAGCATCATGCTTTCGCGCTGCCGGAGTGCGGACCAGAGCTGGTTTTCAGCCGCGGCTCTCACCGCAGTCAGCGCCTCAACCGCGTGACGCTCAGCCCGCTTAACCTGAGCAATCGTCAGCAAGATCAGTAGAAATCCCACCGCGTACAACAGCACGATACGCAGCCGCTGGCGGCGACGCGCTTCACGCCAGGGCAAAAAATTCACCGCCGTCGTCATCGTTGCCGCCCTCCTAACGCCAGCCCAATCGCCACGGCATAGCGCTCTCCACAGTCCGGCAGCGGTGGCTGCAGGCGATGAATCACGCGCCAGGGGTCAAAAGAGGTCTCATCGCCAGAACGCGTGGCGCAGCGCTGGAGTGATTTGGCATCGATCAACCGGGAGAGCTGTGAAAACGAAGAGGCTTCAGCGCACGGTAAACTGCCCCAGCCTTCCCGCGTTGCCCACAGCCAATGAGGATCGTTGCGCCACGCGAGGCCTTGCGAGCCAGACGGCAGCCAGGGGAGGAATGCTGCCAGCGCGCAGGCATCCGGTACAATGCCTGCGATGCTCAGCTTCAGGCGGGCGGCGAGCTGACGCAGAACGTCGATATCCAGGCGTTGTGCTGCCGTCACCCGCCATTCGTTCTTTGCCGGCGCGGCGGAATAATCGACACATAGCGAGGCGGCCGGCATCTCCAGCTGTTGCGCCATCACGCTGGCTATCCAGGTTGCCCGCTCCTTATCGCGCAGAGACAGCTGCGGACGCGGCAGCTGCTTTTGTAACGTTCGGCTGGCCGGAAACGCAATGCTGACCTGATGTTGCAAAGGCAGTTCCCGCCGCCAGTTCTGCAACCGTTCAGCCAGCGCAGCCACGTCAACCACCATGCCATGGCGCACGATGCCGGGCGCCAGTTCGATATCCCACCAGCGGCATAACGCCCAGCGGGAACGCGCGTAGCGCAGTGCGACCAGCACTATTGCGTCCTGTTGAATATGCATCCCGATTCGCCAGTTGCTGAAAGCCATGCTTACGATCTCCTTGTCCGCCATTACGGCTCGACTCTATCAATGCACCAGGCTTGCCTTTATACTACCGCGCGTTTGTTTATAAACTGCCCAAATTAAACTTAATGGGAAATCTCCGGTGAAGTTCGTAAAGTATCTATTGATCCTTGCAGTCTGTTGCGTACTGCTGGGAGCAGGCTCGGTTTTTGGCCTCTATAAATATATTGAGCCGCAACTCCCTGACGTCGCGACCCTGAAGGATGTGCGTTTGCAGATCCCGATGCAGGTCTATAGCGCGGATGGCGAGCTTATTGCGCAGTATGGCGAGAAACGCCGTATTCCCGTCACGCTGCAGCAAATGCCGCCCGAGCTGATCAAAGCGTTTATTGCCACCGAAGATAGTCGTTTCTATGAACATCACGGCGTCGATCCGGTCGGTATTTTCCGTGCAGCCAGCGTCGCCATGTTCTCAGGCCATGCCTCACAGGGCGCCAGTACCATCACCCAGCAGTTAGCGCGTAACTTCTTCCTGAGCCCGGAGAAGACGCTGATGCGTAAGATCAAAGAGGCCTTCCTGGCGATTCGCATCGAGCAGTTGCTGAATAAAGACGAAATCCTTGAGCTGTACCTGAATAAAATCTATCTCGGCTACCGCGCCTATGGCGTCGGCGCGGCGGCGCAGGTTTACTTTGGTAAATCTATCGACCAGCTTAGCCTGAGCGAAATGGCCGTTATCGCCGGCCTGCCTAAAGCACCATCGACATTTAACCCGCTCTATTCCATGGACCGCGCGACCGCGCGTCGTAACGTTGTTCTGGCACGTATGCTGAGCGAAGGCTATATCACGCAGACGCAATACGATCAGGCGCGCAACGAAGCCATTGACGCCCGCTACCACGCACCGGAAATCGCTTTCTCGGCGCCTTATCTCAGTGAAATGGTCCGCCAGGAGATGGTCAACCGCTATGGCGAGCAGGCATATGAAGATGGCTACCGCGTTTACACCACTATCACGCGGAAAAACCAGCAGTCCGCTCAGCAAGCCGTCCGCAATAACGTGCTCGATTACGATATGCGCCATGGCTACCGCGGCCCGGCCAACGTGCTGTGGAAAGTGGGCGAAACGCCCTGGGATCAGGCGAAAATCATCGCATCGCTGAAAAGCCTGCCCGGCTACGGGCCGCTTGCTCCGGCGGTGATTACCTCGGCAAATCCCCAGGAAGCGGTCGCGCTATTAAGTAATGGAACGTCGGTCACGCTGAACATGGAGGGCGTCCGCTGGGCGCGTCGCTTTATCTCCGATACCCAGCAAGGAGCGACTCCGCGCAAGGTCACCGATGTCCTGCAGTCCGGGCAGCAAATTTGGGTCCGTCAGGTCGGCGACCGCTGGTGGTTGTCGCAGGTACCGGATGTGAACTCGGCGCTGGTTTCCATTAACCCGCAGAACGGCGCCATTATCGCCCTGGTCGGCGGGTTCGACTTCAATCAAAGTAAATTCAACCGCGCGACCCAGGCCCTGCGCCAGGTAGGCTCGAACATTAAGCCGTTCCTCTACACCGCGGCAATGGATAAAGGCCTGACGCTGGCCAGTATGCTTAACGATGTGCCGATTTCCCGTTGGGACGCCGGTGCCGGTTCCGACTGGCAGCCGAAAAACTCCCCGCCGCAGTACGCCGGCCCGATTCGCTTGCGTCAGGGACTGGGGCAGTCGAAGAACGTCGTGATGGTTCGCGCCATGCGTGCCATGGGCGTGGATTACGCGGCGGAGTATCTACAGCGTTTCGGTTTCCCGGCGGGGAATATCGTGCATACCGAGTCGCTGGCGCTGGGGTCCGCATCCTTTACGCCGCTGCAGGTTGCGCGCGGTTATTCGGTGATGGCCAACGGCGGCTTCCTGGTTACGCCATTCTTTATCAGCAAAATCGAGACCGATCAGGGCGGCGTGATCTTTGAGGAGCGGCCTAAAGTTGCCTGTCCGCAGTGCAACCTGCCGGTCATTTACGGCGATACGCCGAAATCCGACGTGCTGGAAAATAAGGATGTCGAAGATGTCGCGACCTCGACAACACCGCAGAACTCCGCGGTGCCGCCGCAGCCAGAGCTTGAACAGGTCAACCAGGCGCTGGTTGCCCAATCCGGCGCCCAGGAATATGCGCCGCATGTGATTAGCACGCCATTGTCATTCCTGATTAAAAGCGCCCTGAACAGTAACATCTTCGGCGAACCGGGCTGGATGGGTACCGGCTGGCGCGCCGGGCGCGATCTGCAGCGCCACGATATCGGCGGTAAAACGGGGACCACCAACAGCTCAAAAGATGCGTGGTTCTCCGGCTACGGCCCGGGCGTCGTGACGTCGGTATGGATTGGTTTTGACGATCACCGCCGCGATCTGGGGCGGACTACCGCATCCGGCGCGATTAAAGATCAGATTTCCGGCTATGAGGGGGGAGCCAAAAGCGCCCAGCCAGCCTGGGATGACTTTATGAAACGCGTGCTGGAAGGCGTACCTGAAGAGCCATTAACCCCGCCGCCTGGCGTGGTAACGGTCAATATCGACCGCAGCACCGGTCAGCTGGCGAGCGGCGGTAACAGCCGCGCCGAATACTTCATTGATGGCACACAGCCGACCCATCAGGCGGTGCATGAAGTGGGGACCACGATCACCGATGGTGGCGGTGAAACCCACGAACTGTTCTGACAAAAAAAGCGCCTGCGGGCGCTTTTTTTCTGCTTCTCTCTGCAGGCCATGGTGACAGGCCGGATATTTGGCAAGACGCCGGGCGGTCTACAGGCGTCCCTGAGCCTTCAGCCATTCGCGGACCAAAAACAGGGCGCTGACGTTGCGCGCTTCGTTAAAATCTTCATCATCCAACAGCGCCATTAGCTGCGACAGCGGCCAGCGCACCTGCGGTAAAGGTTCCGGCTCATCGCCAGGCAGCGATTCCGGGTACAGATCTTCAGCCACCAGGATATTCATCTTGCTGGAGAAATAGGAGGGTGCCATGCTCAGTTTTTTCAGGAACGTCAGCTTATTGGCGCCGAAACCGACCTCTTCTTTCAGTTCACGGTTAGCGGCTTCCATGACGGTTTCACCTGGATCAATCAGCCCTTTAGAAAAACCAAGCTCATAAGATTCGGTGCCAACGGCATATTCACGAATCAGAATGAGATGGTCATCGACAATCGGTACAATCATCACGGCTTCACGCGTCGAAGGGCGCATGCGTTCATAAACGCGACGCACGCCGTTGCTGAATTCCAGGTCCACGCTTTCAACGTTAAAAAGACGCGAGCGCGCTACTGTTTCAACATTGAGAATGGTGGGTTTTTGTAATGATTTGCTCATTGTTATCGATCTATGCTGTGATTCCAGAAGTCATTGTGCGATACGCAGCACGGTTTCGGCAATTCAATTCGCCACTTATTTACATAGTTGCAACCTGCACTCGCAAAACGAGAGAATCAGAAAGATAAAAAAGTCAATAGGTTGAAATGTTTTTGAGAATTTACTGATTCCTGGATTTTAACGATTTTGATAAGCTTGTATGCTGCTGTATCGCACAATAAATTTTCCCGTATACATACGATATCTGCCGAGAGCACACTGCAGGTTCACGCAAAGTGTTAAGCAACTAAAGACACCTGTAAGAAAAGAATAACTACGATGGGATGGGCATGGGCACCTTTCTGATTTCTTTCACAGCTCTGCTAATCTGCGCATTGCTTATCGGGTGGTGGTATCGATCGCATGCCAGACGTCGCCGCCTCCCTCTCCTGCATGCCTTTAGCGATGCCGTCACCCGCAAGCTTTCTGAGCAAGAACGCCGCGCGGTGGAAAAGTACCTTGAAGGTCTCAACCACGCCCGACAAATGCCGGCATCGGGGGCAAGCGTTGCCCCTGCCGTACTGTCTCTCACCCAACAGAGCGATACTGTTTTCACGGTGACCCGTGCCATTACGCGCTATGGCATTACCACCGATGACCCGAACAAATGGCGCTACTTCCTCGACTCGGTGGAGGTGCATCTGCCGCCTTTCTGGGAGCAGTATATCAATGACGAAAATAGCGTTGAGCTGATACCCACCGACAGCCTGCCGCTGGTCATTGCCCTCAATGGCCATGCGCTCAGCGACTACCCGCAGGAGAGCCGCAGTTATGCCCTCGAACGGGCGTCGTCAACCCAGGCGTCAATCCGCGGGGAAGAGAGCGAGCAGATCGAGCTGTTGAGCATTCGCCAGGAAACGGCAGAGGAATACGCGCTGAGTCGGCCGGATGGGCTGCGTGAAGCGATCTTTATCGTCACCTCGTTCCTGCTGTTTTACTTCAGCCTGATAAGCCCCTATGTTTTTACCCCGTGGCTACTGCTCGGTGGACTACTGTTCCTGGCTGCGGGCCTGTGGGGTATCTACGCGCCGCCGCGTAAAGCGGCGCTCCGGGAGATCCACTGCCTGCGCGGGATGCCCAAACGCTGGGGTCTGTTTGGCGAAAATGACCAGGAGCATATCAATAATATCTCCCTGGGTATTATCGATCTGATCTATCCGCGCCACTGGCAACCCTGGATTGCCCAGGATCTCGGCCAGCAGACGGATATCGATATCTATCTCAGCCGTCACGTCGTGCGTCAGGGGCGCTTCCTGTCGTTGCACGATGAAGTGAAAAACTTCCCGCTTCAGTACTGGCTGCGTAGCGCCATTATCGCTATCGGCGCACTGCTGGTGGTGGTGATGCTGTGGGCCAGCGTCCCGCTGAATATGCCGTTTAAGTTTACGCTTTCATGGCTGAAAGGGGCGCAAACCATTGAAGCGACTACCGTTGCCCAGCTGGAGAAGTCGCAGGTTCGCCTCGGCGATACGCTGCGATTGAAAGGTACCGGAACCTGCAATATCCACTCGCCGGATAGCTGGACGGCGAAAGAGAACTCGCCGTTTATGCCGTTTGATTGCTCGCAGATCATCTGGAATGACGCGCCTCCCCTACCGCTTCCGGAGTCCGACGTCGTCGGCAAAGCCACGGCGCTGATGCAATCCGTGCAGCGCCAGCTACATCCCGATCCGGACGATGACTCGCACGTCAGCCCCGCGCTGCGCTCGGCGATTCAGAAATCAGGCATGGTGCTGCTGGATGATTTTGGCGATATCGTCATAAAAACCAACAACCTGTGTGCGGCAAAAGATGACTGTACCCGTTTGAAAAACGCGCTGGTTAACCTGGGCAATACGCGTAACTGGGAAGCGCTGACCAAACGCGCCAACTCGGGCAAGCTGGATGGCGTCAACGTTCTGCTGCGCCCGGTTAGCGCTGAGTCGCTGGAAAATCTGGTCACCACCTCAACGGCACCGTTTGTCATTCGCGAAACCTCACGCGCAGCGCAGGCCCTTAACAGTCCGGCTCCCGGCGGTTTCCTGATTGTCAGTGATGAAGGCAGCGATCTGGTCAATCAGCCGTGGCCGACCACCAGCTTGTATGACTATCCGGCGCATGAACAGTGGGGCGAACTGCAGCGTCTGGCCAGAATGCTGATGCATACGCCGTTCCACGCCGAGGGGATTGTGACCAATCTCTATACCGATGCCAATGGCACGCAGCACATCAACCTGCATCGTATTCCAGACCGTTCAGGTCTGTGGCGCTATCTGGGGACGACGCTGCTTCTGCTGACCATGCTGGGCTGCATGTCGTGGCACGGGATCCTGACGATTCGTCGCTACCAGCGTCATCGCCAGCGAATGGAAGATATTCAGAAATACTACGAAAGCTGCCTGAATCCGGTACTCATCCCCTCGCCGGAACATCAAGAGTAATTCCCTGCGCAGCGGGGTGTGATACCCTGTCGCGCATTTCCCCTCGCTGGAGACTCACCATGCATTTTGATATCGCCTGGCAGGAGGTTGATACCGTTCTGCTGGATATGGATGGCACGCTGCTCGACCTCGCCTTCGACAACTATTTTTGGCAAAAACTGGTGCCGGAAACCTGGGGAGCGGCACGCGGGCTCAACCTGCAGGAGGCCAAAGAGGCGATGCACCAGGAGTATCACGCGGTGCAGCATACGCTAAACTGGTACTGTCTGGACTACTGGAGCGAGCGCCTGAATTTGGATATTCGTGCGATGACCAGCGAGCAGGGGCCAAGAGCAGCCCTGCGTGAAGATACCGTCCCGTTCCTTGATGCGCTCAAGGCCAGCGGCAAGCGGCGCATCCTGCTGACCAACGCCCATCCGCACAATCTGGCGGTAAAGCTTGAACATACCGGTCTCGACGCACACCTTGATTTATTGCTTTCTACCCACACATTTGGTTATCCGAAAGAAGATCAGCGTCTGTGGCGTGCGGTGGCGGAAGAAACCGGCTTCGATGCGCGCAAAACGCTCTTTGTTGACGATAGCGAGGCGATTCTCGATGCCGCGGCTCAGTTTGGTGTTCGCTACTGCCTGGGCGTCACGAATCCGGATTCCGGACTGGCGGAAAAAAGCTATGCCCGACATCCGGGATTGAACGACTACCGGCGCCTGATCCCTTCGCTGACTTCAAAGGAGAGGCCATGAAAGAGAAGCCCGTCGAAGCCGTCAGGCTGGACAAATGGCTTTGGGCAGCCCGCATTTATAAAACCCGTGCGCTGGCGCGCGAGATGATTGAAGGCGGCAAGGTGCATTACAACGGACAGCGCAGCAAGCCGGGTAAAATCGTTGAGCCGGGCGCCACTCTGACGCTACGCCAGGGCAACGACGAACGTATTCTGCTGGTCAAAGGGATAACCGAACAGCGCCGACCTGCCAGTGAAGCCGCCGCCTTGTATGAAGAGACGGCAGAGAGCATCGAAAAACGCGAGAAAATGGCGCTGGCGCGCAAAATGAACGCGCTGACCATGCCGCATCCCGACAGACGTCCGGACAAGAAAGAACGCCGCGACCTGATGAGATTTAAACACGGCGACAGTGAGTAACCGCCTATACCTGTAGGCACCGCTGTTGCCAGCAAGAGAGACCATTATGACTCAACACGATCAATTACATCGTTATCTGTTTGAAAACTATGCCGTACGCGGTGAACTGGTTACCGTTTCGGAAACCCTGGAACAGATTCTGGCGAACCACAGCTACCCGCAGCCGGTCAAAACCGTGCTGGCAGAGCTGCTCGTTGCCACCAGCCTGCTGACCGCGACGCTGAAGTTTGCCGGCGATATCACCGTGCAGCTGCAGGGCGATGGTCCTCTGTCTCTGGCGGTAATCAACGGGACGAATCAGCAGCAGCTGCGCGGCGTCGCGCGGACTCAGGGCGACATTCCGGAAGATGCGGACCTGAAAACGCTGGTCGGTAACGGGTATCTGGTCATCACCATCTCTCCGGATGAAGGCGAGCGCTATCAGGGCGTGGTCGGTCTGGAAGGCGACACCCTGGCGGCTTGCCTGGAAGATTATTTCCAGCGCTCAGAACAGTTGCCGACGCGCCTTATCATTCGCACCGGCGAACATGAAGGGAAACCGATGGCGGGCGGCATGCTGCTTCAGGTGATGCCGGCACAAGAGACCCAGGCCAATGATTTCGACCATCTGGCTACGCTCACTGAGACCATCAAAGCCGAGGAACTGTTCACCCTCTCCGCGACTGACGTCCTGTGGCGTCTGTATCACGAAGAAGAAGTGACCGTGTACGATCCGCAGAATGTGGAATTTAAGTGTACCTGTTCCCGCGAACGCTGCGCCGGGGCGCTGAAAACGCTGCCGGATGAAGAGATCGACAGCATTCTCGCTGACGAAGGTGAAATTGATATGCACTGCGATTACTGCGGCAATCATTACCTGTTCAACGCCATGGATATCGCCGAGATTCGCAATAATGCCTCTCCGGCCGACCCGCAGGTTCACTGATAATCCTGCCCACCAGAGCTCGCGGCGGAGGTTTTCTGCCTTCGCCGCGCCTGCCGTCAACTATTTCCTCGCGTGATGAATCGATTTTCACTGAAAGAGTTACGTAATTTTCTTTCAAGAAAGCGATTACATTCACAATTCAGCAGTTTTTTTAATTACTTTTTAACCAATAAGAAACATCTATCCCCACCAACGGCCAATTTCCTGAGATAATCACGCATGTTTCGTGACAGGAGTCACCGTGTTTTTCGTAAGTAAGGCGTTTGTCGAGATACGTAAATCTATGAGCCTGGTCGCGGTCTATACCCCGAAAGAACCCCTACAATTTAAAGCAGTATATATTATTGGCTAAGGAGCAGTGACATGCGCGTTAATAATGGTTTAACCCCGCAGGATCTCAAGGCTTATGGTATCAATGACGTCCAGGATATCGTCCACAACCCTAGTTACGATACGTTGTATCAAGAAGAACTCGATCCCACTCTGGAAGGGTATGAGCGCGGCGTACTCACCAATCTGGGCGCGATCGCCGTCGATACCGGTATCTTTACCGGTCGTTCGCCGAAAGATAAATATATCGTTCGTGACGATACAACCCGCGATACCGTGTGGTGGTCTGATAAAGGCAACGGTAAAAACGACAACAAACCGCTCTCGCAGGAAACCTGGCAGCACCTGAAAGATCTGGTCACTCATCAGCTTTCCGGCAAGCGTCTGTTCATCGTTGATGCGTTCTGCGGCGCCAATGCCGACACGCGTCTGAGCGTACGCTTCATTACCGAAGTGGCCTGGCAGGCACACTTCGTCAAGAACATGTTTATTCGCCCATCCGATGAAGAACTGGCCAACTTTAAGCCGGATTTCATCGTGATGAACGGCGCCAAATGCACCAACCCGCAGTGGAAGGAGCAGGGACTCAACTCTGAAAACTTCGTTGCCTTCAACCTGACCGAGCGGATCCAGCTGATTGGTGGTACCTGGTACGGCGGCGAAATGAAGAAAGGGATGTTCTCTATCATGAACTACCTGCTGCCGCTGCAGGGGATCGCATCAATGCACTGTTCCGCTAACGTGGGCGAGAAAGGCGACGTGGCGGTCTTCTTTGGCCTCTCCGGCACCGGCAAAACCACCCTTTCCACCGATCCGAAACGCCGTCTGATCGGCGATGACGAGCACGGCTGGGATGACGATGGCGTCTTCAACTTCGAAGGCGGCTGCTATGCCAAGACCATCAAACTCTCCGAAGCCGCAGAGCCAGATATCTATCACGCGATTCGTCGTGATGCGCTGCTGGAAAACGTGGTGGTTCGCGCGGACGGCACGATTGATTTCGACGATGGGTCGAAAACCGAGAACACCCGTGTCTCCTACCCGATCGATCATATCGAGAACATCGTTAAGCCGATCTCGAAAGCGGGCCATGCCACCAAAGTTATCTTCCTGACGGCGGATGCATTCGGCGTACTGCCGCCGGTATCGCGCCTGACGGCAGACCAGACCCAGTATCACTTCCTCTCTGGCTTTACCGCTAAGCTGGCCGGTACCGAACGTGGCGTCACTGAACCGACGCCAACCTTCTCCGCCTGCTTCGGTGCCGCGTTCCTGTCGCTGCACCCGACGCAGTATGCTGAGGTTCTGGTGAAGCGCATGCAGGCATCCGGTGCGCAGGCTTATCTGGTCAACACCGGCTGGAACGGCACCGGCAAACGTATCTCGATTAAAGATACCCGCGCCATTATCGATGCCATTCTCGACGGGTCGCTGGACAATGCGGAAACCTTCACGCTGCCGATGTTCGATTTGCAGATCCCAACCTCACTGCCAGGTGTCGATACGCACATCCTCGACCCGCGTAACACCTACGGTTCGCCAGAGCAGTGGCAGGAGAAAGCCGAGCAGCTGGCGAAGCTGTTCGTAGAGAACTTCGAGAAGTACACCGATACGCCAGCGGGCGCCGCGCTGGTCGCTGCCGGCCCGAAGCGCTAACCGTGTATTTATAAAGAATAAGCCGGGCAATGCCCGGCTTTTTTATGCTCTCGCGCCGACTCGCGCGATTCAGACTGCCGCGAGCGGCCGCTTAACTCTCTTTGCTCTGTTTCGTCGGCGTTAGCGCACGTTGAACCGGAACCGGCAGCCAGGCGCGAATCAACAGCCCGCCCCGCTCGCTGGAGCCAATCTCCAGACGACCGTTATGGTTATCGATAATACGCTGCACAATCGCCAGCCCCAGCCCGGTACCGCTGGTGCTGCGGGCGCTATCGCCACGCACAAACGGCTGGAACAGATGCTCGCGTTGTTCTGGCTTAATCCCCGGGCCATCATCCTCGACCTGGAACCAGGCGCTGCTGGCTTCGCTACCGCTGCTGACCTTAATCCAGCCGTTGCCATAACGCGCGGCGTTAACCACCATATTGGCCAGCGCGCGCTTGATAGAGAGCGGATGAATGCGCAGCGGGATCTCGCCGGCCTGCAGGTCCGTCGCGATTTCACGTTCGTAACCGCTTTCCGCCGCGATAACTTCACCGAGCACCGAGTTAAGATCCGCCAGCTCCATCGGCATCTCCTGGCCCGTGCGCAGGTAATCAATAAACTGCTCGATGATGGCGTTACACTCTTCAATGTCTTTGTTGATCGACTCGGCAAGGTAACCGTCTTCTTCCCCCATCATCTCCGTCGCCAGGCGAATACGCGTCAGCGGCGTACGCAGATCGTGGCTGACGCCGGCCATTAACAGCGTACGATCGTCTGCCAGCTGTTTTACGCCTGCGGCCATGTGGTTAAAGGCCCGGGTGACCGAACGCACTTCGGATGCACCGTACTCCCGCAGCGGCGGCGGAATGATGCCTCGCCCGACCTGCAGCGCCGCATGCTCAAGATCGACCAGCGGCCGGTTTTGAATACGGATAAACAGCCAGGCGCCGCCGATCGCCAGCAGCATAATCGCCAGGGTATAGCGGAACAGCGGCGAGAAGTCGCCCTGGTGGATCTCCGTCAGCGGTACGCGCACCCAGATATTCGGCGACAGCCAGGTTTTCAACCACACCACGGGGGAGCTTTTGTTGACCTCGACCCGCACTTCGGTTGGCCCACCGAGCTGGTGCGCCATCTGCTGACTTAAAAACTCATAGTGCTGCGCCCAGCGCAGGCCTGCGTCTTCCGCCGCTTCATTGGAATAGAGCGAAATGCCCAGTTCGCGATAAATTTCGCGACGAAACGCCGGCGGCACCACCAGCTGGGTGCCATCCTCCAGCTGCAGTTTATCGGTCATCAGCATACGCACTTCGTATGCCAGCACCTTATTAAACTGCTGGAGGCTCGGTAGAATCGCAAAATTCAGCACCACCAGATAGGTCGTCACCAGGCTGACAAACAGCAAGGTGACAATCAATAACAGGGTGCGAGCAAACGAGCTTCGCGGCGAAAAACGCACGCGTTTCATGCCTTAGAGCCGTCCGGTACGAAGACGTAGCCTAGCCCCCACACGGTCTGGATGTAACGCGGATGGGCCGGATCCTCTTCGACCATGCGGCGCAGACGGGAAATTTGTACATCGATGGAACGCTCCATCGCGGAATATTCGCGACCGCGAGCAAGGTTCATCAGTTTATCGCGGGAGAGCGGCTCACGCGGATGGCTAACCAGCGCTTTCAGTACCGCAAATTCACCGCTGGTGAGCGGCATCGGTTCATCTTCACGGAACATCTCGCGGGTGCCGAGATTCAGCTTGAATTTACCAAAGGCGATGACCGCCTCTTCCTGTGACGGCGCACCCGGCAGCTCATTCGCCTGGCGACGCAGCACGGCGCGGATACGGGCCAGCAGCTCACGCGGGTTGAACGGTTTTGGAATATAGTCGTCCGCACCGATTTCGAGGCCCACAATACGGTCAACCTCTTCCCCTTTCGCCGTAACCATAATGATCGGCATCGGGTTGCTTTGGCTACGCAGACGACGACAAATGGAGAGACCATCTTCGCCCGGCAGCATCAAATCCAGCACCATCAGGTGGAAGGACTCACGAGTCAACAGACGATCCATTTGTTCAGCGTTGGCGACGCTTCGAACCTGGAAGCCTTGCTCGGTCAGATAACGTTCGAGCAGCGCACGCAGGCGCATGTCGTCGTCGACAACCAGAATCTTATAATTCTCTTGCATTGTTTATACTCCCAAAGGTTCACTGCAATTGTCAGTGCGTATTCTCAAAAAAGCCCGGGTCGCCGACCAGCTAAATCTGGTATATATTCCAGGCTAAATTGTTACAAAGCATATTTAACAGCAGCTTAAGTATACATTTAATCATAAGACACATTATTTATCCTGTCGGTATTATTACGCACTACGAATTGTGCGCAACCGCACACCGCCGCGTACAGTGTCCGACAATCAGAAGGTAGAACGATAAATGAAAACGCCGCTGATCACCCGTGAAGGGTATGAAAAACTTAAAAAAGAAATGGACTATTTGTGGCGTGAAGAACGCCCTGAGGTCACCAAAAAAGTGACCTGGGCGGCCAGCCTTGGCGATCGTAGCGAAAATGCCGATTACCAGTACAACAAAAAACGGCTGCGTGAAATCGACCGCCGGGTACGCTATCTCACCAAATGTCTGGAAAATCTGAAAATCGTCGATTACTCCCCGCAGCAGGAGGGCAAGGTGTTTTTCGGCGCGTGGGTTGAAATCGAAAACGATGATGGCGACACCAAGCGCTTTCGCATCGTCGGTTACGATGAGATTTTCGGACGTAAAGACTACATCTCTATCGACTCGCCGATGGCTCGCGCGCTGCTGAAAAAAGAGGTCGGCGACCTGGCGGTGGTCAACACGCCCGCCGGCGAAGCCAGCTGGTACGTCAACAATATCGAATATGTGAAATAGCGCGTCCGGAACAATCTGAGAGCCTCGTGCCACGACTGGCATTTTGCCGTGCCAGTCCGTATAACTATCCCCCTGATTTTCGATCCACAAGATGAAATAGACATGATGAATGATTCGCTCTGCCGCATTATTGCGGGTGAACTTCAGGCCAGGTCTGAACAGGTAGAAGCTGCCGTTCGCCTGCTTGATGAAGGGAACACCGTGCCGTTTATCGCACGCTATCGTAAAGAAGTCACCGGCGGTCTGGATGACACGCAGCTGCGTAATCTGGAAACCCGCCTTGGTTATCTGCGTGAACTGGAAGACCGTCGTCAATCGATCCTCAAATCGATCGGCGAACAGGGTAAGCTGACCGATGCGCTGGAAAAGGCGATTACCACCACGCTGAGCAAAACCGAGCTCGAAGACCTTTACCTGCCATATAAACCGAAACGCCGCACCCGCGGGCAAATCGCCATTGAAGCCGGGCTGGAGCCGCTGGCGGATCTGCTATGGAACGAACCGTCCCACGATCCGGAAACAGAAGCGGCGAAGTTTGTCGATGCCGATAAAGGCGTCGCCGATACCAAAGCCGCACTGGATGGCGCGCGTTATATCCTGATGGAGCGCTTTGCTGAAGACGCCGCGCTGCTGGCGAAGGTGCGTGACTACCTGTGGAAGAATGCGCACCTGGTTGCCACGGTAGTGGGCGGCAAAGAAGAGGAAGGGGCAAAATTCCGCGACTACTTCGATCACCATGAGCCTATCGCTACCGTCCCTTCGCACCGCGCGCTGGCGATGTTCCGCGGCCGTAATGAAGGCATCCTGCAGCTGGCCCTGAATGCCGACCCGCAGTTTGACGAGCCGCCGAAAGAGAGCCACTGCGAACAGATTATTATCGACCATCTCGGTTTACGCTTGAACAATGCCGCAGCCGACAGCTGGCGCAAAGGGGTTGTCAGCTGGACATGGCGCATTAAGGTGCTGATGCACCTGGAAACCGAGCTGATGGGCACCGTGCGCGAACGCGCGGAAGATGAAGCCATCAACGTGTTTGCCCGTAACCTGCACGATCTGCTGATGGCCGCCCCCGCCGGGTTGCGCGCCACCATGGGCCTCGACCCAGGCCTGCGTACCGGCGTGAAAGTCGCCGTGGTAGATGGCACCGGTAAACTGGTCGCCACAGACACCATCTATCCGCACACCGGACAGGCCGCCAAAGCGGCATCTGTCGTCGCCGCGCTGTGTGAAAAGCACAACGTTGAACTGGTCGCTATCGGCAACGGCACCGCCTCCCGCGAAACCGAGCGCTTCTTCCTCGATGTGCAGCAACAGTTCCCGAAAGTCACCGCGCAGAAAGTGATCGTCAGCGAAGCCGGGGCTTCCGTCTACTCGGCTTCCGAACTGGCGGCCCTGGAGTTCCCGGACCTCGATGTTTCTCTGCGCGGCGCCGTTTCAATCGCCCGTCGTCTGCAGGATCCGCTGGCCGAGCTGGTTAAAATCGATCCGAAGTCCATCGGCGTAGGCCAGTACCAGCACGACGTCAGCCAGTCACAGCTGGCGCGCAAGCTGGATGCGGTAGTCGAAGACTGTGTTAACGCCGTCGGCGTGGATCTGAACACCGCTTCCGTGCCGCTGCTTACCCGCGTGGCGGGCCTGACGCGGATGATGGCGCAGAACATCGTCGCCTGGCGTGATGAAAACGGCCAGTTCCAGAACCGTCAGCAGCTGCTGAAAGTCAGCCGCCTCGGTCCCAAAGCCTTCGAGCAGTGCGCCGGGTTCCTGCGCATCAACCACGGCGACAACCCGCTGGATGCCTCCACCGTTCACCCGGAAGCATATCCTATCGTCGAGCGCATTCTGGCCGCCACCCGGCAGGCGTTAAGCGATCTGATGGGCAACAGCAGCGAATTACGCAATCTGAAAGCGGCCGACTTCACCGATGAGAAATTCGGTGTGCCAACCGTCACCGACATTATCAAAGAGCTGGAAAAACCCGGTCGCGACCCGCGTCCGGAGTTTAAAACTGCGAAGTTCGCCGATGGCGTGGAAACCATGAACGACCTGCTGCCGGGCATGGTACTGGAAGGTGCGGTTACCAACGTCACCAACTTTGGCGCCTTTGTCGATATCGGCGTTCACCAGGATGGCCTGGTGCATATTTCGTCGCTGTCGAATAAATTCGTCGACGATCCGCATACCGTCGTCAAAGCTGGCGATATCGTGCAGGTTAAAGTGATGGAGGTCGACCTGCAGCGTAAACGCATCGCACTGACCATGCGTCTTGACGAGCAGCCGGGCGAGAGCAACGCCCGGCGCGGCGGCGGGAGCGATCGTGCGCAGGGCAACCGCCCGGCGGCAAAAGCGGCGAAGCCGCGCGGCCGTGAGGCGCAGTCCGCTGGCAACAGCGCCATGATGGACGCGCTGGCAGCAGCCATGGGTAAAAAACGCTAACCCTTTCCCGGCCCCTCATTGCAGGGGCCGCTTTCTCCGCCTTATTCTCTGACCCCATGTTGGTATACTCCGGAAACCGATTAGCTCCGGCTAATAAAGGCGAGTAAATAAGTTATTTATTAAGGTTTCATTTTGTTAACCAATGAAACCTTAATTAAACATTAAATGACAAAATAAATATTACCCTTATTTAGCGCTACAGTGCAGACCTTGCGTCATATCAAAAAAACAGCATATTTCCGGCAAATGTCGATTATTAAACCATTTATGTATTGATGATAAAAACCATTATCATTATCATCATTCATAGTAAATATATCTTCTTCTCCGTTGACTATGCTCCCCGGTACTGTGCGATGACCGCACACGGTAAACTCTCGTTCAGTTAGCGATTACAGGTAGGCCCTATGCAATTCACTCCTGATAGTGCGTGGAAAATCACGGGTTTCTCTCGTGATATTAGTCCGGCTTATCGTCAGAAACTATTGTCTCTTGGCATGCTGCCAGGTTCCTCTTTTAATGTGGTCCGCGTCGCGCCGCTCGGCGATCCCGTGCATATCGAAACCCGACGTGTAAGTCTGGTATTACGCAAAAAAGATCTCGATTTAATAGAACTGGAAGCGGTTGCACAATAACACCTGACCCGGTACTCAGAGTCTGAAATATGAAAAAGTTAACTCTTGGTTTAATTGGTAATCCGAACTCCGGCAAAACAACATTATTTAATCAGCTTACCGGCGCTCGTCAGCGCGTCGGCAACTGGGCCGGGGTCACCGTCGAACGCAAAGAAGGAGCCTTTACCACCACTGACCACCAGGTCACGCTGGTAGACTTGCCCGGCACCTATTCGCTGACGACGATCTCTTCACAGACCTCTTTAGATGAGCAGATCGCCTGTCACTATATCCTCAGCGGCGATGCCGACATGCTGATTAACGTGGTCGACGCCTCAAACCTGGAACGCAACCTCTATCTGACGCTGCAGCTGCTGGAGCTGGGCATCCCCTGCATCGTTGCGTTGAATATGCTGGATATTGCCGAAAAGCAAAAAATCCGGATCGACGTTGACGCGCTGGCAGCCCGCCTGGGTTGCCCGGTGATCCCGCTGGTCTCGACTCGCGGACGCGGTATCGAAGCCTTAAAAATGGCCGTCGACCGCCACCAGCAAAATACGTCGCTTGAGCTGGTGCACTACCCGCAGCCGCTGCTGCGTGAAGCCGAAAAGCTGGCTCAGGAAATGGCGCCAGAAATTCCGCAACGTCAGCGTTGCTGGCTGGGTCTGCAGATGCTGGAAGGCGATATTTACAGCCGCGAGTACGCCGGAAACGCTGCGCATAAGCTCGACGATGCCCTGGCGAATCTGAGTGCGGAAATTACCGATCCGGCGCTGCACATCGCGGATGCTCGCTATCAGAGCATTGCCGCCATCTGCGACGCCGTCAGCAACACGCTCACCGCTGAACCGAGTCGTTTCACCACCGCGATGGACAAAATCATCCTCAGCCGCGTGCTGGGGCTGCCCATCTTCTTATTTGTCATGTACCTGATGTTCCTGCTGGCGATCAACATCGGCGGCGCGTTACAACCCATCTTTGACGCCGGGTCCGTGGCTATCTTTATTCACGGCATTCAGTGGCTGGGCTATACCCTGCATTTCCCGGACTGGCTAACCGTTTTCCTTGCCCAGGGGCTGGGCGGCGGTATCAACACCGTGCTGCCGCTGGTGCCGCAAATCGGCATGATGTATCTGTTCCTCTCCTTCCTTGAGGATTCCGGCTATATGGCGCGAGCGGCATTCGTCATGGACCGCTTGATGCAGGCGCTGGGGCTACCGGGGAAATCTTTCGTGCCGCTGATTGTCGGCTTCGGCTGCAACGTGCCGTCGGTGATGGGGGCGCGCACGCTGGATGCACCGCGCGAACGCCTGATGACCATCATGATGGCGCCGTTTATGTCCTGCGGCGCGCGCCTGGCGATCTTCGCCGTGTTCGCCGCCGCGTTCTTTGGTCAGAATGGCGCGCTGGCGGTCTTCTCGCTGTATCTGCTCGGGATCGTGATGGCTATCCTGACCGGCCTGATGCTCAAACACACCATTATGCGCGGCGAAGCATCGCCGTTCGTAATGGAGCTACCGGTCTACCACGTCCCGCATATCAAAAGTCTGGTCATCCAGACCTGGCAACGGCTGAAAGGCTTTGTGCTGCGCGCGGGTAAAGTTATCGTCATCGTCAGTATCTTCCTTAGCGCCCTGAACAGCTTCTCGCTTAACGGTAAGCTGGTGGACAACATTAACGATTCGGCGCTGGCCTCCGTCAGTCGTATTATCACGCCGATTTTTAAACCTATTGGCGTGCATGAAGATAACTGGCAGGCCACCGTCGGACTGTTTACCGGCGCAATGGCGAAAGAGGTGGTCGTCGGGACGCTGAACACGCTCTACACCGCCGAAGATATTCAGAATGAAGCGTTTAATCCGCAGGAGTTCCACCTCGGCGACGAACTGCTGGCCGCGCTGGACGAAACCTGGCAGAGCCTGAAAGATACCTTCAGCCTGAGCGTTCTGGCTAACCCTATCGAAGCCAGCAAAGGCGATGGTGAAATGGAAACCGGCGCCATGGGGGTCATGGGTAGCAAATTCGGCAGCGCAGCGGCCGCCTACAGCTACCTGATTTTCGTTCTGCTCTATATTCCGTGCATCTCGGTGATGGGGGCTATCGCTCGCGAATCCAGCCGCGGCTGGATGTCATTCTCCATCTTATGGGGACTGAACATCGCCTACTCGCTCTCTACGCTGTACTACCAGACCGTGAGTTTCAGCCAGCATCCGCGCTACAGTCTGGTGTGTATCCTGGCGGTGGTGCTGTTTAACATCATAGTCTTTGCTCTGTTGCGCCGGGCACGCAGTCGGGTTGATGTCTCCCTGCTGGCGACGCGTAAAACGCCGTCATCCTGCTGCCAGAGTCCGGCAGGTGATTGTCACTAAGGAGTTATCATGGCGTCGTTGATTGAAGTACGCGATATGCTGGCCCTGCAGGGGCGTATGCAGGCGACACAGCTCAGCGCTCACCTGCATGCTCCGCAGCCGCTGGTCGATGCCATGCTGAGTCGTCTGGAAGCCATGGGGAAAGCCGTGCGCATAACGGAAGACGCGAACGGCTGTTTGTCCGGCAGCTGCAAAAGTTGCCCTGAGGGAAAAGCCTGCTTGCAAGAGTGGTGGGCGCTGCGCTGATACCGCTGGGCAATAAAACCAAAGCGGGTCCTGAGACCCGCTTTTGCTTATTTGTAGACGTCGGCGTTTGCGTGAACGGTTTTCTCGTTTTTCGAACCGGCAATCACCACAAAGTACTTGCCGCCCAGCTCATCCGCCTTCTTCGACAGATCGCGCTTTGCATCCATCGGTGACGTTGTTTTTGAGGTCGTAATGCTGCCGATTTTCGTCAGCTTCATTGACGCCACTTCATCTTTTTGAATCTCTTTCGCTGCAAACGCGCCAAAAGACAGGGACCCAATCACCAGAGATGCAACAATACCCGTAATAAGTTTCATAGCCTCAACTCTCCATAAGGTTGTTTTTATAGGCCACGGCGGCGACAGAAACGCATGCTCCCCGTGACAACCTAAGTATTGCTATGGTCGGGATTTTTGCCACAGCCTGCTAAAAATAATTGCGCAGGCGATTTTTCAACGCCACCAGTGGCTCACAGAACGCCTGCGGGTGCGAGATGAACGGGGCATGGGCCGCTTTTTCAAAGACCATGGATTCACTCTGCGGCCATAATGCATCCAGAACCGGAACAATTTTGCGCGGCACCAGGCCATCCAGTCGGCCATACAGCCGCAGGAATGGCTGTGTGAATGCGGCCAGCGGCTGGCGTAAATCGGCCGTTTTAAGGATCTCCAGCCCGCCGTTCAACGCTTCTGAGGATGGCATCGGCAACGACAGCACGGTACTTTTCAACGCCCGGGCATCCTGACGAGCGCTTTCCGTCCCCATCGTTTGCAGCGCCAGAAACCGCTCCACGGTGCGCTGGAAATCTTGGCTCAGCTGCTGCTGAAACCCACTCAGCACCTCCGCTTTGATCCCGGGCCAGTCGCCATCGGCGCCAAAACAGGGCGAAGAGGCCACGGTGACCAGCGCCTGTACGCGCCCGGGATGTTGCACGGCAATCTGACTGGCCACCAACCCACCCAGGCTCCAGCCCAACCAGATAGCCTGCTCCGGGGCCTGGCTCAGTACCTGCTGCGCCATCTCCTCCAGCGACAGGGCGCCAAAGCCGCTGCTACGACCATAGCCCGGCAGGTCAACCAGATGCAGGGTAAAGTGCGAGGCCAGTTCCGGCGTCACGCAATCCCATACCCTGGCATTCAGCCCCCATCCGTGCAGGAGCACAAGATGACAATTTCCTTCCCCCACGGTTTGCCACCAGATGTCGTTCATCAGTTACTGTTCTCTTTCCACCATTACGAGGTGAAATATGCTAACAGCACACAGCTTATGCTGGCTATGCCAAATGCCGGTGGCGATCGCCCGCTGGGGAATCTGCTCCCGCTGCGCCACCTCTCTGGCGTTTGCCCATTCGCTTTGCCCACGGTGCGGGCTGCCTGCAGCGGTCAGCAGAGTCTCCTGCGGCCGCTGCCTGCGGGATCCTCCGCCGTGGCAACGGCTGGTGACGGTCAATGATTACCGGCCACCGCTGAGCGGTTTGATACATCAGCTTAAGTTTTCCCGCCGACCGGAGCTGGCGCCAGCGCTGGCGCGTCTGCTGCTGTTACGCGTTCGCCAGAGGGAAGGATTTCCCCGGCCAGACCGTCTCGTCAGCGTCCCGCTGTGGCAGCGACGTCAATGGCGGCGAGGCTTCAATCAAAGCAACCTGCTATGCCGACCGTTGGCGCACTGGCTGCAGTGCGCCTGGCACCATGACGCTTTGCGGCGCAACCGACGCACTGCGACCCAGCACCATCTCTCCGCACGCTTGCGTAAACAGAACCTGAAAAATGCCTTTCAGCTTGAAATATCGGTGCGCGGCCTCCATATCGCCATTGTGGATGATGTCGTCACAACCGGAAGCACCGTCGCTGAAATATCCCGCCTGCTTTTGCAAAACGGCGCCGCGACGGTTCAGGTATGGTGTATATGCCGTACCTTGTAGACCCCTGCTGATGGGCGTATTATAACCAAGTAAAATAGTCAACTATTAGGCCAACGCTATGATCCGTATTTCCGATGCTGCACAAGCGCACTTTGCCAAATTGCTGGTAAATCAGGAAGAAGGGACACAAATTCGCGTATTTGTGATTAATCCCGGCACCCCAAACGCTGAGTGCGGCGTATCCTACTGCCCACCGGATGCGGTGGAAGACACCGACACGGCGCTGAAGTTTGAGCAACTGACTGCGTATGTCGACGAACTCAGCGCGCCGTATCTGGAAGACGCTGAAATTGACTTCGTCACCGATCAGCTTGGCTCTCAGCTGACGCTGAAAGCACCGAATGCCAAAATGCGCAAAGTTTCCGACGATGCTCCGCTGATGGAACGCGTTGAATACATGCTGCAATCCCAGATTAACCCACAGCTGGCCGGCCACGGCGGACGCGTCACGCTGATGGAAATCACCGAAGACGGTCTGGCCATCCTGCAGTTCGGCGGCGGTTGTAACGGCTGTTCAATGGTCGATGTGACCCTGAAAGAAGGGATCGAGAAACAGCTGCTAAACGAATTCCCTGAGCTGAAAGGCGTGCGCGATCTGACCGAACACCAGCGCGGCGAGCACTCTTACTACTAAGTACGCCCCTCTTCCCGATGTTAAGCCCGGCGGCATTTGCCCGGCCGGGCCGCCCCTGTCAATGTTACCGCACAACATTTCCCCCTGAGCCACCCGGTAAAAACCCGGGAAAGAGTATGACTTAAGTCTCATATTTAAAATTTTACCCCGGCGGGTGATTCTCAACCCGCCTATGTTACCCGTATCATCTCTTTCAGGCACCGCTGCTATAAAAATAGCCAGCTATCCTTTCCTACAGGAGTGATAGTCGATTTTATGGCGCCATACCGTTTGCCGGCTCAGGCAGAGCAAACGAAAAAGATTGAAATTTGACGTTACCCATAACAAATGTAAGGCCAGGTAAATTATGCCATTAGTCATCGTTGCTATCGGGGTTGCCCTGCTGTTACTGCTGATGATCCGTTTCAAAATGAACGGCTTCATCGCTCTGGTTCTGGTGGCACTCGCCGTCGGACTTATGCAAGGCATGCCTCTGGATAAAGTCATCGTATCCATTAAAAACGGCGTTGGGGGAACCCTCGGCAGCCTCGCGCTGATCATGGGCTTTGGCGCTATGCTCGGTAAGCTGCTGGCGGATTGCGGCGGCGCTCAGCGCATTGCCACAACCTTAATCGCTAAGTTCGGTAAAAAGCACATCCAGTGGGCCGTCGTGCTGACCGGTTTTACCGTCGGCTTCGCGCTGTTCTACGAAGTGGGCTTCGTCCTGATGCTGCCGCTGGTGTTCACCATTGCCGCGTCTGCCCGCATCCCGCTGCTGTACGTCGGTGTTCCGATGGCGGCCGCGCTATCCGTGACTCACGGTTTCCTGCCTCCGCACCCGGGCCCAACGGCGATTGCCACAATCTTCCATGCTGATATGGGTAAGACCCTGCTGTACGGTACGATTCTGGCTATTCCGACGGTTATCCTTGCCGGTCCGGTTTTCGCTCGCTTCCTGAAAGGCATCGATAAACCGATTCCGGAAGGCCTGCACAACCCGAAAACCTTCACCGAAGAAGAGATGCCAGGCTTTGGCGTCAGCGTCTGGACCTCACTGGTACCGGTGATCCTGATGGCGATGCGCGCCGTTGCCGAGATGATCCTGCCGAAAGGCCACGCCTTCCTGCCGGTTGCCGAGTTCTTCGGCGACCCGGTAATGGCGACCCTGATTGCGGTTCTCATCGCCCTGTTCACCTTCGGCCTGAACCGTGGACGTTCCATGGAGCAGATCAACGACACGCTGACCTCTTCGATCAAAATTATCGCTATGATGCTGTTGATCATCGGCGGCGGTGGCGCCTTCAAACAGGTGCTGGTGGATAGCGGCATGGATAAATACATCGCCTCTATCATGCATGAATCCAACATGTCCCCGCTGTTTATGGCCTGGTCTATCGCGGCGGTACTGCGTATTGCGCTCGGTTCTGCGACCGTTGCCGCCATCACCGCCGGCGGGATTGCCGCACCGCTGATTGCCACCACCGGCGTCAGCCCGGAACTGATGGTCATTGCGGTTGGTTCCGGCAGCGTTATCTTCTCTCACGTGAACGATCCGGGATTCTGGCTGTTTAAGGAATACTTCAACCTGACCATCGGCGAGACCATCCGGTCGTGGTCGGTGCTGGAAACCATTATCTCAGTCTGCGGCCTGGTTGGCTGTCTGCTGCTGGGGATGGTGGTGTAAGCCAGGCGTCAGCATAAAAAAGGCCGGGTCCGCATACGCGACCCGGCCTTTTTATTGGCTTTTTTCACAGCGTTTCCCCGGCGTCACCGGGGAAACGGCGACACTATTTCTTCTTAGCGACCGCTTTGCGCCGCTTATCCAGATCCTTAATCAGCTTATTCACCCGCTCATCGGCAAACATCTGCTCAAGGGTCGTGGAGAGCTTACGCCGCCAGTTCGGATATTCGCTGCTGGTGCCCGGGATATTGACCGGGGTCGCCATTTCCAGCCAGTCTTCCGGCTGTAACCCCAACAATGCGCTGTTGCTGTCCGCAATGTAACGCTGCATCCCGCGATTGAGGGTCGACGTCATCGCCATCAGCGAGGCATTATGCCCGGCGCGTTTTGGCAGGCAGCCATATTGATGCAGCGCATCCAGCAGCCCCTGTTTCGCCCGTTCACGATCCTGATACAGGCCACGCAGAACCACTTCATCAGGATACAGACCTAACGATTTACCCAGCGTCAGGTCTCCGCTTTCCCAGTAACCGCGCAGCGTTGGCAGGTCATGCGTTGTCGCCACCGCCATTGATTGTTCCGGATACGTCTGCGGCGCGCGGAACGTCTTCTCATGGTCATTTTCGAAATAGAGCACTTTGTAGGAATAGACGCCGCTCTTACGCAGCTTGCCGACAATCTCCACCGGGACGGTACCCAGATCTTCGCCAATCACCATACAGCGATGACGCTGACTCTCCAGCGCCATAATCGACAGCAGATCGTCGACCGGGTACTGCACATAGGCGCCGTGGTCAGCGGTTTCACCATACGGAATCCACCACAGACGCAGAACCGACATCACATGGTCGATGCGCAATGCACCGCAGTTTTGCATGTTGGCACGCAGCAGCTCGATAAACGGCTCATAGGCACGGGCGACGATGATATGCGGATCCATCGGCGGCAGACCCCAGTTTTGCCCCAGCGGGCCAAGAATGTCCGGCGGCGCCCCGACGGAGGCTTTCAGACAATACAGCTCGCGGTCGCACCAGGTTTCCGAACCGCCTTCCGCCACGCCCACCGCCAGATCGCGGTACAGACCAATCGGCATCGCGTCGTGCTGGCTGGTGTGCCAGCATTCGGCGAACTGGCAATACGCCAGCCACTGCAGCCAGAGGTAGAAACTCACCTCGTCGGCCTGCTCGGTGCAGAATGCTTTCACTTCCGGGCTGCTGATATCCTGATACGCTTTTGGCCAGGCAGGCCAGCCCCAGCGGAGCGGATCTTGCTGTACGTGCCAGGCGTGCAGGGCATCATACGCCGCCTGCCAGTACAGGCTTTCGCCTTCACGAAGCACGAACTGACGGAACTCCGCCATCGCCTCATCGTGACGGGTGGAAAATCGCTTCCAGGCCATGCGCAGCGCGGTCATTTTCAACGCGGTCACCGCGGTATAATCCACATCCTCGGTTTGACGCGCGGCTTGTAATGCCCGCTGCGTCTCAGGTGATTGCCACCAGGCCTGCGCCTCTTTGCTCAGACGAAAATCATCGACCGCGTTAACGTCAATATAGATAACGTTCAGCCAGCGGCGTGAGGATGGGCTGTAGGGACTGGCGCTCTCCGGGTTTGCCGGATAGAGCGCATGAATCGGGTTAAGACCGATAAACGCGCCGCCGCGCCGGGAAATCTCCGGCAGCATCGCGCGTAAATCACCAAAATCGCCGATTCCCCAGTTTTTCTCCGAGCGCAGCGTATAAAGCTGTACGCAGGCGCCCCACAGTTTTTGCCCCTCTTTCAGGGCCTGTGGTTCATAGCAACGCACCGGCGTCACAATCGCCCGACAATGCCAGCGTTCGCCATCCTGAGTCAGGGTCAGCGAATGATAGCCTTCCGGCAGTTTGGCCGGCAGCGGGAGGGGCTCTCCTCCACGCACTTTGCCTTGATACTGTTTCCCCTCTTCGGTGGTGAGGATCCACTGGAATTCCCCACGGCCGGCTACCGGCAGCGACATTTTCTTGCCGTGTGTGAAAACCTGCACCGGCGGCAGCGGGTCAACCGCCACTTTCGTGGCGGTTGTTGTACGATGCATCGCATCCAGCAGACGTTGTTTAGTCGCCGCAGCAATCGACTGCGGCTTACCGTGCGCATTGATGTAGTCGGGACTTATTCCCGCCGCCAGCGCGGCGTTATCAAGGCGTTTAGTCTCCATAGGCCTGTCCTTAGCGTTTTGCCTGCCAGATACGTTGTTGATAGTCGCGAATTGAGCGGTCGGAGCTGAACATGCCGCAGCGCGCGGTATTCAGAATCGTCGCACGAGTCCAGGCTTCCTGATCGCGGTACAACTCATCCACCTGCTTCTGCGCAGCAACATACGCTTCGAAGTCAGCCAGCACCAGGTACGGGTCGCCGCCTTTCAGCAGGCTGTGCAGCATCTGGTCGAAAGCATGCTTGTCGCCATCGCTATACTTGCCGCTTTCCAGCTCTTTCAGGACCGCATCCAGCAGCTTGTCCTTTTTACGCCATTTCAGCGGGTCATAACCTTTCGCTTTCAGCGCCTTAACTTCTTCAACGGTATTACCGAAGATAAAGATATTCTCTTCGCCGACCTGTTCGGCGATTTCAACGTTCGCACCGTCCAGGGTCCCGACGGTCAATGCGCCGTTCAGCGCCAGCTTCATGTTGCCGGTACCGGAGGCTTCTTTCCCCGCCGTGGAGATCTGTTCAGAGACATCCGCCGCTGGAATCAGCATTTCCGCCGCAGAGACGCAGTAATCCGGCAGGAAGACCACTTTCAGCTTGTCGCCCACCAGCGGATCGTTATTCACCGCCTGCGCCACCTTGTTGATAGCAAAAATAATATTCTTCGCCAGGTAGTAGCCCGGTGCGGCTTTCGCCCCGAACAGGAACACGCGCGGTACGCGGTCCGCCTGCGGGTTTTCGCGAATCTCTTTGTACTGCGCCAGAATGTTCAGCAGATTGAGATGCTGACGCTTGTACTCGTGCAGACGCTTAATCTGGATATCGAAAATCGCCTGCGGGTTGATCTCGATACCGGTACGCGTCTTAACAAACTCAGCCAGGCGAACTTTGTTAGCCAGCTTAATCTCACGGTAGGTCTGGCGGAACGCCGCATCGTCAGCATATTTCTCCAGATGGATCAGCTGGTCGAGATCGTTAGCCCACTCTTTCTTCAGCGTCTTATCCAGCAGCGCAGCCAGTTCCGGGTTGCACTGTTTAATCCAGCGACGCGGCGTAATGCCGTTGGTCACGTTGTGGAACTTATTCGGCCACAGCTGGTGATATTCCGGGAACAGATCTTTCACCACCAGGTCGGAGTGCAACGCGGCAACGCCGTTGACCGCAAAGCCGCTGACCACACACATGTTCGCCATGCGAACCTGTTTATCATGCACCACCGCCAGTTTTGCCCACACCTGCTTATCGCCAGGCCAGGTTTTCTCGACCAGCTTCTTAAATCTGTCGTTAATCTCTTTGATGATCTGCATATGACGCGGCAGCAGGGCTTTAACCAGCTTCTCGTCCCAGCACTCCAGCGCTTCAGGCATCAGCGTATGGTTGGTGTAGGCGAAGGTTTTGCTGGTAATGGCCCAGGCGTCATCCCAGCTCAGCTGGTGCTCATCGATCAGCACGCGCAGCAGTTCAGGAATGGCGATGGTCGGGTGGGTATCGTTGAGCTGGATCACTTCGTAATCCGCCAGTTCTGCCAGCTTACGACCCGCCAGATGGTGGCGACGCAGAATATCGGCAACCGAACAGGCGCACTGGAAGTATTGCTGCATTAAGCGCAGCTTTTTCCCTGCCTGATGGTTATCGTTCGGGTAAAGCACTTTAGTCAGTTTTTCCGCGTCGATACCCTGCTGCTCTGCGCGCAGGAAATCGCCATCGTTAAATTTGGTCAGATTAAATGGATGAGCATGGGTCGCCTGCCACAGACGCAGCGGCTGCGCGACGTTATTACGATACCCCAGCACCGGCAGATCCCAGGCCTGGCCGGTAATCACGAACGCCGGTTCCCAGGCGCCGCTTTTGCTGACCTTACCGCCGATCCCAACCTGCACATCCAGCTGTTCGTTATGACGGAACCACGGGTAGCGGCTACGCCCCCAGTCATCCGGCGCTTCAACCTGCTGGCCATCTGCGAAAGACTGGCGGAACAGACCATACTGATAATTCAGGCCATAGCCGGTTGCCGACTGGCCAACGGTCGCCATGGAGTCGAGGAAACATGCCGCCAGACGGCCCAGACCGCCGTTGCCGAGGCCCGGATCAATCTCTTCTTCCAGCAGATCGGTCAGGTGAATGTCATGAGCCTTCAGCTCATCGCTCACCCCTTGATACCAACCCAGATTTAACAGGTTGTTGCCGGTCAGACGACCGATCAAAAACTCCATAGAGATATAGTTGACGTGACGCTGCCCTTTGGCGGGTTTCGCCACCGGTTGAGCGGCCAACAGCTCGGCAAGCGCACCGCTTACGGCGTGCCACCACTGACGCTGGGTCATCTCAGAAGCGGACTGTAAGCCAAAATGCTGCCACTGACGGGTCAGTGCAGCCTGAAACTGATCTTTATTAAAAGAAGTCTGTGACATAAGAAATCCGGGTCCTTTACTAAAACGTTGGCGTTAGTGTGCCGACCTCCTGAAGCAACGTCCTCATCCCGATGGGGATTAGACAGGGAGGAGCAGCAGGGATGAGCGAAAAGTGTGATCGTGGCCACTATAACGGTAGCTCTCCGCCAGAAACATGCTGGAAAATTCACCACCCAGAAACACTATATTGTTCATCACCATCAGAAGAATATTTGTTACAGGCCGAGACAAAGCGTTGGATAAAACACCATTCCGCAATTATCACGAAATAAAAATAAGCATTGTGTAAAAATAACTCTGCCTCATGACACAAATACGCCAAAACGATTATTTATAAGATTGTCCTGAAATTAACTTAATAAAAACATACAACTACAAAAAAATGGAGTGAAAGCCATTTTTTAGACCAGTGAACAAGGGAAAACCCAGTAATCACGCACGCTGGTACCGGTTTTACAACCGCAGGGTTTTAATTGGGAATTTGTGACCTGGTGCAAATTCAAGAGCATAAAATTCGGACATAACTTGCAATAATTTTCATTATCGCCGACCTTAATAGTCATTAATTACGAAGCGCAAAAAAAATCGCAAATCCTCTCTTGCACAGCGAAATGATTAACTATGTTGATTCCGTCTAAATTAAGTCGCCCAGTCCGCCTTGAACACACCGTGGTTCGCGAGCGATTGCTGGCTAAACTTTCCGGCGCGAACAATTACCGTCTCGTGTTGGTCACCAGCCCCGCTGGGTACGGCAAGACAACGCTCATCTCTCAATGGGCGGCGGGGAAAAATGAACTTGGCTGGTTTTCGCTGGATGAAGGCGATAACCAACAGGAGCGTTTTGCCAGTTATCTGATCGCCTCTGTTCAGCAGGCTACCGGCGGCCACTGCGTGGCCAGCGAAAACATGGTGCAGAAACGCCAGTATGCCAGCCTGCCCTCGCTTTTTGCGCAGCTGTTTATTGAGCTTGCCGACTGGCAGCGCCCGCTGTATCTGGTGATTGATGATTATCATCTGATCAACAATCCGGTGATTCACGATGCGATGCGCTTCTTCCTCCGCCATCAGCCGGAGAATATGACCCTGGTGGTGCTCTCGCGCAACCTGCCGCAGCTCGGTATTGCCAACCTGCGCGTGCGCGATCAGCTGCTGGAAATCGGCAGCCAGCAGCTGGCGTTTACCCATCAGGAAGCAAAACTCTTTTTCGACTGTCGCCTGGCTTCGCCGATTGAGGCTGAAGACAGCAGCAGGCTGTGCGACGACGTCGCCGGCTGGGCCACGGCGCTTCAGCTTATTGCTCTTTCCGCCCGCCAGAATAACTCTTCCGCCCACCACTCCGCCCGTCGTCTTGCCGGTATAAATGCCAGCCATCTCTCCGATTATCTGGTGGATGAGGTACTGGATAATGTCGACGCGCGAACGCGTAATGTTTTGCTGAAAAGCTCGCTGCTGCGTTCAATGAACGATGCGCTCATCGTTCGCGTGACCGGGGAAGAAAACGGGCAAATGCAGCTGGAAGAGATTGAGCGTCAGGGCCTGTTCATGCAGCGGATGGACGACTCCGGCGAATGGTTCCGCTATCACCCCCTGTTTGGCAATTTCCTGCGCCAGCGCTGCCAGTGGGAGCTGGCAACCGAATTACCTGAAATTCACCGCTCTGCCGCCGAAGGCTGGATGGCGCTGGGCTTCCCCAGCGAAGCCATTCATCATGCGCTGGCGGCCGGCGATGCGAAAATGCTGCGCGATATTTTACTGAATCACGCCTGGGGCATGTTCAACCACAGCGAACTGGGACTGCTCGAACAGTCGCTGGCGGCGCTGCCGTGGTCAAACCTGCTGGAAAATCCGCGTCTGCTCCTGCTGCAGGCCTGGCTGATGCAAAGCCAGCACCGTTACAGCGAAGTCAACACCCTGCTGGCGCGCGCCGAGCAGGAGATGGACATGAAAATGGATACCGCGATGCATGGCGATTTCAACGCCCTGCGTGCACAGGTGGCCATTAATGCCGGCGATCAGGAAGAGGCCGAGCGTCTGTCCATGGTCGCGTTAGAAGAGCTGCCGTTGGCCAGCTATTACAGCCGAATTGTGGCTACATCGGTGCATGGCGAAGTGCTGCATTGTAAAGGCCAGTTAAGTAAATCTCTGGCGGTGATGCAACAGACGGAGCAGATGGCCCGCCGCCACGACATCTGGCATTACGCGCTGTGGAGCATGATCCAGCAAAGCGAGATTCTCTTTGCCCAGGGCTTCCTGCAGGCCGCCTGGGAAGTGCAGGAGAAAGCTTTCCAGCTTATCCGCGAGCAGCATCTCGAGCAGCTGCCGATGCATGAATTCCTGCTGCGTATTCGCTCACAGCTGCTGTGGGCCTGGGCGCGGCTGGATGAGGCGGAAGCGTCCGCACGTAATGGCATGGATGTCCTGTCAAGCTATCAACCGCAGCAGCAGCTGCAGTGTCTGGCTCTGATGGTGCAGTGCTCGCTGGCACGCGGCGATCTGGATAACGCCCGCAGCCACCTCAACCGCCTGGAAAACCTGCTCGGCAACGGTCACTATCATAGCGACTGGGTTTCGAATGCCGATAAAGTCCGGGTGATCTACTGGCAGATGGTCGGTGATAAAGCCGCGGCCGCCAACTGGCTGCGCCAGACGCCGAAACCCGAATTCGCCAATAACCACTTCCTGCAAAGCCAGTGGCGCAACATCGCCCGGGCGCAAATTCTGCTGGGTGATTTTGACTCGGCGGAAATGGTGCTGGAAGAGCTCAACGACAATGCCCGCTCGCTGCGTCTGATGAGCGATATTAACCGCAACCTGCTGTTGCTCAACCAGCTTTACTGGCAGGCAGGACGGAAAAGCGAGGCGCAGAAAGTCCTGCTGGAGGCGCTCGCACTCGCCAACCGCACCGGGTTTATCAACCACTTTGTGATTGAAGGCGAAGCCATGGCGCAGCAGCTGCGCCAGCTGATTCAGCTCAATACGCTGCCGGAGCTGGAACAGCACCGCGCCCAGCGCATCCTGCGCGATATCAACCAGCACCATCGCCATAAGTTTGCCCACTTTGATGAGGGCTTTGTCGAACGGCTGCTGAGTCACCCGGAAGTCCCGGAACTGATTCGCACCAGCCCGCTGACCCAGCGTGAATGGCAGGTACTGGGGCTGATCTATTCCGGCTACAGCAACGAACAGATTGCCGGTGAGCTGGACGTGGCGGCCACGACCATTAAAACCCACATTCGTAATCTGTATCAGAAGCTGGGAGTCGCACACCGCCAGGATGCGGTACAGCACGCCCAGCGGTTGCTTAAAATGATGGGCTACGGCGTTTAACGCCGTTTAGCACAGTTCCAGCTGAAGGTTGTTGTCCGTAATAACTTTCAGTACCCCTGCCGGCGGCATCACATCGGTGTAGACCGCATCGACCATGCTGATGCTGCCCATATTCACCATCGCATTGCGCCCAAATTTCGAGTGATCCACCACCAGCATCACGTGGCGAGAGTTTTCAATGATCGCGCGTTTGGTGCGAACTTCATGGTAATCAAACTCCAGCAGCGAACCGTCGCTGTCTACGCCGCTGATACCGAGAATGCCGAAATCAAGACGAAACTGGGAGATAAAGTCCAGCGTCGCTTCGCCGATAATGCCGCCATCCCGACTGCGCAGCTCGCCGCCCGCCAGAATAATGCGGAAATCCTCTTTCACCATCAGCGTGGTGGCCACATTAAGGTTGTTGGTGACGATGCGCAGATCGTTATGCTCCAGCAGCGCATGCGCCACCGCTTCCGGCGTGGTGCCGATATCGATGAACAACGTCGCGCCATCGGGGATTTGGCTGGCCACCTTGCGGGCAATACGCTCTTTTTCCTGCGTCTGGGTGGCCTTCCTGTCGTGCCAGGAGGTATTTACCGAACTGGAAGGCAGCGCTGCGCCACCGTGGTGGCGCAGGATCATCTTTTGTTCGGCAAGGTCGTTCAGGTCACGACGAATGGTCTGTGGGCTGACGGCAAACTGCTCAACCAGCTCTTCCGTACTGACATATCCCTGTTTTTTTACCAGCTCGATAATGGCGTCATGACGTTGTGTTTGTTTCATGAAATATCCCTGGGATTATAAGACTCGCATAAAGGCGCTGTCGTTGCAGAGAGCCGGATAAGTCGGCGGCCCTATGTTCGCTTTCGCACATGTTGCGTATCGACCAACGCCATCGCCAGCCCGGTCAGGAGACCTGCCACATGCGCACCGTTCGCAATCGACATGCCAAAAACATCAAACCATCCAGCAATTAACCACACTAAAGAGAAGAGTATCAAGCCACGCTGCAAATAGACGCCGCTTTGCGGATCCCGCTCTCCACGCAGCCAGACATAGCCCATCAGCGCATAGACGACGCCGGATAGCCCACCAAACCAGGGGCCGCTAAACTGGTGCTGAATAAACCCGCTTAACAAGGCGCTAATAACGGTAATGACCACCAGTTTGCCGGTGCCGATGCGTTTTTCCACCGCACCGCCGAGGTACCACCACCATAGCAGGTTAAACAGGATATGCATCAGCGAGAAGTGCATGAAAGCATGGCTAAAGTAGCGCCAGACTTCAAATTTCAGCGACGGGTCATAAGGCCAGGCCAGCAGCAGCATGATCGGCCGATCGCCGATGATGTTTTGCAGCACAAAGACCAGGATGCAGACAAGCAAAATGGCCCAGGTAAACGGCCCGGCGTTGTGACGCAGAGTGGCAAAGAAAGGGAAACGCTGGTAGCGCAAACCGCTGTTGGTCTGTCCGGATTGCCAGCTGGCCGCCAGATAGCGTGGATCGGCGGGGTTTTCCAGGAAGCGAGCCAGTTCGGCCTGCACCCGCCCGGCCTGACTCTCATCGGCCAGCCAGACATCGCTCTGATCATGCTGCTGAATGGTCAGGATAATGCCCTGCGTAGCCATGTAGTCGACAAACGCCTGGGCCACACGCGGGTTAGCAAAAGAGGTAATCATTAACATACGGCGGATCGCTTATTCCACACAAAGGGGGCTAGTATATACGAGTTGCAGGAGTGGCGCGCCCTGGGCGTCCCTGAACAACGCATCCGCAGCCATGCCATCTGAAACAGGACGGGAATAACGGAATGGCGTGCTAACGTTTAAAGCGCGCCATGTTCCACTTCCGCCGGGAAATGACGATGCCACGCATCGAACCCACCATCCACGCTGTAAACCTTGTCATAGCCCTGCTGTAGCAGATACTGCGCGGCGCCTTTACTGCTATTGCCGTGGTAGCACATCACCATCACCGCGGTATCAACGTCATTATCGCGCATAAACGCGCCCAGCGTATCGTTGGTCAGATGAAACGCACCCGGCGTATGCCCCATCGCAAAACTCTGCGGATCGCGGATATCCACCAGCACCGCCTTTGCCTGATGCAGTTTCTGGTGCGCTTCTTCAACATTGATACATTCAAAGTGGTCCATGTGCTCTTTCTCTATATAGCGGAATAATATTGCTGGCAGATAGCCGGCCATGATTCTACTGCCTAGTTTACCGTCAGACGGGAAATAAACGCCAATATGTTACACGCATCACTCTGAAATGTTTTTTTGATGTTACCAATGGCGCGTTTGTTTGCTATATTGAGCGATAACGAACATTTTTGAGCTTAAACGAAAGTGCCAGAGGTAGCGAACGTGGAAACCAAAGATCTGATTGTGATAGGGGGAGGCATCAACGGTGCCGGTATCGCGGCAGACGCCGCCGGGCGTGGTTTATCCGTACTGATGCTGGAAGCGCGCGATCTCGCCTGCGCCACTTCCAGCGCCAGTTCGAAGCTGATTCACGGCGGGCTGCGCTACCTTGAACACTATGAATTCCGCCTGGTCAGCGAAGCGCTGGCCGAACGCGAAGTGCTGTTAAAAATGGCGCCGCATCTCGCTTTTCCCATGCGCTTTCGCCTGCCGCATCGCCCGCACCTGCGCCCGGCCTGGATGATCCGTATCGGTCTGTTTATGTACGATCACCTCGGGAAACGCACCAGCTTACCCGGTTCGACCGGCTTGCGATTTGGCGCAGAATCGGTATTAAAACCTGAAATCGTGCGCGGTTTCGAATATTCCGACTGCTGGGTAGACGATGCGCGTCTGGTACTGGCTAACGCGCAGATGGTGGTACGCAAAGGTGGCGAGGTCCGGACTCGTACCCGGGCAATTTCGGCAAAACGCGAAAACGGCCTGTGGATTGTCGAGGCGGAAGATATCGATACCGGCGAGAAATTCACCTGGCAGGCCCGTGGCCTGGTCAATGCGACCGGCCCGTGGGTCAAACACTTCTTTGACGAAGGGATGCATCTGCGCTCACCGTACGGCATTCGCCTGATTAAAGGCAGCCACATCGTGGTGCCGCGCGTGCACACCCAGAAACAGGCCTACATTCTGCAAAACGAAGACAAACGGATTGTGTTCGTGATCCCGTGGATGGATGAGTTCTCGATAATCGGTACCACCGACGTTGAGTACAATGGCGACCCGCAGAAAGTGGCGATCGATGACAACGAGATCAACTATTTGCTGAACGCCTATAACGCGCACTTCAAAAAGACGCTGTCCCGCGACGATATCGTCTGGACCTACTCCGGCGTCCGTCCGCTGTGCGATGATGAATCGGACTCGCCGCAGGCGATTACCCGCGACTACACCCTGGATATCCATGACGAACAGGGCCAGGCGCCGCTGCTGTCGGTATTTGGCGGCAAGCTGACAACCTATCGCAAGCTGGCCGAGCACGCGCTGGAAAAACTGACGCCCTACTACAAAGGCATCGGCCCGGCCTGGACCAAAACGGCCGTGCTGCCCGGCGGGGATATCGACGGCGACCGCGACGATTACGCGGCCAGGCTGCGCCGCCGGTTCTCATTTATCAGCGAATCGATGGCGCGTCACTATGCCCGCACCTATGGCAGCAACAGCGAGCTGATCCTCGCAGAGGCGGCATCGATAGCGGATCTGGGTGAGGATTTTGGCCATGAGTTCTATGAAGCCGAGCTGAAATACCTGGTGGAGCATGAGTGGGTACGCACGCTTGAGGATGCCATCTGGCGCCGGACGAAACAGGGAATGTGGCTGAATGACTCGCAGCAGGCGCGGATCGGCGAATGGCTGGCGCAGCACGTGGGAAAGTCTGAGCTTTCGCTGGCTTCTTAAGCCCGAACGACCCGCGCTGGCGCGGAGTTTGTCGGGATAGTGCATAAAAAACGGGGCCAGCGGCCCCGTTTTCACTGCGTAACCGGCTACAGCCGTACCGGGTCGATATGCCAGATATGGTCGGCGTATTCCTGAATCGTACGGTCAGAAGAGAAATAGCCCATGTTGGCGATATTATGCATCGCTTTCATCGCCCACTCTTCCGGATGACGATACAGCTCATCCACCTTATCCTGGCAATCCACATAGCTACGGTAATCCGCCAGCACCTGATAATGGTCACCAAAGTTGATCAGCGAATCCAGCAGATCGCGATAGCGACCCGGCTCCGACGGGCTGAACAGCCCGGTACCGATTTGCGTCAGCGCCTGATGCAGCTCCGGATCCTGTTCGTAAAATTCCCGCGGCTTATAGCCGTTACGACGTAGCGCCTCCACCTGTTCTGCGGTATTGCCGAAGATAAAAATATTATCCTCGCCCACGTGCTCCAGCATTTCGACGTTCGCGCCGTCCAGGGTACCGATGGTCAAAGCGCCGTTAAGCGCAAATTTCATATTACTGGTTCCGGAAGCTTCCGTACCCGCCAGCGAGATCTGCTCTGAAAGATCCGCCGCCGGAATAATCAGCTGCGCAAGGCTAACGCTGTAGTTCGGGACAAACACCACTTTTAGCTTATCGCCAATCTGCGGATCGTTGTTCACCACCGCCGCCACATCGTTAATGAGATGAATAATGTGCTTGGCCATGTAATAAGCCGAGGCGGCTTTCCCGGCAAAGATATTCACGCGCGGTACCCATACGGCGTCAGGATCGGCCTTAATACGGTTGTAGCGGGTAATCACGTGCAGGACATTCATCAGCTGACGCTTGTACTCGTGGATACGTTTGATTTGCACGTCGAACAGCGCTTTCGGGTTCACCACCACATTCAGCTGATGAGCAATCACGTTTGCCAGACGCTGCTTGTTCTCCAGCTTCGCCTGACGTACGGCCTGATTGACCGTCGGATAGTCAATATGCTGCTCCAGCTCCTGCAGTTGGCTGAGGTCGGTACGCCAGGTACGACCGATGTTCTCGTCCAGCACCTTCGACAACGGCGGATTCGCCAGCGCCAGCCAGCGACGCGGCGTCACGCCGTTGGTGACGTTAATAAAGCGCATCGGGAAAATCTTCGCGAAGTCGGCAAACAACGACTCCACCATCAGCCGGGAGTGCAGTTCGGAAACGCCGTTCACCTTATGACTAATCACCACCGCCAGCCACGCCATGCGCACCCGGCGGCCGTTGGATTCGTCAATAATCGACGTGCGACTTAGCAGCGCCGTATCATTGGGATACTGCTCCTGCAGCGTCTTCAGGAAGTAGTCATTGATCTCGAAAATAATCTGCAAATGGCGCGGCAGAATTTTCCCCAGCATATCGACAGGCCAGGTCTCGAGCGCTTCACTCATCAACGTATGGTTGGTGTAGGAGAACACCTGGCAGGTGACTTCAAACGCCTCATCCCAGCCGAACTTATGCTCATCAATCAGCAGGCGCATCAGCTCCGGAATCGACAGCACCGGATGGGTGTCGTTAAGGTGAATCGCAATTTTGTCTGCCAGGTTAGCAAAGGTTTTATGCAGCTGATAATGGCGGTTGAGAATATCCTGTACCGTCGCGGAGACGAGGAAATATTCCTGACGCAGGCGCAGCTCGCGCCCGGAGTAGGTCGAGTCGTCCGGATACAGTACCCGGGAGACGTTTTCGGAATGGTTTTTATCTTCCACCGCCGCGAAGTAATCACCCTGATTAAATTTACCGAGGTTAATCTCGCTGCTGGCCTGGGCGCTCCACAGACGGAGCGTGTTGGTCGCATCGGTATCAAAACCCGGGATAATCTGATCGTAGGCTTCCGCCAGGATCTCTTCGGTTTCAACCCAGCGCGACTGTTTACCTTCCTGCTGAATGCGTCCGCCGAAGCGCACTTTGTAACGCGTATTATGCCGTTCAAATTCCCACGGGTTGCCGTACTCGAGCCAGTAATCCGGCGACTCTTTCTGCCGGCCGTCAACGATGTTTTGCTTAAACATCCCGTAGTCATAGCGGATACCGTAACCACGGCCAGGCAGGCCCAGGGCCGCCAGCGAATCGAGGAAACAGGCGGCCAGGCGCCCAAGACCGCCATTACCCAGCCCCGGGTCATTCTCTTCGTCAATCAGCTCTTCAAGGTTCAGCCCCATCTCTTCCAGCGCGCTGTTCACATCTTCGTAGATGCCCAACGACAGCAAGGCGTTAGAAAGCGTACGGCCAATCAGAAACTCCATCGACAGGTAATAAACCTGGCGTACTTCCTGAGAAAGCTGAGCACGATTAGAGCGCAGCCAGCGCTCCACCATACGGTCGCGGACGGCAAACAGCGTGGCGTTGAGCCACTCATGCTTATTGGCGATAGCCGGATCTTTACCAATGATAAACATCAGCTTATAGGCAATAGAGTGCTTTAACGCCTCAACGCTCAGCGTGGGTGATGCATAGCTAAAGGGTACATTCATCGCAATGACTCCTGTGGTTACAGCAAGCGTTGATAAAGTTCGCGATAAGAGTGCGCCGCGACCTGCCAGCTAAAATCCATATTCATCGCCTGACGCTGAACGTAACGCCAGAGCGACGGGCGCGACCACAGCACGAACGCGCGCCGAATTGCCCGCAGCAGCGATAGTGCATTGCTGTCTTCAAAGACAAAACCGCTGGCTACGCCATCGGCCAGATTTTCCAGCGAACTGTCGGTCACGGTATCCGCCAGACCACCGGTACGCCGCACCAGCGGCAGCGTGCCGTACTTCAGGCCATACAACTGGGTTAAGCCACAGGGCTCGAAACGGCTGGGAACCAGAATCACGTCGGCGCCCCCCATAATGCGGTGTGAAAAAGCCTCGTGATAACCAATCTGCACGCCAACTTTGCCCGGGTGCTCGGCGGCCGCAGCCAGAAAACCTTCCTGCAGTACCGGGTCCCCTGCGCCCAGCAGCGCCAGCTGCCCACCCTGCTCAAGCAGGCCCGGCAGCGCTTCGAGAACTAAATCCAGCCCTTTCTGGCTGGTCAGACGGCTGACCACGGCGAACAGCGGGGCTTTGTCGTCGACTTTCAGCCCCATCGCAATTTGCAGCTGGCGCTTGTTCTCCGCTTTGTCTTCAAGGCGATCGCGGTCATAACGCGACGCCAGCAGCAGGTCGCTCTCCGGGTTCCAGATACCCGCATCCACGCCGTTCAGGATCCCCGATAGTCGCCCCTCGTGCTGGCGCTGACGTAGCAGCCCTTCCATGCCGTAGGCAAATTGCGGTTCGGTTATTTCACGCGCGTAGGTCGGGCTGACCGCCGTAATATGATCGGCGTAATAGAGCCCGGACTTGAGGAACGAGATCTGGCCGTTGAACTCCAGACCATGCATGTTATAGAACGACCACGGCAGTTCGATCTCATTCATGTGCCAGGAGTAGAACATCCCCTGATAGGCCAGATTGTGTACCGTAAAGACCGATTTCGCCGGGCGTCCACGCGCGGCCAGATAGGCAGGAGTCAGGCCTGCATGCCAGTCGTGAGCATGCACGACATCAGGACGCCAGAAAGGGTCCAGTCCGCAGGCCATCTCGCTGCCTACCCACCCCAGCAGCGCAAAACGCAGCACGTTGTCGGTGTAAGCATGTTGGTTGGTGTCGTGGTAAGGGCTCCCTGGGCGGTCGTAGAGATGCGGGGCATCAATCAAATAGATCCCCACGCCGTTATAGTGACCAAACAGCAGCGTCATGCGTCCGGCAAAAGTATCCCGGCGCGTCACCACCTGCGCATCGGTGACGCCACGGCGAATGTCCGGGAACGCCGGCAGCAGCACGCGCGTATCGATACCCTCAGCGATTTGCGCCGCAGGCAGCGCGCCGATTACATCCGCCAGACCGCCGGTTTTTAACAGCGGGAACATCTCTGAACATACATGTAAGACCTGCATTATCGCTCCTGTTTATGCCCCAACTTCCGCAACATATCACGCGTCACCAGCACGATACCTTCCTCTGAACGGTAGAACCGACGCGCATCTTCTTCCGCGTGTTCGCCGATCACCATGCCCTCAGGAATCACGCAGGCACGATCGATTACGCAGCGGCGCAGGCGGCATGAGCGCCCCACCCACACTTCTGGCAATAAGACTGCCGAATCAATATTACAGAATGAATTCACGCGCACGCGCGGGAACAGCACCGATTGCACCACCACGGAGCCGGAGATAATACAGCCGCCGGAAACCAGCGAGTTCAACGTCATACCGTGACTACCAGAGCGGTCCTGAACGAACTTCGCGGGCGGCAGAGACTCCATATGGGTGCGAATCGGCCAGTTCTGATCGTACATATCCAGCTCCGGCGTCACCGAAGCCAGGTCAAGGTTCGCTTTCCAGTAGGCTTCAAGCGTACCCACATCGCGCCAGTACGGTTCCGCATCCGGGTCAGACTGCACGCAGGAGAGCGGGAAAGGATGTGCATAAGCCATGCCAGCTTCAGTGATCTTCGGAATAATATCTTTGCCGAAATCGTGGCTGGAGTTTTCGTCGTTATCATCTTCAGTCAGCAGTTCATAAAGATAATCCGCATCAAAGACATAGATCCCCATGCTGGCCAGCGATTTGGTCTCATCGCTCGGCATTGCGGGCGGTACGGCGGGCTTTTCGACAAACTCAATGATCTTGTCGCTCTCATCAACCGCCATCACGCCAAAGGCGGATGCCTCTTCGATGGGCACCGGCATACAGGCCACGGTGCAGCGAGCCCCTTTTTCGACGTGATCGATCAACATGCGCGAGTAGTCTTGCTTGTAAATATGATCGCCGGCGAGGATCACCACATATTCCGCTTTGTAGCGACGAATGATATCGAGGTTCTGCGTCACCGCATCAGCCGTGCCGCGATACCAGTTTTCGCCATGCACACGCTGTTGCGCGGGCAGTAAATCCACGAACTCGTTCATTTCTTCACTAAAAAATGACCAGCCGCGTTGGATATGTTGAACCAGAGTGTGCGATTGATACTGGGTGATGACGCCGATGCGGCGAATACCTGAGTTAATGCAGTTAGATAATGCGAAATCAATTATGCGAAACTTACCGCCAAAATGGACAGCCGGTTTTGCACGCTTAATAGTTAAGTCCTTAAGCCGGGTACCGCGTCCACCCGCAAGAATCAACGCCACGGTTTTGATGGGGAGCTGACGCGCCAGCATCAACGGATCGTTCTTTTCTAGCCTAACCATGATTAACTCCTTTTTACATCCCAGCCTTCCTGTCCCTCTCACCGCGTAGCGGCCGCGAGTGCAACCGGAAGCTTCAGGGCTTACGACCTTTGAAATACGCACACTCCGTGCGCGGGCCCATGCCAGACAGCCATGACGACCGGATTATCCTCTCCGGCGAAAGGAGGAACGGCGTGCCACTCCCCCTCAGGTAACTCCATATGCGCCACCTCTGGGGTGGCATTCACCGTCATTAACCAACGGCCAGACAGCAAAATTTGCAGACGCGCGGTGCCGTGCTGCCATTCATCGGCAGTTAACGGTTGCGCATACTGGTTTAGCCAAACAACGTTGCCGTCCCCTTCCTGCCACCAGCGGTTACTGGTTAATGCCGGTATGCATCGACGCAGGTGAATGAGCGCGGCGGTAAATGCCGTCAGCCCGCTATTTGCCTGGTTCCAGTCAAGCCAGGTCAATGCGTTGTCCTGACAATACGCGTTATTGTTGCCGTGCTGGCTATGACCATGCTCGTCACCCGCCAGCAGCATCGGCGTGCCCTGTGCCAGCAGCAGCGTCGAGAGCAGGGCATGAACGCTGTCCCGGCGCCGCTCAAGCACATCAAGACTGCCCCCTGTTCCCTCTATACCATGATTGCTGCTGTAGTTATTGTTAGTCCCATCGCGATTCTCTTCACCATTCGCCTCATTATGTTTCTGATTGAAACAAACGCAGTCGCGCAGGGTGAAGCCATCGTGGGCGGTGATCAGATTCACCGCCGCCGCGGGCTGGCGACCGTTACGCTGAAAGAGATCGCTGGACGCGGCAAAACGCCGGGCAAACTCGCCCAATGAGATGCTTTGTTGTAACCAGAAGCGCCTGGCGACATCGCGAAAATGGTCATTCCATTCGGCAAAAAGCGGCGGGAAGTTTCCCACCTGGTAGCCGCCGGCGCCAATATCCCAGGGTTCGGCAATCAGCTTCACGGCCGCCAGCTGCGGATCGTTACGGATCGCTTCAAACAGCGGCGCATCCTGGCGAAATTCCGGCGTGCGTCCCATCACCGAGGCTAAATCAAAGCGAAAGCCATCGACGTGGCACTCATCGACCCAAAACCGCAGACACTGGCGGGCATACTCCACCACGTCCGGCTGGCTGAGATTGAGCGTATTTCCGCAGCCGGTCCAGTTGTAGTAATCCCCGTCTTCTCTGATCCAATAATAGTTACGGTTATCGATTCCGCGCAAAGAGAAGGTCGGTCCTTCCAGATCAATTTCAGCACTGTGGTTCAGCACCACGTCGAGGATCACTTCGATCCCCGCCGCATGCAGCGCCTTTACCGCATCGCGAAACTCATCCAGCGCACGCGCAGGCTCGCTGGCATAGCGCGGATCGAGCGCGTACATCGCCATTGGGTTATAGCCCCAGTAGTTGCTTAATCCCATTCTCTGCAGGCGCGGTTCGCTGGCGAACTGCGCCACCGGCATCAGCTCCAGCGCCGTAATGCCGAGGGTCCTGAAGTAATCGATCATCACCGGATGACCCAGCGCTTTATAGGTGCCGCGAATCGACTCCGGCAGCCCGGGATGCAGCCAGGTCAGCCCTTTAACATGGGCCTCATAGATAACCGTTTCACCCCAGGGGGTTCCCGGCGGCGCATCGTTCTGCCAGTTGTAACGCAGATCCACAACCTGCGACTTTGGCGCAATCGCCGCGCTGTCACGACGATCGGGAGAAAGATCGCCGCCGTGGAGACGCTCATCATCGGGCAGTACGCCCTCAACCCGATGACAGCACGGGTCGAGCAGCAGCTTGGCCGGATTAAAGCGGTGCCCCTGCGCCGGATCCCACGGCCCATGCACACGGTAGCCGTAGAGCAGACCCGGCCCGGCGGCAGCAAGCCAGCCGTGCCAGATATTGCCCGTGCGCGCGGGTAAATCGAACCGCTGCTCATTGCCCTGGGCATCAAATACGCAGAGTTCAACCCGCTCGGCATGGGCGGAAAAGAGGGTGAAATTCACCCCCTTTCCGTCATAGCTTGCACCCAACGGCGAAGGTTTTCCGGCCGCCAGTGTCGTCATTCTGCCTCCCGTACCAGCCAGACGGTCGCCAGCGGCGGTAGCGTAATCGAGAGAGAATGCTCACGCCCGTGGCTGGCGATGGCTTCGCTTTCCACGATGCCGCCGTTACCGGTGTTGCTACCGTGGTAGTGCATCGAGTCGGTATTCAGTTCTTCACGCCAGCGCCCCGGCTGGTTAATCCCGAAACGATAGCCGTAGCGCGGCACCGGCGTGAAGTTGCTGGCAACGATAATCTCATTGCCGGCCTTATCGCGACGGACGAAGACAAATACCGAGCGCTCATGATCGTCCACCACCAGCCATTCAAAGCCGTAGGGGTCAAAATCCAGCTCGTGCAGCGCTTTATGGTGACGATAGGTATGGTTCAGATCGCGTACCAGGCGCTGGACGCCGTGATGCCAGTTATCGCCGCCTTCCAGCAGATGCCAGTCAAGGCTACCGTCGTGGTTCCACTCCCGCCCCTGGGCAAATTCGTTGCCCATAAACAGCAGTTTTTTCCCCGGGAAGGCAAACATCCAGCCATAGTAGGCGCGCAGGTTGGCAAACTTCTGCCAGGCATCGCCGGGCATCCGGTCAAGAATCGATTTTTTGCCGTGAACCACTTCATCGTGTGACAGCGGCAGCACGAAGTTTTCGGTGTAGTTGTAGAGCATCCCGAAGGTCATCTTGTCGTGATGATGACGACGATAGATGGGATCGAGCTTCATGTAGTCGAGGGTGTCATGCATCCAGCCGAGGTTCCATTTGAACCAGAAGCCAAGACCGCCCGTCGAAGACGGTCGTGAAACCCCGGCGAAGTCGGTAGACTCCTCCGCCATCGTGACCGCTCCCGGCGTCTGTTCACCGAGCACACGGTTGGTATTGCGCAGAAATTCAATCGCTTCGAGGTTTTCCCGGCCGCCGTACTCATTGGGCACCCACTCCCCCTCTTTGCGGCTGTAGTCGCGGTAGATCATTGATGCAACCGCATCCACGCGCAGGGCGTCGATCCCGAAGCGTTCAATCCAGTACAGCGCGTTCCCGACCAGGAAGTTGCTGACTTCCCGACGACCGTAGTTGTAGATCAGCGTATTCCAGTCCTGGTGATAACCTTCTCGCGGGTCGCTGTGTTCATACAACGCGGTGCCGTCGAACGATGCCAGCGCAAAGTCATCCGACGGGAAGTGGCCCGGCACCCAGTCTAGGATCACGTTCAGACCCGCGGCATGGGCAGCATTCAGGAAGTAGCGGAAGTCTTCACGGGTACCAAAACGGCGGGTCGGCGCGTACAGCCCGGTCGGCTGATAGCCCCAGCTACCGTCGAACGGATGTTCGTTTACCGGCAGCAGCTCCAGATGGGTGAAGCCCATCCACTTCGCGTAGGGCACCAGCTGATCGGCCAGTTCACGGTAGCTCAGCCAGAAGTTGTTATCGGTATGGCGACGCCAGGAGCCCAAATGGACTTCATAGATCGAAATCGGCGCATCAAACTGGTTGGCCTGCTTACGGGACTGCGGCTGTTCAACCTTTTCCGGCAGGCCGCAGATAAGCGACGCGCTTTCCGGGCGCATTTGCGCTTCAAAGGCATAAGGGTCGGACTTCACGCGCAGATGGCCGTGGGCGTCAATCAGTTCAAATTTATACAGCTGGCCATTATGCGCGCCGGGCACAAACAGCTCCCAGATGCCGGACTCTTTGCGCAGGCGCATCGGATGACGGCGGCCATCCCAGTAGTTGAACTGTCCGACAACGGAAACCCGACGGGCGTTCGGCGCCCAGACGGAAAAGCGCGTGCCGGTGACGCCGTCCATCGTGTCGGCGTGTGCTCCCAGCGTTTCATAAGGCCGTAGATGAGTGCCTTCTGACAGCAGCCAGACATCAAGATCCTGCAGCAGCGGACCAAAGCGATAGGGGTCGTCAATCAGGTTTTGCTGACCGTGCCAGGTGACGGCCAGCTGGTAACGAAAAGGATTTTTTCGGCGCGGCAGTACGCCGCTAAAGAATCCGCGTGAGTCGAGGCATTCGAGTTTGCCGACTTTGCGCCCGGTTTTCGGTTCAATAACCCATACATCGGTGGCATCGGGTAATAATGCGCGCACTTCCAGACCGGCATCGGTTTGATGCATTCCAAGTACGGAAAAGGGATCCGCAAAATGGCCAGAAATAAGCGCATTAATCACGTCTCTATCGATACGATTAGACATGGTTTCATCCTGTTGTAAGTGTCGCCCTTTCCTGTATCTGGCGACTTTTTTTGACCTGAACGGTGCAGCACACTGTGCATCCTTCTGCTCCGTCCCACCTTCAGGTAAGGCAACGTTGTCGTTCCTTACTTAAAGCATAGCCAAGGCTGTCTTACCTCCGTTGGAAAAAATCTAACATCCGCGTTTACTCCTTGTATTACGCAAAAAAAAGGAGGTGTAAAACACCCCCTTTTGGTTCATCCCGTTATCAAGCCAGCTGGCGCAGCATGCGTCGCAGCGGCTCGGCAGCGCCCCACAGGAGCTGGTCACCGACGGTGAAAGCCGACAGATATTCCGGCCCCATATTCAGCTTACGCAAACGACCCACCGGCGTGGTCAGGGTGCCGGTGACGGCAGCCGGGGTCAGCTCACGCATTGTAATATCACGATCGTTCGGTACGACTTTGGCCCACGGGTTGTGTGCGGCCAACAGTTCTTCAACGGTCGGGATAGAGACATCTTTTTTCAGCTTGATGGTAAACGCCTGGCTGTGGCAACGCAGCGCGCCAACGCGTACACACAGGCCATCAACCGGAATCACTGACGAGGTGGCGAGAATTTTGTTGGTCTCAGCCTGTCCTTTCCACTCTTCACGGCTCTGGCCGTTATCCAGCTGTTTGTCGATCCATGGGATCAAACTGCCTGCCAGCGGCACGCCAAAGTTATCAACCGCCAGGTCGCCGCTGCGGGTCAGCGCCGTCACTTTGCGTTCGATATCCAGAATGGCGGACGCCGGATTCGCCAGCTCTGTCGCCACGTGGCTATGCAGCTGGCCCATCTGGGTCAGCAGTTCGCGCATGTGACGCGCCCCGCCACCGGATGCCGCCTGGTAAGTGGCCACGCTCACCCACTCCACGAGATCCTGGGCAAACAGGCCGCCGAGGGACATCAGCATCAGGCTGACGGTACAGTTGCCGCCAACAAACGTTTTCACGCCATTATTCAGACCGGCGGTAATCACATCCTGGTTTACCGGATCAAGAATAATGATGGCGTCGTCTTTCATGCGCAGCGAAGAGGCGGCGTCAATCCAGTAACCCTGCCAGCCGCTCTCACGCAGCTTCGGATACACGTCGTTGGTATAATCCCCGCCCTGGCAGGTCACAATAATGTCCAACGCCTTCAGCGCGTCCAGATCAAACGCGTCCTGCAGCGTACCGCCGGTGCTACCACCAAAGGATGGAGCAGGCTGCCCCAGCTGAGAGGTGGAGAAAAAAACAGGGCGAATGGCGTCGAAGTCGCGCTCTTCAACCATGCGTTGCATGAGTACAGAGCCGACCATTCCGCGCCAGCCGATAAAACCAACATTTTTCATAACGTATTTCCTGGGAGATGTGTGCTGTTTGTGCCTAGCCAGTTTCCTGCTGGATCATCCCTCACATTACAAAATGCTGCTAAAGTCGCAAGTGAAATTAATCAATGATTGCGCAGCAATCAGAAAAGCAACTTATTGAACGCAGCTTCTGCCGACATCGGTACCCAGAAAAACCGCAAAGATTATCGGGGAAATAACCGCAGGAAGGGAATATTTTCCGCCGCTTTTTTATTGATCTGGATTATGGATCTGCGCAGAAATCTAGCGCTATCGCGCCGGTGGGGAAAGCGGAGAAAACCAGGTCTGGTGCGGCCTTACGAGAGGTAATCCTTTCGTCTCATCGCTCAGCAGAGAGGTTTTTTTGCGGGATTGGATGGGCGATTTGCCCGGCCTCGCGTCGCTCGGCCGGACACGCTCAGCGGCGTTTAGCTTAACAACGTAAACGCGATCATACCGACGATGGCACCGGTGGTGCCGAGGATAGTTTCCATCATCGTCCAGGTTTTCAGCGTCTGCGCTTCGGTAGCGCCGGTAAATTTCCCGAACAGCCAGAAACCGGCGTCGTTCACGTGGCTCACCACGATGGATCCACCCGCGATACAGATGGAGAGCGCCGCCATCTGCGCACCGCTGTAGTTCAGCTGCTCGATGACCGGCATGACCAGCCCCACCGCCGTTAAACAGGCGACGGTCGCAGAACCCTGGATAATACGCACCGCGGCCGCCAGCACGAAGCAGGTAATGGCGATAGGCAGCCCCATGCCCGTCAGCGCTTCACCGAGCGCCGGGCCCACGCCGGAGTCAACCAGCACCTGTTTGAAGACGCCGCCGGCACCGATAACCAGCAGGATAATCCCCGCAGGCTGCAGCGCATGACCGCAGATCTCCATCACCCGATCTTTCGCCATCCCCTGACGTACCGCCAGACCATAGATAGCCACCAGACACGCGACCAGAATCGCGGTGAACGGATGGCCGATAAACTCAAACCATTCGTAAGCGCTGGAGCCAACCGGCACAAAGCGCGCGGCGATTGTTTTCAGCCCCACCAGCACCAGCGGCAGGAGAATCAGCGACAGGCTAAAGGCAAAGGACGGCATCTTGCCTTCACCCAGGCTTGGTTCGCTAATATCGTCAGGAATATGCAGCTCAACGTAACGGCTGATGAAGTTGCCCCACAGCGGCCCGGCGATAATCATTCCCGGAATCGCCGCGCACAGACCAATCAGGATCATCCAGCCAAAGTCAGCATGCATTTGCGATGCCAGCAGCATCGGCGCCGGCCCGGGCAGCAGGAACGCCGCCGCGGCCGCCACGCCAGCAAACAGCGGGATAACCAGTTTCACCAGGTTGGTGCCGGTATGGCGCGCCATGGAGAAGGCCACGCTGATCAGCAGCACGATCGCCACTTCGAAAAACAGCGGCAGCGCGCAGATAAGACCAGCGAGGCCAATCGCGTAATGAGCGCGGCTGTGGCCGAAAGATTTCAACATCTTCACGGCAATCTGATCGACAGCGCCGGTTTCATGAAGAATCTTGCCAAACATCGCCCCAAGCGCCACGACGATCGCCAGGAAGCCCAGCGTCCCGCCCATCCCTTTTTCCATCGTCGCCGCAATTTTATCCAGCGGCATTCCGGAAAAGAGACCGGCACCAATAGAAACCACCATCAAAGCCACGAAAGCATGCATACGCGCCTTCATGACTAAAAACAGCAGCAGCAAAACGGAGCCTACTGCTGTTAAAACAAGCGTTAATGTACTCACTAGTTACTGCCTTTGTTGATCACCTCAATGGTGCTCGCGACCACGCCTTCCAGCGATTGATCAATATCGACGATTAAGACATCGCCTTCGTCTGCGCCAGGTTCCTGCAGCGTTTCAAACTGGGTCACCAGCATCTGGGTTTTAAAGAAATGGCCTTTACGCGCTTTCAGACGGCTTTCAATCAGGTCGAAATCGCCTTTCAGGTAGACGAAAGAGAGATTCGGGTTGCCCTTGCGGAGAATATCGCGATAGCTCTTTTTCAGAGCGGAACAGACGATCAGCGAAACTTTATTTGTACGCTGCATGGCAAAAGCGGCGTCGTTCAGCGCCTGCAGCCACGGCGTACGATCATCGTCGTTTAACGGCTCGCCGGAGGCCATCTTGTTGATGTTGCTACGCGGATGCAGAAAGTCACCATCGAGAAACGCGGCATGCAGCTGATGCGCCACTTCGCTGGCGACAGCGGATTTACCACTGCCGGAAACGCCCATCAGGACATAGACGTGGTGATCATGGTTAGTCGTGCTCAAAGCTTCCTCCCACTGGACACATATACGAAGCCGTACTGGCTGCAAGAATACAGCGTGAAGACTCGTATACAGATTGATTGTTACGGGTAACTGTTATCGGTAACATTGTCATGCCGGACTTAGCGATAAGCAATCACCATTCGTGCCAGGAATGAATATGTGTGATCTACTTCAAACTTGTCAGTCTAAATTGATCCGCCCGGTGACAATGTGAAACCTAAATCTAACATCTTCGGCGTCACGACTTCACCCCGAATACGGGCCAGCAGCCGTTCGGCACCAATGCGTCCCATTCGCTCACGCGGGGTCAGCACGCTGGCCAGTCGGGGCTCCATCACCTGACCAATATCATGGCCGTGGAAACCGGCGATCGCCATATCGTCCGGAATTTTCAATCCCAGGCGCTGACACTCAAAGGCGGCACCGACCGCAAGGTCATCGTTGGTACAGAAGATGCCATCGAGCTGCGGATATTCGCGACGCGCCTGGCGCATCAGCTCTATCCCTGACGAATAGGACGAAGATTGTTCAACCATCACGCTATACGGCGTCATGCCGGCATCGCGCATCGCCTGTTCGTAGCCCTTTTGCTTGATGATAGTACGTTCATCAAGGCGCGCCCCCAGATAGGCCACGTGGCGATGGCCGCGGGCAATAATTGCGGCGGTCATCTGGCGTGCGGCATCAAAGTTATCAAAACCGACGGCGATATCGAGGCACGGCGACTGACTGTCCATCAGCTCAACCACCGGGATACCGGCAACTTCGATCATTTTCAGCGTGCGAGGGGTATGGGTACGTTCGGTGAGAATCAGGCCATCAATGTTCCATGAGAGCATGGATTCGAGACGCTTTTCTTCCATTTCCGGCTTATAGCCGTAGTGCGCGAGCATCGTCTGGTAGCCGAAGGCATCGGTGACGCTTTCAATCCCACGCAGCACTTCCGAGAACACCTGGTTGGTCAACGAGGGCAGCAGCACACCAATGGCGCGGCTGGTGGCATTAGAGAGGATATCAGGCGCACGATTGGGAATATAACCCAGTTCATCGAGAGCAGCGGCAATCTTGCCACGCAGGGCCTCGGAAACCTGTTCCGGGTTACGTAAAAAGCGACTGACCGTCATTTTGGTCACGCCGACAAGATCGGCTACATCCTGCAGTACGGGTCTTTTCTTTTTCATCGTCCTGACTGTGATAACGGGGAGACATTTTCCCAGTTTATCACGGACAAAGCGCAACCTTCCCAAACATCCGGGAAGGCTGCGCAATTTATTTAAACATCTTCAGAACTGAATCAGACCGGCGGCAGATCGAACAGCAGGATCTCGCTATCGCTGTCGGCGTGTACGGAAATCGCCTGCTCGTCCCAAATCGCCAGGCCATCGCTGGTGGTCGCTTTGGTACCGTTAATCGTCACCTCGCCTTTCACCACCTGGATCCACACGCGGCGTTCCGCGGCAATCTGATGCACCGACTGTTCATCTTTCAGCAGCGCCCAGCGGTACAGTTCCATATCCTGGTGCACTTTCAGTGAACCGTCACGGGCATCCGGCGACAGAACCAGCTGTTTGCCCTGCAGAGCATCAAAGCGACGCTGTTCGTAGCGCGGAGTGATGCCGTTTTCTTCTGGCATAATCCAGATCTGGTACAGATGCAGTTTTTCTGTATCGCTTGGGTTGTACTCGGAGTGACGAACCCCGGTACCTGCGCTCATGATCTGGAACTCGCCCGCCGGAACCTGCTCTTTGTTACCCATGCTGTCCTGGTGTTCAACCGCCCCTTCCAGCACGTAGGTCAGGATTTCCATATCTTTGTGCGGATGGGTACCGAAGCCCTGACCGGCATCAATCACGTCATCATTGATAACCCGCAGCGCCGAGAAGCCCATAAAGTTCGGGTCATAATAGTTAGCGAAAGAGAAAGTATGCCAGGAATCCAGCCAGCCGTGGTTAGCGTGACCGCGTTCATTAGCTTTGCGTAAGTAGATCATGTTGCACCCCCGTATGTTTTCGATAGAGTCAGTGTGGACTCAATCTGCTCACGATCATAGAGGGTGAAAATTGACTCCTCTGTTCAAAAAATATGAATGACTACAAAGGAGCCATGAAGGCTTATTTATCTAAGGTTATCGTGGCCGGAGAGGGCTGTTCAAACCCGCGCCCGAGGATCTCCATATTCGTGAGAACGTCAGATTCCTTGACGTAATTTGGCTGACCGTTAACGAGGGTTTCATACAGCGCATCATAGACCCGCCCATAGTCGCCGGTTTCAATTGGGATCTCTTCCCGCACGGTTTCACCCGCCTCATTGACGTACTCCAGCAGGCCAAACGTATCGTCCGCGCCGAATCCTGGCTCACCCGGCATAATATTGGCTTTCAGGCTGGTTTCCTGCCGATCGATACCATATTTGATAAAGGAGCCTTTATGCCCGTGGACGGTAAACCTCGGGTACGCCAGCTTCACCAGGTGGCTGGTTTTGGCAATGGCCTTCAGGTCGCCGTAGAACAGCTGGGCTTCAAAGGTGTCATCCGGATTGGCTTTGTTGCGCAGGCTGCGGATGTCATAAGCCACGTGGTCCGGGCGGCCAAACAGCGAGATGAGCTGATCCAGCGTATGCACACCAAGACCGTAAAATGTTCCATCCTGCGGCACTCCGGGCTGTGTTTCTGCCACCGGGCGATAGAGGTCAAAATGGCTCTCAACCTCCACGATCTCGCCCAGTTTGCCGCTCTCAATCACCTTTTTCATCGTCAGGAAACAGGAATCAAAGCGGCGGTTCTGGTATGGCGTCACCGTCAACCCCCGGCTCTTCGCCAGCGCAAAGAGCGACTTTGCCTCAGCTAGCGTGGAGGTAAACGGTTTTTCTACCAGCACATTTTTACCGGCCTCCAGCGCCCGCTTTGCATATTCGAAATGGCTGTCCGCATGAGTACAGACAATCACCAGTTTTACCTGCGGGTCGTTGAGCACATCATCGAGATCGCTGGTGAAATGAATATGAGAATACTGCGGCGCCTGCTCCTGCGGCTTCGCGCTGCGGCGATAGATATGCGCGACGTGCCAGCGGTCTTTGCGGTGCAGAACATAAGGAAGATGGTAGCGGGTGGTGCTTTTGCCAAACCCAATAAACGCGCAGTGCAGAGTCATAAAGCCGTCCTTTGTTGAGGTTTCTGCTGCTAACCATAGCGCACCCCGGCGACGAACTTAACTCTTAACCTATTCAGGATGGTGGAAATGTCCGGCAAAAAAAGCCAAAAAAAAAGCCAGCACCTGGCTGGCTAAAGTAATACTGGAAGCAATGTGAGCAATGTCGTGCTTTCAGGCTTTCCGCAAGGGTCTCCCTGAATGCAGGACAATAATAATCATTCTCATTCGCACTTGTCTACCTCTTTTTGCAAAAATTAGCCGTTGACGCATTTTTTAAAGTCAGGGATGTTTAAAAGGCCAATAAAGGGGATCAAGACCGCGATGCCGCGGCACAGGAGAAGAGAAATGAGTGACATAGTGATACGCCACGCTGAACCGCGCGATGCAGAACCTTTACGCCAGCTGACGGCCCACCCGGAGGTCTATCACGACACACTACAACTTCCTCATCCCTCGATGGAAATGTGGCAAGAACGTCTACAGCCCAGGCCACACAGCCACCATCTGGTCGCCACTCTTGACAATGGCGTCGTCGGTCACCTGATGCTCAGCGTCGAGCCGCGGCCTCGCCGGAGCCACGTTGCCACCTTCGGAATGAGCGTTGACGCAGCGTTCCACGGGCGTGGCGTGGGCAGCGCGCTGATGCGCGAAATGATTAACCTGTGCGATAACTGGCTGCGGGTCGAGCGCATCGAATTGACGGTATTTGCCGATAACGCCGCCGCCGTTGCCGTCTATCGCAAACACGGTTTTGTCGTCGAAGGGACCGCGCGGAAGTTTGCCCTGCGTAACGGCGAGTATGTGGATGCGCATTTCATGGCGCGCCTCAAGTAACCGCTAAATATGGCCCGGTGGCGCCACGCCAGCCGGGCCCGTGATTCTGCATCATCTGTAGGCCGGGTAAGGCGTCAACCGCTACCCGGCACATCAATCAGTATCCCGCCGTCAAATCACCGGGCGAGCGCGGATCGGACGCGCCATACAGCGTCCCGTCCGGGCCGACCATAATGCTCTGGGTACTTCCCATCGCCTCTTTCAGCGCCACTTTCTGCCCTTTCTGCTCCAGCAGCTTCAGCGTATCCGGGCTAAACCCCTTCTCCACCCGCAGCTCATCCGGCAGCCACTGATGATGGAAGCGCGGCGCGTTGGTGGCTTCCGCCACGTTCATACCGAAATCGATGGTGTTGACCACCATCTGCAGTACGGTGGTAATGATGCGGCTACCGCCCGGACTGCCGGTCACCAGCCAGGTTTTCCCCTCCTTCACCACGATAGTCGGCGACATCGACGACAGCGGACGCTTTTTCGGCCCGACGGCGTTGGCATCGCCGCCCACCAGCCCGTAGACATTCGGAACGCCCGGTTTCGCCGAGAAGTCATCCATCTGGTTGTTCATCAGTATCCCGGAGCTACCCGCCACAATACCGGTCCCGAAGGTAGTATTCAGCGTATAGGTGACCGCCACCGCGTTACCCTCTTTATCCACCACCGAGAAATGGGTGGTCTGGTTACTTTCATACGGTGCCAGCTTGCCCGGACGAATCTGGCTCGAAGGTTTGGCTTTGTTGATATCAATCTGTTCAGCAATCGATTTGGCGTAGGCTTTGTTGGTTAGCGCCTGCCACGGCACTTTGACGAAGTCCGGATCGCCGAGATACTCCGAACGGTCGGCATAGGCATGTTTTTCGGCTTCCGCCATCACCTGCATGGCGTCTGCACTGCCGAAGCCATATTTATGCATGTCGAAGTTTTCGAGGATATTGAGGATCTGTACGATGTGGATCCCCCCGGACGAAGGCGGTGGCATCGAAAACACCTGATAACCGCGATATTCGCCGCTTATCGGCGTACGCTCGACTGCCTTGTAGCCGGCAAGGTCGGCTTTGGTGATCAGGCCGCCGTTTTTGTGCATTTCGTCGGCAATCTGATCGGCAATCGCCCCTTTATAAAACGCATCCGGGCCATGCTCCGCGATCAGCTCAAGGCTTTTGCCCAGCTGTTTTTGCACCAGCTTGTCACCTTTCTTCAACGGCTCGCCGTTTTTCCAGAAGATGGCTTTACTGTTCGGGTGACTGGGGATGACTTCACTCCCGTAGGTCTTCAGATCGTCGGCCAACGCATCGTTCACCGTGAAGCCCTCTTCCGCCAGCTTAATCGCCGGACGGATCACCTTGTTCAACGGCATGGTGCCGTATTTTTCCAACGCTAATGAGAAGCCTGCCACGGTGCCCGGCGTACCAGAAGCCAGATGTGAAGTGAGCGATTTTTTGCTATCCGGGTTGCCCTGATCATCAAGGAACATATCCCGGGTGGCCTGCTCAGGCGCCATTTCGCGAAAATCAATCGCCGTCGTTTTACCGTCTTTGGTACGCAGCATCATAAACCCGCCGCCGCCAATATTACCGGCCTGTGGATGCGTAACCGCCAGCGCATAGCCCACGGCCACCGCGGCATCGACGGCGTTGCCCCCCTGACGCAGAATATCCACCCCGACGCGGGTCGCCGTCGCATCTACCGAGGCCACCATCCCCTCCCGGGCACGAACCGGGTGAAAGACATCTTCTTCGACACCATAAGAAACGGGCGGCGGGGTGGGATTTGCGCTGACGGCAAAACTTCCGCCGGCCAGCAAAGCAGCGATGACCACCTGACGCCAGGAACGCGTGTTTATCATTGTCTTACTCCTGAAGTGTTTTTTTCCCCGCTTAAGCCTGGTTGATAAGTCCTAAAAAATCATTGTTATGCTGAAAAGGAGGTACACTTAAGTGATCCCACGCACGGGAGGAGAGAACCATGAAAGCACTATTATTTCTGGCGGCGCTGCTGCCGCTGAGCGTCCTGGCGCAGCCACTCAACACCACCAATAATCCCAATCAGCCGGGGTACGTCATCCCCAGCCAGCAGCGGATGCAAAATCAGATGCAGGTGCAACAGCAGCAGCACCAGAGCATGCTGAAGCAGGATATGCAGAGCCAGACGCGCGCCCAGCAGCAGCATCTCCAGACGCAGCTCAACAACAACCAGCAGCGGGTCATCCAGAGCGGTAATTTGAATTCGTCCCAGCAGATGTTGCCGAATAATAACGGAGGGATGTTGCAACGGCAGACGACACCATAACGGCCGTCTGCCGAAGGATCAGGCGTGGAAGTCAGGACCGATGACATCAATGGCATCGGTACAAATGCAGTCCACGCCCCAGCGCAACAGCTCAGCCGCCCGCTGGGGTTTGTTGACGGTATAGACGAGGATGTGCAGACCCGCGGCTTTCAGGCTGGCCACTCGCGACTCATCCAGCAGTTGATGGTTAAGGTGGATCGAAACGCACGCCAGGCGCGTGGTCAGCTCGCGCCAGTCCTCACGCCACTCATCCAGCAGCAGCCCGCGCGGCAGCTCAGGCACCGCCTGCTGCGCCGCCTCCAGCGCGTCAATGTCGAACGATGAGAGCAGCGGCGGCGTCATACCTTGCCACAGCTCCCGGGCCGCCAGCGCCACCGCTTTCCCGGTGAGCGGTCCGGTGCCGGTTGTGGGTTTAATCTCGATATTCGCCATCATGCCGTGCTGACGACAGCGTTCGGCAACCTCGGCCAGCAGCGGCAGCGGCTCGCCTTTGAATTCATGGCTATACCAGCTGCCGGCATCGGCTTTCAGCAGTTCGCTCCAGGCCAGCTCGCCGGCGACGCCCCAGCCGTTGCTGGTGCGCTCGAGATTGTCATCATGCAGCAAAAAAATCTGTCCGTCTTTCGACAGCTTGGCGTCAAACTCGATCATCGTATGCCCGAAACGGGCGCCGACGTCGATGGCCGCCAGGGTGTTTTCCGGCGCCAGTTTCCCGCCGCCACGATGGGCGACGATGTGAGGATAAGGCCAGTGACTCATGCGCGTTGTCCTGTTTCACCATCAAAGAGGTGCAGATGATCCTCGGGCAGATGCAGCCACAGCGTGCTGCCTGCTGACGGACGCTGCTGATGCGGCAGCCTGACCACCAGTTTCTGCTCGCCCCAGCGACCGTGGGCAAGGTTATCTGCACCTAAAATTTCCAGCGTATCCATCACCAGCGGTACGCCACCTTCCGCCTGGGAGCTTAATGCAAAATGCTCCGGGCGGATACCTAACGTCATCTTACGCCCGGCATGGCGGCGATGCTCGCCATTCATCGGTAAACGCAGACCGCCTTCCAGCTCAAAACGATGACCATCTTCGCTGACGCGCCCTTCTAGCAGGTTCATCGCCGGGCTGCCAATAAAGCTCGCCACAAAGCGGCTGGCCGGCTTCTCGTACACCTCGACGGGGGTGCCAATTTGTTCGGCAATGCCTTTGTTCATCACCATCACCCGCTGGGCAAGCGTCATCGCCTCCACCTGGTCATGCGTGACGTACAACGAGGTGGTTTTCAGACGACGATGCAACTGCTGAAGTTCAAGACGCATCTGGACGCGCAGCTTGGCATCGAGATTCGATAGCGGTTCATCAAACAGAAATACCGCCGGGTCGCGCACGATGGCGCGGCCCATCGCCACGCGCTGGCGCTGGCCGCCGGAGAGCTCGCGCGGGCGGCGCTTGAGCAGGCCATCCAGCTCCAGAATACGCGCCGCTTCCTGCACCCGCTCGGCGATCAGGCCTTTGCCCATACCGCGTATTTTTAGCCCCCAGGCCATGTTCTCTTCCACGCTCATGTGCGGATAAAGCGCGTAGTTCTGAAACACCATCGCGATCCCGCGATCCTTCGGTTCCATCTCGGTCACGCGCTGGCGGTTAATCCAGATGTCGCCGCTGGTCACGCGTTCAAGCCCGGCAACCATGCGCAGCAGCGTTGATTTCCCGCAGCCGGACGGTCCGACCATAACGATAAATTCCCCGTCCGCGACGTCCAGCGTCAGCGGTTGAATGACCTGGGTTTTGCCATCCCAGCTTTTGGTTACTGCCTGTAGTTTTAAACCTGCCATAAAAGGTTGTATCCCTTGATTGTTCATGAACGTCGCTGGCGGCTATTTTTGCCCGGGGCAAGGCGCAAGCGTCGCAGTTTGGTGGGCCCAAATAAGACGCGAGTAACGCGGTACCGGGCAAAAATGGCCCCAGCCCTTCGGGACGCGTGCCGAAACCGCGTACTCTGCGTTGTCGGATTTGGACATAGGCCCACTATGTCCATCATCCTCCACCTTGATTACGCGGTTTCGGCTCAGCGTCGACGCCACGAACAATCAAGGGATACAACCTACTTCTCACTGTCCACTAAACCACGCACAAACGCACGCTGCATGGCTAAAACGATAACAACCGGGGGAATCAGCGTCAGCAGCATCGCCGCCATCACCTGGTTCCACTGGGTGGTGCCTTCTCCGGTGGCGATCATGCCTTTGATACCCGCCACTGCGGTGCCAAGATTCACGTCCTGAATAATCAACAGCGGCCACAGATACTGGTTCCAGCCGTAGATAAAGGTGATAACAAACAGGGCCGCGAGATTGGTTTTCGAGAGCGGCAGCACGATGTCGCGGAAAAAGCGCATCGGTGAGGCGCCGTCGATACGCGCCGCTTCGATCAGCTCGTCCGGCAGGGTCATAAAGAACTGGCGGAACAGGAAGGTGGCGGTCGCGGAGGCCATCAGCGGCAGCGTCAACCCGGCATAGCTGTCGAGCATCTTCAGATTGGCGATCACTTCCACGGTGGGAAAGATACGTACCTCAACCGGCAGCATCAGGGTAATAAAAATCATCCAGAAGAAGAGGTTACGCAGCGGAAAGCGGAACCAGACGATGGCGAACGCGGAGAGCATTGAGACCACGATTTTCCCGACCGTGATACCGAAGGCCATGATGAAGCTGTTGAGCATCATCAGCCAGAATGGCGCGCTGTTCACGCCAACGCCCTGGGTCCAGATGGTCGCCATATTTTCCAGCAGATGTCCGCCGGGAATCAACGTCATCGGCGTCTCAAAAACGGCTTTGTTATCCAGCGTCGCGGCAACAAACGCGACATACAGCGGGAACAGGATGACGGCGATCCCCGCAATCAGCATGGTGTGGCTGAAAATCGTCAGCCCGCGACGGTTCTCAATCATTGGTAGCGCACCTTACTTTCAACGTAGCGGAACTGAACGACCGTCAGCACAATCACCAGGAACATCAGAACCACCGACTGGGCGGCGGACGCCGACAGGTCGAGCCCGGCGAAACCTTCGCGATAGATCTTATAAATCAACGTAGTGGTCGCCTGTACCGGGCCGCCGGCGGTGGCAGCATCGATCACCGGGAAGGTATCGAAGAAGGCGTAGACCAGGTTGACCACCAGCAGGAAAAAGCTGACCGGCGCAATCAACGGCAGCGCCAGTTTAAAGAAGCGGCGAATCGGCCCGGCGCCGTCAATGGCGGCAGCCTCAACCAGCGAGCGCGGGATCGACTGCAATGCAGCGAAGAAAAACAAAAAGTTATAGCTGATCTGCTTCCATACCGAGGCAAAGACCACCAGGAACATTGCCTGGCCGCTGTTCTGCGCATGGTTCCAGTCATAGCCCATCTCGCCGAGGAAATGGGTTATCAGTCCACGGCCGGGGTTAAAGAGGAAAATCCATAATACCGCCGCCACCGCTGGCGCCACGGCATAGGGCAGCAGCATCAGGGTTTGATAAAAGCGGCTGCCGCGCACGACATAATCCACCAGCGCAGCAAAGAACAGAGAAATCATCAGCCCGCTGAAGGTCACCAGGCTACTGAACTTAATGGTGGTCCAGAACGAGTCCAGATAGTACGGGTCGTGGAACAGGGTCACGAAGTTGTCCAGGCCAACGAACTGGCTGGAAAGACCAAACGGATCGACGCTCTGGAGTGAGTACCACAGCGCTTCGCCCGCGGGCCAGATAAAGAAAATAATGGTGATAATCAGCTGCGGCGCGACCAGCACATAAGGCAGCCAGCGCGAGCGGAATACCGGACGGGATGATGACATTGAGATTGGGTTCCTGAACAATGCCGGGTGGCGGCTACGCCTTACCCGGCCTACATAGGGCACATCGTAGGCCCGGTAAGCGCAGCGCCACCGGGCAAGTTACAGATTACGATTTGGTTGCTTGCTCGAAGCGGCGCAGCAGCTGGTTACCACGTTGTACCGCTGAATCCAGCGCCTGTTGTGGCGTTTTCTTCCCGGTCCACACGCTTTCCAGCTCCTCATCCACAATGGTGCGGATCTGCGGCATGTTGCCCAGACGCAGCCCTTTGGTGAACGGCAACGGTGGCTTGTTCAACATCTGACGAGTGGCAATATCCGCGCCTGGATTCTTATCGTAGAAGCCCTGCTGGCGGGTCAGGTCATAAGCGGCGGTGGTAATCGGCAGGTAGCCGGTTTTCTGATGCCATTCCGCAGCGATTTCCGGTTTAGCGAGGAATTCCAGGAATTTCGCCACCCCGGTGTAAGTCTCTTTATCTTTACCCTGCATCACCCACAGGCTGGCCCCGCCGATAATGGCGTTCTGCGGCGCGCCCTTCACGTCGGCGTCGTACGGCATCATCCCCACGCCGTAGTTGAACTTCGCGTACTGGCGAATATCGGCCAGCGAACCGGAAGAGGCGGTGGTTATCGCGCAGTCCCCGTTATAGAACTTCTCGGTGGACTCATCTTTACGCCCGAAGTAGCTGAAATCGCCCTTCTTGTTCATCGCTTCCAGCATGGCGATATGCTTGACCTGCTCCGGCTTGTTGAACTCCAGAACCGCATCGGTACCGTCAAAGCCGTTGTTTTTGGTCGCCACCGGCAGGCCATGCCAGGCGCTGAAGTTTTCAATCTGAATCCAGCCCTGCCAGCCGCTGGCGTAACCGCACTTCATCCCGGCGGCTTTCAGCTTATCGGTATAGGCTGCCAGCTCCTGCCAGGTTTTCGGCGGCTGCTCCGGGTCTAAACCGGCTTTTTTGAAGGCGTCTTTGTTGTAGTACAGCACCGGTGTGGAGCTGTTAAACGGCTGGGAGAGCAGATGGCCGCTTTTGGAATCGGTGTAGTAACCGGAAACGGTCGGGACGAACTGCGATTCATCAAACTTAATACCCGCATCGCTGAACACCTGATATACCGGCTTAATGGCCTTCGAAGCCATCATCGTCGCAGTACCTACTTCATAAACCTGAAGGATCGCCGGCGCATTACCGGTACGGAATGCCGCAATGCCGGCACTCAGGCTCTGTTCATAGTTACCTTTGTACACCGGTGTAATTTTATAATCCGGATTGGCCGCGTTGAAACGTTGCGCCAGAGAATCAACTTCTTTACCCAACTCCCCTTCCATGGAATGCCAGAACGGAATATTGGTCACTGCCAGCGCCTGACCGGCACATGCCAGGCTGAGCGCCAGTCCTAAAGCTGTATGTCGTAACGATATCATCGGTTATCTCTCTTGTTGTTCCAGATGCGCGATTTCACGCGTTTTATGTTCGCGGGGGTAACATGACATGCTCGAATGACAGAAAAATAACTATTGCATTACAAAAATATTACAATAAATTGGCAAAAACATGATGAAACGGTGAAAAAAAAGTGGCAGGGAAATGGCAAGGGAAAAAGAGAGGCGGCGCAGACTACAGATAAAGGGGGATCTGTAGTTAAATAGAGTGCGTTAAAGAGCACTCTACGGCGAGCCGTCAAAAGGAAAAAATATGAAGACGCTTCATAAACCTACCGAGCGCGTTTTGCTCATTCTGGAAACCTTAGCCAACGCGGATGGAATGACGCTTTCCGAGCTATCGCTCAAAACGGATATCTCCAAGGGAACCATTTTCCCGATCCTCAAATCACTGCAGTATCGCAAATATATCAGTCACGACGCTCGCAACGGGATTTACACTCTGGGGATCTCCTGCGCGGTTCTGGCCAGCTCAACGGTGGAAAAAGAGTTCTGGCTGAAAACGATCAATAGCGAAATGCACGCGGTGGTCAATGAATGCAACGAAGTTTGCCAGCTCGGCATTCTGGATGATGCCTGGGTACTTTATGTTGATAAAGTCCAGGGCGATCAAACCGTGCAGCTGGTCTCTAAGGTAGGAACTCGCCTTCCGGCGATCTGTTCCGCCCTGGGCAAGGCGCTGCTGCATAAGCATCGTGACGAAGAGATACTGGAGCTCTATCCGCAGGGTTTTCCTTGCGTTACCGCCCGCAGCGTAACGAATATGGCCCAGCTTCGTCAGCAGCTGGATATGGTCGCCGCCAACGGTTATGCCATGGACGATCGGGAAATCAACGACGATACCATCTGCTTCGCCGTCCCCCTGCAGCAGAAAGGCATTATTCTGGCGGCGATCAGCGTCTCATTGCCTTCTTTCCGCGCCAGCGATGAAAAAACGCAGCAGGTTATTCATGCGCTAAAAGAGGCCAAGGGTCGTATCGAAAGCGTGCTGAATAAGCTGCCTGATATTAAAAATTACTGATTTATTTGCCAACGGCGCCTTCGGAATTGTGATTACCCACACAATGCCGATATTTAATGATCCACCGTGGCGCCCGACTATTCTGCATAATTCCCCATCTATTCATTGAGTTAATCAATTATCCGCACGACTTTGGCGCCATTTGACTTCACGTCGATGGCGTGTTTACTTATGCTTAATCGCAAATACAGACACCATTTGTATATACGAACAACAAAGAGGTTTAATATGCAAAGTCGTTACATCACCCCGGCAATAACGGTTTTTGATGAGCAGGGCAGGCTGGATCCTGAAGGCAACTTTCGCCTGTACGATTTCATTAAAAGCAGCGTATCGGGATTTGTCGTCATGGGTAGTACCGGTGAGTTTTTCTCGCTGGATATGAAAACATCCCGTCAGGTCATTCAAATGGCGGCAGAGTTCCCGCGCGAGGGAATAAAGGCCTATGCAGGTACCAGCCGCATGGATATTGACGAGTGCGTAGAGCTGGCAAACTATGCAGATGAGTGCGGACTGGATGGCGTCATGATTATCAGCCCGTGGTACTTCCGCCTGACTGATGAAGGCATTTATACATTTTATAGCCAGATAGCTCGCCGCACCGCCGCCAAAATATTTATTTATAACTTCCCGGAACGTACCGGCTATTGCGTCTCGCCAGAGGTCTGTTTACGACTCGCCAGAGAGTTCCCAAACATTGTCGGTCTTAAAGACACCATTCCGGACACCAATCATACGTCGCAGGTGATTCGCCAGGTAAAATCTGAACTACCGTATTTTGAAGTCTATGCCGGTTATGACAATAACTTCGCGCACAATGTCCTGGCGGGGGGCGATGGATGTATCGGCGGGTTATCCAATATTTGCCCTGAAATATTCCGCGACTGGATGCAGGCATTTAGCGATAACGATTTGCAGAAAATTTCGCGGTATCAGCAAAAAGTGGATGGGTTAATGGATATTTACGCGGTTAACGATCCGTTCATTCCAACATTTAAAAAAGCGCTACAGCTGCGCGGAATTATTCAGTCCGACCGCTGCACAGCACCGTTTAGCTCGCTCGCCACCTGCCAGACCGAAAGTATTCTGCGGATACTTTCCCGCGCTGGTATTGAAATTAATGCCTGACCCCCACGCGGAGGTATTATGAAAACCATCACAGCTTACGACAATCCGGCCCTCAATTCCGCGATTACCAAATCATGGAAGCGCCTGGTGCCACTGATGTTTATTTTGTACTTCATCGCCTTTATCGACAGGGTGAACGTGGGATTCGCCAAAGAGGCGATGCAGGTGGATATTGGGCTCTCCAATTCCGCCTTCGCCCTCGGGGCGGGGATCTTTTTCGCCGCCTATGCGCTGTTTGGCATTCCTGCGAACCTGATTCTGAATAAAATTGGCGCGCAAAAATGGTTAAGTATCACCACCGTTCTGTGGGGCGTCCTCTCTGCCCTCACCGGACTGGTACAGACGGAAACCCAGTTTATTGTCCTGCGCTTTTTACTGGGATTAGGCGAAGCCGGTTTTTATCCCGGTATTCTGCTGCTGGCCTCCATCTACTTTCCCAATAAAGTTCGCGCATCCGTAGTCGGTATCTTCGTACTCGGCGTACCGCTGGCGCTGACCTTAGGCTCGCCCATCTCCGGCGCGCTTCTGGAAATGCACGGCTTCCTCGGTAAACCCGGCTGGTTCTGGATGTTCTTCATTGAAGGCATTCCGGCGGTCATCATGGGGATCTTCGCCTGGTTCTGGCTCGACGATACGCCGGCCAAAGCGCGCTTCCTGAACGAAGAAGAGAAAAAGGCGCTGACTGCCCAGCTACAGCAGGAGCAGAGGCAGACGGAAACCAGCAGCGTCGGTACCGCGCTGAAAAGCCTTAAAGTCTGGCACCTGGCGCTGATCTACGGCACCATCCAGATCAGCGTGTACGGACTGATGTTCTTCCTGCCTTCGCAAGTCGCCTCGCTAATGGGTTCCACGCTCGGCTTTAAAGAGTCGCTGGTCGCCGCCATTCCATGGGCCTGCTCCGCCGTCGGCGTCTATTACATTCCGCGTCTGGCGGACAAAATGCCGGCTCGCCGGGTACTGATTTCGGTCATCTGTATGCTGGCTGCGGCGCTGGGGCTGTTTGTTTCTGCCTGGTCCGGCCCGGTGCTCGCCATTGCCTCGCTGTCGCTGTCGGCCATCGGCTTTCTCTCCGTGCAACCCATTTTCTGGACTTTCCCGGCGCAGATTGTGTCAGGCTCGGCGCTGGCCGCCAGTATCGGCTTTTGCACCACCATGGGCGCGTTTTGTAGCTTCCTGGCGCCGCTCATTCGCGTTGAGGTCGATACCTTCTTCGGCAACGATTCGGCGGGCCTGGTCGCACTGTCGCTGATTACCATCTGCTGTGCGCTGCTTATTGCCGCTCTTGCCGGCAGAAAAGCGACAAACGGCGTTGCGGTCACTCATCACTAAGTCCTGATGCGCCTATAACAAAGGATAAATAACATGCAGACCATCTTAAAGATTGACCCTACTGATAACTTAATCGTTGCGCTACAGGACTTACGCAAAGAACAGCGGGTTCACTGGAACGATGAGGCCTACGTTCTGCGTAGCGATGTCAAAGCCAAACATAAATTTGCCACCGAGGATATTGCGTCCGGCGATATCGTTTCGCTGTACGGCGTACCGGTCGGTAAAGCGACGCGCTCCATCACCCGGGGCGAAGCCATCACAACGGAGAATATCAAACACTACGCGGCCCCGGTTACGCTTGACGATGTCGCCCCCTATGACTGGCAGCAGCCGGATGTTTCCGCCTGGCAAAAGCGGACGTTTAAGGGAATCGTGCGTGAAGATGGCCGGGTCGCCACCGCGAACTACTGGCTGGTCATTCCGCTGGTATTCTGTGAAAACCGCAACGTTCAGCGCGTCACCGATGCGTTGAACGACGCCCTTGGCTACGCCAATAACGGCCTGAAAAATTTTGCTCGCCAGGTGACATCGGCAGGGGCTTTAAACGATACCCGGCATCTGCCCTTTCCGCATCTTGACGGTATTCGCTGTATTACCGTTAATTCCGGCTGCGGTGGCGCCACCTCGGACAGCATGACGATGTGCGACGTGCTGGCCGCCTATTCCGATCATCCCAACGTTCTTGGCGTGACGGTTTTTGCTCTCGGCTGTGAAAAAGCGCGAATTGTTGATTTCAACGCCGCGCTGGCGAAGCGTAACCCAAACTTCAGCAAACCGATTATTTACTTCAGGCAGCAGGACTGGAGTAGCGAAGAAAAAATGATGCAGGATGCGTTGACCGAAACCTATAACGCGATCCGCGAAGCCCCCGTCGCCGAGCGGCAGGACGTCCCGCTCTCCCATCTGAAAATCGGCGTCAAGTGCGGCGCTTCTGACGGGTTCTCGGGGATCAGCGCAAACCCGGCGATGGGCGAAGTGTCAGACCGCCTTGTCGCCCTCGGCGGCGCGTCGGGGCTGGCGGAATTCCCCGAGCTGTGCGGCGCGGAAGGGGATATCGTTCAACGTTGCGCGACCCGCGAACTGAAAGAGAAGTTTCTGTCGCTGATGAAAAACTATGAGCATGTCGCGAACTTCTTCGGCACCACCATCGCCGATAACCCCAGCCCGGGAAACATTGCCGATGGGCTGATCACTGACGCGATAAAATCCGCCGGCGCAGCGAAAAAAGGCGGCAGAGCGCCGGTTAGCGCGGTATGCGACTATGCCGAACCGATGGGAGAAAGCGGCCTTTCGCTGGTCTGCACGCCGGGCAACGATGTGGACGCGGTAACGGGCCTGGTCGCGGCCGGGTGCAACGTGGTGATCTTCTCAACCGGGTTAGGTACGCCGACAGGGAACCCTATCGTTCCGGTTCTCAAAGTTTCAACCAACACCGCGCTGGCAAAAAAGATGCCGGATATTATCGATTATGACTGCGGGCCGATTATCGAAGGTACGCCGCTGGCGGATATCGCTGACGGCCTGTTCGAGAAAATCATCGCCACCGCCAGCGGAAGCTGGCGTACCAAAGCGGATGCGCTCGAACAATATGATTTTATGCTGTGGAAACGCTCTCTGGAGCTGTAGGAGCTAAGTAAAACGCCCGGCAGATGCCGGGCGTTTTATCTTCACTATCCGCCCAGATAGGCGCTACGCACCGCCTCGTTAGCCAACAACGCATCGCCGGTGTCTTCCAGCACGACGTGGCCGTTTTCCAGCACATAGCCGCGGTCAGCCAGTTTCAGCGCCTGGTTGGCGTTCTGCTCGACAAGGAAGATGGTCATCCCCTGCTCGCGCAACTGTTCGATGGTGTTGAAAATCTGCTGGATGATGATCGGCGCCAGTCCCAGAGAGGGCTCATCAAGCAGCAGCAGGCGCGGCTGGCTCATCAGCGCCCGACCAATCGCCAGCATCTGCTGCTCGCCGCCGGACATGGTGCCCGCACGTTGAATACGGCGTTCAAGCAGGCGCGGGAACAGTTCATAAACCCATTTGATGCGGCTCTGGAACTGGTCTCGATCGGCAAAAAAACCGCCCATCGCCAGATTCTCCTCAACGGTCATACGCGAGAAGACGCGCCGCCCTTCCGGGACAATCGCCACCGCTTCGCGCATGATTTTCGCGGTCTGCCAGTCGGTAATATCCTTACCGTCAAACACCACCTTCCCGCTGCTGGCGCGCGGGTCGCCGCACAGGGTACCCAGCAGCGTGGTTTTCCCCGCGCCGTTGGCGCCAATCAGGGTCACGATTTCCCCCTGATTAATATGCAGACTGACGTTATGCAGCGCCTGAATCTTGCCGTAGTGGGCGCTTACGTTGTCAAAAGATAACATCACTTTTTCCATACTTATGCCTCACCAAGGTATGCGCGGATCACGTCCGGGTTATTGCGGATCTCTTCCGGCGTACCGTTAGCCAGCGGCGTGCCCTGGTTTACCACATAAATACGATCGGAAATGCCCATCACCAGCTTCATATCGTGCTCAATCAGCAGGATGGTGGTGTTGTGATGACTGCGCAGCTCGGCGATCAGCTCGTCCAGCTCTTTGGTCTCTTTCGGGTTCAGACCCGCAGCGGGTTCATCCAGCATCAGGATTTCCGGCTGGGTGACCATGCAGCGGGCAATCTCCAGACGCCGCTGGTCACCGTAGGCCAGATTGCTCGCCTGACGGTTCGCATGTTCCAGCAGGCCGATACGCTCAAGCCAGGTAGCGGCACGATCCAGGGCTTCGCTCTGCGCGCGACGAAAGGCCGGGGTTTTCAACAACCCGGAGAAGACCCCGGTTTTCAGCTGCTGATGTTGCGCCACCAGCAGGTTTTCAATCACCGTCATTTCGCGGAACAGACGCACGTGCTGGAAGGTACGAACAACGCCCATCCGGGCGATTTGCTGACCCGGCAACCCTTCCAGGTGCTGATCGCGCAACATGATGGTCCCGCCGGTCGGCTTATAAAAACCGGTCAGGCAGTTGAAGACCGTGGTTTTCCCGGCGCCGTTAGGACCGATCAGCGACACGATCTCCTGTGGGTGCAGCTCCAGCGACACGTTGTTGACCGCCAGCAGGCCGCCAAAGCGCATCATCAGGCCGCTGACGGATAATAATGGCTGACTCATGCCTGCTCTCCTTTCGCCTGACCTTTTTTCAGCTTCAGCTGCGGACGCGTCATCGGCAGCAGACCCTGCGGACGCCAGATCATCATCAGTACCATCAACCCACCCAGCATCAGCATGCTGTATTCGTTGAAATCACGCATCAGCTCGCGCGATACCACCAGCAGCACCGCGGCGAGAATCACCGCAAACTGCGAGCCCATTCCACCCAGAACCACAATCGCCAGCACGAAAGCCGACTCGGCAAAGGTGAAGGATTCCGGACTGACAAAGCCCTGGCGCGCGGCGAAGAGCGTACCGGCAAAGCCGGCAAACGCGGCGCTGATGGTAAAGGCGGTCAGCTTGATGCGCGTAGGGCTAAGGCCCAGCGAGCGGCAGGCAATTTCGTCTTCACGCAACGCTTCCCATGCGCGTCCCAGCGGCATACGCAGCAGGCGGTTGATCACAAACAGCGACAGCACGACCAGCAGCAGCGCCACCAGGTAGAGGAAAATCACCCGATCGCCCGGGTCGTACTTCAGGCCAAAGAAGTTACTGAAAGTATCCCAGCCGCCTTCGCGGGCGCTGCGGCTAAACTCAAGGCCAAACAGCGTCGGTTTTGGAATCTGGCTGATGCCGTTGGGGCCACCGGTGATTTCGGTGTTATTAAGCAGCAAAATACGGACGATTTCGCCGAAGCCAAGCGTGACGATCGCCAGATAGTCGCCGCGCAGACGCAGTACCGGGAACCCCAGCAGGAAGCCCGCGGCTGCGGATACCAGCCCTGCCAGCGGCAGACAGGTCCAGAAGCCAAGACCGTAATAGTGGTTCAGCAGCGCAAAGGTGTAGGCACCGATGGCATAGAAGCCGCCATAACCCAGCACCAGCAGACCGGACAGCCCCACCACCACGTTAAGCCCGAGACCGAGAATGATATAGATCATGGTCAGCGTGGCGATATCCACCGTCCCGCGCGACACCATAAACGGCCACGCCACGGCGATAACCAGCAGTGCGAGCAGGAACAGCTTCTGCTTGACCGTCGAACCGTCGATGGCCGGCATAATAAACTTCGGCCCGGAGACGTTTTTCAGGGTTTTCTGGAACAGCGGACGCATCAGCTGGAAGAAGAAGACCACCGCGGTGCCGATGAAGATCCACTGCCAACGGATATCGGCTGCGGTATCCACCACCAGTTTGGTGCCGTCCAGCTCCAGCTGCACACCCATAAACACGCCGGCGAGGACAAAGAACATCGCCGCGGACAGCAGCGACATAGCAATATGCATCGGTTTCATACTTTCTCGACCTCCGGACGACCCAGAATGCCGGTAGGCATCACCAACAGCACCAGAATCAACAGGGCAAAGGAGACGACGTCTTTATATTCCGTACTGAGGTAGGCAGACGAGAGCGCTTCGGCGATGCCCAGAATCAGGCCACCGATCATCGCGCCAGGAATGCTGCCGATGCCGCCCAGTACCGCAGCGGTAAAGGCTTTCATCCCGGCCATAAAGCCGATATACGGGTTGATAACGCCGTAGAACTGGCCCAGCAGTACGCCCGCGACCGCCGCCATTGCCGCGCCGATAACAAACGTCAACGCAATCACCCGGTCGGTATTGATACCGAGCAGGCTCGCCATTTTGAGGTCTTCTGCACAGGCGCGGCAGGCGCGGCCCATGCGTGAATAGCGGATAAACAGCGTCAGTGCCAGCATCGCAACAAAAGTCACGACCCAAATCACCAGCTGCATCGTGGTGACGGTGGCGGCGAAGTTTTCGCTGCTCCCGATAATCCACTGGCCGTTAAACAGGCTCGGCAGCGCGATATCGCGCGAACCTTCCGTCAGGCTGACGTAGTTTTGCAGGAAGATCGACATCCCGATGGCGGAAATCAGCGCAATCAGGCGCTTGGAGCTGCGCACCGGTCGGTAGGCCACGCGTTCAATGCTCCAGCCGTAGGCGCTGGCGATAATAATCGCCCCGATAAACCCGGCGGCCACCAGCAGCCAGCTGGTATCAATCCCCATCATCATGAGGGCGGCGATGATCATGAAGGAGACGTAGCTGCCAATCATGTATACCTCGCCATGGGCGAAGTTAATCATGCCGATAATGCCGTACACCATCGTATAGCCGATGGCGATCAGCGCATAGGTACTGCCCAGCGTGACGCCGTTAAACATCTGCTGCAGAAAGTAGAGAAACTGCTCGGACATAAGGTAACCTTTTTCATTCCGCCCGCTTCACACGGGCGGTGGGATAACGCATCTTATTTTGCGACAGAGGATGATCCATCCGCATGCCACTGGAAGACACCAAACTCAAATCCCTTCAAATCGCCTTTTTCGTCCCAATTCAGCGGCCCAATCACGGTTTTCGCCCCGTGAGCTTTCAGATCTTTGATTAAGTCCAGCGGCTCCTGGCTGCTGCTCCTGTCCATCGCCTGCGCCAATGACTGCACGGCAGCATAGGTGATCCAGACATACGGACCGCTCGGATCTTTCTTCTCTGTTTTCAGCGCCTCAACGATAGCGCTGTTCGCCGGATCCTGGTCATAGCGTTTCGGCATTGTTACCAGCATGCCTTCCGCGGCTGCGCCGGCAATATTTGACAGCGACGCGTTGCCGACACCTTCGGGTCCCATAAAGACGGTTTTCAGCCCCACGGAGCGAGCCTGACGCAGCATTTGCCCCATTTCAGGGTAGTAGCCGCCGTAATAAACGAAGTCGATATTTTCTTTTTTCAGGCGTGCCAGCAGCGCGGAGAAATCTTTCTCTCCGGCGGTGATGCCATCAAAGAAGACGATATTCGCCTTGCCTTTCTTCAGGCTATCCTGGACGGATCGCGCCAGACCTTCGCCATACTGCTGTTTGTCATGGATGATGGCGATACGCTGCGGTTTCACTTTTTCCAGGATGTATTTGGCGGCGGTCGGCCCTTGTGCGGAGTCCAGGCCAGCGGTACGCATGATGTACTGATAGCCGCGTTGGGTCAGTTCCGGGTTCGTCGCGCCCGGAGAAATCATCAGAATACCTTCATCTTCATAGATATCGGAGGCAGGCTGGGTAGAAGAGGAACACAGATGGCCGATAACGTACTTGATGCCTTCATTAACAATTTTGTTCGCTACCGCCACGGCCTGTTTCGGGTCGCAGGCATCGTCGAACTCAACGCCAACCAGCTTATCGCCTTTAATTCCGCCCTGCGCGTTAATGTCTTTAATGGCCTGCCGCGCGCCGTTGAACTCCATGTCGCCCCACTGAGCTACCGGGCCGGACATCGCACCGACCACGGCAACTTTAATATCCTTAGCCATGACCGCGTGAGACATCGTCAGTGCAACGAATCCCGCAATAATGGTTTTTGCGTTCCTTTTCATGCTTCAGAACCCCGTTCGTGATGTGGTGTAAATATTTTGTATTTTTATGGTTAAAAAGCATTCTGTGCTTTTATTAAACAACGCTACTTTTACCATTATCTTTAATGGTTTAGCGATGTTTTTTGCCTGAATTGAGATTAAAATCTCTATTTTTCAGGCGATTAAGCAAAGATAATATTCTGTATTAAAGCGAAGATAAACAAAAAAAAGTCCTCTTCACAGCATAAAATAACGATACATAAGGCGGAATAAAACGCTGCACATTAGGTTAAAATTCTGCTTATTTTTCGATCCATGACGGATTGCTCTAATCTGCACTCGCCAGAAGAACGAATCCCCTAATGAATGGATAAAAAACAGCGCCCCTTCCGACAGCAAATTTGGGTACACTGCCCCATCCGTTTTGACTGGACTTGTCGCGCATGAAACTGACCATTATTCGATTACCACTTTTCAGCGATCAGGATCGCATTGACTTAGGGAAAATCTGGCCGTCGCAGGATCCCGACGATATCCCTCTGGACGATCGTCACCGAATTTACGCCGCCCGCTTTAACGAGCGTCTGCTGGGTGCCGTGCGCGTCACGCTACGTGGCAATGAAGGCGAGCTCAGCGCGCTGTGCGTACGCGAAGTCACTCGTCGGCGCGGCGTCGGGCAGTATCTGGTGGAAGAAGTGCTGCAAAGAAATCCAGAAATCGGTCGCTGGCGGATGGCCGATACCGGAATTGAAGACCACCGCGTCATGTCAGCGTTTATGCAAGCGCTAGGCTTCAGCGCCCGGGACGGCGGTTGGGAAAAGCATTAAAAACAAAGCGGTCATTGATTTAACCGGGAATCTCCGTTTTACATGGCAACAAAGCGGCCATTGATTTAACCGGGGATCTCCGTTTTTCATGGCAACTAAGCGGCCATTGATTTAACCGGGGATCTCCGTTTTGCATGGCAACTAAGCGGCCATTGATTTAACCGGGAATCCCCGTTTTTCATGGCAACAAAGCGGCCATTGATTTAACCGGGAATCCCCGCGTTTCATGGCAACAAAGCAGCCATTGATTTAACCGAGAATTTCGCGCTACAGGCAGGCGGCAAGCTGTGAAATCCCCGGGAGCTTACATGAGTAAGCGACCGGGGTTGAGGAGCGTAGCCAACGCACCTGTAGCGTGAAAGGCGAAGGTTAAATTATTTGGCGTCGGTCGCCGTGCCATCGGCATGCCAGGTAAACACGCCGAACTCGAAGCCTTTCAGGTCGCCTTTCTGATCCCAGGAGAGCGGCCCCATAACGGTATCGACAGAGTTGGCCTTCAGGTATTTCGCGATCGCCGCCGGGTCTTCGGACTGATTCAGGCCCGCCTGCAGCGACTGAATTGCCGCGTAGGTTGTCCAGACGAAGGCGCCGCTCGGATCCTGTTTCTTCGCTTTGATCGCGTCAACAATCGGTTTGTTCGCCGGGACCTGGTCATAGTTCTTCGGTTTCGTGACCAGCATGCCTTCCGCAGACTGACCGGCAATGTTAGACAGGGAGACGTTGGCGACGCCCTCCGGTCCCATAAACTGCGTTTTCAGACCTGCCGCGCGGGACTGACGCAGAATCTGCCCCATTTCCGGGTGGTAGCCGCCGTAATAGACGAAGTCGATGTTTTCTTTCTTCAGGCGCGCAACCAGGGTAGAGAAATCTTTCTCCCCGGCGGTGATGCCGTCAAAGAACACCACGTTAGCGCCGCCCTTCTTCAGACCATCCTGCACCGCACGCGCCAGACCTTCACCATATTGCTGTTTGTCATGCACGATAGCGATGCGCTGAGGTTTAACCTTCTCAATAATGTATTTCGCCGCCGTCGGCCCCTGGTCAGAATCGAGACCGGTGGTACGCAGAATCATTTTATAGCCGCGGGCGGTCAGCTCCGGCGCTGTCGCAGCCGGGGTGATCATCAGAATGCCTTCGTCTTCATAGATATCGGACGCCGGCTGGGTAGAGGACGAGCACAAATGGCCGATAACGTACTTAATGCCATCGTTAACCACCTTGTTGGCGACGGCCACCGCCTGTTTCGGGTCGCAGGCATCATCATATTTCACGATCTGCAGCTTATTGCCTTTGATCCCACCCTTCGCGTTAATATCGGCAACCGCCTGCTCAGCACCGGTAAACTCCTGGTCACCGTACTGTGCCACCGGGCCAGACATCGCGCCAACCACGGCAATTTTGATATCTTCCGCCAGCGCGGCATTGCTCATAATTAAGGCGATACATCCTGCCAGTAGCGCTTTACCCTTCATGTTCATCCTGAGGCTCCCCATTATTATGGTTTTTTGCATTTGTTGTGATGTTGTTTGTTAGCGCATTATTCTAATTTAAGTCATAAATAAAGCATATGACGTCTACTTTTAGGTCTGCCGCCTGCGCTTTTGCAGCACACTATGCTAAACATACCGCCATTCAGGAGAATTTGAAATGACAAAATTGCGGGTTATGTAACAGATAAGTGACAAATAAAAAACCGCGTCAGGATGAACCGGACGCGGTGGAGTCAGGCGCCAGATTACCAACCGGCGGGCAGGTAGCCCAATGCGGAAGCTATCGCGTAAACGGCGCTACACAGGTAAAGCAACACAATGAAGGTCTGGATCAGCGGATGGGTTATCAGCGGCGGACAGCTCCAGCCTGGCGTGATATCACCGCGCTGCCGGGCGCCTTTGAGCATCAGAATCGGCATGATGGATAAAATCACGCCGCTAAAGACGCCGGCAAAATAGAGTGCATTCACAAACGACACCATGCCGCTGTATGCCAGAATAAATGGCGGGATGGCCACGATAGTCAGCACCATCAGGCGCTTGCGCGGTTGCTCATCGTTGCCGAGGCGGAACTGATCGAAAATATTCGTCAGGAAACTTCCCCCCAGACCCCAGTAAGAAGTCAGCATCGCACACAGGGCAAACAGGTTAGCGGAGAAAAAGGCCCACTCACCGAGCGCCCTGCCCCAGGAGATCGTCGCCACGTCGGAAATATTATCCAGCCCGCTCAGGGCGATCACCGACAGCGGGACCAGCGCCAGCAGGCAGAAAGTCAGCCCCATTCCCACCATAATGGCTTTCGGCAATTTCTCCGGCTTATCCGCAAACCCGCGGGCCATTTCCGGAACGATATACTGCGCCGAGAAACAGAATGCGACCACGTTGAACACCGGCACCATATACAGCCAGTTGCCGTCGAGCAGATAGCGGACCTGGGTCGTCTCTTTGAGCAGCGTCGCCGCCACCAGCACGGCGATCATGACCACCATGCCGATACTGATGAATTTTTCACCTCGCCCGATGGCCTTCAGCCCGAGATAAAGCACGCCTGCCGCCGGGATAAAAAAGAGCGCGCTCCCCAGCGCCGGAGAGATACCGAACAGCGAATGCAGCAGCTTACCGCTTCCGGTCATATAGGCCGTCAGCGCGCCGATGCTGTTCACGCAAACCGACAGGAACATCATCAGCGCCCCGAAGCGCCCGACATAGCGATGCGACAGCCCGCTCAGCTGTAAATGCTTACGGGTGCGCAGCGTCGATTCTGCGACATACAGCATGGTGACCGTCGTCAGGCTGCCGACCACCACCAGCCAGAACAACAGCGGTAAAAAGCCGGCCTTGCTGGACGCATAGGCGATAGACAGAACCCCGGCACCGATATTGGTGCCGACGATCATCGAGACCCCTTCCACGAAGCTAAGGGATTTTGCAGGTACAGCGGTACGCTCCCGGCTGGTGAGAACCGAGGAAAAGGTGGAATGTTCAGACATAATATTTTCCGTTTTATTCCGGCGACAGGCGCCGCCGGAAAAAAGGTGATATCAGGGTGATAAACCACTCACGCTGAGTATGAAAACTCGTGTGCGGCATCCTGTTTTATCTGGCTTCCCTGCCGCCGCACAGGAGTCGGGCACATCATCCCTTCAGGACGCGCGCCAGAATATCCAGCGCTTTTGTAAACTGCGCATCGGGGATAGTTAACGGATACAGGAAACGGATAACGTTGCCATAGACGCCGCAGCTCAGCAGCAGCAGACCATTTTCCTGAGCCTTTTGCTGAATGTGACGGGTGAACTCCGGTGACGGCGCGCCGGTCTGCGGATCGTTAAATTCCACGGCAACCATTGAGCCCTGGCCGCGAACATCAACAATCGCCGGACAATACTCGCGCGCCTGATTCAGCACCTCTTTCAGGTGGCTGCCAAGCTGTTCCGCACGTTGACACAGCTGCTCTTCTTCAATGACGTCAAGGACCGCATGAGCCGCGGCGACCGCCAGCGGGTTACCGGCATAGGTGCCGCCCAGTCCGCCCGGCGCCGGCGCATCCATCACCTCGGCGCGCCCCACTACGCCTGACAGCGGGAAACCGCCGGCAAGGCTTTTCGCCATCGTCATCAGGTCCGGCTTCACATCGTAATGCTGCATAGCAAACAGCTTGCCGGTGCGGGCAAAACCGGTCTGCACTTCATCGGCAATCAGCAGGATGCCGTGGGTATCGCACAGCGTACGCAGCGCCTGCATAAACTCCGCTGGCGCGACGTTAAAACCGCCTTCGCCCTGAATCGGCTCGAGGATAATTGCCGCCACCTGGTCCGGGGCAATATCGGCTTTAAAGATACGCTCAAGGCTTTTCATCGCCTCATCGGTGGTGATGCCGTGGGCAGCATTCGGGTATACCCCGTGATAAACCGAACCAGGGAACGGTCCAAAACCGATTTTGTAAGGCGCGACTTTACCGGTCAGCGCCATGGTCATAAAGGTACGCCCGTGAAAGCCGCCGCCAAAAGTAATCAGCCCCGGACGGCCGGTATAAGCGCGGGCAATCTTCACCGCATTTTCCACGGCTTCCGCACCGGTGGTGAAGAAAGCGGTTTTGGCCGGGCCATCGACCGGCGCCAGCGTGTTAATGCGCTCCGCCAGCGAAACATAGCTTTCGTAAGGGACAATCTGATACGCCGTATGGGTAAAGGCCTCCAGCTGCTGCGCGACGGCGGCAACAATTTTCGGGTGGCGATGGCCGGTATTGAGCACGGCGATTCCCGCAGCAAAATCAATCACCTCGTTACCTTCCACATCCCACAGCGTGGCATTCTCCGCCTTCTCAACAAAGTAATTGCACATTACGCCTACGCCGCGCGGCGTCGCCTGCTGGCGACGTTGATTCAGTTCTGAACTTTTCACCCTCGAATCTCCTGTCATGTGTGTCACGTTATCGCAACAATCTCGAAACTATGTCGTTTATTTACACAGGAGTTGGCCCTATAATCGAGTACCAATTTAGATTATCTGAGGGATCCAATTGCGCTCACTCGTCGGTGACCTTGTGCTGGTCAGATTGCAGGAGGAGACAGATCCGCTGCTGCATAAACGCTTATATAACGCGGTTCGTCGCTCGATTCTGGACGGTTCTTTAGCGCCCCATAGCCGCCTGCCCCCCTCGCGAGATCTGGCCGGGGAGCTCGGCGTTTCAAGAAACACCATATTAACAACTTATGAACAATTGCAGGCGGAAGGATATGTGGTTTCCCGCCGCGGAAGCGGCACATTCGTCGCGAAAACCGGGCCGGATATTTCTCTTTCTACTGGCAGCATCGCCGAAAACAGCAGCGACTTGACGGCAACCCCCTTTTTGTCGCGCCGCGGGCAACAGCTGCTCAGCCACGTCAGCGCCAGCCCGCGCCAGTGGGGAGCGTTTATCCCTGGCGTACCGGACGTCAATGCTTTCCCCCACCCGCTATTTAGCAAGATTCAGGCCCGTATCAGCCGCCGCCCGAAACCCGAGCGACTGAGCTACAGCTGTAACGGCGGTACGCCGGAACTGCAGCAGGCGTTAGTGGATTACCTGCGCGTGTCCCGAGGCGTTCACTGCCAGGCAGATCAAATTCTTATTACGGAAGGGATCCATCAGGCAATCGATCTGGTGACGCGTATGCTCTGCGATAGTGGCGATCTGGCGTGGGTCGAGGAGCCCTCCTACTGGGGGATCCGTCACGTGCTGGCGATGAATGATGTGCGGGTCAATCCCATTACCGTCGATGCCAACGGCCTGTGCCCGCCGGAGACAGTTGAGGCGGCGCCGCACCTGATTTTTGTCACCCCATCGCATCAGTATCCGCTGGGGGCGGTGATGAGCCTGGAGCGCCGTCAGCGCCTGTTGGCTCTGGCGCGCCAGCACGGCAGCTGGATCGTCGAGGATGATTACGACAGCGAATTTCGCTTTTCCGGCCAGCCGATTCCGGCGCTGCAGGGACTGATTGCCGACGCGCCGGTCGTCTATATCGGAACATTCAGTAAGACTCTCTACCCGGGGCTGCGGTTGGGGTATGTCGTGCTGCCGCGTCCGCTGATTGGCGATCTGAAAAGCGCCCATGCCGAACTCTATCGCGGCGGCCACTCGCTGATTCAGATGGCGCTGGCGGAATTCATTAACGCGGGCCATTACTCCGCCCATATCCGACGAATGCGCCTGCTGTACAGCCGCCGTCGCGCCTGCCTGACCGAGCTGATTCAGCGCTATTGCAGCCCGCAGGCGCTGTCAGATTTCAGCGATAACGCCGGTCTGCATCTGATCCTCAACTTGCCAGACGACGCGGACGATGTCGCGATCGCCAGACAGGCCAATGCCCACAATATTCTGGTGCGTCCGCTCTCGCGCTACTATCTGACGGAAGAACGTAAGAAGGGGCTATTGATGGGCTTTGCCAGCCTGGCAGAAGCGCAAATGGAGCCGGCCTTCCGTATCCTGCTGGCATGTCTGCAGACGCTATGCCCGCAGGTGCTGGCCGAAAAAGCAGACGCAGAAAAACAAAACGCCCCAACGTAATGTGGGGCGTTATCGGGTGCCTGCACAGAGGCGAGTATGTACGCTGTTGCGTTATGCTTCGATGGCAGTACGCAGTTTCTTCATCGCGTTCTTTTCCAGCTGGCGCACGCGCTCAGCCGACACGCCATAGCGATCCGCCAGTTCCTGCAGCGTCGACTTATTGTCTTCGTCCAGCCAGCGGGCGCGGATAATGTCCTGGCTACGCTCGTCCAGACCTTGCATCGCGTCGGTCAGCTTGTTGGCCGCCTGCTCTTCCCAGTTATCATCTTCAATGCCATCGGCAAAGTTAGACGTTTTATCCTGCAGGTAGAGCACCGGTGCCATCGGCTGGCTATCGGACTCGTCGTCCGACGACATGTCGAAGGTCATGTCCTGCGCCGCCATACGGGACTCCATTTCACGTACGTCTTTGCTCGACACGCCCAGCTCACGGGCCACCATCTCGACTTCATCCTGGTTAAACCAGCCCAGACGCTGCTTAGTTTTACGCAGGTTAAAGAACAGCTTACGTTGCGCTTTGGTGGTCGCGACTTTCACAATACGCCAGTTACGCAGAACGTATTCGTGAATTTCAGCCTTAATCCAGTGTACGGCGAAGGAAACCAGACGCACGCCCACTTCCGGGTTGAAACGACGCACGGCTTTCATCAGGCCAATGTTGCCTTCCTGAATCAGATCCGCCTGCGGCAGGCCATAGCCCGAGTAATTACGAGCAATATGAACAACAAAGCGCAGGTGAGACAGGATCAGCCTTTTCGCTGCTTCCAGATCGCCCTGGTAATGCAGCTTTTCAGCAAGCTCCCGCTCTTCATCAGCCGATAACATCGGCCAGCTGTTCGCAGCCCGGATATACGATTCCAGGTTACCAACGGGGGCTAAAGCTAAAGTTTGCATATCTTTGGTCATTCAAATCCTCTCAATCGATATCGTCTGACGTGATGGTTCCCATGAGATGAGCAACAAACATGCCAGCGTTTATGAGCAACGAGAATATCACCCACATTAGTATCAGACAGTGATTTTATCCACAAGTTCCATGCAACGATGTGAATAGATTACGCACAAAATGTGACATGGAAATGAAACGTAGGGAAGAGACAACAGGGACTCTTTCCCTGCAGAGAGACATTCATCAGTGCAGGGAAAGATTATATCAGACTTTTTTTAATCGGGGGTAAAGTGACGTAAATGTTGCACGGTAGCCAGCCAGGCCGCCACCCAGCCAATCATCGAGCAGACAATCAGCATCAGCAGACACTCGTCGAAGCCTAACCCGCTGAGTTCAAACTTGGTTCCAAACACCTGCGCGACTTCCGTCACCGCGGACGACAGGCGCATCACCATAATTTCCGACAAAATCAGCGACAAAAAGGCACCGCAGAAGCCCAGCAGCGCACCGCCATACAGGAACGGACGCAGGATGAAGCCGTCGGTCGCGCCAATCAGTTTTTGCACGTTAATGGTATCGCGACGAGCAAAAATGCTCAGGCGTACGCTGTTGCCGATAACGAGGAACACAGCCGCCACCATCAGCACGCCAATCAGCGCCGACACCCGGCCCACCAGCCCAGTCAACGAGGAGAGGCGGGCAAACCAGCTGTCATCCATACGCACTTCGTCCACGCCCTGAATGTGCGTCACGCGATCGCGCAGCGTATTCAGCGCATTGGTGCTCTGGAAATCCAGCTTCGGCACGACAATCGCGACGGCCGGAAGGGGGTTCTCTTCCAGCATATCCAGCGCGCCACCAAAGCCAGACCAGTTGCGGAACTCGCCAAGCGCTTCATCCCGCGACAGATAGTTCACCTTCTCTACGCCTTGTTCTGCCTGGAGCTGGCCAACCACTCGCGCCGCCGCGTCATCGTCCAGCGTTTTCTCAAGATAAACGGTGATCTGCGGCGACGGGTAGTACTGCGCCGCCGCGCTGTTGACGTTCTTGTACACCATGTAGCACACGCTTGGCAGCGTCAGCGAAATGGCGATAACCATAATGGTCAGGAAGGTAGCCAGCGGCGTACTTTTTAAATCCTGGACCGCACCATGCCAGGCATAGCGAACCTGTTCGTTAAAGACATTGCTCTTACGGGAAGCCGGGCCCGGCGCTGCTTTTGGCCGCTTCGGCGCATTACGCCCACCGCCGCCGCCCGCGCCTGCGCCATTGCGGAGGCGATCGAGCCTGCTACCGAACTGGCGAATCTGGTTTATTGCGTCGCGCTTATTCACCCCAATGGCCTCCATGCATATGACCGTCGCTCAGGGTCAGCATGCGATACGAGCGGCTGGAAATCAGCCCCAGGTCGTGCGTCGCCATCAGAACCGTTACGCCTACGCGGTTAAACTCCTCAAACAGGCGTAAAATCCCTTCCGAGAGCGCCTCGTCGAGGTTACCGGTAGGTTCATCCGCCAACAACACCGCAGGCTTATTGACCACCGCGCGGGCAATCCCCACGCGCTGCTGTTCGCCGCCGGAGAGTTGAATAGGGAGGTTTTTCGCTTTGTCCAGCAGCCCGACCTTGTCCAGCGCCGCCGACACACGGCGACGAATATCATCGCCGCTGGCGCCGGCAATAATCAGCGGAATAGCGACATTATCAAACACCGTACGGTCCATCAGCAGGTGGTGGTCCTGGAAAATCATGCCGATCTGACGGCGCAAAAACGGCACCTCACGGCTTTTCAGGCGGCTAATATCGTGGCCGCCGAATAAGATTTTCCCGGCGCTCGGCCGTTCAATACCGCAGATAAGCTTAAGCAGGGTACTTTTCCCCGCGCCGGAGTGGCCGGTCAGAAATGCCATCTCGCCCGACTGCAGGTGGAAATTCACCCCCTGCAGCGCTTGTCTCCCACCGAGATAGGCTTTGCTGACTTGTTCAAAGCGAATCATGATTAATCCTCTCGGGCAAAAAGTGCCTCAATAAAGTCGCCCGCATTAAACGGACGCAGATCCTCAATACGTTCACCGACGCCAATGTAGCGAATCGGAATACCGAACTGGTCGGCGACCGAGAAGATAACCCCACCTTTCGCGGTACCGTCCAGCTTAGTCAACGTGATGCCGGTCAAGCCAACGGCTTCATGGAACAGTTTGGCCTGGCTAATCGCGTTTTGCCCGGTGCTGGCATCGATGGTCAGCATGACCTCATGCGGCGCATCTTCATCCAGTTTTTTCATCACCCGGACAATTTTCTTCAGCTCTTCCATCAGGTGCGATTTATTCTGCAGACGACCCGCGGTATCGGCGATCAGCACGTCAACATTTCGCGCCTTCGCGGCCTGAATAGCATCGAAGATCACTGATGCCGAGTCCGCGCCGGTATGCTGAGCAATCACCGGAATGTTGTTGCGCTGACCCCAGACCTGCAGCTGTTCTACCGCCGCGGCACGGAAGGTGTCCCCGGCCGCCAGCATCACCGATTTACCCTGCTGTTCGAACTGACGCGCCAGCTTACCGATAGTGGTGGTTTTACCCACGCCGTTCACGCCCACCATCAGAATAACAAATGGCGTTTTCCCTTCAACATTCAGCGGCTCATCCACTTTCGCCAGGATATCGCCCATCTCTTCTTTCAGCAGGCCATACAGCGCTTCCGCATCACGTAGCTGCTTACGGCTGGCGCCTTCGGTAAGATTGGTAATGATCTTACGGGTCGTTTCCACGCCGACGTCAGCAATCAGCAGCTGCTCTTCCAGCTCTTCAAACAGATCATCGTCGATTTTTTTGCCGCGGAACAGACTGATAAATCCGGAACCGAGGTTCTGTTTGGTTTTAATCAGGCTGCGTTTCAGACGGGCGAAAAAGCCCTCTTTCGTCGGTTTTTCCTGCTCCTGCTGAGCGGAATCATCCGGCTGACTCTGTTCTTCCGCTTCAACAACCTCTTTATCATCAATAGGTTGAGTGGAGAGCGCCAGAGCTTCAAGCTCTTCATCAGACAGAGCAGATTCAGGCTGCTCCTCACCGCGCGGCTCATCACTCACCGCGTCGTCCACGGCAGCGACTTGCGGCTCATCCGTCACCGCTTCCGGCGTCTGCCCTGCTACCGCTTCCGCGACAACCGGCTGAGCGATCGCATCTTCGACCAGCGACTCCGGAGCAGCGAGGTCTTCCGCCGGCAGCTTTTCAGCAACCGTCTCTTCAGCAGCGGTCTCAGCCACAACCTGTTCAACGGCAGCCTCTTCGACCCACGTACTGGCGGCTGGCGCTTCGTCAATAGCAGCGTGCGGCTGAGGGATCGCTTCGACTTCGGCCGGGGCTTCAACCGCAGGCGTCACCGGCTCAGAGTGCGGTAATTCGCTCTCAACAACCTGTTCAGTCACCTCAACGACATCGGCCGCAAAAGCTTCCGCGTCCTCTTTCTCCACCGTAGAAGCGCTTACCGTATCCGCTTCTGGTGCCGCCACCGTCTCAGCAGGCAACGCTGTAGCCGAATGCTGTTCGGCAACGTCGGTTTGCCCTTCTACTTTCTGTTCGGTCTCGGTTTCCTGCGCCTGTTCTTTTTGTCCAAAGCCCAGCCAGGAAAAGAAGCCACGTTTTTTCTCTTTTGCCATTTGCGACGACACTCCCGCTGTTTATTCATGGCACAGCTTCGGCATAACAATAGCGGAAGCTGAAAAATGATGAAATTAGTCGGATAGTCTATCACTTAACTTAACTCGCATCACCGCCCCCGGATTAAGGTTTCGTCATCCGCGTTCGATCGCTAGAATAGCGGGCTGAAAGTGGAGACCTGAGCAACGAGATGAAGAAACCAAACCACACGGGCAGCGGCCAGATCCGTATTATTGGTGGGCAATGGCGGGGGCGGAAATTACCGGTGCCCGAGAGCCCGGGCCTGCGCCCGACTACCGACCGGGTCCGTGAAACCCTTTTTAACTGGCTGGCGCCTGTCATGGTCGATGCGCACTGCCTCGATTGCTTTGCCGGCAGCGGCGCCCTCGGGCTGGAAGCGCTGTCGCGCTATGCGGGCAGCACCACGCTGCTGGAAATGGAGCGCGGCGTCGCTCAACAGTTGCAAAAAAACCTGGCGACCCTGAAAGCCAGCCATGGCAAGGTGGTCAATACCAATACGCTCAGCTACCTTAATCAGCCAGGCACGCCGCACCATATCGTGTTTGTCGATCCGCCTTTCCGCAAAGGTCTGCTGGAAGAGACGCTGCGTCTGCTGGAAAATAACGGCTGGCTCGCCGATGAAGCGCTCATCTACGTTGAGAGCGAAGTCGAAAATGGTTTACCGCCGGTGCCGGCATGCTGGCATCTGTATCGTGAGAAAGTGGCCGGACAGGTCGCCTACCGTCTCTATCAACGTGAGGCAAAAGGAGAAAATCATGCTGATTAATTTTGGCCGCGTGTTGATGCTGTGCGTCTGGGCATTTTTATTATTAAACCTGTTTCAGCCTTTCCCGAAGCCGCTGAACATTTTCGTTAACGTTGCCCTGATCTTTATGATCCTGATGCACGGTCTGCAGCTGACGCTGCTGAAGGCCACTCAGCCGAAAGATGCCCCGCCGCTGGGCCGTTTTGAACAGGTCCGTATTTTTATCTTTGGCGTGTTTGAACTGGTGGCCTGGCAGAAAAAACTCAAGGCCACGCTGCGTAAGAAGTAACCTCGTGGGCTCAAGGTTCTGGCGTAAACGCGATAAACCTTGAGCCTTTGTAGCTCAGCGTTCCCCGGTCACCGACGCTGAGCGCATGATATTGCGCCGCCTCAAGCCGAAAACTGAATTCCAGGCCACCGGTTTCCGGCCTGAAGCTCACGTCATAGCGCATATCGCTGCCGGCGGGGGCTACGGTTTGCTGGCGCGACCGGCGATCGTTGATCACCTTCTCCCGTTTGTTACTCACCACCACCCGCTTTTGTAGCAGCGGCGCGGCGTCGTTAGCCATATTTTCCCGTCGTTGCTGTACATAGCGGACCGATGCGGCCACCACAATAATGGCGACGACGATAATAAAAAACAGGGGAACCTTGCTCATTCATCTCACCCATAAGAATTCTCAGGAATAAGCATACCGCGCCTTGATTAACGTTGTCATCTGCCCGCCCGAACCACTACACTAAGTTTCAGTACTGCCAATACACCACTCACTTAATAATAACAGATACAAGGACTTACTATGCTTTGGTCGTTTATTGCTGTCTGTTTCTCCGCATGGCTTTTCGTCGATGCGTCCTATCGCGGCCCCACGTGGCAGCGCTGGGTTTTTAAACCCGTCACGCTGATCCTGCTGCTGCTGCTGGCCTGGCAGGCGCCAATGTTCAACGCTATCAGCTACCTGGTACTCGCCGGGCTGTGCGCTTCGCTGCTGGGCGATGCATTAACGCTGCTGCCACGCCAGCGGGTGATGTATGCGGTGGGGGCCTTTTTCCTGTCGCATCTGCTGTACACGATCTGGTTTGCCAGCCAGATGACGATGTCGTTTTTCTGGCCGCTGCCGCTGGTGCTGCTGGTTATCGGCGCGCTGCTGCTTGCGGTCATCTGGAGCCGGCTGGAAGATCTGCGCATGCCGGTTTTCACCTTTATCGGCATGACCCTGGTGATGGTCTGGCTGGCCGGTGAGCTGTGGTTCTTCCGCCCGACGGATACCGCATTCTCAGGCTTCGCCGGTGCGACATTCCTGCTGTTGAGTAATATTGTCTGGCTGATCAGCCACTATCGCCGTCGCTTCCGCGCCGATAACGCCATCGCCGCCGCCTTCTACTTTGCCGGCCACTTTCTGATCGTCCGCGCGCTGTATCTGTAATTTTGCGCTTGACTCTGGAGTCGACTCCAGAGTGTATCCTTCTGGTAATGAGAAAATTATCATTACCGGGAGGGTCCCATGTCGACTCCAGAAACGCAGGATAAAAAAGTCCCACAGTTCTCGTCATTCAAATTAAAGCCGGTTGTCGCCCAGGCTGACAGCTGCTGCACGGAATCTGGCTGTGCCGCCGATAACGCCGCCGACAGCGAGGGGTTAAACGAGGCGCGCTATCGCTGGCTGGTTGAAGGCATGGACTGCGCCGCCTGCGCCCGTAAAGTCGAAACGGCGGTGCGCCAGGTACCCGGCGTCAACCAGGTGCAGGTTCTGTTTGCCACCGAAAAACTGCTGGTCAACGCCGATGCCGATATTCGCACTGCCGTCGAAAGCGCGGTACGTGCCGCGGGCTATACGCTGCGCGATGAAAGCGCCCCGCCGCCGGAAACCTCACCTCTGCGCGAGAACCTGCCGCTGATAACGCTGGTACTACTGATGGCGCTGAGCTGGGGTCTGGAGCAGCTCAACCACCCCTTCGGCGAGCTGGCATTCATTGCCACCACGCTTGTGGGTCTGTGGCCCGTCGCTCGTCAGGCTTTGCGCCTGATCCGCAGCGGTAGCTGGTTTGCCATTGAAACACTGATGAGCGTCGCCGCCATCGGGGCACTGTTTATCGGCGCAACGGCCGAAGCCGCGATGGTGCTGCTGCTGTTTATGGTTGGCGAGCGCCTTGAAGGCTGGGCGGCCAGCCGTGCCCGCCAGGGGGTAAGCGCGCTGATGGCGTTAAAACCCGATACCGCCACTCGCCTGCGTGACGGCGTGCGGGAAACCGTCGCCCAGCGCGATCTCCGCCCTGGAGACGTAATTGAAGTCGCAGCAGGTGGTCGCCTGCCCGCCGATGGTCAGCTGCGCACGCCGTTCGCCAGCTTCGATGAAAGTGCCTTAACCGGTGAGTCGGTGCCGGTCGAGCGCCGCTCCGGAGAACGCGTGGCGGCAGGCGCCACCAGCGTCGACCGTCTGGTGCAACTGACGGTGATTTCTGAGCCGGGCGACAGCGCCATTGACCGCATTCTGAAGCTGATTGAAGAAGCGGAGGAACGTCGGGCGCCGATTGAACGCTTTATCGATCGTTTCAGCCGGATTTACACACCGGCCATTATGGTCGTCGCCCTGCTGGTCGCCATCGTACCGCCGCTGTTCTTTGCCGCCGCCTGGCTACCGTGGATCTACAAAGGTCTGACGCTGCTGCTGATCGGCTGTCCTTGTGCGCTGGTCATTTCCACTCCGGCGGCCATTACTTCCGGGCTGGCGGTGGCGTCGCGTCGCGGTGCCCTGATTAAAGGCGGCGCAGCGCTTGAGCAACTGGGTCGCATACGTCAGGTGGCTTTTGATAAGACCGGGACGCTAACCGTCGGCCAACCGCGCGTCACCGCCGCCATCGCCCTGAATGACGTGGATGAAAATGACCTGCTGGCGCTGGCGGCGGCAGTGGAACAAGGCTCCAGCCACCCGCTGGCGCAGGCCATCGTGCGCGAAGCCCAGCAGCGCCAGCTGACGATTCCGTCTGCCCGCGGTCAGCGCGCACTGGCGGGTTCGGGCATTGAAGCCGAGGTCGACGGTCATCAGATACTGATTTGCGCGGCAGGCAACGACGCCGCCGCAGAGCATGAGGCGCAGATTCAGCAGCTGGAGAGCGCGGGTCAGACGGTTGTGCTGGTACTGCGCGAACAGTCTCTGCTCGGCATTCTGGCGCTGCAGGATACGCTGCGAGACGACGCCCGTCAGGCGGTCGACGATCTGCATCGTCTGGGGGTGCAGGGCGTAATTCTGACCGGCGATAACCCGCGGGCGGCTGCCGCCATTGCCGGGGAACTGGGGCTGGAATTCCGTGCCGGACTGCTGCCGGCCGATAAAGTGGAGGCGGTCACGGCGCTCAATGCCGCTGCGCCGCTGGCGATGGTCGGTGACGGGATTAATGACGCGCCGGCAATGAAGGCCGCCACCATTGGTATCGCCATGGGCAGCGGAACCGACGTGGCGCTGGAAACCGCCGATGCCGCCCTGACGCATAACCGCTTAACCGGTCTGGCACAGATGATTTCCCTGGCCCGCGCCACCCACGCCAATATTCGGCAGAACATTGCGATTGCGCTTGGCTTAAAGGGAATTTTTCTTATCACTACGCTGCTCGGACTGACCGGGCTGTGGCTGGCGGTGCTGGCCGATACGGGGGCAACGGTGCTGGTGACCGCTAATGCCCTGCGACTGTTACGTAAGAAGTAAGCGGAAAGACCCCGGTGGCGCGTTGCTAACCGGGGCTACGGAAGCGTGCGATATTTGGATTTGGTAGCTCCACTTCCGGGAAGACGGTCTGCAGCAATCGCACCGTTTACCCCCGGTGGCGCGCTGCTTACCGGGGCTACGGAAGCGTGCGGTTTTTGGACTTTATAGCCCCGCATCCGGGAAGACGGCCTGCGGCAATCGCACCGTTTACCCCCGGTGGCGCGTTGCTAACCGGGGCTACGGAAGCGTGCGTTTTTTGGACTTTATAGCCCCGCCTCCGGGAAGACGGCCTGCGGCAATCGCACCGTTTACCCCCGGTGGCGCGTTGCTAACCGGGGTTACGGAAGCGTGCGTTTTTTGGACTTTATAGCCCCGCCTCCGGGAGAGGCACGCAAACCCGTGCTTAATGGCTTTTACGAATCAGATAGCGATAGGGCAGCGCCGCGGTTTCTTGCGCCAGCAGCTCATGCTCCATAAAGCGGCAAAAACCCGGAATATCACGGGTTGTCGCCGGATCGTCGGCGATAATCAGCAGCGTTTCGCCCACCGGCATTGTACGTACGGTCTTACGCACCATCATTACCGGCTCCGGGCAACGCAGGCCCTGAGCATCCAGAGTGTGGTCAGGGCTGGAGAAAAGTTCGGTCATTTTCATCTCACATCAACAAAACGGCCCTAGTTTACCCCCACTTTTCCGCTACGCAAGTCAGGTTAACGTTTGCGCGAAAAACAACCATTGCAATACCCGCTCAACGCAGTATCATTCTGCCGCTTCAAACTGGTACTCGTGGGTTGGCAAAACACGGCACGAGTATTGATTTATTGGGTTCCCTCACCCCAATCACTAAAAAGGTCACAATATGAGTCCATTTACAACGTCACAGCGTCAAAAAGCGCTGGTCTGGCTTTCTCTTTTTCATTTGCTGGTTATCACCTCCAGCAACTATCTGGTGCAGCTCCCGATCTCCATTTTTGGTTTTCATACCACCTGGGGCGCGTTCAGCTTTCCGTTTATCTTCCTCGCCACCGATCTGACGGTGCGGATTTTCGGCGCGCCGCTGGCACGACGCATTATCCTGGCGGTGATGGTCCCGGCGCTGCTGATCTCCTATGGCATCTCGTCCCTGTTTTATATGGGCGAATGGCAAGGCTTTGCCGCGCTGACCCACTTTAACCTGTTCGTCGCCCGTATCGCCGCCGCCAGTTTCATGGCCTACGCGCTGGGCCAGATCCTCGATGTCCACGTCTTTAACCGCCTGCGTCAAAACCGCCGCTGGTGGCTGGCGCCGACCGCCTCAACCCTGTTCGGCAACGTCAGCGATACCCTGGCCTTTTTCTTCATCGCTTTCTGGCGTAGTCCGGACCCGTTTATGGCGGCGAACTGGGGAGAAATCGCGATTGTCGACTACAGCTTCAAGGTACTGATTAGCATTGTTTTCTTCCTGCCGATGTATGGCATGTTGTTGAATATGCTGCTGAAAAAACTGGCAGATAAATCTGATTTATCCGCATTGCAGCCAGGTTAAGAGTACTCGCAGGTTGATGTGATAAGATAAGCGAATGAGCCGTTAATGGCCGTTTATCGAAAGGAAGATGTCAATGCGCAATTTGGTTAAATATGTCGGTATTGGCCTGCTGGTTATGGGGCTTGCGGCCTGTGATAACAGCGACACAAAAACGCCGACTGCCGGGGCTGCTGCGGAAAGCAACGCCAGCGGACAAAATATCAGCCTGCTGGATGGCAAGCTGAGTTTTTCCCTGCCAGCAGGAATGACCGATCAGAGCGGCAAGCTGGGTACCCAGGCCAATAACATGCACGTCTATTCTGACGCCACCGGACAGAAAGCGGTGATCGTGATTGTTGGTGACAGCACCAATGAAGAATTGAGCGTGCTGGCTCAACGCCTGGAAGATCAGCAGCGCAGCCGCGATCCACAGCTGCAGGTTGTCACCAATAAATCGATTGATATCAAAGGCCACACGCTGCAGCAGCTGGACAGCATCATCTCCGCCAAAGGCCAGACCGCCTGGTCTTCCGTCATTCTCGGCAAGGTTGACGATAAGCTGCTGACCCTGCAGATCACGCTGCCGGCAGACAATCAGCAGCAGGCGCAAAGCGCAGCTGAAAACATCATCAATACCCTCGTCATCCAGTAACTACTGGCCTGACGTAGCGGCCTCCGGTGACACCGCCGGGGGCCGTTTTTTTAACCGCCAGCTCAGCAACAGCGCCACCGCCACCAGCCCCGCCGCCGCCAGATAAATGGTGGAAATCCCGGCCCATGCCATCAGCAGCCCGGCCAGCGGCCCGGTAATGCCTAAAGACAGATCCATAAATACCGTATAGGTCGCCAGCGCCGAGCCCTGATTCTGCTGCGGCACCGCCTTCACCGCCACCACCCCCAGCGCAGGGAAGACCAGTGAAAAACCGGCGCCAGCAAAGAAGGTCCCGACTTTGGCGATCGATGAAGTCTCAGCCAACCCCACCAGCAGAAGTCCGACAATCTCAACGCTAAAGCACAGCATCGCGACGTTCAGTCCCCCCAGACGATTAATGCCATTGGGGAACAGCAGACGCGTGCCAACAAACGCGCAGCTAAATAGCGTCAGCGCAAACGCCGCGCCGTCCCAGCCTTTGGCGTCGTAAAACAGGGTAATAAACGTCGCGATCGTGCCAAACCCGGCGGAAGCCAATGCCAGCGCCATCCCATACGGCCAGACCCGGCCCAGCACGGCGCGAAACGTCATCGCTTTGCCCTTCGTCGCTCTGACCGCCGCCCTCGGCAGCGCGCACAGAATAGCGACCAGCGCCACGGCCATAATCGCCCACGCCAGCCCCAGCAGCCCGACAAGGGAGTAACAGAGCACGCCGAGCGGCGCCCCCATCGCCATCGCCCCGTAAGTCACGATTCCGTTCCACGAAATCACCCGCCCGATATGCAGCGAGCCCACCACCCCCACTCCCCATAGCGTTGAACCAGTACCGGCAAAGCTTTGCCCGATACCGAGAATCACCCGGCCGAGGCACAGCAGAGCCAGGCTAAGGATCGGCCAGCCGCTGCCGACGGCCGCCAGCAGATAGCTCAAACCGCTGAGAAAACAGCCGCACAGCCCGAAGATCACGATCTTTTTCGGCCCAAGGAGATCGGCGTAGCGTCCGGCATGAGGGCGGCTGAGGAGAGTGGCAAAATATTGCAGGCTAATGACCAGGCCGGCCCAGAACGCGCTAAATCCCATTACATCATGGACATAGCCCGGCAGAACGGCCAACGGCAGGCCAATTGTCAGGTAGCTGGCAAAATTAAACATCACCACGGAGACAATCCGCAGATTAAGGCGCACTCCATTGAGCGCCGGTTCGTCAACGGGTTCGGGCATTGGGTCCACCAGACTTTTACAACAATGTTTCACTATTACCACGTCGTCTGCTCAAAAGCAGCCCGCGGCGCAGAAATTCGCGCTCGACGGGCCGCACGGTCAATCTCAGCATCGAGTACAGCGTCTGCCAGCAAGTGCTGCCAGAGGATAACTGACGGTCATTTTCGCTCCGCCACGGGATGAATGTTTTTGTCGCTAGCCGGAACAGGCCGGCAAGAGAGCCCCATTCGTCAGGAGCAAATGTGAATAGCCGAAGGCGACGTCGGGTGAGGAGCAAGACTCGCCCGGGAACACCGATAACCCGGTCAGCGGAGTGAACGGACGTCGCCAACACACATGCCACTGGCAATCTACGACATATTTATTTAAATACCGTCAGCGATATACCTGAATATCCCCCGCGAATTAACGGTCTGGCGAATAATAATGTCAAGGGTATAAGCTTCGGGAATTCCCGCCATGCCGTTAAAATTCAACCTCATCAAACCATTCATTATCACTCATAACTGCTGGTGGCCTCGCTCGCTATCCTTTATGATGAAAACCGTCTCATCTTAAGACAACACGGAAATCCATACCGGATATTTATCCGGAACGATATGGCGACTGACATTCATTTTTAACGTCAGCCATTTCATTGTATTACCGGTAATTTGACAGGGAGTGTTCATGAAAAAGTATGTGCAGTGGTTCGCCGCTATTGCGGTTGCAGGCGCGTTGGCCGGCTGTGCGCGCACCGCGCCGGTGGAGCAAATCCAGACCGCCGTGAGCGCCGGTCATACTGAGGATCAGGTGAAACAGGCCATTCTGCGGGCCGGCGTGCAGCGCCAGTGGATCATGTCGCAAACCGCGCCTGGCGCGATCGCCGCGCGTCAGCAGGCGCGCGACCATGTCGTTGAGGTCCGTATTAATTACTCCGCCAGCGGTTATTCTATTCACTACGTCAGCAGCAGCAATATGATGGCCTCCGGTGGGAAAATCCATAAAAACTATAACCGCTGGGTCCACAATCTGGATAAAGATATTCAGGTAAATTTAGCCGCTGGTTCGAGCCTGTGATTGTCCACGTCATCTCAGCCCATCATTGATTCAGGAGTCAGCGCGCAAATGCTGACTCCTGAAGAGGAACAGGATCAGAGACTATTCTGATGCGAGACCGGTTTCGGCATTATCCTATGTATTCGTTTGCCACCCGGTAGAATATGTGGCGGAAATGTCAGAGTCAGGTCACAGACCTGTTGATGGAATAACAGAATATCTCTCTCAGGCGCGAATAGTTAACATAATAAATTGCGCTGGCATGTGAAAATATCGAAAATACGCCCTGACTTCGCCGCATAAATTGCCATACGGTGAATACGCTTGCCGATATGCCCTCAGTCTCATTCTGAGGCCGGATATCCGGTCGGCCAAAAGTGGAACGGTAAACAATCCAGGCCGGTAATACATCGTTGGTCCAGGCGTTAGCCATACTGTATACGCGTGCCACAACAAAAATAAAAAGTGCCGTTAAAAATGGCACTAAGATCACCGATTTATCGCGGATACGCGTTGATGAAATTTGCACTAAACATAGTTGACTGGCAGGGCAGAGCCCCGGGAATGAGCGAAGCGACACAGTGGCAGCAATGGTCACGGCATCCGCACGCCTTCGATCCCTCAGCCCCGCAGGCAAAATTAACCGAATTACCGATGATGACCGCCAGACGTCTTAGCTCCGGCAGTAAACTCGCCGTTGAGTGCGGGCTGGCAATGCTGCGCCGTCATCAAATCGACGCCATACTGTACACCAGTCGCCACGGCGAACTTGAACGCAATTATCGTATTCTCCACGCCCTGGCGACGCAGCAGGCCATCTCCCCGACCGACTTTGCCCTCTCCGTCCATAATTCGGCGGTGGGCAATCTGACGATTGCCGCACAGCGGCCGATCGTTTCCTCCTCTCTGTCGGCCGGGCGGGATACCTTCCAGCAAGGGCTATGCGAAGTCATGTGCCTGCTGCAGGCAGGTTATCAGCGGGTATTAATGGTGGATTTCGACGGCTACCTGCCCGAGTTTTATCATCCGCAGCTATCGCCAGAAATGCCGACCTGGCCCTATGCGCTGGCGCTGGTGATTGAAGCCGGGACGGCGCTGCGCTGTGTCACCCGTCGCGGCGAAACGTCCGCAGAGACCGCGCTACCGCAAAGCCTGTTATTTTTACAACACTATTTGCAGGACAGCCCCACCTTTACCCTGCCCGGCGAGCGCGTGCAGTGGCAATGGAGCCGCGCATGAACCCTATCCTGGCACGACTGAACCGGGTCTGGCGGGGAGCCATGACCGGCGTCTGTTTCGCCTTGTTCGGTCTTGGTGGACTGCTGCTGTCCCTCATCTGGTTCAACCTGCTGCTGATCGTTATCAGGAACAAACCCCGTCGCCGTCGCCTGGCGCGGCGCAGCATTGCCGCCAGTTTCCGCCTCTTTTTGGCGGTGGTCAGAGCCGTCGGCGTGCTGGATTACCGCATTGAAGGCGGTGATATTCTACGCCAGGAGCGAGGCTGTCTGGTGGTGGCCAACCATCCCAGCCTGATCGACTACGTGATGCTGGCTTCGATCATGCCGGAAACCGACTGCATGGTAAAAAGCAGCCTGCTGAAGAACCCGTTCGTCAGCGGCGTGATTCGCGCAGCGGATTATCTGCTTAATGACCAGGCGGATTCGCTGCTGCCCGCCAGTCTGAGCCGCCTTCAGCAGGGGGATACCATTTTGATTTTCCCCGAAGGCACGCGGACACGCCCCGGTGAACAGATGACGTTACAGCGCGGCGCGGCCAATATTGCCGTGCGCTGCGCCAGCGATTTACGGGTCGTGACAATCCGCTGCAGCGAGCACATGCTTGGCAAGCAGTGCAAGTGGTACGATGCGCCGCCCACCAAACCTCTGTTTACGATTGAGGTGCGGGAGCGGATACGTATCAACCAGTTTTTCGATGCCAGCTCACAGACGCCATCGCTGGCGGCACGGCAGCTAAATCGGCATCTTTTGCTTCAATTACAATCAGGTACTACGCCTACTTCAGGAATTAATGATGCAAGCGCTCTATCTTGAAATTAAAAATCTCATAATTACTACGTTGAATCTGGAAGAACTGTCGGCTGACGACATTGACACCGATGCGGCACTCTTTGGCGATGGCCTGGGTCTGGATTCCATCGACGCCCTGGAGCTGGGGCTGGCGGTAAAAAACCGCTACGGCGTGGTGCTCTCCGCCGAAAGCGACGAGATGCGCCAGCATTTCTTCTCCGTTGCCACCCTGGCCGCGTTTATCGACGCTCAACGTACCTGAGGCTCGCCCCATGACTGAATCACATGATATTTATGCCGACGTCTCGGCACTGCTGGTTAAGCTGTTCGAGATCGATCCTGAAGACATCAAACCGGAAGCGCGGCTGTACGAAGACCTGGAGCTGGATAGCATCGACGCGGTCGATATGATCGTCCACCTGCAGAAAAAAACCAGCAAGAAAATCAAAGCAGAAGAATTTAAAGCCGTGCGTACCGTGCAGGATGTGGTTGATGCCCTCGAACGCCTGTCCCGGGAAGCCTGATCCGCATGTCGGGGGCACTTCCACGCAAGGGTATTCTGCTGCTGACAAGCCTGCTCCTGCTGGCCTGGCCTGGCGTCATCTGGCTGGGCCTCGCGCATAACAGCCTGCGCTGGCTGCTCCCTTTAATGGCGCTGCTGCTCTATTTACGCCTGCGCCAGACCCGGCGCCAGGCGGGTCCGCTGCGCATCGTCACCCAGGTGGTCGCGCTGGCGGGGATCGCCCTCTGCGTGGCCAGCACACTGCTGAAAACGCACCAGCTGCTGCTGTTTTACCCGCTGGTGGTCAACGCCGTGATGCTGGCTGCGTTCGGCGGTTCGCTGTGGACAACCATGCCGCTGGTGGAACGCCTGGCCCGCATACGAGAGCCTCACCTCCACGCCGCCGCCGTGCGCTATACCCGTCGGGTCACGCAGATCTGGTGCCTGTTTTTTATCGTCAATGGCAGTATCGCCCTCTTGACGGCGCTGTACGGTGATATGGCGCTCTGGACCGCGTGGAACGGCATGATCGCCTATCTGCTGATCGGCGCCCTGATGGCCGGAGAGTGGCTGGTACGCCGTCGGGTGATGAAGCGAGAATCCTTATGATGCCGCCTCTTTCTGTGATCCGCTGGCTGAGTGCCCCGCGTTCGGCCGACACCCTCGTGGCCTGGCGGGGAGACCAGTTCTGGACATTGGGCCATCTGCGCAATGACGTTGCGCGCTGCGTGGAGCGGCTGCAGCAGCACCAGGGTCAACGCTGGGCGCTCTGTTTTGACGACAGCTATCTGTTTCTGGTCGCGCTGCTGGCCACGCTGCATGCCCACAAAACGCCGGTGATCCCGGGGCACAGCCGCCTCTCTCAGCTGGAAGAGCAACGCGCGCTGTTCGATGGCGTGCTCAGTGAAAAGCCCCTTGGCTGGAGCGGCCCGACATGGGTCATCAGCCGTTCCCGACGCTCTCCCACGCAGACGGTCACCTTTCACCCGCTGGCTGATGACGCCGCCATTGAGCTGTTCACCTCAGGTTCGACGGGGCAACCGAAGCGAATTATCAAATCGCTGGCCGTTCTCGACCACGAGGCTGAACTGCTGGCCACGCACTTTGCCGACCGGCTGGCCGGCTGTCGTATTGTCGCGTCGGTAGCACCCCAGCATCTTTACGGCCTGACCTTTCGCATTTTCCTGCCCATGGCGCTCGGCCTGCCGCTAGACGCGGCAATGCTGAATTATGCCGAGCAACTCAGCGCGCTGGATCCCCGGCATCGCTATGCGTTTATCAGCAGTCCGGCCTTTTTGAAGCGCCTTGACCCCAGATTGAATCCGCCGCCGGTGGCGATCTTGTTCTCTGCCGGCGGAGTACTGCCCTGGGAGCAGGTGACCGGGGCGAACGACTGGCTTAAATGCAGGCCGGATGAGATTTACGGCAGTACCGAAACCGGCATCCTTGCCTGGCGCTGCCGCGAGCAGGAGCAAGGCGACTGGCGGCCTTTCCCCGGGGTCAGCTTTCTCCCCGAAGGCGAAGCGTTTCGCGTATTTTCGCCGCTGATTGCCCATCAAGATGGCCTGCTACTCGACGATACCCTGCAATTCACCGATGACGGACAGTTTCGTCTGGCCGGACGCCGGGGACGGGTGGTTAAAATTGAAGAAAAGCGGATTTCACTCAGCGAAATTGAACAGCGCCTGCTGGAACTGGAGGGAATTCAGGACGCGGTGGCTTTACCCGTCAGCCGCGGTGGCCGCCAGGCCATCGGTGTCCTGCTGGTGCTCAATGGCCATACCCGTCAGAAGTGGCAATCCGCCAATAAACCCCTTGAGCAGGCGTGGCGACGAGCGCTTCGGCCAAGGCTTGAGTCGGTCGCCATTCCCCGCTACTGGCGCATTATCGACGAGATCCCGGTGAACAGCATGAACAAGCGCGTATATGCGCAATTACAGGAGTTATTTCATGAAACCCCATGAAATTGAAGGGAATCAGGCGCATCAGCAGCAGGTTGAGATTGTCTTGTACCTCGATCCTGGCCTTTTCTGGTTTAGCGGCCATTTTGCCGTACAGCCGCTGCTGCCCGGCGTTGCCCAGCTGGACTGGGTCATGCATTACGCCACCACGCTGCTGGCGCCAGGCTGGCGGTTCCACAGCATTCAGAACGTCAAATTCCAGGCGCCGCTCCTGCCGGATGCGACCGTCACGCTCACCCTGCACTGGCAGGAAGCGCGCCAGATACTCACCTTCAACTATCAGCGCCACGATGGCGAAGCGCGGCATACCGCCAGCAGCGGGAAAATCCGTCTATGTCAGTAACCTTCGCGCCCTGTGTGGTGATCCCTTGCTACAACCACGGCGCGATGATGCCCCGGGTACTGGCCCGTTTACGGCCCTGCAATCTGCCGTGCATTGTGGTCGACGATGGCAGCGACGCGCCGACGCGCCAGGTGCTGGAACAACTGGCGGCGCAGGATCCCGGGTTGACGCTGATTCGCCTGACGGAAAATGCCGGCAAAGGCGCGGCGGTGATCCGCGGTCTGCAGGCCGCAGCCGCGGCGGGTTTCAGCCACGCCGTGCAGGTGGATGCCGACGGGCAGCACGCCATTGAGGATATTCCACAACTGCTGACCCTCGCGCAAGCGCACCCGACCGCGCTGATCTCCGGGCGTCCCGTTTACGACAACACGATCCCCCGCTCACGCCTCTATGGCCGCTGGATTACCCACATCTGGGTGTGGATAGAAACGCTCTCGCTCCAGTTGAAAGACAGCATGTGCGGCTTTCGCGTCTACCCGATTGCGCCAACGCTACAGCTGGCGCAGCGCGTGGCGCTGGGTAAACGGATGGATTTCGATACCGAAGTTATGGTGCGTCTCTACTGGCAGGGTAATGACAGCCATTTTGTTGCGACCCGCGTGACCTATCCCGCGGACGGGCTGTCTCATTTTGATGCGCTTAAGGACAACTGTCGCATCTCGTGGATGCACACTCGCCTGTTCCTCGGCATGCTGCCGCGTATCCCTTCCCTGCTGTTTCGCCGTCGGACAATCCACTGGGCGCAGCAGCAGGAGGTCAAAGGGCTGTGGGGAATGCGTCTGATGCTGCTGGTCTGGCGACTGCTGGGGCGTAGGGCGTTTTCGTGGCTGCTCTACCCGGTGGTGGCCGTCTATTGGCTGATCGCGCACCGCGCCCGTCAGGCCTCGCAAAACTGGCTGTCGCGCGTGCGCGTGCAGCTTACCGCCCGTCAGCAGCCGCTGCCCGCGCACCTCAACAGCTATCGCCATTTTCTGCGCTTTGGCGAGGCGATGCTCGACAAAATCGCCGGCTGGCGCGGCGAATTACGCTTCGGACGCGATGTGGTTTTCGCTCCCGGAGCGGAAGAAGCGCTCAGCAACAGGACTCCCGGCGGCAAGCTATTGCTGGCCTCCCATCTCGGCGATGTCGAGGCCTGCCGGGCGCTAGCGCAATTGCAGGGCGGTCAGGTCATTAACGCACTGGTGTTTAGCGATAACGCCCGCCGCTTTAAACAGATCATGGAGGAGATGGCGCCGCAGGCCGGGATCAACCTGATGCCGGTGACCGATATCGGCCCGGAGACCGCGATGCTGCTCAAAGAGAAGCTGGAGCGGAACGAATGGGTGGCTATCGTCGGCGACCGCATCGCCGTGACGCCCCAGCGCGGCGGCGAATGGCGCGTCTGCTGGAGTGAGTTCATGGGACAACCCGCGCCTTTCCCGCAGGGGCCGTTTATTCTGGCGTCGATCCTGCGCTGTCCGGTGCAGCTGATTTTTGCGCTGCGCCAGCAGGGCAAACTGCATATTCATTGCGAACCCTTCGCCGACCCGCTGACGCTGCCTCGCGCAGAACGCCAGGCGGCGTTACAGCATGCCATTGACCGCTATGCACAGCGCCTTGAGCACTACGCGCTGCAGTCGCCGCTGGACTGGTTCAATTTTTTCGATTTCTGGCAGCTGCCGGATGCCAAAGAGAAGGAGTAAAGGGTGCTTAACGATCCCCGTTTTACTGCCGAGGTAGAGCTGACCGTACCGTTTCACGACGTCGATATGATGGGCGTGGTGTGGCATGGCAACTACTTTCGCTACTTTGAGATTGCCCGCGAGGCGCTGCTCAATCAGTTCAACTATGGCTACCGCCAGATGAAAGAATCCGGCTATCTGTGGCCGGTGGTGGATACCCGGGTGAAATATCGCGACGTGCTGACCTTTGAACAACGTTTTCGCGTGCGCGCCCGGATAGAAGAGTACGAAAACCGGCTGCGCATCGGCTATGAAATTTTCGCCGCCGACAGCGGAAAACGCACCACCACCGGCTATACCATCCAGGTCGCCGTGGAGGAGAAAAGCCGTGAGATGAGCTTCATCAGCCCGGACATCCTGTTTGAGCGCATGGGGGTGAAGCCATGAGATGGTGGCCCCTGCTGGCGCTGCTGATTAGCCCGTTGCTCAGCGCCCTGACGCTTGACGATCTGCAGCAGCGCTTGACCGAACAGCCGGTGATCCGCGCCCACTTCGATCAAACCCGTACCATTAAGGATCTGCCGCAGCCGCTGCGATCCCAGGGCCAGATGCTGATCGCCCGCGACCAGGGGCTGCTGTGGGATCAGACCGCCCCGTTCCCGATGCAGCTCCTGCTGGATGATAAACGGATGGTACAGGCGATCGGCGGCCAGCCGCCGCAGACGATCACCGCCGAGAACAACCCGCAGATGTTCCAGTTCAACCATTTGCTGCGCGCGCTGTTTCAGGCCGACCGTCAGGTGCTGGAGCAGAACTTCCGCGTCGAGTTTGCCGATACCGGCGAAGGGCGATGGACCCTGCGCCTGACGCCGAAAACCACACCGCTGGATAAAATCTTCGCCACCATCGACCTGGCGGGCCAGCGCAACCTGGAAAATATTCAACTCAATGATAAACAAGGCGATCGTACCGATATCGTCCTCTCTCAACATCAACTGACGCCCGCGCAACTGACCGATGACGAACGACAACGATTTGCTGCACCGTAACCGCCGGAGCATCGCGCTGCTGTGGGGCTGCGTCTGCCTGCTGATGCTGGGCGTTCTGCTGACGCTACTGCCGCAATCGCGGGTCAACAGCAGCGTACTGGCGATGTTGCCGAAGCAGACCCTTGGCGCTATTCCCCCGGCCCTGAACGATGGCTTTATGCAGCGGCTGGACCGGCAGATAGTCTGGCTGGTGAGCCCCGGCAAGCAGGCCGGTCCTCAGGCGGCAGGCGAATGGCTCACTCTCCTTCAGCAATCGCACGCTCTCGCGGACGTGAAAGGCCCAATGGATGCCGCCAGCCAGCAGGCGTGGGGAACCTTTTTCTGGCAGCACCGCAACGGGCTTATCGATGATGCCACCCGCGCTCGCCTGCAAAACGGCGGCGCGGCGCAGGCGCAGTGGGTCCTCTCCCAGCTCTACTCCGCCTTTTCCGGCGTCAGCGGCAAAGAGCTGCAAAACGATCCGCTGATGCTGATGCGCGGCTCGCAGCTGGCGATGGCGCAAAACGGCCAGCATTTGCAGCTCAAAGACGGCTGGCTGGTGGCCCAGGATAAGCAGGGAAATGACTGGTATCTGATCCACGGCGAGCTGGCAGGTTCCTCATTCGATATGCAGCAGACGCACCGCGTCGTGACGACCCTCGCGGAGCTGGAAGAGCAATTAAAAGCGCGCTACCCGCAGGCACAGGTGCTCACCCGCGGGACGGTGTTTTACAGCGACTACGCCAGCCAGCAGGCGAAGCAGGACATCTCCACCCTCGGCATCGCCACGCTGCTTGGGGTGATCCTGCTTATCGTCGTGACCTTCCGTTCGCTTCGGCCGCTGCTGCTATGCGTGATTTCCGTCGGCATTGGCGGGCTGGCGGGCACCGTCGCCACGCTGCTGCTGTTTGGCGAACTGCATCTGATGACGCTGGTGATGAGCATGAGCATTATCGGTATCTCCGCCGACTATACGCTGTACTATCTCACGGAACGTATGGTCCACGGGCATGATGCCACGCCGTGGCAAAGCCTTGCCAAAGTCCGCCGCACGTTGCTGCTGGCGCTGCTGACGGCCGTAGTGGCCTATCTCATCATGATGCTCGCCCCCTTCCCCGGTATTCGCCAGATGTCGGTGTTCGCCGCCGTCGGACTGAGCGCCTCCTGCCTGACGGTGATTTTCTGGCATCCGCTGCTGTCCCGCGGTCTGCCGGTTCGCCCGGTGCCGGCGATGGGGCTCATGCTTCGCTGGCTGGCGGCATGGCGACGCAACAAAAAACTGTATATTGGCCTGCCGCTGACGCTGGCGCTCTTCTCGCTGGCCGGTATCGCCACCCTGCGGGTCGATGACGATATTTCACAGCTCCAGGCGCTGCCGCAGCATCTTCTGGCCGAAGAAAAAGCGATCGTCGCCCTGACCGGCCAGAGCGTTGATCAGAAATGGTTCGTGGTCTACGGTGCGACGCCGCAGCAGACGCTGGAGCGGCTGGAGGCCTTTGCACCAGCCCTTGCCGAGGCGAAACGTCAGGGGATGCTCAGCGGTTATCGCACGCTTCCGCTCAATTCGCTGGCCCGTCAACGCCAGGATCTGGCGCTGCTCAACGCGGCAGCACCGGCGGTCACCGCCGCGCTGCAAAACGCCGGGCTCAAAACGGTCGATGCGGATCTGTCGGCCATGCCGGTCACGGTCGATGACTGGCTTGCCAGCCCGGCCAGCGAAGGCTGGCGCCTGCTGTGGCTGACGCTGCCAGCGGGCGAGAGCGGCGTGCTGGTTCCGGTTGACGGTGTGAAAACAAGCGCGGCGCTACGGGCCCTGAGTGAAAAGCAGCCCGGCGTCGCGTGGGTAGACAGAAAAAGTGCCTTTGACGAACTGTTTACTCTCTATCGCCATATTTTGACGGGCCTGCTGGTCGTTGCGCTGGCGGTCATCGCCTGTGGCGCCATATTGCGTCTCGGCTGGCGCAAAGGGTCGATCGGCCTGGTGCCCTCCGTGCTGTCGTTAGGCTGCGGGCTGGCAGCCCTCGCCTTCAGCGGCCACCCGGTGAACCTGTTTTCACTGCTGGCGCTGGTGCTGGTGCTGGGGATTGGTATCAACTACACCCTGTTTTTCAGCAACCCGCGCGGAACGCCGCTGACGTCGCTGCTGGCCATCATCCTCGCCATGATGACCACCCTGTTGACCCTCGGCATGCTGGTCTTCAGCGCCACCCAGGCCATCAGCAGTTTTGGCATTGTGCTGGTCAGCGGTATTTTCACCGCTTTCCTGCTCTCCCCGCTGGCGATGCCCGGTAAAAAAGAGAAAAAAAGACGATGATCAAACACAGACTCTGGTGCGCCGCGGCGCTGGCCGCCACCTTCATCCTCGCCGGGTGCAGTCACTCGTCCAGCCCCGGGCAAGGGCGACCGCAGGCATGGCTGGAGCCGGGAACCCGCGTGACGTTACCGGCGCCAGGCATCACCCCGCCGCTGAATGCCCAGCAGCTGCTTACCGGGCGTTTTCACGGCCAGACTCAGTCGCTGCTGGTGATGCTCAACGCGGATGAGCAAAAAGTCACTCTCGCCGGTCTCTCATCGATGGGGATCCGCCTGTTTCTTGTGACCTATGATGAAAAGGGGCTGCACACCGAGCAGTCTATCGCCGCTCCGCAGCTGCCGCCGGCAAGTCAGGTGCTGGCCGATGTGATGCTCAGCCACTGGCCTGTCGCCGCCTGGCAACCGCAGCTGCCGGAGGGCTGGACCCTGATCGACACCGGCGACCGCCGCGAGCTACGCAACGCCCGGGGGCAGCTGGTGACGGCGATCGCCTACCTCAACCGGCAGGGTAAGCGCGAGCCGATCGGCATTGAGCAGCGGGCCTTTAAATACCACATCACCATTCAATATCTGGGTGACTGAGATGATCTACATTTCTGCTGTCGGCATGATCAATGCGCTGGGTGACAACTGCGATGAAATCGCCGCGAATCTGACACGCGGCATTGCCCCCGGTATGCGCCCGCGTGCGGGCTGGCTAGAGGGACAGCCCACAGCGGTACTCGGCGGCGTGGATGCCGTCCTGCCTGCCATTGCCGATGATTTTGCGGCCCACCGATCGCGTAATAACCAGCTGCTGCTGGCGGCGCTAACCCAGATCCGTCCCCAGGTCGACGAGGCCATCGCGCGCTTCGGAAGCGACCGCGTCGCGGTGGTGCTCGGCACCAGCACCTCCGGCCTCGACGAGGGCGATATTCACGTGGCTGCCACGCTGAACGGCGGGACCAGCGCCGGCTGGCAATATCCGCAGCAGGAGCTGGGCGATCCGTCGCGCTTTCTGAGCCACTGGCTGGCGCTGGACGGCCCGGCGTTCACCCTCTCCACCGCCTGCTCCTCCAGCGCCAGGGCCATTATCAGCGGGCGACGGCTGATTGAAGCCGACCTCGCCGACGTGGCTATTGTCGGCGGCGCCGATACGCTGAGCCGGATGCCGGTGAACGGTTTTCATAGTCTGGAGTCCCTTTCGGTGACGCGATGCCAGCCCTTTGCCCGCGACCGCTGCGGGATCACCATCGGTGAAGGGGCGGCGCTGATGCTGCTGACGCGCGAGCCGCAGCCGATCGCGCTGCTGGGCGTCGGCGAATCAAGCGATGCGCACCATATTTCGGCCCCGCATCCGCAGGGCGAAGGCGCCATCCGCGCCATTACCCAGGCGCTTGACGATGCCGGCATCACCGCCGGGGCGGTGGGCTATATCAACCTGCACGGCACCGCCACGCCGCTTAACGATCGGGTGGAGTCGCAGGTCGTGCAGCAGCTGTTTGGCGACACCGTGCCGTGCAGCTCAACCAAACACCTCACCGGACATACTCTCGGCGCCGCCGGGATCACCGAAGCGGCAATCGGTATGCTGATTTTGCAGCGTCATTTGCCACTGCCGGCGCAGGATTTCAGCCTCTCGCCGCACGACCCGGCGCTGGCGGAGTGCGGTATCATCGCGACGTCGCAGCCTCTGGAACGCCCGCTGATTTTGTCCAACTCATTTGCTTTTGGCGGCAACAACGCCAGCATTTTGCTCGGGAGACTTTCATGAGCCATTACCTGGCGCCCGGCGCCTATCTGCCGCACGATGCCCCGATGCTGCTGCTCGAAGAGGTGCTGGAGGTGTCCGAGGAAACGGCCACCTGCCGCGTGACCGTCGCCTCCGGGGGCGTACTGACGCCGTTTCTTGATGCCAACGGCGATCTGCCGGGCTGGTTTGCGCTGGAGCTGATGGCGCAGACCATTGGCGTCTGGTCCGGCTGGCATCGTCATCAGAAAAACCTGGGCAACATCGCCCTCGGTATGGTGCTGGGAGCCAGAGAACTGGTGTGCGCCGCCGGCGTTCTGCCCGCCGGGCAAACGCTGACCATCGCGGTCAGCTTATTAATGCAGGATGAACGTTTCGGTAGCTTCGACTGCACGATCTGCTGCGGGAATGACACGCTGGCAACGGGCCGCATCAACACCTTCCAGCCCACCCAGGAAGAGTTAACGACGCTTTTTAATCAGGGAGAGAAACCATGAGTCGTTCCGTATTAGTGACCGGTGCCAGCAAGGGTATCGGGCGTGCCATCGCCTGCCAGCTGGCGGCCGATGGCTTTATTGTCGGCGTCCATTATCATCGTGACGCAGAGGGTGCGCAGGAGACGCTGAAGAGCATCCGCGCCGCCGGGGGAGCGGGCCGGACATTGAGTTTTGATGTCGCCAACCGTGAGCAGTGCCGCGAGGTGCTGGAGCAGGATATCGCGACTCATGGGCCGTGGTACGGTGTGGTGAGCAATGCCGGCATTACCCGGGATGGCGCCTTCCCGGCGCTCAGCGACAGCGACTGGGATGCGGTGATCCACACCAATCTCGACAGTTTTTATAACGTCATTCAGCCATGCATCATGCCGATGATCGGCGCCCGCCAGGGCGGACGGATTATCACGCTCTCTTCGGTGTCAGGCGTCATGGGCAACCGCGGGCAGGTTAACTACAGTGCCGCCAAAGCGGGCATTATCGGCGCGACCAAAGCGCTGGCCATTGAGCTGGCAAAACGCAAGATCACCGTCAACTGCATTGCCCCAGGGCTGATTGATACCGGGATGATCGCCATGGAAGAGGCCGCCCTCAAAGAGGCGATGTCGCTCGTTCCGATGAAACGCATGGGTCAGGCCGAAGAAGTCGCCGGACTCGCCAGCTATTTGATGTCGGATATTGCAGGCTATGTGACGCGTCAGGTGATTTCCATCAATGGAGGTATGCTATGACTCGTCGCGTCGTCATTACCGGTATGGGCGGCGTCACCGCCTTCGGCGAAAGCTGGCAGGCGGTATCCGCCAGGCTACAGGCCTACGAGAACGCCGTGCGCACAATGCCCGAGTGGCAAATCTATGATGGTCTGCATACGCTACTCGGCGCCCCCATCGACGATTTCACCCTGCCGGAGCACTATACGCGCAAGCGCATTCGCGCCATGGGCCGCGTCTCGCTGATGTCCACCCGCGCCAGCGAGCTGGCGCTGGAGCAGGCCGGACTGACTGGCGAGGCGGTTCTCACCAATGGCGAAACCGGTATTGCCTACGGCTCCTCTACCGGTAGCACCGGTCCGGTCAGCGAATTCGCGACCATGCTGACGGAAAAGCATACCAATAACATCACCGGCACGACCTACGTCCAGATGATGCCGCACACAACCGCAGTGAACACCGGCCTGTTCTTCGGCCTGCGCGGGCGGGTCATTCCCACCTCCAGCGCCTGCACCTCCGGCAGCCAGGCGATTGGCTATGCCTGGGAGGCGATTCGTCACGGCTATCAGACCATCATGGTGGCCGGCGGCGCTGAAGAGCTGTGTCCGTCGGAAGCGGCTATTTTCGATACGTTGTTCGCGACCAGCCAGCGCAACGATGAGCCGAAAACCACACCATCGCCGTTCGATGAAGCCCGTGACGGTCTGGTGATTGGCGAAGGCGCCGGCACCTTTGTGCTGGAAGAGCTGGAACATGCCAAAGCCCGGGGAGCGACGATTTACGGTGAAATCATTGGCTTCGCCACCAACTGCGACGCGGCGCATATTACCCAGCCGCAGCGGGAAACCATGCAAATTTGCATGGAGCAATCGCTCAGAATGGCCGGTTTAAGCGCCCAGGATATTGGCTATATTTCGGCGCACGGCACGGCGACCGATCGCGGTGATATTGCCGAGAGCCAGGCCAGCGCCGCCGTGTTTGGCGACCGCGTTCCGATCTCTTCGCTAAAAAGCTATTTTGGCCATACCCTGGGCGCCTGCGGGGCGCTGGAAGCCTGGATGAGCCTGCAAATGATGCGGGAGGGCTGGTTTGCCCCTACGCTCAACCTGCGCCGGCCGGACCCGCAGTGCGGCGAGCTGGATTACATTATGGGCGAGAGCCGCCGGATTGATTGCGAATTTATCCAGAGTAATAACTTCGCCTTCGGCGGGATCAATACGTCCATCATTATTCAGCGCTGGCCCTGATATGTATCGACTTTTCCTGGGAAAAATCTCGACGTTAAGCACCCGGCCTCTGCCGCATAAGCTCGCGGCTCAGGCGCCGCAGGGCAGTCGTCGCGCAAGCTGGCTGGCGGGCCGGGTCCTGTTGGCGCAGGCGGTGTCGCCGCTGCCTGAGATTATTTACGCTGAACACGGTAAACCGGGGTTCTCCGGCGAGACGGGACTCTGGTTTAACCTCAGCCACAGCGGCGATGATATCGCCCTGCTGTTCAGCGATGAAGGCGAGGTCGGCTGCGATATCGAAGTGATTCGCCCTCGCCCGAACTGGCGCAGGCTGGCTAACGCCATTTTCAGTCCTGGGGAGCATGCGGAAGTAGAAGCGGAGCATCCGGAGCGGCAGCTCGACGCCTTCTGGCGTATCTGGACGCGCAAAGAAGCGATGGTTAAGCAGCGCGGCGGCAGCGCCTGGCAGATTGCCAGCGTCGACAGCACGCGCGGCGCGGCGTTCCCGGTCAGTCAGATCCAGCTTGCCAATCTGAGTCTGGCGGTCTGCACGCCAACGCCGTTTGCGTTGAAGGCCGACAGGATCCGCTGACTCAGGTTTTGCGCTTCGCCGGCCAGAAGATTGTCAGCACGCCGGCGATGATAATCAGCACCCCCAGCAGGGAGCGCCAGTGGAAAGGTTCATGCCAGCCGGGCAGCCAGATAGCGGCGGCCCAGACCAGAATATAGCTCAGACTGAGTAGCGCGTAGGCTTTGGCCAGCGGCAGCTGATGCAGCGCAAAGTACCAGCAGACCATCGACAGCAGGTAGCCGCTCAGTCCCAGCCCCAGGCCGATAGTTCCGGCACGCAGATGGAAAAGATGATTGAGAAACGCGAACAGGTCACTCAGCGGCGGCAGCTCAACCATCGCCCCGCGCAGCAGAAGCTGTGCGGCGCTGACCAGCCCGACGCTGAATAACGCCCAGATTAAGCCCATCAGACGCTACTCCCGAGCACCACGATGCCGACCACAATCAGCCCGACGCCGACCCAGTGCCGCCGGGCTACCGGCTCTCGCCAGATCCCCCAGGCCGCTAACGTCACCCAGACAAAATTGAGGCTCAGCATGGGATAGGCCACGCTCACCGGAATGGATTGCAGCACGCTCAGCCACAGCAGCATACCGCCGCCGAGCGCCAGCAGCGCAAGGCCCAGCCAGCCGAGAATATGGCGGCCGCGCCGCCGTGATTTAGACGGGCGCGTCGCCTGCTTCTGGCACAGCTGCCCGGCGCAGCTTAACAGGCTCGCCAGCGCCAGGCAGATCCAGGTACTCATTGCGGCAGATACTGGAGAAACACAACCCGCTCCAACACGTAGGTGTTGTCAGGTTTCGGTAGAGGTAAATCGGCCATGTTTTCTCCTTTGTCCATCAGCAGCACCAGCGATACCGGTCCTTCCTGGCGATGCGCTGCCAGCCAGCTGGCAAACTCACTCTGGCTCACAAAGCCATTCTTCGCATCCGGCCAGTCTAAACCGTACTTCAGTTCGCCCTGCTTGTCATACATGATGATATCGTTACGCTTGAGTTCCCACGCCAGACCGGCGGCAATGCCGACGTTGTTGCTCAGCACATAGCGGCTTGGCGCCAGCGATTCACCAATGATATCGACCATGAACTGCGGCTGCTTACTATCAATCACCCGGTCAGGAATGGCAAAGCCAATCAGCAGCGCCAGCCCCAGAGGACAGCAGGCGGCTAATGTCCAGCGACGGCCGTTATCTTTCATCGCCAGCCAGCCCATCAGCGCCCAGACGGCAAACGCAATCGCCGCCAGCAGACATTTATACAGCTCAATCTGCGTCCAGACCGGTTTATGCATCACGCCCCACGGCGACACCACCAGCACGGCAATCAGACCCACCAGGCCAAAGACCAGGTTGATGAGGCCGTTAATGCGCAGCGCCTTCGCTCCCGCCTTCGCCGCATCCAGCCCATAGCGAGCCATCAGAATCGACAGCGGCCCGAAGCACGGCAGAATGTAGGTCGGCAGTTTCCCTTTGGCGATACTGAAAAACAGGAACGGCATCGCCACCCAGCCAAGCAGATACAGCGCGCCGCGCACGTCATCGCGCTCGCTCCAGCCGCGCTTCAGCGCCCCGGGCAGCAGCGCCAGCCACGGCAGACTTCCGGCGAACAGGAACGGGATGTAATACCAGAACGGCGCCTTGTGTTGGGCATCTTTCTCGGCAAAGCGTTGAATATGCTCCACCCAGAAGAAATAGCGCCAGAAGTCCGGTTCGCGTTTGGCGATAGCCAGGCCCCAGGGCAGCACCGTCAGGATACAGACCCCCACCGCCAGCCAGCCGTAGGTCAGCACTTCACGCCAGCGCTTCTGGGCAATCACCCACGGCAGAACCCCGACAACCGGCACCGCCAGCGCCAGGAAGCCTTTGGTCATTACCCCCATTCCACAGGCCGCCCCCAGCAGCGCGTAGCCGATGATTTTACCGTTTCGGGTCTGCGCCTGAGCGGCGCCCCAGAAACTGCACATCGCCAGCGCCATCCACAGGGTGATCATCGGGTCCAGCACCGCATAGGTGCCAATACCGTAGACCAGCAGTGCGGTCAGGAAGATCACGGCGGACAGAATCGCCACCCGTTTGTCCTGCCAGATGCGCCATGCCAGCCACGCAATCAGCAGCGCGGTGACGCTAATGGAGAAGACCGAGCCAAAGCGCACGGCAAAGTTATTGTGGCCAAACAACCACTGCCCGATGCTGTTAATCCAGTATCCGGCAATTGGTTTTTCAAAATAGCGCAGCCCGAGAAAATGCGGCACCACCCAGTCACCGGACGCCAGCATCTCGCGGCTGATCTCCGCATAGCGCGTTTCATCAGGCTGCCAGAGCAGTCGGAAATTCAACGGAAGTAGATAATACAGCGCAAATAACACCACTAAAGAGACGCTATAACGAATGCTTTTCATACGTCCTGACTCAATAATTGTTCACGCCCAAGCCAGCCTTCCCGGCCGGCCAATTCACCGCGAACCACTTTACCCAGCGGCAGCTCGCTAAAATCTGCGGGCAGCAGTTGGCTCAGCGGGCAAAACTGGATTTCTTCCTGTGCGGCCATCGTCAGCAGTTCATCAAACTGCTGCGCGAAGGCAATGCCTTCCACTTCAGCATGAATGGTGTAGACCGGCGTACCGCTATCCCGGTGAATACAATCCAGCAGATAGCGATTGAAGCCCCCGGCATCGACGCGACTGCCGACCACTTCATCCCAGGTAGGCAGCGTAACGGGGATCTGCACCGTACCTGTCACCTTGTCGCCCAGCAACGGCAGGAAGGGGCGCGAGCCCCGGCAGTCGCTGTTGTAGAGGAAATTGAAGGACTCTTTGGCTTTAATCACCCGCTGATCCGCGCGCCAGCCCGCCACCGCGGAACAGGTGACCGACCGGCCGATGATCCGCTCCAGCTCGAGCAGGCCGCGTTCGACCTCCAGCGCCAGCCGTTCCTGTGGCCAGACGCCGCTCCATGCCTGCCAGCTGTAATGATCCCAGGCATGTAGACCCACTTCATGCGCCTGCGCCGTCGCACGGATAACCTCTTCATTACCCGCGCCAATCCGTCGCCCAGGCCATGCGGTGCCGGCCAGCAAAATATCCCAGCCGTACAGCGAAGCGGCGTTTGAGCGCAGCATCTTCCACAGAAACTTCGGTTTTATCAGGCGCCATAAATGGCGCCCCATATTGTCCGGCCCAACGCTGAAGAAGAAGCTTGCCTGAACCCCGTGCTGGCCCAACAGGCTCAGCAGACGCGGTACCCCGTCCCGGGTACCGCGAAAGGTATCGACATCTATGCGTAAGCCGACCTGTTTCATGATGTCTTGTCGTCCACCAGCTCAACCGTACGCAGGAAGAAGTCGAGCGTATGCTCCACGGTTTCTTCCATCGGAACCGTCGGCGTCCAGTTCAGACAGCGCTTCGCGTTACGAATGCTCGGCTTACGATGCTCCACGTCCTGATAGCCTTTACCGTAGTAATCGCTGCTCTCGACGTCGCGGAAACCGGCGAACGGCGGGAAGTTATTGCGCAGCGGATGACGCTCGAAGCACGCCAGCAGCATCTCCGCCAGCTCTTTAATACTGGCTTCGTTTTCCGGGTTACCGATGTTGATAATCTGCCCGTCGCAGCGGCCGTCTTTGTTCTCGATAATGCGGAACAGCGCTTCAATACCATCGCTAATATCGGTGAAGCAGCGTTTTTGTTTACCGCCTTCGATAAGCTTGATCGGCGAACCTTCAACCAGGTTCAGGATCAGCTGAGTAATCGCACGAGAGCTGCCGATACGTGCGGCATTCAGGTTATCCAGACGCGGTCCCATCCAGTTAAACGGACGGAACAGGGTGAAGCGCAGGCCGGACTTGTCGCCATAGGCCCAGATAACGCGGTCGAGCAGCTGCTTCGATACCGAGTAAATCCAGCGCTGTTTGTTGATCGGGCCCACCACCAGGTTTGAGGTGTCTTCGTCGAAGTTTTTGTCGGTGCACATGCCGTACACTTCGGAGGTCGACGGGAAGATAATGCGCTTATCGTATTTCACGCAGTCGCGGATGATCTTCAGGTTCTCTTCGAAGTCCAGCTCGAACACGCGCAGCGGGTTGCGGGTATATTCGATTGGCGTCGCGATGGCCACCAGCGGCAGTACCACGTCGCATTTCTTAATGTGGTATTCGATCCACTCGGAGTGAATGCTGATATCGCCTTCAACGAAGTGGAAGCGCGGGTTGCCCAGGAAACGACCGATCGCGTCCGACCCGATGTCCAGACCATAGATTTCATAGTTGTCGTCGGCGAGCAGACGCTCGGTCAGGTGGTTACCGATAAAACCGTTCACGCCAAGGATCAGCACGCGGGTACGGCGTTTAATCGCCACAACCGGCTTGCTGCTCAGTACCGCACCGGATACCAGCCCCAGCGCCTGCGCCAGCTGCGTACCCTGCATGTAAACGCCGCGCTCGGTTTGACCGGTTACGATCTCCAGCGCGCCATCCTGGCAAGCGATCACCAGCGGAGAGGTCGACATCACCGTTCCAGGCTTCGCCGCGGCCAGGTCCTGGCGCACGCGGGATTTCCAGACGATAAATTTATTCGCACCAACATAGCCAAACGCGCCCGGCCACGGATCGGAAACGGCGCGGACCAGGTTATGCAGCGTCAGCGCAGGTTTGTCCCAGTCGAGACGGCCATCTTCCGGCGTACGGCGACCAACGTAGGTGGCCTGGCTTTCATCCTGCGCACGATCCTGGATTTTATCTTCACGAATCGCCGGCAGGGCCTGGTTCAGCAGCTCTGACGCCGCGGCGCACAGCTTGCGATGCAGGGTCAGCGCGACATCATCCGCGCCGATAGCAACCGTCTGCTGCGCCACGATAGCGCCGGCATCCGCACGGCTGACCATGCGATGCAGAGTCACGCCGGTTTCCGTTTCACCGTTAACCAGCACCCAGTTCAGCGGCGCGCGGCCGCGATATTGCGGCAGCAGAGAACCGTGCAGGTTAAAGCCGCCTTTTGGTGCAAGGCTGAGGATATCGTCGCCCAGCATGTTGCGATAGTAGAAAGAGAACAGGACGTCCGGCTTCATGTCGCGAATGCGTTCAATCCACAGCGGGTGGTTAACATCTTCAGGTGCCCACACCGGGATACCTTGTTCAGCAGCAATACGCGCAACCGAGCCAAAGAAATGGTTTTCGCCAGGGTTATCCGGATGGGTGAAAATAGCGGCGATTTCATACCCGGAATCCAGCAGAGACTGAATGCCAGCACAACCCATATCGTGATAAGCGAAGACTACAGCTTTCATGAACGATCTTCCTCTTGAGACGCCGTTTCCGGCTGACGAACAACACGTTGAATAAAGTAGCGGGGACGGGCGCGGACATCGTTATAGATGCGTCCGATATACTCCCCGAGCAGCCCCATGCCGACAAACTGGGCACCGATGAACATGAACAGCACGGCAAACAGCATGAACACCCCTTCCGCCGCCCACTGCGGGCCAAATACCAGTCGCAGGAACACCAGCAGGAAGGCGAAAGCGAAGCCCAGCAGGGCAATCACGCTGCCAAAGACGCTCAGCAGACGCAGCGGCGTGGTGGTCAAACAGGTCACCAGGTCGTACATCAGATTAATCAGGCGCATAAAGCTGTATTTGGAATCGCCAAATTCACGCTCCGCGTGCATCACCGGGATTTCGACCGCCCGGCGCGCGAAGGTATTTGCCAGAATCGGGATAAACGTACTGCGCTCATGGCAATTGAGCATCGCGTCGATAATGTGGCGGCGATAGGCGCGCAGCATGCAGCCGTAGTCCCCCATCGCTTTACCGGTGGTGCGCTGAATCAGGCGGTTGATCATCTTCGACGCGCTTTTACGGAAGAAGGTGTCCTGGCGGTTCTGCCGAACGGTACCGACCACGTCGTAACCTTCGTCCGCCTTCGCCACCAGGCGCGGGATCTCTTCCGGTGGGTTTTGCAGGTCGGCATCAAGGGTAATAATCAGATCGCCGGTCACATGGCTGAATCCCGCCATAATGGCCGAGTGCTGGCCATAGTTGCGGTTAAGCAACACCGCGACCACATGGCTGCCTTCGGCTTCAGCAGCCTCGGTCAGCATGCGGGCAGAATCATCGCTGCTGCCATCGTCGACCAGCAGAATCTCATACTGGCGGCCCAGCGTCGCGCAGGCGGCATCCGTACGGCGAATCAGCTCAGGCAGGCTCTCCTGTTCGTTATAAACCGGAATAACGACCGAGACTTTTTTCACGGGTGGGTAAGTAAACATATCAACATCCTGACAGCTGGTGCAGCGCGGAAATGACCCGAGTGACGTCATCGTCGGTCATATCCGGGAACAAAGGGAGTGAACAGATACGCGCGCTGTTCCATTCCGTATTCGGTAAGGAAAGCGTCGGGAAACGCTCGCGGTAATATTTTTGCGTGTGGGCCGCACGGAAGTGCAGGCCGGTGCCGATGCCCATGGCTTTCAGTTTTTCCATCAACGCATCGCGGCTGATTCCGCAGGTCGCTTCATCCACGCGAATAATAAACAGGTGCCAGGCGTGCTGGTGTTCCCATTCCGGTATCGCCAGCGGCTTAAACGGCGTATCCGCCAGCTCGCGCAGATAGCGTTGGGCAATCTCGCTACGACGCTGGTTGGCATGGGCCAGTTTATCCAGCTGTACCAGCGCCAGCGCGGCGTTGATATCGGCCAGATTGTATTTGAAGCCCGGCGAAATCACCTCCGCCTGCGGCGCCCGACCATGCGTCTGACGGTCATAGGCATCGACGCCAAGACCGTGGAATTTCAGGCTACGAATGCGCGATGCCAGCGCATCGTCATCGGTCACGATCAGTCCGCCTTCGGCGCAGGTCATATTTTTAATGGCGTGAAATGAGAAGATCGCGCAGCCGCGACCGCCCACATGTTTGCCCTTGTAATACGTTCCCGCCGCGTGCGCGGCATCTTCAATCACCGGGATACCGTGACGTTCTGCCACGGCGCGAATCGCGTCGATATCCGCAGGCGCGCCCGCGTAGTGCACGGGAATAATCGCTTTGGTGTTGGGGGTAATCGCCGCTTCAACCGCCTCGGCGGTAATCATCAGATTGTCGCGATCGACATCGATCATCACCGGTGTCGCGCCCAGCAGACAGATCATGTTCAGCGTGGAAACCCAGGTCTGGGATGGCGTGATGACTTCATCGCCCGGGCCAATGCCCAACGCCATCAGCGTGACGTGCATGCCACCGGTCGCCGAACTCACCGCCACGGCGTGACGGTTGCCGGTCAGCGTGCAGAATGCCTCTTCCAACGCCTGGTTTTTCGGTCCGGTAGTAATCCAGCCCGATTGCAAAACTTCACGCAGCGCAGCCAGCTCTGCGTCGCCCATCGACGGGCGCGAAAACGGCAAAAATTCGCTCATCATTTTCCTGTTCTGTATATGACCCTTTCAGGGTTGCGGGTCGATAGAAAAAATATCCTGCGCCAGCGGACTTAAACAAAATGAAAATGGAATCTCTTCAATGCCACTTTTCATTCCAGGGTATTTGACGTTATTAAATTTAGACGGGGTTGCTTAGGATAATATTAAGAAATTAATATAATTTGCCGAATAGACAATAATCAATTGTTTTTAAATGGAATTTACAAATGACAACGCGGGGGAAGAGTGGGAAACCGGCTCCCGTTTATGGGCAAAACAGGAGCACGATGTAGTAAAGTAAACAGACATTAAACAGTTAAACAATAAATAGAATTTTATTCTGCAATCTGAATTTCAAAAACACATCTTAGCTCACAAAATCATTTCCGGTAGATGACAAATTTGCAGGAAAGTCAGCCGGTAATTGATTAGCCGGGCAATTAATGACGCTGTTATTATCCGCGCCGCAATCACGTATAAAGGTGATGGTGGCGAACTCGTCAATCACTTCCGTCGGGTAAGCCGGTCCGGCTTCACGGTAAGAAACCATCAGCGGGATATGATCGTTCTGGAAGCAGACGGTTTTTTCCGGATTATTCATCACCCAGCGCGGGAAGAAGATGGTGCCGTGAAACAGTTTGTCGCCGAGGTTTACGATCAGACTCACATCAGTGCCGGTCGGTTCAGTCCAGGAAATTTTGTAGATGCTTTCGCCGACGCGAACGATGTAAGCCTGCTGATCTTTCACCCAACGATTCGCGACGATACCGCTGTGAATACGGTAATCCAGGGTGTGGGCGTTTTTCACGTATATTTCGTAATTCCAGCCGTTATCGTAGGTATAAACCAGATGTTTGCCGATAAAACCGCTCAGGTCATGTTGGTCAAATGTGCTCATAATCTGTTCTCCTCTATGTGTTGAGAACAAGCATACTGCTTTAAAAAATGGATGAATAACGCTATGTTTTGATGAAATTCATTCACTTTTTCGATAAATCATGTACAAAACGACGCTGGAACAGTGGGCCTTGCTGGAAAAAGTCATCGAGCTGGGTAGCTTCGCAAAAGCAGCAGAAGAGACTCATCGCAGCCAGTCCTCGGTGAGCTATAACCTCGCCCTGCTGCAGGAAAGACTGGGTGTCGCGCTGCTGCACCCCTCTGGCCGCCGCGCGGTACTCACTCCGGCCGGGGAGCTGTTGCTAAGCCAGGTAAAACCGCTCCTGCAGGCATTTTCATACGTTGAAACCCGCGCGGCGACCCTGCACAACGGCGCACGAACCCGTCTGGACCTGGTTGTGGACAGTATTTTCCCTCGCGAACGGCTGTTCGCCATTCTACGCCAGTTTCAGCAACGCCATCCGCAGACTCAGGTGAGGCTGACCGAAGTCCTCGAAAACATGAAAGATGAGCAGGAGGCCCGCAGCGAAGCTGACGTGATGGTACTCACCCGCCGCCAGGATATTACCGGACGCGGCGAATGGCTGATGAACATTGATTTTGTTGCCGTTGCCCACCGGGACCATCCGCTTGCCAGACTGAGCGGCCCCCTCGACGACAGTGCGCTGGCCTCCTGGCCGCTGGTGCGTATCGCCGATCGCAGCGACGACCCGCAGACAGGGCGCGATGCGTGGACATTTTCCACCATTGATGCCGCTATCGATGCGGTGCTCTATCAGGTTGGCTTCGGCTGGCTCCCGGAAGAGCGCATCCGCTCCCGGTTGGATCAGGGTCTGTTGAAAATATTGCCGCTCAGCCACGGCGCCCGACGCGCCACGCCGCTGCATCTGATCGTCAAACGCGATCTGGCGCCCATTGATGAGCAGCTCGCCACGCTGCTGGCGCTGTTCCGGGCGCCCTGAATCGCCCGCTTGCGCGAGCCTTCGGGCCACGAATCCTTTACGTTGTCTCGACCTGGCTGACCAGCAGACAACCTGACGGACGAAGTGGGTATATGAAATTCTTATACTTTCCGTCCTGAGATTGATCCAGGTTAGGCCTGAAGTATGATGAATTATTAAAATCATCATACTTTCCTTCCTGTTGAGATAAAGACCTTGTCTATTTTCCGCACCACGCTGCTGGCGCTTCTCGCCTGCGCACCTCTGCTGACCGCCGCCGCTTCATACGACATCACCACCGCCTGGCCGGTGAACGTGGGTCCGCTGAATCCGCATCTGTATACCCCCAACCAAATGTTTGCCCAAAGCATGGTCTACGAGCCGCTGGTCAAATATCAGCAGGATGGTTCGGTCAAGCCGTGGCTGGCGAGCAGCTGGAGCCACTCTGCAGACGGGAAAGTGTGGCTCTTTACCCTGCGTAACGACGTGCAGTTTTCTAACGGCGAGCCGTTCAATGCGCAGGCCGCGGTCGCCAACTTCCAGGCGGTGCTGGCTAACCGGCAGCGCCATGCCTGGCTGGAGCTGACCAACCAGATTACCGACGTACGGGCGCTCAGCGATACACAGCTGCAGATTACGCTCAAAAGCGCCTACTACCCTTTCTTGCAGGAGCTGGCGCTGCCGCGCCCGTTCCGTTTTATCGCCCCTTCGCAATTTGTTGAAGGGGGAACACAGCACGGTATCAAAGCGCCGATCGGCACCGGCCCCTGGGTGCTGAAAACCTCTCAGCTCAACCAGTATGATGTGCTGGTACGTAACGACCGCTACTGGGGTGACAAACCGGCGATCCGCCAGGTGACCGTGAAAGTGATTCCGGACCCGATGACCCGCGCCGTCGCTTTTGAAACCGGCGATATCGATCTGCTTTACGGCAACGAAGGCCTGCTGCCGCTGGATACCTTCGCTCGTTTCAGCCATAACCCGGCCTGGCGTACCCAGCTCTCTCAGCCTGTCGAAACGGTGATGCTGGCCCTGAACTCCGCCAGAGCTCCCACGAACGAACTGGCGGTGCGTGAAGCGCTGAATTACGCGGTGAACAAAAAATCGCTGATCGACAATGCGCTGTACGGTACACAGCAGGTGGCCGACACGCTTTTCGCCCCTTCCGTGCCATACGCCAATATTGGCCTGAAACCGCGCCACTACGACCCACAGCAGGCCAACGCCATGCTGGAAAAGGCCGGTTGGGTCAGGCCCGCGGGCAAAGCGATTCGCGAGAAGAATGGCCAGCCGCTGCACATCGAACTGTCGTTTATCGGTACCGATGCCCTGAGTAAGTCGATGGCGGAGATAATCCAGGCGGATATGCGCCAGGTCGGGGTGGATGTGGCGCTGGTTGGCGAAGAGGAGAGCAGCATTTACGCCCGCCAGCGCGACGGCCGCTTTGGCATGATTTTTAACCGTACCTGGGGCGCGCCGTACGACCCGCACGCTTTTATGAGCTCAATGCGCGTCCCCTCGCATGCCGATTACCAGGCGCAGCAAGGGCTAGCGGACAAGCAGCTGATTGATAAAGAGATTGGCCAGGTTCTGACCACCAGCGACGATGCGCAACGCCAGGCGCTGTATCGCGATATTCTCACCCGTCTGCACAACGACGCGGTCTATCTGCCCGTCAGCTATATCTCAATGATGGTGGTGGCGAAACCCGAGCTGGGAGCGATTCCTTACGCAGCGGTTACCGCTGAAATTCCGTTCGAACAGATCCAGCCGGTGAATCCCTGATGCAACGTTATCTGCTGCGACGCATACTGCTGATGGTTCCGATGATTTTTGCCGCCTCGGTGATTATCTTCCTGATGCTTCGCCTCGGCACCGGTGACCCGGCGCTCGACTATCTGCGGCTTTCAAACCTGCCGCCCACGCCAGATATGGTGGCCTCTACGCGGACGATGCTCGGATTGGATCAGCCGCTCGTCGTCCAGTACGGCCGCTGGCTCTGGCGGGCGCTACATCTCGATTTTGGCGTATCATTTGCCACCCAGCGTCCGGTGCTTGACGATGTGCTGCGCTTCCTGCCCGCAACGCTGCAGCTGGCGGGCGCGGCGCTGGTGCTGATCCTGCTGACCTCCGTACCGCTGGGTATCTGGGCCGCGCGTCACCGCGAGCATTTGCCGGATTTCATCGTGCGACTCATCGCCTTTCTTGGCGTGTCGATGCCTAACTTCTGGCTCGCCTTTTTGCTGGTGCTGTTCTTCTCGGTCTATTTACAGTGGCTGCCAGCTCTGGGCTACGGCAGCTGGCAGCATATCGTCCTGCCGGCCGTGTCGATTGCGTTTATGTCGCTGGCGATTAACGCCCGCCTCCTGCGCGCCAGCATGCTGGAAGTCGCCGGACAGCGCCATGTCACCTGGGCTCGCCTGCGCGGCCTGAATGCCAGGCAAATCGAACGTCGTCACATTCTGCGCAACGCCTCGCTACCGATGATTACCGCCGTAGGAATGCACATTGGCGAACTGATCGGCGGGACGATGATCATCGAAAATATCTTTGCCTGGCCGGGCGTCGGGCGCTATGCCGTTTCGGCCATTTTTAACCGTGATTATCCTGTGATTCAATGCTTTACGCTTATCATGGTGGTGGTATTCGCCCTGTGCAATCTGGCGGTCGATCTGGTCAATGCCGCGCTGGACCCGCGTATTCGTCGTCATGAAGGAGCGCACTCATGAGCTTTTTCTTCTCAGCGCGCGGTTCGGTGCGCGCGGCGCTGGTCATTATCGTTCTGCTGATGCTGGTGGCGCTCACCAGCCAGTGGTGGCTACCGTACGATCCGCAGGCCATTGATTTACCTTCCCGTCTGCTGCCACCTGACGGCCAGCACTGGCTGGGGACCGACCATCTTGGCCGCGATATTTTCTCCCGTCTGCTGGCGGCGACCCGGGTGTCACTGGGGGCGGTGATGGCCTGTTTACTGCTGGTTCTGGCGCTGGGGCTTCTCGTTGGCGGCTGTGCCGGACTCATGGGCGGGCGCGTCGATCAGCTCACCATGCGGGTGGCCGATATGTTTATGACCTTTCCTACCTCTATTCTGTCGTTTTTTATGGTCGGCGTGCTGGGGACCGGGTTGACCAACGTGATTATCGCTATCGCCCTGTCTCACTGGGCCTGGTACGCGCGCATGGTTCGTAGCCTGGTGGTATCCCTGCGCCAGCGCGAGTTTATTCTCGCCGCGCGGCTGAGCGGCGCAAATCGCTGGCGGCTTTTCCTCGATCACCTGGCCGGCGCGGTGGTGCCCTCGCTGCTGGTTCTCGCCACCCTCGATATCGGTCATATGATGCTGCACGTCGCCGGGATGTCGTTCCTCGGTCTTGGCGTCAGCGCCCCCACGGCGGAATGGGGGGTAATGATTAACGATGCGCGGCAGTTTATCTGGACCCAGCCGCTACAGATGCTGTGGCCCGGCCTGGCGCTGTTTATCAGCGTGATGGCCTTTAACCTGGTGGGCGACGCGCTGCGCGATCGTCTCGATCCTCACCTAATCGCGGAGCACAGCCACTGATGCCGCAAAAGATCCAGTTAGAACAATTGACGCTGTGCGCCGGCCGCCCGCTGGTGACGGCGCTGTCGCTGACCCTGCGTCGCGGGCAGGTGCTGGCCCTGCTGGGTAGCAGCGGTTGCGGAAAATCGCTGACCTGCGCCGCAGCGCTTGGCGTTCTGCCTCCCGGTGTCCGGCAAACCGCCGGGCGTCTGCTGCTGGACGGCATTCCGGTGCACGGCGAACAGCTGCGGGGCGGTACCGTCGCCACGATTATGCAGAATCCGCGCAGCGCCTTTAATCCGCTGTATACGATGGCAACTCACGCGCGGGAAACCTGCCGCGCCACCGGCCAGCCCGCGGATGATGCGGCGCTTATTGCCGCCATGACCGCCGTCGGTCTGGAAAGCCCGTCTCAGCTCCTGAAACGCTATCCCTTCGAGATGAGCGGCGGGATGTTGCAGCGAATGATGATCGCCCTCGCCCTGCTGAGTAAAGCCCCCTTTATCTTCGCCGATGAACCTACCACCGACCTCGATGCCGTGGCGCAGGGGCGCATTCTGGATCTGCTGGAAGAGATTGTCTCCAGCCGCGGCCAGGGCCTGCTGCTGGTCACTCACGACATGGGCGTGGTGGCGCGGCTGGCGCATGAGGTCGCGGTGATGGACCACGGGCGCATCGTCGAGCGTTGCGACGTCAACACCCTGTTTAGCGCGCCGCAGCATCCGGTCAGTCAACGGCTGCTGGCGGCACACCTGGCGCTGTACGGAATGGAGTTTGCAGGATGAACCTACTGAACGTGACCGACGTCAGCCACGATTACCCGCACCATCCGGGCGTGCTGCGCGACGTCAGCCTGAGTATCCAGGCGGGTGAAACGGTGGCGCTGCTCGGACGCAGCGGCTGCGGTAAAAGCACCCTGGCGAGGATGCTGGTCGGCCTTGAAACACCGGATCACGGCGAGATAACCTGGCGCGGAACGCCGATTCAGACGTTAAAAGGCGACGCGCAGCGGGCATTTCGTCGCGATATCCAGCTGGTTTTCCAGGATGCACAAAGCGCGGTGAACCCGCGCAAAACGGTGAATGAGATCATCAGCGAGCCGCTGCGCCATCTGTTCCGCTTCGCGCGCGATGAGCGCCAGGCGCGGGTCGAAGCGATGATGCAGGCGGTGGACCTTTCTCCACACCTGCTCGACAAACGCCCGCACCAGCTCAGCGGCGGGCAGCTGCAGCGGGTCTGCCTGGCCCGGGCGCTGGTTGTGCGTCCCCCCTTACTGATCCTCGATGAGGCCGTTTCGAATCTTGATCTCGTTTTACAGGCGGAGATCGTTGCGCTGCTGAAGCGTCTGCAGGTACAGTTTTCTACCGCCTGCCTGTTTATCACCCACGATCTGCGGCTGGTCGAGCGCTTTTGTCAGCGGGTGATGGTGATGGAGAGCGGGCAGATTCTGGAAACCACGGCGGTCAACACACCGCTGCGTCTTCAGTCAATGGCGGGCCGGACACTCCAGCGTGCGGTCCTTCCCGCTTTTCCACCTTCCCTTGCCATAGAGAAACGACCATGCAGCGCGTAACCCTGACTCTTGATGACGATCTTCTGGCGACCCTGGACGCGCTGAGCGCCCAGCGCGGGTACCACAACCGTTCGGAGGCGGTGCGCGATATCTTGCGCAATTCGTTGATGCATGAGCATGCGCAACAGCCCGAACAGCGCGGTTACGCGGTGCTTTCCTATGTCTATGAACATGAAAAACGCGAGCTGGCAAGCCGACTGATCGCCACGCAGCATCACCATCACGATCTGTCCGTTGCGACGCTGCACGTGCATATCAGCCATGATGACTGTCTGGAGATTGCCGTCCTTAAAGGTGAAATGGGCGAGGTGCGGCATTTTGCCGATGAGGTGATTGCCCAGCGCGGCGTACGTCACGGGCATCTGCACTGCTTAACCGCGCAAGACGAGGGTTCGCACGACTGACCCGCCGATAATGGAGGCAATGCCATTCGACGTATAGCCCGGAAAACCGACCAATTTTACGTGGTTTATCAACCGTTGATAAACCACGTAAATTATACGCTTTCACAACTTGTCTACCTTCCTATAATGGCCGCTCATTTAACGATCTCGTTATGGCGAGGCTCCTGCACAAATACAAGTTACCGCCCTGCTGGTATCGAGAGAGACCACTCAGGGAAATACAGGCATCCATCGAATCAAGGTGTTGCCAAGGTAACTTCTGACGGCGTTCATGCCGGACAGATACGTTGTGCAGTGCTAAAACCAGGACGTAGGGATCTGCCTGTGCTCATCCTGTCTTGTTCGCCCCTATGAGTGATTTTTTATAGGGAATTACACCATGTCTTCAATGCAACACTGCGCCGCGCACCTGGCCACTTCCGCCTTCGACGGCGATGCGATCGCCCAGTACATGCGTACCGATTTTATCACTCTGCCCGAGCACCTCAGCGTCTATGAAGCGCGGGAGCTCTTTGTCTCGCAACTCACCAGCGATGATATTCCGGGCCAGGTCTTTGTGGTGGCCGGAAAGAAGCTGCGCGGCAGTTTATCCATTAAAAAGCTGCTTCAGGAGAGCGATACGGCGCAATCCATTCGCTATCTGATGGACAGCTGCCTGTTCCGCGTGAAACCCGATGATGAGCGTCAGGAGGTGGTCGCCGAACTGAGCGAACGCGGACTCGACCTGGTGCCGGTGGTTGAAAAAGGTGAGCTGGTTGGCTGCCTGATGGAGAAAGAGATTGCCCATCTGCTGGAGGACGACGTCACCGAAGATGTGCATCGCCAGGGCGCAACGCTCCCGCTGGAGAAGCCCTATCTGGAGATCAGCCCGTGGACGCTGTGGAAGAAACGTTCGGTGTGGTTATTGCTGCTGTTCGTGGCAGAAGCCTACACCAGCAGCGTCATTCAACATTTTGAAGAGGCGCTGGAATCCGCCATTGCGCTGGCCTTCTTTATTCCGTTGCTGATCGGCACCGGCGGTAACAGCGGTACGCAGATCACCTCCACGCTGGTCCGTTCCATGGCGCTCGGGGAAGTACGCCTGCGCGATATGGGCCGGGTGATTCGTAAAGAGATGACGACGTCGCTGCTGATTGCCCTCACTCTCGGTCTGGCGGGCTGCCTGCGCGCCTGGATGATGGGCATCGGCATGGAGATCACTCTGATTGTCAGCCTGACGCTGGTCTGCATTACGCTGTGGAGCGCGGTGGTCTCGTCAGTGATCCCTCTGACGCTTAAACGCGTGGGCATCGACCCGGCGGTCGTTTCCGCGCCGTTTATCGCCACGCTGATTGATGGCACCGGGCTGATTATCTACTTCAAAATCGCCCAGCACTTTCTTGGTCTGAACTGATAAACCGAGGGCAGCTTCCCGTAGCAGAGAAGCTGCCCCTGTCTTACGCTTCTACCAGCGCCTGGGCGCAGGCCCAGGCAGAAGACCATGCCCACTGGAAGTTGTACCCTCCCAGCCAGCCGGTCACATCCATCACTTCACCGATAAAATAGAGCCCCGGCACCTTGCGTGCTTCCATGGTCCGCGACGACAGTTCGTGCGTATCTACGCCGCCGAGGGTCACCTCCGCCGTACGGTAGCCTTCGGTGCCGTTGGGCTGCACGCGCCAGGCGGTCAGCGTCTCCACCAGCATTTCCTGCTCGCGCACGTTGAGCTGTTTTAGCGTGACGTCCGGAATTTGCCCCAGCTGCTGCAGGCACTCCACCAGCCGCTTCGGCAGCTGCATAGCGAGGGTGTTTTTCAGGCTTTGATTCGGATGTTCGCTCCGCTGCTCGTTAAGGAAATCATCAAGATGGCAATCAGGCAGCAGGTTGATGGTGACAAACTCGCCCGGCTGCCAGTAGCTGGAAATCTGCAGTACCGCCGGCCCGGAGAGCCCGCGGTGGGTAAACAGCAGATTCTCGCGGAACACCGTGCCGTCCTGTGCGGTAATGGTTGATGGCACCGAAACGCCCGAGAGCACCTGCAGCTGCTCAAGCAGCGGTTTATGCAGAGTAAAGGGCACCAGCCCCGCACGGGTCGGCAGCACCTTGAGACCAAACTGCTCGGCAAGTTTATAGCCGAACGGCGATGCCCCCAGTCCGGGCATCGACAGGCCGCCGGAGGCGACCACCAGTTTTTTCGCCGCCACCTCGTCGCCATTAAGTTGCAGTCTGTAGCCTTCATCGTCGCGTTCTACGCTGATAATTTCGCTACGCAGGCGAATTTGCACGCCGCCCTTGTCACATTCCGCCAGCAGCAGGTTGACGATTTGCTCTGCGGAATCATCACAAAACAGCTGGCCGAGGGTCTTCTCATGCCAGGCAATACCGTGTTTGCCCACCAGTTCGATAAAATCCCACTGGGTATAACGCGCCAGCGCAGATTTGCAAAAATGCGGGTTCAGGCTGAGATAAGCGGCCGGCTCAATATACATATTGGTAAAGTTGCAGCGACCGCCGCCGGACATCAGGATTTTACGGCCTGGCTTTTTGCCATTATCCAGCAACAGCACGCGCAGCCCCGCCTGGCCCGCCTGCGCTGCACAAAACATTCCCGCCGCTCCGGCGCCAATTACAATGGCATCAAACCTTTCCACACAACTTTCCTCATATCCCGATTGTCGGGAATTGTAAATTTTTCACGCTGGTCGCACCAGCACGAAAATCGATGTATTCATGTACATCATTGAAAGATATAGGATTACTCTCAAGCAGGTAAAATCCAGACAGGAAGAAAATCAAAAAAAGTCTATATTTCACTTTGCCCGCGCCGCTAAAGTCACTGATAATGCGCCGCGTTCATGTCCTCAAAATGGCGTAACGTCCTATGCTACATTTATTTGCCGGTCTGGATTTACATACCGGGCTATTACTATTGCTTGCTTTAGCTTTCGTGCTGTTTTACGAAGCGATTAACGGTTTTCATGATACCGCAAACGCTGTTGCTACTGTGATTTACACACGCGCAATGCGGTCACAACTTGCGGTTGCGATGGCGGCCCTCTTCAACTTCTTCGGCGTTCTGTTGGGTGGTCTCAGCGTCGCTTATGCCATCGTGCATATGCTGCCGACCGACCTGCTGCTTAACATGGGTTCCGCACATGGCCTCGCCATGGTGTTCTCTATGCTGCTGGCAGCGATTATCTGGAACCTCGGTACCTGGTATTTTGGCCTTCCGGCCTCCAGCTCGCACACGCTGATCGGCGCTATCATCGGTATTGGTTTAACCAATGCGCTGATGACCGGCACGTCCGTGGTCGACGCGTTGAATATCCCGAAAGTCATCGGTATTTTTGGCTCACTTATCATCTCACCGATTGTTGGTCTGGTGGTCGCTGGCGGCCTGATTTTCATTTTGCGTCGTTACTGGAGCGGTACCAAAAAACGCGCCCGTATTCACCTGACGCCTGCAGAACGTGAAAAGAAAGACGGTAAGAAAAAGCCGCCGTTCTGGACCCGTATTGCCCTGATTCTGTCCGCCATTGGCGTATCGTTCTCGCACGGTGCTAACGACGGCCAGAAAGGCATTGGTCTGGTCATGCTGGTGCTGATCGGCGTGGCGCCGGCTGGTTTCGTGGTTAACATGAATGCCTCCGGCTATGAAATAACCCGGACCCGCGATGCGGTGAACAACGTGGAAACCTTCTTCGAACAGCGCCCTGAGCTGTTGAAAAAGGCCACCGGCGTTGACCAGCTGATTCCGTCTCCGGAGGCCGGGACGGCCGCCAGCGGCGGTGAGTTCCATTGCCATCCGGCGAATACCATCAACGCGCTGAATCGCGTGAAGACGGCGCTGACCGGTATTGAAAGCTACGACTCGCTCTCCATTGATCAGCGTAGTCAGCTGCGTCGCATCATGCTGTGCATTTCCGACACCACCGATAAAGTCGCGAAGTTACCGGAAGTGAATGCTGACGATCAGCGCCTGCTGAAGAAACTGAAAACCGATATGCTGAGCACCATCGAGTACGCGCCAATCTGGATCATTATGGCCGTGGCGCTGGCGCTGGGTATCGGCACGATGATCGGCTGGCGTCGCGTGGCGACCACTATCGGTGAGAAGATCGGTAAGAAAGGTATGACCTACGCACAAGGTATGTCTGCCCAGATGACCGCGGCGGTTTCGATTGGTCTGGCGAGTTACACCGGTATGCCGGTTTCCACCACCCACGTGCTCTCCTCCTCCGTAGCGGGGACGATGCTCGTCGATGGCGGCGGCCTGCAGAGAAAGACCGTCACCAGTATTCTGATGGCGTGGGTGCTTACTCTCCCGGCGGCGATTCTGCTGTCCGGCGGGCTGTACTGGATAGCGCTGAAGATTATCTAAGAAGCTGAAAGCGACAAAAAAGCGGGTCAGGAAACTGACCCGCTTTTTTTATGTCCGTTGTTTTACTTAATCTTTTTCTGGCATGAGGAAAATCTGAACATTTTTTGTTCAAAAAACATGGAGGAAAAAAATATCATCCCGGCCAGGATAAAATACCTCACAGCGGAGAATGTATGGCTTCTGTCCCCATCCCAGGACCTGGTTCAATCGTTATAGCGGGCAATATGCGTGAAGCACGCCGTCAAGGAATGTCACGTAATATGGCTACCCCATCAACGTACTACTGGTTTTATCAAAAAGTCAGAAATGGCGGCCCGTGGGATGATAAAAAATTCGACCCATATTTCGCCGCGTTCGGTAATTTCAATTTTGGGGCTACCGGCACTGCCGCAGGTATTCCTGCAAACATCCTTCTTATGGGCGCAGGTTGGGCGCAGGATCGTGCGGGAACCTCAAAACCCGAATGGGGGAAATGGTATGAAAAACCTCCCTATGGAGATGACCCTACGGATCAGCGCAATATCAGAGAAGGGATAGATTATGCCATTCAGAACGGCTATTAGATGGATCCATCGGCTTGTTACGCTGGCACTTCTGGCCCTGATCGTCGGATTTGTGTGGCTAAACCACCATCCCGATCCGCGAAAGAGCGATGAGCTCCAGCGTGTTTATAAATTGTCTGACGGCGTTTGGCTCTACATGACCGTTAACAACCGAGGTGGCGCAACGGTGCCTACAATCTATCGTTACTATCTGTCGCATGAGATAGCAGGGGACAATACAGAAATTATCCAGCAGCTTACGCAGAAGAGCCCGGTGATTGAGGGGACAGGGAGTCTTACGAGTGCCGGCATAGATAAAAACGGGGAAGTGAACCTCTCTTACAGCGGGAAGGTTATCTCACTCCAGGACAATATCTCAGACCTTAGATTCTCAGTTAAGCCCTGACCCCGATGCAAAGAAGGCGAGACTAGCCTCGCCTTTCTTATGCTCAGTGCCAAATCATCAATGCGATCAGACTCACCACCACCAGACCACACAGGGCGCTGGTCAGAATAAACTGCCGCCGTACCCGCTCGCAGCGACGAATAAACTCATCATCGTGATGATCGCGATAACGTTGGGCATAAATGTACCAGACCAGGCGCACCTGTTTGCCCGGCTGCCCATGCGAAGTAAAAAAGCCTCCGCCATCAACATATTGATAAAGCAAGGGATCGCAACCACGTAGCACAACCAATAATGCACGCAATGATGAGAAGTAGCGTGCCATATTCACCACACAAACGATACACAGGGCCCAAAACAGCGCAATAGTGCTGATCATACGTCCTCCCCGGCGACCCGCCCTCGGAGACATCTCCGGAGCTAGCGCTTCCCAATACCCAACCCAACATACAATATGAGAGTGCGATTCCGATCACGTTTATTTATCCGATCGGCTCATTAAATAGTGTAGGAGATCAGTCAATTTTTTTACCACAAGGTTAATCGTTATCAATACGTAAGATGAATATATTTGTTTAACTTTTGGTGAACCAGGTGCATTGACGGAGCGCGAGGGGCGCTATAAGGTAGAAATATCTTCTACAATTAAGTCCTTAAAGGGCTGAACCCCCGCGGATTAGCACGCAGGACGCGGGCGAAGCGGCAGCACCAGCTGTCTGGTCCAATGGTCATCGACAACTTATGGAAGGAGTAACACTATGGCTTACAAACATATTCTTATTGCAGTAGACCTCTCCCCGGAAAGCAAGGTTCTGGTAGAGAAAGCCGTTTCTATGGCGCGTCCTTATAATGCCAAAGTCTCTCTGATTCACGTGGATGTTAATTACTCTGACCTGTACACCGGTCTGATCGATGTCAACCTGGGCGACATGCAGAAACGGATTTCCGAAGAGACGCACCACGCGCTGAGCGAGCTGTCTACCAATGCGGGCTATCCGATTACCGAAACCCTGAGCGGCAGCGGCGATCTCGGCCAGGTGCTGGTTGATGCAATTAAAAAATACGATATGGACCTGGTGGTCTGCGGTCACCATCAGGATTTCTGGAGCAAGCTGATGTCTTCCGCACGTCAGCTCATCAACACCGTTCACGTCGATATGCTGATTGTGCCGCTGCGCGATGAAGAAGACGAATAACCGTTCGCGCGGTTAACCATCAGAATGCCAGCGCCCGCCTTTGCGGGCGTTGTTGTTTTTTACGAAGGGCCTATTTGCCAGCGCCCATTGCCTGCGTCCATTGGCCGATGCAAATATAACTAACCCGCCTTTACCGCCAGGATATCAAACCGAATATTTATTAACGATTAGTGTGATCAACCAATTATTAGAAAAATAATCTATATAATAATCTACTCCCAAAGCCAATAGCCGCATCATTGCGCTTCATCATACTTTTTCAGCGCGTTCTGGCATACGCGTTCATACTTTTTTGGGATTGCACTACAAGGCGAAGGAATATGAAAACTACTGCACCTACGGGGCTGTTGCAGCAACCTCGTCCGTTCTTCATGATTTTTTTTGTGGAATTATGGGAGCGATTTGGTTATTACGGCGTCCAGGGGATCCTGGCGGTCTTTTTTGTTAAACAACTTGGATTTTCTCAGGAACAAGCGTTTATTACCTTTGGCGCCTTTGCCGCGCTGGTTTATGGGCTGATCTCCATCGGCGGCTATGTTGGCGACCACCTGCTCGGCACCAAACGCACGCTGGTTCTTGGGGCCGTGGTGCTGGCGCTGGGCTACTTCATGACCGGGCTGTCGCTACTTAAACCCGACCTGATTTTTATCGCCCTCGGGACGATTGCCGTCGGTAACGGGCTATTTAAAGCCAATCCCGCCAGCCTGCTGTCAAAGTGCTATCCACCCAAAGATGCCCGTCTCGACGGCGCATTCACCCTGTTTTATATGTCGATTAATATCGGCTCGCTGCTGTCGCTCTCTCTGGCGCCGGTGATCGCGGAAAAATTTGGCTATGCCGTAACCTATAACCTGTGCGGCGTGGGGCTGATTATCGCCCTGCTGGTCTATTTCGCCTGCCGTGGAATGGTGAAAGATATCGGTTCAGAGCCGGATCATCGGCCGCTTGTTGTGCGCAATCTGCTGTACGTGCTGGTCGGCACGGTGGCAATGGTGTTCCTTTGCGCCTGGCTGATGCATAACGTCAAAATCGCTAACCTGGTGCTGATTGTCCTCTCTGTCATCGTGATTATTTTCTTCTTCCGCGAAGCCTTCAGACTGGATAAAACCGGGCGCAACAAAATGTTTGTCGCCTTTATCCTGATGCTGGAAGCGGTGCTGTTCTACATTCTGTACGCGCAGATGCCGACATCGCTAAACTTCTTCGCCATCAATAACGTTCACCACGAGATCCTCGGCATGACCATTAACCCGGTCAGCTTCCAGGCCCTGAACCCGTTCTGGGTGGTGGTGGCCAGTCCGGTGCTGGCGGCGATTTATACCCGCCTTGGCAACAAAGGCAAAGACCTCACCATGCCGATGAAATTTACCCTCGGCATGTTTTTATGTTCGCTGGGCTTCCTGACCGCCGCCGCCGCGGGAATCTGGTTTGCCGATGCTCAGGGGCTGACGTCGCCGTGGTTTATCGTGCTGGTTTATCTGTTCCAGAGTCTGGGAGAGCTGCTGATCAGCGCGCTGGGGCTGGCAATGGTCGCCGCGCTGGTGCCGCAGCATCTGATGGGCTTTATTCTGGGCATGTGGTTTCTGACTCAGGCAGCCGCCTTCCTGATGGGGGGATACGTCGCCACCTTCACCGCCGTGCCGGACAATATCACCGACCCGCTGCAAACCCTGCCGGTTTATACCGGCGTGTTTAGCAAGATTGGTCTGGTGACGCTGGGTGTGACCCTGGTGATGGCGATGCTGGTACCGTGGCTCAACCGGATGATTAATACGCCGTCGAGCGACAAATAATAACCTGCTTAACCTCAGCGGCGGGTGTCGCTGAGGTTACCCTTTCCGCGCGGCAATCCAGTCCCGCACTTCTATGACAAACTCGTCCGGCGCTTTGCGATACATCTTACGCGCCAGGTCCAGAATAGTATGTTGCCCTAGCGCCTCTTCCATTCGCTGCTGCGCCATATCCATCACCGAGCGCACGCCGCAGATCCCTTCGCAGGCCCATTCCGGCGGCTGTGCGTCAAACACCGCCAGCCGCTGGCGAATTTCACGACATTCAAAGATACGCTTATCACCATCGATGGCGTTGACCACATCCAGGACCGTTATCTGTTCGGCGGGTTTTGCCAGCTGAAATCCGCCGCCCTTACCCTCAATGCTGCGTACCAGACCGGCTTTAGACAGGCGGGTGAAGATTTTGGCCAGATAGTCGTAGGGCACGCTTTGCAGATCGGCAATTTCCCGCACGCTCATCTCGCGGGCATCACCTTTGCTATCCACCATACACATCAGGCTATGGATGCCGTATTCAACTCCGGAACTGTAAAATGCCATGCTCTAATCTCAGCCAAAAAGAATCTGAGTTATTGTAGCTTTTTCGCCCCAACCGTGCCAGAAGGATAAAATAACAAGTTAAGATGAAAAATTTAAACTTGTTTTTTATCAATACGATGAATGCAAATCAAGGGATAAAACCCAGACCGCAGCACAAATCACATTGCAAACTCATACTACGACAAATAAAATCCGAGTAAAGATATCATCGTTAACAATGAGTGAAACCATCATGCGTAAACAAATTCTGGTTGTCGGTGCCGGCTTTTCGGGAATGTGGGCTGCGCTTAGCGCCGCCCGCCTGGCCGATCAATATCAACATCAGGCCGTGGATATCACCGTCATTGCGCCGCAGCCAGAGCTGCGCGTGCGTCCACGCTTCTATGAGAAAGCGGTACCAACGCTGGTTGCGCCGCTGCAACCTTTGTTTGATGCTACCGGCGTGCACTTCCTGCGCGGCACCGTTTCACAGCTCCTTCCGGCCAGCAAAGCCGTCGTCTGGACGGATACCAACGGTGAAACACAGCAGAAGCGCTACGACCGGTTAATCCTGGCCAGCGGCAGCCATGTGAACCGTTCGTTAGTGGCCGGCGCCGATACTTATGCCTTCGATCTCGACCAGCTGGAGAGCGCCAGCGTTCTGGAACAGCACCTGCAATCACTGGCTCACGAAGCCGATAGCGAGCCACGCAATACCGTTGTTGTCTGCGGCGGTGGCTTCACCGGCATTGAGATGGCCATGGAGTTACCCGGCAGGCTGCGCGAGATTCTGGGTGAGAATGCTAAGACCAGAGTAGTCGTAGTTGAACGCGGTCCGCTGCCGGGATCGCGTTACAGCGAAGCGCTACGCGACGTTATCGTCCAGGCCTCCGCAGAGCTCGGTGTTGAATGGCGGGTCAATACTGAAGTTGAGCGGATTGATGCCGATGGCGTCATGCTTAAAGACGGGCAGAAGATCGCATCCCGCACCGTTATCTGGACGGTTGGCGTGCAGGCAAACGGCCTGACGGCACAAATTGAAGCGCCTCGCGATCGCCTGGGTCGTCTGCATGTGAACACGGCGCTTCAGGTGGTCGGCTATGACGATATCTATGCCACCGGCGACGTGGCCTACGCGGCGACCGATGACAAGGGAAACCATGCGTTAATGACCTGTCAGCACGCTATTTTGCTGGGTAAATTTGCCGGTAACAACGCAGCGGCAAGTCTGCTGGATGTCGCGCCGTTGCCGTATCGCCAGGAAAACTACGTCACCTGCCTCGATCTCGGCGCCTGGGGTGCAGTCTATACCGAAGGGTGGGATCAGCAGGTGAAGCTGACCCGGGAGGAAGCGAAAAAGCTGAAGGTGTCGATCGTCAGCGAGCTTATCTATCCGCCGAAGGCTGAGAAAGCGGTAGCCTTTGAGATTGCTGACCCGCTGGCGCCGTTTGTCTGAACCCAGGAAACGCCCCGGTTGCGCTGCGCTTACCGGAGCGATGAACGGTCGCCCGGATATAAGGCAGGTATGCCGCCATCCGGGGGAACGATGGTGGCTGAAGCGTTACTCGGGCGTCCCGGCGTAAATATCAAAGCGGTGGCCTTTGGTGACCACCGCGTTCGGCGTGGCGACATCCGCCAGCGGCGGGGCGTAATCCGGACGTTTCACCACCACCCGTTTGGTCGCCAGCTGACGCGCTGGCTCCAGCAGTCCGTCAGCATCCAGATCCGGCCCCACCAGCGACTGAAATACGCGCATCTCTTTCTTCACCAGCGCGCTTTTCTGCTTATGCGGGAACATCGGGTCAAGATAGACCACCTGCGGGCGTGGCGTAATGTCCGTCAGCGCCGTCAGGCTGGAGGCGTGAATCAGCTGTAAACGCTCCCGAAGCCACGGGCCGATTTCCGGGTCAGCGTAGCCACGAGCCAGCCCGTCATCAAGCAGGGCCGCCACTACCGGGTTACGTTCCAGCATGCGCACCCGGCAGCCCACCGAGGCCAGCACGAAGGCATCGCGACCCAGTCCTGCCGTCGCATCCACCACATCCGGCAAATAGTCGCCTTTAACGCCCACCGCTTTCGCTACCGCCTCGCCGCGACCGCCGCCAAATTTACGTCGGTGGGCCATCGCCCCGCCGACGAAATCAACGAAGATCCCGCCGAGCTTTGGCTCATCGCGTTTACGCAGCTCCAGATGTTCGCGGGTCATAACCAGCGCCATCAGGTTGTCATCATCCTGCGTCAGGCCCCAGCGAGCGGCAAGAACAGATAAGGCGCCGTCTCCGGCGCCCGTTTCATCAATTAAGCAGATTTTCACGTCCACTTTACCCTAAAGAATGCGCGTTGCATCAAGACAACAAAAGAACGAATCCCTGGCCACGCACAGAGTATGCGGCCAGGGCGAGTGAGTGCCGTTGCCAAAGAGGCAGCCTGAGGAATGACGGGGAAATTAGCCCTTAATCCCGTAATGCTCCAGCATCGCGTCGAGCTGCGGTTCGCGTCCACGGAAGCGTTTGAACAGCACCATCGGCTCTTCGGAACCGCCGCGGCTCAGGATGTTATCGAGGAACGACTGGCCGGTTTCACGGTTGAAAATCCCCTCTTCTTCAAAGCGCGAGAAAGCATCCGCCGCCAGGACATCGGCCCACAGATAGCTGTAATAGCCTGCCGCATAGCCCCCGGCAAAAATATGGCTGAAGGCATGTGGGAAACGACCCCAGGACGGCCCTGGCACCACGGCGACCTGCTTTTTGATTTCCGTCAGCGTTTCGAGGATTTTCGCCCCTTGCTCCGGCTGGTACTCCGCATGCAGACGGAAGTCGAACAGGCCGAACTCCAGCTGACGCAGAATGAACAGCGCGGCCTGATAGTTTTTCGCCGCCAGCATTTTTTCCAGCAGCGCCTGCGGCAGCGGTTCACCGGTTTCATAGTGGCCGGAGATAAATGCCAGCGCTTCCGGCTCCCAGCACCAGTTTTCCATAAACTGGCTCGGCAGCTCGACCGCATCCCACGGCACCCCGCTGATGCCGGAGACGCCGGCGGTATCGATACGGGTCAGCATATGGTGCAGACCGTGACCAAACTCGTGGAACAGCGTGATCACTTCATCGTGAGTAAACAGCGCCGGTTTGCCGTTCACCGGGCGGTTAAAGTTGCAGGTCAGGTAGGCCACCGGCTTTTGCAACGAGCCGTCGAGTTTGCGCATCTGCCCGACGCAGTCATCCATCCACGCCCCGCCGCGTTTGTGCTCGCGAGCATACAGATCGAGATAGAAGCTGCCGCGCAGTTCGTTGTTCTCATCATACAGCTCGAAGAAACGCACTTCCGGGTGCCAGACATCCACATCGGTACGCTCTTTGGCGCTAATCCCGTAAATGCGGTTCACCACTTCAAACAGGCCGTTAACGGCTTTATTTTCCGGGAAATAGGGGCGCAGCTGCTCATCGCTGATGCTGTAGAGATGCTGCTTCTGTTTTTCACTGTAGTACGCGATATCCCACGGCTGCAGCTCGTCGACGCCGAACTCCGCTTTTGCGAAGGCGCGCAGCTGAGCCAGCTCTTTCTCGCCCTGCGGACGAGCGCGTTTCGCCAGGTCGGTCAGGAAGTCGAGCACCTGCTGCGGGTTCTCCGCCATTTTGGTCGACAGCGATTTGGAGGCATAGCTGTCAAAGCCCAGCAGCTGGGCCAGCTCGTGGCGCAGCGCGAGAATTTCTGCCATCACCGGGCTGTTGTCCCATTTGCCGGCATTCGGCCCCTGGTCCGACGCGCGGGTGGAGTAGGCGCGATACAGCTCCTCACGCAGCCCCTGGTTGTCGCAGTAGGTCATCACCGGCAGATAGCTCGGAATATCCAGCGTCAGCAGATAGCCTTCCTGCTCTTTCGCCTGGGCCTGAGCCTGGGCTGCCGCCAGCGCGCTTTCCGGCATCCCGGACAGCTCAGCGACGTCAGTGACCAGCTTGCTCCAGCCCATGGTGGCGTCGAGCACGTTGTTGCTGTACTGGTTGCCGAGCTCAGACAGGCGTGCGGCAATCTCGCCGTAGCGTTTCTGCTGCTCTTTCGCCAGGCCAATCCCCGACAGTTCAAAATCGCGCAGCGCGTTATCCACCGCTTTTTTCTGCGCGGTGTTCAGCGTGGCGTAATGGTCACCGTCGCGCAGATCGCGATAGGCTTGATACAACCCTTCATGTTGACCGACCCAGGTGCTGTATTCCGACAACAGCGGCAGCGTTTGTTCATAGGCTTCGCGCAGCTCGGGGCTGTTCTTGACCGAGTTCAGATGACTGACCGGCGAGAAGATGCGTCCCAGCACATCATCCACTTCAGCCAGCGGCTGGCAGAGCGTTTCCCAGCTGTACGGCGCGCCTTGCGCGACCACGCTTTCTACCGCGGCCCGACAGTCGTCCAGCGCTTTGGTAACCGCAGGGACGACGTGTTCCGGCTTGATCGCAGAAAAAGGCGGCAATGAAAAAGGCGTCAATAATGGATTGGTCATATGCGCAGTCCTGTTGAAAAGGGTGAATGAAGCGCGCGTTCCGGCGCTTTAGCATGAGATCTAGAATGGGGGATCGTGACGGGAATTTCAATGTCACACCGTGCCAGACGCCGGGTATTGCTGCAATAAGTGGGCGTTATTGGCGCAGGCAGTTTGACCCCGCACAGCGCGGAGAAACCGGAGCTTACGCCTGGTACATGAGGATTTGATTCGCTTCGCTCACCCTTCGGGCCACCCTGAAGGGCGTTCAAAGATATATCGTTATGAGCACCGCCCGGCTTCAAACTGACAAGCACAAGAGTGCTGATAAGACAGATCCTCAGTGGTTGCCTGACTGGCGCCGGTTTTCCCCGGCTATGTGGGCCGGGGATATGGTCATCCGACAAACCGGACGGGGTGGATTAATGTGCTTTCAGCGCCATCTGATATGCCGCCGGCAGATTCACCCGCTGCCAGAACTGCTGGTCGGCGGTCTCGCCCGACAGCGGATAGCCCGCCGGAAGCGCGGTTTTCACCATCAGCGCCCGGCGCTGGGCGGCAGACAGATGAGGTAGCGCGGTCTCCAGCAGAACCTCAGCGCCTTCCGGCACCGTCAGCGCTGATTTTGCCCCCTTCTGCTGCGGCAGGTTGTAGGTCATGGTGAACGCGTAAAATGCGTTCATCGCCGGGTCGCGGTACGGGTCGTCTTTTCCGGCCGGCTTCGCGCACTCGGCCAGTGAAGTCGCGCACTCTTTTTCCAGCGCCGTTCGCAGCTGATCGCGCGCTTCATTGAACAGCGCACGATACTTCGCGTCGTTGAGGTAATGCGCGACGTTACGCTGCGCCACCATCCGCGACCCCATCACATCCAGCGGGTAATGGACGCCAAGCACAATGCGGGAATAGCCGTAGCGCGCGCCGCGGGTCACCAGCGCATCAAAGCGCTCCGGGATCATTTCAGCCATCAGCAGCGCATCGGTGTAACCGGTGTTGGTGTGTCCGCTGGGGAAGGAACCTCCGTCAGCGGTGTAAGGCTGGTTGTCCTTTATCACCACATCGTCCGGCACCAGATGAATGGTATTGCCCTGAATCAGGAACGGTCGCGGGTTGTTATAATGCTTTTTCGCCGCCCCCGTACTGACTTCACTGGCCTTAATCAGCGCCGCGGCTTTACCCAGCTCGCCTTTGTCGTAGGCCGTGAGGAAGGCTTTGCCGAGCCGCGGGCCCAGCGCATCGCTGAGGAAATAGAGATAGCTAATCCCTTCCGCATCCGCCAGCGCCTGATGGCGGGTAGCCTGCGTTGCATCGCGGTTGATCGCGGTCACCGTCGCCAGGTTATCCTTCACCACCGAATCCGGGAGCTTGCTGAAGGCGGCCAGCAGCGCGATACCCGCCTGCTGATTCGCTTTCTCCTCAAAATCGTAGCCGCTGGCCTTCAGCCAGGCCTTATCCGCCTGGGTTTTACTCTGTTTTGCGTGCGCGAGCTGGCCGCGGCTGAGCGTGGCGGCATCGCCCTTCAGCGCAGCGCGCAGCTGCGTCAGCGCCTGACCTTCGAGACCGTCAAACGCCTGGCTGGCCGCCGCTGGCGTCACGCTACCGGCGATCGCCGCCGCCTGGTTCAGCGGAACCTCTTTCGCCAGAGCCGGCAGCGCCAGGATTAACGCTGAGGTCAGGAGTGTGATTTGCAATTTCATTATTTTTCCTTTTATTCAAACAATTACCTTGCCTTCACGCGACGCTAGCGCTGATATTTGACGTTTTTATGACGCGGTCATGTTTTGCAACGCTTTTGACCTCATTGAAACAGCACGGTGCTACAGCGGTAATCTGTACGGATCTGCGGTAAACTATCGGTCATCTTGTTTAATTCCCGGAATCTCTGCATCCATGCTCAGTTATCGCCACAGCTTTCACGCAGGCAACCACGCCGACGTCCTTAAACACACCGTTCAGAGTTTGATCATTGAATCGCTGAAAGAGAAAGAAAAACCGTTTCTCTATCTGGACACTCACGCCGGCGCGGGCCGCTATCAGCTGAGCGGCGAGCACGCCGAACGTACGGGTGAATACCTGGAAGGCATTTCCCGTATCTGGCAGCAGGACGACCTGCCGGCCGAGATGGAAGCCTACATTTCCGTCATCCAGCATTTCAACCGTAGCGGCCAACTGCGCTACTACCCGGGTTCTCCGCTGATCGCTCGCCAGCTGCTGCGCGAGCAGGACAGCCTGCACATGACCGAACTGCACCCGAGCGATTTTCCGCTGCTGCGTTCGGAATTTCAAAAAGATGCCCGTGCCCGCGTGGAAAAAGCCGATGGCTACCTGCAGCTGAAAGCGAAGCTGCCGCCGGTATCCCGTCGCGGCCTGATTCTTATCGATCCGCCGTACGAGATTAAAAGCGACTACCAGGCGGTCGTGGCCGGTATCCACGAAGGTTACAAACGCTTTGCCACCGGCACCTATGCGCTGTGGTATCCGGTGGTACTGCGCGCGCAGATTAAGCGCATGATCAGAGATCTGGAAGCGACCGGCATTCGCAAAATCATGCAGATTGAACTTGCCGTGCGTCCGGACAGCGATCAGCGCGGCATGACCGCTTCCGGGATGATCGTCATTAACCCACCGTGGAAGCTGGAACAGCAGATGAACAACGTCCTGCCGTGGCTGCATAAGAAGCTCTCGCCGACCGGCATCGGACATGCCACCGTCGGCTGGATCGTACCGGAGTAATCACAGCCATCGGTGGAACCTTTTACGCCTCGCGCTACAATCGCGGTCATTCAACGATTAAGGGCCTACCAGGATAGGTCTTCTAAGGATACAGGCTATGAGCAAACATTATGATTACATCGCTATCGGCGGCGGCAGCGGCGGCATCGCCTCCATCAACCGTGCGGCAATGTATGGCCAGAAGTGCGCGCTGATTGAAGCTAAAGATCTGGGCGGCACCTGCGTCAACGTCGGCTGCGTACCGAAGAAAATCATGTGGCATGCGGCGCAGATTCGCGAAGCGATTCATCTGTATGGCCCGGACTACGGTTTCGATACCACGATTAATCACTTCGACTGGGACAAACTGGTAGCCAGCCGCAGCGCATATATCGACCGTATCCACACCTCCTATGACAACGTGTTAGGCAAAAATAAGGTGGATGTCATCAAAGGCTTCGCCCGTTTTGTGGATGCCAAAACCGTGGAAGTGAATGGCGAAACGATCACCGCCGATCATATCCTGATCGCCACCGGCGGCCGTCCGAGCCATCCGTCTATTCCGGGCGTTGAGTATGGCATCGACTCTAACGGCTTCTTCGAGCTGCCGGCCCTGCCGAAGCGCGTCGCGGTGGTGGGCGCAGGCTATATTGCCGTTGAGCTGGCTGGCGTCATTAACGGCCTCGGCGCCGAAACGCACCTGTTCGTGCGTAAACATGCGCCGCTGCGCAGCTTCGATCCGCTGATCGTTGATACCCTGGTCGAAGTGATGAACACCGAAGGGCCGCAGCTGCACACTCACGCCATTCCGCAAGCGGTAGTGAAAAACGCGGACGGCAGCCTGACGCTTCAGCTGGAAGATGGCCGGAGTCAGACCGTGGATTGCCTGATCTGGGCCATTGGTCGTGAGCCGGAGACCGATAATTTCAACCTCGCAGCCGCTGGCGTAAAAACCAACGACAAAGGCTATATCGTGGTGGATAAATTCCAGAACACCAACGTGCCGGGGATCTATGCCGTGGGTGATAACACCGGGGCGGTGGAGCTGACGCCGGTCGCGGTAGCCGCGGGCCGTCGCCTGTCCGAACGCCTGTTCAACAACAAGCCGGAAGAGCATCTGGATTACAGCAATATCCCGACCGTGGTCTTCAGCCATCCGCCCATCGGCACCGTCGGTTTAACCGAGCCGCAGGCGCGCGAGCAGTATGGCGATGACGCCGTGAAGGTCTATAAATCGTCCTTTACCGCGATGTATACCGCCGTGACTTCGCACCGCCAGCCGTGTCGCATGAAGCTGGTATGCGTCGGCCCGGAAGAGAAGATTGTCGGCATTCACGGTATCGGCTTCGGCATGGATGAAATGCTGCAGGGATTTGCAGTGGCGCTGAAAATGGGCGCAACCAAGAAGGACTTCGACAATACCGTGGCGATTCACCCGACCGCCGCGGAAGAGTTCGTGACCATGCGTTAATCTCTTCAGCCCCGTGTTCTCACGGGGCTTTTTTTATGCGCTCATCGCCTGCCGTATAGGACGATTTTGCGACCTGATTTTGCAAAATCGCCTGCCCGATGTAGTTACTCCAGTTAAAGCTGTTTTGCAGCACCACCACCGCATTCTGATTAGCCTTATCAAAACCGATATAGCTGGAATAGCCGCCGATATAGCCCACCTGATAGGTGATTCTTTGCCCGCCGAGCGTATCGGTCACCCAGGCGATATTGGCCGCCTCTTTTTCCCGTGGATAGTAATCAACGCTGACGTCGGCAAAAGCCTTATCCAGCGCGGCATGATGGGTCGGAGAAAAATGAGCGCGGGCATATTCAATCAGGTCGCGGGCGTTACTGTACAGACTTGCCGCGCCCACCATGTTGTTGCTGAACTGCCAGTCAGGAGTCAGCGCGCCGCGAGGTTTAAACCTGGGCTGATCGCCCGCATGGCCGAGCGCCCGCCGGGAAAAACCGCGCAGCGTTTGCGGCCGATAGCTGGTACTTTGCATCGCCAGCGGCTGAAAAATCTTTCGCCACGCCAGGCTTTCTATCGACTCCCCGGTCTGATAGGTGAGGAGGTAACCCAGAATCGCGTAGCCAAGATTGGAGTATTTCGGCTCGCGGGTGAGCGGCGCGTCAAAGGTGCTCAGGTAGCCCAGCACGTTGTCGCTATCCAGCTCGTGATAGAAGTTTTCACCATCGCTCAGATAGACCAGCAAATGTTCAAGCGACAGCAGGTTCATCGGCTGACGCGGCAGACCCGACGTGTGCGTCACCAGTTGCAGCAGCGTGATTTTCTTTGCATCGTCGCTAAGCGGTGTCCCCGGCGGAAGCAGCGTGAGTAGCGTGTCGTCCCAGTGCAGCCGCCCTTCGTTGACCAGTAACGCGATCGCTTCAGCGGTGGTTCCTTTGCTCAGGGAACCCAGCGCAAAGAGCGTATCCGGGGTGATGGGGTAGCGGTTTTTGGCATCGGTCACACCGTAGCAGTGAAACTCCGCCGGGCCATTACGCTGGATGATCGCCACCACCACGCCGCTGACCTGTTTCTGCTGCATATAACGGCCGACAAGGGTATCGATGGGCAACGCACGGCCATTTTGCCCGACCAGCGCGGTTGCCTCAGAGGGGGCGCTCATTTGCGAGAGCGTTCCGGAGCATCCTACAAGCAGCAGTGACGCCAATAGCACAGGGCTCAACTGCCTGTTCAAACCATACCTTCCTGCCGTACTGAAACCAACGAGGGGAATTAAAGACGCCGGGATCGTAGCGACTGTCAACGATCATTGCAAAGCGAACAGGCTGAAATGATCGGCGCAATGATGCCAGCCTGGCCGTCTTTTCCTGTGTCCTCAGGCGGTACCATTATTGCCATGGCGCATAAACGCCGGTCGCTGATTAAGCGTCATATACCAGCGCTCTACCGCCGGCAGCTCCGGATGGGCAAAAGGCGTCATTTTCCAGCGGTGTACCGACAGACCCAGTACGATGTCCGCCAGCGTAAACTGAGGGCCGGCGATCCATGCGCCGGTGCGCTGCAGCTGTGATTCCACGATCTGCACGCAGCGGGTCCAGGCCGCAATGCTCTCCTTTATCGCCACCGGATCCTGAAAACGCGGGTCTTTACGCACCAGCCCCATAAAGGCATAGCGCCAGGCATTGTTAAACTCCGTGGCCTGCCAGTCCATCCAGCGCTCGACATCCGCTGCGCCCTGAGGCGTAACCGGTAGCAAATCCTCACGCCCGGTTTTGCGCGTCAAATAGCGACAGATGCTGTTTGACTCCCACAGCACAAAATCATCATCAAGCAGCACCGGCACCAGGCCATTTGGGTTCAGGGCGCGAAATTCGGCGGTATCGACCGGCTGGAAACCGCTGCCGTAATCCTCCTGCTGATAAGTCAGACCGACTTCATCGCAGGTCCATAGCACTTTACGAACGTTAATTGATGAGCGTTTGCCCAGTATTTTTAGCATCGTGACATCCTTAAGCGAAGGAACGTGACTTCCACCCTACTCTATCCGGCGACAAAGAGGCAGCCTGCCGGATAATGTGTATAGTTGATTTCAGCCTTTTTTGCTGACACAGGGAACCCGCCATGCTGACTCCGTTTACTGTTTTCACTCCGGGCAATATTCGTTTTGGCCGAGGTCTTGCCGGGAGCGCTGCCCCCTGGCTGGCCCAGCGTACCGCGAAGGTGCTGCTGGTCCACGGCGCCAGCCCGCAGCGGGCCGGTTTTTTACTCGCCGGGCTGCACGCCCATCATCTTGACGTGACTACGCTATCCGTTGCCCATGAGCCCTGCCTGGAAGATATCGAACAGGGAGTGCATCTGGCGCGGGAACACGGCATCGGGGCGGTGGTCAGCCTCGGCGGCGGCGCGGTTATCGACGCTGGAAAAGCGATTGCCGCGCTGGTGCCGGCCTCGGGTCCGGTGATGGAATATCTGGAAGTCGTGGGCAACGGGCGGCTATTAGAAGGGCCTCCGCTGCCGTTTGTCGCTATCCCGACTACCGCCGGTACCGGCGCTGAGGTCACGAAAAATGCGGTGATTAACGTCACGCAGCAGCAGCGAAAAGTCAGCCTGCGCGACGATCGTATGCTGCCGGACCTGGCCATCGTCGACCCGGCGCTGACCGATAACGCCCCGCGCGCGGTAACGCTCGGCTCCGGCCTTGACGCGATTACCCAGCTCATTGAGCCCTGGCTTTGTACCCGCGCCAATCCTTTTAGCGATGCACTTTGCCTGGCTGCTATTCCGCGCGGAATCAAAGCGCTCCGCACGTTGATGGAAAAAGAGTGCCCGGACAGCCGCGATGAGATGGCCTGGGTTAGCCTGTGCGGCGGACTGGCGCTGGCCAATGCCGGTCTTGGCGTCATTCATGGACTTGCCGGCCCGCTGGGAGGACTGAGCAATGCTTCCCACGGCGCACTCTGCGGCAGCCTGCTGCCTTACGGCCTGGCGCTCAATGAGTCGCAGATCAGCAACAGGGCTATCCGCGGGCGCTTTGACCAGGTCCGCCAGTGGCTGGCCGACGGGCTGGACGTCGAGCCGGAGACGGCCTGGGATAGCCTGCGCGAATGGAGCCGCGGCGCCGGACTGGGGAATCTACGCGAACTGGGCGTACCGCACGAGGCCCTGGAGTCTGCGGCGCTGGCAGCCAGCAGTTCCTCATCAATGAAAGCGAATCCGGTGCAGCTGGATAGCGAGCAGTTGCTGGAGATGCTGGAAGCGGCGTGGGAGTGAGGTCAGGTCTTATCCGGCATAATTAGATTTTGTTGCAAATCGATTGCTCCGAATTTCCGTTTTCAACTCGTGGAAATTTAATTTAAAAAATCAATAAATTAACAACATCCCTGCGTCAGTACATCGCTAAAAATCGTGACCTGACGCACAGTTTTCTTCCGGACACCGAAGCGAATGACTAAGCTTAATAGTCAGGCCGGGAGAGGCCCGGCGCCCTGAACTGACGCGAACCGGAGGTCCGTATCACTATGTCCAGCCAGACACTACGCAACGATAATGGCGATGAACCGAAGATCGGGCGCGATCTGTGCTATGAAGCCGATCCGTATGAGTTAAAACTGGATGAAATGTTCGATGCCGAACCGGAGCCGGAGATCATCGAAGGCCTGCCGGCCTCTGATGCCCTGACGCCCGCCGACCGCTATCTGGAACTCTTTACGCATGTGCAGAAATCACGCATCTTTGCCGACAGCAAAACCTTCCCCGACTGCGCGCCAAAGCAAGACCCGCTGGATATCTTGATCCACTATCGGCGGGTGAAGCACCAGCCTGGATTCGACCTGCGCCAGTTTGTTGAAGAGCACTTCTGGATGCCGGACAACCGCACTGACGACTACGTGTCAGATCCCCGGCGATCGCTGAAAGAGCATATCGATCACCTCTGGCCGGTTCTCACCCGCGAGCCGCAGGATCATATTCCCTGGTCATCGCTGCTGGCGCTGCCGCAGTCGTATATCGTGCCCGGCGGGCGCTTTAGCGAAACCTACTACTGGGACTCCTACTTTACTATGCTGGGGCTGGCGGAAAGTGGCCGCGAAGACCTGCTGAAATGTATGGCGGACAACTTCGCGTGGATGATTGAGACCTACGGCCATATTCCTAACGGTAACCGCACCTACTATCTCAGCCGCTCGCAGCCGCCGGTGTTTGCCCTGATGGTAGAGCTGTTTGAAGAGGATGGCGTGCGCGGTGCGCGGCGCTACCTCGATCATCTGAAGCTGGAGTACCAGTTCTGGATGGACGGCGCGGATTCATTAATTCCCAATCAGGCCTATCGCCACACGGTACGTATGCCGGACGGGTCGTTACTCAATCGCTACTGGGACGACCGCGATACGCCGCGGGATGAATCGTGGCGGGAAGATGTGGAAACGGCAAGACACTCGGGCCGCCCGGCCAACGAAGTCTACCGGGACCTGCGCGCCGGTGCGGCCTCCGGCTGGGACTATTCCAGCCGCTGGCTGCGTGATATCACCCGGCTGGCGAGCATCCGTACCACCCAGTTTATTCCGATCGATTTAAACGCCTTTTTATTCAAACTGGAAAACACCATCGCCAATCTTTCCGGCCTGAAAGGCGACCGGGAAACGGAAGCGGCTTTTCGCCAGAAGGCCAGCGATCGCCGGTCAGCGGTAAACCGCTATTTATGGGATGAAGAGGGCGGTTGTTTTCGTGATTACGACTGGCGACGCGAACAGCAGGCGCTCTTCTCCGCCGCCAGCATCGTAGCGCTGTATGTCGGCATGGCCACGCACCAACAGGCAGAACGGCTCGCCGATGCGGTACGCGCTCGTCTGCTGACCCCCGGCGGCATCATGGCCACCGAATATGACAGCGGCGAACAATGGGATAAGCCCAACGGCTGGGCGCCGCTACAGTGGATGGCGATCCAGGGCTTTAAACTGTACGGCCAGGACCCGCTCGGCGACGAAATTGCCCACAGCTGGCTGCAAACGGTGAACCATTTCTACAAGCAGCACCATAAGCTGATTGAGAAGTACCACATCGCCGGCGGTGTTGCCCACGAAGGCGGTGGCGGTGAATACCCGTTACAGGATGGCTTCGGCTGGACCAACGGCGTGGTGCGCCGGCTGATAGGGCTGTACGGCGAACCCTTATAACCAGGTGCTGTTCCGACAATTCATGTCCTGCTATGGTCATAGCATCTCATTCCGCAGGAATTGTTTTCATGACCGAATTGCTTACGCCACGGCTGCACTGTTCACAGCTGAAGCAGGAGGACTGGTCTTTTTTTCTCGCTCTGCAGAGAGATCCGCAGGTGATGCTTTATATAGCCGATTCACGTCCGCTGTCTGAAATACGCGAGGCCTTCGATTCGCGTATTTCACCGTGGTCGCCAGGGGCAAAACAGTGGCTGTGCCTGGTCGTGCGCGACAGGGAAACCCGCATACCGCTGGGTCTGACCGGCTACCTGCACCATGAAGGCGGCTGCGCCGAAGTGGGCTTTTTATTTACCCCGGCCGCGCAGGGGCGCGGCTATGGTTATGAGTCCCTGCGTGCGCTCTGTGATTTTGCCTTCAGCGCCGGAGGCGTACGTCGGCTGACCGCCACGGTCACCGCCGGAAACATAGCCTCGCGAAATCTGCTGCAGAAAACCGGTTTCCTGCAGGAGGGTGAGCTGCGCGAATGCTACTGGCTGAACGGACGCTGGCATAATGACTGGCTGTTTGGCCTGCTGCGTCGCGATTATCACACGCTGAAGATATAAGCTGAACGCGGTGCCTCTCCGCAGACGGAGAGGCGATTACGATTACAGGAACATGCCGCCGGAAACTTCCACGCGCTGCGCGTTCATCCATCTCAGGTCATCGCTCAACAATGCCGCGATCGCATCGCCGATGTCATCTGGCAACCCTACCCGACCCAGCGCCGTTTGCGCCGCAATATGCTGATTAACCTGAGCATTATCCCGTACCACTCCGCCACCAAAATCGGTTTCTATCGCTCCTGGCGCGATAATATTAACGGAAATCCCGCGCCCTCCCAGCTCCTTGGCCTGGTAGCGCGTCAGCACCTCCATCGCCCCTTTCATCGCCGCATAGGCGGCATAGCCCGGCAGCGCGAAGCGGGCCAGCCCGCTCGACACGTTGAGGATACGTCCCTTATCCGCCAGCAGCGGCAGCAGGCGCTGGGTCAGGAAGAACGGTCCTTTAAACTGGATATTCATCAGCTCATCAAATTGTGCTTCGCTGGTCTCTGCAAAGGGGACGTTTAAACCGATCCCGGCATTGTTTAATAAATAATCAAAGGTATCGCGCTGCCAGCGCTGTTGCAGCAGCTGAGCCACATTCTGCGCGAAAGTGTCAAAGCTCGCCGTATCACCGACGTTCAATGCCAATGCCGCGGCTTTCACCCCTTTTTGCTCAATTTCATCCACGACGTCCTGGGCAGCCTGCGGGTTGCTATGCCAGGTGAGAATAATATCGGTTCCCTTCTCTGCCAGCTTCAGCGCTGCATTTTTTCCCAGTCCACGGCTGCCGCCGGTCACTAAAGCGATACGTTGTGTCATCAGAAAACCCCTTCTCAGTTGCGTTTGTCTGGTGAAAGAGCTTATTAGCTGCCAGCGAAACAATAAATGCGCTAAATTACGTTTTACTGTTCCAGTATTAACAACAATAGGGTTTCGGTATGGATAAAATTCACGCAATGCAGCTGTTCATCCGCGTCGCGGAGCTGGAGAGTTTTTCCCGCGCCGCCGAAACCTTAAGCCTGCCTAAAGGGAGCGTCTCGCGCCAGATTCAGGCGCTGGAAAACCATCTGGGGGTGCGCCTGCTGCACCGCACCACGCGCCGGGTTCAGCTCACCCAGGACGGGATGGTCTATTACGAACGCGCCAGAGATCTGCTCAGCAATCTCGATGAGCTGGACGGCATGTTTCAGCACGATCCGGCCACCATCAGCGGCCGCCTGCGGGTGGATATGCCGGTCGGGCTGGCCAGGAAACTGATCATTCCGCGCCTGCCGGCTTTTTTACAGCAGTACCCGGGGATTGAACTGGAGCTGAGCAGTAGCGACCGGCTGGTGGATGTGATTCGCGAAGGATTTGACTGCGTGGTGCGCGTCGGCACGCTGAAAGACTCCGGCCTGATCGCCCGTCCGCTGGGTAAGCTGACGCAAATTAACTGTGCCAGCCCGCAGTATTTATCACGCTTCGGCTACCCGACCACGCTCGACGATCTGGCCGGTCATGCCCTGATCCACTATGCCAGCACCCCCGGCGCCCGGCCGCTGGGGTTTGAGGTGATGAGCGATGGCGTCGTCCAGTGGGTGAAAACCGGCGGCACGCTTACCGTCAACAGTACGGAAACCTATCAAGCCGCCTGCCTGGCCGGACTGGGGATTATCCAGGTTCCACGTACCGGCGTCCGCGAAGCGCTGCGCACCGGCGAGCTGATTGACATCCTGCCGCAGTATCGCGCGGAACCGCTGCCGGTATCGTTAATCTATCCGCACCGACGCAACCTTTCCCGCCGGGTACATCTGTTTATGGAGTGGCTGGGGAGCGTGATGAAAGAGTACGTCGATTAGGCGACGCCGCCCTTTATCCGCCGGGTCCCAGGTTGTCGTGCGGACGCTTCACAGGTCGATGAAGGATTTTACGTATATAATTTTGAAGAATCTCGCTGTAAATAAAGGAAGAAATCACTCATGACATCGGAAAACGACGCGAAACGCCCGACCCAGGATCCGGGCCAGCCGCCGGAAAAAAGTAAAAGCCCGCTGGCCGCCATCAACGACTCTGCCGTGGCGCAGAAGGCGAATCAGGCGTTAAAAACCGTCACCGGAACAGCAGAAAAAGTTCAGAGAAACCCGATTATTGCGCACCTGCTGCGCGCAACCGAACGTTTTAACGACAGAATGGGAAACCAGTTCGGCGCCGCCATCACCTACTTCTCATTTCTGTCGATGATCCCGATTCTGATGGTCTCCTTCGCCGCCGCCGGTTTTGTGCTGGCCTGGCACCCGACGCTGCTGCAGGATATTTTCGATAAAATCCTGCTGAATGTCAGCGACCCCACGCTGGCCGCCACGCTGAAAAACACCATTAATACCGCCATCCAGCAACGCACCGCCGTTGGCCTGGTCGGTCTGCTGGTCGCGCTCTATTCCGGTATTAACTGGATGGGCAACCTGCGGGAGGCGATTCGCGCCCAGTCGCGCGACGTCTGGGAGCGAGCGCCGCAGGACCAGGAAAAGATCTGGATGAAATACTTCCGCGATTTTATCTCGTTGATCGGCCTGCTGGTGGCGCTGGTGGTGACGTTATCGATAACCTCCGTCGCCGGTTCCGCGCAGCAGATGATCATCTCCGCGCTCTATCTCGATAATATTGAGTGGTTAAAACCGGCCTGGCGGCTGATCGGCCTTGCTATCTCCATCTTCGCCAACTATTTGCTGTTTTTCTGGATCTTCTGGCGTCTGCCGCGCCACCGCCCGCGGCGCAAGGCGCTGATTCGCGGCACCCTGATTGCGGCTATCGGTTTTGAAATCATAAAAATGATCATGACCTGGACGCTGCCCGCGCTGGTGAAATCGCCTTCCGGCGCCGCCTTTGGCTCCGTATTAGGCCTGATGGCCTTCTTCTATTTCTTCGCCCGCCTGACGCTGTTCTGCGCGGCGTGGATCGCCACGGCCGACTACAAAGATGACCGTCGGATGCCGGGCAAAGCCCACGATTGACGCCGTTTCGGGCTGAAGAGAGGTACAAAATTCAGCCCGAATCATCATTTCAGCAGATAAATCCAACGTGTAACTTTTATTTAACTCAAAACTGGTTTTATCTACTATTGTTTTATTTATGTGAAGCATTTCATAGAAGTTATTTTTCCGGCACACAAATTATCCGCTTTTTGGCCGTTTTTTCACCGACAGCGCCCTCTGTTACAGATTGAAATGTCCCTTTTGCTGTGGCTATATGACCTTTCGTTCGCTAAAAAATAAGAAAGATCTATGCAAGCCACAGCCACCACACTCGACAAGCCGCAGGAAACCGCTCCGGTTAACTCGCGCAATAAAGTCGTCGTCGCCTCCCTCATCGGCACCGCCATTGAGTTCTTCGACTTTTATATCTATGCCACCGCCGCGGTGATCGTCTTCCCGCATATTTTCTTCCCGCAAGGTGACCCGGCCGCAGCTACGCTACAGTCGCTGGCGACGTTTGCCATTGCCTTTATCGCCCGTCCGATTGGCTCTGCGCTATTTGGCCACTTCGGCGATCGCGTTGGCCGTAAGGTCACGCTGGTCGCTTCGCTGCTGACCATGGGGATCTCCACGGTGGTTATCGGCCTGCTGCCCGGCTACGAGAGCATTGGTATTCTTGCACCGATGCTGCTGGCGCTGGCGCGCTTCGGCCAGGGTCTGGGACTGGGCGGCGAATGGGGCGGTGCGGCGCTGCTGGCGACTGAAAACGCCCCTCCGCGCAAACGCGCGCTGTACGGCTCTTTCCCGCAGCTCGGTGCGCCTATCGGCTTCTTCTTCGCCAACGGCACCTTCCTGCTGCTCTCCTGGCTGCTGACCGACCAGCAGTTTATGGCATGGGGCTGGCGCGTACCGTTTATCTTCTCCGCTGTGCTGGTGATTATCGGGCTGTATGTGCGTGTGTCGCTGCACGAGACGCCGGTGTTCGCCAAAATCGCCGCCGCGAAGAAACAGGTTAAAATTCCGCTGGGAACTCTGCTGACCAGGCATGTGCGCGTCACCGTTCTGGGCACCTTTATCATGCTGGCAACCTATACCCTGTTCTATATCATGACCGTCTACTCCATGACGTTCAGTACCGGCGCCGCGCCGGTGGGTCTCGGCCTGCCGCGGAACGAAGTGCTGTGGATGCTGATGATGGCGGTGATTGGCTTCGGCGTGATGGTGCCGGTGGCGGGCCTGCTGGCCGACGCGTTTGGTCGTCGTAAGAGCATGATCGTGATTACCTCGATGATCATCCTCTTCGCGCTGTTTGCTTTCAAACCACTGCTGGGCTCCGGTCAGCCGGTGCTCGTCTTTGCCTTCCTGCTGTTGGGCCTGAGCCTGATGGGGCTGACCTTCGGCCCGATGGGAGCGCTGCTGCCGGAGCTGTTTCCGACGGAAGTTCGCTACACCGGCGCCTCGTTCTCGTATAACGTTTCGTCGATTCTCGGCGCCTCCGTCGCACCGTATATTGCCGCCTGGCTACAGGGCAACTATGGTCTGATGGCGGTCGGCCTCTACCTCGCGGCCATGGCCGGGCTGACGCTGATTGCGCTGCTGTTGACCCACGAAACGCGCCATCAGTCGCTGTAATCCCTTACTGCCCGGCGCACCGCGCCGGGCACGCGTCCTCCGTCCGCTTACTTTTTCATCTGCGATAAAATCGTCCGGCACTGATTGGCATCCCCTTCCGCAGGCGATACCAGCGCCAGCAGGGCCGCCGCCGGCGTGACTAATGTCGCCAGCGCCGCCGCTACCGCGCCGCGCGCAATCAACGGCCCCGCCTTCACCCCGGCATTCGGCGATTGAAAGGTCCCGCGCACGTACAGCGGAGAACGTAGGGTAATAATACGCAGCCCCTTACTCTCCGGATCAATGGTCAGATCGAGCTGTTCCGAAGCAAAGCTGGCGGTACCGGCCACGTTAATCAGCGCATTTTCGGTATCAAAGGCAAAAATCTGCGGCCGCGCCACGCCGTTAGTTACATTGATGTTTGCCGCCGCGCAGTTCACCCGGACCTCATCATCACCAAATATCTGCCCGATAACGTAGTTACCCACGTTCAGGCCGAGGATTTCCATCAGGTTGCGGCTAATCAGACCGTCGTTCATCAGCAGCTTGAGATTCCCGTTGCTGTTGCCCAACAGCACCGCCACCGAATTACCGCTCCCGCGTAGCTGTACGTCGCCATTCATCTCCCCGAGCGTCTTCTGCATCATCTCGACTTTCGGCATCAGGGCCTTCAGCTTCAGACGCCGCGCCTGCAGGTTGGCTTCCCCCTGCAGCGGTTTCTTATTGCCCTGCAGATGGAGGCTCCCGGCAATGGTGCCGTTCGCCAGACCAAAGCGCAGCGGCTGCAGACGCAGGTCACCTCGTTGCAGGATCACATGGGTAGAAAGGTCGCTAATCGGCAAGCTGCCGCCGTGCTCAATCCGCCCGCCTTTAAAGCGCACATCGGCGTCCATCAGCTGCCATTTATCAGTGTCAAAGCGATCGTAGGGCAGCACTTTCCCGGCAGGCTGCGCTGAGGCCGTGCCTTTACGTTGCTCGCCTCCGGCGGCTTTTGTGCTCGCATTCACGCCAATGAGCGGGCCGAGATCCGCCAGCCGTAGCTGTCGTGAAGCAACATCGCCCTCCAGCTTCGGCCGCGGTTTGCCGGTGCTGTAGGTCAAGGAACCGTGGATATCACTCTCGCCAATCCGCCCGTTAAAATCACGATAGGCGAAACGTGCGCCTTGCGGATCCTGAAAAGTGGCCCGCAGATGGCCGTCGGTCGAGAAGGCCGGCGTATCCGGGAGCACGACGCCGGTCAGGTCGTACAGGTCCCGCAGCGATGCCCCGGAGAACTTCAGGCGTAGATCCACGCCCCCGAGATTGAGGGGATCGCTGACCGTGCCGCTAAAGGCGACCCGGGTATTTCCGGAGCGAAAGTCCCCCTGCAGCGGGAACGGCTCCCCCTCGCTGCGCAGCGCCAGCATGCCGCCGATTTTACCGCTGCCCTGCAGCGGCTGCCCGTTATAGGTCCCCTTCGCCTGCAGGCCAAAAATATAGTCTCCGGCTTTTTCCGCCCCCTCTTTGCCCTTCTCGCCGCTCACCTCGCTGAAGGGCAGCGGCTTGCCGAGGGGATCGACCAGGATCGTGATATCCGCGCGCGTCACCTTGTCATCAATGGCGATCCGTCCGCGATCGAACAGAATATTATCCAGGCGGAAAGACCAGCCGGAAGAGGCGGAGTGCTCGGTAGACGCGGCGTCGGAGGCCAGCGTAAAGGTCCAGTTATTATTTTTTTCCGACAGCCGAATCAGGCGGGCATCGGGCTGTTCCAGCTTAATCCACGGCAGATAAACGGTTCTGGTAAGCAGCGCCAGCGGCGCCAGGGTGGCTTCAACTCGCGGTAGATGCACCATAGTGACCTGAGGGATCGCCGGCGGGTTGCCGAGAACAATATCTTCGGCATGGACGTGCGGCCAGGGGATCCAGCGCCGCCAGCCGCGCTCGCCAGGCTGGCGCTCCCAGACAACGCCGAGGTCGCCGCGAATCGCAAACGGACGATTCAGCTCGGCTGAGACCTTCTGATTGATCGTCGGTTTCAGGCGATTCCAGTCAAAGGTCGCCAGCACGATGAAAAACAGAACGATCGCTACGAGTATCGTTCCCGAGATAATGGCAATCGTTTTACGGGTTCTGGTCATCCCCTCTCCGCTCCTTTTGCGTCTCGTCAGTCCTGAATATAGTTGAAAAGCACATCTTTCTCTGACAAATGCGCTTTTCGTCACATTCCACGCGTCAGGTCAAAAAAATAATGGAACATTGTTTTAATATAATTGACCATAAAAACGGCGCGGCGCACACTAGCGCGCATTCGATTCCATCTCAGGTCATGATTATGTCTAAAAAAATTGCCGTCATTGGCGAATGTATGATTGAGCTGTCAGAGAAAAACGCGGCGGTAAACCGCGGATTTGGCGGCGATACCTTAAACACTTCCGTCTATATTGCGCGCCAGACCGATGCCAGCGCACTTGCCGTCCACTACGTTACCGCGCTCGGTACGGATGGATTCAGTCAGCAGATGCTGGATGCCTGGCAGCAGGAGAATGTCCACACCAACCTGATTCAGCGTATGGCCGACCGCTTACCCGGGCTGTACTACATCGAAACCGACGATACCGGCGAGCGCACCTTTTATTACTGGCGTAACGAGGCGGCGGCAAAATTCTGGCTGGAGAGCGAGCAGGCAGCCGCAATTTGCGAAGAGCTGGCCACCTTTGACTATCTCTATCTCAGCGGAATCAGCCTGGCCATCCTCAGCCCGACCAGCCGCGACAAGCTGCTGACGCTGCTGCGCGAATGCCGCGCTAACGGCGGGAAGGTCATTTTTGATAATAACTACCGCCCGCGCCTGTGGGGCAGCCAGGAAGAGACTCGCGAGGTCTATCAACAAATGCTGGCCTGCACCGATATCGCCTTCCTGACGCTGGATGACGAAGATGCGCTGTGGGGTGAAAAGCCGGTCGATGAAGTGATTGCCCGTACTCATGCCGCAGGCGTGCAAGAGGTGGTGGTGAAGCGCGGCGCGGATTCATGCCTGGTGGCGATCGCCGGCCAGCCGCTGCTGGACGTACCGGCCGTGAAACTGGCAAAAGAGTGCGTAGTGGATACCACCGCGGCAGGCGATTCGTTTAGCGCCGGCTATCTGGCGGTGCGTCTGACCGGCGGTGATGCGGAGTCTGCCGCCAGACGCGGCCACCTGACGGCCAGCACGGTCATTCAGTATCGTGGGGCGATTATCCCGCGCGACGCGATGCCGCAGTAATCCCGGAAAGAGCGTTACGCTTCAGCCCGGGAACTCCCGGGCTGTGGCTGCATTACTGCGCTGAGGGGATATCCGAGGCATCGTTATGCACGTCAGCCGCGCCGCCGCTGGTTGCCGCAGCCGGGGCTGGCATCATCAGCCTTTCCCATGTCGCCTTCAGATCCTTCATATTGTATTCCGGCTCACCCTGCGGTTGCTGCAGTACCAGCGCCATATCCTGCGACAGCTGCTGGCGCAGATACTGGTTCAGCATATCCACGGTCAGAGAGTCCAGAAACTCCTGACGCAGCTTCTGATACTGCTCCGGCGCGATGTCCACCACTTGGTTTTGCAACGAACGGATACGCTGGCTAATCAGAATATCGGTATCGGTGCGCGCGTAGGTGGCGAACAGCTTTTGCAGCTCCAGATTTTTCTGCGCAATCAGCGCATCAAACTCTTCTTCCGGCAAGCCGTTATCGCGTACCTTCGCCAGTTCGCGGGAGACGGCGGTCAGGTTTGCGTTGAGTTTGTTGCCCGGTGATTCAATATTAATGGCGCACTGAGCACGCTGATACAGCACCCGGCAGTCAAAGCCGAGGTTAACGTCTTTCGCGTTGCTCCTGCTCAGGCTCTGTTGCACATGCCAGAACAGCGCCTCACGCGCCAGATCGTCACGCCAGTAGCGCTGCAGAGCCACCGAGTCGCGAATCGGCTGCCACGGGGAATCCCACATGATCGACAGCTTATCCTGACGCACCGTCCTGGTCATGATGCTCACCGGTGTCGTCGGGAGCGGCGCCAGCGTCGGCACCGCCGCCGGCGTTTCGCGTTTGCCCTTCAGCTCGCCAAAGGTCTTGTTGATCTGCTCCGCCACGCTGCGGCTATCGACGTTCCCCACCACGATCAGCGTCATAGCATCCGGGGTATACCATTTCTGATAGAACGCCTTCAACTGGGCAATATCGACCGGTTTTTTCAGCGGGGCGCCTGGATCATGTCCCAGCATCGTGGAACCTTTCAGACGATAACGCCACCAGCCATCTTTCGTGTCCAGCGGCCAGGTCGCCACCATGTCATCTCCCTGCAGGGCATGATTCACCGACTCTGGCGTCACGACCAGCTTTCCGCTGGCATCCGACAGCCAGCTCAACGCCTCTTTCAGCAGATCGTTGCGGTTATTCGGCAGGCTGAGATTAAACATGGTGTAGTTATACGAGACAAGCGCGGGCGGCATCGGACGATTGGGGTCAATGCTTTGCTGCCATAGCGAACGCGCCTGCATTGTCGGCAGACTGCCGCTCTGCGTCAGCGCCAGACGAGGAATAAAGTGGCTAAAGCCGCTCTGCTGAGTGCTTTCGCTCAGCGAGCCAATATTTACGAACAGACGGACTTCAATACGATCGCTAGGGCGCTGCGGCGTGGCTAAAACCTGCCACTGAAGTCCATTAGCGAGAGTCCCCTGTTGCCAGGCCGGGTCCGGCTGGAGCGCTTCTGCTTGCACATAACCGGCTGCTGCCATCATCAGCAAACCACCCGTTAACAGTCGAATTTTTGTGCCCTGCATGTGAACCCCTGATGAACATTCCTGGTTACAAAAGCAACCCGCGCACGGGCTGCCAAAAAATATGGTGAACGAAGTACGTCGGTTAGACCACGCGGAGATGAAAATGTCGCACGGAGACGTAAAATAATCATTTCGTATCATTCCCCTGCCGCGGGGAATGATACCTAATTATGCGCAGGAGCCCGGAGTCCAGCAAGGACAACGGGCCTAACAGAAGGATTTAAGAGGATAATTCGTGCGATTTGTTGGTCGGCTCGCGATTATTCAGGACATCATCCAGCTGCTTGCTGTCCAGTTCTTTCACCCATTTTGCCACCACGATAGTCGCCACACCGTTGCCCACCAGGTTGGTCAACGCGCGTGCTTCAGACATAAAGCGGTCAATCCCGAGGATTAGCGCCAGACCGGCGACCGGTAAATGCCCGACCGCAGAAATCGTTGCCGCCAGAACGATAAAGCCGCTCCCGGTCACCCCCGCCGCTCCTTTTGAGGAGAGCAACAGCACGACCAGCAGGGTAATCTGGTGGAAAATATCCATATGGCTGTTCGTCGCCTGGGCAATAAACACCGCCGCCATCGTCAGATAGATCGAGGTCCCGTCGAGGTTAAAAGAGTAGCCGGTTGGAATCACCAGCCCCACGACCGATTTACGACAGCCCAGCTTCTCCATCTTGTCCAGCATACGCGGCAGCGCCGATTCGGACGAAGAGGTCCCAAGGACAATCAGCAGCTCTTCACGGATGTAGCGGATGAACTTGAAAATGCTAAACCCGGTCACGCGGGCAATCGAACCCAGTACCACCACCACGAACAGGATACAGGTGATATAGAAACAGACGATCAGCTGGCCCAGTTGCACCAGGGTGCCGACACCGTATTTCCCGATGGTGAAGGCCATGGCCCCGAAAGCACCGATTGGCGCAAGGCGCATAATCATATTGATGATGCCGAAGATCACCTGCGAGAAACTTTCGATGACGTTAAAAATGAGCTGGCCTTTGCTCCCGAGACGATGCAGCGCAAAGCCAAACAGCACGGCAAACATCAGTACCTGAAGGATATTGCCGCTGGCAAAGGCGCCGATGACGCTGCCGGGGATAATATCCAGCAGGAAGGCGACAATGCCCTGTTCTTTCGCCTGCTCGGCGTAGACCGCTACCGCATGGGCATCCAGGGTCGCCGGGTCGACGTTCATTCCGGCGCCGGGTTGCACCACGTTAACAATAATCAGGCCGATAATCAGCGCAGCGGTACTGACCACTTCGAAATAGAGTAGCGCCACCGCACCGGTACGGCCGACGGCTTTCATACTTTCCATCCCGGCAATGCCGGTCACAACCGTACAGAAAATAACCGGCGCGATAACCATTTTTATCAGTTTAACGAAGGCATCGCCGAGAGGTTTCATCTGCGCGCCCAGTTCCGGGTAGAAATGGCCCAGCAGAATACCGATCGCAATGGCCGACAAAACCTGCACATAGAGGCTTTTGAAGAGAGAGGTTTTCATAGGGTGTCCTTTGGGTAAAACCACAGACCTTGAAGGGGTATAGGCTGTCTGTGGCTTAAAAGTAACACCAGGGAAACATTTCAGAAATAACTAACCGCAAAAATGCAACGGAATTGTTAAAAACTTTGAGCTGACACGCACAAGTTCACCACCCGCGTTACAAGCTTGCACCCCCTTCATTCTTGCCGCGCAAGAACTGCGTCATAAAGGCCTCCTGCGACAAAGCGCAACCAAACAGGAACCCCTGAACAACATCCACACCGGCCGCCTGCAACCAGTGATACTGCGCTTCTTTTTCCACTCCTTCCGCCACGATGCGCAGATTAAGGCCGCGTGCCAGCTGGATAATCGCCGGAACCATGCTGGTATCCTCGGGCAGCATATCGATAAAGGCTTTATCGATTTTCAGGATATCGACCGGCAGCGATTTCATATGCTGGAGCTGACGCAGCCCGGCGTAGCCCATCCCGAAATCATCCAGCGCAATCCGCACGCCCGCCTCACGCAGCGGACGCAGCAGCGACACCACCGTCTGCGGGTCGTCCAGATGACGGCTTTCCGTAATCTCCAGCACCAGCGTCCCAGGCGCGATGCGATAGCGATCCAGTAATGTCAGCATCTCGGTACCGCGATCGTGGTGCAGTAGCTGCAGCAGCGAAACGTTCACCGACAGCGGCAACATGATGCCCAGGCTTTGCCATGCGGCCAGCTGGCGGCAGGCTTCTTCCATCACCCAGTAACCCACCGGCACCATCAGCCCACAGGCTTCAATGCGTTCAATCAGATCCGTAGGGAGCGACCAGCTTCCGTCGGGCTGGCGTTGTCGCAGCAGCACTTCCGCTCCGCAGACCTCACCGCTGGCGGCATCAACCTGTGGCTGGAGCCAGATAGCGAACTGATGATTATCCAGCGCGGTAAGGATGTCGTGTTCTTCCATCAGCCGACGCTGGGCTTTTTCCATCTGGGCCGGATCGAAGAATTCAATCTGGTTTTTACCTTTATGCCGCGCGGCGATAGCGGCAGAAAATGCCCGACGATAGAGCTGTTCCGCGCTCAGTTCGCCGTTAAACATCGCAATACCCACGCTGGCGCAGGGGCGCAGTTGAATACCCTGCAGCGGCAGCCGTTCATTTATGACAGTGAGCACTTGCTTACTTAATGTCACCGCGTGCCACGGCTCGCTCATTCCGTGGGCCAGAATGGCGAAGTCATAGCCGCTAATCTGAGCCAGCACCATCCGCGGCGGGATGATCCCCCGCAGCTTCTCCACCAGCGTCAGCAGCAGGATCTCGCGCTGGGTCTCTTTCAGTACTCCCGCGGTGTCCTGCAATGTTTCACAGGCGATAACCAGCAAAGCTGAGCTTTGCGGCCGGGCGACGGTCTGCTCCAGCAGGGCCATCAAAAAGGCCTTATTCGGCAGCTCGGATACCGGGAAGCGGGTGGACTGTAAGGTCAGCTCATCGTGCTGACGCAGCAGGGTCTGCTGGTTTCGGTTATAGCTGCGCACCAGCAGGCCGATTTCATCATCATGATGCAGACGCGGCAGCGTCAGCTGGTGCCCGAGCCGGTCCTGCGGCGCAACATCATTGAGCTCACGAGCCAGCTTACGCAGCGGACGGACGATCAGACGGTTGATACACCATGTGATAGCCACCGTCAGAATAAGCACCAGCAAGAAGTAAGCAGTCACTAACGTAGAAAGTACGCTCATGACGAATTTGTAGGTCTGCCAGGAGTCGGCCTGCAGCACCAGATAGGCTATCGGCTGCGGGTTGGCTGGCCTCTCCAGGGAGTAAATCGGCAGGGAGATCTGTACCGGGAGTTCGAAAACGCGGGTCACCATCACCGGTACCGGACGCTCCGGGATAAACCGCATCCGCAGCGCCTGAAATTGATTGGGCAACACCACATCCGCCCGGCTGACAATACCAGCAGGCTGGATACGCCCCAGAATGGCTTCCGCCTCGGGGATATCCGCTTTCAGGATAGCCGCCGACAGGGGTTCGCGAACGGAACGAGCGATACTTTCTAATTGCGTGGCCGTAATGAAGCGACTCTGTTGCACAAAGTGAAACAGCAAAATAGAACAAAATACCAATACAAACGCCATGGACACGCCCGCGACCATCGCCATCTGTTTAATTGTAAGTGAGCGGCTGACGCGCAACTGGGTTCTCCACTGATACTTAACACCTACCCGGTTTCATTCCATCAAAACCGGTCGTTTTCAGGCTGATTATATACTTAAATCCTTCGCCCACGTCCGCAAGGGGTGACGTGACGTCTGCGGGTTATTTTCCCGGATTGCCGCTGCCCCCTTACCGGAGCCAGGCGACAGCATGGGTCTCTCTCCCCGGTAAGCGTAGCGCCACCGAGGGAAAGACGGCCAGAATGAACAAAGACGGGCGAAGTTTGACGAGTATACGCGAACCGGCGGCTGGAGTGACGCCCGATCGCGTAATTCAGGCTATTCTGCTACCAGTCCGCGTAGGGTACCAGCGGCTGTGGCGGCATATCCATATCACCCTGCCAGCCGGCGGCCGAATAGCGCACGTAGAGCAGCGCATGGCTCGGGGTATAATCCTTCGCCTGTTGAATATCCACCGCCGCCCCCACGAACCAGTTGCCGGTAACTCGTCGCTCAACCAGCGCCCGGGCGGTGTAACCAAAGCCCTGACTGCTGCTGCCTTGTTCCGTCAACTGACTGGCATCGGCCCGATAGTCTGAGGGAATCAAATTCAGCAGCGGGTAGCGCGGCATGGTTTTGGTACGCGAGTGCGACCAGGAGACGGATCCCCCCAGTTCCCATGACCAGTTTTCCGTCCGCTGCCGCCAGGTGACCGGTACCGCGAACGAGATATACTCCTGCGGGCTATAGTAGCCGCCCTGGCCGAGGGTATAGCCGCTCAGGTCTTTGTCATAGTGCCAGAGCATATTGTTCAGGCCCACCGTGACGCGGCGGTTATCTTCATTGATGACTTTATAGTAGTAACCGGTCATCCAGCGCACGCGCCAGTTGTCGGCCACGTTTTTTCCCGTGAGTTGATCGACGCCCAACGAAGACCAGACGCCGTTGGCCTCGCCCTTATCGTAGCTCATGCTCACGCCGCCGCCGTCAGCCCGGACGCCGCCCCAGGTTGTCCCGGTATGGCTGCTGCTGTCTTTCTGTCCGCCAAAGGCAAGCAGCGAGCTGGAAATCGGCCGGCGATGCATATTGAGGGTGTAGCCGATCGGCCCGAGATCGTTGCTGTAGCTCAGGCCGCCTACCACATCCACCACGTTAAAGCCCATCGGAGTGGTACCGATATCCGCGCTCCAGGTCTCGTTCTTCCAGCCCACCGCAACGCTGGCGCCACCGTCGGTCTGGTTTTTGCTACCGCTGGTGCAGGCAATTTCACCGCAGGTCCCCCAGTTTGGCGAATAGCTACCGTCGCTGTTCGTTGAGAAGCTGCCGGCATCCATATTGACCAGGTCGGTACGGAAGAACATGCGTCCGTCGGCGAGCGGCGCATCCACATGCAGCATCGTGGTGTGCGCTTTGAGATCGGAATAACCGCCGGTGCCGCTGGATCCCCAGAAATCATGCTCCAGGGTGACGTTAAGATCCTGCTGGCGATAGAGATCCGCGGCGTCGCTGCGGATCCCGCGCTTCAGCCAGTCATCGCTGCTGTCGTTGCGGGTCAGGCGGGTAAAGGCATCGTTATCCTGCGGGCGGACCGGGGTCACGCCAGAAGCCACCATGGCATCTTTATAACTCTCCAGCGCCATCTGCGGCTGGCCGTTCTGGGTCTGGAACCGGGCCGCATCGCGCAGCACCAGCGCACTTTCCATTGACGGAGGCTGCGCTTTCGCCTGCGGGATAATACGGTTAAAAATCTGCTGCGCCTGGGCTGTATCGCCAAACCCCGCATTCGCCAGGGCCACCCGCCGCTGCATATTGATGGAATCGGTCTCTCCGCCTTTCAGCTGGCTGACCTGCGCGCGCGCGGCATTTTTATCGCCTTCGGCAAGATAGACTTCCGCCAGTCCCAGACGGGCATCACCGTTGTCGGCCTCCTGACTCAGCACCGCGTTGTACTGCGCAATCGCCGTCTGGCTATCGCCGCGCTGCTGCGCCCAGTCCGCAAGCGTAAGCTGGTAGCGAACCAACGGCGGCTGCTGTTGAATGAGGGCGATAGCCTGTGTTTCCCGGCCGCTGTCGCGCAGCTGGTTAGCCTGGCGTATCACCTTATCGCTCTGTAAGCGCGCATCCAGCTCACGAATGTTATCCGTCCACTGGCCGCGCGGCAGAGTAGCGAGCTGCGCCAGCGCCAGATCGTCCTGATTATTGCCGGATAAATAGAGACCCCAGGCATAAACCCGCTCGGCATCCCCCGGCTTACGGCTGACCATATTACGCATCAGCGTATCGGCCTCCGCCTGTTCGCCTGCGCTGACTAAATCACGGGATAAACGATAGGTAATCCACACGCTATCCGGGTCAAGCGCCAGGCGCCGACGCTGGACCTCCGCCGCCTGCGCCCAGTTGCTTTGGCTCTCCAGCGCTTCGGCCTGTTTTTCCAGTCGTTCATTGGTCAGGCTGCGCTCGATATCATCAATGCTGCGCCGCTGGGCAGGCGACAGACTGGCGATATAGGCGCTGGCTTTTTCCGGCGATTGCGCACGATAAAGATTAGCCAACCCGCGAACCGCCAGGTTGTTGCCGCGATCCATCCGCAGGGTACGCTGATAATAGCGCTCCGCTGCCGCATTATCTTTGCGCGCTGCCGCCACATCCCCCAGCCCAAGCACCGCATAGCTATCGCTACTGTCGACCCGCTGAGCCTGCGCATAATAGTTTTGTGCCCGATCCAGCTCGCCGGCCTTCAGCGCATTATCGCCCTGCTTGATCAACAACCAGTAGCGGTTCGTCTGTAGCAGGCTGTCCCATTTATCGCGATTCGGGCTTTTCGGATCCATCGCGATCGCTTTGTTCAGCTGTGCGACGGCACGGGCTCTGTCGCCACGCTGCGAATAGGCCTGGCCCAGCGCGCCCACGGCGTCGCTGTCCCTGGCATCGGCCCGCACGGCCTGCTGTAAATTGGCCACGGCCTGGGCGGGGTTGTCATTTTTGACCGCCGCCAGTCCTTCGGAACGCACGCGAAATGCCGGATCCTGAAGCTGCGCCTGCTGCTGAGCCAGCAACACGCGGGCATTCGCTGCCGATTCACCGGTGGTGAACAGGACCAGAAAACGCTGCAGTTGCTGCACGCTGGCCCGGCTGACCGGCATATCTTTGATTTCGCTAAGCCACATATCGGCCGCAGCGCCGCGACCGGCGGCCGAACGCGACATTTGTTCTAAATAGGCAAACCCTTCCGCCGGTTTATCGTCAGCAAACATCTGTTTGGCCAACGCCGCCTGCAGGTCGGCATTGCCCGGGGAGCTGGCATCCAGCTTCTTCAGCTGAGCAACGGCTTCTTTATGTCGCGCCGGGAGGCGCGCCACCAGCGCCCAGTATTCAATCGCGAGGGTCTGATCGGGCGGCACGCCGCCGAACAATTTTTCAAAGGCGGCCACCCCCTCTTCTACACGTCCCGACACCCCCAGCAGGCGCGCCTGCTGCAGCTCCTGCCTCCCGTCGCCGGTGTTGAGGTTCATTTCGCTACGGGAGGATTTCAGTTCTGCGGAATCGGGGGCCAGTTTTGCCAGCCTGTCGAGCTGTTTTTTGGCGCCGTCGGTGTCGCCCTGGCGCAGCAGGTAACGCATTCGCGCGGCAATTAATTGCGGATTATTCGGGTCAATCAGCTCCAGGCGATAGAGGGATTGCTTAACCAGATCTTCACGATGGCTCGCTTCGCCCAGCCGGACCTGCTCCAGCAGATGCTCCTGGGCAGGGGTTGTCGCCGCCTGCGCCAGCGGCAGCAGGGCGATCCCGAGAGACAAGGTGATAATACTTAATCTGAACTTACGCATTCCTGGTCCCAGTCAGGTCGTAATTCGCCACCCGCAGTGAAACGAAAACGATGTTGATCCCATCCCTGGCCAAAAAGCGTCAGGACCGCACTATAGTAGGCATCGGCGCCCGGATAGTGGTCTGCGACGCGCTGGCGCTGTATCGCCCTGGCGTCGTCATTTTGTAAAAACGGCAGCATCGACGCTGAAAATCCGACCGGGCCGTTGCCGGTCGTTTTCCCGGTTGCGATATTCGCTTTTTCCGGCGGTACGCCCTGGCGAATCGTCTGCGCTTCCATCGGTTTAAAACGCGCCAGCAGTCGCGCTTTCTGTTTATCCCCATCATCCAGCATCCCGACCCACAGATAGACGCGAATCGCGTCGTAGCTGCCGATTATCGGTTTGTCCGCATTCAGCTGCCAGCCTTGTCCTTTTTCGTAACGCACCCAGTCAGGAGAAAAACCTTTGGGCGCCGTCTCCAGCAGAAAACGCAGGTTGCTGTCGCGCAGTTTCGGCCACGGGGCGCCAAACCGGCTGAAGTAGCTGGCAAGCTGTGGCGGAAGGTAGCTGGGGTTAAAGCGCCAGCCTTTATCGTCGACAAAGCCAACTTTACCGGGGAGCACCATCGGTCCGAAACCCGGCACATCCGTCACTTCTTCATCGGCGATACGTGACAAGAGCGCCTTGCCCACCTCGGTGTACTGCGGCATCTGCCACAACCGCCCGGCTTCCAGCAGCGACCAGGCTATCCATAAATCGGAGTCGGACGCGGAGTTGCTGTCCAGCAGCGTCCACTCCTCATCGCTCTTTTTGCCCCACAGCCAGCCCGGCAGGTGCGCACGCAGATCGCCCGCCGCCAGGTTGTTCTGGGTCCACTGGAACAGCTTGCCGAAAGCGTCGCGATCGTTTGCCGCCAGCGCGAAGAACAAGGCGTAGCTTTGCCCTTCGGAGGTGGTGATTTTTCGCGAATCGGCGGGATCAACGACCCGCCCTTCGGTACTCACATACTCTTTTTTAAATTGCTCCCAGGCCGGCCACTGGCAGGCGGCGCTTACCTGTGCCGCCGCCAGCATCAGAACCGACAGGATGACTCCGCGAATCGGGTTCATCATCGCTTACTCATCATCAAGGTGGAGACGACGACGGCTGACAATACGCAGCATGCGCCACAGCACCCAGGCCAGAAGCACAATGCTCACCGCAGCCAGAATGGCCAGCAGCACCGGGTGGCTGGACAGCGCAAACCAGATTCGTTCAAACCACGGCAGGTGTCCGACATAATAGACGTCGCCCACCCGCAGGCTGTTCACTCCGGATTCACGAATCACCGCAGCGGAACCAAACATCGCCGCCCGCTTGCCGCTGTCGTTCAGCGCACCGTTCAACAGCTCGTTACCGCGTGGGCTGTCCGCCAGCAGCGCCACGACGCTGCGTTGATCGTAATACGGCGACTGGAAGCTGATAATGGCCGCCATTGGCCCGGAGGAGGTGATATCCGTGCGCGTATTGGGCGTTCTGGCCTCATCATCCGGATAGATGCTCGGCAGATCGTAATGGCGCATCGGCATCTTCACCCAGCTCTTTGTCGCATCGACCAGCAGGCTAATTTTGGTCTCATCTTTCAGCGCTGGCGGAATCGCGCCAATCAACAGCAGGTCGGCGTCTTTATCCTTAATTTTGCTGCCATCATCGGTGACCTGCACATTGATAGCCGCCAGACCAGTCTGCGCGCCGATACCGCCAACGGATTCCAGCAGCGTCGCCACCTGACCCTCAGTCGGTGCAGATGGCACCACAATCAGCGTGTCAGCAAGATCGGCCATCCGGCTATACGGGAAGCCCGCATTGGCAAACACGCGCAGATCCGGCATGGCAATAAAGTGGTAATACTTCGAGAAGTCGATGGTTGAATCGTCACCAATCACCACGTGGTTCTGTACCGGCTGGAAGGTAATACAGTTATCGATAGAGCCGCCCGGCATCGGGTTCATGTACTGGAAATCAAAACGCAGCTGGTTCATCGCCCCGAGGCGCAGCGCCGGGATACTGACGTTCGTCTTACCATCCAGCAGCCCCTGCAGCACCGGCAGACGCAATATCAATTTATTCACGTCCTGAGAGCTGTTCAGGCTGAAGGATTGCAGGAACTGGTCGTTGAGGCTGATATCCATGCGCGAACTGTCTTTGATCGGCGGCATGGTGTAGCGATAGTTCAGCCTCATGTCGATGCCGTTGGCACGCAGCAAATAGAGATCCGGCGGCAGACTCAGCGCCACGTTAATGGAATCCGGCACCAGACCGCTGGACTGCAGCTGCTGTTCGTAGGTTTTCAATTCGCCGAAGGTGACTTCACGATCGGTACGCACCCAGTTCGGCGCGTCATAGGGTTTGCGCGCCTGCAGCTCTTTGACGTCGTCGACCACGACGCTGCTGCCGCGGAACAGAATGTTGCCCTGCGCAATCCCCCTCGCGGCCAGCAGCAGGTCTTTGTCATCGCGCCCAAAGACCACCAGCAGCTTGACGTAAGGGTTGTCCGGATGGTTAATCATTTCGATGGTCGGCGCCTTCACCGGCGGATGTTCACGCAGGAAGTCCGGGCGCTTATCGTTGGTCGCAAACACGATGGCGTTGCGATCCGGCAGTTTGTTAAACAATACCGGGAACGCCTGGCCGCGCCAGCCGGCTTTGCTGCCGAACCAGGAGGCCACAATCGCCGCCGCCTGCTGCTGCTGCGCATCCGGTGAGGAGGCGAAAACCATCGGCAGCGTCAGCGAACGGTTGTCCCGGGGATCGTAGAACGGCACCGGGAAATGGGACAGATCGTTACGCACCGCCAGCGCCTGATAGGTCAGGTCCAGGTTACTGTCACGCCCGACGTCCAGCCATAACGTACTGCTGGCCGGGTTCTCACACACATCGCGATAATGGCCGACGAACACCAGACGCACGCGGTTAAAGTCGGTGATATACAGGGGATCGATAGGGATCTGCGCGCTGACTTTTTTACCCAGCTGCTCTTTGGTAACCGGCAGGACGCCCATCAGCTCATCATTGAGGTACACCTTCAGCTGCGACTGCACCGGCAGCAGCGAAGGGGACGGCGTATAGTCGAGATTCAGCAGGGCTTTCGTCACGACCTCATCGCTGCGCATACCAAACTCTACCGAGCCGTCGGGATGCGCCCCGCGCAGTATCATACTGCCCGGAGCCGGGGCGATACTGGCGAAAGAGAGCTTCACGTCGCGGGACGGAACATTCTCCATGACCACCGCAGGCGCCGGCGGCGCGGCAAGGGTTGCCGTCGGCTGGCTGTCGGCAATGACCGGGGCCGGAGCCGTCAGGCCCCCGGCTAGCGGGTCCGTCGCCGCAGGCGCTGGCGCCGCAGCCACGGCTGTCGCCGGCGCCGCAAAAGAGGCGAAGGATGACCAACCAGCCATTCCCACTGCCACTGCACAAATCAAGGAGAGTTTTCTTTTCATCGCATTATCATCATTGTTGAGCCATTTCTGGTTCTGAAGAGAGTATCGCCGCGGCACGTTCAGGCCGACGGGGAACAAACGAGACTATCCAGGCAACCAGCATGGTGAGCGAGCGGAAAATAACCTTCACCGACGGCGGCGAGAACTCCGCCAGGTGACGATATCCACGGAACCCCAGCTTCAGGATATCCAGCAGGCTTTCCATCGGTTTATCTTCCGGGAAGCTATCCTGCCAAAGCGCCCACGTATCAGCACGGGCAAACGTACACTGTACAAAATCAATATGTTGTTGATTGGTCAACGGCATCAGCTGTAAACCGACTTCGCTGCCATTCACGCGCGCAACCCGGACCGGGAAGGCATATTCCTGCTGTCCGCGTTTGAGCAGCAGATTCACCTTTTGCCCTTCCAGCACCTGCGCCTTACCGTGAATTTTGATCCCCAGCCCGCCATCGGAATAGTCATGTACGGTACAGGAGAACAGGTGGCCATCTTCGCGCGCAATTGCCGCCGGCATGCTCATTTCGACGCGATGCGAGCGACGGACCTGTTTACTTTCCACCGACACCGCCACCGCGCCGCCAAGGATAATCAGGTTATAGAACACCCAGACGATGCTGACCCAAACGGTCAGGATCTCATTTTCCGGGCCGTAGAGGTGACGCCAGATCCCCGCCGCCACGCCCACCAGGTTCAGCAGCACCAGATAGATATAGGGACGGGAAATGACCCAGTCGACATATTCGTCTTCCACCAGTCCCCCTTTCGCCGTCACGTTGAACTTCCCTTTATGCGGGTTAATCAGCGCGACAAAGGTCGGTGGCGCGATATACCAGGCCAGCGTCGTTTCGTAGATTTCGCTCCAGAAAGAGTGGCGATATTTGCCCTGAATCTTCGAGTTCGTCAGGCTCGCATGAATCATATGCGGCAAGACGAAGAGCGCGATCATCAGCGCCGGCGCATAGATGATATAGGCGTGCAGCAGTAAAAATGCCAACGGCGCGACGAGGAAAATCAGCCGGGGAATGCCGGATAAAAAGTGCATCATCGCATTGACGTAACAGAGCCGCTGCGCAAACTTAAGCCCTTTACCAAACAAGGGGTTATCGAGGCGGAATATCTGCACCATGCCACGCGCCCAGCGAATACGCTGGCCAATATGCGCTGAAAGGCTTTCGGTCGCCAGGCCCGCGGCCTGCGGAATACGCATATAGGCGGACGTGTAGCCGCGACGGTGCAGACGCAGGGAGGTGTGGGCATCCTCGGTCACCGTTTCCACAGCGATACCGCCAATCTCATCCAGCGGGGCACGACGAATGACCGCGCAGGATCCGCAGAAGAAGGTGGCGTCCCACATATCGTTACCATCCTGCACCAGACCGTAAAACAGGGTCCCCTCGTTCGGCGTTTTCCTGAAACGTCCCAGGTTGCGTTCAAACGGGTCGGGCGAGAAGAAATGGTGCGGCGTCTGCATCATCGCCAGCTCTTTCTCTTTCAGGAACCACCCCATGGTCATCTGCAGGAAGGAGCGTGTCGGCACGTGGTCGCAGTCGAAGATCGACACAAATTCGCCTTTGGCGTACTTCAGCGCGTTGTTGATATTCCCGGCTTTGGCATGCTCGTGGGTGGTGCGGGCGATGTAATGCACGCCGACGTCTTTGGCGAACTGACGAAACTCTTCGCGCCCGCCGTCATCGAGGATCCAGATATTGAGCTTATCTTTCGGCCAGTCGATACCTTGCGAGGCATAAATGGTGTTTTTCACCACGTTAAGATCTTCGTTGTAGGTGGGAACGAAAATATCCACCGTCGGCCATTCGGCCATATCTTTAGGTAACGGAACCGGCTGGCGATTCAATGGCCATATCACCTGGAAATAGCCCAGCACCAGCACCAGCCAGGCATAGGTTTCAGCAAACAGCAGCACAATGCCGCACACCAGGCTGACAGGATCGTCCCAGTTCAGCGTCGAGGTATAGCGCCACCAGATGTAGCGGCAGGAGACGGTCAGCGAGAGGACAATTAGCATCAGGGCCGAAAAACGGCCGGGAATACGGCGTACCAGCAGCGCCACGCCCCACAGCAACATCAGGAAAATAAACTGTGAAAGCGGGTTAAAGGGCTGGGTAATACACAGCAGCGACAGCACCAGCGAGAAAGTGACGACCACGCCAAGAATCGCCTTGCGCAGTTTCGGACTGACGTGCGCCAGCTCTTTGTGTTTATTCAGATGGGCTGTGCGGCTGTTCGTCCGTTCGGGAAGCGTATCCAGCCACTGGGTATAGCGCCCGTGAACCCCTTTGATGGCGGCAAACGAACGCCAGTTCGCCTTTTTATCCGCCCCGGGTACATGCGTCACCAGCAGCCACAGGGACTGCAGCAGATAGCGCAGCGGATCCAGCAGCCGCGGGCGATGGGGATTAATATGCGGGAAGTAGTCATGATGGTTGTTCAGAATCGCCTGCCAGCGCGGTGTTTCCAGCGGCATCAGCGCCCAGACCAATGACGCCCACAGGCAGCCCAGCGATGCGGACAGCCACGATGCGCCGTGGCGGCGATAATCGCTGTAGCGTTCGCTCAGACGTTCCGCGACCGGCGGCGCCAGTAGCAGGGTACTCAGGCGCATCATTGCGCCCCCTTGCCGGAATAGTGCAGCAAACACCAGTTGGCGAGGGTCAGGATCTCTTCGGCGGCCAGCGAATCAGAACGATATTCCCCGAGCGGCTGCTTCGCCGCCAGACACTCCGCCATCGCCTCATCACGATGGACCGTGACCGGCAAAATACGGCGCTGGCTCTCCAGCCACAGCTGGTATAAATCTTCCTGTAGCTGGCTGCCGACGCGCAGATCGTTAATCAGAATATCGCCTTTTGCCGGCAGCGCCTGTTGATGCAGGCGAATATGGCTGTTGCCGTCCGGATGCACCACCACCAGCGTGCGATCGCAGGCGCTAAGCAGTGAACGCGTCAGCGGGGAATAACCTTCCGGTAAATCCAGCAGCAGCCAGCGATGATCGCCCTGCTGCTCCAGCTTCTCCACCATGCCGACAAAAGATTCCAGCATCGGATAGAGCTTATCAACGTTCTCTCTTTCACCGGGCGAAAGCAGACCAAAAGGCAAAATATCAATATGCGAGGTATAACGGATGCCGGCGTCGCGCCAGTCGCCTCCGTCAATTAACGAACGTGCCCAACCGTCGCGATGCGTCGCATCAACGTTGAAAAAATAGCGCAGCATATTATCCGGGCTGGCGTCGATCGCCAGAACCGTTTCCCCGAGGAGCTGTAATGCCCAGGCGAGCGCGGCGGTAATCGACGTGGTGCCCACGCCACCGCGGATACCCTGTAATCCAAGAATAGCCATCGACGGCGTCCTTACTTTTTCTCTGCGAGTTCCGCCAATAGTGGCCAGCGTTTCAGCGCCGCGGCTAACTGCTCGCGCCGGGAAATGTCGTGGTAATCAATTTCGGGCAGGGAAAATGCCCGGCTTAACGCCAGGAAATCATTTTGAAAGGTATAACCCAGCGTTGCATCTGAGGGTACTGAAGGCTCTTTTCCCGGCATTTCGCTGTCCATTCAAAAAAACACATAAATAAAACCCGATGTATAATAGGCTCAGTCTTAACTCACCTATATATGCTAAAACTGATACCCTTTAAATTCAATGTTAGGTTTACTCTGACGCTTTCGCTAGTAAACTGATCCAGTATGAATCAGGGCTGACGAGGAACGACGTGAATATCGTTTATACTTTAGGTATTTCATCATTATGGGACGAGGTCTGTCATATGCCCGTCGGGGGCGTGTGGTGGCTTAACGTCGATCGCTATCCTGACGCGGTAAGCCTGCTCAATCAAACCCTGGCGGCCCAGGATAAAGAGTGCAAAGTCGCCGCCATCGTCATGGGTGAGAAACCAAATAAAATCATATCATTAAAAAAAGATTGCGGCCCGGAAAAAGTGGCATTATTCAGCATGCCTGACCTGACGGCAGGGCTGGAAGAAATGCATCGTGATTTACTCTGCTCGGTCGATCCGGCCAATTACTTTTTTATTTTGCTGTGTGCCGAAAATGCATGGAAAAACATAAAAAGTGAGAAAATAAGCGCATGGGTTGAAAAATCTCACCAATGGGCTAAATATCATAAGTGTTCGTTATTAATTCTTAATTCCGATAATGATATAGACAAGCAGCTTTCGCCATTATTACACGAGTACCGCGCCCTTTCCGGGCTGGCGAGCATTCGTTATCAGGGCGATAGTTTTCTGTTTGATATTGCCTGGTGGGGCAGCGAAAAAGGAATGAGCGCACAGCAGCAGCTGACGGTAATCCAGGATGACGACGGCTGGCGACTGGCAGAAGAAGAAGAGGCCACGGTGCAGCCGCGCAGCGATGAGAAGGTTATCCTGAGTAACCTGCGAGTCCTCGAAGGCGCGCCTGCCCTGTCTGAATACTGGACGCTGTTTGATACCAATGACGGCGTGTTTAATGCCGCCCGCACCGCGCAGGCGGCAACGTTGTTATTTTCCGTGACCCAGAACGAACAGATTGAGCAGCTGGGTCGCTATATTCACACGCTGCGCCGGCAACGCGGTAGCGCGTTGAAAATTGTGGTGCGCGAACAGCTCCCCAGCCTGCGTACCACCGATGAGCGACTGCTGCTCAGCAGCGGCGCGAATATGGTGATCCCCTTCAGCGCACCGCTTTCCCGCTGCCTGACGCTAGTGGAAAGCGTGCAAAAACAAAAGTTCACCCGCCATATTCCGGAAGAGTTCGCCACCCTGCTGACCTGGAGTCAGCCGCTCAAACTACGCGGCTACCAAAAGTGGGGGGATTTCTGCGCCGCGGTACATAACATTATGGCCAACACCATGCTGCCTGCGGACAGCAAGGGCGTGATGGTGGCGCTGCGCCCGGCGCCGGGGCTGCGCGTCGAGCAAGCGCTGACCCTGTGCCGGCCGAACCGTATGGGCGATATCATGACGATCGGTAACAACCGATTAGTACTGTTCCTGTCGTTTTGTCGCGTCAATGACCTGGACACCGCGCTAAACCATATTTTCCCGTTGCCCACCGGCGATATTTTTTCCAACCGCATGGTCTGGTTTGAAGATAAACAAATCACGGCGGAAATTGGGCTGATGCGGGGTATTTCGCCGGCGCAGTGGAACACGCCGCTGCCTATTACGATGGAGAAAAACAACCCCATTAACGCGGCCCATGACGGACGCAGCTGGCGACGCATTCCGCAGCCGCATCGTTTGTCTACCGACAGGGAGAAAACGTCATGATGTCCATCAGTGATATTCTTCAGCTGATCGTACTCTGTGCCCTGCTGTTTTTTCCGCTGGGATACCTGACGCGCCATTATCAGCGTCGAATTCGCACCACCTTACGCTTAATGTTCTTTAAACCTCGTTATGTCAAACCGGCTGGCGTATTACGCCGGGAAGCAACAACTCAGCAAGGCAAACTGAATAAATGACGAATCCAAAAACAAATGCGACGCCGCTGCCGCTTTGGCAATACTGGCGTGGCCTGGCCGGTTGGAATTTTTACTTCCTGGTGAAGTTTGCGCTGCTTTGGGCGGGATATCTTAATTTTCATCCCATGCTCAACCTGGTCTTTCTCGCGTTTTTACTGGTCCCGCTGCCGAAATATAAACTGCACCGTCTGCGGCACTGGATTGCTATTCCGATCGGCATCGGATTGTTCTGGCATGATACCTGGCTACCGGGGCCGGAAAGTATTTTCAGCCAGGGTTCGCAGCTTGCTGGCTTCAGCGCCACTTATATCTGGGACCTGGTCACCCGCTTTATTAACTGGAATATGGTCGGCGCCTTCTTCCTGCTGCTGGTTCTGTGGATGTTCATCAGCCAGTGGCTGCGCGTCACGGTAGTGGTCTCCGCCATTATGGTGTGGCTGGCGGTCAGCCCACTGCTTCCGACCTTTACGTTATGGCCTGCGGGCCAGCCGACGGCAGCGGCGACCACCGTGAAGACCGCAACCACGACGGCGGCCCCGGCGGGCACCTCTGCCGCCAGCGGCGATATTCCGGCACAGACCGAACCGCCCACCTCGGCGAATTTGACCAACTGGCTGAACGCGTTTTACGCCGCAGAGCAGAAGCGCAAAACGCCGTTCCCGGATCGGCTTCCGGCCGATGCCCAGCCGTTTGACCTGCTGGTTATCAACATTTGCTCGCTGTCGTGGTCCGATATCGAAGCCGCCGGGCTGATGGATCATCCGCTGTGGAAGCATTTTGATATTGTGTTCAAAAACTTTAACTCGGCGACCTCCTACAGCGGCCCGGCGGCGGTACGGCTGCTGCGCGCAAGCTGCGGCCAGCTGTCGCATTCGAACCTCTATCAACCGTCGGGCAACGACTGTTACCTGTTCGAAAATCTGGCCAAACTCGGCTTTACCCAACAGCTGATGCTCGGCCATAACGGTCAGTTCGGCGACTTCCTGAAAGAGCTGCGTAGCTTAGGCGGGATGCAAAGTCCGCTGATGGATCAAACGGGGCTGCCGGTCAGCCTGCAGGCTTTTGATGGCTCGCCGGTCTATGACGACTTAGCGACCCTCAACCGCTGGCTGGAAACCGAAAATAAACAGGGTAACGCCCGCAACGCCACCTTCTACAACATCCTGCCGCTGCACGACGGCAACCACTTCCCGGGCCAGAGCAAAACGGCGGATTATAAAGTTCGCGCGCAGAAACTCTTCGACGAGCTGGATAACTTCTTTACCGAGCTGGAAAAATCGGGCCGTAAAGTGATGGTCGTGGTCGTACCGGAGCACGGCGGCGCGCTGAAGGGCGACAAAATGCAGGTTTCTGGCCTGCGCGATATCCCGAGCCCGTCCATTACCGACGTGCCGACGGCGGTGAAATTCTTCGGGATGAAGGCACCGCATCAGGGGGCCCCGCTGATTATCGACCAGCCGACCAGTTACCTGGCCGTGTCGGAGCTGGTGGTTCGCGCGCTGGACGGCAAGATGTTTACCGAAGATAACGTGGACTGGCAGCAGTACACCGCCAACCTGCCGCAAAGCGCCGCGGTATCGGAAAACGCCAACGCCATCGTTGTGCAGTACCAGGGGAAACCTTACGTTCAGCTGAACGGCGGAAGCTGGGTACCGTACCCGCAGTAATCCCGCCAATGGCCGCAGGGGCGTTCCCTGCGGCTATGATACGCCAGCAGGTCAACTGCCCCTCGCGAATTCCCCGCTGAAAACTCCAATCACCACCCAGGGTCGCTATCTCTGATGGCGCACTCCGGACGACCGCCGCCGGCAAAAACGCCGTGACAGCGTCCGCCCGGGGATATACGATATATATATGAATCATTACGGAACATATATATGGGAATCGTAAAAATCTCCGACCTGCTGCATGACGACATCCGCGACGCCAGCAAGGCCATGTCACGCTCAGTGAATGCTCAGGCGGAATACTGGATTCGGCTGGGGATGATGAGCGAACTCTACCCGGAGCTTAACCACCAGCAAATCAAGATGATGATGCTTAAATCGGGATCCGATCGTTTACTGGAGGTGATCAATGCCATCAATTCCCATTAAAACGGCGGACGAATTAGCCCGACAGCGCCGGGCAGGCGCGCTGCTGGCCTCGGTGTTCGACATGCTGGATAAACATATTCAGCCCGGCATAACCACCATGGAAATCAACAACCTGGCGGAAGATTTTATCGTCAACCAGCTCCATTCCCGACCGGCCAGCAAAGGGCAATATGATTATCCTTTCGTCTTAAATACGTCGGTGAATGAAGTGGTGTGCCACGGCATGCCAAAAGAAACGGAGCATCTGAAGTCAGGCGCGATCGTCAACGTCGACATTACGCTGGAAAAAGATGGCCTGATTGCGGACTCCAGCAAAATGTACTTAATCGGCGACGTTTCGCCGCTGGCCCGTAGACTGGTGAAGAAAACGTACGAAGCGATGTGGAAAGGTATCAAGGTGGTCAGGCCCGGCGCCACGCTGGGTGATATCGGCCATGCGATTCAGAGCTATGTCGAAAGCAACGGCTACAGCGTCGTGCGGGAGTATTGCGGTCACGGTGTCGGGCAGGAGATGCACGAAGAGCCCCAGGTGCTGCACTACGGCAAGCCGGGTGAAGGCGCCGTGCTGCGAGAGGGGATGGTTTTTACCATCGAACCGATGGTCAATCAGGGCGATAGCCGGACAAAAATCAAGAAGGATGGCTGGACCGTAGTGACCCGCGATAAGAAGCTCTCGGCGCAGTGGGAACACACCGTCGCCGTTACCGCCGACGGCGTAGAAGTCCTGACGCTACGCCAGGCCGAAATTATCCCGTTCTGAGCCGTTCCGCTGTCGATATCGCCTTCAGCAAGCCATAGCGCCTGGCGAAGGCGCTAAAATTACCGATCGCGCCCTGCCAGCCAGACCAGCAGTTTCAGGCTGGCGGAGTAGTAATCATCCTGGGCGGTAATTTGCGGATCCTCCGGCGTCTCGCCCATGGTCAGATCGCGCACCGCCAGCAGGCCGCCGGTCATAAACCACGGCGAGACGTTATTGGTGCTGACGTTAATCCACGCCGGCGTTTGCAGCCGCGGATAGCTCTGGAACCAGTTTTTCCACGGCGTCAGCAGCGGACTCTGTGGATTGGCCCAGGTGAGATACAGCGGGATACGAATCGCGTCATAGCTCATCCGCGGCGGCCACTCTTTCGCCGGCTCCATCTTACCGTCAGCTTTCAGCGCAACCCAGTCGGTAGGGAGCAGGGTTTTGCCCCATGCCATTTTGCCCAGCAGCGCCTGAGCGTCGCTTTGCAGCTTACGCCAGGCGATCAGATGCGTGCGCGCGGCAAACGCCTGCCATGCCGGGAAGATAAAGTAGGAGGGGTTAAGATTGAGATGGTCGTTGCGGTTGAAGCCTTTGGCGCCAGGCAGCATGACCTGATAGCCGGCAAAGGTCACCACCGTATTTTTCAGCAGCGATGCGGTAATGGCATCAGACGCGTTACCGTAGGATTTGTCCCCCCACTGCTGCTGTGCGCGCAGCAGTGCCCATGCAATCAGGGTATCGCCGTCGGTGGCATCGTTCTTATCGGCAATAGGGTCCGGCGCCACAGGGTTATAGCGCCAGTAAAAGAGCCCGTTGTCTTTATTGCGTAGCGTTTTATCGGTCCATTGCCATAGCTTGTCGAAGGCCGGCCGATCGTTTTTCGCCACCGCCAGCAGCATCGCGAATCCCTGCCCCTCGGTATGCGAAACGTTACCGTTGCCCGTATCCACAATGCGCCCGTCAGCCATCATAAAACGCGATTTATAGCTTTCCCAGGCGGTGTCTGCCCACGCGCGGGGCAGCAGCACCATCGTCACCATAACTGCGATTACAACACGCAAAGACATATGTTCACCCGTTATGGATGGAAGTAGAGGAACTGAACATCAGACACCGAGAACAACCGCTCACGCTGTAACACCACATGTGCACCGCCCCCTTGTCCCTGTAGCCAGCGAGAATAAAGCCCCTCGAGTATGGCACAAAATGCATTGCACCAGCGCACGCGGCGCGCATCGTCACGACTCACCGGCAGCGCGCGATGACGTAAGCGCAGGCCGTCATCGCCCACATCCACGCTGACGACGCCCCACTGAAAGCGGCTGAGCAGCTGGTTGATATTGGCCTCCAGCTGACCGACGGTTTCTGACTCGGGCAGCGGGTAGCGATCGGCCAGGGCTTCACCCATCTGACGTAAAAATGGCTGGCTCTCCAGCTCGCCGGCATTGTTCAGCATCCCGTCAATCATAATGAGCAGCAGATCAAACCATCCCGCGGGGGTTTGCTGCTGTTGAAACCAGGCCATGACTTCCGCGTTGTTTTTGTCCGTCATGATCAGTTATCTCCCAACATATAGCGGATATAGAGACCGGCGGTACTCTCGTTGTAATCACCGAAGGTGTCGTAGCCAATCTGGCCGCCCAGCGTCATCTGTTTGTTCACCTTGTAATCCGCCCCGGCGCGCAGCGTGTAGCCGATGCCGCTCTTCGAGGTCGCTGAATAGTACGCCTCTTTGGCAAAACCGTTGGCTACCGCGGTCTCCAGGGTCTGCTGCCATTCGGAATTGGTCGGGAAGTAGGCGCTCTTATCCTGACTATAGGATTGATACCCCACCGAGCCACCGAGCTTCATGGTCCAGTTGTCATACTTCTCGGTCAGGTTAACCGGCAGCGAAACGCTCACGTAGTTTTGCGGGCTGAAGTAGCCCCCCTGACCATAGGTGAAGTAGCTCAGGTTCTTCGAGTAATCCATGTAGCTCATACTCAAACCGGCCTGCAGCTGGCGATATTCATCATGATAAGGCCGCAGATAGACCCCGGCATTGGCGTTGACACTGGTGTTGCTGGCCACGTCGCTGCCAATGTAGCTGTAGCCCCCGCCGCCGACGTAGAAACCGGCGTCGCCATCATCGTAGCTGAGCTGCAGGGTGCCGCCGTTTTTCGTCACCTGCCCCCAGGTTTTCCCGGAGTAGCTATCTTTCAGCCCCACGTAAGAGAGCAGGCTGTCGGTCAACGAACGGCGCTCACCGGTGAAGATCAATGACAGGTAGTTGGTGAGTTTCGGCGACCATTTCACCCCCCCGACTACGGTGTTGAGATCCTGGCCCAACGGCGTGCTGCCGATATCCACGCGATAATCATCGCCGCTCAGCGCCAGGGCTAATTCGACGCCATTCGCCTTCTGCGAATCCGTCGAACCGCTGGTCTGATCGACATTCGGTTTCAGGCTGGAAGAGGCCAGATAGCTGGCGACCTGTCCGGAGTCATAGGCGCCAAGTTTCGCCAGATTCTCCATCCCGCTGCTGGTCGTGGCGTTAAAGTCTGCCGCATTCAGCGTCCCCAGCGAACTTAAGGCTTCGGCCCCCGGATTGCTGGCAAAGTACGCCGTGCGCTCCGTATCCGTCATCGCCGCAATCGCCGCCTGTTCGCTGGTGGCAGTGGAAATCATGTTGGACACCGCATTGGAGAGTGGATTCGCGCCGTAGCGCCGCCAGGCGTCGCCGCTGGCGGTGCCGGCATTCAGCGAAATCGGCGTCACGGTAAAGTCAAAACGCGAGTCGCCAAACGGCGATGAAGACCAGGTCAGCGGCGTTTTCATCTCGGTCAGCTTACTGGTCCCGGATTCACCGTCGCGCCCACGCACCTCCATTCCCCCCTGGAGCCAGGTGCCGGTTTTCTCCTGCAACGACTCCATCATGGTATCGACCTGACGCAGCATGCGGGTTTGCGCGGTCTCCACCGGAAGATCGGGACGTTGGATGCCGGGCAGCGTGGTTCCGCTGCCAGTTGACACCTGGGCAACCTGCCATGGCATATACTGGCCGTAAGCCGATGCCGTTCGCGTCGTGGACGGCGTGCGGGAGACGCCCACAAAGGGGTTATCCGCCGCCAGCACGCCGCCAACGGTGGGCGTTTGTGCGCTGTTGCTGCTCTGCAGCCCCAGCAGTTTGCCGCGCGCGCTGCGCAGATACGTCATCGCCTGCTGATGGTGTCCCTGCGCTTCCGCGACGCGCGCCAGCAGCAGCAGGCGATCCGGTGTATTGTCCTGACGCAATCCGCCGGCCAGCTGTTCCGCCCGGTCGTTATCGCCGGACGACAGCGCAACATCGATAGCGCCGGATCGCGCCGCCTGATCCGGCGTATCGCGGGTCATCAGGTAGTCATAGACCACCCCGGCTTCTTTGTTCATTTTGCCGCTCTGGTAGAGGCGCGCCATCGCGAACATCAGATCGGTATTCTGCGGATCGCTTTGCATCGCCCCCATCAGCTTGTCATACGCCGCGGCGTAGTTGCCCTGCTCCCGCAGTCGATCGGCTTCGTTGATCACATAGCCGTTACGGATACTCGCCAGCTGCGTTGGCGTGCTGCCAGCCTGCAGCTGCGGGTTCGACAGCAGCGTCTGCGCTTCATTGGTCAGCCCCGCCTGGTTGAGGACCGCCACCTGATCGGCATAGTCGCCGGCGTTCCCCGTGATTCCGCCGCTGATATTGTTGCGCACCAGCGTTACCGCCGTGGAAACATCGCCGCTCTGCGCCAGCAATCGCGCCAGTTTCCCCACGTCAGCCGGTGATTTTGGCGGCGTGGCCGACATCGCTTTCAGGGTATTGGACGCCGCCACCGTATTGCCCTGGGCGAGATAATCTTGCGCGGTGGTCAGCTGCAGGTTGTAGTTTACCCGCTGACGCAGGTCGCGCATCTGGCTGGTCTGGCTGGCGGCGGGAATCCGCCCCAGCAGCGTCTGCGCCTGCTGCCAGCCGCCGTTCTCACTGGCAAACAGCGCGGCGGCATAGAGGGCGTTACTGCTGGCGCCGGGACGATAGGCGGCGGCCATCGTTGACGCGGCCTCGCTGTCATTGCCGGATTTTTGCAGTAGCCGGGCTAAGTCGAGGCGCATCCAGGCGTCATCCGGATAGCGGGAGACCCCCTGGCGCAATGTCGCGATAGCGCCGCTGACGTTGCCGCTGTTGGCCTGCTCCTGCGCCTGGCGACGAAGCGAATCTCCCGGCATACCGGTCACGATGCGCGGCTGCAGTTTTTGCTGCAAACTCTCCGGCAGCGTGCGTAACATCGCCTGCGCTTCCGCCGTTTTATTTTGCTCGCGCAGGATGTAGTAAAGGTTCTCGCGCGCCGGGCCATTTTGCGGCTGCTCGCTGAGCAGCGAGCGCAGCGTTTGTTCGGCCTGAGGGAGATCTTTGTTATGACGCAATACATCGGCACGGAACAGTTTGGCCGATGTGCCGCGCGTCCCGCTCTGCTGGGCCAGCGGAGCAGAGAGCGCCAGCGCCTGGCTAATATTGCCCTGCTTGTACGCCTGCTGAGCCTGGGCCAGCTGCCCATAGAATAGCGCGTCCGCCGCCTGCTGACGGCGCGCCGCTGAATCATTACCGCCGAGATCCGCCGCCCGGCTTAAATATTGCGATGCGGCCTGGAAGTCACCGTTGCGCTGGGCGATATATCCCATCCCGGCCAGCGCGTCCGCATCCTGCGGGTTGGTTTGCAGCACTTGTTCAAACTGCTGCTTCGCCGCCGCGGTATTGCCGCTATTCAGGTTAACGAACCCCTGACCGCGCGCCTGGCCGCTTATCCGCTGACGATAGTAATTCTGTACTTCGGTATCCTGCGGGTGACGCTGCATCCAGGTATCGTAAAACGCCCGATCGCCCTCCTGCGGCCCCAGCCACAGCAGCGCCTGGCGTAGACCGCTGTCGGCATCTTTACTGCCGCTGGCCATCGATTCCAGGATTGAAATCCCTTCCCGCCGGGTATCTTCCCGCCAGGTCAACGCCTTACCTAAAGCCACGCGCGGGGCGTTTTCCTGCGGATACCGCGCCACGTACTGACGCAGTTCGCTGACCGCCTGGGGATAGAGCGCTTTGTCGCTGGCCATGGTCATGTAGTACTCACCGGCCAGCCCCGGTGGCGGGGTGTTGCCGTTGAACATGCTGCGCCAGGTCGTCAGCGCAGCCGGAATATTGCCGCTGCGCGCCTGCTGTCTGGCCAGACTCAGCTGCCCCTGCGGCACCTGCGCCATTTTTTTGGCATTATCCAGCTCCTGCAGGTTTGGGCTCTCTGGCGACACTTTCGCCAACCGCGCCCGCCACTGGGCCGCCGCCTGAAGGTCGCCGCCCTGCTGTGCCCACAGCGCCATCAGATACATGGCCTGCGTGTTATTGGCATCAACCAACAGAACTTTCTGCAGCGATTCCATCGCCAGCTCATCGTGCGATTTTTCGTGCCAGTAGTTCGCCTGGGCAAACAGCGCCTGCAATGCGGCATCATTCCCCGCAGCCATGGCATCACCGAGGGTGCCGAGGGTCAGCGCGCCGGACAGGCAAAACGTGGATAATCTGCGGGTCGCCCTGCTGTTCATTTTAATGGCTCGTTTCATTGGCTATCCCCCGAACTCAGGCGCTTGCGTGCATGGCGTTTAAACATGGCGGTAAGCGCCAGGCCGATGATCGTTGTCGCAAGCAGTCCCAGCAGCGCAAGCAGACCGGAGTGCTGGTTGGCATACCAAACGGCCATCATGTACCACGGCATCTGCCCGCTCGGGAATGGCGTACTCACCTGGAAGCTGCGAACCCCATTATCGCTGGTGATAACCGCCGTATCGCCGCGGATACCGGCGTTGATTCGCGGTGAATCAAGGTCGCTTTTCAGCTTCGTCAGCTGATCATCGTTGCTGGCCATCGCCACCACCACCGTGCGCTGTGGATTCCACGGTGAACGGTAGCTGATAAAGCCGCGCCAGGCGCTGCTGGAAGAGAGATAGCGATCGGCATCCAGGCTGGCGGATGTCCAGTCGCCGGCCAGCCACCGCTGTACTTTTGAACTCAGTCCCGACTCGCGTACGCCCAGCTGATTATCCGCCTGATAATAAGGAGAATCTTCTAACAAGCGCTGGTTAAACGTTTTCTGATCGAGGGCGCTGACCGCCAGCACATCGCGATTGTGCAGGTACTGAAGGCCGGCGCCACCGCTGGGGATGCCTAAAACAACGCGGTTGTTCGCCAGCGCCGTGCCGGTGGCATTACCCGATCGGGCAGCGAGGTTTAACAGCGTAGCGACCTGCGTTTCCGACGGTTTTTCCGCCAGCAGCAGCGTGGTTTGTGAATAGTCCGCCAGCCGCGAGAACGGGAACGAAGCGCCGACGAAATAGGAGAGATTCGGCAGCAGCGAGAAGTGTCGCGTATTGCTCAAATCAATCCACGAATCATCGGTAATCCGGCTCTTGATATTGTTATTAAGCACCACCGAACAGGGGGCGTTTTGTTTCGGCACCACGTTGAAATAGAGCGACAGCTGGTTATCCCCGTAAATCAGATACGGCGCCAGCGGAATGGTAAACCGCTCCTGACGCACGTCGCCGCCCAGATGACGCCATAATTTCTCCAGCGGCCCCTGCTTGTTCAGCGGCAGGTTGTGCAGGAAAGTGTTATTGAGCGTTACGCTTAATAACGACTGCTCCTCATTAATCCAGTTTTCCGACGGGAAACGGTAGCCAATCTGCAAGGGAATGGTTTCTCCGTCCCACAGATAGAGGTCCGGCGCCGCGCGGAAAGCCACGCGCAGCGGTTCATGCCAGACGCCGTTTACGGTCATACTCTGATCTTTACGCAGCAGCTCGCTGATTTTTACCGGCCGATCGGTTGGGATCCAGCGCGGGGCATCATACGGCTTGCCGATCGGGATCGCCTGCGGATCCACGCTCAGGCTCGCGGTCTGCGCGGCAATATTACCGCGGGTCAGCCGCCAGGCTGCCGCACGCAGCGCCGCATCATTCTGCCCGACGATCAGCAGCAGTTTGTAGGTGGGGTTACCCGGGTTATCGACAATCTGCAGCAGCGGTTTATCGGTTTGCGGCAGCGTCAGCCCGCCGACCTGGTCACCCGGATGGCCGATAATAATACCGTGACGCTCCGGTAAACGGTCGCGCAGCGCGCTAAAAGCAATCCCGCGATAATCCGCCTGAATACCCAGCCACGACGAGAGCAGCGCTGCGGCGCTGAAGATATCCGCTCCCGATTTCTCCGGGTAGGCCACCGCGATGTCCGCCGGGGTCATCTGCATGCTGTCGAAGAATGGACGCGGGAAGTGACTCAAATCGTTGCTGAGATTCAGCGGCTGGCTTTCCCAGTTAAAACGCGAAGCCGGTAAAATCGTGACGCCCGACGTGTCATGCATGTTGAGCTGGCACTGCATGTTGTCGCCATCATTCACCTTAAAGCTCAGGTTGTTGCTGGAGACCATCAGCGCCGCCGGAATATCCAGCTGATAGTGAGAAACGTCCGCCCCGTCGGTGCCCAGCGGCACCGTGCCTAAAGGCTGGCCGTTGAGCATCAATTGCAGCGTGGCGTTGCGGGTGGCCATATCCGGCGAGACCTGAACATCCAGCATCAGCTCGGCATGGGTCACCACCTGGTCTGAAGGCAGCGTAAACCCCGCGCCGCCCTGCTGTTGGCCGCCGCTGAGGATAATGCCATCCGGCATCCCCATTTGAGCCAGATTAAGACTGCCCCCGACCACCGGCGTTAACGGCGCCACATCCGGCATTGCCGTATGAGTCGGCGGTGGCATGACGGGGAGCGAGGCGGCCGGATCCGCCGCCGCGGGTTCTGCTGTCGCGGGTATCGATGCGGTCGACGACTCGGACGCGACAGCGGGTTCTGAGTTCACCGGAACCTCCGCTGCGGCCGACGACTCCGCTGCGGCGGTCGACGCCGACTCATCGGCGGGAAGGCCGCCCGTGGTCGCGCCCGGTAATGGGAAATTCAGCGGCGCAGAACGATCGGCCGGCGCCTCTTCACCGTGCAGCGCCGGTATGGAAAACATGCCGGCCAGCAGCGCAAGCGTGGTTAATCGCTTCATAATTGGCCATCCTCCTGCGCGGTACTGGCGACAGGTTTCTGCTGGCGACGGCCGCGTCGTGTTTTCCAGCTCAGCCAGAACAGTTCAAACACGCAGCGTAAGATGGTGAAAAATGACCGGAACGGGTTGTCCTGCGGACGCGGCGGGTTAATCCATGCATCGGCGCGCGCCAGCACCACTCGCACCAGTTCACGGCGCAGCGAGAGGGGAATATTTTCATCAAACTTGAGGCGAATAAAGTTTTCATCCGCGGTCACCTGTTCGGCGGGAATACAAATCGCACCAGATTGCAGGATCAGCTCAATCTCTTCGATATCATCCTGCAGATGGCGATCGTCCGGGACCGCGATGCGGCATCCGCCCATCGACAGGTCTGCGGTGTGGCTACGCGACACGATGCCGCTGGCGTAGTGAATCAACACCGGAATATTGACGTCGATACGGATCGTTTTCCGCACCTGGCGGGTTTCCCGCGCGACGGCAATCGCCGCCAGCAGGAAGATCAGGCTGTACAGCCCCCAGCCAACGTTCAGCGCGATAACGTTAGGATCCGAGCCGAAATAGTCATGGCCAATGGCCCTGACAATACCGACAATCACGCCAACCGCGAGCAAACACGCCACCACCAGATGCGGCCTGACGACGGTAAAGTCGAAGTAGCCCACATCCAGCAGCCCCCCTTTGTCGGTCACGTTGAATTTACCGCGTTTGGGGAAAATCATCGTCACCAGCGTCGGCAGCACCAGATGGAATGCCAGCACGATGTCATAGATTTCCCCCCAGAAGCTGTAGCGATAGCGGCCGTTCATCCGCGAGCCGACATAAATCGCAAGGAACAGATGCGGGAGCGCATACGAGACAATCAGGCTCGCTGAGGAGTAGATAATATTCAGGTTAAACAACAGATAAGCTAACGGTGCGGTGACAAACACGACCCGTGGCAGGGCGAACTGATAGTAGAGCATGGCGCTGAGGTAACACAGGCGCTGCTGGAAGGTCAGCCCGCGGCCCAGGAGCGGGTTATCGAGGCGGAAGATTTGCGTCATCCCACGCGCCCAGCGGGTCCGCTGAATGACGTGCACGACTAAACGTTCGGTGGCTAAACCCGCTGCCAGCGGAATATCGAGAAACGACGATTTCCAGCCCAGGCGCTGAAATTTAAGCGCGGTGTGCGCATCTTCGGTCACGGTTTCCACCGCAAAACCACCGATATCATCCAGCGCTTTACGGCGAATCACGGCGCAGGAGCCGCAGAAGAAGGTCGCATTCCAGTTATCGTTGCCCTGCTGAATCGGGCCATAGAACAGCATCCCTTCATTGGGGATGTTGCGGCCGACGGAGAGGTTGCGTTCAAACGGGTCCGGCGAATAGAAATAGTGCGGGGTCTGCACCAGCGCCAGCATCGGGTCTTTGAGGAAGCCGCCAACCGTCGCCTGCAGGAACACGCGGGTCGCCACGTGGTCACAGTCGAAGACGCAAATCAGCTCTCCCTGAGTCAGGGTCATCGCGTGGTTCAGGTTACCCGCTTTGGCGTGTTTATTATCATTACGGGTGATATAGCCGACGCCGACATCGGCGGCGAACACCGCAAATTCGCTACGTTTCCCGTCGTCCAGCAGATAGATTTTCATTTTATCCGCCGGGTAATCGATACACTGCGCAGCCAACACGGTATCGCGCACGACTTCCAGCGGTTCGTTATAGCTGGGAATATAAATATCGACCGTCGGCCACGTGCTCATATCATCGGGCAGCGGGACGATTTCTCGCTTCAGCGGCCAGACCGTTTGCAGGTAGTTCAGCAGCAGCATTACCCAGATATAGACTTCCGCCAGAAACAGCCCCATCCCCAGCACCGTCTCAATGGTGGAGTTAAAATGCAGGGTCTGCGTCAGGCGAAAATACATATAGCGGGTAGACATCAGCAGCGAAGTCACGACCATAATGACCGAAATACTGCGCTTTTTGCTAAATCCCATTAAGAACAGAATACCGATACTTAACAGACCAAAAAGATACTGCTTTTGGCTGTCCATCGGCGTAATAATGACCAGAACGGCAATCGGCGACAGCACCAGTGCCAGCAACCAGAAAAGAGACTTTTTCATTCAGCAGCCCTGCAATAAGTTAAAGCCCTGACATACGAGGCTGGCTGTGCACCGTGCCGTCGCCAATTTTAATACCCAACAGCGCAGAGATTTTTTTTGCCATAATTTCAATATCAAAGGCGGCTGCAGAGGAAGAGCTAAAGTCGAGAATCGACTTCTGGGAAGCATTCGCTTCAACGACGCTCTCATCACGATGGATAATACCCAACAGACGATCGCCCAGTTTATCCTCCATCAGAGCGGTGACGTCACGGCTGACCTGACGGCGGTTATCACTCTGATTCAGCACGAAAAAGTGCCCAAGTTTGTGGTTTAGCTTACCGCCGGTTAAACGCTGCTTTTCGACGTGCGACAGGGTCGACATCGAGGCGGTGTCCGCCAGCAGCGGCACCAGGTGCAGATCGGCCAGCGGCGTTAAGGCCGTCAGCGCCGGTGAAGGGCCGGGTGGCAGGTCGGCGATGATAATTAATCCGGGATAATTCAATAATGCCGCCAGCCCGCGGGTGAGGAAATGGGCGTCCGTGGCAAGGTGTTCATCAAAAGCCTGATGCTGCGCCTCGCTGACGTCGCCATACGGCAGGACAAAAATATTGCTGCCCGCGCTCAGTACGCACTGGCTCCAGTCATGAAGCTCCAGCGCTTTCGCAACATAGCCGCGCTCATCGCTAAGAGGGACGCCAAAATGCAGACGCAGCGCATTTTGCACGTCAAAATCGATCGCCAGGACTTTGCTGCCTGCGCGAGCTAATGAATAGGCCAGATTTGCCGCGAGGGTCGTTTTTCCTACGCCGCCTTTGGGAGAACACACGCAGATCAACGGCATGTCGCAATCCTTTCTAAAAGTGATTTCAGCGGCTGATCTTTATTTTTCGCCACCGGTTCAACGGCTTTTGCCGCAAATAAATGAGCATAGCCTTCCGCCGCCTGTGCAGACGGCACGACCGGGCGAACCGCTACCGGTGGTGCAGGCGCAACGGCTGGTGCGGGCGCAACGGCTGGAGCAGGCGCAACGGCTGGAGCGGGCGCAGCGGCTGGTGCAGGCGCAGCGGCTGGAGCGGGAGCAGGCGTATGGGGTACGGCCATTGCCGGCACAGATTCTGCTGCCCACGTATGTTCTGCAACCGAAAGGGGGTCATGTGGCGCTGAAACGGAGACAGGGGGTGGCATGACCGGAGCCGGGGCTGCAGGTGACGTTGGTTGCGGCGTGTGCGCGGATTCTGCCTCGACCCAATGAAACATATCCGTCGGCACCGGCTGCGGTATCGGTAACGATACCGATCCTCCCATGGCCAGCGAGGATTCTTTTTCTTCCCCAGGAGAGAGCTGATTGAGAATAACCCAATCTCCCTGTTCTCTGGCGGCTGCGTGTGATGAAAGGTCCTTGAAATCCAGACTTTGCGTACGAGTCTTTTCCTTGAAGCGCTGCAAATCATCATAATGGTTCATGGATAACCTCATGATTCTAATAAATAATATTTTAGCTGTTTTTATTTTGATACTACGCCTTTAGAGCATAGTTTATTTTATTGTTTTTCATCAACTTAAGTTGGTCAGAATGACCAACAATACAATGACGTTGTAGAGGAGTATCGTTCAAGGTGGCGTAAATCACTGATAATTTTGCGGTTACCCTATCATTTCTTATAAGAAATGATAGCTCCATTTTTTAGGAGGTCCTGTGATCCCACCAAACCTGAGCTCAGCGCCCCCTTAAAATAACCAGGTTTTTCTCTAATTGATCTTTAGATAATGCGCAGAACAAAATAACTATGATGCGTGATGGAATATATTTTAGACTTTTTATATCGTTGTATAAATAGGTCAAATTAATTATTTAAGTCGAAAAACAGCAGTCAGGTACTTTCTCAAGCCTGACTCTTCTCCGGGCATAATAAGCGGCTGCTGCCGAAAGTTTTGACGCCTTCGACAGCAGCAGGGAACATCAGGCGAGCTGTTTTTGCTGATTTTCATCCTGGTCAACGGCAAAACAGGCGACCAGCTGACCCCGGTAATCTTTCAACTGCGGCTGTAGCTGGGTACACGGGCCGAAACGACGGCGGCAGCGGGCGTTAAACGCGCAGCCCGGCGGCGGATTCAACGGGCTCGGCAGTTCGCCGGTCAGCTTAATACGTTCGCGGCGATCGTCCGGATTCAGGCGTGGCGTGGCCGACAGCAGAGCCTGAGTATACGGATGCTGCGGATTGTTGAAGATCTGATCCTTGGACCCTTTCTCCACGCAGCGGCCGAGATACATCACCATCACTTCATCCGCAATGTGCTCCACGACCGACAGGTCATGGGAGATGAACACATAAGACAGCCCCATATCCTGCTGCAGATCCATCATCAGGTTCAGCACCTGCGCGCGGACCGACACATCCAGCGCGGAGACAGGTTCATCGGCAATCACCACATCCGGGTCCAGCATCAGACCACGGGCAATCGCGATGCGCTGCCGCTGACCGCCGGAGAACATGTGCGGATAGCGATCGTAATGCTCCGTTTTCAGCCCGACCTTCGCCATCATCGCCAGCGCTTTTTCACGGCGCTGTTCTTTGCTCAGCGACGTATTGATCTGCAACGGTTCTTCCAGAATCTGACCCACTTTCTTACGCGGATTCAGCGAGCCGTAGGGGTTCTGGAACACAATCTGGATTTTCTGCCGACGCAGCTTTTGCGCCGTGGCGTCTGGCTTTAATAAGTCCTGACCCTGATAGTAAAGCTCGCCGCCGGTCGGGATCTCAATCATCGTCAGCAGACGGCCCAGCGTCGATTTTCCACAGCCGGACTCGCCAACCACCGCCAGCGTTTTCCCGCGTTCGAGGGTAAAGGAGACCCCGTCCAGCGCCTTAACCAGCCTTTCCGGCGCAAACAGCCCCTTCTTCACCGGGTAATATTTTTTCAGATCAATGGCCTGCAACAAGAACTGTTGCGTGGTGGCCTCATGGGTACTCATAGCGTAGGCCTCCCGGCATCATCCAGTGGGTAGTGGCATTTCGACTGACGGGCGCCGTCGACGCGGTTCAGCTCAGGCTCCTCGCTGCGGCACTTATCCGTGGCATAGGGGCAGCGCGGGTTTAACAGACAGCCGTTGGGGCGGTCATATTTCCCTGGCACGACGCCCGGCAGCGACGCCAGCCGCGCTTTATCCTGGGCAAACTCCGGCAGCGCGCGCAGCAGCGCCTGAGTATAAGGATGGCGCGGTGCGCGGAAGATATCCTTCGCATCGCCCGTCTCCACAACCTGACCGGCGTACATCACAATAATTTTGTGTGCCGCCTCAGCCACCAGCGCCAGATCGTGGGTGATCAGGACCAGCGCCATGTTCTCTTTTTGCTGCAGCTCCAGCAGCAGCTCAATGATCTGCGCCTGGATGGTCACATCCAGCGCGGTGGTCGGTTCATCCGCAATCAGCAGCTTGGGCCGGCAGGCAATCGCCATGGCGATCATCACGCGCTGGCTCATCCCGCCGGAAAGCTGGTGCGGATAGACATCAAGACGCGATGCCGGGTCAGGGATGCCAACCAGCGTCAGCAGATCGATCGCCCGCTGGATACGGGTTTTCTTATTTCCGCCCTGATGTACTTTAATGGCTTCCATAATCTGATAGCCGACGGTGTAACACGGATTCAGGCTGGTCATCGGGTCCTGGAAGATCATCGCCACTTCCGCCCCCACCAGCTGGCGGCGCTCTTTTTCTGAGATACGCTTCAGATCGCGGCCATTAAATTCCAGCTTATCCGCCATCACGCGGCCGGGATAATCAATCAGCCCCATGATCGCCAGTGAGCTGACCGATTTACCTGAGCCGGACTCGCCGACAATGCCAACCACTTCACCCTGGTTCACGCTGTAACTCACGCGGTCTACCGCGCGAAACGGTGTCCCTTCGTCGCCGAAGTGCACCGATAATTTATCCACATTCAATAACGCCATCTCGAACCTCTTACTGCTTCAGTTTGGGATCGAGCGCGTCACGCAGACCGTCACCCATCAGGTTAAATGCCAGCACCGTCAGCAGAATCGCGACACCCGGGAAGGTGACGACCCACCAGGCACTCTGCGCGAACTGCAACACGTCGGAGAGCATCGTGCCCCACTCCGGTGTCGGCGGCTGCGCACCCATGCCAAGGAAGCCAAGAGCGGCCATATCGAGAATGGCGTTAGAGAAGCCCAGCGACGCCTGAACAATCAGCGGAGCAAGGCAGTTAGGAAGAATGTTGATGAACATCTGACGGATTGCCCCCGCGCCTGCCACCCGTGAAGCGGTGACGTAGTCGCGGTTCACTTCCACCAGCACCGCCGCACGAGTCAATCGCACGTAGTGCGGCAGGGCGACAAAGGTGAGCGCCAGCGAAGCATTCACGATCGAGGGGCCGAAGATAGCCACCAGCACCAGCGCCAGCAGCAGGCTCGGCAATGCCAGCATGATATCGACAACACGCATGATGATGGAGTCGATCACCCCGCCGAAGTAGCCGGCAATCAGGCCCAGCACCACGCCGAGAATCAGCGACAGCACCACGACCAGACAGCCAACCAGCAGCGACAAGCGCGCGCCGTACATCAGTCGCGACAGAATATCGCGGCCCACGTCATCGGTCCCCAGAAGATGCGCAAAGCTTCCCCCCTCCTGCCAGGCCGGCGGCGCCAGCAGCACGTCGCGGAACTGATCCGCCGGGTTATAAGGGGCGAGGAAGTTAGCGAACACGGCGATAATAATCATAATCGCGACGTAGACCAGGCCGACAACCGCCCCTTTGTTGCGTTTGAAATAGTGCCAGAACTCCTGCAAAGGGGTCATTGGCACCGGTGCGGCGACAACTTTATTTTCAGTAATTTGTGACATGATGGCCCCTTACTTCTTATGCCGAATACGCGGGTTCACCACGCCGTACAGCAGATCGACCAGCAGGTTGACGAGGATAATCATCGTCGCGACCAGCAGTACCCCACCCTGAACCACCGGGTAATCACGGCGTTGCAGCGCATCGATCAGCCAGCGCCCTAAACCAGGCCAGGAGAAGATGGTTTCGGTCAGAATGGCGCCCGCCAGCAGCGTCCCTACCTGTAGCCCAATCACCGTGACCACCGGCAGCATAGCGTTACGCAGCGCGTGGACCACGATGACGCGCATCCGGGTCAGCCCCTTGGCGCGCGCGGTGCGAATATAATCTTCGCCCAGCACTTCCAGCATCGAGGAGCGGGTCATACGCACGATAACGGCCAGCGGAATGGTGCCCAGCACCACGGCTGGCAGAATCATGTGCATTAAGGCATCAATAAAATCGCCCGGCTCGCCCCAGATAGCGGTATCGATGAGCATAAAACCGGTCAGCGGCAGGGTATCGTCAAGGAACACGGTATCGCTGATACGTCCGGAGACTGGCGTCAGGTTGAGCTGGACTGAAACCAGCATGATCAGCATCATTCCCCACCAGAAGATCGGCATGGAATAACCGGTCAGCGCGAGGCCGACGGAGGTGTGATCGAAGATAGAGCCGCGTTTGACCGCCGCCAGTACGCCCACCGGAATACCGACGATAACGGCGAAAATCATCGCGCACACGCCCAGCTCCATCGTGGCTTTAAAGCGCGGCACGAACTCCTGCCACACGGGAATACGGCTTTTCAGCGAGATGCCTAAATCCCCATGCAAGACACCCCAGATATAGTGGGCATACTGCTGCCACATCGGCTTATCAAGGCCCATTTCAGCCAGCAGCTGAGCGTGACGTTCAGGGGAAATACCACGTTCGCCCGCCATAATCATCACCGGGTCACCGGGAATCATATGCACAAAGGCAAAGGTGAGAAGGGTAATACCGATAAATGTCGGGATGACAAGTCCCAAACGTCGGAGGATGAACTGCAACATAACCCGGATTCTCTATAGTGACGCCCCGCCTGGTGACAGGACGTCTGTATTGCTCACAAATGAAATCCCCCCTCCCCGTTAAGGGAGAGGGGAAACATACTGTTTATTATTCGACAGAGACGTTTTCGAAGTGGTGCTTGCCTAACGGGTCAACCACGTAGCCTTTGACTTCTTTACGCACCGGCTCATAAACGGTGGAGTGAGCGACGATCAGCGCCGGAGCCTGGTCATGCATCACAACCTGAGCCTGCTTATAAAGCTCGATACGTTTGTTGTGGTCATCGGTGGCACGTGCCGGCTGAATCAGATCTTCAAACGGCTTGTAGCACCAGCGAGAGTAGTTCGAGCCGTCTTTTGCTGCTGCGCAGCTGAACAGGGTAGCGAAGAAGTTATCCGGATCCCCGTTGTCGCCGGTCCAGCCCATCATCACGGTCTGGTGCTCGCCTGCTTTCGCACGCTTAAGATACTCGCCCCATTCGTAGGTGACGATCTTGGCCTGGACGCCAATTTTGGCCCAGTCAGCCTGGATCATCTCAGCCATACGGCGCGCGTTCGGGTTGTACGGACGCTGTACCGGCATTGCCCACAGATCGATGGAGAAGCCTTTTTCCATGCCGGCTTCTTTCAGCAGCGCTTTCGCTTTTTCCGGATCGTAAGTGTAGTCTTTAACGTCGTCGTTATAGCCCCACATGGTCGGCGGAATCAGGTTTTTCGCGGACTGGCCAGCGCCCTGGTAAACGGCTTTGATAATCGCTTCTTTATTTACCGCATAGGTCAGCGCCTGGCGGACTTTCACGTTATCCAGCGGTTTCTTCTCGGTGTTGAAGGAGAGATAGCCGACGTTCAGGCCCGGCTGTTCCAGCAGGTTAATGTTCTTATCTTCTTTCATGCGCGCGATGTCGGCCGGGTTCGGGTACGGCATCACCTGGCACTCATTCTTCTGCAGTTTGGCATAGCGCACGGAAGCATCAGGGGTAATGGAGAAGACCAGGCGATCGATCTTCGGCTTGGTGCCCCAGTAGCCCGGGAAGGCTTTATAGAGAATACGGGAGTCTTTCTGGTATTGCAGCAGCTGGAACGGCCCGGTACCGATTGGGTTCAGGTCCACTTTTTCCGGCGAACCGGCTTTCAGCATATTGTCGGCATACTCTTTGGACAGAATTGAGGCGAAGTCCATAGCCAGGTCAGCGAGGAACGGCGCTTCCGGGCGGGTCAGCACAAACTGGACGGTTTTATCGTCGACTTTCTTCACTTCGCTAATCAGGTCAGGGAGGCCCATCCCTTCGAAGTATTCATAGCTGCCGCCGGACACTTTATGGTACGGGTTTTGCGCGTTTTTCTGGCGATCGAACGAGAATACAACGTCGTCGGCATTCAGGTCGCGAGTGGGTTTAAAGTCTTTATTATCCTGCCACTTCACGCCCTGACGCAGGTGGAACGTATAGGTTTTGCCGTCCTCGCTCACTTCCCATTTTTCCGCCAGCCCCGGAATAACTTCCGTAGTACCGGTTTTGAATTCAACCAGGCGGTTATAGATGGGCACCGAGCTGGCGTCATAGGTTGTACCAGAAGTGAATAGCTGTGGGTTAAAGCCTTCCGGCGAACCTTCAGAACAATAAACCAGGGTCTTAGCCTGAACGCTTGCTGCAACGGTCAGGGCGACCAGGCTCAGACCAAGCTTCAGCATCCCTGACTTTTTCAAGGAAATACTCATTATTCTGCTCCAAATGTGATGTTGTTTGCATATATCCGCCAGGCCTTTATTTATTTTTTACCCGGTCTGGTCGGTGGTGCCCGAAGGCCTGGATGAGAGATGGGGATTCCTTTCACAAAAACGCCTGAGTTGCAGTGCGGATTCTCCATGAAATGCCCCTCATGCCCTACAATCTGTCAACAGAATGCGTAAACGTCAATACAGCCAACCGGGTTTTACATCCGGGGTGAGAATCAGCAGGCAAAGATTAAAAAAACTTCAAGACGCTATTTTCAGCAGAGAAATTTATGCTAGCGGCGAGCAGGCAGCATAAATGTCTTAATACTTCTTAACAGCTAGTGATAAGCAATTCTGGTAAATGGTGAAAATTTATTACGATGTGGCCAATATGTGAGCGATTAATAGCGCGAACGTTAAAACGCACAGCGGAAAATGCTGCAGTTATCCATAAGCTTCGCGAAAAAAGAACCTTAGATATATAAAAAAATACAATGGAAGATGTCACAAAATAGTTAACAGACAACATGAAACAAGGATTCGTGCTTTTTTTGTGACTTTGGTTAACTATCACACTCCGACATCGTGGCGCCCGGCGCGCTGCTCAACGCCATTGATGGAAGGGATCTCATTTTTACGGTGGTTTGGGCAGAGGTCTGTTTTTCCTGCCGGCAGAGGGAGACCGGCAAATAGGCCTGAGGGGCGTTAAGCCAGCTAAAAATTGCTGAGGTACACATGACCGGTCAGGGCCGCAGGCATCGTCGAACCTCTGCCCCCGGAGGTTCTCATCCTCACCGGCTTCAGATGCAAAAAAGCCTGCTCATTGAGCAGGCTTTTAAATTTGGTCGGTGATAGAGGATGACTCACCACTACGTGGCTCGCCCTGCGGGCCGTTGCTAAAGCAACGTTCCCTCGCTACGCTCGGGTCGAACCTCTGCCCCCGGAGGTTCTCATCCGCACCGGCTTCAGATGCAAAAAAGCCTGCTCGTTGAGCAGGCTTTTAAATTTGGTCGGTGATAGAGGATGACTCACCACTACGTGGCTCGCCCTGCGGGCCGTTGCTTAAGCAACGTTCCCTCGCTACGCTCGGGTCGAACCTCTGCCCCCGGAGCTTCTCATCCTCACCGGCTTCAGATGCAAAAAAGCCTGCTCATTGAGCAGGCTTTTAAATTTGGTCGGTGATAGAGGATTCGAACCTCCGACCCCTTCGTCCCGAACGAAGTGCGCTACCAGGCTGCGCCAATCACCGAATGCGGGCGCATCTTACTGCTGAGACTCACACCCGTCAATGCCTTATTTGGAAAAAATAGCTCAAGCGGCGAGAAACTCGCCACTCCCGCTATTTCGCCACGGTTTTCCCCGCATCGGCAACGCGGCACCAGTTGTTATGCTCATTAATTCCACCGTCCGGCGAGGTGTAGCCCAGACAACCCATGATGGTGTCATACAGCTCAACATGACGACGCGGGACTTTCATCGCCGCCTGCTCTTTGAGGCGGGCAAACGAAGCAGCATGATCCGGCGCGGCCAGATATTTATCCGACATCCACACCATCATCGGCACACGGAACTGTTCCGGCGGCGCCATCTTACGTGGCGTACCGTGCAGGTGTTCATGCTCGTTGATTGACTCCCCGTGATCGGCGGCATAGAACACAATCGCCTTCTTATCACGCAGCTGGTCCAGCACGCTCACGATAAAGTGATCGACATAGGTCACGCTATTATCGTAAGAGTTGATCAGCTCCGCTTTCGAGCATTTGCTGTCCACGCCCACACACTCCGGCTGCCACTGCGCAAAGCTGCGCGGGTAACGCTGGGTATAGTTAAAGTGCGAACCTTTGGTATGGAGAATAATCAGGTGTTTACCATGGTCATTCTTCATCAAAGAGCGCTTAACCTCATCCGCCAGCAGCATGTCGTCCACGCTTTTGCCGCGGTTACGCGGTTCAGCGCCAATCTGCTCACGATAGGCAATGCTGTTCGCCATGGTATTGCTGTAGAACCACATCTCGCTCTGCATCGCATACAGGTCGCCGGTAAAGCCGAGCTGGTGCAAGACAGCAAAGACGTTTTGCTCTTTCAGCGTTCGCTGCGGGTTGTCTTCCGCCCCACCCTCACGCACAAACATGCAGCGCAGAGAGAGTTTGGTCGCGGTATCGCAGGAGTAGCCGCGGAAGGCCACCAGGTTTTTCTCCTGAGCCAGCTTCGGCGTGGTATTGCGGTTATAACCCAGGATCCCCATATGGTCCCAGCGGGTGGTTTCACCGATAATGAACACCACGTAGGTATCATCCAGGCCCTGCGGCTCGACATAGGTGAATTTTTTGGCAGGGTTTATCAACGACTTGTTATCTGAGGACTCATCCACCTGCGCCCAGGCGTACAGCCCCAGCGCGGAAAGCCAGTTCGATGGCAGATACGAGTTGGCAATCACCCCGCCGTAGCTCGGCATATCGACTTCAGAGCTACGCTCAACATCCTTCTGCCGCAGTTCGAGCAGGCGAATCGGTCCCCAGACCATTAACCCGGCGAGAGCAACGATGGCGATATTTTTTACCCGCTGGCCCGGCGTCCGAATTTGCCGCAGCAGAGTATGCTGGCAGCGGTTACTCCAGATAAGCAGCAGCGGCGGAGCGCTGACCAGCGCCAGCCACAGAATCAAATACCAACCCACCACCTCCTGAGAGAGGTCGATATCCGTGGTCATCACCGACGCAATGATGCCGTAGCCAATCACCACGTTCAGGAAGGTCATGTAATAGCTGGCGGCAGCGGAGAAAATCACCACCAGCGTGGCGAGTATTCGCCAGACGCGCCGCCCCAGCAGCGACAGAACACGTAGCAGGAAAAACGTCACCAGCACGGTGGCAACCAGTTCCACAATCCCGGAAAGCCCTTTCCAGAGGGTAAATTCCTGCGCATAACCATCAAGGCGACGGAAAAGCACAGCAACGTTCATAAACCAGCCGATGTACAGCGCCAGCCAAAGGCTGACTTTCTGCTGTGTCATCGTTCTAATATAATTCATGCATGAAACCTGGAAAAAGAAGAGATAAAACCACCTGACTTACGCGATATAAGCGGGCAGGTTAATAGGGTGCGTTCAGGTTGATTAACTACTCAAACCCATTCGAGATGCCTTGAGGCGACGGGCTCGTGAATCCTCTGGAGCTTACTCAAGTAAGTGACTGAGGCGAACGAGCGCAGTCAACAATAAGGCAGTTTGAAGGACGGAGAGTATAAGAAACCTCTACAAAGCGCGCTAAGTAGACCACAGAGAAAGGAAAAAGTACCAGGTGGGAGTGTGATCCAACCAAACATTTACAAAACATTTGGTTGGACAGGCACAAATAGCTCAGGAATATCGGTATGACGCCGCAAAGAGGGCGTATCAGGCGTGGGCTTCGCTGTAAACTTCACCTTTCGGCTGGCGAATCGTCGTCGAGAGCGCCAGGGAGAGAATCAGCAGGGCAAAGATAACGCAGAAGGTCACGTAGAACCCACCGAACAGCGAGGCAATCAGCGATCCGCAGATGCTGCCGATACCAAAGCCCAGATAGATGACGCCGTAGTTTTTTGCCAGATTATTCAGACCGAAAAATTCACTGACCAGCGACGGGAACACGGTAATCGTTCCACCGAAGTTAAAGGCGACGCAGGCAATCGCGGCAAAGAAGGTTGTGGCGTTCAGCGGCGCGAACAGCAGCGCAGCCATGCCGACCAGGGAAACCACCTGACCGATAGTAATGACGCGGATACGGGAAATTTTATCCGACAGAATCCCCAGAACCAGACGTCCGCTCAGGTTGGCGATAGAGATAACGGTGACCGCATTCGCCGCCGTCGCGACATCCAGATGCACCATCCCTTGCGCGATATCTTTCGCGACGCCAATAACATACAGACCGCTCATGCAGGCCGTCAGGAACATCACGGCGAGCATCCAGTACTGCGGTTTACGCATCGACTCGGCCAGCGTGAAGTCATTCTCCACCACGCCATTATGCGAGGCGGCGGTATGATTCGGCGCATCTTTCATTAAGGTGGCGCCGAAGACAATCATCACCAGGACAATGGCGCCCCAGATAATAAAGGTTTTCTCCAGCCCGACGGTGGCCAGCAGGTGGCTATCGATAAATTTGAACCCGAGGCTACCGAGGCCATAGGAACCGATGGAAAAGGCGGAAATCAGCCCTTTACGCTCCGGGAACCACTTCACGCAGTTGGAGAGCGTCAGTAGATAGCCCGCGCCGTCCGCCAGGCCCACCAACAGGCCTGCGCTGAGCCAGAGCATCATCAGGCTGTTGGCGTGAGCGGTCAGGAAAAAGCCGAGCCCCAGCAGAACACCGGATGCCATCGTGACGCGTCTGACGCCAAAGCGTTCCTGCAGTTTACCGGCGACAGAAGAGGATAGCGCCAGACCGAGGCTTAACAGACCGAAGGAGAAAGCCACCTGGCTTACCGGTTCGTCCAGTTTTGCGGAAAGGGAACTGTTGAACAAACTCCATGTATAAACCGATCCCAGCGCGAATTGTGTGACGATCGTGCCGGCCAGCGTAAGCCAGCGGGTATATTGACTGTTTGCAGCGTTCATAGCAGATATCCTGAATAATTAACTGCCGCCACAATAGCGAAGTCACCTGAACGCCAGGGTAAAAAAGGCATGAAATGCCATCAGCAAGGAATGAAATGCATGTGAGCCGGAATGAATGACATTGAAAAAGGCAGGCGCATGACCGCAGCAGAAATAAGTTAGTGACCACTATCTTACAACAATGCGCCATTACTGTGTTTTTTAGGTAACAAGAACGTTTCACGCATGCTAAATAAAGGCTAAAAGTTAGCGCTCACCCCCATCACATAGAGATAGTTGGCGCCCGTTGTCGTATTCTCCGCCTGCGATAATGCCGCCCAGGCCGCAAGGTGTGAATTGAGGGCCATATCCGCCCCGAAGGTGACATCGCGCCAGGCGCCATCCTGACCGCGATTAGGGCCAATCAGATCCGAAGAGAGCGGCTGGTTGTAGCTCACCTGCGCCCACGGATGGACGCCCCATAGCGCCTGATAATCCATACGCCAGCCAAGCGTATTCACGTAGGGGTTGTCTGGCGCGCGGCGCGCGGGTGCGGTCGATATCACTTCGCTACGCAAACTCGCCACCGGGCCGGAAGTGACGCCGTTGGCCAGAGTAAAATTCCATCCCACGCTCATCCCGCGGCCGCTATCCGGCGGTGCCACCGCCTGATTCAGCGCAATACCGGGAAGATCGCCGGACGCATTCATCCGCTCCGCCAGAATATCTTCATAGCGGGGTTGGTGATCGCTATCCCACGTATAGCGTTCAGGGGTATTACTTTTGGTATCGATAGCGATATATTCCTGTTGCCAGGCATTCGCGCCACTGATAAACGAGACCCAGACAACTGCACACGCCGGGAGCATAATCCCCCGAAGGCCATTGCATTTCTTTATTATCATTAATGCGACTCCAGAAAAGAGCCAAACCGGCATTATTGCTGTGTTTTTATGGGACGGGCTTCCCTGAATACCCTGAATTATGTGATTGGGCGAACGAATGCAGCCAATGCACATGCAACCTGAATAATGGCGGGTATATTTGAGAGTGGTATCCCTGTATTAACTATTATCTTTATCTTTCAGCCGTCAAGGCGAACGCGTAAGTTTTATTGCTAAAGGGAGAGAGACATGCAGCGTTGCGGTTGGGTAAGCCAGGACCCGCTTTACATCCAGTACCATGATAACGAGTGGGGCGTTGCGCAAAGAGATGCCCGCAAACTGTTCGAAATGATCTGCCTTGAGGGCCAGCAGGCCGGTCTGTCGTGGATTACGGTGTTGAAAAAGCGTGAAAATTATCGCCAGGCCTTTCATCAGTTCGATCCGGTTCGCGTCGCCGCCATGAATGAGGCAGATATCGAGCGCCTGCTCCAGGACGCGGGAATTATTCGCCATCGCGGGAAAATTCAGGCCATTATTGGCAACGCCCGCGCCTTCCTGACCATGGAAGAGAGCGGCGAATCGTTTAGCGACTTTGTCTGGTCTTTCGTCGAGAATCAGCCACAGATCTCCCATGCCGCCACCCTGGCGGAGATACCCACCACCACACCGGCCTCCGACGCCCTCTCAAAGGCGCTGAAAAAGCGCGGTTTTAAGTTTGTTGGTTCCACCATCTGCTACTCCTTTATGCAGGCCTGCGGGCTGGTCAACGATCACCTGACGAGCTGCTTCTGTCACCCGGGAGGCGATGATGATCCGCAAGTGGGACGCTAAAGAGACCCGGCCGCTGCTCACGCTGTGGCTGGAAAGCACGATTCATGCCCATCCCTTTATCAACGAAACGTACTGGCACGAGAGTGTCGCCGTTGTACGCGATGTCTACCTGCCTGCCGCCAGCACCTGGGTGTGGGAAGAGAACGCGACGATAAAAGGTTTTGTCAGCGTGATGGAGTCCCGCTTTATCGGTGCGCTGTTTGTCGCGCCGGACGCAATTCGCCGCGGCATCGGCAGCGCGCTGCTGGACGAGGTCAAACAGCATTACCGCTGGCTTAGTCTCGAGGTTTACCAGAAAAACGTTCAGGCGGTGAATTTCTACCATGCGCAAGGCTTCCGGATAGAAGACTGCGCATGGCAGGACGATACGCTACAGCCGACCTGGATTATGCATTGGCCGGCGGATCAAACGCCGTAAGCGTCAGCGCAGGGCCGTCATATTTTTCCAGCCACGCCAGCGCCGTATTCCCGGCGCAGCCGTTGCCCAGCCGCGAAGTCGGAATATCTTTGGTCAGAACATTCACCGCGCCGTTTTTGCAGATACCGGCCTGCGGGTCGATATCAGGCCAGGCCCCTTCGTGTAAACAGATAACCCCTGGACGAATACCTTCCGTCACCACGGCACCGGCCAGCACCTGGCCGCGGGCATTCCACACCCGCACGACATCGCCGTCAGCAATATTGCGCGCCTGTGCGTCCAGCGGATGAAGGGTTAATGGCTCACGACCGGCAACTGCGTACTTTTCCCGCAGCGACGTATGGTTCAGCTGGCTGTGCAGACGATGCGCCGGATGAGCGGACAGCACCTGCAGCTGGCCGGGCTGAGCATTGCCGTGCCACTCGTCCGGTTCCAGCCACATTGGATGCGGTGGACAGTCCGGGTAGGCAAAGCCGGCAATCGTTGGAGAGTGAATTTCAATTTTGCCGCTCGCGGTTTTCAGCGGACTGGCCTGCGGATCGGCACGAAATGCCGCGAAACGGGCAAAACGGGCATTTTCCGGATTTTCCGGCATTTCTATCAGCTGGTTAGCCTGCCAGAACTGGTCAAATGGCGGTAGCGTCACCTGCTGGCTCGCCCCGCGTTGCGCGGCAATCTGATAGAAGGTCTCCAGCCACTGTAGATCGGTTTTCCCTTCGGTAAAACGCGCGCGCCCTCCCTCTTCCCAGCGCTCGCTGAGATCGGCAAAAACGTCAAAATCATCCCGGGCTTCATCGCGCGGCGCGACCACGCGCTTCATCGGCACCAGGTGCTGGTTACTGTAATCGCCGGTCATGGTCATATCGTGACGTTCAAACGAGGTTGTCGCCGGCAGGACAATATCGGCATGGCGGGCGGCGGCGGTCCAGAAGCACTCCGAAATGACGATAAGCTCCGGCTTCTGCCAGGCCCGAATCAAGCGGTTAGTATCCTGATGGTGGGTAAAGTTCGCGCCGCCGCACCACCAGACGAAGCGAATATCCGGAAAATGCCGGTCCATTCCGTTGTGTTGATACGGCGCGCCGGGGTTTTCCAGCGCTTCCACAATACGCGCCACCGGTATTTTTTCGACCGCCTCGGTACCGCCCGCCACGCAGCCTTGCATCGAAGCCAGCACCGCCGCCCGGCGGGTCGGGTTGCCGCCGTTGGCGAAGTGGTAGGAAAGGCCAAAACCGCCGCCGGGGGTACCAATCTGCCCCAGCATCGCGGCAAGGGTCACCAGCATCCAGTGCTTCTGCTCGCCAAACTGCTGGCGCTGCATCCCCCAACCAGACATCAGCATGGTGGTATTGTCATGGAATAGCGCTGCCAGCTCGCGGAGCTTATCCGCGCTGACGCCGCAAATCTCCGCCGCCCACTCTGCGGTTTTCGGCGTGCCATCGCTTTCACCGGTCAGATAGCGGGCAAAAACGTCATAGCCGCTGGTACAGCGGGCGAGAAACGCCTCATCCTGCCAGCCGTTTTCCACCAGCGTATGGGCAATGCCGAGCATCATCGCGACATCCGTACCCATATGCGGAGCGATCCATTCGCCCGCCTCGCCAAAGAATTCCGCCGTTTCCGATCGCATCGGATCGATGCAGATCACCCGCTTCCCGCTTTTGCGCAACCGATCGAACCATGGGATCCCCTGCTCATCGGAAGCGTTCCAGGCAATTTTTAGCGTATTCAGCGGGTTGGCGCTCCAGAGTACCACCACATCGCTATGTTCCAGTACCATCGGCCAGCTGGTCTGCTGCTGATAAACCTCATTGCCGCCAACCACATAGGGCATGATCGCCTGTGCCGCGCCGGTGGAATAATCCCCCAGATGTCCGGTATATCCGCCAGCCAGGCTCATGTAGCGCTGCAGCAACGTCGCCGCCTTGTGGAGTACGCCGTTAGAACGCCAGCCGTAGGAGCCGGCAAAAATCGATGCCGGGCCGTAGCTTTCCCGAATCCGCCGATGCTGTGCGTGGATAAGATCCAATGCCTCCTGCCAGCTCACCCGCACAAACTCGTCCTGGCCACGCACGCCCTGCGGACTATCCGGCGAAGCAAGGAAACCTTTACGTACCATCGGATAGCGGACGCGGGTTTTGCTGTGTACCTGCTCGCGCACCGCGGTTTGCAAGGAGTTGGCGAAAGAGGTCTCCAGCGCACCTCGGGAAGAGAGGACATTTTCACCATCCGTTTCAACCAGCATAGGCCCCCAGTGAGCCGCGGTTAAGATGGTTTTGGTTGCAGATGAGGTTGGCAAAGCGAGCTCCTGGTCAGCGAATGCAGGTGTTGTGACGGTCAGTGACACGACCGTTCAATGTTATTTACAAAAAGAGAGCCGGTCCGGGGAATTTTCTACGTAATTGGGCGTCATAATCAACCGTCACGCGCGCTGTGACAAAGAATAAAAAGGATTAAGGAAATAACATGAAAAAACGCGTACTCATGATTGCGGCTGTGGTTAGCGGCACCCTGGCGATTTCTGGCTGTACCACCAATCCGTATACCGGCGAACGCGAAGCGGGGAAATCCGGCATCGGCGCCGGGATCGGCTCGCTGGTCGGCGCGGGCGTCGGCGCACTCTCCTCGTCGAAAAAAGATCGCGGCAAAGGCGCGCTGATTGGCGCAGCGGCCGGGGCGGCGCTGGGCGGCGGCATCGGTTATTACATGGATGTGCAGGAAGCAAAACTGCGCGAGAAAATGCAGGGAACGGGCGTCAGCGTGACGCGAAATGGCGATAACATCGTGCTGAACATGCCAAATAACGTCACCTTTGACAGCAGCAGCGCCAACCTGAAACCGGCCGGGGCGAACACCCTGACCGGCGTGGCCATGGTGCTGAAAGAGTATGAGAAAACCGCGGTTAACGTCGTGGGTTACACCGACAGCACCGGCGGTCAGGATCTGAATATGCGCCTGTCGCAGCAGCGCGCCGACAGCGTTGCCAGCGCCCTCATCACCCAGGGCGTGGCGGCAAACCGTATTCGCACCAGCGGCATGGGCCCGGCGAACCCCATCGCCAGCAACACCACGGCGGAAGGGAAAGCGCAAAACCGTCGCGTAGAGATCACCCTGAGCCCGCTCCAGTAAGTCCGGCGGTCGACCCCGACCACCGCATCCTTCGCCCGGTAAGCGCCGCTTGCCGGGCAAAATGCTTGATATAGCAGATTTTCGCGCTAAGGTGTTCTCCAGATTTCAGCAAAGGAAGCCATCATGGCGAAAGCGGCGCGAGCAACCATTAGCGATGTGGCGAAAGCCGCAAAGACCGGAAAAACCAGCATTTCACGCTACCTCAATGGCGAAAAGCACCTGCTTTCCGACGACCTGCTGGCGCGCATTGAAAAAGCGATTGCCGAACTTAACTACCGCCCCAGCCTGATGGCCCGTGGCCTGAAACATGGCCGTACCCGGCTGATTGGTCTGATCATCGCCGATATCACCAACCCCTACTCGGTCAATGTCCTCAGCGGCATCGAAGCGGCCTGTCGCGAAAAGGGCTTTACTCTGCTGGTGTGTAATACCAATAACGAGCTCGACCAGGAGCTGCACTATCTCGACCTGCTGCGCAGCTACCAGGTTGAGGGGATCGTGGTCAACGCCGTCGGGATGCGCGAAGAGGGGCTGAATCGCCTGCAGCAGTCGGCGCTGCCGATGGTGCTCATTGACCGCAAGATTCCGGACTTCGCCTGCGATGTCGTCGGTCTGGACAACACCCAGGCCGCGACGACCGCCACAGAACATCTGGTGGAGAAAGGGTTTGAAGCCCTGCTGTTCCTCAGCGAGCCGCTCGGTTCGGTGAACACCCGTCGCGAACGTCTGAGCGCGTTTCGCGCCACCCTCCAGCGCTACGCCGGCATCGTCGCGGAAAACGCGGAAGTTCCGCTTAACGACGGCGCTATGCTCGATACGGTGCTGCGCCAGTTTCACTCCCGCCACCGCGGCATGCGCAAGGCGCTGATTTCCGCCAACGGCGCCCTGACGCTACAGGTTGCGCGCGCGCTCAAGCGAATCGACCTGGTTTGGGGCAGCGACATCGGCCTGCTCGGCTTCGACGAACTGGAGTGGGCGGAGCTGGCGGGCGTGGGGATTACTACGCTCAAACAGCCCACGTGGCAGATTGGCTATGCCGCGGTTGAGCAGGTGGTGCGCCGAATTGAAGGCACTAACGACCCCATCTGCGAGCGGGTCTTCTCCGGTGAACTGATCGTGCGCGGATCGACCTCCCGATAACTCTCCTTCGTGATGGTGATCATAAATCAGACATCCTCTCCTTTTCTTTGGAACCGGTACCATCTAGCGTAATAGAGTGATTTGCTACAGCGCTACCGGGAGTTTGTCAGATGGCCAGAAAAATTATTGTCGTGACCGCCGCCTATGGTCATGATTGCATTAAAGAACTTGGCGGGCAGTCCGCCGTACTGCCGTTTATCGCCGGCTCCGGCGCCGACGGCGTGGAAATCCGCCGTGAGTTATTCAGCGCTGACGAGCTCAACCAGCTGCCGGCGCTGGCCGCTACCATCGAGCGCCACAACCTGCTGGCCTGCTACTCTGCGCCGGAAGCCCTGTTTGAAGCGGATGGCGCCCTTAACCCGCGCCTGCCGGCGCTGTTGCGCGAAGCGCAGACCCTCAACGCCCTGTGGTTAAAACTGTCGCTCGGCCATTTTATCCATAACAACGAACTCGAATCGCTGCGCCGCATCCTGCAGGAGAGCGGCATGGCGCTGGTGGTGGAAAACGACCAGACCGACTGCGGCCAGCTGGCGCCGATGCAGCGCTTTAAAGCCTCCTGTCGGGTGAATCAGCTGCCGGTTACCTTAACTTTCGATATGGGTAACTGGCTGTGGGTCGGCGATTCGCCGGAAGAGGCCGCACGGCATCTGGCTCCCGCCGTCAGCTATATCCATGTCAAAGCCGCAGAGCCGCATCATGCGCACTTTCGCGCCGTCCCGCCCGATGAAGCTCCGGCACGCTGGCTGGCGCTGCTCGACAACCTGCCCGCCGATGCCCCGCGCGGTATCGAATTTCCGCTGGTGGGTCACGATCTGACGGCCGTAACCCGTCGCTATGTGAATTTGTTACGCGAGGAGTAAGCCATGGAAAACGCATTAGATGTCATCACCATCGGAGAAGCGATGGCGATGTTTGTCGCGACGGAAACCGGCGATCTGGCCGCAGTAGAACACTTTATGAAACGCGTAGCCGGCGCAGAGCTGAATGTCGCCACCGGCCTGGCTCGTCTGGGGCTGAAAGTCGGCTGGGTTAGCCGCGTGGGTAAAGACAGCTTCGGCCGTTTTGTGCTTCATTCGCTGGCCAAAGAAGGGATTGATGCGCGCGGCGTCAGCGAAGACAGCCGCTATGCAACCGGCTTCCAGATGAAATCTAAAGTTGAAAATGGAACCGATCCCATTGTGGAATACTTCCGCAAAGGTTCTGCCGCCAGCCATCTGTCGCCCGAAGACTTTCGCGCCGAATACTTCGCCAGCGCTCGCCACCTGCACCTTAGCGGCGTGGCCGCTGCGCTGTCGGAGAGTTCATACGCCCTGCTGGAGCAGGCGGCCACCACGATGAAGGCCCAGGGGAAGACCATCTCGTTCGATCCGAATCTGCGCCCGGTGCTGTGGAAAAGCGAAGCCGAAATGGTGGAAAAACTTAATCAGCTGGCGTTTCAGGCCGACTGGGTTCTGCCGGGCATCAAAGAGGGCATGATCCTCACCGGCCAACGGACCCCGGAGGGGATTGCCGATTTCTATCTCACGCGCGGCATTCAGGCCGTGATCATTAAAACCGGCTGCGACGGCGCCTGGTACAAAACCGCCGCGGGCGAACAGGGCGCAGTCGCAGCCATCAAAGTCGATAACGTCGTGGATACCGTGGGCGCCGGCGATGGTTTTGCCGTCGGCGTGATTAGCGCTCTGCTCGAGGGCAGAACGCTGCAGCAGGCGATACGGCGCGGCAATAAAATTGGTTCGCTGGCCATTCAGGTCCAGGGCGACAGCGAAGGATTACCCACACGCGAGGCGCTGGGCGAATAGCCTGGACCCGCGTCATAATAACGGCCTCCTCTGTACCCTACATACGGCGGCGGCGTCATGAACCTCAACTTTAGAGGCAAGCCTATGAACAGCTCTACCAATGCAACGAAACGCTGGTGGTACATCATGCCTATCGTGTTTATCACGTATAGCCTGGCGTATCTCGACCGCGCAAACTTCAGCTTTGCTTCGGCAGCGGGCATTACGGAAGATTTAGGCATTACCAAAGGCATCTCGTCGCTCCTTGGCGCCCTTTTCTTCCTCGGCTATTTCTTCTTCCAGATCCCGGGGGCGATTTATGCTGAACGCCGTAGTGTACGTAAGCTGATTTTCATCTGCCTGATCCTGTGGGGCGCCTGCGCCTCGCTGACCGGGATGGTGCACAATATCCCCGCGCTGGCGGCGATCCGTTTTATTCTCGGCGTCGTTGAAGCGGCCGTTATGCCAGCAATGCTGATTTACATCAGTAACTGGTTTACCAAATCAGAACGTTCACGCGCCAACACCTTCTTAATCCTCGGTAACCCGGTCACGGTACTGTGGATGTCGGTGGTCTCCGGCTACCTGATTCAGTCCTTCGGCTGGCGTGAAATGTTTATTATTGAAGGCGTGCCGGCCGTCCTCTGGGCTTTCTGCTGGTGGGTGCTGGTCAAAGATAAACCGTCGCAGGTGAACTGGCTGTCGGAAAACGAAAAAGCCGCGCTGCAGGCGCAGCTGGAGAGCGAGCAGCAGGGTATTAAAGCCGTGCGTAACTACGGCGAAGCCTTCCGCTCACGCAACGTCATTCTGCTGTGCATGCAATATTTTGCCTGGAGCATCGGCGTGTACGGTTTTGTTCTGTGGCTGCCGTCCATTATCCGCAGCGGCGGCGTCAATATGGGGATGGTGGAAGTCGGCTGGCTCTCTTCGGTGCCTTATCTGGCCGCGACTATTGCGATGATCGTCGTCTCCTGGGCTTCCGATAAAATGCAGAACCGTAAACTGTTCGTCTGGCCGCTGCTGCTGATTGGCGGACTGGCTTTTATTGGCTCCTGGGCCGTCGGCGCTAACCATTTCTGGGCCTCTTATACCCTGCTGGTGATTGCCGGTGCGGCAATGTATGCCCCTTACGGCCCGTTCTTCGCCATTATTCCGGAAATGCTGCCGCGTAACGTCGCCGGCGGCGCAATGGCGCTCATCAACAGCATGGGGGCATTAGGGTCATTCTTTGGTTCGTGGTTCGTGGGCTACCTGAACGGCACCACCGGCAGCCCGTCAGCCTCATACATTTTCATGGGAGTGGCGCTTTTCGCCTCGGTATGGCTTACTTTAATTGTTAAGCCTGCTAACAATCAAAAGCTCCCCATCGGCGCTCGTCACGCCTGACTTTTACAACTTACGGAGATCCGCATGAAGCCGTCCGTTATTCTCTATAAAACGCTTCCCGACGACCTGCAGCAACGTCTGGAAAAACACTTTACCGTCACTCAGGTGAAAAACCTGAGCCCTGACACCGTCCAGCAGCACGCGGAAGCCTTTGCCCAGGCGGAAGGTCTGCTGGGGTCGAGCGAAAAAGTTGATGCCGCGTTACTGGAGAAAATGCCCAGGCTTCGTGCGACCTCCACGATTTCCGTCGGCTATGACAACTTCGATGTAGAGGCGCTGAATGCACGCAAAGTGCTGCTGATGCATACGCCGACCGTGCTGACTGAAACCGTAGCCGATACGGTGATGGCGCTGGTGCTCAGCACATCCCGTCGGGTGGTGGAGGTCGCCAACCGGGTGAAAGCCGGGGAGTGGACGAAAAGCATCGGCCCGGACTGGTTCGGCAGCGATGTGCACCATAAAACGCTGGGGATCGTGGGCATGGGCCGTATCGGGATGGCCCTGGCGCAGCGCGCGCACGCCGGTTTTGGCATGCCGATTCTGTATAACGCCCGCAGCCGTCACCCGCAGGCGGAAGAGCGCTTTAACGCGCGTTACTGCGATCTGGATACGCTGCTGCAGGAAGCCGACTTTGTCTGTCTGATCCTGCCGCTGACCGCCGAGACTCATCACCTGTTCAACGCGGAAAAATTCGCGAAAATGAAGCCCTCCGCCATCTTTATTAATGCGGGCCGCGGCCCGGTTGTCGACGAAAAGGCGCTGATCTCGGCCTTGCAAAAGGGCCAAATCCACGCGGCCGGTCTGGACGTTTTCGAGCAGGAGCCACTGGCGAAAGAGTCGCCGCTGCTCACGCTACCGAACGTCGTCGCGCTGCCGCATATCGGTTCGGCCACTCATGAGACCCGCTACAATATGGCGGCGTGTGCGGTCGATAATTTGATTGATGCGCTGAATGGTCAGGTCGAGAAGAACTGCGTCAATCCGCAGGTGAAGTGAAGGTAAGCTGAAGTCACCCGGGTCGAGGTCAATACCTGACCCGGGTTGACGAACCGGTTAACGCGTTGCGTTAACTGCCGCCGTCCACGCCTGGTTGAAAGCCTGATGCTGGGCAGCCAGCGGGCCAATCAGAGCGTTATACTGGCTGGCCTGCTGCGAGGTCGGGAACTGAATCCCGTTTGCCACGAAGCTCACCTGAGTATTTTGCTGAGCGATAAAATCACCCACCTGCACCAGCTGCTGAGTAAAGACCTGCGCGGCAGGAATCAGCGGCTGCAGCGCGTTTGCCGGTGCGGTCACGACTTTGTTGTAAACCTGGTCAAAGACCGGTTTCAGATCGTCACTCTGCTTCAGCGCGCTATGTGCGCCATCGGCCTGCATTTTCGCATTTTCCAGCTGCTGGCTCAGCACGCCCAGCGCGCCGTTTGCCTGGCGCAGCGGTTCACGCTGAGTCACATAATCCTGCGGAACGCGAATCGCATTCACGCTGTCTACGACCGGACGCAGACCCGCATCCATCGCCTGACTTACCTGCTGTGAGTAGCCGTAAATCACCGCGTAATCGGAAACAAAAGGACCGAACTGTTTTTTCTGATCGGCTGTCAGCGTCGGCAGACGTTCGCCGCTACGCATTGCCGTATTTTGCAGGAAGTCGATAAACGCTTTGCGCTGATCGCCTTCTTTATCAAAACACCCACTCAGGCTAACCACCATTAATAAGGCCGCAATAGCCGCAAACCAGCGAGAGCAGGACTTTCCTGTCGCCATTTTTTTACTCCTTTCAGCCAAAAAAAGCGCACACAGACACACACGTGCCAGACGCTGACAAGGATAGTCCAGGTCGGCCTTGCAGGATACTCTTTCCTGACAATCTTACGCAGGAAAAGTACCGTTCGCGGCGTTTGACGGGTGAACGCGGGCGTCTGTTAAGCCCATCACAATTAACGCCATAACTCGCCCGAGAAAAATGACCAGCAACAAATTGATTTCATTATAAATAAAATCATTATTGCGGACCTAACCCGTGAAAGCGAACGATAATCGCACGCTTCCTGGGCCGACTGCGTTGCCTGAAGCCAGGTTCAGTGATTTGATAAATGAGCGATTAACGGCGATACGTTCGATTATCGCACACATCACATTAACGACAGCGAGGGAGGCGATAATCGCCCGGCTCCGTCCCCCGCTCTGGCTGCCAGGAATGCTGTATGCATAAAACAACCATCGATATTCAGGCTTTTATCAACGAACATCCGTTTACGAAGTACCAGTGGATGATTCTGGCCCTGTGTTTTATCACCGTCGCGATGGACGGGTTTGATACCGCCATCATCGGTTTTATTGCCTCCGACCTCGTGCAGGAATGGGGCGTGGAAAAATCCGCGTTAGGCCCGGTGATGAGCGCTGCGCTCGTCGGTCTGGCGGTGGGCGCGCTGACCGCAGGCCCCTTGGCCGACCGCATTGGCCGAAAAAAAGTGCTGCTTATGTCGATTGTGGTTTTCGGTAGCTTTAGTCTGTTAACTGCCTTCGCCACCAGCCTGAATCAACTGACGCTGTTGCGCTTTCTGACCGGCCTCGGGCTGGGTGCCGCCATGCCAAACGCGGCAACGCTGATGAGCGAGTATGCGCCGGAACGCCGTCGCGCGTTGCTGGTCAATCTGATGTTCGTCGGGTTCCCGATGGGATCTTCGCTGGGTGGATTCCTCTCGGCCTGGATGATTCCGCATTACGGCTGGCAAAGCGTGCTGATACTGGGCGGCGTGATGCCTCTGCTGCTTGCCGTCGCGCTAGTATTCTTACTGCCGGAATCGGCGCGCTATCTGGTGGTCAAGCGCCAGCCATCGCAGCGCATTGCCGCCATTCTGCGCCGTATTGCCCCGCTGCCTGACCAGGTTGAATTCGAGCTGCGCGAAGCCGGCCAGGTGAAAGACAAATCGGCCCTTGCGGTTATTTTCTCCCCCCGTTATCTCGTCGGTACCCTGATGCTGTGCATGACCTACTTTTTGGGGCTGCTGATTTTCTATTTATTGACCAGCTGGCTTCCGCTGCTGATTCGCGAAACCGGCGCGTCAATGAGCCAGGCTTCGATTATCACCGCGCTGTTCCCGCTGGGCGGCGGCATCGGGGTGCTGATCCTCGGCGCCCTGATGGACAAGATTAACCCCAATAAAGTGGTCGCCGTAGGCTGGCTGCTGACCGGCGTTTTCGTCTTTCTGGTCGGCTTCTCAACCAACAGTCTGGTGCTAATGGGCGTGATGGTCTTTATTGCCGGCAGCATTATGAACGGCGCGCAATCATCAATGCCGGCCCTGGCCGCCGGATTTTATCCCACCCAGGGCCGGGCGACCGGCGTCGCCTGGATGCTGGGCATCGGCCGGTTTGGCGGGATCCTTGGTGCCTTCAGCGGCGCCTTCCTGATGCAGGCGCAGCTCTCCTTCGTGACCATCTTTACCTTGCTGTCGATTCCGGCGTTTTTTTCCGCCATCGCGCTGCTGGTGAAATATAAGACCAGCAAGAGCCAGCCGATATCTGCGCAGGCGAAAGCCGACAATATGCAAAAAGCCTGACCCTCAGGCCAGCGGGCAACCGCTGGCCTTGCAGATTTCTTCTCTGTTTACAAAAATTTTCTCTTGCGACACGTCTGATGATTAATCATCACCTTATCTGCCGTTTTCATCCCCGAATACTCGTTCAGACGATAGGCTGTCTGCACATAATCACCCACGTGACTATTTTTTGCGTTTTTTCTGACTATTCTTAATAGGCTTCACTAAATATCTCTTTTGCTGTGTGACAGAAGGAGTTCTCAATGGAATATAAAGATCCCGTGTTTGAACTGCTTAGCAGCCTGGAACAAATTGTTTTTAAAGATATTTCGCAAACGATCGCCCAGCCTCGTAAGCAGACCGCATGTAGCGAGTTTGAACAGCTTCGCAAAGGCACTGGCCTGAAAATTGATGATTTTGCCAATGCCATGGGCGTCAGCGTGGCGATGGTACAAGAGTGGGAGTCAAGACGGGTGAAGCCCTCACCCACGGAACTCAAATTAATGCGCCTGATTCAGGCAAACCCGCAGCTTTCAAGGCAGCTTATTGACTAAAGTTCTATAATAAGAATCAGGTCTGGTTACGGTCCTTATATCGGGACCGTTTTTATTTCTGTGAAAAAAGGTTTGCTATCGCACCGCAAAAATGAGTTAATGCTCGCAGGTTTGATGTACAGACCACAGAGCATTAGTATAGAGTAGTCCTTGAGCGGTTATCATAGATACCCCGGTAGTGAACTTTCCCTTTATAGCTTCAAATCTGTAGTCCAGACCGTATCGCCGAAAGGTTCATTTATTATTTAAAGGTATTTCGCTATGTCCGGTAAAATGACTGGTATCGTAAAATGGTTCAACGCTGACAAAGGCTTCGGCTTCATCACTCCTGATGACGGTTCTAAAGATGTATTCGTACACTTCTCCGCTATCATGAACGATGGCTACAAATCTCTGGATGAAGGTCAGAAAGTTTCCTTCACCATCGAAAGCGGCGCTAAAGGCCCGGCAGCTGGTAACGTAACCAGCCTGTAAGCTTAAATTAAGCTCAGAATTTAAGATCCCTGCCTCGCGGCGGGGATTTTTTTTATCTGCTAATAAAAAACCGCCGCTCATCAGAGGGCGGTTTTTTTGTCTTTAAAGCGCTGAGAAATGCCAGCCATCCTCCTGCCACGCCAGAGAGTGGGTCAGCCGCAGGCCGCGCAAAAAATCCTCATCATGAGAGACGACAATCATCGCGCCAGGAAAGGTGGCTAAAGCCGACTCAATAGCCCGAACGGAAGCCAAATCAAGATGGTTTGTCGGCTCATCCAGCAGCAGAAGCTGCGCCGCTTCACGCCGCCACAGCACGCAGGCCAGCGCGGCTTTGAGCCGTTCGCCGCCGCTTAAAGCCGACAGCGGCAGATTAATTTTATCCGCGCCCAGCTGCAGCCGGGCAAGACGGCTGCGTAATACACCCGCCTCCAGCGGTGTATCATCAAGATTAAGGTGCGCCATTACCGACAGCGACAGATCCAGTTGCGTGAGATGTTGATCCAGCCAGGCCGCCTGCACCGACACCCGGCACTCGCCGGATAGCGGTGATTCCAGACCGACCAACGTTTTCAGCAGCGTGGTTTTCCCGCAGCCGTTGGGGCCACGTAACGCCACGCGCAGCGGCCCGTCAAGACGCCAGTCGAGTGGCGGCATGGCAGAGAATGCCAGCTGCAAAGCTTCCAGGACCAACACCTGTTTGCCAGCGGCAACCTGGCTTCCCGGCAGAGTGAACATCACCGCGGCGTCCTCCTCCACCCGCTCACGGGCCTGAACAACCGCGGCATTCAGCGCGCTATTTTGCTCCCGGTGCTGGCGATGCAGTGTGCCAGGCCGCTCCTTCGCCGCCCCTTTATATTTTACCCGTTCAAAAGAGGCGATATTCAGCGTATCCACCACGCGCAGCGTCTGAGCAGAACGCCTCTGGCTGGCATCGTGTTCTTTTTGCATCCGCGCGCGCGTGCGACGACGCTCGGTGGCGGCATGGTCTAGCGCCGCGCGCGCCGCCTGCTGCTCCGCATCGCGCTGCAGTTGATAATCGGCATAGTTACCGCCGTAGCTTCGCAACGCACCGGGCGTCAGTTCGAGTATGCGCGACATGCGGGCCAACAGCGCACGATCGTGACTGGCTATCAACGCCCCGCCAGGCCAGCATTCAAGCTGGTGATACAGCCAGTCGCGCCCCTGCCTGTCCAGGTGATTGGTTGGCTCATCCAGCAGCAGGTAATCGGCCGCGGAGAGAAAGGCGCCGCACAGCAGAGCTTTTACCCGCTCCCCGCCGCTCAATGATGATGCGGGTCGGTCAGGATCGAAATCCGCTAAACCGGCCTGGCGGAAACCTGCACTCAGGCGATCCGGGAGATCCCAGAAACCTTCGAGGCAATCGACATCGTCAGCCAGGGCCTCACCGCGCCCGAGGCGCTGCAAGGCAGCAAAGTGTGGTCCGTAGCCCAGCAGTGCGGCCAGCGTGGTCTGCGGGGTTATCGTGTGCTGCTGAGCAACACAGGCCAGAGAAACAGGCCGTTCAATATGTCCGCCAGAAGGCGTAGCGATACCGGCCAGCAGGCGCAGAAGGCGGGTTTTCCCGACGCCATTACGCCCGACCAGGCCACAGAGGGAATTTTCCAGCGAGACATTCAACGGGCCAAAAAGCGTTTCTCCCGTCGCAAACTGACAGGTGACCTGATGCAAAATAAAAGAGGGGGATTGGGCACAATGGGCCATAAGCACTCCTGAATGAAATTCATACTTCCCCTACAGACGCAGTGCGCCAGCAAGGACCGAATTCAGCAGGTGTGTTTATCCATTTTCAGTGTGCTCTCTGTGAGACGAGGGGTTCGTCGGGGCACAGGATAGCCATACTCGCCCCTTCATTTCAAGATGAATTTTTCAGCAAACGCGTTCGGGCTGAGCGGTTCTCCCGCAGCAGGAACGTCAAACGACCTCGAAATCACCCCGTTTTACACGCTTACTTTTCATTCTATTTTTTTGAATGAGATGCGCAAATTGTTCCAATTTTAATCGATCGATAATCGTTCTATTATTTATCACATCAGAGCAACAACGCTCTATATCAAACAAAATCACTTAAGGAATACGACCATGAAATCCATCAAAACTTTCGTTGCAGTTTCTGCTCTTTCTCTGATGTCTTTCGGTGCTTTCGCACAGAGCGTCAGCTCCACCGCCTCTACGCTGGATCGCGCTGAAGCAAAAATTGCCGCCCAGGCCGCAGAACAAGGTGCCTCTTATAAAATTACCAGCGCCCAGTTCAATAACCGCGTGCACATGACCGCAGAACTGACCAAATAACGCAATCTGCTCTGCCGGGCCGCCGAAGGTTAACCAGACAGGCGACAACGACAGCACGATGAAAAGGAAGATAAAATGAAAAATCTCAGCGCGATCGCTGCCCTGTTTCTGGCCGCTTCATTGTCATCCGGTGCCATCGCCGCAGAGCATAGCCCCGCGCAGCCGGAAGCCGGGTCCAACATGGATACCTCAGTGCATCAGAACCGTATTAACGTCAGCCACGCTTTTGATAAAGAGAGTCTGACCGCGGGGAATTTGCAGTAAATCTGGCCGCCGAAAGGCGTCCGGGTGGGCAAGAGAGTCGCTTACCGGCATAAAAAAACCTGCCCCAGGGCAGGTTTTTTGTTATGCAAAACAGGCGATTATTGCAGCAGGGAAATATCCGCCACCTGCAGGAACAGGTCACGCAGTTTCGACAGCAGCGTCAGACGGTTGATACGGACCTCTTTGTCTTCCGCATTAACCATCACGTTTTCGAAGAACTCATCTACCGGTTCACGCAGGGAAGCCAGTTCGATCAGCGCTTCCTGATAACGGCCTTCGGCGAAGAACGGCTGCAGTTTGTCGCGCAGTACCACCAGATGGGTCGCCAGCTTGATCTCTGCGGCTTCTTTCAGCACGGAAGCGTGGACGGCGTCGTTCAGCGTCTCTTCGGATTTCGCAAGGATGTTGGACACGCGCTTGTTGGCTGCTGCCAGCGCGGCCGCTTCTTCCAGCGTACGGAAGTGAGACACCGCTTTCATGCGCGCGTCGAAATCAGCCGGACGAGTCGGACGACGTGCCAGTACCGCCTGGATGGTGTCGACCGTGTAGCCTTCATCCTGGTACCAGGCACGGAAACGACCCAGCATGAAGTCAATGACGTCATCGACTACGTTGGCGTTCGTCAGCTTATCACCGTACAGACGCGCCGCTTCTTCGGTCAGCGTTTGCAGGTCCAGGTTCAGGTTCTTCTCAACGATGATACGCAGCACGCCGAGCGCGGCACGACGCAACGCAAACGGGTCTTTATCGCCCTTCGGATGCTGGCCGATGCCGAAGATGCCCGCGAGGGTATCCATTTTATCGGCGATCGCCACGGCGCAGGCGACAGGGTTAGACGGCAGGTCATCACCGGCAAAGCGCGGCTGATACTGCTCGTTCAGCGCCACCGCCACATCTTCGGCTTCACCATCGTGACGCGCGTAGTGCATGCCCATGATGCCCTGGGTGTCGGTAAACTCGAACACCATGTTGGTCATCAGGTCACACTTGGAGAGCAGGCCCGCACGCGTGGCGTGGTTCACGTCTGCGCCAATTTGGCCCGCAATCCAGCCCGCCAGGGCCTGAATGCGGTCAGTCTTGTCGCGCAGCGTACCCAGCTGCTGTTGGAACAGCACGGTTTGCAGACGCGGCAGATGATCTTCCAGACGCTTTTTACGGTCGGTGTTGAAGAAGAACTCGGCATCCGCCAGACGCGGACGAACCACTTTTTCGTTCCCGGAGATAATCTGCAGCGGATCTTTCGACTCGATGTTGGTGACGAAAATAAAGTTCGGCAGCAGTTTGCCGTCATTGCCATAAACCGGGAAGTACTTCTGGTCGCCTTTCATGGTGTAAACCAGCGCTTCTGCCGGTACCGCGAGGAATTTCTCTTCGAATTTCGCGGTCAGCACCACCGGCCATTCCACCAGAGAGGCCACTTCTTCCAGCAGGCTTTCGCTCAGATCGGCGTTGCCGCCAATTTTGCGCGCCGCTTCTTCGGCATCGGCTTTAATTTTGGCTTTACGCTGCTCGTAGTCAGCAATGACTTTGCCGCGCTCAACCAGAATTTGCGGGTATTGATCGGCATTGTCGATGGTGAATTCCGGTTCGCCCATAAAGCGATGGCCGCGAATCACGCGATCGGAGGCAATGCCCAGAATGGTTGCCGGAACGACTTTGTCGCCCAGCAGCAGGGTCACGGTGTGAACCGGACGCACGAACTGCACGTCGGACGCGCCCCAGCGCATCAGTTTCGGGATCGGCAGTTTTGCCAGCGACGTCGCCACCATGTTCGGCAGCAGCGCTTCCGCGCTTTCGCCCTTCACATGCGCACGATACAGCAGCCATTCACCTTTGTCGGTGACCATGCGCTCGGCCTGGTCAACGGTGATACCGCAGCCACGCGCCCAGCCTTCGGCCGCTTTGCTCGGTTTGCCTTCCGCGTCGAACGCAGCAGAAACCGCCGGGCCGCGTTTTTCGACTTCGCGATCGGGCTGAGCCGCCGCCAGGCCAGCGACTTTCAGCGCCAGACGGCGAGGAGCAGCGAACCACTCGACGTTGCCGTGAGCGAGGCCAGCGTTATCCAGCTCCGCGGTAAAGTTCGCAGCAAAAGATTCCGCCAGGCTGCGCAGGGCTTTTGGTGGCAGCTCTTCGGTGCCGATTTCCACCAGGAAAGTTTTTTCAGACATGGCCGCCTCTTATTTATTCTTGTTGCACATCGGGAAGCCCAGGGCTTCACGGGAAGCGTAATACGCTTCTGCCACGGCTTTGGTCAGGGTGCGAATGCGCAGAATATAGCGCTGACGCTCGGTGACGGAGATGGCTTTACGCGCGTCCAGCAGGTTGAAGCTGTGGGCGGCTTTCAGAATGCGCTCGTAGGCAGGCAGCGGCAGCGGGTTTTCCAGCGCCAGCAGCTGCTGCGCTTCTTTCTCATACTGCTCGAAGCAGGAGAACAGGAAGTCGACGTCTGCGTATTCAAAGTTGTAGGTGGACTGCTCCACTTCGTTCTGATGGAACACGTCGCCGTAGGTGGTTTTACCCAGCGGACCGTCGCTCCAGACCAGGTCGTAAACGCTGTCAACGCCCTGAATGTACATCGCCAGACGTTCCAGACCGTAGGTGATCTCGCCGGTCACCGGCTTACACTCCAGGCCACCGACCTGCTGGAAGTAGGTGAACTGCGTCACTTCCATCCCGTTCAGCCACACTTCCCAGCCGAGACCCCAGGCACCCAGCGTCGGGTTTTCCCAGTTGTCTTCCACGAAGCGGATGTCGTGAATGGTCGGATCCATACCCAGCTCTTTCAAAGACCCGAGGTACAGCTCCTGAATGTTGTCCGGCGAGGGCTTAATGACCACCTGGAACTGATAGTAGTGCTGTAAGCGGTTCGGGTTTTCGCCGTAGCGGCCGTCGGTCGGGCGACGGGAAGGCTGCACATAGGCAGTCGCCATCGGCTCTGGCCCCAGCGCACGCAGACAGGTCATTGGATGAGAGGTGCCGGCGCCAACTTCCATGTCCAGTGGTTGAACAATGGTGCAGCCCTGACGAGCCCAGTAATCCTGTAAGGTCAGGATCAGGCCCTGGAAGGTCCTGGTATCAAACTTTTGCATATTATTTCGTGCTGGATACGTGTGGATTTAAAGGAAGGGATCAGTATACCCGCTGGCTGCGAGATATACAGTACGAAACGGCGCTGTTTAAATAAAATTGCGGAAATTAACGCCATCACGCGGCATCAGGGGCCGATTTAGCGCATAGAAAGATGTAAAAACTGCCCGTCTGGATCGAAAGAACAGATAAAGTGCTCATTCTGCGATGTCAGCCCCGATAGCTCGTAGCTCCCCTGGAACTTCTCGAAGCGGCTAACGTCGACCATGCGGGGCCCCGTGCTGTAGCGTTTTGCCGCCTGATCCTTGCAAAGTTGCTCCATGTTCAGGGTAATTTGCGGCGTAATCCGCGCACGTTGCGCTTTCTGCACCGGCTGAGGCGGCTGTTGGCTGCAGCCCGCCAGCAGGAGCAATAACAGTCCAGAAAAGAAATATTTCATCACTATTTTCCTCAACCGCCTTGTTAGCAAATTGTTATCGTGCAGGTTACGTGAAATTACCGGGGCATTGTGCGAATCTCTCCGCATCTCTACAAGAGCGTCGCGGCAAACTCGGAATTTTCCATTGCGACGTGGCCGGCCTGGAGGAGTCAGACCCTCTTTAAGAAGGAGCAACTGAGGTACCGATGCAGGAAAAAATAAACTGGATAACAAGTTTGCGCGGCATCGCATGCCTGATGGTGGTGATGATTCACAGCACAACCTGGTATATCACTCACCCTCATGCCATCAGCTTGCTGAACTGGGATATCGCCAACCTGCTTAATTCGGCTTCCCGCGTCAGCGTTCCGCTGTTTTTCATGATCTCCGGCTATCTGTTTTTCGGTGAGCGCAGCGCCCAACCGCGACATTTTCTGCGGATCGTACTGTGCGTGGTGTTTTACAGCGCCCTGTCCCTGCTCTACATCACGCTGTTCACCCATATCAACGTGGTGCTGTCGCTGAAGCATTTGCTGCAAAAGCCGGTGTTCTACCATCTGTGGTTTTTCTTCGCGATTATCGTCATTTACCTGCTCTCACCGTTGCTGCAGGTTAAGCAGGTCAGCGGCAAGATGCTGCTGATTCTGATGCTGGTAATTGGTCTTCTGGCAAACCCCAACATGGTGTCGGTTAAGGCTGGCGGCATCGAATGGCTACCGCTCAATCTCTATATCAACGGCGATACGTTTTACTATGTTCTGTATGGCGTGCTGGGGCGGGCGATCGGCATGATAGATACCGATAAAAAGTGGCTCACGCTGCTGTGCGCCGCGCTTTTCGCTACCGCGGTGTGGGTCATTTCCCGCGGGACACTGCATGAGCTGAAGTGGCGCGGCGACTTCGGCGATACCTGGTACTTGTATTGCGGGCCGGCGGTTTTTGTCTGCGCGATAACCCTGCTCACGCTGGTGAAGAATACCCTTAATACACGTCCGCTTCCTGCCCTGGCGCTGATTGCGCGCCATTCGCTGGGGATCTACGGATTTCATGCCCTGATTATTCATGCGTTACGCGCCAGCGGGCTGGAGCTGACGCGCTGGCCGCTGCTGGATATCTTCTGGATTTTCGGCGCAGCGTTGGGGGGCAGCCTGCTGCTGTCGATGCTGGTACAGCGCCTGGATAGTCGACGCCTGGTCAGCTAGCGCGGCGTAAACGTTAACCCGCCCCATCCGGGGCGGACGTTTATGACGACATCAGAGGCAGCAGCTGCTGATAAATCTGCCGGAACGTTTCGCGGCGCGGCGCATAGCGAGCAACACGCCCGGCATCCGGTCGATGAGCCTGTTCCAGCGGCAGCTGCGGCAGCAGATCTGAAAAAGCCGCCTCTTTGTGCTGCGCCAGCTGCGCTAACCGGGCGGCCCCAAGCGCAGGTCCAACGTCGCCGCCGGTACGGTAATCCAGCTGCTGGCCGCTGATATCAGCCAGCATCTGCCGCCACCAGGCGCTGCGGGCGCCGCCGCCAATCAGAGTGATGCTCTGCGGGGTCACGCCGCAGGCATGCACCACATCCATCCCATCGGCTAATGCGTAACCCACCCCTTCCAGTACCGCACGCGCCAGTTCTGCCGGGCCGTGCTGATGCGTCAGGCCAAAAAACACGCCTTTAGCATGAGGGTTGTTATGCGGCGTGCGCTCGCCGGAAAGATAGGGCAAAAACCAGATGGGATCGGCATTTTCACTCGCCGATTCCGCCGCCGCCAGCAGCGCAGGCACCGTACCGAGACCGGTCAGTTTTGCCGCCCAGTCGAGGCAGGAAGCGGCGCTCAACATCACCGACATCAAATGCCAGCGTCCCGGCAGGGCGTGGCAAAAGCTGTGTACGGCGCTTTCAGGTTTGCTGAGAAAACCATTGCTGACGGCAAAATAGACCCCGGAGGTTCCCAGGGACAACATCGCCTGTCCGGCATCCGCCATGCCGACGCCTACCGCACCGGCAGCATTATCGCCGCCGCCAGCGACCACCAGCGCCTGTGGCATATTCCACGCCTGGGCGATAGCGGGGCGCAGTGTTCCCGTCACTTCACAGCCTTCAAATAACGCCGGCATATTATCGCGGCTCAGGCCGCAGGCGGCGAGCAGCTCATCGCTCCAGTCGCGTTTGGCCACATCCAGCCACATCGTCCCGGCGGCGTCCGACATATCGCTGGCAAACTCACCGGTCATGCGCAGGCGGAGATAATCTTTCGGCAACAGCACCTTATCCACCTGGCGGAAGATATCGGGTTCATGGTGCTGCACCCAAAGTAATTTTGGCGCCGTAAACCCCGGCATCATCAGGTTACCGGCAATTTGCCGCGAGCGGCTTACCGCTTTTTCCAGCTGGACACACTCGTCGCCGCTGCGGCCGTCATTCCACAAAATAGCCGGGCGCAGCACCCGCTGATGTTTATCCAGCAGCGTTGCACCGTGCATCTGCCCGGCGATCCCTACCGCTTTTACATCGCGTAGAGCGTGCTGTTCACCCAACGCTTTCATTGCGCGGTCCGTCGCCTGCCACCAGTGCTCCGGGTCTTGCTCGGACCATAGCGGGTGTGGGCGCGATACGGTGAGGGGCGCAGTGTGCGAAGCCAGCACCTCACCTTGCTCATTGAGCAAAATGGCCTTGACGCCCGAGGTGCCCAAATCAATCCCGATGTACATACGGTCTCTCCTTAACAGTGCGCCACGGCTAACCGTGGCGCAAGAAAGCGTGCTCTCACTCATACCCGGAAACGCCGGGTATCCTTATTACTTATCAAAGAGATAATGGTTAACCAGGTTTTCCAGCTGCTCCTGATGGCCGCTCTGATGCTGGGGAGCCAGATTATGCTGCGCCGCGTACTGCGCAATCTCCGTCAGCGTCATCTGCCCTTTCAGGATTTGCTGACCCAGGTCGCCATTCCAGCCGGCATAGCGTTTCGCGACCCGCTTATCCAGCTCGCCCTCTTCGATCATACGGGCCGCCACTTTCAGCGACAGCGCCATCGTATCCATCGCCCCAATATGACCATAGAACAGATCGTATTTATCGGTGCTCTGACGACGAACTTTGGCATCAAAATTCAGGCCGCCGGTGGTAAAGCCACCGGCTTTAAGAATTTCATACATCACCAGGGCATTCTCTTCCACGCTGTTCGGGAACTGATCGGTATCCCAGCCCAGCTGCGGATCGCCGCGGTTGGCATCCACGGAGCCGAACAGACCCAGCGCAATAGCGGTCGCAATCTCATGGTGGAAGGAGTGTCCGGCCAGGGTCGCATGGTTCGCTTCGATATTCAGTTTGATCTCTTTTTCGAGGCCAAACTGCTTGAGGAAACCGTAGACGGTAGAGGCATCATAATCGTACTGATGTTTGGTCGGTTCCTGCGGTTTTGGCTCAATCAGCAGCGTGCCCTGGAAGCCGATTTTATGTTTGTGTTCCACCACCAGCTGCATAAAGCGACCAATTTGCTCGCGCTCCTGGCGCAGATCGGTATTAAGCAGGGTTTCGTAGCCTTCGCGGCCGCCCCACAGAACATAGTTTTCCCCGCCCAGTTTGTGTGTGGCATTCATGGCGGTCACCACCTGAGTCGCCGCCCAGCTGAAAACCTCTGGATCCGGGTTGGTTGCCGCTCCAGCGCCGTAACGCGGGTTGGTAAAGCAGTTTGCCGTCCCCCACAGCAGCTTCACGCCGCTCTGTTCTTGCTTCGCCGCCAGGACATCGACCATCCGGGCAAAATTGTCCAGATACTCCTTCAACGACGCCCCTTCCGGAGAGACATCCACATCATGGAAGCAGTAGTACGGCACATTAAGCTTATGGAAAAACTCAAAGGCGACGTCGGCTTTACGTTTCGCCATTTCCAGCGCCTCGCCCGGCTGCTGCCACGGACGATTGAAGGAGCCCACGCCAAACATATCTGCCCCGTTCCAGCAGAAGGTATGCCAGTAGCAGGCGGCAAACCGCAGATGCTCTTCCATGCGCTTGCCCAGCACCATCTCGTCCGGGTTATAGTGACGGAACGCGAGCGGGTTGGTGGTTTTTGGGCCTTCATAACGAACGCGATCGAGTTGATCGAAATAGGTTTGCATAATGAACTCCATATTCAGGGAATGCGGCGGGTAACAAGTCATAAGCCAATATAGAATTCATGTTTTACTTTCCTCAATTACGTTATTTCACACCGCGATTGAGAGAATCCACAAACGTGCGCCAGATCGCACAACTGAATATTATCAACGCCCTCTCCACCATCCTTTCAATGACATATCAACGATATAGCTGTTTTATTTATTTTTAAAAACCAGATCGCGGTCATAAATCAGAAAACAAACTAAATTTCGTAATCCCAAAATAAGCACAGATAATTGCCAGTCCTCCGTTCACTGTTAAGAATCTACTACGTATCAGGCCGTTTCTTTACCCCGTTCGTCTTATCCTGCACTTTACAAAAAAGGCTGATTATTATGAAGATAAAGAACCTTTGCCTCACGCTCTGTGCTTCGCTCCTGCTGACCAGTATGGCGGGGATTGCGAAAGAAGTTAAGATTGGTATGGCCATTGACGATCTCCGCCTTGAGCGCTGGCAGAAAGACCGCGATATATTTGTCAACAAAGCCGAATCATTAGGCGCGAAAGTATTTGTTCAGTCCGCCAATGGTAATGAAGAAACACAAATGTCGCAAATTGAAAATATGATAAACCGCGGCGTTGACGTTCTGGTTATTATTCCCTACAACGGTCAGGTCTTAAGCAATGTGATTAAAGAAGCGAAACAGGAAGGCATTAAAGTTCTGGCCTACGACCGTATGATAAACAACGCAGATATTGATTTCTATATTTCCTTTGATAATGAAAAAGTGGGCGAAATGCAGGCCCAAAGTCTGGTGGATAAAACCCCTCAGGGAAATTACTTTCTGATGGGTGGTTCTCCGGTGGATAATAACGCCAAGCTGTTCCGTGCCGGACAAATGAAAGTCCTCAAGCCTTATATTGACGAAGGTAAAATTAAGATCGTTGGCGACCAGTGGGTTGACGGCTGGCTGCCGGAAAATGCATTAAAAATTATGGAGAACGCCCTCACCGCTAACAATAACAAAATCGATGCGGTTGTCGCTTCCAACGATGCTACCGCCGGCGGCGCGATTCAGGCATTAAGCGCGCAGGGTCTGGCGGGGAAAGTCGCCATTTCCGGCCAGGATGCCGACCTTGCTGGCGTGAAGCGCATTATTTCCGGCACGCAGACCATGACCGTCTATAAACCGATTACCACCCTTGCCACCACCGCCGCTGAAATTGCCGTCGAGCTCGGCAATGATAAAGCGCCGCATGCTGATACCTCGTTGAATAACGGACTTAAAGATGTCCCGTCCCGCCTGCTCACCCCGATCGAAGTGAATAAAGACAATATTGAACAGACGGTCATCAAAGACGGTTTCCACAAAAAGAGCGAATTATAATTCCTGACGCCCCTCGCCGGGGCGTCATTCTCGTCCAGCCGGATATCGCTTATGCGGAGCATCTATGTCCTGGTTACTAGAAATGAAAAATATCACCAAAACCTTCGGGACCGTGAAGGCGGTAGACAATATCAGCCTGCGGCTTAACGCCGGAGAAGTTGTCTCACTTTGCGGCGAAAACGGTTCTGGTAAATCCACGCTCATGAAAGTCCTGTGCGGAATTTATCCGCACGGCAGCTATGACGGTGAAATTATTTTCGCCGGTGAAACGCTTAAGCCCAATCATATTCGCGACACCGAACGCAAAGGTATCGCCATTATTCACCAGGAGCTCGCGCTGGTTAAGCACCTGAGCGTTCTGGAGAATATTTTTCTTGGCGCGGAAATCTCCCGCTATGGTCTCCTTGATTATGAAACCATGACCCTGCGCTGCCAGAAGCTGCTGGCGCAGGTGAATTTAACGATTTCACCCGATACCCGCGTCGGCGATCTCGGGCTGGGGCAGCAACAGCTGGTTGAAATTGCCAAAGCGCTCAATAAGCAGGTGCGTTTATTAATACTTGATGAACCCACCGCCTCATTAACCGAGCAGGAAACGGCCATTCTGCTGGATATCATTCGCGATCTGCAGGCCCACGGCATCGCCTGTATTTATATTTCCCACAAGTTGAATGAGGTGAAAGCCATCTCAGACACCATCTGCGTCATTCGCGACGGCCAGCATATCGGCACCCGCGACGCCAGCGGCATGAATGAAGATGATGTGATAACCATGATGGTTGGCCGCGAACTCACCGCCCTCTACCCGAACGAGCCGCACGCCTGCGGCGACGAAATTCTACGCGTCGAGCATTTGACCGCCTGGCACCCGGTCAACCGGCACATTAAGCGGGTCAACGATATCTCTTTTTCACTGCGTCGCGGTGAAATCCTCGGCATTGCCGGACTGGTCGGCGCCGGGCGTACCGAGGCCGTACAGTGCCTGTTTGGCGTCTGGCCGGGACGCTGGGAAGGAAAAGTGTTTATTGACGGTCAACCGGTGGCTATCCACCACTGCCAGCAGGCTATCGCCCACGGTATTGCCATGGTCCCTGAGGACCGTAAGAAAGACGGGATCGTGCCGGTGATGGCGGTAGGTAAGAACATCACTCTGGCGGCGTTAAGTCAGTTTACCGGCCCGCTGAGCAGCCTGGATGACGCCGGGGAGCAGCACTGTATCCAGCAATCTATCCAGCGGCTGAAAATCAAAACGTCATCGCCAGAGCTGGCCATTGGCCGCCTGAGCGGCGGCAATCAACAGAAAGCGATTCTGGCCCGCTGCCTGTTGCTGAATCCGCGCATCCTGATTCTCGATGAACCCACTCGCGGCATCGATATCGGTGCGAAATACGAAATCTACAAATTGATTAATCAGCTGGTGCAGCAGGGGATCGCCGTCATCGTCATCTCATCAGAGCTGCCGGAAGTTCTCGGGTTAAGCGATCGGGTGCTGGTCATGCATGAAGGCAAGCTGAAAGCCAATTTAGTCAATCATCATCTGACCCAGGAGCAGGTGATGGAAGCCGCGTTGAGGAGCGAACACCATGTCGAAAAACACGTCGTCTGAGATAAAAATCATCCCGCCCGCCCCTGCCGGTCTGTCTGGATTCAAAGGGCTGAACCTTCAGGTTTTTGTGATGATCGCCGCGATTGTGGTGATTATGCTGTTCTTCACCTGGGCCACCGAAGGCGCCTATTTAAGCGCGCGAAACATTTCTAACCTGCTGCGGCAGACGGCGATCACCGGCATCCTGGCGGTCGGGATGGTGTTCGTCATTATTTCCGCCGAAATCGATCTTTCCGTGGGCTCGATGATGGGGTTGCTCGGCGGCGCGGCGGCAATTTTTGACGTCTGGCTCGGCTGGCCGCTGCCGCTGACCATTGCGGTCACCCTGGTGATGGGGCTGGTACTCGGCGCCTGGAACGGCTGGTGGGTCGCCTACCGTAAAGTCCCGTCGTTTATCGTCACCCTCGCCGGAATGCTGGCGTTCCGCGGTATTCTGATCGGGATAACCAACGGCACCACCGTCTCCCCCACCAGCCCGGCCATGTCGCAAATTGGACAAAGCTATCTGCCTGACGGCCTGGGTTTCGGCATCGGCGTCATTGGTATGGCGGCCTTTATTGTCTGGCAATGGCGCGGTCGCCTACGTCGTCAATCCCTGGGATTAACCACATCAGCGCCAACCTCGACGGTGGCACGCCAGAGCATTACCGCGGTTATCGTGCTCGGCGCCATCTGGCTATTAAACGATTATCGCGGCGTCCCGACGCCGGTTCTCATCCTGGCAGCTCTGCTGCTGGCGGGGATGTTTATGGCCACCCGAACGGCCTTTGGCCGGCGAATTTATGCCATTGGCGGTAACCTGGAAGCGGCACGCCTGTCGGGGATTAGCGTTGAACGAACCAAGCTGGCCGTTTTCGCCATCAATGGTCTGATGGTGGCCATCGCCGGTCTGATCCTCAGTTCGCGTCTCGGTGCCGGTTCGCCTTCAGCCGGTAACATCGCCGAGCTGGATGCTATCGCCGCCTGCGTTATCGGCGGCACCAGCCTCGCCGGCGGGGTAGGCAGCGTCGCCGGCGCCGTCATGGGGGCATTTATCATGTCGGCGCTGGATAATGGTATGAGCATGATGGACGTCGCCACCTTCTGGCAGTACATCGTCAAAGGTGCCATTTTACTGCTGGCGGTATGGATGGATTCGGCGACAAAACGCAGAACGTAAGCCCGCTTAATGGAAGAATGCCCGAATTCTATGCGCTACCACCAGATTTACGCATAAGACGCTTGTCATGATTCGGGCATTGGCCGGTATTGTATGGCCAGAAAGAGAGACCAGGAAAAGAGACTATGTTTGCAAAGCGCCACCGTATTACGCTGCTATTCAATGCCAACAAAGCCTACGACCGACAGGTGGTCGAGGGGGTAGGAGAATATTTACAGGCATCGCAACAGGAATGGGATATCTTCATCGAAGAGGATTTTCGGGCGCGTATCGAGAATATCAGGGAGTGGCTGGGCGACGGCGTGATTGCTGATTATGACGACCCGGAAATCGAAAGACTGCTGGCCGACGTCGAGGTCCCGATTGTCGGCGTCGGCGGCTCCTACCATCGCCCCGAATGCTATCCCCCGGTGCACTATATTGCGACGGATAACGCCGCGCTGGTCGAAAGCGCCTTCCTGCATCTGAAAGAAAAGGGCGTCCAGCGCTTCGCCTTTTACGGGCTGCCCACTTCCAGCGGAAAACGCTGGGCTGTCGAGCGCGAACACGCGTTTTGCCAGCTGGTCGCGAAGGAGAAATATCGCGGCGTGGTTTACCAGGGGCTGGAGACCGCACCGGAAAACTGGCAACACGCGCAGAACCGTCTCGCGGACTGGCTGCAAACGCTCCCCCCGCAAACCGGAATCATCGCCGTGACCGATGCCCGCGCTCGCCACGTGCTTCAGGCCTGCGAGCTGCTGCATATTCCGGTGCCGGAAAAGCTGTGCGTCATCGGTATTGATAATGAAGAGCTGACCCGCTACCTGTCGCGCGTGGCGCTCTCCTCCGTCGCGCAGGGAACCCGGCAGATGGGTTACCAGGCGGCCAAGCTGCTGCATCGACTGCTGGATAAAGAGCCGCTGCCGCTGCAGCGCCGGCTGGTGCCACCGATGCGCGTCGTTGAACGGCGCTCTACGGACTATCGTTCGCTCACCGACCCGTCGGTGATTCAGGCGATGCACTACATCCGCAATAACGCCTGCAAGGGCATCAAGGTCGAGCAGGTGCTGGATGCCGTCGGCATCTCCCGCTCTAACCTCGAGAAGCGCTTCAAGGAGGAGGTCGGCGACACCATTCACTCCATCATTCACAGAGAGAAACTCGAAAAGGCCCGCAGCCTGCTGGTCTCCACCACGCTATCGATTAATGAAATTTCGCAAATGTGCGGCTATCCGTCGCTGCAATATTTCTATTCGGTATTTAAGAAAGAGTACGACGTGACGCCGAAGGAGTACCGGGATCGGCACAGTGAAGTGATGATGTAGGGCCGGTGAGATCGAAAAGAAAATGCCCGGGGCTTACGCTCCGGGCATTCGCTATTACATATGGGCAGCGATCAGCCGCTGGTTGTCCTGATACATCGCGAAGAGATAGTTGTTGTAGCTCGACCCTTTCGTCGAATAGCCCTTCAGCTTATGAATCATGGTGCTGGCCGTCACTTCCTGATCCGTTTTACGCAGCTGCGCACGGGATTTACGGAAGGACTTGTATGCCGGATGCGTGTTCAGGTTCGTCACATAAGCCTGTACAGACTGCTCCACGGAATCAAACTGGGAGTAGCCTTTCATCGCACCGCGGCAGTTTCCGCCGCCGCATTTCATACCAAACAGATTGTTGTTCATCCGCGCCAGTTTGGACGTCCCCCAGCCGCTTTCCGCCGCCGCCATGGTCGCCACCATACTGTTCGGAATGATGTCAACGCGTTCCATCAGCGTGTTCCAGGGAATATGGCGCGTATTACCAGACCATTTCACCTTATAGCGTGCCGTAATATCCTTCAGACGCGTACGCTCTGTCGGTGACCAGCGCGAGTCGTATTGCTTGGCAACAAGCCAGTTACGATCGGCGGTAATCACCTGATTCTGTTTAGTAATATAAGGCATTACTGTCCGGAGAAACGCTTTTTTCCTTGGGGTTCCGGAAGGGTATTTTCGCAAATCAGGAAGTGAACTACTCTTTACACTATTGCGAGAATACTCTTGTTTACTGCTTACCTTAACTTGACTACTTTTCTTTACTTGTGAGGCTTTATGACTCGTTGTTGCTGTGTGGGTTGTTGCCAACACACTACCTGAAAATATGCAGGTAAGTAACATGAGTATCGCAGCCCCATATCGTCGCATGGGAATCGATATCATTAGGTCTCCTGGTCGGATTTAATCATTCCAACACCTTGTTTTACGCAAAAAAACGTTAATTGAGTCGCGAATAGTATCAAAAATACCCAGTGAGAGCACTAACAGAAATAGTCCAATTCCTAAAAGCTGTCATCTGAAATCGGTTTCCGCGCCGTCATCAGGGGGCAAAAATGCTAGCGCCGTCTCATTTTTTGCCTGTTTTTTGACCGCTGTCACTCACCCCTTTTTGTCATCCCTGCAAAAGCGCAGATGGGATGAGTTCATTACCCGCTTTGCCGGGCAAACTGAACAAAAAACCGCTCACAGGACTCCAGAATGAAACTCGCTGCGCTAGCGTCGCTCTTGTTGCCAGGAATGGCCTTCGCCGCCTGGACCACCGCCGATTTTCCGGCCTTTACCGAAGAGGGCACCGGCAGGTTTATCAGTCAAAACGAGGTGGCGAAGGGTACACGTCCGCTACAAATTAATTTTGACCAACAGTGCTGGCAGCCCGTCGGCGCCATCAAACTCAACCAGATGCTCTCCATGGAACCCTGCCGCGGCACCCCTGCACAGTGGCGGGTCTTCCGCGAAGGTCGCTACACGCTTGAAGTCGATACTCGCTCCGGTACGCCGACGCTGATGCTTTCTCTGGAGGAAAAAGAGGCGGCGACAGCTTCCGCGCCGCAGCTGCGTCAGTGTCCAAAATGGGATGGTAAGCCGCTGACGCTGGATGTCAGCAAGACCTTTGCCGAGGGCAGCAAAGTCCGTGATTTCTACAGCGGCAATGTCGCCACGGTCAGCGCCGGGAAAATTACGCTGCAGCCGGCCCCCAACAGCAATGGTTTATTGCTGCTTGAAAGTGCGGAAACCACCGCCGACGCGCCTTTCAACTGGCATAACGCCACCGTCTATTTCGTGCTGACCGACCGTTTCGTCAACGGTAACCCGGCCAACGACAACAGCTATGGACGCCACAAAGACGGTATGCAGGAAATCGGCACCTTCCACGGCGGCGACCTGCAAGGGCTGACCAGCAAACTCGACTACCTGAAAGCGTTGGGCGTTAACGCACTGTGGATAAGCTCGCCGCTGGAACAAATTCACGGCTGGGTCGGCGGCGGAACCAAGGGCGATTTCCCGCATTACGCCTACCACGGCTACTACGCCCAGGACTGGACAAAGCTGGATGCCAATATGGGTACTGAGGAGGATTTGCGTCGCCTTGTCGATGAGGCGCACAAGCGCGGTATTCGCATCCTGTTCGATGTGGTGATGAACCACACCGGCTACGCCACCCTCGCCGATATGCAGACGTTCAAATTCGGCTCGCTGTATCTGCAGGGCGACGAACTGAAAAAAACGCTCGGGGAACACTGGACCAACTGGAAACCCGGCCCGGGACAGACCTGGCACAGCTTCAACGACTACATCAACTTCAGCGATAAAGCCGGCTGGGAAAAATGGTGGGGGAAAAAATGGATTCGTACCGATATCGGCGACTACGACAACCCAGGCTTTGACGATCTGACCATGTCCCTGGCTTTTCTGCCGGATCTGAAAACCGAATCAACCGCCCCTTCCGGGCTGCCGAATTTCTATCAACAAAAGCCTGATACGGCGGCAAAAGTGATTCCAGGCTATACGCCGCGCGATTATCTGACCCACTGGTTGAGTCAGTGGGTACGTGATTACGGCATTGACGGCTTCCGCGTCGATACCGCCAAACACGTCGAGCAGGCTGCCTGGCAGCAGTTGAAAACCCAGGCCACTGCGGCGCTGGCGGAATGGAAAAAGGCCAATCCGGATAAAGCGCTGGATAACGCGCCTTTCTGGATGACCGGTGAAGCCTGGGGTCATGGGGTAATGCAGAGCGATTACTACCGCCACGGTTTTGATGCGATGATTAACTTCGACTACCAGGATCAGGCGGCGAAAGCGTCAGGCTGTCTCTCCAGTATTGACCTGACCTGGCAGCAGATGGCGGATAAACTGCAGACGTTTAACGTTCTGAGCTACCTCTCCTCCCACGACACGCGCCTGTTCCGCGAAGGCGGCAGCACTGCGGCAGAACTGCTGCTGCTCGCACCAGGCGCGGTACAGCTCTTCTATGGCGATGAGTCCGCGCGGCCATTCGGGCCTACCGGCTCAGATCCGTTGCAGGGGACACGTTCGGATATGAACTGGCAGGACGTCGAGGGTAAAGCCGCGCTCAGCGTCACCCACTGGCAGAAACTCGGCCAGTTCCGCGCCCGCCACCCGGCAATCGGGATGGGTAAACAAACCACGCTCTCTATGCCGCAAGGTTACGGTTTCGTCCGTGAAAACGCCGATGACAAAGTCATGGTGGTATGGGCAGGCCAACGATAGCCCCGCTTCTGATGGCTCCCCGATCTCTTTGGGGAGCCTTTGCAGAATAAAAAACTAATCCCCATCGATAATCCAGCATAAAAATGAAATCTTCGACTTTCCTGCCGATTTGCACCGCGTCGAGGCTGGCGTTATGGTTATCCACTTTCCAGGAAGACCGATAGATTATCCGCAATGACATTTTCACTTTTCGGCGACAAATTCACCCGTCATTCAGGCATCACCCGCTTGATGGAAGACCTCAATGACGGCCTGCGCACGCCGGGCGCAATCATGCTGGGCGGCGGTAATCCCGCGCAGATCCCGGAAATGAACGAATACTTCCAGAACCTGCTGGCTGACATGCTCGCCAACGGCAAAGCCCTTGATGCGCTTTGTAATTACGACGGTCCACAGGGAAAAAGCGAGCTGCTGACTGTGCTGGCGCAGATGCTGCGTGAAGAGCTGGGCTGGGAGATCGAACCACAGAATATTGCGCTAACAAATGGCAGTCAGAGTGCGTTTTTCTACTTATTTAACCTCTTTGCCGGGCGCCGTGCGGATGGCACTACCCGCAAAGTCCTGTTCCCGCTGACACCGGAATATATCGGCTACGCCGACTCGGGCCTCGAAGAGGATCTGTTTGTCGCCACCCGCCCGAATATCGAGCTGCTGCCAGAAGGCCAGTTTAAATACCACGTCGATTTCGAGCATCTGCAGGTCACCGAAGAGACGGGGATGATTTGTGTCTCTCGCCCGACCAACCCGACCGGTAACGTGATTACCGACGAAGAGCTGATCAAACTGGATGCGCTGGCCCACCAACACGGCGTCCCGCTGGTGATTGATAACGCGTATGGCGTGCCTTTCCCGGGAATTATTTTCAGCGACGCCAGGCCGCTCTGGAACCCGAATATTGTGCTGTGTATGAGCCTGTCCAAGCTGGGCCTGCCGGGCAGCCGCTGCGGGATCATCATAGCCAATGAGAAAATCATTACCGCTATCAGCAACATGAACGGGATTATCAGCCTTGCGCCGGGCGGAATGGGGCCGGCGATGATGTGCGAAATGATCAAACGTCATGACCTGCTGCGCCTGTCGGAAACGGTCATCAAGCCGTTCTACTATCAGCGCGTACAGGAAACTATCGCCATTATCCGTCGCTATCTGCCGGAAGATCGCTGCCTGATTCATAAACCTGAAGGGGCGATTTTCCTCTGGCTGTGGTTTAAAGATCTGCCGATCTCCACCGAACTGCTGTACCAGCGGCTGAAAAAACGCGGTGTATTGATGGTTCCGGGCGACTACTTCTTCCCGGGGCTGGATAAACCCTGGCCGCACACGCATCAGTGCATGCGTATGAACTACGTGCCGGATCCGCAAAAAATCGAAGCGGGCGTGCAAATCCTCGCCGAAGAGATTGAGCGGGCCTGGAGTGAACAGGGCGCCGCGTAACCGGCTCATCGCCATCGGCCAACCCGTAGCCCGGACAGGCGCACCAGCGCCGCTTCCGGGGAACACGCCGCAAGCATCATCGCTACATCGCCAGCGCCATGCGCTGGCGACGCTCGGCGCTAAGTCTTTCCAGCTCGCTCGGTTCCATGCAGCGCAGCGCCTGGGTCGGACAGGCCGCCACGCAGGCCGGGCCTTCGTCGGTGTGGCTGCATAAATCGCATTTCAGCGCCTGCACCCCTTCCCCGGTCATCATCACGCTCATCGCCCCGTACGGGCAGGCCACCATACAGCTTTTACAGCCGATACAGCGCCGCTGGTCGACGCGCCAGACCCCACGGTCGCGCTGGATAGCCTCAACCGGACAGACATTGGCACAGGGTGCGTCTTCACATTGCCGGCACAGGGTGGCCGTAGACAGCGCATCGCTTTTCACCACCCGGATACGGGGCGCAAACTGAGTCGCAGAAACCGTCGAACAACTTTGGTCGTGCTGATGGGAGACCACGCAGGCCACTTCACAGGTACGGCAGCCAATACACTTCTGGGCATCCGCGATGATAAAACGGTTCATCCACTGCTCCATTGGGGATAAAACGGCAGCGTGCCAGAAATATCCTCCTGCGCGCCTTGATCCTGAATGGAGTCAGCGGTTTTTTTCCGTTACGTCAGCGGAATTTGGTCATCTGCCTTAGCTTTCCCGTACGGCAAAACCCAGCTCACGTGAAATCGCCTCTGCGGTATCGCGCAGCGGTTTCAGCAAGTTCTTTTCGCCCACCTGCTTCAGGCGCGAGGTCGACAGGGAGATAGAAATTGCATAAGGCACCCGACGATGGATATCAAACACCGGGACCGCCAGACAGGAGACGCCTAGTTCGTTCTCTTCCCGGTCCATCGCCATATTGCGCTCGCGGATCTGCGCCAGCTCATCATGCATTGCGGGCAGCCCGGTGATGGTATTCCGGGTCAGTGGCTGAATAATATCCTGGTGAGTTTCCCAGTAGTTCTCGACATAGTCAGGGTGCCCAAAGGCCATGTAGATCTTGCCCATCGCCGAGCAGTACAGCGGCATATGCTGGCCGATATAGGCCCGCGTGCGCAGCATCCCGGTGGTGGGTTCCAGCTTGTAAATCAGAATGGCGTGGTCATCTTCCCGACTGGAGAAGTTCACCGTTTCGCCGGTAACCAAGTTCAACGTCTCGAGATGCGGCGCGGCAACGTGGATGATATTCAGCGAGGAGAGCGCTTTTTGCCCCACCGCAATGAACTTGGTGGTCAGCCGATAGCTACCGGCTGCGGGTGCGGGCGTCACATAGCCGCAGGATTGTAGCCCCTGCAACAGGCGATGGACGGTGCTTTTGTTCAGGCCCGCCAGCTCCGAAAGGTGCGCCAGCGGGCAACCGTTCGGATAGTTACTGAGGATTTCAATCAGCATCAACCCGCGGAACAGGCTCTGGCTTCCCGCAGGCCTTTCTTTGTCTTGCGTCATTTCTCTCTCTTTTGTGTCCATCGCGTCAGCTCCCCTTTTCGACCCGCACTGATGGTAGCGCAAAGTGTGTTTCACTTCACGATCTGAACAGAAATTTTGTAATTGACTGATTTTATTGAATTTCAAAAACAACCTCTTCGATTGCTTTGTGAAATCATGATCGATATATTTGAAATCAGATTTCGCATAGTGAAATTTATAGCATGCAAAACGTTCTTTCCCACACGGCGGGAGGTCACCTTAAATGGCAGAAGCAGCAGTGTTGTCTCCGTTGTTATCCATGCGCCACATTATCAAGCGCTTTGGTGGAAATGTGGCGGTCAATAACGTCAGTCTGGATATTTATCCGGGCCAGGTTGTGGCACTGCTGGGAGAAAACGGTGCCGGTAAATCGACGCTGATTAAGGTGCTGGCGGGCGTCTATTCCCGCGATGGTGGCGAGATCCTGTTTCGCGGTCAGCCGGTGGATTCCGCCGCCGCGTTACGTAAGGGTAACGAACAGCCTATCGCCTTTATTCATCAGGACTTAGGCCTGGTAGAGTGGATGACCGTCGCCGAAAACATGGCGCTGGTGATGGGTTTCCCCCGTCGCTTCGGCCTGATTGACTGGGCGGCCACCAAACGCCAGGCGCAAAAAGCGCTGGAAGATATCGGCATTCAGCTCGACCCGGATGACCGCGTGTTTGATCTTTCCCGCACCGAAAAATCCCTGCTGGCGATTGCCCGCGCGGTGGCAGTTGACGCCTCGGTGCTGGTGCTCGATGAACCGACAGCCTCACTGCCTGCCGACGATGTCCGCCACCTGTTCCGCGTGATGAACATCCTGCGCGAGAAGCAGGTTGGCATGATTTACATCACCCACCGCCTGGATGAGGTGATGGAGATGGCGGATACCGTTTGCGCGATGCGCGACGGCTGCTACGCCGGGGGCGGCGATATCGCTCGCTATAGCTTGCGTGGTCTGGTCGAGCTGATTGTGGGCGAAAGCCTCGGCGGCGATCGGCGTCAGGCCTTACCCGATGCCAGCGCGCCGGTGCTGTTGAAAATGGACAACGTCAAAGTGGGCGATACCGGGCCGGTCTCCTTTGAGCTGCGTGCCGGTGAGATGGTGGCACTCGCCGGTCTGCGGGGTGCCGGTCAGGAAGAGATTGGACGTTTACTGTTTGCCTGCAGGCCGCAGGAGAGTGGACAAATCACGTTAAGTGGCGTGCCGTTTACGGCGACAACACCAGGGGAAGCGATGTCCGCAGGCATCTCTTTTGTCGCGGGCGACCGTCTTCATGAAAGTCTGATCCCGGGCATGATGGTGCGTGAAAACCTGTTTATGAACCCCTGTAAACACGGTCATGCGCTGCTTTCCCGCTATAACGAAAAAAGCGAAGCGCCGCTGAGCCGGGAGAAAATCCGCCAGTTCGACGTGCGCCCTTCGCAGATAAATATTGAAATCAGTGCACTGTCGGGCGGCAACCAGCAAAAAGTGGTAATGGCACGCTGGCTTTCGCTCAATGCCCCTCTGCTCATCCTGGAAGATCCTTCTGCTGGCGTCGACGTGGGCGCACGCGCAGAAATTTACGATTTACTCAATCAGGCGCTGCAAAACGGCGTTGCCATTCTGGTCATCTCCAACGACCTGGAAGAGGTGGCGCACATCTGTAACCGGGCGCTGGTGTTTAACCGCGGGCAGATCGTCGGCGAACTTCTCAACCAGGATGTCACCTTTGCCAGATTGCTTGAGCTGGCATCGGGCAGCGGCACCATACATTAAGTCGGAGTGCGTTATGGCTAAAACATCAATGAAATCGACGGCCCTGGAATCACGCGTATCACTTCATGAACACGGTGCGGCCACCTGGCTTGGACAATTGACCACGCGTTACGGTTTACCCGCGATCTGCGTGGTGCTGGTTATCGTTTTTTCACTGACAACGCCTTCGTTTGCCTCCCTGTTGACGTTGCAGGCGATTCTCGACAGCAAATCGAAAATCGCCCTGCTGGCGCTGGCAGCAACCATTCCGATGATTGTCGGCAAAATCGACCTGAACGTCGGCTTCGGCATCGTACTCTGGCACATCCTCGCCATCACTTTGCAGGTTGAATATGGTTTCTCCTGGCCCGCCGCGGTGGCGATCGTGCTGGTGCTCTCTGCGCTCTACGGTTTGCTGAACGGTATTCTGGTGGCGCTGGCGGATATCGACAGCTTTGTTGCAACCCTGGGTTCCGGTACGGTGCTGTACGCCGTCGCGCTCTGGCACTCTGGCGGTCGGCAGATCGTCGGTGACCTACCGGACGCCTTTATCGCCCTGCATCACTCCGACCTGTTCGGCATTCCGGTGGTGGCCTTCTACGTCCTTTTTGCCGCCGTGGTGCTGTGGATTATCACCGAACATACCCCGATTGGTCGCTGCATGTATGCGGTGGGCGGTAACCCGGTCGCCGCAGCGCTCAACGGCATTTCCGTTAATCGGTACATCATCGGGGCATTTATGACTTCCAGCACCTTAACCGGCTTTACCGGGGTGATCATCGCCGCCGAGCAGGGTGTGGGCCAGGCCAGCGTCGGGATGGATTATCTGCTCCCGGCTCTGGTGGGCGCCTTCCTTGGCAGCACTACCATTCGTCCTGGCCGGGTGAACGTCTGGGGCACGGTGGTCGGTATTGCGGTGCTGGCGATAGGTATTGCGGGTATCCAGCAGTTCGGCGGCGCGTTTTGGGTCGAACCACTGTTTAACGGCGCGACACTGCTGCTGTCGATTACCCTGGCAGGCTACGCCCAACGCCGTCGGGCATTAAATAAAAAACTGGTGCAGCGGGCACAATCGCCAGCATCAGGCTCCTCCGTTACCCAATGACTCTCGCGTAAGGAACTGAAAATGAATAAAAAAATAGTTCAATGCTGTCTGGCTGCCGGGTTGATGATGGCAAGTGGTTTCAGCCTCGCCGACGATGCCTTTGTTCAGCAAGCGAAAACGGCGATTGCCAAAGCGACCGCACCAGTCACCACATGGGACGGCCCAACCCAGGGTCCGGCGCTGCAGCCGAATAAGAAGATCATTTTCATCGCCTCGGACATGAAAAACGGCGGCGTGCTGGGCGTTAAAGAGGGACTGGAGGAAGCGGTGAAAGCCGCAGGCTGGCAGCTGGATGTACTGGATGGTGCAGGTTCGGTGAAAGATCAACTGGCGGCGCTAAACCAGGCGATCGCCCGTAAACCGGACGGTATCGTCATTGGCGGCTGGAACCCGAACGTCGCCAAAATTCCGCTGAAAAAAGCCGTGAAAGAGGGCATCGTGCTGACCGCATGGCACGCGGTTCCCGCGCCTGGCCCGGTTCCGGCTTACAACATTTTCTACAACGTGACCTCCGACTCGAATGACGTTTCGCGCATGGCGGCGCTGTATACGGTGGCAAAATCCAACGGCACCGCCAAGGTGCTGATTTTCACCGACTCGCTGTACCAAATCGCACTGGATAAAGCCAACGCGATGAAGAAGGTGATTGAGCAATGCAGCGGTTGCCAGGTGGTGGAGTTTATCGATACCCCGCTGGCCGATACCTCCAACCGCATGCCGGGCATGACCTACAGCCTGATCCAAAAATATGGCGATAAATTCGAATACTCGCTGGCGATTAACGACCTGTACTTCGACTTTATGGCCCCTGCCCTGCAAACCGCGGGCAAAGGCAGCGGAGATAAACCACCGTACAATATCTCCGCTGGCGACGGTTCCGTCACCGCCTACCAGCGCGTACGTGAAGGCAAAGCGCAGATCGCAACCGTACCAGAACCGTTGAAACTGCACGGCTGGCAGCTGCTGGATGAATTTAACCGCGCCTTCGCGGGCAAAGCGCCGTCTGGTTATGTCACCCCGGCGCATCTGGTAACCAAAGAGAACATCGCCGCCGACGGCGGCCAGAACAACGAATTCGACCCGGACAACCATTATCGCGATCGCTACAAAGCCATCTGGGGCGTGAAGTGAAATGTTAGCCGTCACGGGAAGTATTGAACGCCTGTGCTCACCGGCGATCTGGGCGGAAGGCCCGGTGTGGCTGGCAGACCAGCAGTGCCTGATTTTCAGCGATGTGAAAGGCAACAGAATGTTCCGTTGGGATGCGCAAAATGGCGTCAGCGTGTTTCGTGCCGAATCCCACTTTGCCAACGGCAACGCGCGGGACTTACAAGGGCGCTTGTTAACCTGCGAGCACGGTCGGCGCGGGATCAGCCGTACCGACGCCGCAGGCAATCACACCCTACTGGTGGATAAAGTCGATGGGCTGCGTTTTAACTCCCCCAACGATATCGCGGTGCGCCAGGACGGGTCGATTTGGTTTACCGATCCGCCCTACGGCATCGTCGGTGACGAAGAGGGCTATCGCGCCGCAAGTCAGGTCATTGGCTGCTACGTCTATCGCTTTGATGAAGCGCGTCACCAGGTCGCTATTGCCATCAGCGATACCCAGCGCCCCAACGGGCTGGCCTTTTCGCCAGATGATAAATGGCTATACGTGGCAGATATGTCGGTTATTGATTTTCCGAGCCAGGGTCGCCGGGAAATTCGTGCTTACCGTCTTGAAGGCGATAACGCGCTATTTTCCCACGTTGTAACCCAGGTCAAACCGGGTATTCCGGACGGATTTTGCGTCGACCAGGACGGGAATATTTACTGCAGCTGCGAAACGGGGATTTTGATTTTCTCCGCCGCAGGCGAATTACTGGACACCATTGCGGTCCCCGAGCGCGTCTCTAACTGCACCTTTGGTGGCCCCGACGGGAATGCGCTTTTTATTACGGCGACGACATCGCTGTACCGGGTGACCTTCACCCCGTCCCGCCTTCAGGGATAAACCAGAATCACACCGACACGCACCGGTCCTGCCGGCGTGTTTTTGCAACCCGACACTATTTAGTGGAATCACATTCCACTATGTGAAACATAAGATGTAATGGAGAAAACGTATGTTATTGAGTTTTTCTGACCTTAAAAATGAGTTTACCCGTGTCCTGCTGGCACGCGGCGTGGCGGCTGAAACTGCCGATGCCTGTGCAGAAATGTTCGCTCGCACCACCGAGTCAGGGGTCTATTCACACGGCGTAAACCGTTTCCCGCGCTTTATTCAGCAGCTGGAAAACGGCGATATCATCCCGGAGGCCCTGCCAAAACGTACCGCTTCATTGGGGGCAATTGAGCAGTGGGATGCCCAGCGTTCAATCGGTAACCTGACGGCGAAAAAAATGATGGATCGGGCTATTGAACTGGCTTCTGACCACGGTATTGGTCTGGTTGCGGTACGCAACGCCAACCACTGGATGCGCGGCGGCAGCTACGGCTGGCAGGCGGCGGAAAAAGGCTACATCGGTATCTGCTGGACCAACTCCATTGCCGTGATGCCGCCGTGGGGCGCCAAAGAGTGCCGCATCGGGACGAACCCACTGATCGTCGCTATTCCGTCGACGCCGATCACCATGGTGGACATGTCAATGTCGATGTTCTCCTACGGCATGCTGGAAGTGAACCGTCTGGCGGGCCGCCAGCTGCCGGTTGACGGCGGCTTCGATGACGAAGGCAACCTGACCAAAGACCCGGCACCCATCGAGAAAAACCGCCGTATTCTGCCGATGGGCTACTGGAAAGGTTCAGGCCTCTCCATTGTGCTGGACATGATCGCCACCCTGCTCTCCGATGGCGCTTCCGTTGCTGCAGTAACTGAAGACAACAGTGACGAATTCAACATTTCGCAAGTCTTTATCGCTATCGAAGTGGACAAGCTGATCGACGGAGCCACTCGCGACGCCAAGCTGCAACGCATCATGGATTACATCACCAGCGCCGAACGTGCCGACGAAAACGTGCCGGTCCGTCTGCCCGGTCATGAGTTTTCCCGTCTGCTGGAAGAGAACCGCCGCAACGGCATCACCGTTGATGACAGCGTGTGGGCAAAAATCAAAGCGCTGTAAGGAATATCATCATGATTTATGGACATATTTCCCAACCCAACGCCTGCCGGTACCCGGCGGCGATTGAAAAAGCACTGGATTTTTTGCGCACCACGGACTTCAGCAAGCTGGAGACCGGGGTGGTCGAAATCGAGGGGCGCACGATCTTCGCGCAGATCCTCGACCTGACCACCCGCCCGCACGATGAATTGCGCCCGGAAGTACACCGCCGCTACCTGGATATCCAGTTTTTATATTCCGGTGAAGAGCAGATCGGTGTTGCTATCGATACCGGCAATAATGTCGTCAGTGAAGAATTACTTGAGCAGCGGGATATTATTTTCTATCACCACAGCGAAAATGAATCGTTAATAGAAATGAGGCCGGGGAACTACGCCATATTTTTCCCGCAGGATGTTCACCGACCAGCCTGTAATAAACACCGGGCAACGGCAATCAGGAAAATAGTGGTTAAAGTTGCTATTTCCGCTTTAGATTAATCCGTAATTTATTTGTCGCACGACGATAAATAAAAGGAGTGAAAAATGGAAAGAAATGACGCCGGTTATATCATCGGCGCATATCCTTGTGCGCCCTCATTTCACCAAAAGAGCGAACAAGAAGAGACGGAATTCTGGCGCTTACTCGCGGACACGCCCCACATCCGTGGGCTCGAGCAGCCATGCCATGAGAACTTTCACCCCTATGGCGATGAGTGGTTGCTCCAGCATACGCCGCAGGAGTGGCAGATGGTGGTGACTGCCATCCCGGAAACCATGCGTCGCCGTGGCGGCGGCAACACGGCTTTCGGCCTGGCCTCCAGCGATGAAGAACAGCGCCTGGCATGCATCGAATTCCATCGTCATTTACACAACAAAATCAATGCGCTAAACAAACGTTTTGCTGGCAAGGTGATCGCCCTGGAACTGCAGGCAGCGCCGCTTGCAGGCAATGCGAACGTAGAGCAGGCAACCGATGCTTTCGCCCGCTCAATCAAAGAGATTGCGGCCTGGGACTGGTCATGCTCACTCGTACTGGAACATTGTGATGCCATGAACCAGCCGGCGCCACGCAAAGGCTTTTTGCCGCTGGAAAACGTGCTGGAGGTCCTGGCAGGTTACCGCATTGATATCTGTATCAACTGGGCGCGGTCGGCGATTGAAGGGCGTAACGCCGCCCTGCCGCTGACGCACGCTCAGGCGGTACATGCCGCAGGAAAACTGGGGGCGCTGATGTTCTCTGGCACCGCGACCGAAGGGCCGTATGGCGAATGGACTGACCTGCACACACCGTTCGCCCCGTTCTGCCCGCACAGCCTGTTAACGGCGGCGCACGCCAAAGAATTATTTAATGTGGCTGATTCAGCAAAATTACAGTTTGCCGGTATTAAGTTACTGGAAATTGATGAGAATGCTGATGCGAATCATCGCATAGCCATATTACGCGATGGCATTAACGCGTTAAACATAGCCCAACAATAAATATAAAGCGTCAATTTAATCGCAACGTCAGTTACTTTAAACACGAGATTAATATGAACACTTCCTCTTACGCTACAACCACGGATATTCCGCGCCAACGCTGGTTAAGAATTATTCCCCCTATTCTTATCGCGTGTATTATTTCCTATATGGACCGGGTCAACATTGCCTTTGCTATGCCCGGCGGGATGGATGCCGAACTCGGTATTTCCGCCACCATGGCAGGGCTTGCGGGCGGGATATTCTTTATCGGCTATCTGTTTTTACAGGTGCCGGGCGGGAAAATCGCGGTCCACGGCAGCGGCAAGAAGTTTATTGGTTGGTCGCTGGTCGCCTGGGCGGTCATTTCGGTCCTGACCGGGTTAATCACCAACCAGTATCAGCTGCTGGTCCTGCGTTTCTTACTGGGTGTCGCCGAAGGGGGCATGCTGCCCGTGGTGCTGACGATGATCAGCAACTGGTTCCCGGATGCTGAACGTGGCCGCGCCAACGCGATTGTGATTATGTTTGTCCCGATTGCCGGCATTATCACCGCCCCGCTCTCCGGATGGATCATTACCATCCTCGACTGGCGCTGGCTGTTCATTATTGAAGGCTTGCTCTCAGTGGTGGTATTAGCCCTGTGGGCCTATACCGTCTACGACCGTCCGCAGGAAGCCCGGTGGATTTCTGAAGCCGAAAAGCGCTACCTGGTCGATACCCTCGCCGCCGAACAACGCGCCATCGCCGGAACCACCGTCAAAAATGCGTCTCTCAGCGCTGTACTGGCCGACAGAACCATGTGGCAACTGATCGCCCTGAATTTCTTCTATCAGACCGGTATTTACGGCTACACCCTGTGGCTCCCCACCATTCTCAAAGAGCTGACGCACAGCAGCATGGGGCAGGTTGGGATGCTCGCTATCCTGCCGTACGTCGGGGCGATTGCCGGGATGTTCCTGTTCTCTTCCCTCTCTGACCGTACCGGAAAACGCAAACTGTTCGTCTGCCTGCCGCTGGTTGGCTTTGCCCTGTGCATGTTCCTGTCGGTGGCGTTGAAAAACAACGTCTGGCTGGCCTATGCCGCGCTGGTGGGTTGTGGCTTCTTCCTGCAGTCCGCGGCGGGGGTGTTCTGGACCATTCCGGCCCGCTTGTTCAGCGCTGAAATGGCCGGCGGCGCCCGTGGCGTCATCAACGCCCTCGGCAACCTCGGTGGCTTCTGCGGTCCCTACGCGGTGGGCGTACTGATCACCCTTTACAGCAAAGACGCCGGCGTTTACTGCCTGGCGATCTCCCTGGCGCTGGCTGCGCTGATGGCCCTTCTGCTGCCGTCGAAATGCGATACCGGCGCAGCCCCGGTAAAGACGATGAGCCCACGTAAACACGCGGCGTAACCCCTGCCGGGGGGTCTGCGCCTCCCGGCAACAAAGAGAATGCAAAGATGAGTGAGAAAAAGACCTTCTGGCTCGGTATCGACTGCGGTGGTACCTATCTGAAAGCCGGTTTATATGACGCCAAAGGTCATGAGCATGGCATTCATCGGCAATCGCTGCAGACGGCGTCGCCCCTGCCGGGCTATGCCGAACGCGACATGCACCAGCTCTGGCAACAGTGCGTGGCGACCATTGCCGGGCTACTACAACGCACCGGCGTCGTGGGCGAACAGATTACCGGGATCGGTATTTCGGCGCAGGGCAAGGGGCTGTTTCTCCTGGATAAACAGGATCGGCCACTGGGCAATGCCATGCTCTCCTCCGATCGCCGGGCGCTGGATATCGTCCAGCGCTGGCAGCAGGACGGCATCCCTGAGCAGCTGTATCCGGTCACCCGCCAGACGTTGTGGACCGGGCATCCGGCCTCGCTGCTGCGCTGGGTAAAAGAGCATGAACCTCAGCGTTACGCGCAAATCGGCAGCGTCATGATGGGCCACGACTACCTGCGCTGGTGCTTAACCGGCGTTAAAGGCTGCGAGGAGAGCAACATCTCCGAGTCCAACCTCTACAACATGGCAACCGGCCAGTACGACCCACAGCTGACCCGCTGGCTGGGCATCAGTGAAATCGATAACGCCTTACCGCCCATCGTCGGTTCAGCAGAAATATGCGGGGAAATCACCGCTCAGGCAGCCGCTATCACCGGTCTGGCGGCGGGAACTCCCGTCGTCGGCGGTCTGTTTGATGTGGTTTCCACCGCACTCTGCGCGGGTATCGAAGATGAGTTTACCCTCAATGCGGTAATGGGGACCTGGGCGGTGACCAGTGGAATAACCCACGGCCTGCGCAATCACGAGGCCCACCCTTACGTCTACGGTCGCTACGTCAATGACGGGCAGTACATCGTTCATGAAGCCAGCCCAACCTCTTCCGGCAATCTTGAATGGTTCACGGCCCAATGGGGCGACCTCTCTTTCGATGAGATCAACCGGGCCGTCGCCGGGCTGCCGAAAGCCGACGGCCAGCTCTTTTTCCTGCCGTTTCTCTATGGCAGCAACGCCGGGCTGGAGATGACCTGCGGGTTTTACGGCCTGCAGGCGCTGCACACCCGCGCCCATCTGCTGCAGGCGGTCTACGAAGGAGTGGTCTTCAGCCATATGACCCACCTGAACCGCATGCGTGAACGCTTTACCGATGTTCACGCCCTGCGCGTCACCGGCGGCCCGGCGCACTCTGACGTCTGGATGCAGATGCTGGCCGACGTCAGCGGTCTGTGCATCGAATTGCCGCAGGTCGAGGAGACCGGGTGCTTCGGCGCGGCGCTTGCCGCCCGCGTCGGGACCGGCGTCTACCGCACCTTCCAGGACGCCCAGCACGATTTACAACATCCGGTACGCACGCTGCAGCCCGATATGGCCGCGCACGCGCGTTACCAGCACAAATACCAGCAATACCAACATTTGATTCAGGCACTGCAGGGCTATCACGCCCGCATTAAGGAGCACGCACTATGAGCCGTCCATTACTGCAACTGGCGCTCGACCATACACATCTTCAGGCGGCACAGCACGATGTCGCCCTGTTACAGGACCACGTCGATATCGTCGAAGCCGGCACGATCCTGTGCCTTGCCGAAGGGCTGCGCGCGGTGACCGCCCTGCGCGCCCAGTGTCCGGACAAAATTATCGTCGCCGACTGGAAGGTGGCCGATGCCGGTGAAACCCTCGCACAGCACGCGTTTAACGCCGGCGCCAACTGGATGACTATCATCTGCGCCGCCCCGCTCGCCACGGTAGAGAAAGGCCACGCCGTGGCGCGGGCCTGCGGCGGAGAAATTCAGATGGAGCTGTTCGGCAACTGGACGCTGGAGGATGCCCGTGGCTGGTATCGCACCGGGGTTCGTCAGGCGATCTACCACCGCGGACGCGACGCCCAGGCCAGCGGGCAACAGTGGGGTGACGCCGATCTGACGCGCATGAAGGCGCTGTCGGATATTGGCCTCGAACTGTCGATTACCGGCGGGATCACCCCCGCTGACCTGGCGCTGTTCCGTGATATTAACGTTAAAGCGTTTATTGCCGGACGTGCATTATCAGACGCCGCCCACCCGGCACAGGTTGCCGCCGAATTCCACGCACAGATTGACGCCATCTGGGGAGAACAGCATGCGTAATCATCCGTTAGGTATCTATGAGAAAGCGCTGGCCAAAGATCTCAGCTGGCCGGAGCGGCTGGTGCTGGCAAAAAGCTGCGGGTTTGATTTTGTCGAAATGTCGGTAGATGAGACTGACGAACGCCTGTCACGCCTCGACTGGAGCCCCGCTCAGCGCGCCTCGCTGGTGACCGCCATGCTGGAGACCGGAGTAGCCATTCCGTCGATGTGCCTCTCCGCCCACCGCCGCTTCCCCTTTGGCAGCCGCGATGAGTCCATCCGCCAGCGGGCGCGGGAGATCATGACCAAAGCCATCCGTCTGGCGCGCGATCTGGGCATCCGCACCATTCAACTGGCGGGCTATGACGTCTACTACGAGGAGCACGATGAAGGCACCCGCCAGCGCTTTGCCGAAGGGCTGGCGTGGGCGGTGGAACAGGCCGCAGCTGCGCAGGTGATGCTGGCGGTGGAGATCATGGATACCGCCTTTATGAACTCCATCAGCAAGTGGAAAGCGTGGGATGAGATGCTCTCTTCCCCATGGTTCACCGTTTATCCGGACGTCGGCAACCTCAGCGCCTGGGGCAACGACGTGGCCGCCGAACTCAAACTGGGTATCGATCGCATCGCCGCCATCCACCTGAAAGATACCCAGCCGGTCACCGCGCACAGTCCCGGACAGTTTCGTGACGTGCCGTTTGGCGAAGGTTGTGTCGATTTTGTTGGCATTTTCAAAACCCTGCACGAACTGAACTATCGCGGATCGTTTCTGATTGAAATGTGGACGGAGAAAGCCAGCGAACCGGTGCTGGAAATTATCCAGGCACGTCGCTGGATTGAATCGCGGATGCAGGAAGGAGGATTTACATGTTAGAACAACTCAAAGCCAAGGTCCTGGCTGCCAACCTGGCGCTGCCGGCCCACCAGCTGGTGACGTTTACCTGGGGCAACGTCAGCGCGGTCGATGACACGCGCACGCTGATGGTCATCAAACCTTCCGGTGTCGAATATACGGTAATGACCGCCGACGATATGGTGGTGGTGGAGTTAGCCAGCGGCAAGGTCGTTGAAGGCAGCAAAAAACCGTCGTCCGATACCCCGACCCATCTGGCGCTCTATCGCCGCTATCCGCAGATCGGCGGGATCGTGCACACCCATTCCCGCCACGCGACGATCTGGTCGCAGGCGGGCATTGACCTGCCGGCATGGGGCACCACCCATGCCGACTATTTCTACGGCGCCATTCCCTGTACCCGTCTGATGACAGTGGACGAAATTAACGGCGAATACGAATATCAGACCGGCGAAGTGATCATTAAAACCTTTGAAGAGCGCGGGCTGGATCCGGCGCAAATTCCGGCGGTCCTCGTCCACTCACACGGCCCGTTTGCCTGGGGCAAAGATGCCGCCGATGCCGTGCATAACGCGGTGGTGCTGGAGGAGTGCGCTTACATGGGGCTGTTCTCGCGCCAGCTGGCCCCGCAACTGCCTGATATGCAGTCTGAACTGCTCGATAAACACTATTTGCGTAAACACGGCGCCAATGCCTATTACGGGCAAAACTGACCACCCTACCACCGCGCCTTCTCCGCCCGGAGGAGGCCGTTCCTACGCCGAATTCACGTGCTCCTTACAGTAGCGACGCTTCCATGCCGCCGGGGTCAGACCGGTGTGCTTGCGGAAAATTTTGCGGAAATAGCCCACATCATTAAACCCGCATTTCGACGCCACGTCGGTCAATGACAGCGAATCGCTGATCAGCAGCTTTTCCGCCGCCCTCACCCGCTGGCGATGCAGCGCTTCGGTTAGCGTCAGCCTGAAAGCATGGCGATAGACGCGCCCGAGGTAGTCCGCGTTGCAGTGCAGCTCCTTCGCCAGCGTGGAGGCAGAAATGGGCAGATGAAACCGGGTGAGGATGATTTGCTGCGCTTTCCAGGCCAGCGCGGTGCCGGGACTATCGGCAGGCTGTTCGCTGGCCGCCGCCGCAATCTTCTGCAAAATCAGCAGCAGGATCAGCTCCAGCGCGACGCTACGATGAATATTTTCCTGTTCATGCAAGAATTGCCTGAACAGGGAGATAATATATTGCGGCTCACTCACCCGCGTGTGCTGGGGCACCGCCAGCAGCGCTTCGGGCGGCGAGGCGGCCTCGTCTGCTACCACTTCGAAATGCAGCCAGTAGAATTTTAAATCCGCCGGAAATTGCCCTACCCCGACATGCAAGCGCTCTGGCCACAGCAGCAAACTTTCCCCGGCATTCACGCTAAATACCTCGTTATCTTCGCGAATCGTTAATGTCCCTTTTTCAACGAAGATAATTTCCCAGGAACGAAGCTGTCGTGCCGGATGGCTACCAATACCGCGAGAAATAAATAACCCGCCATTTTGGACTTTAATCGGTAAAGACATGGATAATTCAAGCATAGATATGAAAATCCCCGCTATTTGCATCACCAGATATTCTCTTTCCCTTTGATTATTCACGATAAAACAGCATGATTCAGGATCGCAATCACACTTTTATCATGAAGTCGGAATCGTCACCTTTTTATACTTTTCCCTTCCCTTGTTAGCCCAGGTATTTAGTGCAGAATAAATAACGTACTTTGCAAATGACAAATAAAAGCCCGCACTTCAGCGGGATATTATTCCGCACATCATCTCCGGGAGTTATTTATGACTTCGGCTCCGATTACCACAAGTGATTTAGCACAACGCACTCAGGACGATTCCCTCACGCTCCGTGAAAAAATCGGTTACGGCCTGGGCGATGCGGGCGGGACGGTCATTACCTGCCTGATCATGAACTTTTTAACTTTCTTCTATACCGACGTGTTTGGACTGACGCCGGCGCTGGTCGGGACGCTATTCCTGGCGCTGCGCGTGTTTGACGCCATCTCCGACCCGATCATGGGCGTGCTGGCCGACCGCACCCAAAGCCGCTGGGGACGCTTTCGCCCGTGGCAGCTATGGATAGCGTTGCCCATCGGCATTATCGGCGTACTGACCTTTACCGTGCCGGATGCCGGTATGGGCGTAAAAATCGCCTGGGCTTTCGGCACGTATCTGCTGCTGTCGGTGAGCTATACCGCGATTAACGTGCCCTACTGCGCGCTGATTAACACTATGACCACGCGCCACAGCGAAGTGATCTCGTGTCAGGCGTGGCGTTTTGTCTTGTGCGGCGTGGCAGGATTCCTGGTATCCGTTGGGCTGCCGTGGCTGGTGAAGGCGCTCGGTCAGGGCAACACCGCACAGGGCTATCAGTATGGCGTCGGCGTACTCTGCGCCATTGCGGTGGTGATGTTCCTGTGCTGCTTCTTCTGGGTTCGCGAACGCGTCTCGTTGGACATGATGGGGAAATTCACCCTGCGCGAACATATCGCCGGACTGCGCCAGAATGACCAGCTGCTGCTGATGCTGGTGATGTCGTTCCTGCTGATCAACGTCTTTAATATCCGCGGCGGCGGCTACATGTACTTCATCACCTACGTGTTGGGCGGCTCGACCGGCTATACCTCGCTGTTCTTCACCATGGTGACCTTCGCCTCGATTGGCGGCTCGGTGATTATCAACCTGCTGTCGCGCCGCTTTGATACCGTCAAACTCTATTACTACACCAACCTGGTGTTAGCCGCGATCGCCTTCGCGATGTGGTTTTTACCGACCGGCCCGGCCTACCAGACCTTATGGCTGGTGGTGATCCTCAGTAACGGCATCATTCTCGGCTTCACCCTGCCGCTGCACTTCTCGCTGATGGCCTTCTCCGACGATTACGGTGAATGGAAAACCGGCGTGCGCTCTTCCGGCATGAACTTCGCCTTTAACCTGTTCTTCATCAAGCTGGCATGGGCCTCCAGCGCCGGCATTATCAGCCTGGTGTTTATCTATGTGGCCTATCAGCCGGGCGCGGAAAACCAAACCGCATCATCGCTGGCCGGCATCTCCAGCATGGAGACCCTGTTGCCGGCCCTGTTCCACCTGCTGCTGGCCTTCACCATTCGCGCCTGCAAGCTTAATAATCCTATGATGGCGCGCATTGCCAGCGACCTGCGCACGCGTCACGTCCAGTCTTAAGGAGTCCGTTATGTCTGTTATGGAAGTCGATCTGCACAAACTGAAAATCAACGACCCGTTCCTCGGCCAGTACCAGCAGCTGGTGCGCGATGTGGTGATCCCGTATCAATGGGATGCGCTAAACGACCGTATTGCCGAGGCGGATCCGAGCCATGCAATCGAAAACTTCCGGATTGCCGCAGGGCAGCAGGAAGGAGAATTTTACGGCATGGTCTTTCAGGACAGCGACGTGGCTAAATGGCTGGAAGCCGTTGCCTGGTCGCTATGTCAGAAGCCGGACGCCGAACTGGAAAAAACCGCTGACGAGGTGATTGAACTGGTGGCGGCCGCCCAGTGCGAAGATGGCTACCTGAACACCTACTTCACGGTCAAAGCCCCGGCGGAACGCTGGACTAACCTTGCAGAATGTCATGAGCTGTACTGCGCGGGCCACATGATTGAAGCGGGCGTCGCCTTCTTCCAGGCCACCGGCAAACGCCGCCTTCTGGAGGTCGTTTGCCGTCTTGCCGATCATATCGACAACGTGTTCGGCCCCGGCGACAACCAGCTGCACGGCTACCCTGGCCACCCGGAGATCGAGCTGGCGTTAATGCGCCTGTACGACATTACCCAGGAGCCGCGTTATCTGGCGCTGGTGAACTATTTCGTTGAAGAGCGCGGCACGCAGCCGCACTTTTACGATATCGAATATGAAAAGCGTGGCAAAACCTCCTACTGGAATACCTACGGCCCGGCCTGGATGGTGATGGATAAGCCCTACAGCCAGGCGCACCAGCCGATTTCCGAACAGCCTGTCGCCATCGGCCATGCGGTACGTTTTGTCTACCTGATGACCGGCGTCGCCCATCTCGCCCGCTTAAGTCAGGACGAGGGCAAACGTCAGGACTGCCTGCGCCTGTGGAACAATATGGCTCAGCGCCAGCTGTATATTACCGGCGGCATTGGTTCGCAGAGCAGCGGCGAAGCCTTCAGCAGCGACTATGACCTACCAAACGACACGGTCTACGCGGAAAGCTGCGCGTCTATCGGACTGATGATGTTTGCCCGTCGGATGCTGGAGATGGAAGCCGACAGCCAGTATGCCGATGTGATGGAGCGTGCGCTGTATAACACCGTGCTGGGCGGGATGGCGCTGGATGGTAAACACTTCTTTTACGTTAACCCGCTGGAAGTGCACCCGACATCGTTAAAATTCAACCATATCTATGACCACGTGAAGCCGGTGCGTCAACGCTGGTTTGGCTGCGCCTGCTGCCCGCCAAACATAGCCCGCGTACTGACCTCGCTGGGGCACTATATCTACACGCCGCATCAGGATGCGCTGTACATCAACCTGTACGTGGGTAACAGCGCGGAGATCCCGGTGGGTGATGAAACCCTGCGCCTGCGGATCAGCGGTAACTATCCGTGGCAGGAGCAGGTGAAGATAGCTGTCGACTCACCGACGCCGATCAATCACACCCTGGCGCTGCGCCTGCCGGACTGGTGCGATAACCCGCAGGTGACGCTCAACGGCAAGCCAGTGGCCCAGGATGTACGCAAGGGGTATCTGCATATTAGCCATCGCTGGCAGGAAGGCGACACGCTTCTGTTAACGCTGCCGATGCCGGTGCGCCGCCTTTACGGTAATCCGCTGGTGCGTCATCAGGCCGGCCAGGTCGCTGTCCAGCGCGGTCCGCTAGTGTACTGCCTGGAGCAGGCGGATAACGGCGAGCAATTGCATAACCTGCAGCTGCCGCGCAACGCCGGGTTCAGCGCCTTTGAAGGGAAAGGGATTTTTGCCCACAAGGTGATCCTGCAGGCGCCAGGTTATAAGCAGACAGCGGAAGACGCCGGCCAGCAGGCGCTATGGCATTATGATCGTGCGCCGACAACCCGCCAGCCGCAGACCCTGACCTTTATTCCGTGGTTTAGCTGGGCCAACCGTGGCGAAGGCGAGATGCGCATTTGGGTAAAAGAAGCAGAGGAATAAGCGCGAAGGTTGTCGCTGAACCACTGGCGGATTCAGATTTCCCGGTAGCGCTGCGCTGAGCGGGCTACCGGGTCGGTCTGGTAGCCCGGACAGGCGGGTCAAGCACCGCCTCCGGGATTTCCCTGGCTACAGGAACAGTGCCTTATCACGCAGGATATGGTCGTTGCCACGTCGGCGGGTAAAGCCAATCCGGTCGAAATATTCAAGAATCTGAATCGCCAGCTTGCGCCCGACATTCAGCGTGTCGCGGAAGTCTGCGGCGCAGGTTGAACCGCGCCGCTGATCCAAATCGCGGATCATTCTGGCAAAGGCCACGATCCGATCGTTGCGGTAATAACGATCTTTGACGATCGCGGTAATCATCCCCTGCTGCGCCGCCTGACGCAGCACCGCGCGCATCAGCGCCTCTTCAACGCCCGCCTCTTTCGCCAGGTCACGTACCCACCAGGGCTCGTCGGCAAACAGGTCGGCAACCCGCAGCCAGATGCTCTGCTGTTCTTCGGTAAAGCCCGCTTTGTGTTCCGGCAGATGTAACCATCCGTGATGGCTATCGATAGTCCCGCTGGCGCGCATCTGCTCAATCAGCAGCAGTACCAGCGCTTCGTCCTCCATCGGCAGCGCAATACGTCGCAAACGCTCGCGGCCCGGACCCGGCTCATCGCGATGCTGATCGTGATAGCGCGCCAGGGCATCAAGCAGCTTGCGCTGCCAGCGCGCCGCCAGCGGGGCGCTGAGCAGACTGTTGCCCGCCTGCAGGTAATCCGGGCGGTTAATCAACACGTTCAGGCCTTCATCGCTGAGCTGGCGCGCCCAGGCAAAATCATCAAGACGGACGGCATCGCGTTGCAGATGAATATCCAGCGCCTGAGCATCATCCCCCTGCGACGCGGCTAACGCCGCCAGCCATTGTAAATATTCAGGCTTACGCTTGCCGCGCCGCGGCGGATTTAGCGTCACCACGCGGGCACCCGCCAGGGTAACGCGAGCGGAGATATCGCGCAGCACCAGGCGGTCGTTATCTGCCAGCCACAGCGGAGTATCGAGTACCAGTTCGGCGAGATCCCCCTCCAGCAGCGATACGCGTCCGGTAATATGGCTGGCGGCATGATGGATATGCAAAGATTGCCATTGCGTCAACGGCGTGTGGCACTGCAACTCAACGATCACCCGTTCAGAAGCCTCCGGCGGCCGCACCGAGAGCAGCCAGTCGCCGCGATTCAGCGCCTCTTTTTGCGCATCGCCAACAATATTCAGGGCGATACGCTGGCCTGCCCAGGCCTGCCCGACGGCCTGGTTCTGGGCGTGCAGACCGCGCACGCGCATCGGTTTATCGACCCCGGTCAGCCACAGCGTATCACCCACATTGACCTCGCCCGATAGCGCCGTTCCGGTCACCACCAGCCCGGCACCTTTAACCGTAAAGGCCCGGTCGATCGCCAGGCGAAAACGCTGGTGCTGCGGGTGCGCACGGGCGGACAGCTGCAGTAAATGCTCGCGCAGTTCGGCGATCCCCTGGTTTTCAGTAGCCGCGGTGGCAAACAACGTGGCGTCGGTAAAACCAAATTCTGCCAGCACCGCCGTCACGTCGCCACGCACCTCTTCAACGCGCTGCGCCTCGACGCGGTCCGCTTTGGTCAGCGCGACGGTCAGCGACGGCTTTCCCGTCAGCTGCAGGATGGCCAGATGCTCGCGGGTCTGCGCCATCACGCCATCATCGCAGGCCACCACCAGCAGCGCGTGGTCAATGCCACCCACGCCCGCCAGCATGTTAGACAAAAACTTTTCGTGGCCAGGCACATCGATAAACCCCAGAACGCGACCGTCGGGCTGCGGCCAATAGGCGTACCCCAGATCGATCGTCATCCCGCGTGATTTCTCTTCCGGCAGGCGGTCAGCATTAACGCCGGTAATCGCCTGCAGCAGCGTTGTTTTACCGTGGTCAACATGTCCGGCGGTGGCAATAATCATTGTAATAACATCTCCATAAACCGGGGTTCATCTTCAAGACAGCGCAAGTCCAGCCACAGACGCCCATCGTAAATCCGTCCGATAACCGGGATCGTCAGCCCGCGCCAACGGGCCGCCAGCGCCTCCAGCTGACTGCCACGACCATCGCGCGGCGTAAAGGTCAGCGCCGCCCCAGGCAGACGGTCTACCGGTAGCGAACCGCTGCCAATTTGCGACTGACATGGCTCCACCCGCACCTCAAACTGCGTGTAGTGCGCGGCCAGCAACGGCTGCAGGCGCAACGCCTGCGCCTGAATCGCCTCCGCCGTGCGGGTCAGCAGGCGCAGGGTGGGCAGCCGATCGGCCAGCGTTTCCGGATGCAGATAGAGCCGCAGAGTGGCTTCCAGCGCGGCAAGGGTCATTTTATCCGCTCGCAGCGCGCGCTTAAGCGGGTGCTGCTGCAGACGGGCAATCATCGCCTTCTCACCAACGATAATCCCCGCCTGCGGACCACCCAGCAGCTTATCGCCGGAGAAGCTCACCAGACTGACTCCCGCCGCGATCATCTCCTGCGGCATCGGCTCTTTCGGCAGACCATACTGGCTCAGGTCAACCAGCGAACCACTGCCCAAATCAGCCACCACCGGAATCCCCGTTTCGCGGCCAATCGCCGCCAGTCCGGCCTCATCGACGGCCGTCGTGAAGCCCTCGATGCTGTAATTGCTGGTATGGACCTTCATCAACAGCCCGGTATTCTCATTCACGGCCTGACGATAATCTTTCGCATGGGTGCGGTTGGTGGTGCCGACTTCATGCAGGATACAACCCGCCTGGCGCATCACATCGGGAATACGGAATGCACCGCCGATCTCCACCAGCTCGCCGCGCGAGAGCACCACTTCTTTACCGCCGGCGGTGGCCGCCAGCATCAGCAGCACCGCCGCAGCGTTATTGTTGACGATGCAGGCATCTTCCGCGCCGGTTATGCGGCACAGCAGCTCCGCCAGCGCCCGATCGCGGTGGCCGCGCCCGGCATCATCCAGGCTGTACTCCAGCGTGACCGGCGCACGCATCGCCTGTGCAACTGCGTCAACCGCCGCTTCTGCCTGAATTGCGCGCCCCAGGTTGGTATGCAGCACCGTGCCGGTGAGATTGAACACCGGGCGCAGCGCGCTTTGCAGCGTTTGCGCCAGCCGTCGCCCGGTTTCCTGCGGCCAGTCATCGCACCAGGCCGGCAGCGCCTGCTGCTGACGAATGTATTCCCGCGCCTCCTCCAGCATCTGGCGCAACAGCGCCACCACCTGAGCATGGCCATAGCGGGCCAGCACAGCAGAAAAAGCGGGATCGCGAAGCAAACGGTCGGTGGCCGGCAGCCGGGTGTAAAGCGCACGAATATCGGTAGTCATGAATGGACCTGGCGGTAAGTTATTTACCCCCCTCCCGACGGGAGAGGGAGTCAACAAATCAGCGGTGATTGTAACGTCTCCGGGAGGAAACTGTTACCTGCCTGGGTCAAGTCCTTGGCGGTTCGGTACGGGCAAAACTGGCGCGCTGGAAAAGCGCATCGACCAGCTTAATCAGCTGAGGCCGCGTCGCGCACCAGCCGGGCGCAACCCGCCGAAAGTTGAGATAGGCAATCGCGCACGCCGCTGAAATCGTGGCCAGATTGACCTCGTCGATACGCAGACTGCCATCGGCGACATAGGCTTCCAGCGCATCGAGTCCCCGGGTCACTTTCTCCCGCTGGCGCAGCAGCTCGCTTTCTGACTGCTGCGCAGCCGGACGGCTCTTTTCGCGCACCAGCGCCTGCGCCGCCTCCATTACGCCGTCGGCCAGCGCCTCCAGCTGACGCATTTTCAACGCCGCTTTCGGGTCCGCTGGCACCATTGCCGGCGCAGCGCCGAGTTGATCAAGGTATTGCGCGATAATGGGGGAGTCATACCAACATTCGCCGCCGTCCGTGACCAGCACCGGCACCTTACCCAAGGGATTGTATTTCCCGACGCCGTTCACGTCCTGGTAGGGAAATTCATTGACGAATTCGAAGGGGAGGTTTTTCTCCAGCAGAATGACGGAGATTTTACGCACAAAGGGACTGGTGTAGCTGCCGATCAGTTTCATTACCTGCTCCTTTCGCCAACAAAAAAGTAGAAGCCTGATGGGACAGGCTCTATAGCCAAAATAGTTCGAGTTGCAGGACCACAACGTTTTCGACGTTGTTGAACAGCGTTTACGCTGCCCCCACAGGGGCGAGGCCGAAGGCCGAGTAACGCGGCGACGCAGAGAACCCCCAGTCACTTACTCAAGTAAGTGACTGGGGTGAACGAGGACAAATTCGTCAGGAACGAATTTGAACGCTGTTCGCAGCGCCCGTAGGGCAAGGCCCAGGGATGGGCCGAGTATTGCCAACGACCATGCAACTTGAAGTATGACGGGTATAAGTATGGTTCAGGCGCAGGCAAAAGGCAGGTCAGACTTAACGTCAGCCTGCCTTCATCGCAATTAATGATCCAGGTAGAGGTAGTGCATCCAGCTAGTCATGCGCAGCAGGACCTTTCTCATGACCGATACATGGCTGAAGTGGTCGGAATAGACCGCCACCTGAGCATAAATACCGTCCGGCAGCGAGTCGACATCCGCGTTGGGATCCAGCTCAATTGTCGCCAGTACGCCATCGGTTCCCGGTAAGACCGTCAGCGACTGTAATGCCCCTTGAGCCTGGTAAGATCCACCCGGGACCACCGGAAGAATATTGGTCAGCTTGCCATGGAATACCTGGCCCGGCAGCGCGTTAAAGACCACTTCGGCATCATCGCCTGGCTTCAGTCGCAGCAGCGAGTTTTGGCGGAACTGAGCAACAATCTGCCGTTTTTGTTCCGGGATAAAGACCATCACCGGGCGCAGCGGCAGCGCTGCCGCATAGGTGCCGGGACGGATCAGCACCTGGGTAACATAGCCGTTGCTTGGCGCGCGAATAACGGTCTGGTCGAGGTTATATTTCGCCTCCGCCAACTGCGCGCGCAGACTGACAACCTGCGACTGCTCACCGCCCACCATGCTGTCCAGTTGACTCTGAATCTGTGCCTGCTCGGCAACCGATGCTTTTACTAACGCATCCTGCGCCAGATAGTTTTGCCGGGCATTATCGATATCGCTTTCAGAGAACGGGTTGACCCGCGCCTGGCTGCCTTTCAGGTAGCGTTGGTAGTCTTTGTAGAGCCGATCGCGCTCGGCGGAAACACGCACCGTGTTTGCCTGCGCTTCTGAAAGCTGCGCCTTCAGAGTGTTGATGCTGTGCAGCGCGGTCACCAGATCGGCCTGCAGTCTATCTACCCGGGCCTGATAGCGCACGGGATCAATCGTAAACAGGACATCACCCTTATTAACACGTTGATTCGTTTTATCCGTCACGGTACTGACGATACCGGTCACCTGTGGCGTAATGGGAATCGAAATAACCGCCTTTTGTGCAGTAAATGTATAAGGATGGTTATAGTTCATTAATAAAATAAGGGCGCTGACGAGAAATATACCGCCTAATGCCGCCGTGGCGAGAGTCCACTGGTTAACCGGAATGCGAAATATCTTAAAAACCGCCCATGCAATCGCCACATAGGTCAATACAATTAACAGATCCATGATTAGCGCTCCGGGGTCTCTTTATCTGCGGATGAGGGCACCGCACCCAGTCTTTTTTCCAGCTCGGCAACACGTTGTGAAAGCCGATCGATATCGGGATCGCGTTCAGATGGAGGAAGATGAGATTTCATTCCCCACCCGCGCTCAGGCTGGTAGAGAGTGGCCCAGATCCACAGGAATGGCCAGATAACATGCAGCGTAAACAGGCTCACCCACCCGGCGGTATGGATGGCATCAGCGTGGGGATGATTACGTTTTTTAGCCATTAAATAGGGAATATCATGAATCGCGATAATTCCATAAAAGAGAACCAGAAAAACGAAGATCAATACACCCAGCGCAAAATAGTTGAGAAACATATGTGCCTCACTAAACACGACGTCAGCTCATCAATGATATAAAATGGTAAGCAACCAAATTAATTAATGAAATTTAAGTAAAAGGAAAATGCACTTATAATTTAAGGCCGGGGAGTATTGTTTTTAGTTATTCTCCTTGCAAGTTTTTAAGCGTGACAAAATATATCCTGAAGAACTATAGACTTATCTTTACATGTTGAGCTTAAGCCACATTCTGACTTTTTTCCATACGGTACGCCGATGATGTTTTTTCATTCTGCAGCCTGTTTACCGACGCCGGCCATAGTGCGAGCGAACAGAGTTTGCCGGCGATCACATCCGCAAAATTCAGCGAATTATTTTTTGTGAACAAAGTCACAATATCGAGACAAATCGAAAACAATATTATGTGATGCAATTCACATTAATTAGCCTAATCAGGCGAATTTTGACCCATTGTCTTTTTTTTGCACACCCATTTTGTGATGCACATCACTACAAATACCTGCCAGATACCTATATTCATGTGATCAGAATCACACTAAAACCCACCGACTGGACAGTTTAACGATTCAGTGCCAGATTCGCTTTATCAATCAGGGTCCGGCGACCTCTGCCGCCATATTCACAACAAGCCTCGGGCTTTTAGCCTACGCGATAAGCAAAACAGAAGAAGGGGTGTTTTATGTCATCCGATATCAAGATCAAGGTGCAAAGCTTTGGTCGTTTCCTCAGCAATATGGTGATGCCAAACATCGGCGCGTTTATCGCGTGGGGTATCATCACCGCATTATTCATACCGACAGGGTGGTTACCGAATGAGACGCTGGCGAAGTTAGTCGGCCCGATGATCACCTACCTGCTGCCGCTGCTTATCGGCTATACCGGCGGTAAGTTAATTGGCGGTGAGCGTGGCGGCGTCGTCGGTGCCATTACCACCATGGGCGTCATCGTCGGCGCGGACATGCCGATGTTCCTCGGCGCCATGATCGCAGGTCCACTGGGCGGCTGGGCGATTAAACATTTTGATAGCTGGGTAGACGGTAAGATTAAGTCCGGTTTCGAGATGCTGGTGAACAACTTCTCCGCCGGTATTATCGGGATGATCCTCGCCATTCTGGCATTCCTCGGCATTGGCCCGGCGGTTGAAGTCCTGTCCAAAATTCTGGCGGCGGGCGTTAACTTCATGGTTGTCCATGACATGCTGCCGCTGGCATCTATCTTCGTTGAACCGGCGAAAATCCTGTTCCTGAACAATGCTATCAACCACGGTATCTTCTCGCCGCTGGGTATCCAGCAGTCTCATGAGCTGGGCAAATCAATCTTCTTCCTGATTGAAGCCAACCCGGGCCCGGGGATGGGCGTACTGCTGGCATACATGTTCTTTGGTCGCGGTAACGCGAAGCAGTCTGCAGGCGGTGCGGCAATCATCCACTTCCTGGGCGGTATCCACGAAATCTACTTCCCGTACGTACTGATGAACCCGCGTCTGATCCTTGCCGTTATTCTCGGCGGTATGACCGGCGTGTTCACCCTGACTATCCTCAACGGCGGTCTGGTTTCTCCTGCTTCCCCAGGTTCTATCCTTGCGGTGCTGGCGATGACGCCGAAAGGGGCGTACTTCGCTAACATCGCGGCCATTATTGCCGCAATGGCCGTCTCCTTTGTGGTCTCCGCCATTCTGCTGAAAACCAGCAAAGTGAAAGAAGAAGATGATATCGATGCTGCGACCCGTCGCATGCAGGATATGAAAGCTGAATCCAAAGGCGCGGCTACTCCGCTGTCTGCAGGTACCGTGGCTAACGATCTGAGCCACGTGCGCAAAATCATCGTGGCCTGCGATGCCGGCATGGGTTCCAGCGCCATGGGTGCCGGGGTGCTGCGTAAAAAAGTGCAGGATGCGGGGCTGGGCAATATCTCCGTCACCAACTGCGCCATTAACAACCTGCCGCCGGATGTCGACCTGGTGATTACCCACCGCGATCTGACCGAGCGGGCGATGCGCCAGGTGCCGCAGGCCCAGCACATTTCGCTGACCAACTTCCTCGACAGCGGCCTGTACACCAGCCTGACCGAGCGTCTGGTTGCGGCGCAGCGCCATACTGACAACGAAGAGAAAGTCCGCGGCAGTCTGAAAGACAGCTTCGAGGCCGCCGATACAAATCTGTTTAAGCTTGGCGCAGAGAATATCTTCCTCGGTCGCAAAGCGGCGACCAAAGAAGAGGCGATCCGCTTCGCGGGCGAGCAGCTGGTGAAAGGCGGCTACGTTGAGCCTGAATATGTCCAGGCGATGCTGGATCGTGAAAAACTGACCTCCACCTATCTGGGCGAGTCCATCGCGGTACCACACGGCACGATTGAAGCTAAAGATCGCGTCCTGAAGACCGGCGTAGTGTTCTGCCAGTATCCGGAAGGGGTTCGCTTTGGCGAAGACGAAGATGACGTAGCCCGTCTGGTTATCGGTATCGCGGCACGCAATAACGAGCACATTCACGTGATTACCAGCCTGACTAACGCGCTGGATGATGAGTCGGTGATTGAGCGCCTGACCCGCACCACCAGCGTTGAAGAAGTGCTGGCGCTGCTGAAAGGCACCAAAGCGTAAACGGTCCCGGCCACGCCGGGAGACGAATCACCCTCTCTCTCTGACTGGAGAGAGAGGGTTCGGGTGAGGGGCAAGCCTCACCCGAACCCTCTCAGGTAAAAACATTAATGAAGGTTAATACTATGAATGCATTACATTTTGGCGCAGGTAATATCGGACGTGGCTTCATCGGCAAATTGCTGGCTGACGCGGGGATCGCGTTAACATTCGCCGATGTGAATCAGGTGGTACTTGACGCCCTGAATGCCCGTCATAGCTATCAGGTTCACGTCGTCGGTGAAAACGAGCAGGTCGATACCGTTTCCGGCGTCAATGCCGTCAGCAGCATCGGCGATGAAGTGATTGACCTGATTGCCCGCGTTGACCTGATCACCACCGCCGTCGGCCCGGTTGTGCTGGAGCGCATTGCGCCGGCTATAGCGCAGGGGCTGGCGAAGCGTAAAGCGCAGGGAATCACCGCCCCGCTAAACATCATTGCCTGTGAAAACATGGTGCGCGGAACCACGCAGCTTAAAGGCCACGTGTTTAACGCTCTGGCGGAAGAAGACAAAGCCTGGGTAGAAGCCAACGTCGGCTTTGTCGATTCCGCCGTTGACCGTATTGTTCCCCCGTCCGCCTCTGCGACGCATGACCCGCTGGAAGTGACCGTGGAAACCTTCAGCGAGTGGATCGTCGATAAAACTCAGTTTAAAGGCACTTTGCCGGCGATCCCTGGCATGGAATTAACCGACAACCTGATGGCATTTGTCGAACGTAAGCTATTCACCTTAAACACCGGACATGCTATAACCGCCTACCTCGGAAAACTGGCCGGGCACCAGACGATCCGCGACGCGATTCTCGATGAGAACATTCGCGCCGTGGTGAAAGGGGCGATGGAAGAGAGCGGCGCGGTACTGATCAAGCGCTACGGCTTTGATGCACAGAAGCACGCCGCCTACATCCAGAAAATCCTCGGCCGTTTCGAGAATCCGTACCTGAAAGATGACGTTGAGCGCGTAGGTCGTCAGCCGCTGCGTAAACTGAGCGCGGGCGATCGTCTGATTAAGCCGCTGCTTGGTACGCTGGAATATGCTCTGCCGCACGTCAATCTGGTCAAAGGGATCGCTGCGGCAATGCACTTCCGCAGCGAAGAAGACCCGCAGGCGCAGGAGCTGGCAGCCTTGATTAACGAGAAGGGCCCCCAGGCTGCGCTGGCACAGATTTCTGGTCTGGATGCAGCAAGTGCCGTGGTGACCGAGGCCGTTAACGACTACAACGCCACCAAATGAGGCAAGACCTGGCGCGGTACGAACCGCGCCCATTACTACTCCTGTCAGATATGCAGGCAATAATGGAAGAAACACAGGCATTTGAAAACCGCGTGCTTGAGCGTCTGAATGCTGGCAAAACCGTACGAAGCTTCCTGATCGCCACCGTCGAGCTACTCACGGAAGCGGTCAATATTCTGGTGCTTCAGGTGTTCCGTAAAGACGACTACGCGGTGAAATACGCAGTGGAGCCATTGCTGGATGGCGATGGGCCGCTGGGGGACCTTTCTGTACGCCTGAAGCTGATTTACGGCCTTGGGGTGATTAGCCGCGCCGAATACGAAGACGCCGAGCTGCTGATGGCCCTGCGTGAAGAGTTGAATCACGACGGAAATGAGTACAGTTTTACCGATGATGAGATTCTTGGGCCTTTTGGCGAACTGCATTGTGTGACCGCCCTGCCGCCGACGCCGCTGTTTGATGACAGCGACGAAGAACTGCTGGCAATGCAGAAGCTGCGCTACCAGCAGGTTGTACGTTCAACAATGATGCTGTCTCTGACCGAGCTGATTTCCCGAATCAGCTTGAAAAAAGCCTTTCAGAAATCAACGCTCTGACCCGGATTCCACCTGGTCACAAGCCGGCCGGTAAAGCTGCCTGTAATACTCCAGACGACTCAGATACAGCGCCTCTTTGTTCTGCGGAATTTCCCGCGGCACGTTCTGCAAACGCGGGGATTTTTTCAGATACTCCATAAAAGCCTGGCTTGAAGCCATAAAATCAACTGTCTTGTCGATAATACGCGGTACGCCGTCACCGATTTTTGCCATCTCGCCCTCCAGTTTTCAGGGATCATCCTGTAAAGGATTAGCGAAAAGCGAGGTCAGGGTTGAGGAAAACGTGCGGTATAGACGACACACTTCACAGAGATGAAAAACAGGCCACTCTTAGTCATAATATTATTAACATTCATATAATTAGAAATCATTACCTCTGAGACTTCCGCGGAAAAAACGCCGGATTGTGGATAAATGACTACCCACAACAGAAGTCACAGCACATACTATATGTTGTCGAAATCCCTTTATTAATAGATCAAGTCATCATGAAAGAAGTCGAAAAGAATGAAATCAAGCGTTTGAGCGACCGCCTCGACGCCATCCGCCACCAGCAGGCAGACCTGTCTCTGGTGGAAGCTGCGGACAAATACGCCGAGCTGGAAAAAGAAAAAACGACCCTCGAAGCCGAAATTATTCGCCTGCGCGAAGTTCAGGGCCAGAAACTGAGCAAAGAAGCGCAGAAGCTGATGAGCCTGCCGCATCGCCGCGCGATTACGAAAAAAGAGCAGGCCGATATGGGCAAGCTGAAGAAAAGCGTTCGCGGACTGGTGATTGTTCATCCGATGACCGCCCTCGGTCGCGAGATGAACCTCAAAGAAATGACCGGCTTCGCTAAAACCGAGTTCTAATCTTTTAGTCCCGAGGCCTCCCCGGTGGCGCTGCGCTGACCGGGGCTACGGAAACACATTCGCTGCCAGCCGCTGGCCGGACAGGCGTATCAGGCGCCATGTCCGGGAATCCCCCCTCCCTCCCGTGTAGTGCTACGCTCACCGGGGCTACGGAAACACATTCGCTGCCAGCCGCTGGCCGGACAGGCGTATCAGGCGCCGTGTCCGGGAATCCCCTTCCCTCCCGTGTAGTGCTACGCTCACCGGGGCTACGGGAATACATTCGCTGCCAGCCGCTGGCCGGACAGGCGTATCAGGCGCCATGTCCGGGAATCCCCCCTCCCTCCCGTGTAGTGCTACGCTCACCGGGGCTACGGAAACACATTCGCAGCCAGTCGCTGGCCGGACAGGCGCTGATTCACCTGTCATTCACATCCATGATCTTTCTCCCTGCCCTATTGGCCCTACCAATTATTTCTTAAACCACTCAACGGTTCACATATCCATCATTTTTAGTCACAGATATATTGCCTGCCAATAACATTTGGTTAACCATTCGTTGTCGTTAACCCTACAACTCAATTTTGGCTGGGCCAGTTTTACAAAAGATGTGATCTGCAAGGAGCGCAGACTCAGCACCACATCTTTGCGGCCCGATGGAGACCTGCATGAACCTCTGGCAACAAAATTACGATCCGGCCGGTAATATCTGGCTCTCAAGTCTTATCGCCTCGTTACCGATTCTGTTTTTCTTTTTTGCCCTGATAAAGCTCAAGCTCAAAGGGTACCTGGCGGCGACATGGACCGTAGCCATTGCGCTGTCGGTCGCGCTGCTGTTCTATAAGATGCCCGTTGACCGCGCGCTGACTTCCGTGGTCTACGGCTTCTTTTACGGCCTGTGGCCCATCGCATGGATTATTATCGCCGCGGTTTTCGTCTATAAAATTTCGGTCAAGACCGGACAGTTCGACATTATTCGCTCGTCGATTCTCTCGATTACCCCTGACCAGCGCCTGCAGATGCTGATTGTCGGCTTCTCCTTCGGGGCTTTCCTCGAAGGTGCGGCCGGCTTTGGCGCTCCGGTGGCGATTACCGCCGCGCTGCTGGTCGGCCTGGGCTTTAACCCGCTGTATGCGGCGGGGCTGTGTCTGATTGTCAACACCGCGCCGGTGGCCTTTGGTGCGATGGGCATTCCGATTCTGGTCGCCGGCCAGGTCACCGGTATCGACAGCTTTGCCATCGGCCAGATGGTCGGTCGTCAACTGCCGTTCCTGACCATCATCGTCCTGTTCTGGATTATGGCGATTATGGACGGCTGGCGCGGTATCAAAGAGACCTGGCCGGCGGTCATGGTCGCCGGTGGCTCGTTCGCCATCGCGCAGTACCTCAGCTCTAACTTCCTTGGCCCGGAACTGCCGGACATCATCTCCTCTCTGGTGTCGCTGGTTTGCCTGACCCTGTTCCTCAAACGCTGGCAGCCGGTCCGTATCTTCCGCTTCGGCGATATGGGCGCCGCCCAGGTCGATCAAACGCTGGCGCGCACCCATTACAGCGCCGGGCAGGTCGTCCGCGCCTGGTCGCCGTTCCTGTTCCTGACCGCCACCGTGACTTTGTGGAGCATCCCGCCGTTTAAGGCCCTGTTTGCTCCCGGCGGGGCGATGTATGACTTCGTCATCAATATCTCCGTGCCATTCCTCGATAAAATGGTGGCCCGCATGCCGCCGGTTGTCAGCGCAGCCACCCCTTACGCTGCGGTGTATAAGTTCGACTGGCTGTCTGCCACCGGCACCGCCATCCTGTTTGCGGCTATACTTTCCATCGTCTGGCTGCGTATGAAGCCAAAAGATGCGCTGGTCACCTTTGGCAGCACGTTAAAAGAACTGGCTCTGCCGATTTACTCCATCGGCATGGTGCTGGCGTTCGCCTTTATCTCAAACTATTCCGGGCTATCGTCGACGCTGGCCCTCGCGCTGGCGCACACCGGCCACGCGTTTACCTTCTTCTCGCCGTTCCTCGGCTGGCTGGGGGTGTTCCTGACCGGTTCAGACACCTCGTCTAACGCGCTGTTCGCCGCGCTGCAGGCAACCGCGGCACAGCAGATCGGCGTCTCCGATATTCTGCTGGTCGCGGCCAACACCACCGGCGGCGTCACCGGCAAAATGATTTCGCCGCAGTCCATTGCCATCGCCTGTGCGGCGGTAGGCCTGGTGGGGAAAGAGTCGGACCTGTTCCGCTTTACCGTAAAACACAGCCTGATCTTTACCTGCATGGTTGGCGTTATTACCACGCTACAGGCCTATGTCTTAACCTGGATGATCCCATGATAGTGATGCCCCGGCGCCTTGCAGACGATGTAGCCCGTCGTGTGCGGGCGCTGATTGAAGAACAGAAGCTGGAGGCGGGCATGCGACTGCCCGCCGAGCGCCAGCTGGCCGCCCTGCTTGGCGTATCGCGCAACTCGCTGCGCGAAGCGCTGGCGATGCTGGTGAACGAAGGCCTGCTGGTCAGCCGCCGCGGCGGCGGGACTTTCGTGCGCTGGCAGCACGAAGCGTGGTCGGAACAGAATATCGTTCAGCCGCTAAAAACGCTGCTTGCCGACGATCCCGATTACAGCTTTGATATTCTGGAAGCCCGCCACGCCATCGAAGCCAGCACGGCCTGGCATGCGGCGATGCGCGCCACCGACGCCGAAAAAGAGCGCATTCGCCTGTGCTTTGAAGCGACCCAGAGCGAAGACCCGGACCTGGCCTCGCAGGCTGACGTTCGCTTTCATCTGGCGATTGCCGAAGCCTCGCACAATGTGGTGCTGCTACAAACCATGCGCGGCTTTTTCGATCTCCTGCAATCCTCGGTCAAACAGAGCCGCCAGCGGATGTACCTTGTCCCGCCGGTATTCGCCCGTCTGACTGAGCAGCACCAGGCCGTGATGGAAGCCATTTTCGCCGGTGACGCCGAAGGCGCGCGTCAGGCGATGATGGCGCATTTAGGCTTTGTCCACGCCACGATTAAACACTTTGATGAAGACCAGGCCCGCCAGGCGCGAATTACCCGCCTGCCCGGTGACCACAATGAAAATGCCAGGGAGAACCCGTGATGATTATTTCAGCCGCCAGCGACTATCGCGCAGCCGCACAGCGAATCCTGCCACCGTTCCTGTTCCACTATATCGACGGCGGCGCCTATGCCGAGCACACGCTGCGCCGCAACGTTGAAGACCTGTCTGATGTGGCGCTCCGCCAGCGGGTGCTGAAGAATATGTCGGACCTGAGCCTGGAGACGACGCTGTTCAAAGAAAAGCTCTCCATGCCGGTGGCGCTGGCACCGGTCGGGCTATGCGGGATGTACGCTCGCCGCGGTGAAGTACAGGCGGCAGGCGCCGCGGATGATAAAGGCATTCCGTTTACCCTCTCCACCGTTTCCGTGTGCCCGATTGAAGAGGTCGCTCCGACCATCAAGCGCCCGATGTGGTTCCAGCTATATGTCCTGCGCGATCGCGGCTTTATGCGCAATGCGCTGGAGCGCGCCAAGGCTGCGGGCTGTTCAACTCTGGTCTTCACCGTTGATATGCCGACGCCGGGCGCCCGCTATCGCGATGCCCATTCCGGCATGAGCGGCCCGAATGCGGCGATGCGCCGCTACTGGCAGGCGATGACCCATCCGCAGTGGGCATGGGACGTTGGCTTAAACGGCCGCCCGCATGACCTCGGCAATATTTCCGCCTATCTGGGTAAGCCGACCGGACTTGAGGACTACATTGGCTGGCTGGCCAACAACTTCGATCCATCCATTTCCTGGAAAGACCTTGAGTGGATCCGCGAATTCTGGGACGGCCCGATGGTGATCAAGGGGATCCTCGATCCGCAGGATGCGCGGGATGCGGTGCGCTTCGGCGCCGACGGGATCGTGGTCTCCAACCACGGCGGCCGCCAGCTCGACGGCGTTCTCTCCTCAGCCCGTGCGCTGCCGGCCATCGCCGATGCGGTAAAAGGCGATATCACCATCCTCGCCGACAGTGGTATTCGTAACGGTCTCGATGTGGTGCGCATGATCGCGCTGGGCGCCGATAGCGTGCTGCTGGGCCGCGCCTATCTGTACGCGCTGGCTACCCACGGTAAGCAGGGCGTAGCCAACCTGCTGAATCTGATCGAGAAAGAGATGAAGGTGGCGATGACCCTGACCGGAACCAAAACCATCGGTGAAATCAGCCGCGACTCTCTGGTTCAGAACGCCGACGCGCTGCAAACCTTCAATGCGATTAAGCAGGGTAACGCTGCGTAATCCCCCCGCCCGGCGCTCACCCACAGGGATGAGGGCCGGGCAAATATCTGCTATTCTGCCCGCGCGATTAAGAGCCTAATGAGACAGGGCAGCATGCTGAACATTGTACTATTCGAACCTGAGATCCCGCCAAATACCGGGAACATCATCCGCCTGTGCGCCAACACCGGCTTCAATCTGCATATTATTGAGCCGATGGGTTTCACCTGGGACGATAAACGCCTGCGTCGCGCCGGGCTGGATTACCATGAATTTACCGCCGTTCAGCGCCATCGTGATTATGCTGCCTTCGTGGAAAGCGCCAGGCCGCAGCGCCTGTTCGCCCTGACCACGAAAGGCACACCGGCTCACAGCGCGGTCAGCTATCAGGATGGCGATTTTTTGATGTTTGGCCCGGAAACGCGCGGCCTGCCGGCCAGCATTCTTGATGCCCTGCCGGCACAGCAGAAAATCCGTATTCCGATGATGCCGGACAGCCGCAGTATGAACCTGTCAAATGCGGTGTCGGTGGTGGTGTACGAGGCCTGGCGCCAGCTGGGGTACCCGGGCGCGCTATTGCGCAGTTAGCCTGAGTTATTCCCGGATTGCGGCGCGCTGCGCCTTATCCGGGCGACCCGATGTCACGGGTCCGTAGCCCGGCTAAGCGCCAGCCGGGGGAAAGCAGTACGGCAGCGGATTCCGCGATAGCGGCGCAGGCGCCCGATCCTCGCTACGCAGGCAGCGCGTTATCGGGATAACCCGCTTCTAGATACCATCGCCGTACTCAAAGGTATGGTGAATACCATTAAAGTGCTGATCCATATCCATCGCCGGCTTGTCGCTCTCTGGTTTACCGACGATACGCGCCGGTACGCCGGCAGCGGTGGTGTGCGGCGGTACGGGCTGTAGCACCACGGAACCGGCGCCAATTTTCGCCCCCCGACCCACTTCGATATTGCCGAGGATCTTCGCGCCGGCGCCAATCATCACGCCTTCACGGATTTTCGGGTGACGATCGCCGCTGGTTTTACCGGTACCGCCGAGGGTCACGGACTGCAGAATCGACACGTCGTCCTCAATCACCGCCGTTTCGCCAACCACAATACCGGTAGCGTGATCGAGCATAATCCCACGGCCAATTTTCGCCGCCGGATGGATATCCACCTGGAAAGAAACGGAAACCTGATTTTGCAGGAAAATCGCCAGCGCCCGGCGCCCCTGATTCCACAGCCAGTGGCCAATGCGATAGGCCTGCAGCGCGTGGAAACCTTTCAGGTACAGCAGCGGCGTGGAGTACTTATCGACCGCCGGGTCGCGGGTGCGCACGGCCTGAATATCGCAGGCGGCGGAGGCGATCATCTCCGGATCGGCGGCATAGGCCTCTTCCACCACCTCACGAATGGCGATGGCGGGCATAATCGGCGACGCCAGCTTATTCGCCAGCATATAGCTCAGGGCGCTGCCCAGATTTTCGTGCTTGAGGAGCGTTGCGTGGTAAAAACTGGCGAGCATAGGCTCACAGTCGGCCAGAGCCCGGGCTTCGGCTTTAATATTGTTCCAGACGATATCCAGTTCTTCACACGGCATTGCTGACTCCAGGCGATAGCAGAATGACCGGCCAGTTCTACGCTGACCGGGTCATCGAGGTGACAAAGGTTCCTTTAAGCTTAATTGCTGCGCTCGTCCTTGCGTGCGCGGCCTAATAAAGTCAATGCTGCCTCGCGCGCAATTTTTCCGCAATACAATACCTGATAAATTTCCTCGGTTATTGGCATTTCGACACCTAAACGCTGTGCCAGAACGCGAACTTCCTTGGTATTGCGATAGCCTTCAACCACCTGGCCAATCTTATCCTGCGCGCTTTGCACATCCATACCCTGGCCGAGCATCATGCCAAAACGGCGGTTACGCGATTGGTTATCGGTACAGGTCAGCACCAGATCGCCCAGCCCCGCCATCCCCATAAAGGTTTCCGGATCGGCGCCCAGCGCGGTACCGAGACGCGACATTTCAACCAGACCACGGGTTATCAGGGCCGTACGCGCATTGGCGCCAAAGCCGATGCCGTCAGACATCCCGGCGCCAATGGCGATGACGTTTTTCACCGCCCCGCCAAGCTGCACGCCGATAAAATCCGGGTTGATATAGACGCGGAAGCTTTTACCGCAGTGCAGCAAGCGCTGCAGGTCGTCGGCAAATTGCGGCTCCGTGGATGCCAGCGAAATGGCCGTCGGCAGCCCTGCCGCCAGCTCTTTGGCGAAGGTCGGGCCGGAAATAACCGCCAGCGGGATCGTGTCGCCCAGCGCTTCGCGCGCGACATCCTGCAGCAGGCGACCGGTTTCAGCCTCAAGGCCTTTCGTCGCCCAGACCAGGCGCGCATCCGGACGCATCAGCGGTTTAATCTGTCGCAGAACCTCACCAAAGACGTGGCTTGGCACCACAACCAGAATGTCGCGGCTGGCAGCCAGCGCGGCAGACAGATCGCTTTCAAGATGCAGCGTGTCAGGGAAAGGGACGTCAGGAAGGAAAGCGGCATTGCAGCGGTCATGTTGCAGCGTCGCGATATGTTTCGGGTCATGGCCCCAGAGCACAACATCGTGGCCATTTCTTGCCAGTGTGATGGCAAGAGCGGTGCCGTATGAGCCGGCACCGATCACAGTCATTGCAGCATTAAGTGCGTTCATCAGGCATCCTGATGTTGTTCGGCACCTTCGCCAGCTTGCTGCTGCAGATAGTTCATGAACAGCGCATCGAAGTTCACTGGCGCAAGGTTCAGTTGCGGGAAGGTACCGCGAGACACCAGGCTGGTAATGCACTCACGAGCATACGGGAACAGAATGTTCGGGCAGTATGCGCCGAGGCAATGCGCCATCTGGTTGCCGTCAATGCCGTCGATAGAGAAGATGCCGCCCTGCTGTACTTCACACAGGAACGCGGTTTCTTCGCCCAGCGCAGCGGTTACGGTTACGCGCAGCACCACTTCGTAGACGCCTTCAGCCAGCTGGCTGGAAGCGGTGTCCAGATCAAGTTTAACTTCCGGCTGCCAGTCTTTCTGGAAAACTTGCGGCGCATTTGGCGCTTCAAAGGAAATATCCTTGGTATAGATACGCTGGATCTGGAAAGTCATTTCGGTGCTGTTTTGTTCTGACATAGTAAAACCCTTTCGTGTTGTCCTTAAATACGCCTACCCGGCCTGGGTGGACGCAAAATTAGCGCAGCAGGGGATCAAGTCCACCACGTGAATCAAGCGCATACAAGTCGTCACAGCCGCCAATGTGCTGCTCATCAATAAAAATCTGCGGAACCGTCGTGCGACCGCTGCGTTGAATCATCTCTTCACGCTTCGCGGCATTGCCATCAATCGGCAGTTCATTGAACGTTACGCCTTTGCTGTTCAGCAGTGCTTTCGCACGGATACAGAACGGACAGGTCGCTTTGGTGTAGATATCAATATTGGCCATGACTTCACTCCTGTTTTTACCCGCAGGATGTTACGCCGCAGACAAGGCTGCCCCCAACGGATCGCCGCAGCGGGGGAAACCTGACTACGTCATAAAGACGTGGGTAAATTTATTTGCCGCGTACCAGCGGAAGGTTTTCGCCGCTCCAGCCAGCGATGCCTTCTTTCAGTACAAAGACCTTTTCGAATCCGGCTTTATTCAGCGCGCTGGCAGGCTCTTGCGCCTGCATACCGGAACCGTCTACCACTATAATGGGTTGTGCTTTGTGTTTTTCCAACTCACCAACGTTATTTGCCTTGATTTCGGTCGGCAGCAGGTTGATGGAGCCCGCGATATGGCCTTTACGGAAGTCGTCACGCTGACGCAGGTCGACAACCACGGCATCTTCTTTGTTGATCAGACGCGTCGCTTCACCACGGGTAATGACTTTAACTTTCGACATCAGCCCCTTAAAGGTGGTGAACAGCACCGCCACCAGCAGCGCGATCCACGCGATGCTCAGGACGGGGTGACGGCCGACGAATTGCATAATTTCTTGCATGGGGGGTTACAACTCCCGACTAAGTGATAAAAAAACCAGGGAAGGAGTATACCTGTGCATTGCGGCAAATACAGCCAGTGAGCGCGATGTAATGTATTTTCTGCGGCCCGTCACGAAAAAATCCCCTTCCGACGACTTTCGTGCGGGCCCGACGCTCTCTTTCTTTGATCTTTTACGGTGCTTTGAACGATTCAGCTGTAGTAAAATTACGCAAATTTTCTGTCTTTGAGCATGAGGTTGTCGCAATGTCGAATTCTAAAAAGCCGATGGTACTGGTCATTCTGGATGGCTATGGCTATCGTGAAGACCAGCAGGATAACGCGATTTATAGCGCGAAAACGCCAGTCATGGACGCATTGTGGGCGAAACGTCCCCATACGCTGATTGATGCTTCTGGCCTGGAGGTTGGTCTGCCGGATCGCCAGATGGGCAACTCTGAAGTGGGTCACGTTAACCTCGGCGCCGGTCGTATCGTTTACCAGGATCTGACCCGTCTTGATGTCGAAATCAAAGAACGCACGTTCTTTGCAAACCCGGTGCTGACCGCCGCGGTCGACAAAGCCGTTGCTGCGGGTAAAGCCGTGCACATTATGGGCCTGATGTCCCCTGGCGGCGTTCACAGCCACGAAGACCACATTATGGCGATGGTAGAGCTGGCCGCCGAGCGCGGAGCAGAAAAAATCTACCTGCACGCTTTCCTCGATGGCCGCGACACGCCGCCGCGCAGCGCTGAAAACTCACTGGCGAAATTTGAAGAAAAATTTGCCGCTCTCGGTAAAGGCCGCGTGGCTTCCATTATTGGCCGCTACTACGCCATGGACCGCGACAATCGCTGGGACCGCGTTGAGCAGGCATATGATCTGATGACCCTGGCGAAGGGCGAGTTCCAGGCCGACACCGCCGTTGCCGGTCTGCAGGCCGCTTACGCTCGCGATGAAAACGATGAATTCGTGAAGGCGACCGTGATCCGTGCCGAAGGCCAGGCCGATGCCGCGATGGAAGACGGCGACGCGCTGATTTTCATGAACTTCCGTGCTGACCGCGCCCGTGAAATCACCCGCGCCTTCGTCAACGCCGATTTCGACGGTTTCGCCCGTAAGAAAGAGGTCAAACTCGACTTCGTGATGCTGACCGAATATGCCGCCGACATTAAAGTCGCCTGCGCATACCCGCCGGCGTCCCTGGCCAATACCTTCGGCGAGTGGATGGCAAAGAACGACAAGACTCAGCTGCGCATCTCCGAAACCGAGAAATACGCGCACGTGACCTTCTTCTTTAACGGCGGCGTTGAAGAGCCGTTCAAAGGCGAAGATCGTATTCTGATTAACTCGCCGAAAGTCGCAACCTACGACCTGCAGCCGGAAATGAGCTCCGCCGAGCTGACCGAAAAACTGGTTGCTGCTATCAAGGGCGGTCAGTACGACACCATCATCTGTAACTATCCGAACGGCGATATGGTCGGTCATACCGGCGTCATGGAAGCGGCAATTAAAGCCGTTGAAACGCTGGACAACTGCATCGATCAGGTTGCCAAAGCGGTAGAATCCGTCGGCGGCCAGCTGCTGATTACCGCCGATCACGGTAACGCTGAACAGATGCGCGATCCGGCAACCGGCCAGGCCCACACGGCCCACACCAACCTGCCGGTACCGCTGATCTACGTTGGCGATAAAGCCGTGAAAGTCGCCGAAGGTGGCAAGCTTTCCGATATCGCGCCAACCATGTTGTCGCTGATGGGAATGGAAATCCCGCAAGAGATGACTGGCAAGCCGCTGTTCATCGTGGAATAATCCTTCCCCATGAGGGGAAAGGCGACTTATTCAAATACATGGATCGCAACGGCTGTTCGATCCGTCCTTTACGCCAGCGCACTCAGCGCTGGCGTATTGCTGTGCGCCGCACCTGCTCAGGCGGATGACCGCGACCAGCTCAAATCTATTCAGGCCGATATCGCCGCAAAGCAGCGGGCGATCAAGCAACAGCAACAGCAACGCGCCTCCCTGCTTGCCCAGCTCAAAGCACAGGAAGAGGCCATCTCTGCCGCCGCCCGCAAACTGCGTGAAACCCAGGATACCCTGAACCAGCTGAATAAGCAGATTGACGAAATGAACGCTTCAATCGCAAAGCTGGAACGTCAGCGCGCCACTCAGGAGCGTAACCTGTCGGCGCAGCTTGATGCCGCGTTCCGTCAGGGGCCGCATACCGGGATGCAAATGATCCTCAGCGGTGAAGAGGGTCAGCGTAACCAGCGCATGCAGGTTTACTACGGTTATCTTAACCAGGCCCGCCAGGAGACCATCGCCCAGCTGAAACAGACGCGTGAAGAGGTCGCCGCGCAAAAGGCGGAGCTGGAAGAAAAGCAGAGCCAACAGCAGACGCTGGTTTACGAGCAGCGCGCACAGCAGGCAAAACTGGAACAGGCGCGGAACGAACGTAAGAAAACCCTTTCAGGCCTTGAATCGTCTATTCAGCAAGGTCAGCAGCAGCTGGGCGAAATGCGGGCCAACGAATCGCGCCTGCGCGGTCGGATCGCGCAAGCAGAAGCCGCAGCGAAGGCCCGCGCAGAGCGAGAAGCTCGCGAGGCTCAGGCCGTGCGCGATCGTCAGCAGGATGCATCCCGTAAAGGTACCACCTACAAACCGACCGAAAGCGAGCGTTCGCTGATGTCCCGCACCGGCGGTCTGGGCTCTCCGCGCGGTCAGGCCTACTGGCCGGTTCGCGGAACGTTGCTTCATCGTTATGGCGAACAGCTGCAAGGTGAACTACGTTGGAAAGGGATGGTTATCGCTGCGTCTGAAGGTACCGAGGTCAAGGCAATTGCCGATGGCCGGGTGATTCTCGCCGACTGGCTACAGGGCTATGGCCTGGTTGTGGTTGTTGAACACGGTAAAGGCGATATGAGCCTTTACGGCTATAACCAAAGCGCGCTGGTCAGCGTCGGCACTCAGGTCCGGGCGGGCCAGCCGATTGCTCTCGTAGGCAGCAGCGGCGGTCAGGGCCGTCCGTCGCTCTATTTCGAAATTCGTCGCCAGGGTCAGGCGGTCAATCCACAGCCGTGGTTGGGAAGATAAGTTTTGCTTCAATTTCGCAGAATTGCATTCGCGGTAGCCGGTACGCTGGCTATGGCATCGCCGGCATTTGCCGGTAAACTCTCCATTGTTATTGACGACTTTGGCTATCGTCCACAGACTGAAAATCAGGTACTGGCGCTGCCAGCAACCATCTCCGTCGCCGTCTTACCCAACGCGCCACACGCCCGTGAAATGGCGACTAAAGCGCACAATCTCGGCCACGAGGTGCTTATTCACCTGCCGATGGCGCCGCTCAGCAAGCAACCGCTGGAAAAAGATACGCTGCGCCCGGAGATGAGCAGCGACGAGATCGAGCGCATCATCCGCGACGCCTATGGCAAAGTGCCGTACGCCGTGGGCCTGAACAATCATATGGGCAGCGCGATGACCTCCAGCCTGTTCGGAATGCAAAAGGTGATGCAGGCGCTGGAGCGCTACAATCTCTATTTCCTCGACAGCGTTACCATCGGCAACACCCAGGCCATGCGCGCGGCGCAGGGTACCGGGGTGAAGGTGATCAAGCGTAAGGTGTTCCTCGATGACACGCAGAATGAGGCCGATATTCGCGTGCAGTTCAACCGTGCCATCGCGCTGGCGCGCCGCAACGGTTCCGCCATTGCTATTGGTCATCCGCACCCCACCACGGTGCGCGTCCTGCAGCAAATGGTCTATAACCTGCCGCCGGATATCACCCTGGTGCGTCCGAGCAACCTGCTGAACGAGCCGCAGGTCGATACCTCAAGGCCCGACAGCGGGCTACCGCCGTCGAAAACGACGCCGCCAACATCGCCGCGTAACCCGTTCCGCGGCGTGAAGTTCTGTAAACCGAAGCATCCGCCGGAGCCGGTATACGCCAGCCGCTTCTTCAGCATCCTGAGCGAAAGTATCCGCCAGAGCCCTCTGGTGCAGTACTACCAGCTGAAATGGCAGGGCTGGGACAACCCAACGAACTAAGCGGATCGGGAATCTGTTCGTTTTTCAGCGGCAGATTCCCGTTTATTTTCAAAGGCATACCAGGCTTTAAAATACTTCATAAAACTGTACAGGGTTGCATATAGCCCGGTCACGGCCCCCACCTTCCCATTCCGCCATGCCCCGCTAAACAGATACCACTTAAAAAAGGCGCCAATCGCGCTGATGATCCCGCGGCCCAGAGAGGGCCTGATCTTCTGATGTTTCACCAGCCGGGTGGTATAACTATTGAGCTTACTAAAGACTTCGTGCAGCGAATAAAAGGTATCGTGACGCACCCGACCCGGGAGTTTGAGGGATCGGGCGTGACCAACCACCTGATCGTCAACCGCGCGGTTGTTAAAGGCCGCCGTAGTACGATTGAATAAGCGAACCGGATAATCCGGCGATGAGACGGGATAAATAGTCCTGACGGGTTCGCCAAGCACATACCAGTAGCGCGGCAGGCGCCAGGCACAGGCGGGGTCGAGATCCTCGCCGGCCTTAAGCCTCAGAATCTCAGCGACAACCTCATTATCGAGAATTTCATCGCTATCCATGCACAGCACCCAGTCATGGCTGGCCAGCGTCGTCGCGTAGTTCATCTGCGCCCCGTGAGCGGTGTAGGGGTGATGATGTACCGTCAGCCCAAACTGGCGACAGATATCCAGCGTCGCATCGGTGCTGCCTGAATCCACAACAATGCACTCATCCGCCACCTTCAGGAGCGGAGGTAAAACCTGGCCTAGCAGGCGGGCAGAATTACAGGTCAGTAAGCATACAGAGAGTTTAAGCATGGTGTTTATAAAATTAAACGGTAGTTAAACGAACTGTATAAACGAATAGGCCAAAAATCGATTTAGAAAAAGTGCGTTCACGATGAAGGATCTGTGAAATGTTATCCAAATCTAAATAAAAAAAAGCGCCCGCAGGCGCTCAGCGTATCTCAGCATAAAACCCGGCCGCAGCCGGGCTGCCGTTTTATCAGATTTAATCCCAGCTCAGCACCACTTTTCCGGACTGGCCGGAGCGCATCGCATCAAAGCCCTGCTGGAACTCATCGATGCCAAAACGGTGGGTAATGATCGGTGACAAATCCAGCCCGGACTGGATCAGTGCGGCCATCTTGTACCAGGTCTCGAACATTTCCCGGCCATAAATCCCTTTGATAAACAGCCCCTTGAAAATAACTTTTGTCCAGTCGATGGACATATCCGACGGCGGAATACCGAGCATCGCAATACGACCGCCGTGGTTCATGGTATCCAGCATGGTGCGGAATGCCGGCGGCGCGCCGGACATTTCCAGGCCCACGTCGAACCCTTCGGTCATCCCCAGTTCGGCCATCACATCGGTCAGGCTCTCTTGCGCAACATTCACAGCACGCGTCACGCCCATTTTACGCGCCAGACCCAGTCGATATTCGTTCACGTCAGTAATAACCACATTACGTGCGCCGACGTGTTTCGCGACCGCAGCCGCCATGATCCCAATCGGGCCTGCGCCGGATACCAGTACATCTTCGCCAACCAGATCGAACGAGAGCGCCGTGTGGACCGCGTTGCCAAACGGGTCAAAAATCGACGCCAGATCGTCAGAAATATTGTCCGGGATTTTGAAGGCATTGAAAGCCGGAATGACCAGATATTCCGCGAAACAGCCCGGACGGTTCACGCCTACGCCGATCGTGTTACGACACAGATGTGTACGGCCAGCACGGCAGTTGCGGCAGTGGCCGCAGGTAATATGCCCTTCGCCGGAAACGCGATCGCCAATCTTAAAGCCGCGTACTTCCTGGCCGATACCCACGACTTCACCCACGTACTCATGCCCTACTACCATCGGCACCGGGATGGTTTTTTGCGACCATTCATCCCAGTTATAAATGTGTACGTCGGTACCGCAAATCGCGGTCTTGCGGATTTTGATCAGCAGATCGTTATGGCCGACTTCCGGTTCCGGTACGTCGGTCATCCAGATGCCTTCTTCCGCTTTCAGTTTGGATAACGCTTTCATCTCACGCCCTCAGGCAATCACGCCCAGTTGTTTACCGATGCGGGTAAAGGCTTCTACCGCACGTTCAATTTGTTCAGGGGTATGCGCCGCAGACATCTGGGTGCGAATACGCGCCTGGCCTTTTGGTACCACCGGATAGAAGAACCCGGTGACGTAAATCCCTTCTTTTTGCAGCTCGCGCGCAAAGTTTTGCGCAATCACGGCTTCGCCCAGCATAACCGGGATAATCGCGTGGTCGGCACCGGCCAACATAAAGCCCGCGGCGGTCATTTTTTCGCGGAACAGGCGCGCGTTGGACCACAGGCGATCGCGCAGTTCAGCACCGGATTCCACCATCTCCAGCACTTTGATAGAGGCAGCAACAATCGCCGGGGCCAGCGAGTTGGAGAACAGATACGGACGCGAACGCTGACGCAGCCATTCAACGACCTCTTTACGTGCAGCGGTATAGCCGCCGGATGCGCCGCCCAGCGCTTTACCTAATGTCCCGGTGATGATATCGACACGGCCCATCACATCGCAGTATTCATGAGAGCCGCGGCCGTTTTCACCGACAAAGCCGACGGCGTGGGAATCGTCGACCATCACCAGCGCATCGAACTGGTCCGCCAGATCGCAGACGCCTTTCAGGTTGGCGATCACGCCGTCCATGGAGAATACGCCGTCGGTGGCGATCAGCACGTGGCGTGCGCCGGCTTCACGGGCCTCTTTCAGACGTGCTTCCAGCTCCTGCATATCGTTGTTGGCATAACGGTAGCGTTTTGCTTTGCACAAACGCACGCCATCAATGATGGAAGCGTGGTTCAGGGCATCAGAAATAATGGCATCTTCCGGGCCCAACAAGGTTTCAAACAGGCCGCCGTTGGCATCGAAACAGGAGGAGTAGAGAATCGCATCTTCCATGCCGAGGAACTCAGCCAGCTTCTTCTCAAGCGCTTTGTGGCTATCCTGCGTACCGCAAATAAAGCGCACGGAAGCCATACCAAAACCGTGGCTGTCCATCCCCGCTTTCGCGGCGGCAATCAGCTCCGGATGGTTAGCCAGACCCAGATAGTTATTGGCGCAGAAGTTAATCACGTTGCTGCCGCCGACGGTAATATCCGCCTGCTGCGCCGACGTAATAATGCGTTCTTCTTTAAATAACCCTTCCGCGCGAGCGGTCTCGAGGCTATTGGTCAACTGTTCGTAAAAATCACCACGCATTGCAACTCTCCAGATTTGGCAAAATTTGGCACATATTACCCAAAGCTATACGCTGATACGAGATGATGCATGCCTGGATGAATTATTTGCAGCATAAATCACGCTCGCCAACCGCTTTTCGGCGAATGGCTGAAGCCTGCTCCATGTGGTGATATGATATGAGTATTCATGTCCGGATTGTCTCTGGACTCCATACTTCAAAGGTTACAGTTATGATCATCGTTACCGGCGGCGCAGGGTTTATCGGCAGCAACATCGTTAAAGCCCTGAATGACAAAGGCATTACCGACATTTTGGTCGTAGATAATCTGAAAGACGGCACCAAGTTTGCTAACCTGGTAGACCTGGATATCGCTGATTACATGGATAAAGAAGACTTCCTGATTCAGGTGATGGCCGGGGAAGAGTTCGGCGAAATTGAAGCCATATTCCACGAAGGCGCCTGCTCTTCCACCACGGAGTGGGACGGCAAGTACATGATGGATAACAACTATCAGTACTCCAAAGAGGTGCTGCATTACTGCCTGGAGCGTCAGATTCCGTTCCTGTACGCCTCGTCGGCGGCAACCTACGGCGGCCGCACCAGCGACTTTATCGAATCCCGTGAATATGAGCAGCCGCTGAACGTTTATGGCTACTCCAAATTCCTGTTCGACGAATACGTCCGCCAGATCCTGCCGGAAGCCGACTCGCAGATCGTTGGCTTCCGCTATTTCAACGTCTACGGGCCGCGCGAAGGGCACAAAGGCAGCATGGCGAGCGTGGCTTTCCACCTCAACACCCAGTTGAATAACGGCGAAAGCCCGAAACTGTTCGAAGGCAGCGATGGCTTCAAACGCGATTTCGTCTACGTAGGCGACGTGGCCGCGGTAAACCTGTGGTTCTGGGAAAACGGCGTATCCGGCATTTTCAACCTCGGCACCGGCCGTGCGGAATCTTTCCAGGCGGTAGCCGATGCCACGCTGGCATACCATAAGAAAGGCAGCATCGAATACATCCCGTTCCCGGAAAAGCTGAAAGGCCGCTACCAGGCATTTACCCAGGCGGATCTGACCAACCTGCGCGCTGCGGGCTACGACAAGCCGTTCAAGACCGTTGCCGAAGGCGTAACGGAATATATGGCCTGGCTCAATCGCGAAACTGACGCCGGTTCACAAAATCATTCAAGCGATAGCAAGGCGGCAACGAAGTAAATCTCCGGGGGCTTACTAAAGTCAGTGACCGGGATGAACGCAGGCAGCCAACGCAGAGATGGCTTGAAGGATGAAGTGAATGAAAATATTGGTGGTTGGCCCGTCATGGGTGGGCGACATGATGATGTCGCAAAGTCTCTATCGCACGCTCAGAGCGCGCTATCCCCAGGCAATCATCGACGTGATGGCACCCGCATGGTGCCGTCCGTTGCTGTCACGAATGCCGGAAGTCAACGAAGCCATCCCGATGCCGCTCGGCCATGGCGCGCTGGCGATAGGCGAGCGCCGTAAGCTCGGACACAGTCTGCGCGAACGACGCTACGACCGCGCCTACGTGCTGCCGAACTCATTTAAATCGGCGCTGGTTCCCTTCTTCGCCAACATCCCGCACCGCACCGGCTGGCGCGGTGAGATGCGCTACGGTCTGCTGAACGACGCGCGGGTGCTGGATAAAGACGCCTGGCCGCTGATGGTTGAACGCTATGTCGCGCTGGCCTATGACAAAGGGGTCATGCTCAGCGCCAAAGACCTGCCGCAGCCGCTGCTGTGGCCGCAGCTGCAGGTTTTTGACGGGGAAAAATCGCAGGTCTGCAATGCATTCAACATCTCTGCCGACCGTCCGATCATCGGCTTCTGCCCCGGAGCGGAGTTTGGCCCGGCAAAACGCTGGCCGCACTACCACTACGCCGAGCTGGCAAAGCAGCTTATCGACGAGGGGTATCAGGTGGTTCTGTTCGGTTCGGCCAAAGACCATGACGCCGGCAACGATATCCTTGCCGCGCTGAATACCCGGCAGCAGGCATGGTGTCGCAATCTGGCCGGAGAAACCCAGCTTGAACAGGCGGTCGTCCTGATTGCCGCCTGTACGGCCGTCGTCAGTAACGATTCCGGTCTGATGCATGTTGCCGCGGCATTGAACCGCCCGCTGGTGGCGCTGTATGGCCCAAGCAGCCCCGACTTCACCCCACCGCTGTCCCACAAAGCGCGGGTGATTCGCCTGATTAGCGGCTACCACAAAGTCCGTAAGGGCGATGCCGCGGAAGGTTATCATCAGAGCCTGATCGATATTACGCCGCAGCGCGTACAGGAAGAGCTAAACGCGCTCCTGCAGGAAAAAACCGATAAAGAGGAAGCGTAGCGGATGCGGGTATTGATCGTAAAAACCTCGTCCATGGGCGACGTCCTGCATACGCTGCCCGCGCTGACCGATGCTGTGCAAGCTTTTCCCGGCATTCGCTTTGACTGGGTCGTCGAGGAGGGGTTCGCACAGATCCCGTCCTGGCATGAAGCGGTCGATCGGGTGATTCCCGTCGCCATTCGTCGCTGGCGTAAAGCCTGGTTTTCTGCCCCCATCAGGGGCGAACGCCAGGCCTTTCGCGATGCCGTACGGGCACAGAAATATGACGCGATTATCGATGCTCAGGGTCTGGTCAAAAGCGCCGCGCTGGTCACCCGGCTGGCGCACGGCGTGAAGCACGGTATGGACTGGCAAACCGCCCGCGAGCCGCTGGCCAGCTTGTTCTACAATCGCCGTCACCATATCGCGAAGCAGCAGCATGCCGTTGAGCGCACCCGCGAACTGTTCGCCAAAAGCCTGGGCTACACCCGGCCGGAGAGTCAGGGAGATTATGCCATCGCCCGCCACTTTACCCGCCAGGATGCCGCCTCTGCGGTGCCGTATCTCGTCTTCCTCCATGCCACGACCCGCGATGACAAACACTGGCCAGAAAGCCACTGGCAGGCGCTTATCGCTCTGCTGGCCGACAGCGGCCTGCAGATTAAGTTGCCGTGGGGCGCCCCGCATGAAGAAGCGCGGGCCAAACGGCTGGCGGATGGCCACGACTTTGTCGAAGTACTGCCGCGCATGAGTCTGGAGCAGGTCGCTCAGGTTCTGGCGGGCGCCAGAGGCGTGGTTTCCGTTGATACCGGCCTGAGCCATCTGACCGCCGCGCTCGATAAAGCCAATTTTACGTTATATGGTCCCACCGACCCGGGGTTGATTGGCGGTTACGGTAAAAATCAGTATGTCGTACGTCCGGAAAGCGGCAACAGTACCGGGGATATTTCCGCCGCCCGCATCGCGCAGCTGCTGCAATCTCAGGGGCTGATTTAATGGGTTCACTGTACAAGCAAATTTACCGCTACACGCGTCCGCGGGCTTTTCGCCATAACGAAAATCTCTGGCCGTATACCAAAATCACCCGTGCCGAAAGCGGTGAAATCCGCACGCTGCAGTACAAAGGTCAACACGTTCCGCTGGTCAGCCTGAGCGCGTTAAAAAACAGCGCGCATGGCGAGGTTTTGTTGACGGCGACCGGCCCCTCCACCCGCCGTATTGATTTTTCACGGCTGCCGGAGAGCGTGCCGGTGATGGGTGTCAACGGCGCCTGGTTTCTCTCTGATACGCTCAGGTTTTCGTTCTACACCATTGTCGATATGGAGTTTTACGACAAGCAACCCGACATTATTCGCTCGGTGATCGGCCAGCCCGATCTTGTGCTGTTTACCACCATGCACGGGATCGCCAAAATCTACGATCGCTATCCGGCCGATCTGCGCTGCCGCCTGGCGCTGATTGAAGACGGCTGCTATAAAATTTACCAGCCTAAAGTCGCCAGCAGCATGATGCGGCAAACCTATCAGCATATCGAAGCGCTGCGCTTCCACCCTGAGCGCCAGGATATCTGCTTTAGCACCGATATCCGCCACGGGGTCTTTGATGCCGGCACCGTGGTCTACTGGTCCTTACAGATCCTCGCCTGGCTGGGGTTCGATACTATTCTTATCAGCGGGCTGGACATGAATAATTTCCACGAACCGCGGTTCTACGAAACACAACAGAATAAACTGCCTTCCTACCTGGCAAACAAAGTGGATGACCTGGTCATGCCGTCCTTTTCGCACGCCGCTTGTGTGCTACAACAAAACCATATTCGGGTCATCAATTTCTCCCAGGAGAGCGCGGTGCCGGAATCGATTTTTGCAAAGGTTTCTTTTGATGCGTACTTTAAAAATAAGTAACTATGCCATTCAGGGTTACTCCATTTTCTTTCCCTTATTTTTATTTTTCAGCGCTATTTTTTGCATCTCCACCCGGACGAATAACCTGCTCCACCTGTCGATTCTGCTGTTCCTGCTGTCTTTACTGAACAAAGACCATCGCCAGGCGCTGGCGGAGAGCACCCGCCAGCAATGGCTGACCTATGCGCTGCTGGTGGTCTTCTTTGTCTACTATGCGCTCAGCAATCTCTGGGGGCATACGCCGCAACATATTGACTCGCCGCTGACTCACGGCACCTACCTCATCTTCTACCTGCTGCTGCTCACCACCCTGATGGGCCATCCCCGCACCCGGCATCTGGCGCTGCTCAGCGTGGTTGCCGGAGTCACCGTGCTGTCTGTCTGGACGCTGGCGATAGACCATACGCTGGTTCTGACCTTACGCGAAGTCTCAGCGGAAAACCCAGGCCCGACCAACGTTATCGACCTGGCAGGATACTGTGGCATCGCCATCTTAATTTGCTGCCTGCTGTTGCAAGAGAAAGCCAGCCATTATCTCTATGTGCCGATCGCTATCCTGCTGGTGATGATGGTCTTTACCCAGAGTCGCGGGCCGATTATCGCCCTGGCGCTGGCCTTCTGCTGCACGCTGCATCTGCAGGTGTTTACGCGCCGTAATTTAGCGATCGTCGCCACGCTGGCGGTGGTGCTCGGGCTGGTCTTCTTCCTGACGCCGGTTGGCGACCTGCTGTTAGCCCGCTTTGAGGAGATGGGGACACAGAGTGGTCTACGTTTCAGTATCTGGCGCCATACGCTGGCGGAAATCGCGGACCATCCCTGGCTGGGTCGGGGGTTCGATTATGGACTCGAATTCATTAACTACAGCGGTGAACACATCACCACCACCCACAGCGTCTATCTCGGCTCGCTGCTGAAAGGCGGCATCATTGGCCTGCTGCTGCTGCTGGCGGTCATCGCCAGCGGATTATGGCGGGCATGGTGCAAACGCCGCGGCGACAGCCGATACAGCCTGGCGATTTTCATGTATGCATTGATTTTTATGGCGTCGCAGGGGATGTTTATCGTCAGCAACCCGCGAGAAACCTGGGTGCTGTTCTGGCTACCGCTCGGGATTGCGTTGAGCAACAGCCTGACGGCGAAACGGCCGTAAGGCCGTCGTGAAAGCGTAACCGAAAAGGGCCCGTCCGGGCCCTTTTTTATTGCCGCAAACGCGTGGCAACCAGACTATCAGCCTGCTCCTGGATCATCGGCCATATGGCGTCAATCGGGACATCCGCCACGTTCTCTTCCTCGCAGACAATCTGCCTGGCCTTAGCATAACCCGGTGCCCAAATGGTATAACCCGGCAGGCCAGTATCCTTGAGCTTGCGCTTGTTATAGACCGCCACCATCGGCTTATCAAACACCCTGGCAATATGCACAATGGAAGTGTCAGCGGTAATCACCAGATCGCAGCAGCGGATAACTTCTACCGCCGAGTTGATATTGCTGTCAGCCAGATACAGGGCCATATCCAGCCCAAGCTGACGGATTTTCTCGCTGCGACCGACCATCACCACGCTCACTTTATAGGGGAGCTGACGGAGCCGTTCAATGAGCGCGGCGACCTGATGACGGCAGAAATCCTTATCTGTTGAGGCGGTAAAAGGATTGATGGCCACGCATAGCTGTCTGTCACTTTCTGTCGCCAGTAACTTTTCCACTCGCTGGCGCTCGCGTATATCGCCGGGAACGTGATAATGATAGTGCTCATCTCTCACGCCAAAAAGCTTAACCACCTGTTTATAGCGGGCGGAAATATGGCTTTTGCTATCATAAAAGGTGATTGACTGGTCATACAGCTTATATTTCTCTTTATTAAAACCAATGACGCAGGGCGCGCGTAAATCAGAGAGAAACTTAAACCGTTCATAGGTTTTCACGTCATCAAAATCTATAACCGCATCAAAATTAAGTGCGCGTAACGCCGCGAGTGACATGCGCGGTTTATACAAATATACATTCTCAAGAAATATTGAGCCTGCTAATATTTGCATGCATACAGGACCGGTGAGGACAGAAACTTTATAGCCGTGCTCGGCGAGAAGTCTGGCACAGCCGGTGGTTACCACCATGTCGCCGACTTTATCATCCAGACGCAGTAATAAAATGCGCTTCACCTGAGCGGGATTGAACGGCTGGCGCTCAGCTTTATTTCTATAACGAAAATTAATTAAATTAAATTTAATGTCGCGGAAAAAAGCATTTTTCTTCCGCGTCAGTTGTTTAAGGATACGCATACGGTACCTTAGGGTGCCTTTTATCGCTGTGTGTGTTTCCGCTGGTAATATTCTGCCAACGTCATCCCCTTCACCTGCGGCGCCAGCCAGTTAAAAAATGCTTCCAGGTCGACATATAACTGCTCGATATCCTGTTTATTTTTAAATGTTGGGCTGCCGCCAGGCATATACTCAGAAGAGTGCAGCATATATTCGACGTAATCATTGCCCTGAGTCAATGTCTGCTGCACCACTTTCTTCATGGTGTCGACATTTCCCCCCATCGGGCGCAGCCAGTGAACGGAAGGCGAACGCACTTTGCCGCGCAAGCGATCGTAGCCCTGCTTCACGCTGTTCATCCAGCCGGAGTGCTTATATTGAATGCTCATCGGCACTTCCAGCAGCGAAGAGCCGCCTTCGCGACTGATATCGTTCTCGTCAAGGAAATAGGCATGCTGCGGGAAACGACGGTAATCGGTACCACCGTCCCCCTGCGGGGCGCCTTTCGCCGTCTTCCAGTTGACCCGCGGCGTGACCGAGCAGTCAACCAGATAGCCATGCTCCACCAGCAGGCGGGCGTAGCGCTCATCAAACGCCCAGCGTCCGGCGCGATGGCTGACCATTTTCGTCTGGAAAGTGTCTTCCAGCAGATGCGTCATGTAAGCGACTTTTTCGCGCATCGCCGCATCGGAATATTCAATCAGATAGGGTTTATGACGCCAGTCGTCATCGGTCAACGGGTCCGTCGGCGGGCTGTTCCAGGCATGGAGGTGCATGCCGATTTCCGCCGTCCCGCGGGCAATCACATCTTTGGCGAATTCGATATAAAAGGGATCGATCGCCATTTCATAGTTGGTCAAATAGACCGGTTTAAAACCATACTTTTCGCAAAGCTGCTGAAAACGCGGTAAATAGCGCGCATTCTCGGTGGTAATGCTGTCATGTTTTTGCCAGAGGTTATCGCCCTCTGTATCAATCGTGATGAGAAATGCGGGATTGTGCACGAAAACGTCCTCAGAGCATACGTATCGGGTCATGGTAGAGCAATACAACGCTTCTCTCAATCAGTCTGATCCCCTAGAATCGGAAACCTGATATTGAATGAAGAACAGAGAATGACGCCTGAAACCCGCTCTTCCGGCCCTGTGACCCCGACGCGAATCCTGGTTATTAAGCTGCGCCATCATGGCGATATGCTGCTGATCACGCCGCTCATTCACGCCCTCAAACAGCAATATCCCGCGGCCAGCGTTGATGTCCTGCTGTATGAAGAAACCCGGGATATGCTCGCCGCCAATCCTGATATCAATCAGATTTTCGCCATTGATCGGCGTTGGAAAAAACAGGGCACCGGCCACCAGCTCAAGATGGAGTGGCAGCTGATTCGTGCGCTGCGCCAGCAGCGCTACGATATGGTGCTCAATCTTGCCGATCAGTGGCCAAGCGCAATTATCACGAAACTGACCGGCGCGCCAATCCGCATCGGCTTTGACTTCCCGAAGCGTCGTCACCCGGCATGGCGTTTTTGTCATACCGCTCTCGCCTCAACACAGCAGCATAACCAGCAGCACACCGTGCAGCAGAATCTGTCGATTCTGGCGCCGCTTGGGCTGGAGATGAATGACGCGCCGGCGAAAATGGGCTACAGCGAGCAGGACTGGCACGTCAGCCGCGCGCTGCTGCCGGAAGGATTTCAGGACAACTATATCGTCATTCAACCGACCTCCCGCTGGTTCTTTAAGTGCTGGCGCGAAGAGCGAATGAGCGCCCTGATTAACGCCCTCTCTGACGCAGGCTACCCGGTCGTGCTGACCTCCGGTCCCGATGCCAAAGAGAAGCAGATGATCGATACCATTATGGCGGGCTGCCCCAATGCTCGTTTACACTCCCTCGCCGGTCAGCTGACTCTGCGCCAGCTGGCATCCGTCATCGATCATGGCCGCCTGTTTATCGGCGTCGACTCCGTACCGATGCATATGGCCGCCGCGCTGGGTACGCCGCTGGTGGCGCTGTTCGGCCCCTCCAAACTCACCTTCTGGCGTCCATGGCAGGCTAAAGGTGAGGTGATCTGGGCAGGTGATTTCGGCGCTATTCCCGACCCGGATGATATCGACACCGGCACAGACGAACGTTATCTCGATTTAATTCCCACCGACGCGGTTATCGCGGCGGCGAAAAAGGTACTGGCATGAGCAAATTCAGGCTGGCCCTGGTGCGACAGAAATATCGCCCGGACGGCGGCGCGGAGCGCTTTGTCTCCCGCGCGCTGGAAGCCCTTGATAGCAGCAATCTTGAACTGAACGTCATTACTCGCGAATGGCAAGGGCCGGTGAAACCCGACTGGAATATTCATATCTGCAACCCGCGTAAGTGGGGGCGGATCAGCCGCGAACGTGGTTTCGCCGACGCCGCCCGCCGGCTGTGGCAGAGCGAACATTTCGATCTGGTGCAGAGCCACGAACGCATTCCCGGCTGCGACCTGTACCGCGCCGGGGACGGCGTGCACCGCCGCTGGCTACAGCAGCGCTCGCGCATTTTGCCCGGCTGGAAAAGCCGCCTGCTGTTTGCCGACCGCTACCATCGCTATGTCATGCAGGCTGAGCGCGAAATGTACCAGGACTCGCACCTGCGCGGCGTCATCTGCAACGCGGAGATGATAAAACGCGAGATTATTGAAGACTTCGGCCTGCCGGCGGAGAAAATCCACGTTATCTATAACGCCATTGATAACCAGCGTTTTCTGCCGCCTACGGAAGCGGCCTTTGTTGCGCTACGTCACCAATGGAATCTGCCGCTGCAGGCGACCTGCCTGATCTACGTCGGCTCCGGCTTTGAGCGCAAGGGGCTGGATGCGGCGATCCGCGCCATCGCCCCCACCGATCGCTATCTGCTGGTCGTCGGTAAAGACAAAGATCAGAATCGCTATCAGTCGCTGGCGAAAACCCTCAACTGCGAGGAGCGGGTCCGCTTTTTCGGCATGCAGTCGGAAACCCTGCCGTTCTATCAGATGGCCGACGGCCTGCTGCTGCCGACGCTGTACGATCCGTTCCCCAACGTTATTCTCGAAGCGATGGCCTGCGGCCTGCCGGTCATTACCACCACCGGCTGCGGCGGCGCGGAGTTTATCGTTCAGGGCAGCAATGGCTACGTTTGCGATGCGCTGGATATCCCGGCCCTGCAGGAGTCGGTTAGCGCCCTGCCCGCCCGGGCGTTAGGCTCTGCGGAAGGGGAACGCGCCCGCGAGCGCATCATGACCTGCACCAGCGAACGACTCTCGACGCAGCTGCTCTCCCTCTATCAGGATCTGGTGAAATAACGATGCGTATACTGTTTGTGATCGACGGCCTGCCCGGCGGCGGGGCGGAGAAGGTCGTGCTGACCCTGGCTGAGCATTTTCTGCGCCAGGGCGAACGGGTCTCACTGTTTTCCCTGCGCGACGTCTGCGATTATGCGCTGCCGGAAGGGCTGGATTATCAGGTTGTGAGTGACCGCAGCCGGACACCCTGGCGCAAAATCACCGAACTTTCGCGCCGCGCCCGCCAGCTGGATGCCGCCATCGTCACAGCCGAGCAGCAGGGTGAATTCGATCTGGTGCTCTCCAACCTGCATAAAACCGATCGCATTGTCGCCCGCAGCCGGTCGCTGAAAAACCGGAACGTCTGGTTCTGCCTGCATGGCGTCTTTTCCACATCATATCTGGGCCATCGCACCGGATTTGATCGCTGGATGAAACAGCAGAAGATTAAGCGTGTCTATCAGGGACGCAACGTCATTACCGTCTCCGATGCGGTAGGTCAGGATCTGGTCGAACAGTTCGCCATCCGCCCGGCACAGTTAAAAACCATTTATAACCCGTTCGATATTCCCGCTCTGCGCGCCGCCGCCGATGCGCCTGGCGAGCAGCCCGCGGGGGATTATATTATTCACGTCGGTCGGTTCCACCCGGGGAAACGTCACGATCGCCTGATCGAAGCCTATGCGCAAAGCGGAATCACCGCGCCGCTGGTGCTGCTGGGTCAGGGTAAACCGGAGCAGGAACAGCGCCTGCGCCAGCTGGCGCAGCAGCTACAGGTTGCCGATCGTGTTCTGTTTAAAGGCTTTCAGAAAAACCCGCTGCCGTGGATTAAGCATGCGCGGATGCTGGTGCTCAGCTCCGACAGCGAAGGCTTTGGTAACGTGGTGGTTGAGGCGCTGCTGCTAAATACCCCGGTGGCCAGCACCCGCTGTCCTGGCGGGGTGACGGAAATTCTCACCGGCGAATTAGCCCGCGGCCTGGCCGATCTGAACAGCCCGGCGCTGGCCCGGACGATGCAAAGCATTTACCATAACCCACCAGCTATCGAACCTTCCGCACTGGAAAAATTCAGCGTGGATACGATTTGTCAGCAGTACCGTCAGCTGCGTCGCGGCTGACGCCGCTATTTAACCAGGATCGAATGATTTATGAGTCAAACGCCTTTACTGAGCATTGTGGCTGCCGTTTATAACGGCGAAAAATTCCTTGCGCAATTCTTTGAGTGCATTGAACAACAGCAGCTGGAAAGCTATGAGCTGATCCTGGTCAACGACGGTTCGACGGACGGTAGCCTGGCGGTTATCGACGAATGGAAAGCGCGCTTACCCCATATTATCGTGCTGGAACAGGAAAACCAGGGCGTCTCGGTCGCGCGTAATACCGGCCTGGCGGTGGCAACCGGCAAGTACCTGGCCTTCCCGGATATTGACGATAAGCTTTATCCCGGGATGTACCGTACGCTGCTGGAGATGGCCGAAAAGGGCCGCCTTGATGTCGCCACCTGTAACGGCCGCTACGTTTACGAAACCCGCAAAGATATCCACCCTATTCTTCCACCGGACCGTCTGCCGTCGACCGGCATCCTGCCAGGCCACGTCTGGCTTAAACAGGCGCTGGATTCGCGCAAGTTCCTGCACGTGACCTGGCTGAATATCTATCGCCGCGAATTTATCATGCAGCACAAGTTCCACTTCGAGCCCGGATTACGTCATCAGGACATTCCGTGGACCACCGAAGCGCTGCTGGCGGCTGAACGCGTGCAGTACACCAGCGAACAGTTCTACGATTACTATATTCACTCGGAATCGGTGTCGCACAAACCGGACAATGACGATACGTTGATGCGCTCGGCGCGCCACTACATGAAAATTCTGGAGATGCTGGAGGCCATCAACCAACGCTATCCTGATAAGGTGCGTCATATTTCCGCCTGCCGCTGGCAAATTGCCAAAGAGGGGCTGGGAATTATTCATACCTTTGATAGCATGAAAGATGAGTCAAAAAAGCATATTATCATTAAAGAATTCTTTGACCGCGGCATCTGGCGTCTGATCTGGAAAAATGCGCGTACCTTCCGTTTACGCTGGCGCCTTGGCCGACGCTATTTGCGCATTAAACGCTATCGCGACGCGACCTGACTCTGAATCCCGTTGTTTCCGCCAAAGAGATAGCTTTACGCGGGCTAAATGCTTAGAATTTGCCCGCTAAAACATAAATCGGATAAATCGCTTGGAATTGCTTTATACCACCCTACTCTATCTTATTCAGCCGCTGGTATGGCTGCGACTGCTGCTGCGCAGCCGTAAGGCCCCTGCCTACCGAAAGCGCTGGGCTGAACGTTATGGCTTCTGTCAGAACAAGGTAGCGCCGGATGGGATTCTGCTGCATTCCGTTTCCGTGGGTGAGACGCTTGCTGCTATCCCGCTCGTGCGCGCGCTGCGCCACCGCTACCCCTCGCTGCCTATCACCGTCACCACCATGACGCCGACCGGCTCAGAACGCGCCATGTCCGCCTTCGGCAAAGATGTTCATCATGTCTATCTGCCTTACGATTTGCCCTGCGCAATGAACCGCTTCCTCAACACGGTGCAACCGAAGCTGGTTATCGTGATGGAAACCGAGCTGTGGCCAAATATGGTCGCCGCGCTGCACAAACGTAAAATCCCGCTGGTCATCGCCAACGCCCGTCTGTCGGAGCGTTCCGCCAAAGGCTACGCGAAACTGGGGAAATTTATGCGTCGGCTGCTCAGTCGCATCACGCTGATTGCGGCGCAGAATGAAGAAGACGGCAATCGCTTTCTGGCTCTGGGCCTGAAGCGCAACCAGCTGGCGGTCACCGGCAGCCTCAAATTTGATATTTCCGTGACGCCAGAGCTGGCCGCGCGCGCAATTACCCTCCGCCGCCAGTGGGCGCCGCACCGCAAAGTCTGGATCGCCACCAGCACCCACGACGGTGAAGAACAAATTATCCTGCAAGCGCACAGGAAGCTGCTCGATACTTTCCCGGATCTGCTGTTGATTCTCGTCCCTCGTCACCCGGAGCGCTTCGCCGATGCACGAGAAATGGTGCAGAAAGCGGGGATGAGCTTCACGCTACGCAGCACCGGCGAAATCCCGTCGAACAGTACCCAGGTGGTGATCGGCGATACCATGGGCGAGCTGATGCTGCTGTACGGCATTGCCGACCTCGCCTTCGTCGGCGGCAGCCTGGTCGAACGCGGCGGTCACAACCCGCTGGAGCCGGCGGCACACGCCATCCCGGTACTGATGGGCCCGCACACGTTCAACTTCAAAGATATTTGCGCCAAGTTGCAGCAGGACGATGGCCTGATTACGGTCACCGACGTCAGTTCGCTGGTCACCCAGGTCTCCAATCTGCTCACCGATGAAGACTATCGTCTGTGGTACGGCCGCCACGCGGTAGAAGTGTTGCATCAAAACCAGGGCGCGCTCTCGCGTCTGCTACATTTACTGCAACCCTATCTGCCGCAGCGGAGCCACTAATGTCGACCCGACTGTCCGTCGTAATGATCGCCAAAAATGCGGCGGATCTGCTGGCTGATTGCCTGGCCTCGGTAGCGTGGGCCGATGAAATCGTGCTGCTGGACTCCGGCAGTAGCGATAACACCGTCGAACTGGCCCGTCGCCTCGGCGCAACGGTCTACATCAACAGCGACTGGCAAGGCTACGGTATTCAGCGTCAGCGCGCCCAGGACTACGCGACCGGCGACTATGTGTTGATGATTGATACCGATGAACGCGTGACGCCGGAGCTGGCCTGCTCACTTCGCCGTGTACTGGAGGCGCCCCAAAAAGGTGCCGTCTACAGCATCGCCCGGCGTAACTATTTCCTTGGCCGCTTTATGCGCCATAGCGGCTGGTATCCCGACCGCGTCATGCGTTTGTACGAACGCAGCCGTTTCCGCTATAACAATAATCTGGTGCACGAATCGCTCGATGCCAAAGGCGCGCAGGTTATCGAACTGTCGGGCGATTTACTGCATCTGACCTGCCGCGACTTCTCCGGCTTCCAGCAAAAGCAGCTGGCCTATGCCTCTGCCTGGGCACGGGAGCGCCACCAGAAGGGGAAGAAGACCTCTTTGGCGAGCATTTTCGGCCATACGCTGGGGGCTTTTGTGAAAACGCTGCTGCTACGCGGCGGCGTGCTGGATGGTAAACAGGGCTGGCTACTTGCCGTGGTCAACGCGCAGTATACGTTTAATAAATACACCGAGCTGTGGGCGCTGAGCCGCGGCTACTCAGAGAAAGTGTAATTATGAGCACAAAAGCGATCTATCCGGGCACCTTCGACCCCATTACCAACGGGCATATCGATATCGTCACGCGTGCCGCCAGCATGTTTGACAAGGTGCTGCTGGCCATTGCCGCCAGCCCGAGCAAAAAACCGATGTTCACCCTCGACGAGCGTATTGCGCTGGCGGAGCAGGCAACGGCGCATCTGGTCAACGTCGAGGTGGTTGGTTTCAGCGATCTGATGGCGAATTTTGCCCGCGCGCAGCAGGCGAATATCCTCATTCGCGGTTTACGTGCGGTGGCGGACTTCGAATATGAGATGCAGCTGGCACATATGAACCGCCACCTGATGCCAACCCTGGAAAGCGTCTTCCTGATGCCCTGCAAAGAGTGGTCGTTTATCTCTTCATCGCTGGTGAAGGAAGTGGCGCGCCACCAGGGCGATGTTTCCCACTTCCTGCCGGCCAACGTACACCAGGCGCTGCTGAAAAAGCTGTAATCTTGCGCCGTCCGGGCTACCCGCCAGCAATAGCGTGAACCCGTACCCGGCTGGCGAGGCGTCACCGGGATCGTGGCGACATCAGCACCTTACTTCTGACACTGGCGGCAATAAAATGTTGCCCGCTGAGCATGTTTGCTGGCTGTAATCGGCGTGCCGCAAACGCGACAAAGTTCGCCCTTGCGGCCATAAACCTGCAGCTCCTGGGCGAAGTAGCCCGGCTTGCCATCACTTTGCAGGAAATCCTTCAGCGTCGTGCCCCCCTGCTCAATCGAGCGTAGCAGCACCGCTTTAATCACTTTTACCAGCCGTTCACACTCTTCGCGTGAAAGCGAAGACGCCAGCCGATCGGGATGGATCCCGGCCGAAAACAGCGATTCGCTGGCGTAGATATTGCCAACCCCGACCACCAGTTTGTTATCCATCAGCCAGGGCTTAATGGCGGTTTTCTTTTTCGCGCACTTCTGCTGCAAATAGTCGGCATTAAAATCATCGCTCAAGGGCTCTGGGCCAAGATGTGCCAGCGCAGGATGCCCTTCCAGCGAGCGGGTCCACAGCCAGGCGCCAAAGCGGCGTGGGTCGGTGTAGCGCAGGACCTTGCCATTACTCATCACGAGGTCAACATGATCGTGCTTTTCTGCAGGCAGCTCTTCACTCAGAATTCGCAGACTTCCCGACATCCCAAGGTGGACGATAATCCAGCCGCCGGGCAGCTCAAGCAGCAGATATTTGGCACGGCGCTGCACGCTCAGCACCGGTATGTCGCTCAAACGATAGATTTCTTCACTGACCGGCCAGCGCAGACGCCCGTTGCGAATAACGGCGTGCAGAATGGTTGCGCCCACCAGGTATGGTTCGATGCCACGCCGGCTGGTTTCTACCTCAGGTAATTCAGGCATTCGTTTTCCTCCGTTAACCCAGAGTATTGTGCTGCAGCAACAGACGACAGGGAAGCAAATTCCCGGCAGGGTTTATCCGACGGGTTCTGCCGGACAAAAAACAAAAAACCCCGCCGAAGCGGGGTTTTCTTTACAAGGAAACTAAAATTATTTGATTTTAGCTTCTTTGTATAAAACGTGCTGACGGACAACTGGATCGAATTTTTTCAGTTCCAGTTTTTCCGGCTTAGTACGTTTGTTCTTCGTGGTGGTATAGAAGTGACCAGTACCAGCAGAAGAAACCAGCTTGATTTTCTCACGAATACCTTTAGCCATGATTTATTTCCTCTTAGTACTTAGTACTTTTCGCCACGGGCACGCAGTTCAGACAGAACTGTATCGATGCCTTTCTTATCAATAACACGCATACCTTTAGCAGATACACGCAGGGTGACAAAACGCTTTTCGCTCTCAACCCAGAAACGGTGAGAGTGCAGGTTCGGCAGGAAACGGCGTTTGGTCGCGTTCAGTGCGTGGGAACGGTTGTTACCGGTCACCGGACGCTTGCCAGTAACTTGGCAGACTCGGGACATGTCTATTCTCCAAAAATCAAATTAGCTCGAGCTTCGTATGGGGTATCGGCGCCTCGTCAGGCTTTACAGCCCGGTCATCGCAGTTCTAAGTGAACCATCGATTGCCAGGCCCAAATGCCAAACCCGAGATTCTCAAAGGTGGCGTAGTATACGCTGACTCGGCGATGTGCTCAAGTCCCGAACAGACAAAGATCCCGCTGGATCGCGTGATCGGGGCTAAATCCAGCCGCGTTCGGCAAAAGATACGTACGCACCGCGGCCGATTACAAGATGATCGAGTACTCGTATATCCATGAAACCACAACACTTTACCACACGTTCGGTCATCAGTCTGTCGGCCTTACTCGGCTCGGGACTACCGGACGGATGATTATGTGCAAGGATCACCGCAGCGGCGTTCACTTTGATGGCTTCGCGTACAATTTCTCGCGGATGCACCTCTACGTGGCTAAGAGTACCAGAAAAAAGTCGGCTATGTTTCAATACCCGGTTCTGATTATCTAAAAAGATCACGATGAAGATCTCCCGCTCTTCATCGGAGAGATGGCTTTGCAAAAACTCCAGCGTCATCATCGGCGTGACCAGAGAGGGCTCTTCAACCAGCCGCAGGCTAAAATAGCGCCGCGCCAACTCAGCCACTCCTTTTAGCTGGGCATATTTCGCCAGGCCAATCCCGTCGACCGTCTCAAACTGTGCTTTATTCGCTGACAGCAGGCCATACAGCGAACCAAAACGCTGTAACAGGTCATGCGAGTACGCCATGACATCTTTGTCCCGCGTCCCGGTGCGTAAAAACAGCGCCAGCAGCTCAACGTCCGACAACGTTTCAATGCCGTAAAGCCACATTTTTTCCCGTGGCATCAGGGGTTCCGGTGCATCCATAGGGCCTCTCCTTTCTCGTGCCCCCATCCTGGCACAGTCCGACGGTGCTGCCGACTGCCGTATCTACCTGTTGCGTAGCGCCTCGCAAAGTGAATGCCTGGCAGTCACGCGACGGCGACGGGATTGTGGTAATATGCGCGGATTCTGGTGTACTGCAACAGGAAAGAATCATGATGAGTCTGGCTGGTAAAAAGATCGTTCTTGGCGTGAGCGGCGGCATTGCTGCTTATAAAACGCCGGAACTGGTGCGCCGCCTGCGTGACCGTGGCGCGGATGTGCGTGTTGCCATGACGGAAGCCGCCAAAGCCTTCATTACGCCACTGAGCCTGCAGGCGGTGTCTGGCTATCCGGTCTCCGATAGTCTGCTCGATCCGGCAGCGGAAGCGGCGATGGGTCACATAGAGCTGGGCAAATGGGCGGACCTGGTTATCCTCGCCCCGGCAACCGCCGATCTGATTGCCCGCGTTGCGGCCGGTATGGCCAACGATCTGGTTTCTACTATCTGCCTCGCGACCCCCTCTCCGGTTGCCGTTGTCCCGGCGATGAATCAGCAAATGTACCGCGCAGAGGCCACGCAGCATAACCTCGAGGTACTCGCCTCACGCGGCCTGCTGCTCTGGGGGCCGGACAGCGGTAGCCAGGCCTGTGGCGACATTGGCCCTGGCCGCATGCTGGATCCGATGACGATTGTTGATTTAGCCGCTGCGCATTTTTCGCCTGTCAAAGATTTGCAACATCTCAACATCATGATTACCGCGGGCCCCACGCGTGAACCTCTGGATCCGGTGCGTTATATTACTAACCACAGCTCCGGCAAGATGGGGTTTGCCATTGCCGCCGCGGCCGCAAGCCGCGGGGCAAACGTCACGCTGGTGAGCGGGCCGGTTGCATTGCCGACGCCGCCGTTTGTACAGCGAATCGATGTAACGACCGCGCTGGAAATGGAAGCTGCGGTCCAGCAAAACGCCCAGCAGCAGCAGATTTTTATTGGTTGTGCCGCCGTAGCAGACTATCGTGCCGTCGCCATCGCTGAAGAAAAAATTAAAAAGCAAGGTGATGAACTCACCCTCAAAATGGTCAAAAATCCGGATATTGTTGCCGGGGTGGCGGCACTCGCGGCTAATCGGCCTTTTGTCGTAGGGTTTGCCGCCGAAACGAATAATGTGGAAGAATACGCGAAGCAAAAACGCGCGCGCAAAAATCTCGACCTGATTTGCGCTAACGATGTTTCGCAGCCTGATCAAGGCTTTAACAGCGACAGCAACGCATTACACCTTTTCTGGCAGGATGGAGATAAGCGCTTGCCACTTGAGCGTAAAGAACTCCTTGGCCAATTATTACTCGACGAGATCGTGACCCGTTATGATGAAAAAAATCGACGTTAAGATTCTGGACCCGCGCGTTGGCCAGCAATTTCCGCTGCCGACCTATGCCACCTCCGGCTCCGCCGGACTTGACCTGCGAGCCTGTCTCGACGACGCCGTAGAGCTGGCGCCGGGTGCAACCACGCTGTTGCCGACCGGTCTGGCTATTCATATCGCCGATCCCTCTCTGGCGGCGGTGATTCTGCCGCGCTCCGGGCTGGGCCATAAGCACGGCGTGGTTCTGGGCAACCTGGTTGGTCTTATCGACTCCGACTATCAGGGGCAGCTGATGGTTTCCGTCTGGAACCGCGGCCAGCAGAGCTTTACGATTGAACCTGGCGAGCGCATCGCTCAAATGGTCTTTGTACCCGTCGTACAGGCGGAATTTAACCTGGTGGAAGATTTTGACGCCACCGAACGTGGCGAAGGTGGCTTTGGTCACTCAGGGCGCGCATAAGCCCGACCACATCGAATCCGCATCCCAAAGTGCACTAATGCAATAACATCGCCGCAAACGACCGTTTGCGGTCACTTTGTGGATGTCTGCCTGACAAGTGCTTATTTTCAGGGGTATTTTAAAACATGGCAGAAAAACAAACTGCGAAAAGGAATCGTCGCGAAGAAATACTTCAGTCTCTGGCCCTGATGCTTGAATCCAGCGATGGAAGTCAGCGCATTACCACAGCGAAACTGGCGGCGTCTGTCGGGGTATCCGAAGCGGCGTTGTACCGCCATTTCCCCAGTAAAACCCGCATGTTCGATAGCCTGATCGAGTTTATCGAAGACAGTCTGATTACGCGCATCAATTTGATTTTAAAAGATGAAAAAGACACGTCGGCGCGCCTGCGTCTGATTGTGCTGCTGATTCTTGGGTTTGGTGAGCGTAATCCTGGGCTGACGCGAATTCTGACCGGCCATGCGCTGATGTTCGAACAGGATCGTCTCCAGGGGCGGATTAACCAGCTGTTTGAGCGTATCGAGGTTCAGCTGCGCCAGGTCATGCGTGAGAAGAAAATGCGGGAAGGTGAAGGTTACACCATCGATGAGGCGCTGCTGGCCAGCCAGCTGCTGGCATTTTGCGAAGGCATGCTGTCGCGTTTTGTTCGCAGCGAGTTTAAATATCGTCCGACGGATGATTTTGACGCCCGCTGGCCGCTGGTCGCCGCTCAGCTGCAGTAGCGGAAATCCCGGAGGCATATCGCCTCCGGGGCTTTCGACTTATACACCAAACTCTTCGCGGTAAGCACGTACCGTCGCCAGATGTTCAGCCATCTCCGGCTTCTCTTCCAGATAGGCAATCAGGTCTTTCAGCGTCACGATAGAAATCACTTTGCAGCCGTAGTCACGCTCGACCTCCTGAATCGCCGAGATTTCGCCGCGGCCGCGCTCCTGACGGTCCAGAGAGATCAGCACGCCGGCCAGTTCCGCGCCGTGCGCCTGGATAATTTCCATCGACTCGCGAATCGCGGTTCCTGCGGTAATGACATCATCAACCAGCATGACGCGCCCCTGCAGCGGGCTGCCGACCAGATTGCCCCCCTCACCGTGGGTTTTTGCTTCTTTGCGGTTAAAGCAGTAAGGCAAATCCAGGTCATGGTGCTCCGCCAGCGCAACCGCGGTAGTCGTCGCGATAGGAATCCCTTTATAAGCCGGCCCAAACAGCAGATCGAAATCAATTCCGGAATCGACCAGCGCTTCGGCGTAGAAACGGCCTAACAGTGCCAGATCGCGCCCGGTATTAAACAGGCCGGCGTTGAAGAAATAGGGGCTCTTACGCCCGGATTTCAGCGTAAATTCGCCAAACTTAAGTACCTGCTTGTTAAGCGCAAACTCAATAAACTGGCGCTGATACGGTTTCATGGATTCGCTCCTTATCTTACTTTTCATCATTTAGGTTTACGCCAAATTCTTCACGCGTCATCAGGCAGCACAGATACGTCGATAACGCTGTGAGCCGGTCGCGTGCGGCAGCCGAGAAAGACCGCATGAAGAATAAAACGTAAAAAAAAGGGCGACTCATCAGCCGCCCTTAAAATTAATTTTGTAATGCCGCTTTCTGCGTCGCGACAATGGATTCGATACCCCCGCGGGCCAACGCCAGCAAGGTGAGTAGCTCTTCGTGGGTAAACGGCTCGCCTTCCGCGGTGCCCTGTACCTCAATGATGCGACCATCTTCGGTCATCACCACGTTCATATCGGTTTCCGCCGCTGAATCCTCGACATATTCCAGATCGCACAGCGCTTCGCCATTGACGATACCAACGGAAACTGCGGCGACCATCCCTTTCATTGGATTGCTTTTCAGCTTGCCGGCCGCCACCAGCTTATTCAGCGCATCGGCCAGCGCCACGCAGGCGCCGGTAATGGATGCGGTACGGGTGCCACCGTCAGCCTGCAAAACATCACAATCGAGAGTAATGGTGAATTCGCCCAACGCTTTCAGATCGACCGCCGCACGCAGCGCACGGGCAATCAGACGCTGGATTTCCATAGTACGGCCGCCCTGTTTCCCTTTCGCGGCTTCACGCGCGTTACGGGTATGCGTTGCACGCGGCAGCATGCCATATTCTGCCGTGATCCAACCCTGGCCCTGGCCTTTCAGGAAGCGCGGCACGCCTTCATCGATCGACGCGGTGCACAACACTTTAGTGTCACCAAATTCGACCAGCACGGAGCCTTCTGCGTGTATTGTATAGTTACGGGTCAGGGTGACGGGACGCACCTGATTAGCGCTACGACCTGCTGGACGCATAATGATCTCTCCGGCTTGAAACGAATGTGGCGCGCATTATACACAAAATCATGCGGGATGCATGAGGTGACGCGCCTCTGACGGCGTAGATAACTGGCGCTCAGGGCTGAGCGATGCCGCCAACAGAGGGGCTGCCAGAAGGATAACGTGTATATACGGATAATGCTCGCTTATTCCTATCCTGATAAGGCCCTGAAAGCTATAATCCACCTCACTCTCCTTTAAAAACAGGAACGTCTATGATCCGCAGTATGACCGCCTATGCCCGGCGTGAAATCAAGGGTGAATGGGGCAGCGCCGCATGGGAACTGCGCTCGGTAAACCAACGATATCTGGAAACTTATTTCCGTCTGCCGGAGCAGTTCCGTAGCCTGGAGCCTGTCGTGCGCGAGCGCATCCGTTCTCGCCTGACCCGTGGCAAAGTTGAATGTACCTTACGTTTTGATCAGGATCCCAGCGCCCAGGGCGAGCTGATTCTGAACGAAAGTCTTGCAAAACAGCTGGTCAATGCCGCCAACTGGGTCAAGATGCAGAGCGACGAAGGCGAAATCAACCCGGTTGATATTCTGCGCTGGCCTGGCGTAATGGCTGCTCAGGAACAGGATCTCGATGCGATTGCCGCCGATATTCTGTCGGCCCTGAACGGTGCGCTGGATGATTTTATCGTTGCCCGCGAGACCGAAGGTCAGGCGCTGAAAGCGCTTATTGAGCAGCGTCTGGAAGGCGTCACCGCCGAAGTCGCCAAAGTGCGCGCCCATATGCCGGAAATCTTACAGTGGCAGCGCGAGCGCCTGGTTTCCCGACTGGAAGATGCGGAAGTGCAGCTGGAAAACAACCGTCTCGAACAAGAGCTGGTGCTGATGGCGCAGCGTATCGACGTCGCCGAAGAGCTGGATCGTCTGGAAGCGCACGTAAAAGAGACCTGGAACATCCTGAAGAAGAAAGAAGCCGTTGGCCGCCGTCTTGACTTTATGATGCAGGAATTTAACCGCGAGTCGAACACGCTGGCATCGAAATCCATTAATGCCGAAGTGACCAATTCCGCCATCGAACTGAAAGTCCTGATCGAGCAAATGCGCGAGCAGATCCAGAACATCGAGTAATCTCTTTTGCTGGCTCCTCTTGTTGTGAGCCAGCATTACTTTTACTTATCTGTTTTTATCATCCGTCGATCAACATCTCCCTGCACTACTGCTCATAAAACACCTCTCACATTAGTTTTTCCTGGGGAAAATGATTCACCTTAGAAAATCTCAATCGTGATCTTACGCACAAATCGCTAATCTGCCCGACATCATTGTGGGGGATTTATGCTGCTTCATATTCTGTATTTAATCGGTATTACTGCGGAAGCGATGACCGGCGCTCTGGCGGCCGGTCGCCGCCGGATGGACACTTTTGGAGTCATCATCATTGCTACCGCCACCGCGCTGGGCGGCGGCTCAGTCCGGGATATTCTGCTGGGCCACTACCCGCTGGGGTGGGTAAAACATCCGGAATACGTCATTATCGTCGCCGTCGCGGCAGTGTTAACGACTATTGCTGCGCCGGTCATGCCCCATCTACGCCGTCTGTTTCTGGTTCTGGATGCCCTGGGGCTGGTGGTGTTCTCAATTATCGGCGCGCAAATCGCGCTGGATATGGGAGAAGGACCGGTGATCGCCTCTATCGCCGCCGTGATTACCGGCGTATTTGGCGGCGTACTGCGGGACATGTTCTGCAAGCGCATTCCGCTGGTTTTCCAGAAGGAGCTGTATGCCGGCATCTCGTTTGCGGCCGCAATTCTCTATATTGCCCTGCAGCATTACGTCAGCAGCCACGACGTGGTGGTGATCTCCACCTTGCTGTTTGGCTTCACCGCTCGCATGCTGGCGCTGCGCTGGAAGCTGGGGCTGCCCGTCTTCCACTACAACCATAACGCCCACTGATCCTCTCAAAACCCGGGTATATGTTGCCCGCTGAGCCACTGCGCCAGCGCGGCAACATCCGGGTGCTGGAGAAAGGCAACCAGCTGCCTCGCTCTCCCTGCCCCCATGCCCGGCAGACGCTGCCACTGTTCTTCAGAACGTTCTCGTAGCTGCTGCCAGTTTTCCCTCGCCAGACCGGCAAGCGCCGCCCGGGGAATCGGTACGCCAATCGCCTGGACCCAGCGCAGAAAGGGCTGCTCGCGCGCCAGGTTAAACTGGTGCCAAAGCCGCTGCCCGCGCCCGGAGGTTATCCCCGGAATCCCCTGCAGCTGCGCTGGCGTCAATGCCAGCCACGAGAACAGATGCGCCAGCGGGCGCGCATGTTGCACCGTGCGCCATACTGATTCACCCACGCCATCAAGATTCAGAACCGGTTTTGACGATAACCAGATAAGCCTTGAGAGAAACTGCGCATCACACCCCGGCGTGGTGAAATAGCAGGTCAACGGGGTAAACCGTTCCGGGGGAGGCTGCGGTTTCGTACGCTGCGCCGATCGCCATACTACGCTGTCGAGGCGCGGAATGCCCTGGCCCGCCAGACTGATTTGCAGCTGATCGCCGAGGCCAATATCCAGGCGCTTCCAGCGAGAAAGCGAGCCGATACTGACTTGCTTAACCCGTTTGTCGTCAAGGCGCTGCGGCTCCAGCAGAGCGACGACGGAAATTTTGCCGCTGCGCCCGACCCGAAAGCGAATGCCGCGCACTTCCATTAACCGCGATGCCGGCGGATATTTCCACGCAACGACCCACTCACCCTGCCCTGGCGACCACAATCGCCCGCCGGGTTCGTGGCCGCGGCGCACGACCACGCCGTCGGTAGTAAAAGGCAGAGGCGAGGTTAACCAGCGCTCTCGCCACCGTGCCACCTGCCGCGCATCCGTAACGGGCTGCGTAAAAGAGGCGCTGTGGAGAAATCCACTCTTGCGCAACAGAGCCAGACGCTGGCGCATGTCCTGAGGGCCATCTGGCCATGCCCAGATAAAGATCCCCAGTTCCGCAAGCTGCGCCGGGGTATCGAGGCGCATCAGAGTACCGGCCACTTTCGCCCGGGCATTCATTCCCCCCATTTGCTTCTGCACATGCCCGTCGCGCTGCAGAAAAATCTCTCCCTGCAGCACGCTGTTCGCCAGCTCGCCCTCCGTCATCTTCGGCACGGCCGGAATCAGCCTCACCCTGGCGGTCCAATCCTCCCCGGCTCGACCATCGCCACGGCTAATGGCCTGTGCCAGCCGCCCGTGGCGATACACCAGCGTCACGGCGACACCGTCCACTTTCGGCTGCACCCAGAGATCCGTTTTATCGCGCATCCACCGCGCAATATCCGATTTATCGGCCAGTTTACGCACGCCGGTATGGGCAACCGGATGCCTGACCTCTCCGGTAGCGGGCGGCACATCATCGTTATCCGCAGGCGATAGCAGCGAAAAACAGCGCCGCCACTGCATAAGTCGCGCCGAAAGCTGGTCGTATACTTCATCACTGACCCCACTGTTCCCCTGTCGCCAGTACGCATTGTTCCAGGCCGTCACCTGTTGATTGAGACGATGTACCTCCTGCCGGGCCTGTGCCTGCGGCCATTCAGGACAGGTAGCCTGTCCGTATCCAGCCACCGCCCACGCGCCAATCATCCAGATCCATTTATGCATGACTCCACCTCCTGTTTACCCGCAAACATTCTGCAGGAGAGCGGTTTTATTCGGCGACGAGGGATTTATCACGCTGCGATCGGACATCCAGACTTTGTTTGCCTGCTGCGCAATACACGGCGAAATCAGGGAAACGGCTGGCAAAATGAAAGAAACAGAAGCAAAAAGTGTGACAGGGACTGCGTCACGGTGCGGCGCCGTGTATAATAGGCTCGTATGTAGTATCTCTTTCGACAATCACATACAAAAGACTCTCATGGCTCAAGGCACGCTTTATATTGTTTCCGCCCCAAGTGGCGCGGGTAAATCCAGCCTGATTCAGGCTTTATTGAAAACCCAACCGCTGTACGACACCCAGGTCTCTGTTTCACATACCACGCGCGCGCCGCGTCCGGGTGAAGTGCACGGCGAACACTATTTCTTCGTTAATCACGACGATTTCAGGGCGATGATTAGCAGAGACGCATTTCTTGAGCACGCGGAAGTTTTTGGCAACTATTACGGCACCTCGCGCGAAACCATCGAGCAGGTACTGGCAACCGGCGTCGACGTCTTCCTGGATATCGACTGGCAGGGCGCTCAGCAAATCCGTCAAAAAATGGCTGGCGCGCGCAGCATCTTTATTCTGCCGCCGTCAAAAGATGAGCTTGACCGTCGCCTGCGTGGCCGCGGCCAGGACAGCGAAGAGGTGATCGCAAAACGTATGGCTCAGGCTGTTGCAGAAATGAGTCATTACGCGGAATATGATTACCTTATTGTGAATGATGATTTTGATACCGCCCTGAGCGATCTGAAAAACATTATTCGCGCCGAACGTCTGCGCATGAGCCGCCAAAAGCAGCGACATGGCGCTTTAATCACCAAACTGTTGGCAGACTGAACCCACATTCAGTATCATGCCCAGTCATTTCTTCATCTGTGGAGCATTTTAAGTATGGCACGCGTAACTGTTCAGGACGCTGTAGAGAAAATTGGTAACCGTTTTGACCTGGTACTGGTCGCCGCGCGTCGCGCTCGTCAGATGCAGGTTGGCGGAAAAGATCCGCTGGTACCGGAAGAAAACGATAAAACTACCGTTATTGCACTGCGCGAAATCGAAGAAGGTCTGATCAACAATCAGATCCTCGACGTCCGCGATCGTCAAGAGCAGCAAGAGCAGGAAGCCGCTGAATTACAAGCCGTTACCGCTATTGCCGAAGGCCGTCGTTAATCACGCAGTGGGTAGCCCTTGTATCTGTTTGAAAGCCTGAATCAGCTGATTCAAAATTACCTGCCGGAAGAGCAAATCAAGCGTCTTCGGCAGGCATATCTCGTTGCACGTGACGCTCACGAGGGCCAGACACGTTCAAGCGGTGAACCTTATATCACGCACCCGGTAGCGGTAGCCTGCATTCTGGCCGAGATGAAACTCGACCATGAAACGCTGATGGCTGCGCTACTGCATGACGTGATTGAAGATACCCCTGCCACCTACCAGGATATGGAGCAGCTCTTTGGCAAAAGCGTTGCTGAGCTGGTAGAGGGGGTATCGAAACTTGATAAGCTCAAGTTCCGCGATAAGAAAGAGGCGCAGGCCGAAAACTTTCGCAAAATGATTATGGCGATGGTGCAGGATATCCGCGTCATCCTGATCAAACTTGCCGACCGCACGCACAACATGCGCACCCTGGGCTCACTCCGCCCGGATAAACGCCGCCGCATTGCCCGCGAAACGCTGGAGATCTACAGCCCGCTGGCCCACCGTTTAGGTATCCACCACATCAAAACCGAGCTCGAAGAGCTGGGCTTTGAAGCGCTGTATCCCAACCGCTATCGCGTCATCAAAGAAGTCGTCAAAGCAGCGCGCGGCAACCGTAAAGAGATGATTCAAAAGATCCTCTCTGAAATCGAAGGGCGTTTACAGGAAGCGGGAATCCCCTGTCGCGTCAGCGGTCGCGAGAAGCATCTGTACTCCATCTACTGCAAAATGGTGCTGAAAGAGCAGCGTTTTCACTCGATTATGGATATCTACGCCTTCCGCGTGATTGTGCATGATGCTGACACCTGCTACCGCGTGCTTGGCCAGATGCATAGCCTTTACAAGCCTCGTCCTGGCAGGATGAAAGATTACATCGCCATTCCCAAGGCGAACGGCTATCAATCTTTGCACACCTCGATGATCGGCCCTCACGGCGTCCCGGTTGAAGTACAAATTCGTACCGAAGACATGGACCAGATGGCAGAAATGGGGGTTGCGGCGCACTGGGCCTATAAAGAGCACGGCGGCGAAAGCAGCACCACCGCACAAATCCGCGCCCAGCGCTGGATGCAGAGCCTGCTGGAGCTGCAGCAAAGCGCAGGCAGCTCGTTTGAATTTATCGAGAGCGTCAAATCCGATCTGTTCCCGGATGAGATTTACGTTTTCACCCCGGAAGGGCGCATTGTCGAACTCCCCGCTGGCGCCACGCCGGTGGACTTCGCCTACGCGGTACATACCGATATCGGCCATGCCTGCGTTGGCGCACGCGTCGACCGCCAGCCGTATCCATTGTCCCAGTCGCTTTCCAGCGGCCAGACGGTGGAAATCATCACCGCACCGGGCGCACGTCCGAATGCCGCGTGGCTGAACTTTGTCGTCAGCTCAAAAGCGCGCGCCAAAATTCGCCAGCTGTTGAAAAACCTTAAGCGCGATGACTCCGTCAGCCTGGGTCGCCGTCTGCTCAACCACGCCCTCGGCGGCAGCCGTAAACTGGCTGAAATCCCGCAGGAGAGCATTCAGCGTGAGCTGGAACGCATGAAGCTGGCCAGCCTTGACGATCTGCTGGCGGAAATTGGCCTCGGCAACGCAATGAGCGTGGTGGTAGCCAAAAACCTGCAACAGGGCGAAACCGTCACCGCACCGGCGCAAGGCGCCTCTTCAGGCCATGGTCATCTGCCGATTAAAGGCGCTGACGGCGTTCTGATTACCTTTGCGAAGTGCTGCCGTCCGATTCCCGGCGACCCGATTATCGCCCATGTCAGCCCTGGCAAAGGCCTGGTCATTCACCATGAGTCCTGCCGTAACATTCGTGGCTATCAGAAAGAGCCAGAGAAGTTTATGGCCGTCGAGTGGGATAAAGAGACCGCGCAGGAATTTATCACCGAAATTAAGGTGGATATGTTTAACCACCAGGGTGCACTGGCGAACCTCACCGCGGCCATTAATACCGCCTCTTCTAATATTCAGAGTCTGAATACCGAAGAAAAAGATGGTCGCGTGTACAGCGCGTTTATCCGCCTGACGGCGCGCGATCGCGTACATCTGGCGAATATTATGCGCAAAATTCGCGTTATGCCGGATGTAATAAAAGTCACCCGTAACCGAAACTAGCCTTGCGCACAAAATCATTCGCGTTTTGCACCGCACGGGTACCGACCCCGAAGGGCCGGGCGGTCAGCCGGATCGCGCGGCGAGCGAATGAATTACCCGTCCCGTACAGGAGTACGTAACCGGGGTTAATGAGTACGGCTAACGCCGAGGCAATTTGAAGGATGAAGTGTTTATGAATCCACAGCGTTATGCGCGTATCTGCGAGATGCTCGCCAGGCGCCAGCCTGACCTGACGGTCTGCATGGAGCAGGTCCATAAACCTCATAACGTCTCTGCGGTGATTCGTACCGCAGACGCCGTTGGCGTACATGAAGTCCACGCCATCTGGCCCAGCAGCCGCATGCGCACGATGGCCTCAGCCGCCGCCGGCAGCAATAGCTGGGTGCAGGTTAAAACCCACCGCTCAATTGACGATGCCGTCAGCCATTTAAAGGGCCAGGGCATGCAGATCCTGGCCACTCACCTCTCTGACAAAGCCGTCGATTTCCGTGAAATCGACTATACCCGTCCTACCTGCATCCTGATGGGGCAGGAAAAAACCGGCATTACCCGGCAAGCTCTGGCGCTGGCCGATCGGGACATCATCATTCCGATGACTGGCATGGTGCAGTCGCTGAATGTCTCCGTCGCCTCGGCTCTGATTCTGTATGAAGCCCAGCGCCAGAGGCAAAATGCGGGGATGTATAAGCGTGAGAACAGCATGCTGCCGGAAGAAGAACAGCAGCGCCTGCTGTTTGAAGGCGGGTATCCGGTACTGGCCAGAGTGGCAAAACAAAAAGGTCTGCCTTACCCCTACGTGAATGCGCAGGGCGAAGTCGAAGCCGATGACGCGTGGTGGGCAACCATGCAGGCTTCCGGTACCGCTCACGCTAGCAGGCGCGACAATCGTGCCGAAGCAGGCCAGACAAGATGCAGTCTGAAGGATGAAGGGTAAATGGCCGGTCGCCTGTTAGATGCCGTCCCGCTCAATTCGCTCACCGGCGTTGGAGCGGCGCAAAGCAACAAACTGGCGAAAATCGGCCTGCATACCGTGCAGGATCTCCTTCTGCACCTGCCGCTACGCTATGAAGACCGCACCCATCTTTATCAGATAGGCGAGCTGCTACCGGGCGTTTACGCCACCGTTGAAGGTGAAGTTCTCAGCAGCAACATCACCTTCGGCGGCCGCCGAATGATGACCTGCCAGATCAGCGACGGTTCCGGTATTCTCACCATGCGCTTTTTCAACTTCAACGCCGCCATGAAAAACAGCCTGGCGACCGGCCGGCGCGTGCTGGCCTATGGAGAAGCCAAACGGGGGAAATACGGGGCGGAGATGATTCACCCGGAATACCGCGTGCAGGGTGACATGAGCACCCCCGATCTCCAGGAAACGCTGACGCCGGTTTATCCCACCACCGAAGGCATCAAGCAGGCGACGTTGCGCAAGCTCACCGATCAGGCGCTGGAATTACTGGATACCTGTGCCATCGCCGAGCTGTTGCCGCCCGAACTGGCGCAGGGAATGATGAGCCTGCCGGAGGCGCTACGCACATTACACCGTCCGCCGCCGTCGCTGCAGCTCAGTGACCTGGAAAGCGGTAAGCATCCGGCGCAACAGCGCTTAATTCTGGAAGAACTGCTGGCGCATAACCTGAGCATGCTGGCGCTACGCGCCGGCGCCCAGCGTTATCATGCCCTGGCACTCGGTGCGAACGACACATTCAAAAACCAGCTGCTGGCCTCCCTGCCCTTTAAGCCAACCGGCGCACAACAGCGAGTCACCGCCGAAATTGAACGCGATATGGCGCTTGATGTGCCGATGATGCGTCTGGTACAGGGCGACGTCGGCTCCGGTAAAACGCTGGTTGCCGCCCTCGCAGCGCTGCGGGCGATCGCTCACGGCAAGCAGGTAGCGCTGATGGCGCCGACCGAACTGCTGGCGGAACAACACGCCAATAACTTCCGCCAGTGGTTCGCGCCGCTGGGCATCGAAGTAGGCTGGCTGGCCGGCAAACAGAAAGGGAAAGCCCGCCAGGCGCAGCAGGAGGCCATCGCCAGCGGCCAGGTACAGATGATCGTCGGCACTCACGCCATTTTTCAGGAACAGGTGCAGTTCAACGGTCTGGCGCTGGTCATTATTGATGAGCAGCACCGCTTCGGCGTTCACCAGCGTCTGGCGCTGTGGGAAAAAGGCCAGCAGCAGGGCTTCCATCCCCATCAGCTGATCATGACCGCTACCCCGATTCCACGAACCCTGGCGATGACGGCTTATGCCGATCTTGATACCTCGGTTATCGACGAACTGCCGCCGGGCCGGACGCCGGTCACCACGGTCGCCATCCCCGATACTCGTCGCCACGATATTATTGACAGGGTTCGCAACGCCTGTACTCAGGAAGGGCGTCAGGCCTACTGGGTCTGCACCCTGATTGAAGAGTCCGATCTGCTGGAAGCGCAGGCGGCAGAGGCGACATGGGAAGAGCTTAAGCTCGCGCTGCCGGAGCTGAATATCGGCCTCGTACATGGCCGGATGAAACCGGCAGATAAACAGGCGGTTATGCAGGCCTTCAAGCAGGGCGAACTGCACCTGCTGATCGCCACCACGGTTATTGAGGTTGGGGTCGACGTACCGAATGCCAGCCTGATGATTATCGAAAACCCGGAACGTCTGGGGCTGGCGCAGCTGCATCAGCTCAGAGGACGCGTCGGGCGCGGCGCGGTCGCCTCCCACTGCGTGCTACTCTATAAATCACCGCTGTCAAAAACGGCGCAGAAACGCCTGCAGGTTCTGCGCGACAGCAACGACGGTTTCGTTATTGCCCAGAAAGACCTGGAAATCCGCGGCCCCGGCGAGCTGCTCGGCACCCGACAAACCGGCACCGCCGAGTTTAAAGTCGCCGATCTGCTGCGCGATCAGGCCATGATCCCTGACGTTCAGCGCATTGCTCGCCATATTCACGAACGTTATTCTCAGCAGGCCCAGGCGCTTATTGAACGCTGGATGCCGGAAACCGAACGCTATTCCAACGCCTAGCGTCGACTCTGTCCCGCAGGGCCAGACCAGGACGCTTCGCGCAATTTATCTTCACAACGAGTGGATTATGAAACGAGAACTGGCCATCGAATTTTCGCGTGTCACCGAGGCTGCCGCGCTGGCGGGCTATAAATGGCTGGGCCGCGGCGATAAAAATACCGCCGACGGCGCCGCCGTCAATGCCATGCGCATTATGCTCAACCTGATTAATATCGACGGCACCATCGTCATTGGCGAAGGTGAAATCGATGAAGCGCCGATGCTGTATATCGGTGAGAAGGTCGGCACCGGCAACGGCGATGCGGTGGATATCGCCGTTGACCCTATCGAAGGGACGCGCATGACGGCCATGGGCCAGGCCAATGCGCTGGCGGTGATGGCGGTCGGCGATAAAGGCTGCTTCCTGAACGCGCCGGATATGTACATGGAAAAACTGATTGTCGGCCCAGGGGCAAAAGGGGCGATTGACCTCAATCTGCCGCTGGCGGAGAACCTGCGTAATGTCGCCGCGGCGCTGAATAAACCGCTGGCCGAGCTGACCGTCACCATTCTGGCCAAACCGCGTCACGACGCGGTGATTGCCGAACTCCAGCAGTCGGGCGTTCGCGTCTTCGCCATTCCGGATGGCGACGTAGCGGCGTCGATTCTGACCTGCATGCCGGACAGCGAAGTAGACGTCCTGTACGGCATCGGCGGCGCGCCGGAAGGGGTAGTTTCTGCCGCAGTGATCCGCGCTCTGGACGGCGACATGCAGGGTCGCCTGCTGGCTCGTCACGATGTAAAAGGCGATACCGCAGAAAACCGTCGTATCGGCGAGAACGAACTGGCGCGCTGCAAAGAGATGGGCATCGAAGCAGGCAAAGTGCTGCGCCTGGACGAAATGGCCCGCAGCGATAATGTGGTGTTCTCCGCAACCGGGATCACCAAAGGCGATCTGCTGGATGGCATTACCCGTAAGGGCAATATGGCCACCACCGAAACACTGCTGATCCGCGGTAAATCCCGTACGATTCGCCGCATTCAGTCCATTCATTATCTCGACCGTAAAGACCCGGATATTCAGCTGCATATTCTGTAAGCCTCCGATCGCGCGTGCGGATTGCACGCTGGCGCCAGGCCCAGGGACGGGCCGAAAACGGCTGCCGCCAACGCACAGGCAATTGAAGTATGACGAGAATATTTGATCAATAGAGCTTTTCGGCGCCGTCAGGCTGGAAATCTTTGCCGCGTGCAACGAAGATAAGGCAACGCTTTGCGCAACGGGAGAAGATGATGGCGGACTGGGTTAACGGTAAAGTAAAAAAAATAGAGTTCTGGACCGATACGCTGTTCAGTTTGTACGTCCACGCGCCGGTTCACCCGTTTACCGCCGGGCAATTTACCAAGCTCGGGCTGGAAATTGACGGGGAGCGCGTTCAGCGCGCCTATTCCTACGTTAACGCACCGGGCAATCCCGATCTGGAGTTCTATCTGGTCACCGTCCCGGACGGTAAGCTCAGCACACGCCTTGCGGCGCTCAAACCGGGCGATGACGTTCAGCTGGTCAGCGAGGCCGCGGGATTCTTCGTTCTGGAAGAGGTGCCTGACTGCGAGACCTTATGGATGCTGGCGACCGGCACCGCGCTCGGCCCGTATCTGTCAATTCTGCAGGAAGGTAAAGACCTTGAGCGCTTCAAAAATCTGGTGCTGGTCCACGCCGTGCGCTATGAGGCCGATTTAAGCTACCTGCCGCTGATGCGCGAATTAGCACAGCGCTATGGCGGCAAGCTGCGGATTCAGACCGTCGTGAGCCGTGAAACCGCCGCCGGTTCGCTGACCGGACGGATTCCGTTTCTTATCGACACCGGCGCCCTGGAAGAGGCCGTTGGCCTGCCGATGAACGCCGATAATAGCCACGTGATGCTGTGTGGAAACCCGCAGATGGTGCGTGATACCCAGCAGCTGTTGAAAGAAACCCGGCAGATGACGAAACATTTACGCCGCCGGCCGGGCCACATGACCGCCGAGCAATACTGGTAATCAGGGCTCCGCCTTCCAGCGAACATCCTGCGTATCTTTACCAAATTTATTCTCGCCCTGGGTACCGACAAACGCGCCCAGGTCGATGAACATCATGACGATAATCAGCGTCGGCACAAACCGCCCGACAACCCATTGCCAGACGCCAGGCAGCACCGACCAGTTCCCCGCCAGCAGCATCCACGCCAGAATCATCAGCAGCGCCCAGATCCCCGATTTACCGCGATCGTGCAGGCGTTTGATCGTCACCGCCGCCGTCGGCCACAGCAGGCACACCAGGATAAACGCAGCGGTCTGCACATTGAGCAAATTGGTGCCGGCCAGGGTAAAGAGCACGCTCATGGCAAGAACCCAGATGGCCATCCAGATCCAGAAGTCACGGCGCCCGATACGCCCCTTAATTGAGAACATCCACTGCTGTAGGGTCATGTTTTATTCCTTATCATCATCATTCGCGTAGTTTACCCTGAAGCCGTCACTTTTTGACAAGCGCGACGGTTCCCGTTTTAATCGTCTGCAGGCAAAAAAAGGAAAGACCGGCATGAAGACGTGGATGACTGTATGTTTTATTGGGCTGACGGCCTTATCCGTCGGCCCGAAGGCGTTGTCCGCGGTGCCCGAATCCTCCGCCACGGCCCCTTATCTGCTGGCGGGCGCCCCTACCTTTGATATGTCTATCAGCGACTTTCGGGAAAAATTCAACGCGGCGAATCCGAAGCTTCAGCTGAATGAATTTCGCGCCATTGCCTCCAGCCGCGACAGGGAAAATCTGACGCGTGCGGCGAGCAAAATTAATGAAAATCTCTACGCCTCCACGGCGCTGGAGCGCGGCACCCTGAAAATAAAATCGATGCAGGTGACCTGGCTCCCTATTCAGGGGCCCGAGCAGAAAGCGGCGAAGGCCAAAGCGCAGGAGTATATGAGCGCCGTGTTACGCATGTTCGCGCCCACCTTAAGCGTGGCTCAGAGCCAGCAAAAACTGCAGAAAATGCTCGCCGCCGGCAAGGGAAAACGTTACTTCTCTGAAACGGAAGGCGCGATACGTTATGTTGTCGCAGACAACGGTGAAAAAGGGCTGACCTTCGCTGTTGAACCGATTAAGCTGGCGCTATCTGAAACGCTGGAGAGCAATAATAAATGACAAAAAGCAAAGCCTTTCCAACGATGAATCTCTATACTGTTTGACAGACCATGCTGCCCTGACGGGTGGCTATATTCCTTAATTCGCTTAACGTAGCGTGGAGAATTAAAATGCGACATCCTTTAGTGATGGGTAACTGGAAACTGAACGGCAGCCGCCATATGGTAAACGAACTGGTTGCTAACCTGCGTACCGAACTGGCTGGCGTTTCTGGCTGTGCCGTTGCAATCGCTCCGCCAGAAATGTACATCGATCTGGCTAAGCATGCGGCAGAAGGTAGCCACATTCACCTGGGCGCGCAGAACGTTGACCTGAACCTGTCCGGCGCATTCACCGGTGAAACCTCTGCTCAAATGCTGAAAGATGTCGGTGCTGAATACATCATCATCGGTCACTCTGAGCGTCGTACTTACCACAACGAGTCTGACGAGTTCATCGCTAAGAAATTCGCGGTTCTGAAAGAACAGGGTCTGATTCCGGTTCTGTGCATCGGCGAAACTGAAGCAGAAAACGAAGCGGGCAAAACGGAAGAAGTGTGCGCACGTCAGATTGATGCCGTTCTGAAAACTCAGGGCGCTGCGGCATTCGAAGGCGTGGTTATCGCTTACGAACCGGTCTGGGCAATCGGCACCGGCAAATCAGCGACTCCGGCACAGGCTCAGGCGGTGCATAAATTCATTCGCGATCACATTGCGAAAGCAGACGCGAAAGTGGCTGAGCAGGTCATCATCCAGTACGGCGGTTCCGTTAACGCATCTAACGCAGCAGAACTGTTCACCCAGCCGGACATCGATGGCGCGCTGGTTGGCGGCGCCTCCCTGAAAGCAGACGCTTTCGCGGTGATCGTGAAAGCTGCTGAAGCAGCGAAAAAAGCGTAACCTGCGCTAAGCCCGGCCCCGGCGGCGTACCGCTTACCGGGGCGAAGGAATAACGCAATACGAGGAGCCCGGACAACGCGCGCAGGCGCCGCATCCGGGCTTTTTTATGCCGCTACAATTTCCCCAACGCTTGATACCACAGATAGTCCAGCGGCAGCAGAATCAAATAGCTCACCGCCGCCAGGGCGATACACAGCAGCATTCCCGCCCGTGCCGGCACTTTCCCTAACCCCATCGCCACGACAATCGGCGACGCCTGATACGGCAGCAGCGGCGTGGAATAGCCCAATACCTGAATCATAATCACGCTGAGCAGCGGGAAACCGGTGGCATCGGAAAAGCTCTGGGCAAACGTGGTGTATAGCGCGGGTACGCCGTTGGCGGTCATAATAAAGTTCAGGGCGCTGGTCATGCCGGTTAATGCCAGGAAGCTGGTGAACGGACTCTCTTTGTCGAGCGGCATCACGTGCAGCAGCGCATTGCCGACCACCTCACCGATGCCGGTTTGGGTCACGGTAATCGCCAGTCCGAGGATCCCGGCGACGTAAATGCAGGTACGAATATTCACCCCGCTGGAAAACTCCTCGCCGCTGATAAAGCCAACCCGCGGCAGCAGCGTGACGACTGCCGCTGCCAGCCCCGTCCAGGCGGGCCCGATACCGTGCCAGCTCTCGCTCACCCACAGCACCAGCACCACGGCCAGCAGCCAGGCCAGGCGCTTCTCGTCCCGACTCATCGGCGGAAGCGGGATCAGTTCGCGCGGCGGATGCGGTTTGCCAGGAAACAGCCAGCAGATCAGGGCAATTAATACTCCCCCCTTTAGCCAGCCCAGCACCGGCGTGTGCAGCAGCAGATACGGCAGGTAGTTAAGGTGGATCCCGTAAGAACCTTCGGCCGCGCCGCTCATCACCAGGTTCGGGACGTTGGCGGGCAGAATGGTCGCCGACAGCTGAAAGGTCCCAAAACCCACCGCCAGCGCCAGGCCATACCAGGCCCGCGAACCGTCTGCGATACCGGCCCGTTTCGCCATCGCCGCCACGATGGGCATCAGCAGCGCGATGCGTCCCATATTCGACGGCATCACGAAGGCCAGCGCATAGCTGAGTAGCACGACGCTACCCACCATCAACGGCCAGGAGTCCGTCAGTCGCGCCGATAGCGCCTGTGCCGCTCTGTCCGCCAGCCCGGTTTTACGAATCGCAATCCCGAGAACGAAGCCGCTGAATACCAGCCAGAATGCCGACGAGGCAAACCCGCCAAAGATCGCTTCCGGCGGCGCAATTTTGGCGATCATCGCCGCCGCGAAAAACAGCAGCGCGGTCATAAACTCCGGCAACAGCGAGGTCGCCCACAGCACAATGGTTATCGCGATAATCAGCGAGGGAAGAAACAGAGGGTGAGAAAACCAGAGCGACATGCCTGTCTCCTGTCGTTTTTTCAGCAAGAATACGATCGGGGGCGAGGCAGGTAAACCTATCAAAAAATAGCCAGCCATGCAGGAACCTGCATGGCTCAGCAATAAAGGTTATTTCAGAATCAAGCAGCGATGGTCCTGGATCTCTTCAGCAGAGGCGCGATTCAGGGTCAGCAGGTTGCGCTCGGTTGCCAGCAGCACCAGCGAGCCATCGCTCTGCTTCGCCATCGCCAGCGCAAAGCGCCCCATATGTTCACGCGCCTCCGGTACCTCTTCCGCCAGCATCAGAAACGGGCTACGCTGCGCCAGCTCGGACTCAGTGACTCGCCGCGCGAGATATTCATGGCCGAGCAAACCACCGGGAAGCGGCAGCCATCGGCTGCTGATAGCGACGGCATCGTTATCCAGCCGGGCGCGCACATCTTCGCGTAAGCAGGAGATATGAATATGGAAATGGTTTTGCGTGCGTCCGCTGCGGGAGTTAATGGCTAATGACACGGCGTTATCCGGTACCGCTGAACCGCGGCGTTCGCTCATGATGTCGCGCCCCTGCCATGCCTGCCAGAAGAAGTTCGGCGTTAACGGGTCGAGCAGCAGCGGGCTCTCGGTGCCGTTAATTCGATAGGTCGGCATCAGCAGATACTGCAAGGGCCCGTTGCGATCTTTAAACAGCACGTAGCCGCCCTGCAGATTGACATCGGCACACGGCGAGGGAGTTTGGTGCTGCTGTTGATTAGGAACGCATTGCTGCAAAACAATCTGTCGCAGCGCGTCAGGGTTACCGGAATGCAGCCAGTACCAGCCGCCGGCAGCCGCTGCCAGTACAAGCACCAGCAGCAGCCATAAAAGGTATCGTACTCTTCTCATCATCTTTTCCTGTCCAGCCAGAAACGGAAGAGTAGCGTAGTTTGATGACTAAATAAAAACGCCCGGTTATTTAACCGGGCGTTCGGAACGATTAACGCTGACTGATTTGGTCGAAAGTACCGCCGTTTGAGAAGTGCTCTTTCTGTGCCTTCGTCCAGCCACCAAACTCCTGGTCGATGGTGAACAGCTTCAGTTTCGGGAACTCATCGGCATATTTCTTCGCGACTGCCGGGTCACGTGGGCGGTAGAAGTTCTTCGCCGCAATCTCCTGGCCTTCCGGCGAGTAGAGATACTTCAGGTAAGCTTCAGCTACCTGGCGGGTGCCTTTTTTATCGACCACTTTATCAACCACGGAGACGGTCGGTTCAGCAAGAATCGATTCGCTCGGAGTCACAATTTCAAACTTATCTTTGCCCAGCTCGTTGGCCGCCAGCAGCGCTTCGTTCTCCCACGCAATCAGCACATCGCCGATCCCGCGTTCAACAAAGGTATTGGTCGAACCGCGCGCGCCGGAGTCCAGCACTTCGACGTTTTTATACAGCGCCTTCACAAACTCCTGGGCTTTTGCCTGGTCGCCGTGATTCTGGTGCAGGGCATAGCCCCAGGCGGCCAGGTAGTTCCAGCGTGCGCCGCCGGAGCTTTTCGGGTTTGGCGTAATCACCGACACACCCGGTTTAATCAGGTCGTTCCAGTCATGAATCTGTTTTGGGTTGCCTTTACGTACAAGGAACACGATGGTGGAGGTATACGGCGCGGAGTTATCCGGCAGACGTTTCAGCCAGTTTTTATCGATACGGCCACGTTCCGCGATCGCATCAACATCGTAGGCCAGCGCCAGCGTCACGACATCGGCTTCGATACCGTTGATCACCGACGTCGCCTGTTTGCCGGAGCCGCCATGCGACTGACGAATCACCACATTGTCGCCGGTTTCTTGTTTCCAGTGCGCGCTGAATGCCTTGTTGTACTGTTCGTACAGCTCGCGCGTTGGATCATAAGATACGTTTAATAACTGAATGTCTTTGGCCAGAACGCTGGCGGATGCCAGCAACAGAGTTAACCCAACGCCCCACTTGTTCATCGCACCGCTCTCTTTATGTCGTGTTGTGATGAGTTAAGCGTGCCAGAAAGCGAAACAATGATTAAAGAATAAAAAAAGATTGGCTATAACTTGCGAGTATATGTAAACCGGAGGGGAATGCTTACCCTCTCCAGGAGAGGAGAGGGTGAGGGCGAGAGGGTTACACTTCTTCCATGCGACCCAGCAGCGCCTGCAGACGATCCTGCCAGCCCTGCAGCTGTTCTCTCAGCTGACCGTTTTCACGCTCCAGCTCTTCACGACCGTGCTGTGCGCCCTGAACTTCCTGCGCCAGCGTGTTGTTCTTCTCTTTCAGCTCTTCGATTTCCATCTGCAACAGAGTGATGGTATCAATCGCCTGCTGTACTTTTGATTCTAATTTCTCAAACACTTCTAATGACATCGTCATACCTCTCCTGAACTTGCAAGGCGTTGATAGAGTACTATCCCGTACACGTCGTCCTTCAAGCTGCTTCTGCGTTAGCGGGTTCTTCCCGAACACTTACCGAAGTAAGCGGCGAGGATTCATTCGCTTGCCGTTTTGACACATCCCGAATGATGTTGTGTACCTACGCGGTGACGCCTTAACGAAAATAAGCGCACTACAGTGGTCATGCAGTCGATTGTATGAATCCCCGCCTTCCCTGTCCAGCGACAACCCGCGCAGATTGCGGTTTGCAACACTTTTCAGTCTTTACCTGGCGCATTCGGCGCGTTTCTGTGGAAGTTATCCGGCAATTGTTAATCAATGGGTTAACAAAATCCGCCGGAAATGCGGGGCAAATGTGTCACAACACGCGTTTATGGCGCGAAAACGCTCATTTTCTTGACGCAGCACACACATTTATATTTCGATATTTCTCGTTTTTGTTCGTTAACGATAAATTAACACTATGCCTACAAGGCAGCGTGGTCGTCTACGACCTTCATACATACAATAATCACCACTTCGCTTCAGGATTCGATATGAGCCAAACATCAACATTAAAAGGCCAGTGCATCGCAGAGTTCCTAGGTACCGGGTTGTTGATCTTTTTCGGCGTTGGGTGCGTCGCGGCGCTCAAAGTTGCGGGAGCCAGCTTCGGTCAGTGGGAAATCAGCATCATCTGGGGTCTGGGGGTGGCCATGGCTATCTACCTGACCGCGGGCGTATCCGGTGCACACCTTAACCCGGCGGTCACTATCGCATTGTGGCTGTTTGCCTGCTTCGACGGGCGTAAAGTTGTTCCTTTTATCATTTCTCAATTCGCAGGCGCCTTTTGCGCAGCGGCGTTAGTTTACGGGCTTTACTACAATCTTTTCTTCGATTTCGAACACAGCCACAATATGGTGCGCGGCAGCGTCGAAAGTCTTGAGCTGGCCGGTATTTTCTCCACTTACCCGAACCCACATATCAATTTTGTGCAGGCTTTCGCGGTAGAAATGGTGATTACCGCTATCCTGATGGGCGTTATCCTGGCACTGACTGATGACGGTAATGGGATTCCGCGTGGCCCGCTGGCGCCGCTCCTGATCGGCCTGTTAATTGCGGTTATCGGCGCATCTATGGGACCGCTGACCGGATTTGCCATGAACCCGGCTCGCGACCTTGGACCAAAAACGTTCGCCTGGCTTGCCGGCTGGGGTGACGTCGCCTTCACCGGCGGTAAAGATATTCCTTATTTCCTGGTGCCGCTGTGCGCACCGGTGGTGGGCGCCGCGCTGGGCGCGTTCAGCTATCGTAAGTTGATCGGCCGCCATCTGCCTTGCGACACCTGTGTCGAGGAAGAGAAAGAAAGCACCTCGACTACGCAACACAACGCTTCGCTGTAATCTGACTACGGGACTCATACTATGACCGACAAAAAATATATCGTTGCGCTCGACCAGGGCACCACCAGCTCCCGGGCCGTTGTGATGGATCACGATGCCAATATCGTCAGCGTTTCTCAGCGAGAATTTGAACAAATTTATCCGCATCCAGGCTGGGTTGAGCATGACCCGATGGAGATCTGGGCGTCGCAAAGCTCCACGCTGGTTGAAGTGCTGGCAAAAGCCGATATTAGCTCCGACGAGATCGCCGCAATCGGGATCACCAACCAACGTGAAACCGCCATTGTGTGGGAGCGGGAAACCGGTAAACCGATCTATAACGCTATCGTCTGGCAGTGCCGTCGTACCGCAGAGATCTGTGAACAGCTCAAACGTGACGGCATGGAAGAGTACATTCGCAAGGCCACCGGCCTGGTGGTTGACCCGTACTTCTCCGGTACCAAAGTAAAATGGATTCTCGATCACGTGGAAGGCGCCCGCGAGCGGGCAAAACGCGGCGAACTGCTGTTCGGAACCGTGGATACCTGGCTGGTATGGAAAATGACCCAGGGCCGCGTCCACGTGACCGACTACACCAACGCCTCGCGTACCATGTTGTTCAACATCCACGAGCTGGACTGGGACGACAAAATGCTGGAGGCGCTGGATATTCCGCGCGCGATGCTGCCGGAAGTGCGCAAGTCTTCCGAGGTATACGGTCAAACCAACATCGGTGGTAAAGGCGGCACGCGTATTCCTATCGCCGGTATCGCCGGTGACCAGCAGGCGGCGCTGTTTGGCCAGCTGTGCGTCAAAGAAGGGATGGCAAAAAACACCTACGGCACCGGCTGCTTTATGCTGATGAATACCGGGGAAAAAGCGGTAACCTCAACGCATGGCCTGCTGACCACTATCGGCTGCGGCCCACGTGGGGAAGTGAACTATGCGCTGGAAGGCGCAGTATTCATGGCCGGCGCCTCGATTCAGTGGCTGCGCGATGAAATGAAGCTGATCAACGACGCCTTCGATTCCGAATATTTTGCCACTAAAGTGAAAGATACCAACGGCGTGTATGTGGTTCCGGCCTTTACCGGTCTCGGTGCGCCTTACTGGGACCCGTATGCGCGCGGCGCCATCTTTGGCCTGACCCGCGGGGTGAACGCCAACCATATTATTCGCGCCACGCTGGAGTCTATTGCCTATCAGACACGCGATGTACTGGAAGCTATGCAGGCAGATTCAGGGATTCGTCTGCACGCCCTGCGCGTCGACGGCGGTGCCGTGGCCAACAACTTCCTGATGCAGTTCCAGTCCGATATTCTCGGCACCCGCGTAGAACGTCCGGAAGTGCGTGAAGTGACGGCGCTGGGCGCCGCTTACCTCGCAGGTCTGGCCGTTGGCTTCTGGCAAAATCTGGATGAGCTGCAGGAGAAAGCGGTGATTGAGCGCGAGTTCCGCCCGGGTATCGAAACTACCGAGCGTAACTACCGCTACAACGGCTGGAAAAAAGCGGTGAAACGCGCGCTGGCGTGGGAAGAACACGAGTAACCGCGACTGCCCGGTGGCGCAACGTTGACCGGGCGACAGACCTTTATCCGGCAATCCCCAATGGATTTCGGGTCACAGGAAGGCGACAAGTGCATGCATCCCCGGTCACATAGATAACGATGTGACCGGGGCAAGCAAAGGCAGTCAACGCACCTGTGGCCTGAAAGACGGCGGGGATTCAGCCGAATATCGGCAACAGCAGATACAGCTTAATCACCAGCGCATTCACGATATCAATAAAGAACGCGCCGACCATCGGCACCACCAGAAACGCCATATGAGACGGGCCAAAGCGGTCGGTAATGGCCTGCATATTGGCAATCGCCGTCGGCGTCGCCCCGAGACCAAAACCACAGTGCCCGGCAGCCAGTACCGCGGCATCATAGTTTTTCCCCATCATGCGATAGGTTACGAAGATGGCATACAGCGCCATCGCCACCGTCTGGACCGCGAGGATCGCCAGCATCGGCAGCGCCAGCGAAGCCAGCTCCCACAGCTTCAGGCTCATCAGAGCCATGGCGAGGAACAGCGACAGGCTAACGTTGCCCAGCACCGATACCGCACGCTCAAACACGCGATAGAAACCTAACAGCGCCAGACCGTTGCTGAGGATCACCCCGATAAACAGTACGCAGACAAAAGTGGGCAGTTCAAAGACGGTGCCCGTCAGCAGTTGCGCAACCACCCTCCCTACCGTCAGGCAGATGGCGATTAAGGCGATGCTCTCAATCAGCACCAGCGAGGTGATCATGCGGCCCATATCCGGTTTTTCGAAGGCGGTTGGCGCCAGCTGATCATCCGGCGTTCCGTCCGGTGAAGAAGAGTGTTTAACCAGATAGCGCGCCACCGGGCCGCCAATCAACCCACCCAGCACCAGACCAAAGGTGGCGCACGCCATTGCGACTTCGGTGGCGTTGGCAAAGCCGTAGCGTTCAACAAACAGCTTACTCCACGCGGCGCCGGTGCCATGGCCGCCAGACAGGGTAATGGAGCCAGCCAGCAGCCCCATCAGCGGGTCCAGTCCTAACAGCTTCGCCATCCCGATGCCGAGGGCGTTTTGCAGCAGCAGCAGTCCCACCACCACAATCAGGAAGGTACCCACCACTTTGCCGCCGGCCCGCAGGCTGGAGAGGTTTGCGTTCAGACCGATGGTCGCAAAGAACGCCATCATCAGCGGGTCTTTCAGACTCATATCAAAGTCGATTTCCCAACCCATGCTTTTTTTCAGCACCAGCAGCGCCAGCGCCACCAGCAGGCCGCCCGCAACGGGTTCAGGGATGGTGTATTTTTTCAGGAAGGGGACATTCTGCACGAGTTGTCTGCCCAACAGCAGCACCAATGTTGCGGCAACGAGCGTCGATAAGGTATCGAGATGAAACATAAAAAGAGCTCCTTAAAGGCGCATGATCCATTCACACGCGTCGGTATTCCCGGTGTCGATTACTTCTCATCTTGAGGAATCGGACGGGGATTTTAAGCAGAACCGCGCAAAAAATGACAGGAAAAGATATTTTGTTTTGATATTGATGCGATCAAGCATACAAAATGTTAATTAATGTTCCCCCCCGGTTAGTTGTATAAATATTTCTCAGCAAACGCTGGCAAACGTTTGCTTTTGTACTACAGTCCGATAAAATTCCCGCTTTGCCACCTTGGGATTGTTTGTGATGTCCGTTAACACCGCCGAGTCAGAAGCTGCGCAACCGGTTGCGCATAAAACAACCAGCGAATTAATCTACCGCCTCGAAGACCGCCCGCCGCTGCCGCAAACCCTGTTCGCCGCCTTTCAGCATCTGCTGGCGATGTTTGTCGCGGTCATCACGCCGGCGCTGTTAATCTGTCAGGCGCTGGGCCTTCCGGCTCAGGACACTCAGCACATCATCAGTATGTCGCTGTTCGCCTCCGGTGTGGCATCCATCATTCAGATTAAAGCCTGGGGACCGGTCGGTTCCGGGCTGCTCTCGATTCAGGGCACCAGCTTTAACTTCGTCGCCCCGCTTATTATGGGCGGTACCGCGCTGAAAACCGGTGGCGCCGACGTGCCGACGATGATGGCCGCGCTGTTCGGCACCCTGATGCTGGCAAGCTGCACGGAAATGGTCATCTCGCGCGTCCTGCACCTGGCCCGACGGGTTATTACCCCGCTGGTCTCCGGGGTCGTGGTGATGATTATCGGCCTGTCGCTGATTCAGGTCGGGCTGACCTCCATTGGCGGTGGCTACTCGGCCATGGCCGACCATACCTTCGGCGCGCCGAAAAACCTGCTGCTGGCGGGTATCGTTCTGGCGCTAATCATTATTCTTAACCGCCAGCGCAACCCGTATCTGCGTATCGCGTCGCTGGTGATCGCCATGGCGGCAGGTTATCTGGCGGCCTGGCTGCTCGATATGCTGCCGGCCAACAGCGCACCGGCGAACGACAGTCTGATTACCGTGCCCACCCCGCTCTATTACGGTCTGGGCATCGACTGGAGCCTGCTGCTGCCGCTGATGCTGGTCTTTATGATCACCTCGCTGGAAACCATCGGCGATATCACCGCCACGTCTGACGTGTCGGAACAGCCGGTCTCCGGTCCGCTGTATATGAAGCGCCTGAAAGGCGGCGTGCTGGCTAACGGCCTGAACTCCTTTGTCTCCGCCGTCTTTAATACCTTCCCGAACTCCTGCTTCGGCCAGAATAACGGCGTGATTCAGTTGACCGGTGTCGCCAGCCGCTATGTCGGCTTCGTGGTGGCGCTGATGCTGATCGTGCTGGGCCTGTTCCCGGCGGTCAGCGGCTTTGTCCAGCATATTCCGGAACCGGTGCTCGGCGGCGCAACGCTGGTAATGTTCGGTACTATCGCCGCATCCGGGGTACGTATCGTCTCCCGCGAACCGCTGAACCGCCGTGCGATTCTGATTATCGCCCTGTCGCTGGCAGTGGGCCTCGGCGTCTCCCAGCAGCCGCTGATCCTGCAGTTTGCCCCCGACTGGCTGAAGAACCTGCTCTCCTCAGGGATTGCCGCCGGCGGTATTACGGCGATTGTGCTGAATCTGGTCTTCCCGCCAGAGAAAAGCTGATCCTCCCCCGCTCCCCGGTCGCGCGCGGCCGGGGCAGCCTGAAGTCTGACCCTCCTGGCACCCTCACATCATCTGATTACACAATTCCTGTCTTGAGGATTGCGCATAATTCGGGCATAACAGCCTTATGTGCCTCGCTCAGGATGTAAGACCATGAAATTTCCTGGAAAGTTGATTCTCTGGCTGCTGACCGCCCTGCTGGTCGTCATCGTTGCCGCCTGGTTCCTGCTACAGACCCACTGGGGCTCGCGTCAGGCCAGCGCCTGGCTGAGCGAGGGCACCGGCTGGCAGGTCTCCTTCGACGCGATGGATCACAGTTTCTCTTCACCTCTCCACCTGCAACTGCAAAATGTCACTTTCGGGCGCGACGGCAAACCGCCGACGCTGGTCGCTAAAACGGTGGATATTGGCTTCAGTACCCGCCAGTTCAGCGATCCGCTGCACGCCGACGAGATTGTGCTGAGCGACGGGACGTTAAATCTCTCGCCGTCCTCCGCTTCTTTACCCTTTGCCGCCGATCGTCTGCAGTTGCGCAATATGGCGTTTAACAGCCCGGAAACCGGCTGGGACCTGAGCGCGCAGCGGGTAACCGGCGGCGTCAGCCCGTGGGCGCCGGAAGCAGGCAACGTACTGGGGAAAAAAGCGCAGATTCAGATGAGCGCAGGCTCGCTGACCCTGAACGGCGTGGATGCCAGTAACGTGCTGATCCAGGGAAGCCTTGATAATGGTGAAGTGACGTTATCCACGCTGGGCGCCGATATTGCCCGCGGAACGCTCACCGGCAACGCCAAACGCAGCGCCGACGGCAGCTGGCGGGTTGATAATCTGCAGCTCAACGAAATTCGCCTGCAGAGCGATAAATCGCTGACAGAATTCTTTACCCCGCTGACCAGCGTCCCTTCACTGCAAATTGGCCGTCTCGACGTGACCGACGCCCGTTTGCAGGGGCCGGACTGGGCGGTGACGGATCTCGACCTTAATCTGCGCAACCTGACCCTGAGCCAGGGCGGATGGCAAAGCGATGACGGCACGCTGTCGATGAACGCCAGCGAATTTATTAACGGATCGCTGCATCTGCTTGATCCCATCGCCAATGCCGAATTTTCCCCACAGGGCATCGCGCTGCGCCAGTTCACCTCACGTTGGGAAGGCGGAATGGTACGGACTTCTGGCAACTGGCTGCGCGCGGGTCATGCGCTGGTGTTGGATGACACCGCCTTTGCCGGGCTGGAATATACCCTGCCGGAAAACTGGAAACAGCTGTGGATGGAGTCGCTGCCCACGTGGCTGGAAAGCCTGACGCTGAAGAAATTCAGCGCCAGCCGCAACCTGGTTATCGATATCGACCCCACGTTCCCGTGGCAGATCACCGCCCTTGACGGTTACGGCGGCGAGCTGCAGCTGGTGAAGGATCGACGCTGGGGCGTATGGAGCGGCAGCGCAACGCTGAACGCCGCCGCCGCCACGTTTAATCGCGTTGACGTCCGGCGCCCGTCGCTCAAGCTCAGCGCCAACGCCTCAACGGTCAACATTACCGAGCTTAGCGCCTTTACCGAGCGCGGTATTCTGCAGGCCACCGCCGCGGTGTCGCAGCTTCCCCAGCGCCAGGTCACGCTGAGCCTGAACGGCCGCGGCGTACCGCTGAACATTCTGCAGGCCTGGGGCTGGCCCGCCCTGCCGGTTTCCGGCGACGGTAATTTCCAGCTGACCGCCAGCGGCAGCGTGCAGGCCGATACACCGCTGAAACCAACGGTTAACGGCCAGCTCAGCGCGGTGAATATGGAGAAACAGCAGGTTGCGCAAGTAATGCGCAACGGCCAGCTAAACAGCGAGCCGGCTCAGCCGATCGCTCCCCCGCCAGCACCGTAATCGCCCTCCGCCCTCTCTTCGCCGGAGAGAGGGCCTCGCTCTGCTCTTCGTCCATCGGCCCCTCAGGCACTCCTTTCTCTCTGCGAAACCTGTGTGCATTTTGCGGCTATCTGTACCTATTTCCCGCAACCTGTTTCTTTCAAAGATCGGAGTTGCTATAAACAAAATACTGGAAGTAGAGATAACAATTAAAAACCCTATGTAAATATAAAAATAAAGGAACGACTATGTCCGCAATACGTCAACGTATTCTGGAGAATATGCAAAAATTCTCCAGAGCAATGATCGGTGCAGTCTTGTTCTTGCCCGTCATTGGCCTGATTCTGGCACTCAGTTCTGTCTTAACCAACCCGACATTAATTTCTGAAACCAGTTTTTTACATCAGCTAGGACAATTACTCGGTGATACGTTCTGGCCGCTGTTTGGCAATCTTGGATTACTTTTTTGCGTCGGTATTAGTTATGGACTGGCGAAAGATAAAAAAACAGAAGTCGCACTGGTTTCAGTGATGTGTTTTATTATGTTTCTGGGCGCCAACCATTCGTGGCTGGAACATACCCACGGCATCGCCGAAAAAATTAATGGCGAATATTACGGCACCGGTCAGACGCAACTGCTCGGTTTTGTGGTCGTCGATATGGGGGTGTTCCTCGGCATTATCCTCGGCTGTACCATCGCCTGGGTGCATAACAAAGTTTCGAACATCGAACTACCCGGCGCGCTGTCAATGTACGGCGGCGCCAAGCTGACCCTGGTCGCCATGACTCCGGTGGTGATTTTCTATGCCATCGCCTTCACCTGGATCTGGCCGTTTATGACCCACGGTATTGGAGCGTTAACCGGATTTATGAAAAATGCCGGCGTGGCGGGGGTTTTCGTTTATGGCTTCTTTGAAAAATTCCTCATCCCCACCGGCCTGCACCATTTTGTCTGGTCACCGTTCCAGCTCACGCAAATCGGCGGTACGCTAAACGTTGACGGGCAGGTCGTTTCCGGTACCCAGGCGATTTTCCTCGCCTATATGCGCCACCCGGATCTGACCCCGGTCATGAACGATGCGCTACGTTTCTCGCAGCAGGGGATGACCACGATTTTCGGCCTCGCTGGCGCATCGCTGGCCTTTTATCACACGGCGAAACCGGAGAAAAAAATGATGGCTAAGGCGATTCTGCTGCCCGCCATTATTACCTCAATGCTCACCGGTATTACGGAACCGATTGAGTTCACCTTCCTGTTCGTGTCGCCGCTGCTCTGGGTGATTCACGCCACCCTGACCGCCGCGTCACAAGCGGTTTGTGACATCTTTACCGTTCGGCCGTGGGGCGCATCCGGGCTTATCGAATTCCTGATTTACAACCTGCCGCTGCCGGTCTCATTAACGCGCTGGCCTGGGTATGTACTTATCGGTATCGGTCAGTTCGCCGTTTATTACGTTATTTTCCGCACCCTGGTGGTGAAGCTGAATTTAAAAACACCGGGCCGTGAAGACGACGATAACGTGAAGCTCTACAGCAAAGCAGATTATCGTAAAAAGGTCGGTAATCCGCAGTCGGTGACCGATGAGATTATTAGTGGCCTCGGCGGCAAAGAAAATATTATTTCGGTCGACAACTGTTTCACTCGCCTGCGCGTGGTAATTAAAAATATGGATTTGGTTGATGATCTCATATTGAAAAGCACCGGTGCTAATGGCGTCGTACGAAATCGTAATGAAGTTCAGGTTATTTATGGCGTCAAAGTGGGACAGGTTCGTTCCCGAGTTGATAGCTGGCTGGCAGAAAATTAATTGGGAGTGATGTATGAAATTAACCGTATTAGGCGGGGGCGGCGTTCGCTCTGCATTTCTGGCGAAATCTCTGGCTTATAATGCCCACCGCATAGGTTTAACGGAAGTCGTATTTCTGGACAGCTCGGAAGATAATCTGGCCCTGTTTGGTGAAATTGCCCGTTACGTGTTTAATACGATTCGTCCGGATATTGCGTTCAGTACGACCACCGATCCGGTCGCTGCGCTGAAAGGCACAAATTATGTGATTACCACCCTGCGGGTTGGCGGCGATGAGAGTCGTATTCGCGATGAGCGTATTGCGCTTGAGCATAATACCTTAGGCCAGGAGACTACCGGCGCGGGCGGCTTTGCCATGGCGATGCGTTCGATCCCGGCGATCCTCAACTACTGTCGCCTGATCGAAGAGCATGCCGCCGAGGATGCGATCCTGTTTAACTTTACCAACCCATCGGGGCTGGTCACCGAGGCGATCATCAAGTCCGGCTTTAAGCGCCGCGTGTACGGTATTTGCGATGCGCCGTCGGAGCTGATTCGCGAACTGCCCGAGATTCTCGGCTGCGACGAGCGCGATCTCAGCGTCGAGTGCTACGGGCTGAACCATTTTTCCTGGTTTACCCACATTACCGTGCGTGGGGAAGAGGTGACCGAACGCCTGATCGCCAACCCAGATTTATACCGTAAAACGGCGATGCAGTATTTCTCGCCGGAGCTGGTTCAGCTGTGTGATAAGCAATTACTCAACGAGTACCTCTATTATTACTATTATCGCGAAGTGGCGTTAAAAGCGATTCAGGACGCGGACGAAACACGCGGCGAGCAGATTGCCCGTATCAATCGCGATATGCGGGACGCGCTGCGCGGCATTGATGTGAAAGCCGATCCGCAGGCGGCGTTTTCTCTGTGGATGACGCACTACCTGCGCCGGGAAAATAGCTACATGCAGAACGAGTCACAGCAGGAGAAATTCCATACCCGCGAACCGTTAACCCTGCGCCAGTTTATCGAGGAGCCGGATACCGGCGGCTACGCCGGGGTAGCGCTGGATATTCTGGAGGCGGTCAACAGCCGCACCACCAAACGAATCGTGGTCTCTATGCCCAATAATGGCACTCTCGATTTCTTGCGTCCTGACGATGTGATTGAGATCAGCTGCGATCTGAGCAGAGACGGCTTAAAACCGGTGACGCCAGCGCACGTACCGACAGCGCAGAAGAACATGATTGCCAGCGTGAAAGAGTATGAGCGGCTGGCAGTGGCGGCCATTTTGCAGCGCGATAAATCCCTGGCGATACGCGCATTAATGGCGCACCCGCTGATCGGCTCTTTTTCGCTGGCCAAAGCCCTTGTCGAGGCCTATCTCGACGAGGCGCAGTTCGCCGACTGGCAATAGTCGGTAACGAAGAAAACCTGCACTTGCCCGGGAACATCGGCTCCCGGGCTTTCCCCGCTTTCTCTCAGCGGGGCGCCTGAATCAATGGCCAGTCATACCGGGGGAGTCAGCGTCTCTTTTCGCATTTCGATGAACCACATCTTCAGCAATCGTTCAAAACCTAATATGCAGTAGCCAAAAAACGGGTTGCTCCAGTAAATATCATCGTCGAACTTCTGCGGGTCATGAATAATAAATGCGGTATCCGCCGCCTGCGCCAACGGGCTTTGATAATCGCCGGTAAAGCAGACCAGATTAATCTCTTTCCCTTCCAGCGCCTTAACCCAGTTCAGAGCCGAGCTGCTGCGCCCGGATTTTGAGACGATCCAGATGGAGTCAAATTTGGCGGCGTTTTTTTGCTCGAGAATTTCATAATCCGGCCACAGCGCGAGGCTGGCGTTTACGCCGGTCACCAGGAACTTATTATAAATATATTGCGCGATCAGCTGCGAGAAGCCGCTGCCGTGAACCAGGATGCGGTGCTGCTGCAGGCTTTCCAGCAGCGGCGCCAGCCGCTCTGTCGGCTGAATACTCATGTAGTCGATGTCGTTGGTGACATCGAGTTTCGGCATGGTGATATTGAATTTAATAAAATAGACCAGCTCCAGCCAGCCGCTGAACTTCAGTTTCTTCGCCAGCCGCACCAGCGAGGAGGGGTTGCTATAGCAGCGCTCAGCGACGCTGCGGATACCTTCCCGCACACACTGCTCAGGGTCATTCTGGATAAAACGCAGCACAGTCATTTCCGTTTTGCTCAGCTTGACGTCACGAAAGATATTTTCTAAGTCCATGGCGGGCTCCTCTCAGCGGCAGATTACGCTACCACCAAACGGCAAGAGTGTCTGTGGGGGAACTCACTGGCAGGAAAGGGCGAATAGCGACATGGCATGCATGCGCCCTGCTGGCTGAGACGTAAGGTGGCGGCTGCGTATCTCTCCAGCGTCGTTTTTTCCTGCCAGATCGCCCTCGCAGAAAAAATATAAAAGTGTAACCCGCGGATTTTACGAGGGTTTGTGTCAGACTGTTCTGTAAAGTCCAGTTTTAACAGTAAAAAAGTGCGTTCAGGTATGTGGTAAATGCCTGAAAGTAGCTATAATGCGCCCCGCCTCCATGTAGCAATCGAGGCGCGGAAGATCGTCATCTCCGGTGAGGTGGCTGGACTTCAAATCCAGTTGGGGCCGCCAGCGGTCCCGGGCAGGTTCAACTCCTGTGATCTTCCGCCAAAATGCTCCCCCGTTCGTCACTTTCTCATTAAAAAATACGCGAAGAAAACTATCGTCCATAGGCGACCATCGATGGTTGCTGACATCCGCGCAAAAAATACACCATCATCTGCAACGCTCGCCAAACCCAGAACAGGATGTCGCGCATTGCCTTCGTTCCTGGTGATGAATCGTATTATTTGATGCGTTCTTCCTTCATTGCCGGTTATAGGATTCGTCTAGAGATTGCGTTGTTTTTTGATCAAACCGACCTTATCCAAAAAATTTAAAAGCGTAAAATGCTGTAAAAATATATCCCAACCATATAAATGAAAAGAATAAAGAAACTTATTAGCTCTGCACTTCATAATAGTAGTGCCAATGAAGCAGCCACCGCCTTAAAAATGGCGGCAGCAAATATGCAAAAACTCGGGATTAATCCTGCTGATTTGCTGCGTCTGAAAGTCGATGAAGACGAGGATCGGCATGCGGATAACACAGCAGAAGTTAACGGGCTGAAGCGTAAAATTAACGCTCTTGAAGACGATCTCCACCAGACTAAACGTGTTGCGATACAGTGCAAAAGAGAAGCCGATCTGAATGCGTTAAAACTCTCAAACTTACGCGATCAATACGCCATCGCGACTAACAATCTGAAGGCAGCAAATAAGAGCATAGAGGCTTTAGCGACGGTCCAGGTAGAAAGCCGGGAATTAGCCAGAGAAGTTCTTAACCTGAATGCAAAGGTGAAAGAACAACAAGCTAAATTAGAGAAAGCGGGCAATAGATTTTGGCTACAATCCATCATTACGCTTGCTCTCTTTCTGGCCATTGGCTCCATCTGCTACGACAATGGTAAACATTCTGGCGCTGCGCTGGTCAGAAATCAGCAACTGAGCCCCCAAACACCAACCCCGCCAAAACTCACTCCTGCAGACCCGACCAAAATAACACTGGATAATAAGGCGGTTTGCTATAGCGATTTCAGGACAGCTCAAGGCAAAGTATTGGCAAAAATTACCTATAACAATCATGAGTTGTCTTTCTATGCCAGAAAACTGAAAGATAAAGCATGGATAGATATTAGCCCACAGGTGTTTAAAGACGAGCAAACAAGGCAAGTGCCATATGATGCGCAGGGCTTTATTGAAGTCAGCAAGAAAGATGCCGCGGAGATAAAATCAAAAGTTGAATGTACATTAGGTGCAATAAGCTGATATTGGAAAAGGGCATTCTCATACTGGTGAGAATCCCTGATTGCTGCGCATACTCATCGTCTTACCTTTCTCACATCGGTCTGCTCTTGATGTTAGCGTCTCACGGCTTCAAACATCAGGAGATGCCTGAGGTCGAATAAATTCTAATGAATGCATCAGGGCAGAGTGGTGCAATTTCCAAACGACTCAGTCATTCTGGCAGGAAGTTCAAAATCTATCCCCAAACCGATTTTCAGCTTTTCAATATAACTCTTATCGCCCAGGCCCCGTTTTTCCCTTCCCATCAGGGGTCTACCATTAATGGATTCCCACAGAAATCCCATTTAAAACCGGAGAGTATATGAAAGCGATTGCCATTACCCGCGCCGCTACCGCAGGCAGTAACGTCCCATTTTTAAGCGCCATCGAGCTGCCGGTTCCGGTTGCTGCAGGGCATGACCTGCTCATTGAAGTGAAGGCGATTTCCGTGAATCCGGTGGATACCAAAGTCCGCGCCGGATTTACCGGCGATACCCCGCGCGTGCTGGGCTGGGATGCGGTTGGCGTCGTAAAATCGGTTGGCGAGGCGGTCACGCTGTTCGCGCCGGGCGATGAAGTCTGGTATGCCGGTGCGCTGGGGCGCGCGGGAAGTAATAGCGAGTTTCAGCTCGTCGACGAACGGATCGTCGCCCTGAAGCCGCGCTCGCTGGATAACGCCTCTGCCGCCGCCCTGCCGCTGACCGCCATCACCGCATGGGAATTGTTGTTCGACCGTCTTGGCGTGCAGGAAGGCGGCAACGCCGGGGATGTGCTGCTGATTGTCGGCGCGGCGGGCGGCGTCGGCTCCATTCTCACGCAGCTGGCGCGCAAACTGACGCGTATGACGATCATCGGCACCGCTTCGCGCCCGGAAAGCCAAAAATGGGTACTTGATGCCGGAGCACACCATGTTATCGATCACAGCAAGCCGCTCAGCGAAGAACTGGCGCGGATTGGGGTAAACGCCGTGACGCACGTCGCCAGCCTCAACAGTACTGAACAACATTACGCGCAGCTGATTGCGGCCCTCGCCCCACAGGGCAAGCTGGCGTTGATTGACGATCCGGAAACCCTCGATGCCCGCCCGCTGAAGGCCAAAAGCATTTCGCTGCACTGGGAGTTTATGTTCACTCGTTCGATGTTTGAAACACCGGATATGCTGGCCCAGCATCAGCTGCTGACCCGGGTGGCGGCCCTGATTGACGATAAGACCATCAAAACGACCCTGGGCGAGCATTACGGTCCAATCAACGCCAGTAACCTGCAGAGAGCGCACACCCAGTTGGAAACCGGGCGCGCGGTCGGCAAAATCGTGCTGGAAGGGTTTTAAGATGACGAGCGACACGGTATCTGCCATTGCGGTTCTGAAAGCCAAACCGGGAAAAACGGCCGATCTGCGGCAGGCGCTGAAAGCGCTGTTACAGCCGACCCGTCAGGAAGCGGGTAATCTGGATTACGCCCTGTTTCAGCTGCGCGATGCGCCGGACACCTTCTACATGCGCGAGTCGTGGCGTGACCCGTCCGCGCTGGAGGCGCACATCGCCCTGCCGCACTTTCAGGCCTTTATCGCGCAAATGGACAGCCTGCTGGCTGAACCGCTGCGCCTGGATTATCTGACACCGGTTGAATAATCGCCTCAACGCTGCGGGTTCCCTGTCAGGCAGGGATCCCGCCTCTTTTACCCCCTTCCTTTTTTATCCCGTCTTTTTTACCCCGTCTCTTTTTCCCTTTTCTGTTTAACACTCTGAGCTAATCGCCCCACGCCCCGCGCTGGCCAGGCTACGCTTACCGTTGCCGCCAAAAAGCAGGTCATCCCCTCCGAATCATCCAGCACGTTCATTCAGAAAGAGGTTTCGCTATGCAGATCAATGCTATTGGTACGTACTCCGCCACCCAACCGCTGAAATCGATGGCTATCTCCCGCCGCGACCCGGGCCCCCACGATGTGCAGATCGCCATCGATTACTGCGGCGTCTGCCACTCCGACCTTCATCAGGCACGATCTGAATGGGCCGGTACGCTCTATCCTTGCGTGCCGGGGCATGAAATCGTCGGCCAGGTGACCGCCATCGGCAATCAGGTCTCGGGGTTCAACGTTGGCGACCTGGTCGGCGTCGGCTGTATGGTCGACAGCTGTAAACAGTGTGAAGAGTGCGAAGCAGGACTGGAAAACTACTGCGACCATATGATTCTCACCTACAACGGCCCCACGGCAGACGCGCCTGGACACACCCTCGGCGGCTATTCGCAGCAGATTGTGGTACACGAGCGCTACGTGCTGCATATTCGCCATCCGAAGGAACAACTCGCCGCCGTGGCGCCGCTGCTCTGCGCGGGGATTACCACCTACTCTCCGCTGCGTCACTGGAACGTCGGGCCGGGGAAAAAAGTCGGCATTGTGGGTATTGGCGGGTTGGGACATATGGGAATTAAGTTGGCCCACGCCATGGGCGCCCACGTGGTGGCCTTTACCACCTCAGAATCGAAGCGGGAAGCGGCAAAAGCGCTGGGCGCGGATGAGGTGGTTGTCTCACGCAACGAGGATGAAATGGCCGCCCACGTGAAAAGCTTCGATTTCATCCTCAACACCGTAGCGGCGCCGCACAATCTCGATGCCTTCACCACGTTACTCAAACGCGATGGCACTCTGACCCTGGTCGGCGCGCCGGCCAGCCCGCATCCTTCGCCGGAAGTGTTTAATCTGATATTTCGCCGTCGTGCGATTGCGGGCTCGATGATAGGCGGGATCCCGGAAACTCAGGAGATGCTCGATTTCTGCGCCGAACACAGCATCGTCGCCGATATTGAGCTGATTCGCGCCGATCAGATCAACGAAGCCTGGGAGCGTATGGTCAAAGGCGATGTCAAATATCGCTTCGTGATCGACAGCGCGACGCTCGCCGGTTAAGTCCCGCGGCGGAAGGTGCGCCGCCACTCCGCCGGGCTGACGCCAAAGCGGGATTTAAACTGCTGGCGCCAGGTCACGGCGGAGCGGAATCCAACGCTTTCCGCCACCTGCTCGACGGGCATATTCCCCGTTTCGAGCAGGAGCTGACTGCGCCGCAGACGTTCAATGGTCAGCCAGTCGGCAATGCTCATGCCGGTGGCCCTGGTGAAGTGACGAGTCAGCGTGCGCCGGCTCATTGCTACCACCTGCGCCAGCGAGTCGAGGTTGTGCGGTTCGGCGATATGCTGCTGGAGATACTCCAGCAGGCCGTTAATCCGCGCGTCGCGGGTATTTTTCGGTACCGGCTGGGCGATAAACTGCGCCTGGCCCCCTTCACGATGGGGCGGCACGATCATACGTCGGGCGATCTGATTCGCCGCGAGGCTGCCGAAACGCTGGCGAATGATATACAGGCAGCAGTCGAGCGCCGCCGCGGTGCCCGCTGAAGTGATGATCCGCTGGTCATCGACGTACAGCGCATTGATATCCAGCCGCACCTCGGGAAACTGCCGCTGAAACGCCTGCTCAAACTCCCAGTGGGTCGCCGCCCGTTTGCCATCCAGCAGCCCGGCATAGCCGAGAACAAAGGCGCCGAGGCATAGCCCGACGATTTCAGCGCCGTTCTCCCTTGCCCGCACCAGGCTATCCAGCAACGACTGGGGCGGACGCTGATGCACCGCTCCCCAGTAAGGCACCACCACGATATCAGCCTGCTCAAGGGCGGTGAAATCCGCGCTGGCGTTGAGCGCAAAGCCGTCGGGCGCGGTCAACAATCCCGGCCGTTCGGCGCAAATCTGCAGCTTAAAACGTTTCGTTTCCGAGACGCTATCGCCAAACAACATGCAGGGAACCGAGTAGTGAAAAGGGCTGAACCCGTCCACGGCAACAATTGCGACATCGGTTAATTTCATCATCCTCTCCGTTCCCCGCGGCGGGCTTAAAAGATCATACTTTCCCCATCCTGCGGGATGCTGACAGAATCGGCAATCTGATTGTCCGCCACGTATTCGCGCAGCTCCTCGCGGCTCAGCAGGCAGTGATTGACCGCTTCAAGATGGATAGCGACAATTTTCGCCTCTGGCAGGGTAAAATGGGCTTTCAGCACATCTTCTTTGCCCATGATAATCGGCCCGAATCCAATCACGTGCGCGTAGCCGGCATTCAGCACCACCACATCGGGACGCAGCCGTAGCATATCGGCCTCAATTTCAGGGCGCCAGATGGTATCGCCCACCAGCCACAGCGTCTTCTCCTGCGGATGGCGAAACACCACGCCGCAGGCTTCGCCCAGGCGCTCCGCCATAGCCGGCACGGCATAGGTGCGGTCGCTGCCATGCTGCCCGGAAGTAGTTTTCTGTAAGCGGATGCCGGCAAACTCACTCTCTTCCGACAGCAGGCGGACATCCTGAAATCCCTGTCCACGCAGCAGTCCGGCATCACCGTCATGCTGGACAAAAACCGGCAGCGTCTTCGGGATCGCGGCGATCGCCGCCTCATCCCAATGATCATCATGCGTATGGGTGACGATCGCCGCATCGACATCAATAATAGTTTCAAGGGAAAAAGGCAGTCCGACCAACGGGTTACGCAGCTCTGCGCGGGCGGTGCCCGGGAATCCCGGCCAGGCGCCACTATCCGCCAGCATCGGGTCAATCAGGAACTTTTTTCCTGCATATTCAATAATCTGAGTTGAGTTACGGATATGGGTCATTTTCATGATGTTCACTCCTCTTCGCGGTTATCTGGCGAACATCGTACGTCCCACCAGCCTGGCGCAATATGGGCATTTGGGCAATGATCGATGAGATTGGGCCAACTTTCTGCGGTTGCTATCCGCCTCTGGCTATGATGTCCTGAACGCTCGTTTTCTGAGGAAGTGGCTACGATGAAAAAGAGACTGACCGTCGCCGATATGCACGACGCCGAAGTGATTGCGCACACTCCGTGGTTCAGCATGCGTAAGGTGGCCATCGACGTCACCGACGCCGAGCGCCGCGATTTTTACTCTGTCCATTATCCGCGCCCGGCGGTAGGGATTGTCGCCATGCAGCAGGACAAAGTACTGCTGATCCGCCACTATCGGTATCTGATCGATAAGGTGGTATGGGCTATTCCGTCCGGCGGTATTGATGAAGGGGAAGAGCCGCGCGCGGCGGCCCTGCGCGAGCTACGGGAAGAGACCGGCTATCAGGCGAAACAGGCCGAAGAAATTATCCGCTACAACCCCTCCTATGGCAGCAGCGACCAGCTGTTTATCACCTGGCTTGCCCGCGATCTGACGTATGTCGGAATGGATGAGGATCAGGATGAGGTGATGGAAACAGGCTGGTTTACCTTCGCCGAAATTAGCCAGCTGATCGCCCGCGGCGAGATGCCTGACGGGCTGTCGCTGGTGCCGCTGCTGCATCTGATGGCGCAGCAGCATCACGGTTTAGCGTAACGGCCTGAGCATCCGCCAGCGAAACCACAGCTGGGCCACCAGGATTAACATACCGCCAATAATCTTTTGCAACGGCAGCTGTTCGCCGTACCACAGCGCGGCGGCAATAACCGTCAACAGCGGCTCCAGCACCATGATAATCGCCGCGCTTGCCACCGCCGCGTACTTCTGCCCCTTCATTTGCAGGCCGAAGCGCAGACTGGTGGCGATAACAATACTGGCCAGCAGCCAGCCGAAAGTGGGTAGCGTAAACGGCTGGTCCCAGGTTTCGACGGCGGCGGAGATCCCCAGCCCGACGAGCCCGGTAATCGCCAGCTGCACGGTGGTCAGCGGGATCAGGGGCACATCGCGGGCGCAGCGGCTGGTGTAGCAAAACCAGATCGACTGCACCAGCGCGGTCAGCAGAAACCAGCCCTGGCTGGGGTGGAAGGCAATCGGCATATGCAGACTCAGCAGCCCGAGGCCGACGATCGCGACCGGCAGGCACTCCCAGTATGCCCGGGCAGGGCGTGTTTTCATCATCACCCATGCGGTGAGCGGCACAAACAGCATCGACAGGCTCATGATGAACGCCCCCTCGCCCAGCGAGGCGGTGGTCGAGACCGAGTAGATCCACAGACACAGGTTCAGCGCAAACCACAGCCCGCCGATCGTCATCTGCCGCCAGTGTCGCCTCTCCACGTGGAAGCCGCGACAAAACGGCAGCAGCAGCAGCGCCGCAAAAAAGAAACGCAGCCCAAGGAAGGCGAAAACCGGCATCCCCGCGATGGCTTCGCGAGAAAATATCCACCCACATGCGGCGATAACCGTAGCGGCTACCAGCAGTAAATCCGCCTGACGCTGCCGGACCATATTCACCTCTCCTTGTGTTGACGATTACCAGCCGGGAACCGCACCACCGTTAAAGATAGTCTCTGCCGCCCTGGCGACTTCCGGCGACTGATAGGACTGCATAAATTCCTTCACGTTTTCCGCGTCTTTATTCTCTTCGCGGGCTACGATGATATTCACGTACGGCGAGTTTTTATCTTCAATAAAAATCCCGTCATGTACCGGCGAGAGACCGGTTTGCTGAAGATAGGTGGTGCTGATAATCGCCACATCCACTTTCGGGTCGTCCAGCACGCGCGGCAGCTGCGCCCCTTCCAGCTCCATAATGTTCAGGTGACGCGGGTTGGCGGTGATATCGACCGCCGTAGGCAGCAGGCCAGTCCCCGCCTTCAGGGTAATCAGCTGCTCTTTTTGCAACAGCAGCAACGCGCGGCCCAGGTTAGTGGGATCGTTCGGAATGGCGATAGTCGCCCCGTCTTGCAGATCGGCCACCGATTTTATTTTGCGTGAATAGCCCGCCATCGGGAACACGAAGGTGTTGCCGACCGCCACCAGATGGTAGCCGTGCGCTTTGTTATCCTGCTCCAGGAACGGCCGGTGCTGGAAGACGTTAGCATCCAGATCGCCGGCGTTCGTCGCTTCGTTAGGCAGAAGCGAACCGCTGAAGCCCACCAGCTCGACATCCAGGCCATATTTCTCTTTGGCGACCTTTTTAGCCACTTCCGCGACATCCTGTTCCGCGCCGTTGATGACGCCGACTTTAATGTGTTTCGCATCGCTACCTTGCTGGTCGCAGCCTGCCAGCAGCAGACCCGCCAGCACCACGGCGGCGGCTGTCCGTAAACGCAATTTCATCATTTTTACCCTGTCAGTCCATAGAAGTCGTTATTATTTTTCGTCCAAAACTATAACGACTTTATGGTCAGGTTTTAAACTGCAAAAACAGCAACCGGAAATAAAATCATCTACCGGTGGTTGGCTTCATGCGCCAGCAGCACAGGCGTCGCCTGTTGCTGTTGTTGTGCGAAATCCATCAGTCCTCCGGTTCGCTAGTGATACGGCGGATTCTGGCCCGCGCGTGCCGGGCGTCACAATCGAAAACCGGACGACTATTTTTTGTTTACGCCTCTGGCGGCACCGGCCGCCACGACGATCATCGGCGACAAGCCGCTTACCGACGCCGCCACTCGCCGGGCGTCACGCCATACAGTTTTTTAAACGCCTTCGAGAACGAGGCCTGCGACTGGAACCCACAGCGCCCGGCAATCACATCAAGGTTGGTCTGCCGCTCCACGCGCAGCAGACGCGCAGCCATTGCCATCCGCAGCTGTGAAAGCCAGGCCTGCGGCGTAAGGTGATACGCGCGGGCAAAATGCCGGGCGAAGGTGGCGCGCGACAAAAAAGCGCGGGCGGCCATACTCTCCAGCGTCCAGGGCTGCTCTGGCGTTTCCAGCACCGCGAAAACAGCGGGCATCAGCCGTTCATCGCTCATCAGTCGCAGTAGCCCTGCCGGCGGCGCTTCGCTACCCAGTAGCGTGCGCAGCAGCAAAACCAGCAGCGTGTCGCCGAGGCTACGCACGATAGCCCCGCCGCCGGGGCGCGCCATCAGGCTCTCCCGTACCAGCACGTTAAGCAGCAGCTCCAGTTCCGGGCACTCCGCCCGCTCGTCGGTGTGCAGATGAATCAAGTCCGCCGGTTCTGCAAACAACCAGCTGACGTGCGGGCCGAAGTAAAATTCGCCGCACAGCATCTCCAGCGCATCCTGGTCGGTACCGGTTCGGACCTCGGTCAGGGTCCCGTTAAAGCGGTGGGCGACAGGCAGGATCTGCCCCCACTCCACCAGGCTTTCCATCAGGTGCGGCGATCCGTGCGGGAGCAAGATGACATCGCCCGCCCGCATCTGCCGGGTTTGTTTGCCGACCATCAGTCGCCCCTCGCCACGCAACACAAAATGCCAGGGTACCACGCCGCTGCGCATCTGCTCATGCCCGGCCTGCCAGCGACCGCCAAACCGGCAGTGCAGATTCACTTCGCAGCGCGGCGCCAGCAGCGCCAGCAGATGACTGAGACTGTCCATGCCACTCCTGAGACGATAAGACTAAAAAATGAGACGAAGAGCCTCAGTCTAGCACGCCGCATATCCCTAAGATGTCGCCATTGCCACATCACATCCTCACAGACACAGGAGCACACCATGAGCCGTTTAGCTGATATTCGTGAACAAGACGTCACCGGTAAAGCCGCAGAAATTTTCGGGGCGATCAAAAAAGCGATGGGTAAAGTGCCCAATGCCTATTTGACCATCGGCGGTCATTCACCGGCAGCATTGCAGCAAGCGCTGGCGCATAACGCGATGTTGAGTAAAAGCAGCCTGAATGCCAAAGAGCTGGAAGCGATTAACCTCGCCGTGAGCGAAGCCACCGGCTGTGATTACTGCCTGGCGGCGCATACGTTAATGGCCAAAAAAGCGGGTTACAGCGGCGAGCAAATCCATGCCCTGCGCCGCGGCGAGTTTGCTGAAGATGCCCGTCTCGACGCGCTGGTCAAGTTTGTCCAGACCCTGGTGCGCACTCGCGGCACGCTCCCGGAAGCCGACGTCAGCGCACTGCGTAACACCGGCTTCGGCGACCAGCAGGTGATTGAGATTATCAGCGCGGTGAGCGCCATTCTGTTCACCAATATGGTGAACCGGGTGAATGATACGGTCGTCGACTTCCCGAAAGCCGATTAACCCGTAACATCGCCTGTTTATAGCCCCAGCTCGCTCAGTCCCGGATGGTCATCGGGGCGGCGCCCCTGGGGCCAATGGAACAGGCGATCCTGCGCTTCAATCGGCAGATCGTTAATGCAGGCGTAGCGGGTATGCATCAGGCCATGCTCATCAAACTCCCAGTTTTCATTGCCATATGAGCGGAACCAGCTGCCGCTGTCGTCACACCATTCATAGGCGAAACGCACCGCAATACGGTTATCGTTCCATGCCCACAGCTCCTTAATCAGCCGGTACTGCTGCTCCTTTTGCCATTTTCGCGTCAGGAAGCCGATGATTTCCGCGCGTCCATGGACAAACTCACTGCGATTGCGCCACTGGCTGTCGGCCGTATAGGCCAGCGCCACTTTTTGTGGGTCGCGGCTGTTCCAGCCATCTTCGGCGGCGCGAACTTTTTGCAGCGCGCTTTCCCGTGTAAACGGCGGTAGCGGCGGGCGAACTTCGGTCATGGTCACTCTCCTTTTAGCGTTAACTGTTGTTGTAGCTGTAGGTTTTCCTGCTCCAGCGCCTGGATACGCTGCTGCAGCGTCTGGCTATACTCCGCCACCTGCCGGGCGCTGTAGCGCGGCGTAATGTGCTGCGGACAGTTCCAGTCAAACGCCTGCAGATGAAAGCGAAACAGGCGTTCCACCCTGGCGCGGTAATTGTCCGGCGTGACCCGAGCCAGCAGCCCCGGATCATCGTCCTTCGCCAGCACCTCGACGGTGGCATAGATTTTCAGCCTGGCGCGGCGCGGATAATCCATCAAAAACAGGCAGGCACGGTCGCTGCCGCGTAGGTTGCCGGTGGTGATGTACTGCCGGTTACCGCCAAAATCCGCCATCGCCAGCGTGGCGTCATCCAGCAGATGGAGAAAACCCGGCGGCCCGCCGCGATGCTGAATATAGGGCCAGCCGGTTTGCGATAGCGTTGCCAGATAAACACTGTCGCGGGTGGCGATCATCTCCTCTTCACTGGCGCCGAAACGTTCTCCCCTGCGCTGGCGATACGGCGACTGCCACAGACCATCGCTCCCCATTTCATGTTGAACGTCCATCACATCAGGCGTGATGGCAATATCGAGAAAGTCCCCCGGCATAGATCCTCCGAACGCGCGGTTACTGCGCTCATCATGGACTCTGCCGCCATAAATGATAATACTGCGATACTGACAATCATCTTTCCGGAAAACGGGATAATTATGGATCGCTTGAGCGCCATGGCGCTGCTGGTAAAAGTCACTGAACTGGGCAGCATGTCGGCGGCAGCACGGGCGCTGAATATGCCGTTGACCACCGTCAGCCGCCATATTGCCGAGCTGGAGAGCACGCTCGGCGTGCGCCTGCTGCTCCGCACCACCCGCAAGCTGACGCTGACCGACGCCGGCATCGATTATGTCGCCGCCGCACGGCGGATTCTCGAAGAGGTTGACCTGGCCGAACGCCAGGCGGCGGGGGAATATCAGCAGCCGAAGGGCGAGCTGACGATCGCGGCACCGACGATGTTTGGCCGACAGCATGTTTTGCCAGTTGTCACCGCGTTTCTCGCACGTTACCCGCAAATTCGCGTCCGTTTACTGCTCAGCGATCGTAATGCCGATCTGCTCGACGAGCATATCGATCTCGCGGTGCGCATTGGTCCGCTGCCGGATAGCGGAATGGTTGCCACCCGCCTGGGCGAGATGCGTATCGTCACCTGCGCCCACCCGACGCTGCTGGAAAAACACGGACACCCACAGCGCCCGCGTGAGCTGAGCACGCTGCCGGCCATTCGTATTGAATCACCGATGCCCTATCGCGGCTGGCGGTTTAAGGCGGCCATGGCGGAAGACCGGCACGTGGTGCTTCAGCCGGTGCTCTGCGTGACCACTCCGGAAAGCGCCGCCGATGCCGCGCGACTGGGGGCCGGCGTAGCGCGCCTGCTGCACTACCAGGCCATCGCTGGTCTGGCGTGCGGTGAACTGACGCTGATACTGGAGGCGATGGAACCGGAGCCTGCGCCGGTACACCTGCTGTATACCGCCCGCGGGCTGGCACCTCTTAAGTTGCGGAAATTTCTCGATTTCGCCACGCCGATGCTGCGCCAGGCGCTGACGCGCATCGCGGCAACCGGCTAGTTCGCCACCTTTTTCAGCGGCGCCTCTTTCAGCAGCCATGAGAGCAGAAAGGCCACCGCCATGATGCAGGCCGCCATCAGGAAGGCGGCATGAATCGCCGAGCCAAAGGCATCGAGATAATCAAGGCGGATCTCCGACGGCAGGTTATGCACCGCGGCCGGATTCAGCGCCCGCGGCAGCTCCGTCCCTGCCGGCAGCAGACGCTGCAGGTTGTTTTGCAGAACGTGAGTGAACACCGCGCCGAACAGCGCGACTCCGATGGAACCGCCGATCGAACGGAACAGCGTCACGCCGGAGGTCGCCACGCCATACATCTGCGCCGGCATGGCGTTCTGTACCGCCAGCACCAGCACCTGCATCACCAGTCCCAGACCCATTCCCAGCACGGAGGTAAACAGATACAGCTGCCACATCGGCGAGTAAATGGTAATGCGCGTCAGCAGCACCATCCCTACCATCCCTGACAGCGTGCCAAGAATCGGGAACATGCGATACCGGCCGGTGCGGCTGATAATGCGCCCGCTAACGATCGACGTCAGCAACAGCCCGCCCATCAACGGAATGAGCTGCATCCCGGCTTCGGTCGGCGTCGCCGCCTTCACCACCTGCAGATAGAGCGGCAGGAAGGTGACCGAACCAAACAACGACATCCCGATGACAAAGCCAATCAGGCTGCACAGCAGAAAGCTGCGATTGCGAAAGAGGGAGAGCGGGATAATCGGCTCCGCGGCGATCCGTTCTTCATAAATAAATCCGATAACCCCCACCACGCCGAAGGCGAGAATGCACCAGAGCTGCGGGTCGTTCCACGCACGCACGCTGCCGCCTTCAGAGGTGAAGAGAATGATACACAGCAGCGCCATACTCAGGTAAATCGCGCCCAGCCAGTCGACCTGGTGCTGGCTACGTTTATTGCTGCTGTGGAAAACCGCGCCGATCACCAGCAGCGCAAACAGCCCCAGCGGCAGGTTGATATAGAAAATCCAGCGCCATGAGGCGTGCTGCACCAGGAAGCCGCCGATGAGCGGCCCGATCACCGTCGCCAGGCCGAATACCCCGCCGAACAGCCCCTGATAGCGGCCGCGGTTGGCCGGGGGGATCACATCGGCCACCGCCGCCATACTGATCACCATCAGACCGCCGCCGCCCAGCCCTTGTAACCCGCGCATCAGCACCAGCTGAGTCATATTCTGCGCGACGCCGCACAGCGCGGAACCGACCAGGAACAGCACGATTGCCACCTGGAGCACAATCTTGCGACCGAAGAGATCGCCAAATTTACCGTACAGCGGTACGACAATCGTCGAGCTGAGAATATAGGCGGTGACCACCCAGGAGAGCTTATCCAGCCCGCCGAGCTCACCAACAATCGTGGGTAGCGCCGTCGACACAATGGTCTGATCCAGGGCCGACAACAGCATAACCAGCATCAGCGCGCTAAACAGCAGACGGATCGACGGTGCCGGTTGGGTCGCGACTTGAGATGTCATCACATCACTCGCTTGAAATTAATTAAATGTATAATTAATATTTAGGGAAATGATGAATCCCGTCAAGAGAGGATGAAGAAATGGCCGCACAAAAAGACAATGATGTCCCTCGTCGTCCGGGCCGCCCGCGGGGTAAAAAGCCCGGCACGGCCAGTCGCGAGCAGCTTATGGATATTGCGCTGATGCTGTTTGCCCGCCAGGGGATCGCCCATACTTCGCTCAATGCGATTGCGAAAGAAGCAGGCGTGACGCCGGCGATGCTGCACTACTATTTCAGCTCGCGGGAAGCGTTAGTGGACCAGTTGCTGGAAGAGCGCTTCATGCCTTTGCGCAGTGAGATAGGCCAGATTTTTATCGACCATCCGCAAGATCCGGTGACCGCTTTCACCTTGCTGATCGAGGCGCTGGGGACGCTGGCGGAGAAGCACACCTGGTTTGCGCCGCTGTGGATGCAGGAGGTGATTGGCGAAATGCCGATACTGCGCCAGCATATGCACGCGCGCTTTGGCGAAGATAAATATCACCGGATGCTGACAACGGTGAAGCGCTGGCAGGAAGAGGGCAAACTCAACCCGGCCCTGTCGCCGGAGCTGCTGTTCACCACCCTGATTAGCCTGGTTCTGGTGCCATTCTCCCGCCTGCGTAGCGACACACGCTTAACCTCCGTCACCCGACAGACCATTGTCAGCCACGCGCTGACGCTGATCCGCCGGGGAATTGCTGGTTAAGCCACGCGCTGTCGGCTGCCCGCCGGGGCTACAGCGCTTTTGACAGGTAGTGGCGCGCCATCCCGACGTGCGGAAAATCAGGGAGCGACATCTGCAGCTGATAGCCCTGCTTTTGATAAAACGGCAGGGCCTGGAAGCTGAAGGTATCGACCAGAACATGGCGACAGCCCTCCTCGCGCGCCTGCTTTTCCGCCGCGCGCATCAGTTCTCCACCCAGCCCGCTGCCGCGCGAAGCCTCGCTGACCCACAAATACTTAATACAGAGCCAGTTGGCCTTTCTGTTGGCAATCAAACCGCCCAGCATGACCCCGGCGTCATCACGGAGGTACACGCCCAGGTCAGCAAACTGCGTCGCATCCAGATAGCGCAGGTTGTATTCACGTAATCCTGCCAGCAACTCTTCCTGATCCGCGGGATTAATACTTTTAGTTATAATCAATGCCATCTGTATTCTCCTTAATTCAATATTATGAAGATATCTCTGCGCTTACTTTCACAAAAAATACTTATTTTCTCCATTATTTCCTGTCTAAATTTTCCGTGCTTATTTTTAATTAAAAAAACCTTTCCATCATCCGCTGGAAACGTATAATGAAGGAAAAATGAGAATGATCATTCTCACTTTATGACACCACGGAGAAAACCATGAGCAACGCACTGGCCGCCCGGCAAAAGATCCGGCAGGATGAAATCATCGCTGCCGCACGTCACTGCTTTCGTCGTCATGGTTTTCACGGAGCCAGCATGGCCCAGGTCGCCAGCGAAGCGAAGCTGAGCGTCGGGCAAATCTACCGCTACTTCGCCAATAAAGACGCCATCATCGCGGAAATGATCCGCCGCATCATCGATTATCGTATTGCCGAGATGGACGGAAAAACGCAGACCGACCAAATTCCGCGGCTGCTCGCCTGGCGACAGACCCTGGATGAAGATGATGACGCGCTGATGCTGGAAATGGCCGCCGAAGCGACCCGCAACCCGCAAATCGCCGCCATGATGGTGGAAGCCGACAAGCGCATGTTTGCCAACGCCTGTACGCATATACGCAAAGCGCATCCGCATCTGAGCGACGAACGCATCCGCTGCTGCGTTGAGATCACCGCGGTGATGATGGAAGGGACGATTTACCGGCGTCTTGTTCCACAGACGGTGGCACCAGAAGTCCTCGAGAAACTTTATCGGGAAATAACCGCTATGTTGCTAATGGATAAATAATTAACTGCAATTAATAAACAGGGAATTTTAAATTCCCTTTTTGTCGTTTCCGTTTATCGGAAATGCGTCATCAGCTGGCCTGAACCCTGCTATTTAATTAGCAGGGAGGACGTCGTTCATCCTGAGAAAAATATAATGAAATATACCATGCTCCCCATCGCAGCGGCCTTATTCATCCTGAGCGGATGCGATAATGCCCAAACATCAGCCCCGCCACAGGTGACGCCGGAAGTGGGCGTTGTCACGCTGAAAAGCCAGCCCGTGTCGGTGATCAGCGAACTGACCGGTCGTACCACGGCTTCACTCAGCGCCGAAGTGCGCCCGCAGGTGGGCGGCATCATTCAAAAACGCCTGTTCACCGAGGGCGATATGGTGAAAGCCGGCCAGGCGCTGTATCAAATCGACCCGTCCAGCTATCGCGCGGCCTATAACGAAGCCGCCGCCGCCCTGAAGCAGGCGCAATCTCTGGTGGTATCCGACTGTCAGAAAGCTCAGCGCTACGCGGCGCTGGTCAAAGACAACGGCGTATCTCGTCAGGATGCAGACGATGCGCTGTCGACCTGTAATCAGGACAAAGCCAGCGTGGAGTCGAAAAAGGCGGCGCTGGAGAGCGCGCGTATTAACCTGAACTGGACCACCGTTACCGCGCCAATTGCCGGACGTATCGGGATCTCTTCCGTCACCCCCGGCGCACTGGTTTCCGCCGACCAGGATACCGCCCTGGCGACGATCCGCGGGCTGGACACCATGTATGTCGATCTCACTCGCTCCAGCGTCGATCTGCTGCGCCTGCGCAAACAAGCGCTGGCGACCAACGACAATACGCTTAGCGTGTCCCTGACCCTGGAAGATGGCAGCACCTACAGCGAAAAAGGGCATCTGGCGTTGACCGAAGTGGCGGTGGACGAATCCACCGGCTCGGTCACGCTACGCGCAGTCTTCCCGAACCCGCAGCATGTCTTGTTACCGGGAATGTTCGTGCGCGCCCACGTCGATGAAGGGGTGATGGACGACGCGATCCTGGCGCCGCAGCAGGGCATCACCCGTGATGCCAAAGGCAATGCCACCGCGCTCGTCGTCGATGGCAACAGCAAAGTAGAACAACGGGAAGTCGAAACCGGTGACGCATACGGCGACAAATGGCTGGTAGTGAACGGCCTGAAAAGCGGCGATAAGCTGATCGTTGAAGGCACCAGCAAAGTCGCTGCGGGTCAGCAGGTCAAAGCCGTCGAAGTCAACAATGACGGAGGCAACGCCTGATGTTTTCCCGCTTCTTTGTGCGCCGCCCGGTTTTCGCCTGGGTTATCGCCATTCTGATCATGCTCGCCGGGGTGCTCGCCATCCAGACGCTGCCGGTGGCGCAATATCCTGACGTCGCCCCTCCGGCGGTAAAAATCTCGGCCACCTATACCGGGGCCTCTGCGGAAACCCTGGAAAACAGCGTCACTCAGGTCATTGAACAACAGCTGACTGGGCTGGATAACCTGCTCTATTTCACCTCCACCAGCAGCTCTGACGGCTCGGTAGATATTACCGTCACCTTCGAGCAGGGGACCGACCCGGATACCGCCCAGGTGCAGGTACAGAACAAGGTCCAGCAGGCGGAATCGCGTCTGCCGAGCGAGGTGCAACAGTCCGGCGTCACGGTAGTGAAATCGCAAAGTAACTTCCTGCTGATCCTCGCGGTGTACGATAAAAATAACAAAGCCACCAGCTCCGATATCTCCGACTGGCTGGTCAGTAACATGCAGGACCCGCTGGCGCGCGTTGAGGGCGTCGGCAGCCTGCGCGTTTTCGGCGCAGAATACGCGATGCGTATCTGGATGGATCCAACGAAACTGGCCTCCTACGCGCTGATGCCTTCCGATGTACAAACGGCGATTGAAGCGCAGAACGTGCAAATTTCCGCGGGTAAAATCGGCGCGCTGCCATCATCCAGCGCGCAGCAGCTAACCGCCACCGTCCGCGCCCAGTCGCGGCTGCAAACGGTCGATCAGTTCAAAAATATTATCGTCAAGAGCAAGTCAGACGGCTCGGTGGTGCGGCTGGGCGACGTCGCTCGTGTTGAGATGGGCAGCGAAGATTACACCGCCACGTCAAACCTCAACGGCCACCCGGCCGCCGGTATCGCGGTGATGATGGCCCCGGGCGCCAACGCGCTGGATACCGCCACGCGCGTGAAAAGTAAAATTGCTGAATATCAGCGTCAGATGCCGCAGGGCTACGATATCGCCTATCCGAAAGACAGCACTGAGTTCATTAAAATCTCGGTTGAAGATGTTATTCAAACGCTGTTTGAAGCCATCATTCTGGTGGTTTGCGTGATGTACCTGTTCCTGCAAAACTTCCGCGCCACGCTGATTCCGGCGGTGGCGGTGCCGGTGGTACTGCTGGGGACCTTTGGCGTGCTGGCCCTGTTCGGCTACTCCATCAACACCCTGACCCTGTTTGCGATGGTACTGGCCATCGGCCTGCTGGTGGATGATGCCATCGTGGTGGTGGAAAACGTCGAGCGTATTATGCGCGACGAGGGCCTGCCCGCCCGCGAAGCCACCGAAAAATCGATGGGAGAAATCTCTGGGGCGCTGATCGCGATTGCGCTGGTGCTGTCGGCAGTCTTCTTACCGATGGCCTTCTTTGGCGGCTCGACCGGCGTGATTTATCGCCAGTTCTCGGTGACGATTATCTCGGCGATGATGCTGTCGGTGGTGGTGGCTCTCACCTTAACGCCGGCGCTGTGCGGCGCGCTGCTCTCCCACTCTAAACCGCATACCACAGGATTCTTCGGGGCGTTTAACCGCCTGTGGGGCCGTACCGAACAGGGCTACCAGCATCGCGTGCTCGGCGGGCTACGCCGTTCTGCCATGATGATGGGCGCCTTTGTGCTGATTTGCGGCGCCATGGCGCTGGCGATGTGGAAGCTGCCGGGGAGCTTCCTGCCGGTAGAGGATCAGGGCGAAATCATGGTCCAGTACACCCTCCCGGCGGGCGCCACCGCCGTGCGTACCGCCGAAGTACGTCGCCAGGTGACCGACTGGTTCCTCAGCAAAGAAAAAGCCAATACCAACGTTATTTTCACCGTCGATGGCTTTAACTTCAGCGGCAGCGGACAAAACGCCGGGATGGCCTTCGTGTCGCTGAAAAACTGGTCCGAACGTAAAGGCGCCGAGAACACCGCCCAGGCGATTGCCCTGCGCGCCACCCAGGATCTGAGCAGCATTCGCGACGCCTCGCTGTTTGCCATGACCCCACCGTCGGTGGACGGCCTGGGGCAGAGCAACGGCTTTACCTTTGAGCTGATGGCCAGCGGCGGTACCGATCGCGATAGCCTGATGAAAATGCGCAGCCAGCTGCTGGCGGCCGCCAGTCAAAGTCCGGAACTCCAGTCGGTCCGCGCCAACGACCTGCCGCAAATGCCGCAGCTGCAGGTCGATATCGACAATGACAAAGCCGTTTCCCTGGGACTGTCGCTGAGCGATGTCACCGACACGCTCTCCAGCGCCTGGGGCGGCACCTACGTGAACGACTTTATCGATCGCGGACGCGTGAAGAAGGTTTACATTCAGGGAGAAAGCGACGCTCGCGCCGTGCCGTCCGATCTCGGTAAATGGTTCGTACGCAGCAGCAATGACAGCATGACGCCGTTCTCCGCCTTTGCCACCACCCATTGGCAATATGGCCCGGAAAGCCTGGTGCGCTACAACGGCTCCGCCGCCTTCGAAATCCAGGGTGAAAATGCCTCCGGCTTCAGCTCCGGCGTGGCTATGGAAAAAATGGAAGCGCTAGCCAACAGCCTGCCGGCAGGCACCACCTGGGCGTGGAGCGGCATGTCGCTTCAGGAAAAGCTGGCCAGCGGGCAGGCCATGAGCCTGTATGCCATCTCGATTCTGGTGGTGTTCCTGTGTCTCGCCGCGCTGTATGAAAGCTGGTCGGTCCCCTTCTCGGTGATCATGGTAATCCCGCTGGGCCTGCTCGGCGCCGCGCTGGCGGCGTGGATGCGCGATCTGAGCAACGATGTCTACTTCCAGGTCGCACTATTGACCACCATCGGCCTGTCGTCGAAGAACGCCATCCTGATCGTTGAATTTGCCGAAGCGGCGGTGGATGAGGGCTACTCGCTGTCACGTGCCGCACTGCGCGCTGCGCAAACCCGTCTGCGCCCCATCGTGATGACCTCGCTGGCGTTTGTCGCCGGGGTCCTGCCGCTGGCGGTAGCGACCGGCGCCGGCGCCAACAGCCGTGTGGCGATCGGGACCGGTATTATCGGCGGCACCCTGACCGCCACGCTGCTGGCGGTGTTCTTCGTTCCCCTGTTCTTTGTGCTGGTGAAGCGTCTGTTCACCCGCCAACGCCCTACTCAGGAGTAAGTTATGTTTCGTTTGACCCTGGTTTTTGTTGCGCTCCTGACCGCAGGCTGTGTTTCCCTCGATCCGGACTATAGCCGCCCGGCGGCGCCGGTTCCCGCGACGCTCCCTGGCGCTCACGGCGAAGCCACTGCGGTGGTCGGCAGCTGGCAGCAGGTTGTCAACGATGCGCGGCTGAAAAAAGTGGTCAGCATGGCGCTGACCAGCAACCGCGATCTGCAGAAAGCGATTGCCGACATTGAGGCCGCTCGGGCGCAGTATGGCGAAACTCGCGCATCGCTGTTCCCCACCGTTGATGCTGAACTTAGCCATACCCGCAGTAAAACCGTCGCCAGCGGCCTCACCTCATCCGCAGAGGCCGACGGTGCGGTTTCCAGCTTCGAGCTGGATCTGTTTGGTAAGAATCAGAGTTTATCGCGGGCGGCACGGGAGACCTGGCTTGCCAGCGAATACACCGCGCAGAATACGCGCCTGACGATGATTGCCGATCTGACCACCGCGTGGGTCACGCTCGCGGCGGATAACAGCAATCTGGCGCTGGCTCAGCAGACCCTGGCCAGCGCTGAGAACTCGCGCAAAATTGTCGCCCGCCAGATGGCGGTAGGCACCGCTTCCGCGGGCGACCTCAGCGATGCCGAAAGCGTTTACCAGCAGGCGCGTGCCAGCGTCGCCAGCTATCGCACCCAGGTGGCGCAGGACAAAAATGCGCTCAATTTACTGGCCGGTGAAACCGTCCCCGACAGTCTGCTGCCCGGCACCCTGGAAAGCCTCGGCGACCACAGCATTCGCCTGGTACCGGCCGGCGTATCCTCGTCGGTGCTGCTCCGCCGCCCGGATATTCAGGAGGCAGAGCATAATCTGAAGAGCGCCAATGCGGATATCGGCGCGGCGCGGGCGAACTTCTTCCCGACTATCTCTCTGACCGCCAGCGCTGGCGTGGGCAGCGATGCGCTCTCTTCCCTGTTCAGCCACGGAATGCAGGTGTGGTCGTTCGCCCCATCGATCAGTCTGCCGCTGTTTACCGGCGGCAGCAATCTGGCCCAGCTACGCTATGCGGAAGCGGAGAAAAAAGGACTGATCGCCACCTATGAGAAAAGCATTCAGAGCGCCTTCAAAGACGTGGCCGATGCGCTGGCGCGCCGGGAAACGCTGAGCGAACAGCTGGATGCCCAGCGGCAATATGTCGCCGCCGAGCAGACGTCGCTGGACATTGCGCTGAAGCGATATCAGACCGGCGTTGGCGATTATCTGTCGGTCCTGACCGCCCAGCGCACGCTGTGGTCGGCGCAGGCCACGTTAATTTCTCTGCAACAAACCGATTTGGAAAACCGCATCACGCTCTGGCAGTCGCTGGGAGGCGGCGCCAGCTAAATCAATATCAACCGGGCGGCAACGCCCGGTATGCTAAAGGAGTTTTTATGCCGCGCATCTCCCTCTCCTGGGCGTTAATTCTCGGTCTGTTAACCGCCATCGGCCCGCTGTGCACCGATTTCTATCTGCCCGCGCTGCCGGATATAACCCAGCAGCTGAACGCCAGCGGCACGCAAACCCAGCTCTCGCTGACCGCAGCGCTGATTGGCCTTGGTCTCGGTCAGCTGTTTTTTGGTCCACTGAGCGACCGCATCGGGCGCAAAAAACCGCTGGCGCTCTCGCTGCTGCTGTTTATTTTTTCGTCGGCGATGTGCGCCGCGACCTACGATATTCATATGCTGATCGGCTGGCGTTTTCTACAGGGCTTTGCCGGGGCTGGCGGTTCAGTGCTCTCCCGATCGATTGCTCGCGATAAATATCAGGGCACTCAGCTGACCCAGTTTTTCGCTCTGTTGATGACCGTCAACGGCATCGCCCCGGTGGTGTCGCCGGTGATTGGCGGCTACATCATTACCGCGTTCGACTGGCGAATTTTGTTCTGGACGATGGCCGCTATCGGCGGCGTACTGCTGCTCCTGAGCCTGACGGTACTGCGCGAAACGCTGCCGGGTAAAAGTCCGGCCGCGACACAGCAGCAAAGCGACGGCCCGGTGCTGAAAAACCGTCCCTTTATGCGCTACTGCCTGATTCAGGCCTTTATGATGGCCGGGCTGTTCTCATACATCGGCTCGTCGTCGTTCGTGATTCAGAGCGAGTACGGCATGACGGCCCTGCAGTTCAGTCTGCTGTTCGGCGTAAACGGCATTGGACTGATTATCGCCGCGCAGATCTTCTCCCGCCTCTCGCGCCGCTATAGCGCCGATACGCTGCTGCGCGGGGGACTGAGTCTGGCGGTGCTCTGCGCAGTCATCACCCTGCTTCTCGCCTGGCAACACCTGCCGCTGCCGGCGCTAATCGGCCTGTTCTTCACCGTGTCGTTCATGAGCGGGATCAGCACCGTTGCCGGATCAAAAGCGATGAGCGAGGTCAGCCGTGCGCAGTCGGGTACCGCCTCGGCACTGATGGGGACCCTGATGTTTGTCTGCGGCGGCATCGCCGCGCCGCTGGCCGGGCTCGGTGGTGAAACGATGTTGAAAATGAGCCTCGCGATGACCATCAGCTATCTGATCGCCCTGTTCTTCGGCCTGCAAAAAAACCACCCGACCCGTTAAGAACGAATGCAGTAATAAAATATTCCAATTTTATTACTGCATCGCTTCCCGACCTGCCTGCAAATCTCTTATTATCCGTTGAGTGTTAATCGTGATAACCTTCACATGATTGGAATAATTAATTCCTTAGAATCTGGCTTAACTGTGATTGAAGAGGTTTGTGTATGAGTATCGACCTGAGCGCGCTGCTGACCGAGCGCCGCAATGCCAATAGCGCCAATATAGACACCCTGTCCACCGTCGAGATGCTGACGGTCATTAACCAGGAAGACCAGCAGGTGGCCCACGCGATCGCCCCCTATTTACCGCAAATCGCTCAGGTCGTAGATAAAGTGGCCGCGGCGATACAAGCCGGCGGACGCCTGATTTACATTGGCGCCGGGACCTCCGGTCGCCTGGGGATCCTCGATGCCAGCGAATGTCCACCGACTTTCGGTACCCGTCCGGAGCAGGTGGTCGGGGTGATTGCCGGTGGCCACAAAGCGATTCTGAGCGCCGTCGAAAACGTCGAAGACAACAAAGCGCAGGGCGCCCTGGACCTGCAAAATCTTAACTTCAGCAACCGCGATGTGCTGGTTGGCCTGGCCGCCAGCGGACGTACGCCGTACGTCATTGGCGCCATGGAGTATGCCCACAGCCAGAACGCCTTTGTCGCCATCGTCAGCTGTAACCCGCATGGTGAAATGGCCCGTCTGGCCGATGTGGCCATCACCCCGGTCGTGGGTCCGGAAGTGGTCACCGGGTCTACCCGTCTGAAGGCGGGAACCGCGCAGAAGCTGGTGCTGAACATGATCTCCACCGGCGCCATGATCCGGGTTGGTAAGGTTTACAGCAACCTGATGGTTGACGTTGAAGCGACCAACGCGAAGCTGATTGAGCGTCAGGTATCGATCGTTATGGAAGCAACCGACTGCGATCGCGCCACCGCGCAGGCCGCGCTGGACGCCTGCGGTCGCCACTGTAAAACCGCCATTGTTATGGTGCTGGCGAATCTGAGCGCTGCAGAAGCAAAATCCCTGCTGGCGCAAAATAACGGTTTTATCCGCAAAGCGCTGAGCAACACCTAAGCGCCGACAACCAGGTAACGTGCAATGGCAAAAATAAATAAAGAGATGATAGCGCGGATCCTTACGCATGTTGGCGGGGCCGGAAACGTCGCCCAGGCGGGGAACTGTATGACCCGCCTGCGTTTAACCCTACGTGACGAGCAGCTCGCCGATAGCGCCGCCATCCGCCAGATTGAAGGGGTGATGGGGGTTATCGTCAGCGATGAGCAGTTTCAGGTGGTGCTCGGCCCCGGTAAAGCGCAAACCGCCGCGGAAATGATGAACCTACTGCTGGAAGAGGCGCCGGCCGACGCGCCGTCTCTGGCGGCGGTGGCGGCAGAGAAAAAACAGGCGCTGAAAAGCAAGCAAACCAGCGGCGTGCAGAAGTTTCTTGCCAAATTCGCCACTATTTTTACCCCGCTGATTCCCGGTTTTATCGCCGTCGGCCTGCTGCTCGGCTTCGCGACGCTGGCAGAACAGATGTTCGTGCTGGAGAACGCCCATCCCAGCGCCTCGCTGGTAGCGCTAATCGGCTACATGAAAGTCTTCAGCAAGGGGATGTTCACCTTCCTGAGCATCCTGATTGGCTATAACGCGCAGAAAGCGTTTGGCGGTTCCGGAGTCAACGGCGCCATTATCGCGTCGCTGTTCGTCCTCGGCTATAACCCCGAAGCCACCAGCGGGTTCTTCTCCGGCATCACCACCTTCTTCGGTCACGGCATCGACCCGCGCGGCAACATTATCGGCGTGCTGATTGCCTCGATTCTCGGCGCGTGGGTGGAAAAGCAGGTACGCCGCGTGATGCCGGCCAACCTCGATATGATCCTGACCTCGGCAGTCACTCTGCTGATTATGGGCGCGGTGACCTTTACGGTGATTATGCCCATCGGCGGCTGGCTGTTTACCGGGATGTCGTGGCTGTTCCTCCATCTCAACGGCAACCCGTTTGGCTCCGCGGTGCTCGCCGGTCTGTTCCTGCTGGCGGTGATGTTCGGCGTCCATCAGGGCTTCGTACCAGTCTATTTTGCGCTGGTCGATGCGCAAGGATTTAACTCGCTGTTCCCGATTCTGGCGATGGCAGGGGCCGGGCAGGTCGGTGCCGCGCTGGCGCTGTACTGGCGGGCGAAGCACGGCTCGATGCTGCGGACCCAGATTAAAGGGGCGATCATTCCCGGCTTTCTCGGTATCGGCGAACCGCTGATTTATGGCGTAACCCTGCCACGCATGAAGCCGTTTATCACCGCCTGTATCGGCGGTGCCTGCGGCGGCTTTTTCCTCGGTCTGATCGCGTGGCTGGGCCTGCCGGTGGGGCTGAATACGGTCTTTGGCCCTTCTGGCCTCGTGGCGCTACCGCTGATGACCTCCGCGAGCGGGATCTACGCCGGCATGGCGGTTTACGCCGCAGGTCTGGCGGTGGCCTATCTGTGCGGCTTCATCTGCACCTGGCTGTTCGGCAGCAAAAACGTCGATTTGAGCTAGCGCGCGGATCGGATATATCAGGGAGTACATTATTTAACCCGCCACATGGCGGGTTTATTTTTTTCCGTATAATCTACACGTGTTACTAACACCTGGAGATTCCCCATGCCAGCCGTAAAACACAATAAGCAGAATGTCAGCGTGACGCTGGATCCTATACTGGTCAAACAGGCTCGTGAGATCGGCATCAATCTTTCTCAAACGTTGACGAGCGCTCTAAAAAGCGAAATCCACAGCATCGAAATGGCACGCTGGCAAAAAGAAAATGCCAGGGCAATCGACTACCTCAATGATTTAACAGAGGAAAATGGACTTCTCTCTGACGAATACAGGACGTTTTAACGATACAGTATTACGTTTATAAAAATACCGGTCGAATTACTGTGTATCCTTATCTCCTTGATGTACAAAGTGACATTATTGGAATGCGCAATACCCGGGTCGTGATCCCACTATTCCCGCTGAGAAATTACAAAGGTCCGCGCGCCGATCGTTTAACACCGGTTGTCACCGTAGAAGGGGAAGAATACGTCGTGATGACTCACGAACTCGCCAGCATCCCACAACGCGTTCTGGGGGAAGAGGTTTGTCATCTCAATCACCAACGTGAAGTCGTTAAAGCATCAATAGATTTTCTTTTTGACGGGATTTAACTTCTCCTGCCACTAAGCCCCATGCAGTTTGCTGCCCGACTACCATTTCCTGCCCGTTGCTCCTCGCTGGCTCATGCTATGATGCGTCCTTTGCGCTATTTCATTCGAGGAAAAGATGGGCTCCAGCAAAAAAGGGATGCTGAACGTATTGATAGCCGCGGTGCTATGGGGCAGTTCCGGCGTTTGCGCACAGTACATTATGCAGCAAAGCCAGATGTCATCGCCGTTTCTGACCATGACGCGTCTGCTGTTCGCTGGCCTGATTCTCCTGATGCTCTCCTTTGTGCATGGCGACAAAATTTTCCGCGTCCTGCAAAACCGCAAAGATGCCTTCAGCCTGCTGTTCTTCTCGCTGTGTGGCGCGCTGACCGTGCAGTACACCTTCCTGATGACCATCGAGAAATCGAACGCCGCGACCGCGACGGTGCTGCAGTTCCTGTCGCCGACCATTATCGTCGCGTGGTTTGCGCTGGCCCGCAAAACACGACCGGGACCGCTGGTGCTGGCCGCCATCGGGACGTCGCTGGCAGGCACGTTCCTGCTGGTAACCCACGGCAATCCCACCACATTGTCCATTTCGCCGTCGGCGCTGCTCTGGGGAGTGGCGTCAGCATTTGCCGCCGCGTTCTACACCACCTGGCCGTCAACGCTCATCGCCCGATACGGCACCCTGCCGATCGTCGGCTGGAGTATGCTGCTGGGAGGGGCAATGCTGCTGCCGTTCTACGGTGGCCAGGGTACCCACTTTGTGGTCAATGGCCGTCTGCTGCTGGCTTTCTTCTATCTGGTGGTGATCGGCACTTCGCTGACCTTCAGCCTCTATTTAAACGGGGCACAGAAAATTGGCGGCGCGAAAGCGGGGATTCTCAGCTGCGCCGAACCGCTGAGCAGCGCGCTGCTGTCGCTCATGCTACTGGGCATCACCTTTACGCTACCGGACTGGCTCGGTACGCTGCTGATTCTTTCCTCCGTGGTGCTGATCGCCGTGGATTCCCGACGCCGGGTTCGGGTAGCATAGATCTGATTTTAAACAACTTAACTTCCTGATAATTTGCGTGTTTCGCATCCTGCGCATATAGTTGACTGAAGCTACTATTTGAGGAGAAGCACCATGAAAGCGTGTTGGATATTGTGCCTGGTTACCACCCTCAGCGCGACGGCGGCCTGGGCCGAATCACCGCTGAAGAGCCTGCAGTTCGAGCAACAAAAGCAGCTGGTGTTGAAAGCGGTGAAAGAGAAATGCGCACCAAAAACGACCCTGAGCGATACCGATTTTGCCAATAAAATCCTCGCCTCTCAGGCAAATCAGGAATATGTCCGGGAAGCCACGCTGGCGAAAGAGCGAAATAACCAGAAGGGTTATCAGGCAGCCATCGATAAAATCAGCTGCCCGGAAACATAATCGCCTCAGCTTTGCCGCCAACGCTTTGCCGTCGAACGGTGCCAGCGCGGCGGCCCCCCTGAAAAGCGCACGCGGCAGGATTCAGGAAGGGCGCTCAGCGCTTCGGAATAATTAAATCACCGCGCAACATGCTGCCGCCGAGCATCTGGGTTTTTTCCGTCAGCCAGCTGACGATGCGCGCCGCCATGGCGTCCATCGAATACTCAATCGCCGGAATGGTCGGAATGCCGGGCAGCTGTAACGATCCGGCCAGGCTGAATACCATGACTTTTTCCGGCACCGCCCGGTTGAACGCCAGCAGCTGCGGCACAATGTGCTGAGCCTGTTGCTCATCGGCAACCAGTAACGCATTGAAATTCAAGGTTGTCGCATTGTTCACCAGCTCCTGCACCGCCACCGACGGCGAGGTGCTGTCGAGGAATACCAGGTTGCGATTAAACGGCAGGAAATTTTTTTCCAGCGCATGTTTGTAGCCGAGCAAAACCTGGTCGGCAAAGCCGCTCCCTTCAGGATGAATTAGCGCAATCTGTCGGCGCCCCTGGCTAATCAGGTAGTTACAGGCCGTTTCCGCCGCAAATGCGTGGTCAAACTGAATATTGTTCACCCCTTCGCTTTCCAGGCAGTCAATCAGCGCCACATCCGGCCGGTCAATATTTAATGGAAATCGCGCGCCGATAATCAACACATCATCACACAGGCCGCAGCTGAGCTCTTCGAGGGCGCTCATCACGCCGGCGCGCGTGTTGGCAAAGCGGAGCAGCAGATGCTTCTGATGCAGGCTCAGCTGTTTTTCCAGGGCATACAGATAGCTGGTCGTTTGATTAATATTATCCTGAGCACAAATCACGCCGATACAGCCGGTGCTCTGGCTAAGCAGCGACTGGGCTATCATATTGGGCCGGTAATTGAGTTCTTCTGCCGCCTGCAGTACCGCCTGACGGCTGGCCTCTTTGACTCCGCGCGAACCGCTCAATACCCGAGAGACAGTGGCTTTGGACACCCCTGCTAAACGTGATACATCATTGATTGTAGACATCATTATCCCCTGACAGGGCCCGTCCGATCCCTGTACATCCCCGGCCCTGAATCGCTTCAATTATAACCATCGCCAGTATATCCGTTTCCATTTTCATTTGGAAACCGATTTTCCGTTTCATGGAAAAACAGCGCCAAACCGGCCGAAATCTGTGAGCAAAATCCAATTAATTAGCGCTATAAGGAGAAGATCTTGACAGTCATCACAGTTCTGTTTTTTATGAATGGAAACCGGTTTCCGTCTGATATCAAATCATCCACGCAATAACTTTTTACATTTTGAGGATGAGTGTCGATGTTCAAGATTATGCTGTGCTGCTCTGCCGGGATGTCCACAAGTTTACTGGTCAGGAAGATGGTCGACGTGGCGAAAGAACGTAACCTGCCGGTGCAGATTGACGCCTACGGCGTTTCCGAATTTGACATGCAGTTTCCGCAGTACCAGGTGGTGCTTCTCGGCCCGCAGGTGAAATACATGTTGAAAACGTTGTCAGAAAAAGCCGCCTCCCTGAATATTCCGGTCCAGCCCATTAATGCCATGGACTACGGGATGCAACGGGGAGATAACGTCCTGGATTATGCGCTGTCGCTGATTAATCCGGCGCAATAAGAGGTGTGCAAATGAGCTCTCTGTATCAGTCCATGATTGCCGTGATCGAGCAATCTATTACTCCGCTGGCAGGACGCCTTGGGCAGCAGAAGTACGTTATCGCTATTCGCGATGGCTTCACTGCCGCATTGCCGTTTATGATCATCGGCTCTTTCATGCTGGTATTTATCTTTCCCCCCTTTTCACCGGACACCGCCAACGGTTTTGCCCGCGGCTGGCTGGATTTCTCGCAGCAGTACCGCGAACAGCTGATGCTGCCGTTCAACCTGAGCATGGGGGTGATGACCTTCTTTATCTCCGTCGGTATTGGCGCCAGCCTGGGACGCCAGTTTCAACTCGACCCGGTGATGTCCGGCCTGCTGGCATTTATGGCCTTTTTACTGGTGGCGGCCCCTTATGCTGACGGTAAAATCTCGACGCAGTACCTGTCAGGTCAGGGAATTTTCACCGCGCTGATTACCGCCATTTACTCCACCCGCGTCTACGCGTGGCTGAAACAGAACAACATCACCATTCGCCTGCCGAAAGAGGTGCCAACCGGCGTCGCCCGTTCGTTTGAAATTCTCATCCCGGTACTGGTGGTGATTGGTACCCTGCATCCGCTGAATCTGTTTATTGAAGCCCAGACCGGAATGATTCTGCCGCAGGCGATTATGCACCTGCTGGCACCGCTGGTCTCCGCTTCCGACTCCCTGCCCGCGATTCTGCTTTCCGTGCTGATGTGCCAGATTTTCTGGTTTGCCGGGATCCACGGCTCGCTGATTGTCACCGGCATTATGAACCCGTTCTGGATGGCAAACCTGTCGGCAAACCAGGCGGCTCTGGCAGCCGGTGCCGCCCTGCCGCACGTTTATCTGCAAGGTTTCTGGGACCACTATCTCCTGATTGGCGGCGTCGGGTCGACCTTACCGCTGGCGTTTCTGCTGCTGCGTAGCCGCGTGGCGCACCTGCGGACCATCGGCAAAATGGGCATCGTGCCGAGCTTCTTCAATATTAATGAGCCGATCCTGTTTGGCGCGCCGATCATTATGAACCCGATGATGTTTATCCCGTTCGTTTTCGTCCCGATGATCAACGCTATCCTGGCCTATGGCGCCACCCGTCTCGGCTGGCTGACACAGGTTGTCTCGCTGACGCCATGGACCACGCCAGCTCCTGTCGGCGCCTCATGGGCGGCTAACTGGACATTAAGTCCGGTCATCATGTGCCTCATTTGCATGGTGATGTCAGCGGTTATCTACCTGCCGTTCCTGCGCGCCTATGAACGCTCTTTAATGAAAACTGAAGTAGAAAAAGCAAAAAATACCGTACCGGTTGCCGAAACCGTTAGCCAGTAATCAGGGGAAATACCGCTGGCGGCCTGTTTTCCGTAAAATTTAAATAATAAAACATCACCATTCCCGGAATAATGCGAAAAAGGAATTTTCGCTATATTCTTTTAATAATAAAGTTAATCACCTCAGGTAATATTATGATTGATCTAGAAGAAGCGGTAATGGAAATTATCGTGAATGCGGGACAGTCACGCTCATTATGTTTTGAAGCGTTACATGCCGCCCGTAGCGGAAATATTAATGAAGCCAAATTACTCCTGAATGAAGCCGACGGCTATGCCCGCCGCGCACACCTGATGCAGACCCGGCTCATCGAGCAGGACGCCGGTGAGGCGCGCCAGCCAATGACGTTAATTATGGTGCACGCTCAGGATCATTTAATGAATTCACTGCTGGCGCGTGAATTTTCAGAAGAATTAATTCATTTATACCAGCGTTAATTTATATAAATACTTAACAACTGTGCCCGAAATAAATACACCAGCTAATCCTGGCGGGATGGTTATTATCTGAATATATCCGTCATATTTCAAGCTGCATGTGCGTTGGCTGCGCTCGCTTACCCGAATCACTGACCAAAGTAAGCTCATCGGGATTCACTCCCTTGCCGCCTTCCTGCAACTCGAACTATTTAGGATATATATGAATTATTAAAAGCGAGATAATGATGAAAACTGTAAAAATGCTGCCATTAGCAATGGCGGTCGTCGCCGCGCTGTGTCCAATTTCTGTACTTGCACAAGAATTTACTCAGGAACAAATTGACGCCATTGTGGCGAAAGCCGTCGATAAGGCGCTGGCCGACCGCCAGGCGAAAATGGACGCCGCCGCCGCCAGGAAGGTGGATCTGGAAACCAACCCACAAA